>Ga0247778_1000045_pt1 | contig 207322 bp, 195 predicted proteins | sample UWRJL049202B5_FD_179939 | JGI IMG/M metagenome (GOLD analysis project Ga0247778, IMG submission 179939) | Plant litter microbial communities from Arlington Agricultural Research Station in Wisconsin, United States - UWRJ-L049-202B-5 | ecosystem: Environmental > Terrestrial > Plant litter >... | reverse complement strand
GTCGTAGTATTGGCCATGGACATCGCCACAAACGGTGATGGGAGCGTCCATCTCTAGCAGATTGGGCTCTTGTTTCAGGATCTTGCCCCCCTCTTCAATGATATACAGAGCTTGCTCTTCGGTCAGGCGCCCCTCTCGATAGAAGTGCTGCTTCAAGAAGGCCAAATTTGGCTTGGATGGGTCTTCCGCGGAGAAAAATTGCTCGTCGGTAGGAGGGTGCATCGCCGGTGCTTGGACGTCTGGATATTCATGTTAGCTGTGCCTTGATGATTGATGCCCAGATGGAGCTCTCTCACCTTTGCAGACGCGCTCCATTGTGCTGACCTGGGTGCCATCTTCCATAGTATGCAGGGTAAAATCAATCTCGGGGACGGGCTTCTTCTGGTGGATAGCTCGCAGAGCATTGTCGACCTGGACCCGGTTCTGGACGTTCAAAGGCACCAGGGGACTGGTGGAGGACTCCTCGCCGTCCATAGTGACGGGTAATTGAGCTGATGAGGCTCTTGGAGGCGTGCGGTTCCTGGTGCGCTGTGTAGACGGACGTGCGGTAGTAGTAGCGGTAGTCGTAGAGCTCTGGGGGAGAGGTCGGAGATCTCAGGGTCTAAGACACAGACTCAAGAGGGGGGTCGTTGGGCACACGCGCGCACTGACTGGGCTGGAGCAGACTCGGTAAGGTTCAACGCTAGAAAAGACGGTGGATATGTTGACAGTCGCAGTGCAATACTCTAGGCAAGGAAGGTCTTGCGAGGTCGACGACTATTGTGTTGGTTTTTAACTTTTTTTTCGTGTTGGTCGTAGGGCTGAGGTGGGAGGAGCTGGCAGCAGCTGGAAGAGGGATGGGAGAAAGTGAGTGGAGGCGGCGAAATCGTTAATGGGTGCTGTTGATTGAATGTCCGCCTAAGCTCAGTTGGGTAGAGTACAGCACAAGTAGGGGTTTGGCGGTCCACACTTCCCACACTTCCCACACTTTGTTGGTGCGCTGACAGGGCGGGATGGGGGGAAAAAAGGAGAGCCGAGCAAGCTGGCACAGACATGGAGGGGAGAAAGGGAGGGGCGAACAGGGCCAAACATCAGACGAGAAGAACTGCCATGTGCGAAGTGAGGCGGTGCAATGCAACTCTAAGTGCTGTATCCGCTGTGACGAAGGACTGCCAGGACCAGGACTCTGCAAGGAAGTACATATTAAAACTCAATATCGACCTCACTTACGAAGCACGACGAAACCATTCATAAGCGCATCGCTCTCGGTGAGTGTTTTAGGGTCTGGGGCTATTGCTTTGGCCTGCTACTCACGCTGCAGACGGTCGTTTCTACAATTAGAAGGTCGCATGTCCATCAGATCAGCACTCTGACGGCCTGCAGAGCCTCATCTGAACCTTAGGTCCTACTGTCTATTTATATGCGCATTCTCCGAGTTTGAGTAAAGCAACAGCTGAAAGCAAGTCTGCGCGAAGATGCATGACAACAGTGAGTCCTGTTTCTATCCATAGGTCTGCGCAGTCTAACACTCCTCTAGAACCCCATCCTCTCCTGGCCCAAGTGCCATTGACAGTATCTCCCTTCGTCTCTCTACCAACCTCGACTACCCTCCCATACACGTACAAAACTCTGCCTTCAACTCTGCCCCAGTCGTCAACAGGCACCGCAGCCCCAGCCGGCGAAGACAAAACCCAATACGTCGTCTCCTCATCCGGTCACGCCGCCCACCCAGACGAGATAATACAATCGTGTCAGGCCCTACAGGCATACATCCAGAAGGTACAAGATGATGCAGACAAGGAGCTGAAGGCGTGGGAAGATTCTATAGCTGCTAGAGAGTTGGCGGAGAAGAGGCGAGTTGCGCCGGGCTGGCTGGATAGCGAGGCGAGGATATTGGAACCAGAAAAGAAGAATGCAAGCATGGAGGGTCCCTCACAAGGGAATCTGATGGATGTTGATGTGTCGAGTGCTGAAGCTACCAGGCTTCAAAGCACGCCGGTTGCTGTACCGCGGGGTGAAGGGGACGAATTGGACAGGGCATTTGGGGGCCTAGGTATCAATCAAACATGATCTTTGTCTACTCAAAAAATGCAATTAAAACATATTCAAATAATTCCTTTACCCCAATATGATGGCGTTGTTGGCAATTCGCACGGAAGCTCTAGCTCTAGCTTCAGCAGCCTCGCGTGTGGGGCAAAACTTCCAGGCTCAACCTCGAAATCTCGAATCCTTCCTCGCCGAGCATCACAATGCCTCCACGATTACCCCGGCTGGGGACCAACCTCTCGAAGCTTTCCCGTCTATCAATTGCCTCTCAAACAGAGCAAATATGTCCAATTTGTTCTCTGTCGCGGACCTCGCGCCCCACAACATCAACAAAGACCCGGCAGACACGACCTCGAATTGGCTCCCGATGGCAGTCCGGCAGCGCATCAATTGTAGAAAACCCCTCAAGGACATCTCCCAAGAGTCCTCGAACAGAACTCCATAACGCCCTCCTCGACCTCCAAAAAGACGCCGCGAACTACATCAACATCTCCAAGCTCCAACTCGCGCTCCGCAGCTTAGAGCAAACACCCGGCGAGGAAACAATACGCATCGCCATCCTCGGTCTCGCTCCACAATCGGGCTCTAGAGAAACAACATTACGGAAAGCGAAAGAATTACTGAGACTACTTCTCGCGGATCCTTTGAAAGCAGAGGAAGAATGGGAGAGGATATTACTTGCGGAGCAGCCTGGCAACAAGCCTATCCTCATCAGAGTAGGCAGCAATGCGGGTGAAGAGGGGGGATATAGCAGTCAGATGGTACAGGAACTATGGGTTTCTAGCCCGGTGATGAATGGACATAAATTGGAGATTCTGCTGGGACAGGTTGATGCGAGGCAGAGTTGGGAGGGGGCTCTGGATGAATTGCTGGTTCCTACTATGGAGATTCCGACATCGAGTACGGGGCGATATACACCTATAACTACGCCGGTTCATCGGAGCTTGTTGGTAGGGCATGGCATTGCGGGCGCTTCAGCTATGTTTGTGGTTCCGGGTGTGGAAGGGGGGATTGTGGGGAAGGCTGTCGATGTACAAAGCCAAAGCTCCGAAGAGCTCCCTTTCACTTGCATCGATATCTCACAAGGAACGGCAGCTCTGGTATCTTTCCGCCAAAGCGTCTCGAACGCGCTGGACTACGAACACAAATGGTTCGGCAGCAACATTCCAATCCTCCTGGAATGGCTAAAAGCCTCCAACTCCTCCCAGAACGGTGAACTGAAGCCAGCCATCCAAGATTTGATCCAAACCCTTATTGACAACACATCTCTCAACCTCGCCTCAGAAGCCGACCGCCGACAAGAACTCTACTTATCAAAACCAATATTTTCCCACGCCCCAGCACGTCTGCAAACCCAACTCAACCAATGGGCCGAAGCAGCACACACGGAACTCCGCGATCAACTCGACATAGCATTCCACGGCCGCCGCTGGCGAAAATTAAGCTGGTGGAAGCTCTTCTGGCGCGTCGACGACGTCTCCATGATCGCCACCGACATCCTACACCAACGCTTCCTGATCGAAGCCGAAAAAGAGCTCATTTTCTTAGCTGGGCATGTCGAAGCATCTGGGATTTTTGATGATATCCCGTCTGAGGAGGGGGGACATTGGGCTTATAAGCCTGAGGTGCAAGAAAGGAAGGAACACAGGTTTGGAGAGGAACCACCGAAGGTTAGGATAGGGGATTTACTGGAGAAGAGTGATGAGTATAAGGGGGAGATGCCGGTTCAGTCGTGGCCGTTGAATATTCCGCTCACGAGGTCGTTTCTTGCGACTGATACGGTGCCTGCTTTGCAAGCTTTGGCTCAGAAGCTGGTGCTGCAGACCCTCACCACTTCATCATTCGTGTCTGCTTTCGCAGCGCTGACGTATGTCTCTACGCTGTCTACGGGCTTGTATGAAGCAGGCGCCGTTGCCGCGGTAGGAATTGTCTGGAGTTTGAGGAGAATGCAGGGCAAATGGGAGACAGCGAGGAAGTTTTGGGAAGGTGAGGTGAGGGAAGAAGGGAGGAGGGCTGTAAGGACAACTGAGGGGATTGTAAGCGCCGTGTTGCAACCTCCTGCCCGTGAGCCACCAGTGGATTTGGAGTTTGAGAAAGCTAGGCTAGCGGTTATGAAGGCTGAAGAGAAGTTGCTGAGCTTGAAATACCCTGAAGGAAAAGGGTCTGAGTAAGAGGGGGCCTTTGAAGTACATAGAATTCGGGGTTTAAGACATGTATGTACAGTACGATATAGATATATTCATAATACCACCTGCACTTTACAAAAGGCAAACCTTCCGATGATATTCTTTTGAAAAAGATGGTCTGAACTGGACTGGATTAGGTCGATTTGACCCTCAGGCCTCAACTAATTCTACCGTTAGGTTGTACACCAACCCCGAGTAATTTCCTGCCCGTAACTCGTCATCTAACGAGCAGTATTTTGTTGCGCCGTTCAGTTTTCTCTTCTTTTCTTCTTTTAGGGGGAGGGGGAATCATACTCTATTCAGCGCTATAACTAGGCTATGCAGAGGCTTTGAGCGTTACAGGAGGTTCGCTCCAAGGTTACACAAAAAGCCTACATCCTCCTGAATCCTCATCTGTGTGTGGGCTGCACTGCCAGCAATTATACCAACACTCAGGTAGTATCTCATTGTTGGGTATAGAGGTAGCGTATCCTGTAGCCTCCCCCTCCTCCTTTCCTGGACCTCTTTTGGGTTATCAGCTACGACGCCGTGTTGAACTCCCTCCTTTGCCAATATTGTCTGTTGGCGGGTCCCCATAAGGGAGGGCCATGACTTGTCGCTCTTCGAGACTCAACCAGATCACGCTGCGGGCTGATATTTTAAACTCGTTCAGTTGGAAAAGGAGATGTGCTTGTATTGAAGAGTGAGGTGGAGATAGCTAAGTACAGAGAGCCAAGTCAGAGTCCATAAGAAACTCGCCCAGCGCAGGGACTAAGCCCAATACAAGTAAGGACGCCATATAGTTCCTTGCTGACAAAGTCCTGAGTGCAATATTTTGTGCTAGTGCACAATGTCTAGCCGCTTTGGTGCACGTTGTGTGTGGTTATGACAGATAGTGCCCGCCTAGTCGCGAAGCCGACGCACAAAGGGTATAAAAGCTCCTATTCCTTTTGAAAAAATTTGGGTCAGCTCAGGTTTCTTGATTTTGTGGTATTTTCTTTAATCATGTCATAAAGATTTTTTTTTTTTTTGGCAAAAGATGTCCAGCCGATGATGAGACAGCCGCAGACGACGAGCTCTACTGCCTTGTGGGTTTGGAATAGCCTCTCTGTGTGCAAGTTCTGAGACTGTGGAAGATTGTCAGCAGCCGTTTTGCTTGAAGTGTTAAGAACCGGGCAGGAGCAGGAGCGAGACGCAGGCGACGAGGAGAAGAAGCGAACAGGATTGTTATTATAATGGCAGTATGATAGAGTAGATGAGGATCGCGATGAGAAATCGTAGAAATGGGATATGGAGTAACGTGCAAGTGCAGTGTTGTGTTGTGGGAACAGAAGAGGAAGTGCTCTCTGCGTACGTACCGTTGGAGCTGGCTGTACGCCGAAGTTTTGTTGCGGCGACAGGCACGAGGTTCGATATTTTCCGAGGGTATTTGAAGGTAGGTGGTCGGATTTTGGACTGTTGCAATTGCAATTGAAATCGTTGTTGAGGGTATGGACTCGAAAATCGAGTCGAGTGTTGGTGGTGGATGGAAGAAGGTGAAAGGAAAGGTGGGTGGACGATGCTGTTTTCTGGAGAACGGGACAATTTCAAGTTAGGAAGGAGAAACTCTTAAGTTTTGAGTAATAAAGAGCAAGTGCTAATTCGTTCCACTCTGGGAAAGTTTGGCACTCGCGGGAGCTTTGTTTGAGAGCTCCTTCCCAGTTCACCAGAACGAGTAATCCCAACGACAAGACTCTTTGACCCCAATAATATATCAATGTGCTTTTTACGAATTTGAGAGATAAAGACATCATTAAGTGCCATGGGGGGCCTCGAATCTCGCCATTCTCAATTGCAGCACGCGGTGGTATATAGTTGCGTCAATGACTGAGAGCATGTTCCATGTTTACAGGCTTCACCGAGACATGAATAGTATAGCACCGGGAGTTTTTGATTTTCCAGTCACAATGTTTGAACTTCGACCATTCATGTCTATAATAGCGCACGCCAGCACCCGCTGCGACATAACGGATAATGTTATCCTTCTCGTCACCATCATACGGAACAAAACTCTGCTCCACGACACTGATTTTCGCGGCCACCTTTGAAATCCCGATTCCACATTGAACCCCAACCTGAAATAATTAAAGTTCCTCAGCATAATTGCTCTTGCTTCCCTCCTTCCTCACTCTGATTCCGCAGTAGCCTGCTGATTTGCCATAATTAGATCACCCGTTTTTTCCCCAGCAGGTAGTTTATGTCGTCACGGTATGCTGCAATGAATACATTACAAATCAAGCATTACTATCTTGCAATGTTATTTAGAATCTCAATAATCTTTAGAATGGGGTTTACAACCTGTCGAAAAAACACTGAAACAGGTCGGGTAATTCTCCGTACTAACCTGAAGCGTTTGACCGACCAGAATCCGGGGTGTCTTCTTTTTTTCTTTTCGGCAGGCTTCGGGCTCGGATAGAATTGGTGATTACCGTTATATGTTCTGAAAAATCATCGTAGAAATATTGTAAGTCGAACGAAGGTGCGTGAGTACTTTCGTCTTCTTTGTACTGAAAATAAACTAGCTTGTAGTTTGATCCTTGAGATAATTAGACTTTCAAACTTAACTGTAAATTATTAAATATAATTTTTGGCCAAATATTATCGGATTTTCAAGCCTTCCGATGATGTTCTCCTGGAGATCGTTGGCTGGCATTTAGCACGTCCATTGCAGTAGGTCGATTTCATCCTCAGGCGCCAACGAATTCTGCCGTTGTACACCGATCGTGATTCGCGACTCAACCTCACATCAGTTTCTCGACTTCCACTTGACATTCAGAATAAACAACTTTCTCGCTGCAAAACGCCCATTTCCTTTGTCACCCACGCCTCGTCATGGCCGAAAATACAGAGAAAAGCACCCCACCGCCAGCCTCACCTCAACCCCAAGATGAGTCGCGCGACAACGAGGAAGAAGTGAAGCCGAGCTCTCCCACAACCAAAGAAGCAGAAGCACTCGAAGACGGCGAATACGAATCCCCAGCCAGGTCCTCCGCGCCCAGCACATCGCATCCCCCTCTCCCCGACGAAACCGCGCCGCCGCTTCCAAACGAAGCTCCCCCTCTCCCAGCCGAAGCACCACCCGAAGAAGACGACGGCTGGGCGCCCATCTGGGAGGAATCCGCGCAGGCATTTTACTTTTACAACCGCTTCACACACGCCACGCAATGGGATAATCCGCGCGTGCCTGAACCCACTGCTCTAGCGCCACCACCTGGTCTTTCTACCTCTGCTGCTGCACCTGTGCCCGCACCAGCCCCAGAAACAGAAGAGCCACCAGTAATAACAGGCTACAACCCCGCCATCCACGGCTCCTACGATCCTAACGCCTGGTACGCACAACCCGCTCCCTCCTCCACCGATCCCTCTCTCCCCTCATCATCAACAGCGCCGGGAGCAGATCCATACGCAGCAACCGCTGCCTTCAACCGCTTCACAGGCCGCTTCCAGGCCGCGGACTTGGCGCCGGAGAATTTCAATGATGAGAATAAGAGTAAGCGGCAAATGAACGCGTTTTTCGACGTCGATGCCGCGGCGAATAGCCATGATGGACGTAGTCTGAAGGCGGAGAGGAGTGGGAAGAAGTTGAGTAAGGGGGAGTTGAAGAGTTTTAAGGATAAGAGGAAGGCGAAGAAGGAGGAGAAGAGGAGGGCTTGGTTGCGGGATTGAATTGGTGGTGTGTGGGATGGGATGGGATGGCGTTTGGATTTATGGGGCATCCTTTTTTTGCGAATGGGAAATGGGAATGGGACATGGAGTTTGGGCTTGGATTGATGGCATGGGCTCGTGCTTACATAGGCAGGCAAAAGAATTTGTGGGGTTTTGTGTTTGTATTTATAGGGGCAGAGGAGGGGAGGGGAGCTTGTGCATAGATCTTAGTTGATATTGAAAGAAGGCACTTTGTCCAAAGTCTCATGGATATGGGAGGAATGCTGTTTTACTGGGGGCTTTTCGAAGCAGTTCGGGCTACCCATGGAAAGAATATACGAGAATACCTCTTGGTGAAAACTCCCCGGGCTGCGATCTCCGTAGGTCGTTGCACGTGCACACTTCAAGACGACAAGAACCGCTCTCCTAGACACTTACACCCACCTACTCCATTCCCCTGCCCAGCATCCCTCTCAACTACCTCCTATTAGCCTCCTTTTTTGTCCCTTGCCGCAAACATATCCACCGAAACAGTCTCCTTCACTAAACCAGAAATCCCTGCTCACACGAACTTCAGGGAAATATCGTTCTTGAAACCGGAAATCCTAAAAAAGACGAAGGAAAGAAAGAAATGGGGTGTGTTTGGGGTTGTTTGTAGATATTATATTATGGAGGGAGAGATTTTGGAGGATGTGATAGGATAAGAGAAGAGATGAGGTTGAGAGGGTTGGTGTTTGGGAATAGGAAATAATGGTCAGGAGGGTGGTGTAGGTGGTGTGATGTTGTTCATAAATATGACATCTCACGAGAGACGCGGGGGTCTATGTTAAAAGGTGGTGGGTGAGAGGTGTGACCTGGTGCTATTCTTTTAGGGCTAGGAGTCCGGGTCTGTATCTGGAAGTGGGCTCTTGGTTTGAAAAGGTGGGATGGTTTGAGGGTATGGCGGATTTGTGAAACCGAAGTTGTATTTGGGATTGATGACTTTTTTGGGGCTTTAACGAGAGGCTGGTGTGCGGAAACTGTGTCTAGACACGACGATTCCGTTCCAAGAAGTCTTTTGATGTATATTGAAATTTTCGAGGTAGAGGGGGAAGGGGGATGAGTTAATTGGTTGTAAGATTGTTAAGGGATGATGGGTTTACGAATATGTAATCTTGCTGATTGTTGCGGTTGAGTGGTCTTAGTCCTTGGTTGTTGGTGCTAGAGAGAGGGGGGGGGGAGGCTAAATAGGTACGGCTTCTGGGTGCTAGAACCAGATGAGGCTCTGGAGTGAGGGTTCATATGACTAGCGTTTGAACCTTTCTGTTCCTATCGATATCCTCCCAGGCTTTGGCTTCCTGGAAAAGAAAATTAGTGGACCGTTTATGAATCACTTAGAAAGGGAAGAAAGAAACGGTTTCATAAGCTGATTGGCAAGAAAGGGTAGGGAAAGCTTCCAACGTTCTTTCCACCCCAGCGGGTTCAGAAATTTAATATACTATAAATGATCCAGTATTACCCCTGAGCTAGTCACGACGAGCAATCCTCTTCCCTCCTAAAGGTTGTTATACAAGAAGCGGACAGATATTAGGTAACCAGACTTTATTCACACGCAGAAACCCCACGATTCAATCTCATGTGTCGTAAACACGACGTGCAGCCAGCCTGGCTCCTGTTAGAGCCTTCAGAAGTGTATTCAAACCTCTCGACAAGCCATCCTCCCCTGCTTTTAACTGAACATCGAACCTTCGACAAACGTCAATTGACAGGCACTGTCATCAAGTCTTTTCGACCCTAAACTACCTCCCGATTACCTTACACTACTCCCTCCCTTCCGTTTCGCTTGCAACCACGATGCTATCGACCTTCTCGCCCTTCCTACGCCTGCCAACGGAGCTACGCATCCTAATTTGGAAGCATGCTGCTGAGCAACCTTACGAACTTCATGAGCGACGCGTTATCAGGATAAACCACGATTTTCCACCAGGCGTTTCTGTTTCTCGGGATTCAATCCAAGAGGAGCTCCCAGGGCTAGTGGCCGCATGTCGCGAATCCAGAGAAGTCGCACTGCGGTCTTACACTGGGGTGTTTGACTATAGCAGTCCTAAATGGATACTCACTATCGGTTCCAATATGACAGAAATACCGACTATTATGGAAGCACTCGGCCTCCCAGATGTGTCTGAAACTCGACCCAGAGGCGGGACCTTGTTGTTAACATCCAACATCTTGGTTTACATGAATGAGCACCGCGCAGAGCGTGATAGAGATCCCCTGTTTTCAACATTCGGCGAGAAGATCATGCCAATTGGACCTCGCTGGTTCAATCCAGATCACGATATTATTCTGCTCAAGCCTGCTTCGGACAAAGGTTATCACTGGGCTATTGCACTTTGGTTTCACTTCAATCTTGAGGCACATCAAATGAAGCATTTGGCTTTCGAACTCCCACATCTATACAACAGAATCCAGAATCTTCTGCAGTGCCGCGTAAGACTGTTTGGTCCTCTAGTGGCTCCTCTACACCATTTAAACGCCGTCGAATCAGTTACCTTACTATACATGCAGGCAAATGAGGTTGTAATCCTGACCCGTGACAGCCAACTCGCGCCGGAGACTTGGTTATTCCACGTCGATATCGAATCACTGGCTTTCAAAAACCAGATGGGGGACAATTGGGCGGGTGTTACTTGGAGAGTAAAATTGCCACATTCTGCTGGAGCTAGAAAGCATTTATGGAGGGCTGTCGAGTGTTGGATGCCAGATATGCGCCGCTGGGAACACCAGAAATATGAGATATGCAAAGCAGAATCAGGTACCTCGCCAAAGTGGTTTGCCGTTCATCAGGACTTACCGAGAGAGCTATGTCCTCTGATCCTTAGCTATGATGGAAAGTCATATATAGGCCCGACTTCTGTGAACTAGTAGGCTCTATTTACGAGACGAGAATTTATGATTTTGCGTAAAGAAGGCACCCCTAATCATCATTGTATTGGGCATACAGAACATACATAGGATCAAGGCTGATAGGAAACAGACCTGACCATGTAAAAAATCATCTCAGACAAACTGCAAACAAAACTTTGATTTGATCATCCATATCCCCAATTCTCTATTACTTTTTTAAAATCCCCGCCGCAAACAACGCCGGAATAGCCCTCTCAACAGTCCACTCCGTACACTTCCACATCCGCTCCCTTACCTCCCCTTCCCCATAAAACGTCCCATCCCCCCTAACTTGCTCAGTCCTCATCCTCCTTACATTAAACGCCTTCTGCCTCGGTGGCATCTCCAGCGCCCTCAACACCTCCTCCATTTTCTCAGGATAATCCTCCTTCCTAACTGTTCCCAGGAATTCTTTTCCATAAAAGCTTTCGTGATCTTCGGGCTGAGGGGAATCGGATGACGAGTAAACCATACCCCCGCTGGATGTGATGTCGCCGGTGACTTGGTGGTGGATTAGGTAGACTCGAGAAGAGAATCCGAACAGGTCAATTCGTTAGAAGTTTTGCCTTGCGGCGACCAAGGTGCTGATTTTGCTGCGGCCTGCAATGAACATACGCTAGCGTCTTCAACTCTCCCGCAGGCTCGAATTTCAACACTCGGGAAGAATTTGCTGTTTTGTAGTCAGGAGCAAAGGGTAGACGGGTTGATAGGTCCAGAATGAGATGGCGGGGGAGGGGGCGGGGTAACTCCGTAAGCGAGCCCCTTTTTCAGAGAGTTAGCCACTGACTATCCCACCGAGGGATCGTAAATCAACGCAAGACTCGGAGAGGTTTTAGATTGGTTGCATTTCACTTTTGATCATTGTTCGTAATGGCTTTATATCAGACCCCGCGTATCGTGCAAATTTTGGCTCGGGCAACATCGACGTGATCCCTTTTGAGTACCCGCCAAGCATACAGGTACTTCTGAAAACTCCCAAGACGGAATTCTTTATCATCAATAGAGTGAAATAAGAGTGGACTTCCTAATTTACAAGTACTCATTACCTATATAGTGTCGAAGTTGCTTTAGAGGCCTATTCCTTATTTGATTTCTCGCTGTTGGAGTTGACTTTGAAGGGTGGACAAAAGTCTGATCCTTCAGCTAGACCTGGCTTGCTTAATTTGTAACAAAACAGCTTGGAATTGTCATTTTACGGGATTTATTTAACATTCGTTTCAGATGCATTTCGCTAAATCCGTGTGAAATCCAAAGCAGTGTCGCGAGCGAAGGAAGTATCTTCGACCTATTCGGCAATGCGGCTTCATTCGTTTTGCTCGTCGGTGAACAGTTATTTGGCGTTCCAGCCGATGCAGCAGTATTACAGCTGGCCAATCCGAACGCCCCTAATAGTTCTTCCTAGGTGGGCTGAGACCTTGGTAAGGGAAAATGTTTTTGTTGCCTTGAAGCTGCTGATCGCTTGTATGGGAATCGCTGACAATCGTGCGTTTCCAACACTATGGCATATGTATAAATTCAAGCCCTTTGCCATGCGAAATTCAAATGATCTGCGAGGAGGCGGTGTTCATATCTGTGCATGCAGTGTTGTAATTGGAACATTGCGACTATGGGGAATAGAAGTTCGAATTTTTGTTTCAGTGTAGCTGAATGATACAGTGATCCCACCGGGAGGTTTCCACGTCGGCGAATTTTATCTTATCATCATCAGAATCGCCAAAGCAGCCACCAACAAAAGTATAGTGCCTGACCGGGAAGAGATCAATGGACGCACCGAATACCTCACGCCGAACGTCTCGGCGATGGCTACGCAGTGGACCCGCACCTGCGTCTTTTGGGGGAGCTTTTACCATAGATTTCAAGCTATCAGCAACAGACGGGTCATTGGGGGCATCATGACCCCGCAGAAGGACGAGGCCATGATACAAGTTGATAACCCCCAGGGCATCGCCTTTCTTAGAGTAGGGGGGCACAAAAACAGATGTACCATCCTCCAGGAGAGCTATGCGGCGGCCCTGGACCTTTCTATTACCCCCAGGCGTTCTCGTAAATCCGACAAGATAATCCGTAACACTGGTCGGCGGCCGCTGGCCGCCGACTAATGCCGTTTGAACCCGGCCTATTTTGTCCTCGTCCCAGGCCTCAGGGTCATCTTTTGCGCGGTAATCGCTTAGTTTTTGTTCAGCCAGGGCCGGCAAAATATGAAGCCCAAGTCGCTTCCGCCAATGCTCGTAGATATCCCGGTATAGAAGTATTTTTTTCTCCTTGGATGTGCTCTGATTGATGTGGCTTGAGAAGCTGGGATCTCCACTTTGAGGAAAACTTGAACCGTGCCACTCTATAACTTCCGTCACCTCTACGACGTGTGTTCTGATCGACCCAAGGAGGCCCAGGACAGAATTATCCGAGTTAAACGTAAAAGGGTTATTTTCGTCTTGGGAAACGGACTTATTATCATTTGCATCAATACCTGCATATTGGGTACGCAACGTCCAGTCAGGTGCCCACGACGCCAAACCGGGCATACGAGCTTGCGGATGCGCTGCTTCGATGCCAGCAGCGAAAGAGAGGTCCTGAGAATACTCAATCAATACTCGCGCGAAGCCATTGTAAACCTCTGGCACTGGCTTTCCATACTCGACAGTGATGTCCTGGCCCAGCCATTTGGACATGACTGTACCCTGAGGTTCCGCTTCAGTTCGGTATTCGAGATAAACTTGATCTTTATTCATCTGGTTGACCATGCCAATATGAGCATATATAATATCCCGCGGATCCTTCGCGCCAAGCCCGCTTCGCCATCGAACCAAGTCGAAAAGGTTCTTTTGTTTCCGGCTGCCAAGCTCTTTGCTGATACTGCCAAGCTGAATCCTTTCTCGAGCCTCTTGCATGTCAATCACCAGCTGCTCAGCTTCGGATGGGTTTGGCGGAGGTGACTGGATCTTAGAGGGGCTTTTATGGATGTGCTGTTGGATTTGTGTTAGGAGATTTGGCAGTCTTCCCCACCTGACACGAGAATGACCACATTGGATAATTGGATTTTGTGACAGCACGAGCTCCTGGAGGACCCACACGCGAGTAAACCAAGGTCGAGATAAGATAGATGAAACGATGCAGTTTTTGATGCCTTTCGTATCGATTGGCCCGCCTGGAAATTCGGCCGCGGTGTTTAAATTGTTCAATGCACGAATGGCCCGACTTGACTCACTATCAGATTCTCCGAGATAAATGATAGTTTTCCACGCTGAAGCATAAATAGCACCCATGATTCCTACCTGCTGGCCCCGTTCCTCAAGGTTGTTTTGATCGATGCAAACGGCATCCACCCAAAAAGGAAGCTCTTTCGACTCATGGCAAAGAGAGCGAAGAGCACGGAGGAGATTGACCGTCACGTGAAACTCTACTCCATCCACGAAGATCATTCTCTTCCCTTCTTCGCTTCCCCAAACATAGGACAGTGCTGTGTAATGGAGAGTGAGGTCCTCGTCGCACTCAGAAATCGTTGTATGCTGAAGCTTGCAATGTATCTCATCTTCCGGCGAACTCGCGCGAGGCTGAAGAAGCAGCAGCCTGATTGCGTCGGGGGCGGTCAAACTCTGATAGCTGAATCCGGTGGACATCGTTGGGGACGCGGACGCCGGGCCTTTGATCGTTGGAGTTAAGGCGACGCTCATGTATTACTTGAAAGTGAAAATGTAGGAAAGTATTTGGGAAAGAAGAACCCTGGAGGTTGCTGACGAGGAACTCGCTTGCGAAAAAGACGCTATGCCGGAAGGAGCTTCTCTGGCAGCAAAGTGGACAGGGCGGGCTGTCAACACGATGTGTCCTTGAGGTTTCTGAGGCGAAAGGTTAACAAAATACTGTGGAGTTCGGCTGTGGGTTTAAAGTCCGCCCACAGAATCTCGATGCTTTGATTTGTAAATCACTGAAGTGATCAAGTGCCACGTGGACGGCACACTGGATGTGCTTGTACCACTCCATATACTACAGGCAAGCAATGCTGAATAAGGGAAGCGCGCCATAATTCACGGGCGGAAGAAAGCAGTTTGAAACATAATGTGCTTGTGCGTAGCTCATATCATGCCGGAAAATGGTTATCAGAGAGATTCAATTTGGTATTTGGATCTAAAAGTCAATCATACTGCATTAGCAAGGAACGAGCTGATAAACAAAGTGCATTTAAAAGCTTACTTTTATAGACTTCGCCCTTTCCTCCCACATAACTTGTGTGCTCGAAGTGCCCCTGCACCTGCACAGCCACATTTTCATGGTTTCTTCTGATAACTCTCTTCAAATGTCCTTCTAAAATGGAAATGGGTAGCAATTAAGAAGTAAGGAGATCTGCAACATTCATCGGCATCTCATCGATCTGGGTTGAGTAGTACACTATTTCTTGTTAGTATACGACATGTAACGGTAGGCTTTGAACCTACACTCAATATCACGCAAAATCCTAACATCCTCGCTGGTCACGAAATTGATCGCAACACCCTTCCGTCCAAATCTACCGCTTCGACCAATACGGTGGATATAGTTCTCACGATTGCTTGGCAAGTCGTAGTTGATAACCAAGGACACCTGTTGAACATCGATACCACGAGCCCAGACATCGGTAGAGATCAGAACTCTGGAGTTGCCTTGACGGAAGTCCTGCATAATGCTGTCTCTTTCCTTTTGCGGCATCTCACCATGCATCGAAGATACAGTGAAGTTGGCCTCTCTCATCTTATCGGTCAACCAATCGACCTTTCTGCGCGTATTGCAGAAAATGACCGCTTGTGTGATGGTGAGGGTGTCGTAGAGATCGCAGAGAGTATCGAATTTCCATTCCTCCTTCTCAACCGCAATGAAGTACTGCTTCAAGCCTTCCAGTGTCAATTCATCACGCTTGACGAGAATGCGAACAGGGTCGGTCATGAACTTGGTGGTCATATCAAGCACATCGTAGGGGAGGGTAGCGGAGACAACAACGACTTGGGTCGCAGGAGGGAGGTAGCGGTAGACATCGTAAATCTGCTCTCTGAAACCACGGTTCAACAGTTCATCGGCTTCATCGAGAACGAGCATCTTGATATTGCGAGTTCGGAGATTTCGGCGGCGGATCATATCCGCAACACGACCCGGGGTTCCAGAGACGATATGCTGTCCGTATTCCAGCTTGCGGATATCCTCTCCAACGTTGGTTCCTCCAATACAAGCGTGGCATTGGACATTCATGTAATCTCCCAAAGCCATCACAACCGACTGAATCTGTGTCGCGAGCTCGCGAGTAGGCGAGAGTACAAGGGCTTGGGTCTCGCGCACGGCTGTATCGATGACCTGAAGCATGCTGATCGAGAAGGTCGCAGTTTTACCGGTACCAGATTGCGCCTGAGCAATGGTGTCGCGCCCTTTGCATATTTGGACGATGGCACGCGATTGAACAGCAGAGGGAGACTCGTAGCCGTATGCGTAGATTCCACGAAGAAGGTTCTCTATAACATATTAATTCCATCGCCTGGACTTTCGCTGGGAGAGAGCCTCGTACCCTTGAGATGCATATCCTGGAATGTCGGCGCCACGGTCACGTCCTTGGAGGTCGTGAACTCCATGCGCTCATCGGCCTTGCGATCGATTCCTTCTGCCATGATTGCGGTTTATTTCTGCTTCTGTTGATGCGGATTGTTGTTTGGGGAGGAACTGGAAGTTGAATTTTGGAGGTTGGGCTGGGCACTGGGCATGCGACAAGGCAAGAACAATTTTTAGCGTGATCCTGGTGGTCCGGGGAACTTCAGAAAATTGATTGGCGCGCGCAAAGCTGGAGAGCCTCATTTTTCGCGACTCTTTGAACTGCAACAACACCATCCTCTCATCAACCCTACCATTCCTTCGACCTTACTGTGTTATACAGGAGTACGGGAGTATCAGCATACGGATAGCTTCATAAAATCAACCTCTTGCTGGTCGTACAATCCCGCCGCCATGATCTTGGAAGAGCAGAGATTCCTCCATGAGGATCTCGAGAGGCTCGAGCAAGCTATCAGTGACCGTGTTGCTGAAGAACCCCGACAGGCAAGTAGCTCATCTCTCTCACAGAATGATCAGCTAACAAGTCTTCCACAGGCCCGCGAGAGATTGAACAGAGACCACCAGATCGCCGGGTTCTTAGACCGCATCCAGGATCAATCCCAACGATTACTCGATATCTACAATGACGCCGATGGTACTCGGAGCAAGGAGATTCAGTCTATATCCACGGGCGAACCTCTGAAAGAATTCTACAAGCAGCTATCCGACATCAAGTCATTCCACCAAAAATATCCAAATGAGCCGGTTGAGAATCTCGAGAAGGCATACAACAGGAAGACACATACAGAGGGCGAGCCCACAATATCGGAAGTTGACCACATGTTCACGGGTGAAGAGGCGTTTGGCCGTTTCTTCGATCTTACGACTGTCCATGAGCTCTATCTAAATCTACCCAATATCAAGCGCCTCACATACCTGCAATACATTGACGCATTCGATTCCTTCACACCCCCACAATGCAACATCAAGCGACCAGACAAAATGACAGATCAGTACTTTACGTTTGTTGGCCAGCTCGCAGATTATCTCCAGAGCTTTATGCGAAGAACAAGACCTCTCGAAGACCTTCCAAAGCTCTTCCAGAGTTTCGATGAGGATTTCACCAAGGCGTGGGAGAATAATGAGGTGGATGGGTGGAAATTAGAAACGCCAGCGTCTTCCGGGGCTTCCAGCGGCAGTGATCTTTATTGCGCGGATTGCGAGAAGGATTTCAAGAATGAAAACGTCTACAAAGCCCATCTGACTGGAAAGAAGCACATTCGGGCGGCGGAATTGAGAGCACAACGGCAAGCCGAAACTGGAGCGGATGCGGCTGGAGCATCAAGTAGAGGAACATCTACCTTGCGTTTGAAGGAGCGTGCCATCGCCGAGCGGGAGTATAGAGTTAAGCGCCTCGCAGCGGCAATGTCACAAGAGCGAAGCGATACTCGCGTCAATATCGAGCGAAAGCAGGGTATGACGGAGCGCGAACGACAAATGGAGCTAGATGCACTGTTTGCCGATACTTCGTCCGCGGCGCCCCAGGAAGGCGACTCCGGTAGCGAATCTGATGGCGAAGATAAGATCTATAACCCTCTGAAGCTACCCTTGGCCTGGGATGGGAAGCCTATTCCATTTTGGCTGTACAAGCTGCATGGTCTTGGCGTCGAATTCAAGTGCGAAATTTGTGGCAATTACGTCTACATGGGAAGAAGAGCTTTCGACAAGCATTTCAATGAGGCTCGTCACATATATGGCCTGAAGTGCCTAGGGATCACAAACACGACATTATTCAGAGAAATCACCGACATCGCCGACGCAGAAAAATTGTGGGAGAAGATCCAGAGAGATAAAAAGAAGGGACGAACTGATGAGACAAGCGTGGTCCAAATGGAGGATGCTGAAGGAAACGTCATGCCTGAAAAAGTGTACTACGATTTGCAAAAGCAAGGCTTGCTATAGCCGGTTCCGTTATGTGCGCATGTAAATTACCAGTGTATGCTATAATCCAAAATCTTCGGGCATTCGTGGGCTGAACACCTGGGGCCGGTCCGGCACTAGTGAGCTGTCAAACATTAAGTATCCCTACTTCTGGACTATATCGTTGCGCTAACATCACACGAACTTCTCCCAAGTGTTGATACCGGTGGTTTTCAGATCGTCACGACATAAAATGTTGACGACAAGCAATAGGAGGGCTTTTCTACCGTTGGCTTCTCTGCTCACATAAAAGGCTTTCCATTCCTGTTTCTCATCTTCTTTTTCTACACACTTCGCAGCGCACTCCGGGAAATCTCCAGAACCCTCCCCCTATCTCCGGTCCCTCCGCCAAACTTCCATTGCAAGATGAAGTTCACTCCTACCATTGCAGCTGCCATCCTGGCTTTCTGCAGCATCGCCGATGCAAACACCGCTGCTTGTAAGTCTTGCATTCCCCAATAAACGTCTTTTTCTGCACAGGCAGCCCATTCAGGAAATGCTTCTGCGCCCGTGACCCATATACCTTTGTCCCTTTTCAAAGCAGTTTGCTAATTTCTACGCCCTTAGGCAATGGCGCCGAGTGCGGTATGCCCGGCAAGACTGCCACCACTCCAGAAGGACTTCACGCCGCCCTTGCCCACGTTCTGAGCAAGAATGAGACTGAATCCGACAGAATTCATAGGATCATGTCACAAGCTATAGCTGCCGCTGGCAGCACATCTCACGCTGTCGTCTTCAAACCTAAAGCTACCGGCCGTCCATGGCCCATCCCCAGCGCCATCCCACCGATCCCAACGGCGCTGTTTGCACCCGGCCCCGTCATGCCAACGCCTACCGTCAGCGCGCAATCGGCCTCGAATTCAACTTCCACCAAGTCTCTATCTCTCTCACAGGGCAGTTTAATAACCTTGAAGACGTCCTATCTCCCCAAGCCCACCAAGACAACCACACCTCAAAGCACTAACACTACAATCCCCACTCTCTTCGACATCTCAGCCGTCAAAGTGAAGGGCTTTGAGATCGTTGCCTTGATTGACGAGGACCTTCGTCAAGCAGCGCGCTTTCTTCACGGCCCAAGGCTCAGAAAAGCTATGCTCACGCTCGATGAGTTCGCCCTCGCCCTTGCCGAACTGAAGGCCAGCGATGGCAACGACCTTCAGGCTGCTGACAACATCGCTCAACGTCTCGAGCAGGTGCTTGCGAAGGACGTTAGGAACCACGTGGCCGCTTTCAAGATATTCGAGCTGAAGACTAAGGCTGCTGAGATGAAGGCTTTACTTCAACCGAAACCTGATGTAAGCACGCATTCCATTTAATCGTGTTGCGTTCTGCGTGTCGTTGCAGTAGATCAGAGCGAGAGACAATCAATGTCGCAAACATGTAGTGTAGTTAGCCATACCTGTCAGACACAAGTACACATAGTTCGTTCCCTCGTGTCTTAAAGTCTTGCTTTATTATTGCTTGCATCATTATTTTGTGTCCATGTTCCAGAGGCCCCATCTCCATGTATCATCATAAACCTTTCAATTTCGCCGCGACGCTATCAGGAAACCAATATTCCCACCTCTAGAGCCATCTCGCCGCGCGCAAGGATTCCTCCATCACCTCCATGCACCTCCCACCACGATCCGCTAACTCACAACCCCAAAGAGGCAACTCTGACCGCGAGGGGCGAGAAGAAATACAAATGCTGCTCACCCTGGATCCAGAACATTTGCTTCTACTTCGATAAGCCCTGTGGTAGCAATTAAATAATCCGTGTTCTTCCTCTCTCATGACATTGCATCTCTCTCGTACGTCACCACCTCTAAATTTGCCTTGCCTCTAGAGTCTTGCTGTTTTCATCCCCGCTTTGCCAATAGATTACTCTGCTCGTACGTTTTCTCAATTTTACCTGCGATATCATGCACGATATAAGTACCAAGTTAATTCTTTCCTCGACAGGCAAACGCAAAGGCTCTAGAGCCAAGAGACAAGAGCACGATCTGCTGGCTTTTATTCCGGGTCCCGACTGGTCCTTGTCACAGGGGAGGGAGCTCGAGTTAATTCTCTTCGAGGACCGCGATTTTGATCTTTGACTAGTTTTGCCTCTTGTTGCTATCTTCATTCATTGCCAATACTACAATCCTTCTACTCGTACGTTCATTCAGCTTCATCTCATTTCCGATATCTCGTCATGTGTGAGTACCAAAGCCAACGGGTTACTCTCTTAGGCAATGGAAAGAAGGTGGAAAGCAAGAAAATTTTACTTGCATCGCGCCATTCTGCTATCCAAGACGTCCTTGTGGGCTTTGGGGGTGTGGTTGCTCTGGGTGGTGGTGTTAATTCTTATCAACAATTCTCGGCGAGAGCTCGACTTTAGCATCTGGGTGGGCTTTGTTGGGTATGGTGTTTCACTGAAGAAGCTTCTGGTTGTGTTTGGTACTTCACTTGTACCTAACCATCTTGGAGGTAGCTTCAGTGTTAATGCCATGCTTTTGCTTTAACTCATTGGTGTAGTGTCTACTAAGCTAAGAATCTCCGCGTCAGTATTCAAAGAATCCTTCTCCGTCCCTCGGGTACCAGTTAATCCAACGCCAGACCCAAAAATTCATCGCTAAACTCATCGCCACTAATAATAAGCCCCATCTCAAAGCCCCGTTGTCAATCCATCATTTCACACTCAGATATCCTCCCCTCTCTCTTTAGCCTTCTGTCTCGCGATCTCATTCTCCTTCTCACAAACCCGACATCCACACCCGTCCTCAAACCACTTCCCCATCCATGCCCTCTTTCCCTCTCTCCCCACGCCCTTCAATGGCCCCTCGCCCTCCTCAAGTCCAAGTGGATCCCCAATATAGCTGATCTTCAACTCTTCACCAGCCACAATATCTCTGCCCGCATGACAGAGCACCGCGCTACAGCCCACTTTCTCGAATTCGCCGTTTGTATTTTCTAACCAAGCGATGCTTATCTCGGTGTCCGGGACTGCGCCACCGTGCCAGGAAATATTTGGCTCGCAAGAATGATTGAAGAAAAGGTAGTTCGGGTTCAAGTTGACACAGTTAACGGTTGGGGCAGTCGCGGTAGTGCCGTCCGGGAGGTCGTAGGTTAGAGTCGAGGACCCCATGTTGGCGTTGTTTTCGAGGCGCCAGTAGATTGTTTGGAGAACATCCTGGGTGTAGATCGGGGAGGTAAAAACGTTAATGCCGAGCTGCAACAGAATCTGGGTTGGAGCCACCACATTTTCGAAATATTGCCATTGATGGGTCGACTCCGGTGTGAGCTTCGATGGTGGGGCATAGTTTGCTGACATTCGTGCAAGCAACGGGTGCTGGAGGGGATGCGTGACCTTGCATCCAGGAGCTCGCATGTCTGCGAGGATAATAGCCATGAGTCTGGTGAACATGATGGGTCTCCATCTCGAGCCGCACACTCCTTTCTCGCCCGTGAAGCCACACAAGCTGGAGGTGTATATCCAGTCAAAGTCCTTACCGCAGACAATGGAGTGGTAACCGTTGACTGCAGTATCGTAGCAAGTCTTTCCACAGTACGCAACCTTTCCGCAGCATTTTGGGATCTTGATATCTTTGGGATGCACGTACGGCATGCGCAAAGATGCTTGGCAGGCATCGCAGGCTTCCAAGTTCGAGGAAGGAACGTCAGAAATACCAAGTAGTGTGTGATCAACAAGAATCACTTCTCCTTCCTTGATGTTCCTGGTGGCAAATATTCCAAGGGGCCCGACATCTTCGCCTTCCCTCTTGACTTTCATTGCTGCTTGGGCAACCTCCTCTGGAGTACCAAAGAACACAGGTCTCACTTCTGCGTTCCCCTTATTGAAACTTTTGTTGACTTCCCGTACCAGGGCTGGCGTACGCCAACACAAGTTCTGATCCATCCATGGGTAGATCTTTTGGTAGATGCGGCCCGTTCTGGTAATGTCTTTGGTGTGCTTGGTTTCACACCCGGCCTCCGTTAGCTGGTTGTGTTGTTCTTTGAAGGCTTCTTTCAACCCCTGTCTCAGCTGCGAGAGCTTCGCGTCACCAGGGTACAACTTCAGTGCTTTGCCAACTTCTTGCAAGCCATCCCAGTTGGCGGAACACCCCCTTAATCCGTCAATCAGGAGCTGGTAAGCTTCTAGTCGCTGGCTCTCGAGCTGGTCGTTGACTAATATTGGAGATTTCGACCGGAGTTTGACGTGCTGGAGAGAGCGCACGTAGGTTCCCAGGTTGGGGAGAGACTCGATTTGGGTAATGTTGAGGCCTGCCTCAATAAGAAGCAGGGCTCGGTATGCATTACTGACGCTTGTATCCGTGTAGCCAAGGTTCAGCTCCACGCTGCTAAGATCGATAAAAATGGCGGGGTCGTATGGAGACCGGCTGAGATCTTGGATGAGAGATTCCCGCCATGCAATCAAACCGTCAAGATGTCCCTGGGATTTTGTTGTTAGCCGGTATCAAAGACAGAAAGAGAGTGAAAGGAAAAGCGGGAAATTCGGCGAAGAAGACCTACACTGGCTTGCATATACACCACGTCCATGGCATCGACGGGAGTGGTTCCGAGCCACTCATTTCGGAGATCCAGAGCATTTGCAATCTCCACGTCTACACCATGACCGGAAGTTGTCTCATGGTGCGATGACTTGGAGATGGAGCTAACGGATGCAACATCCACCATATCAACGTCGTTATCAGCGTCGACAGGCCTTGAGTCGGCCTCACTCTCAGAGGACGATGGGCTTGATATTCCGGCACCACCAACATCAGACGTATCTGAATTAGTGACCGAGCCATCTTTGACACTGAGATCTGCACCAGGCAGTTTAACCTCAAAGCTGTCTTTGCCATCGCTCCAGATCGCAGATCCAAGTCCATTCGAGTCTTTGGCACCGTGAAGAGAGCCCGCGATCAGGCCACCTTCTTGCCTCTTTCTTGTGATTATGGGAAGGCTGATTGTGGAAGCCGGTGTGCTCGGTGTTTCGGACGTTATCGAGGCGTAAGAGTCTGGGGTACAAGGAGTTTGAGGCGTTTGAGGAGGGGTAATGTAACTCATGATGGCGGTTGTGGTAAGATTATTCGATATTTAGAAATGATTAATTGTGTAAGAGTGAGAGTGGCGAGTGGCGAGCTGTACGATGGTCTCAAGGACTTAGGGTTTCTGGGTGGTGCCTTCCATTAGCAATCTAGGTTTCAAAGCGGAAGGGCACAATGTGAATATGGATTCGAAAGTGAGATTGTGGGATCAGGAATTTGAACCTACCTTGTGTACGATTGTAAAATTAAGAATATCCCGTCGAGATTTTCTCTGCCTCTGTTTGCTCCAATGCGAGTCTGATTTAGACTACTGTAAACGGTTGAGGTTGCTAGTAAATGGAAATATGGTAAGGGAGATGGATGTGTGGTGTCTGAGAAGTAGAATAAGCAACAGCTTCCAAGATGCTCGGATGATGGCAAAAGAAAATGATAGTGAATGTTGGAAGGAGGGAAGGCGTGTCCTGTGTGAAGGCAAGTCCGAGCCCGTTTGTCAAGCATGTTTGGCGGACCAGTTATCCGAGGTCAATGCAAGCATCCGAAATTGCTTCCGCGCCGAGAAAAGAAAGGAAACAATACGGCTGGTGTCGTGTCTAATGTGGTTGGGGAAGAAAGGAAGGGATTCAAGCAACTTACTAGATGTAAACGCGGAGATTTGTAGTGAATGCTGCGGGGTAAAATCCTCGGTGAATAGGGGTAATGCTTCTCTGTACTGATTTCAACGACGTTTGAAAATCAGAATCAGGTATCAATTTCTGATACAGTTCCGAAAAGCTGTGATCTGCCGATGTAGCTCTGGATTAGGAGAGTGCTTGAGAATGGTATAGTAAGTAGGCGGAAAATGGATCAGGCAATGGAGACAAGCTGTCGGAGAAACCAGTGCAAAGGCATGTGCAGTAGTGAGAGACAAAATTCGGCGGAAAGTCAATGATGGGCATAGAGGAGGGATAAAAGAGCTTACTGGTGCCGGGTGAGTCCTTGCGAGATCTGGAGAAGGTAAGTAATTTTCCCAGTTGAAGCTCGAAGGAGTAGAATGATGAGATCGGATGGACTGGTGCTAGAGGATCATGTGTTTCATGATTGAATCACATTCCTCGTGCATTGGCAGGCAAGAGAGAAGTCTGCCGGTGATCTGAGATGCTGAGATGAGGGAGGGTACGGAGGATCACTTACTAATATTGAGCCGTGTGGTCGATTTGTAAACAAAGCGAATTGATTATCGTAGATGCAAGTGAGACTTTGAAGGGGTGATTATGATTTTGCTTGTTGATGAAGGCCGTGGTGATAGAGGTTGCGAAGTGTTGTGTTGTTGGGGAGTGAGGGTTGGAGGGAGCGAGGGAAGAGATGGGCCCTTTTATACCCCGAGAATTTCATCCAAAAGTCCGTGCATATGGGACTCCTCAGGGCGCAAGTTTATTCGTGAAAAGAGGTGAATAATGCGTTTCGAATTCGGTCACTTTGATGGTGCGACTGTAGAGCGCGGCAGCAAAGTCGTTCGATGAGGAACCGCACACCACGCCACAACCGAAAGTTGTGGACTTTCTTCATAGAACTGATAGCCCTACAAATGCCTCCTTTAATCCCAATAACGAGATTACCTAATTGGACCCTGCATCATTTGGAAAGGATTTCAGATCCTGACTACACAAGAGGACGAGTTCGTAAGCGCGGGGCATTGCAAACGATGGCACCTGCCCAATCATTAATAAATCCGCAACGACCGCAACTCCTATAGTGACAGCAAGTACATGGCTGAATGAAAACAGATACGTAAGAACTCAATGTGAATTGATAAGAAGGTAAGTTCTGAATCGTATGATTAGTTTCATCATTCAAATAAACAAATATAGCCATAACATCATTCAAAGTTATGCGTGCCCCCCTGGCCAATTGTAGGTACAAGGCCTAGCTTGAGCTGCCAGTACCTGCTATGAAAAGTGAAGAAGAATATAAATGGTAAATCGCGTTTCTTGGACGGGTAGAAATTGATCCTCCGAAATTCAATATGTATGTGAGAGGGAGCAATGAAACGGTGCCAAAATGAAAGAAGAAATACTCCGCAATATAAACTTCATGAGACTACTCGAATGCTGTAATGCCCCGCTGGGCCACATATTCCCATTAGAATATCAGGTCCAATCCCTTGAAGGAATCCACCTTGTCTCCTGGGAAACCCAAAATGCAGAAATTGCATCGACAACAACGTCAGACTTGACAACAGGATATGCGGGACGCAAGCTGCCGGACTCAAAGCACCCAAGCCTGCCAAGTGTTACGAGCTCTTTCCAAATCGAGATGACCACCTGGTTGATAATCAGTATCTCGCCAGAACCCAGTCGAGAGGCCAGACATCGAGGGACTAGACCGGCGGCTCATACATCTGAAAACAAAGCGTCTGATTCCAAGCTAACATATATATTTAGAAAATTGCCGATGAAATATGTCGGAATCCATCTGAACCACGAATAGAATGAGAGAAGCGAGAAGAGTAGGAATTGACCGCAAGCGCGTAGAGCAGTGCAAACTCTCACAAAATCCGAAATTCTCATTCCGAAGAGATTCTTGTAGCACTTTCAACATCAATTGACCCATCCAGTGTAAATCATTGATCTTATTGTCTCTGGAAGACTTCCAGCGAAATACTGAAGCTGAATTTGCGCGATTCATCGGGAGCCGCACTCTGCAAAAAAGCACAAAAGCCTTACTCGACGCCTGTAAGAGGAGATGCGGGAGGTAGATGAGACACATAACCAAGTCTGACTGGAACCTAAAAATGGCTTGAATGCATAAGGCGAGCAAGATCAGCAGCCCAAGACCTTGAATTAGCGCTTCAGATGCAAGCTTCTCTTTACACCATCCAGAAAAGCTATAAATATGGAGGACCCTCCACTTGATCTCCCATCATAGAGAATGACGATCAGAGCTGCGAACAATTTCTCCTGGATGCCAGATGTCAAAACACAGGCCAGAATAGAAGTCCCTTTTTCTGCATGCGAATGTGACAGACTAGGAATTATTACAGGAATTGGGCAATAATGTGAATCCATGTACTGACTGAATGCAGCATCTGACAGCAAAACACATGTCAGCAGCAGCTTCACTTTTCACTGGAAAAATTGAATGCAGGCCTACACTTGCAGACAAATTCGCTGAAAAGGCTTCCGGAATTTGATTCGCGAATGGTAGACAGAAAACAATGCTGTGGGTGAATATGTAGCATCGAAAGAAAGCAACAGCTGGCTGCCAAGACAATGCGAGAGAACAGAATTCAAGAAAGGAAACAAACGCTGCAGAGGATGAATCAGTGATATGGCAACGTAGGTAAACTGGTCTCGAGGGAAGATACTCTGATGGAAGCCTTTTCTGGGGAAGTGAATATGAGGCTTCGTCAGAGGTGTAAACGGAAGCGGCTCAACAAACGAAAACGCTAGCAACCAAACACGTGTCCTAACAGCGAAGGAAAGTAAAAGCAGAGGTTTTGACAGTAAACCGTCTGCAAGATGATAAAAGTATCGTACCTCGGGAACCGCCAAATTAGCTGAAATGAGATGACATGGGAGATGGTGTGCATCCGGTTGGCGAAGCTGAGCTGTCGGAGAAATTGCCAGTCAAGCACATGTTGATGAGATGACAGGTCTTTTGGAAGTTAATTGCCGTATGAATGCTGTTATGTTAGATCGAAGACGGAAGTGATCGTTGAGAGTGACTGGGTGAGACGAACACGCAGTATTCATAATCTTGATATCTTGAAAACGAAGAAATGGCCCATTTTATCTGAGATGGGTAGTTCCCAAGAGAAGGTTATGAGGTTATATCAACTTACAAGCAATTCAGGTAGAGCCGACTCAACGGTCGCTCTTGCCATTCCCGAAAATAGTGACGTTCAAGAGAAAACCTGAAGATGAAGGTACGACCAGAGTAGAGATTGAACATCTTGTAGCTGGCGCAGATTACGAGAAGATACCTCGATTGGAGTCTCCGATTTCCCTCCGAGGTATTCAATAATTGGGCGATCGGCCAAAAATTCGCAATTCTGCCAAATCATAAAGAGTTACTCGTCCAGTCTTCTGAATTGCTAGTCATTTCCTACTCGATGCTGAGTTCCCGATAAGCTCGACTCCAGTGGAAGCTCCTGATGCGGAGCCTTGAATCGCGGCTTCTTTTTGCGATATGTTCTCATGGCGAAGTGTCTCGAGTGGGATGCTGTTGCCTCTTTCATCGTCGTGCCTTCTGTACTTTGCTCCGAATCCTTCTAAAATAGAGAAATGCAGGGCGGTGTCCATTACCAGGTCGCAAATGATGTGTAAATTCTCAGAGTCTGTGAGTGAGACCGATGAAGTAATATGTGCTGAGATAGATAAGGATCAAAATGATCAGCAGGGAGAAGAAGATCGAAAGGCTTACTGAATCATATCAATCCAACAAAGAACTTAGTCATGAGGTAGGCAATGAACAAAGATGCCGTTCAAGTTGGGAAATTCTTTGTGAAATGCCAAGCTCTCGATACGACCCCGCACCTGTTGCTTCAGCACCTCTGGGGTTGAAGTTTCTTTTGGGAGAAGACTTGAAGGTATCAATGCTCCAACATATAGCTATCTCCGAAATGGAGGTATCTCATTCATATTACAAACTCACTATGTGAAAGAGCGGAAGGTTTTTAGACTGCTGGAATCGCCAAATTGCCCCCGCGATTCAGGGGCTCGCTTGACTGCGGGGTTCGGACGTGTGAATTATCCGAGCGTCTCTCAACAACATGCCATCCCATCTTTGAACTCTATGAACTTTCTTCCAAGATTCAGCATCGCCTCTGCACGACTATTAAAACGATCAACTATCATATCGGTACCTGTCTCTCTTCAATTGACCAGAATGGCATCAACACCAGCTGCCAAACGCCAAAAGAGCTCCAAAGATGTGCCCTACGAGCTGATCTACTGGCCCGGTATCCCAGGTCGTGGAGAACACATACGACTTGCTCTCGAGGAAGCTGGCGCCACCTATACAGATAGTGCGCATCAGAAAGACGGCATAAACTCCGTGCTCTCCCAGATTGACGCCAAAAACCTCGGCGACGCGTCGAACCCTCCTCCTCTCGCGCCCCCGATCCTCAAACACGGTGATCTCCTCATTAGCCAAACATCGAATATTCTTATGTACCTCGCGCCACGTCTGGGACTTGTTCCATCAGCAGAAGAAGATGAGGATGCTATTTACAAGATCAATGCGTTGGCATTGACAGCGCTGGACGGCCTTTCAAACGAGCCCCACGATTGCCACCATCCCGTCGCGACCAGCCTATACTACGAAGACCAGAAGACGGAATCGAAGCGCAAATCCCAAGACTACATTGCCAACCGTCTGCCGAAGTTCCTGGGATACTTTGAGCGTGTTTTACAAGGCGAGGCTAGCAAGGGTGGGAAATGGCTATACGGCGGCAACTTTACATACGCGGATTTGGTGCTATATCAGTGTTTGGATGGGGTCAAATTCGCGTTTCCGAACGCTACGAAGAGAATTGAGAAGGAGGGGAAGTTTGGAAAGGTCTTTGAGCTGCATCGCGCTGTGCAGGAGAGACCAAAGATCAAGGAGTACCTGGCAAGTGAGAGGAGACAGAAATATTCTCAGGGCATCTACCGACACTACCCGGAGCTGGATGAAGAATAAACGGTACATTTGCAGAACTCAAGTCAAAAAACAAGGCAAAGGAAAAGGAGTTCATCAATTGATCAGTTAGATTCCACACAATGTTCTTGCTGATGCAGACTTCTATTCCTATTGCTGTAGAAACAAATTTGGACGAGACTCACTTGCAGATCCTAAAAAAACACACTGATTTCAAATCATCACTAAAGCCGTCTGTAATCAAATAAGCCCCCAAATTACCAAAAAGAAAATCATTTTCCCCTGAAGCCACCCAAAGTGGAATCCATCACGAGCCGCTACTTCCTTTCTCTATTCACCCTCCTCTCATCTCTTTTCCTGTCAGCTTCACTCCTTTCATCCCCTTGCTCTTTATTTTCCCGCCGCTTAACCATCAATTCCTGGTTCCTCCGCCGAATCCGCTCCTGAATCCGAAGCTCATTTGTGAAACTGAAATGTCGATCCTTCTTTCCCTTCTCTCTTCGCATTTCGTCCTGTAAAAATGTCTCAAATTCTGATAAATGCTGTTCTTGAAAGAATCTGTTGCTCCTTGTCGCCGGTACCATCCGTTTGTACAGTTCCAATAACACCAACGCACGCTTCTCTCGCCAATATTCTTGAAATGTCCGAGTACCTATAGGCCGTGGCAGCAGCCTTGAAAATTCCCGAATTTGCAACTGTACTTCGTTCACGCCCCTTCCTCTGAGTTGTCTAAAGTCGGGTACTTTCCACAAGTCCGGGTTTTGCTGGTTGCTCATGTAAGTCAAAGTTTCTTTCGAGATATTGAGAGTCAATCTAGCAAAGAGACGGGATTTAGCCTCATTTCTCCATTTCTGAAAAGACAAAAGGGTAAAAAAAGAAAAAAACCGATGTTCTGCGATTCCTTACTTTCTCAAGCCCTTGCACTCCCCCAGCAGCGCAAAACCCTTCCTGGAGGAAAAGTTCGCGCGATGCTCTGTATCCTCAAGCGGAGACAAAGAAATTTTCACATGACACCAAACCTCCACCTCTCGAATATATTGACGTCTTTGCCAGCTCAAGCCATTCAAAAACGCACACAGCGCAGATGTATCTCTAAATTCGAATCTGTTCTTTCCAAAGTATATCGGTAGCACCTCATCATGCAATTGCTTGCATGTTCGTGCGAGCGCTAATATTGTCTCGGATGATGAGAGATATTCTGTTTTGGATACGTGGAGTTCGAGTCGCTTGGAGATGGATCTGACTTCGGGGTCGACGGTCGTTGCTCGTACGACGACGAAAGTCCAGATGTGGTTACGGATCTCGGGGGGTAGAGAGAGTAAGGGTGGTCGCTTAGACCTAGTGATGTACTTCATCGCTGGAGTTGTCTGATATACTGATAGATGCAGTTGTGGAGATGGTCGCCAAGTGCGGGGTACTGTGAGGTCCTTCGACAGGCAAGCGAAGGTTTTGATAGGCAAATATGTCTCGAAAGTTGAATATCGTCGTTCATATACTGATAAATCTTGGAACGTATTTTTCGTGTCTTGACGAGAAGTAAAGCTTTGTGGTTGAAAGGTTGTAGGATGAAAAGAGAAGAGTTTCCAAGGTGGGATTCGCGTAAGAAACTGTACCACCTGAACAGCCAATGTTTGCTTTTTACTGTTGCCTAGCGAAACATGAATGATCAGATCTAATCGGATCGGATCGCAGTTTTTCGGCTGGTCTTTTTATCGACACCGCCATACATGCAGACAGCACAATCCGATTCCAAAACCCCTCACTCAAACAATACGCCATCACACCAAAATATCTCTTGCAATAAATAATAAAATACCCCCCACTTCAACGAGTCCTCAGGTTCCACGGATCGAAGCACGCTGCATATGAAAATCAGCCAAGACTCATCTCTCCAACCAATACAACCCCAAGCAAGGAGGAGAAGCCACAAAAAACGTACCCGCTGAAGTTCATTTGTTTTTACTCCCCAGCCTGAATCTCCCGAAATCACAACAGTGTCATTGCTCTGGTCCAGACAACACTGTTCCGGGATTCCGTCCCGTGAAGCACTGCTATCTTGACATTCGCAACGGATGGGATTTACTCGCTTTTCCTCTTGGGAAGTTGGATACGCTGTTGTAGGGCTGACGATAACAAGGAAGACAGTAATAAAAATGACAAGTGCAGCGAATGAGTGAGTCATTGTTCGTGCTTAAAGTACGATTGAGGCCTTGGATGTGAGTCAAGTCATTGCAGATTTTCTGAGATGATTTTCAAAATAATTGGAGTGAGTGAGTTACACATTACATTTAGCTGGACGCTAGGGAATCCGCCGTCTCGTAGGGCAGGGTATTAGTGTGAGGAGTAAATCTAGATCTGTTGCTTCAAAACTGGTGTGAGGGACCCTTTCTAAGTATTCTACGAGAGATTCGACCCCTATTTACATCAAATCGAAACAAAGATAGTAGTTCTTCTTTCAAAATACAATTGAAAGTCAACCTTCAACCTTGTTACAGCATTGAAGTTAAAAAATATGTGGAGAAGCTAAACATGACAGTGGCTCGGCCCGTGTGAGATGTCCCCAGAGATGACTTCTCCACAAATTTATACCAAACTTAAAAAAGAGGCATTTTTCTAACTGGTGGCCATCATGAAATCAAGAAGTTCCAGAGGTATCCGTTCTAAGGCGAATTGTCTAATTGTGAGCAGAAGGTTTTGTTGCTTCCCGCCTAAAACTGCTATCTGGGCGTGGTCGCTCGTCGAGACCGTAAGACCGAGGTCACCTTGGATGCTCTTGATGAGAATCAAATTTAGATTCATTTGTATCTAGATTAATATCAAGACGGCGTGCAATGTTCAACGGAATGTAAAAATTCCATCTACAATGAATAGCTTGCCGTCGGAACTACTACCATTGCTTGCGTTACAGAATACTCTGTGGTTTTCATAATCCCGTGGAAATTGTTTCTCTAGTCATCCACCACTTTAAAGTAGACTTCAAAAGGCCATTACGAGATCTGGACCTTGTGGCAATGATTTCATAGTAAAGCTTTCCCAAGAGAAATGCAGTCATGGTATCTGTAATTATTGGAAGCCGATACGCTCGTTAGAGCTGAAACTAGGGATGCATATGAGCATGAAGAAATACCGGAACTTCTCCATAGAAGTGTATCATAGCTCCAGTGAGCACATCGGGTGACTTGAAAACCTTCCCTCTCTAGCTAAAGCTAGAGCAAGAAGAGCCGAGAAGCACTTAGTTCAGCCCACTCACCCAATCCACCCAAAACATCCTCCTCACCCAACCCAGCACTAACTCCCACATCCCACATTCCCACCTTCACGTGTTCCCTAAGCGCACCCATCAAACCTCTTCCCGATTCCCCAACCCCAGCCCAAAATTCCTCTCCTCACATCCACCTATGACGTCCCCCCCGAGACACCGAGAAATCCCCCACCAACCGGAGCCCAACCCCCGCTAAGAGATGGGAAACCAACCAGAATCCCATCTTTCAAACATGCATTTCTTGATTTTGCCATCCGGGGGGGGGGTTCTTCGGTCTAGGTCTAGGTCCTAAGTTTGCCACTGTCAGTTCATGTTCATATTTAAGGTTGGCTTTTGGTTAGTGCGGATATGCGTGCATCCATGCATGGTGTGATTCGGTACTGTAATGATGATGACGAGGTGGAGGGACCCGGACCCCTTCTGACAGGGATTGGGGAATTTTCGGGGTGTGGGTGTGGGTGTGAGAATCTGTGTGAGTGATGGGATTTTGTTTCTCGGTGAGTGCGAATGGAGGGTCGTTACGGGGTGTACAGGTGTAGTTCTGGGAGGGGTTTATCACAGTCACAGATCTAGAGAAGGACACAAAGTTTATGGAAAATTCGAATTTGATTATCTGTGTTCCCAAGAGCAGTCTGTACAATACTACCTCCTGCGCCGAGGACCGTCCATGATAATACTCGTTAATTCGTAATGATACTTTTTTACACTCCAGCCCTTGGTTATGGTCCAAAAGATACCCGTCATGCACCGAGCGGCTGCGGTGGCGTCGAGAGGTCAACCGCAGAGTCAACGCTCGCGTTTCGCGCCTCCTTTATGTGAACCTCGCACTCGGTTTCGAAAGGCATGCCGTCCAGGTCCATCAGCTCGTGTGTAGCCGCCTCCCGTCTCGTAGCCAGCTTCTTCTGATCCATGCGACTCAATGCCGCAAGATTCGTTGAGCTCTTCCAACAATCGCTGCTCTCATGGGGCTCGATTATTGTTTTCAATTCTCTGACTTGCTTGCGAAGTTCTTGAAGCTCATACTTCAGTGCGTCGTTCTGGGCCTTGAGAGAATGTACATCGTTCTGCATCTTGTCGGTCTGATCCTTCTTCTTCTCTCGACACTTCGACGCCGCAATACGATTGCGTTCTAGGAATTTCTGGCGCAGCTGGTCTTCCTCGGCCTTGCTCTTGATGACTCTTGGTCTGCGTCCTCGTTTCTTAGGGGCGGGCTTTTGCGACTGTGGGTTGGCTTCTGGAGACGTGGTGTTGTTAGTGAATGGCGAATCGTTGTAGTGGGTGCTACTCTCTGGCGATCTCGCGGTCGAGGGTGCCGTGTTGGGGGTTCCGACGTTTTGCAGTGCCTCTTGAAGTGGAAAAGGGAAGGCATTACCATCGTCGTATGGGTTCCCCAATTGCGCGGTATAGTTGACATTGGAGATATCAGCAGCTGGAATCGAGTTCATAAGCTGCTGCTGTGCTGCTGAATCCGCATTTTGATATGACTGCTGAGGCGGAATCGCAGGGTTGTAATCAGCGATACTGTCCCCGAAGAAAGGATCTTCGAATTCTTCGCCGTTGAGAAAGGAACTGAAGACGAACTCATCAGGACCTGAACCGCTGTTGAAGATACCCGGGTTGACGTATTCCGAACCCATGGTTACGGGGAATGTCAATGAGTAAATGATGATTTTCGATGAGGTGGCAGGAATTTCGGAAAGAGCTGACGAGAGATGATTGAATTTTGAATGAGGTGTGCAAGATTGCTTCTTTTTAAAGAAACCGGGAGCGGGTGCGTTTGGGTACAGCCCTTAGCTACCGAGGGCAAGATCGCGGGGTTTGACAGGCGGGTAATGATGCTGAACCGACGAGCTGATGTTGTGGTTCAGTCGTACTTAGTGTTCGGCGGGAAGCTTATCGTAAGAGAGGTTCGTGGTTGCGCGTTAGGTACCAGAGTTTGCGATGGACGCGGGAAGCTTGGATGAGGAAATTGAAAAAAGAGGCATCTTTTTTGCGTACGCGCTTCTTTTGAGCAAATGGAAGCGACCAGGATTATTGGAAGAATAAAATCCTGAAAATGGAGCTATGTGATGCTATGCCTCCCGTTCGGCATCATTGTGCAGGGCAGGATCAGCGTGGTGGACGTATGGGATTTCACACAACGGGGGCAGCATGGGCAATTGCGATTTAGCACCAAGCGGGGTAAGAGAATGCCATATTGAGTCGTGCCGTTTTCGATGCGCAGCAGCATCGAATTTCGGAAAGTCCAATGGGAAGGTGCGGTCGGTGCCACAACTTGGCAAGGAAGGAGCTTTCAGGAGCTCTCTCCGGACGTTTCACGAGCGATGGGCCCCACCAGGCCTTCCTCTGATGTCAGTGACGGGGATGAGCTGGGTCCAGGCTCAAATGGCCAGCGCTTTCCCGGAGGTTTTGTCCGCCAGCGCGCTCAAATGTGGCGTTTGTCAAGAAACCCAAGCTTCCCCACTTACAGCAGCGAATAGCATGCCATTTGGCTGACTCTTGTACAGGCATTTAGCCCCCGATCGCCGATGAAAATATTGCCTGGGGAATGAAGATCGCGACGAAGGTCCGAAGGCTTGTGTTACGGATCTCGATGAGAATTTAGACATTTGGACATGCAGAGATCTGGTGGATGTCAGGAATTGATTTGCAATCCCTAAATCTCTGCCACTCTGCAGCTGGGTAAAAACAAAAACAACTGCATAATGTACCAGGTTGAAAGCTGTGCCGGGAGATAGGCCGGTATCTGGCCACAATTTCTCTCTCTTCCCACGTGCTTCATCACGAGATGTTCAAGTTACTTTTTTTTGTGAGGCTACTCCGTAGCTCTGCTACGGTGAGAAATACAGCAAGTCATAGCCCGGTCTAATATGATCAACCGGTGCTAAAATCAAGCTTTGGGAAATGAGGTTGGCGGTTGTTCACAGTGCACACATGCTCCACGATGCGTGAAATTGCAGCCGCGGGACCGGGGATTGGACCGTAGGCACAGATCAGAAATGTGCCCATTTTAATCAGTCTGGTGAGCGTCTGTGTCAACACATCATATCCCTCAATTTCGTACTCAAATAGAACAAATAAATATGTAATTGTGCCAAAAACACCATGGCCAGCTGTGCAATTGATCCCAAAGAACAAATTCAAGATGTCGACCCATCTAGAACACCGGGAAATCCCCAAGGAAATAGACCGCCTTCCCCAGATCTGGGACCATTAGTTTGACATGCAGGTTCGGATGTTCTGTAAATGATTATTGGATCGGAATTGTGATGCGAAGTTAGGGCTTCTAGACCCACGCTGGCGGTTCGTACCGATGATGTGGAAACCCTAGACCATCACCACCGACGTCACCCCCAAAGGCATAGACATGACGACTGAATTAATGAAAGTGGGGGGAACAATGAATGTATATGTATCGCAATGCCGTCGCATCTTTTTAAGTCTTTGTTCAACCAGAATAGACGACAAATGGATGGTGATGGAAATTTGGTGGGACACCTTAATTCGACACCTCGACTCTTGAAGGGGAGAATAACGAAATTATCGGTCTCGTTGGCACCTTGCGCTACTAATGACGCCAATTACTCGAGGAACATCGACGTGGTACCATCCTCTTGACAATAGGTACTTTCAGTTGCTAGACTGGAACGACAAAAGGCCGTTGGGAGTTCTTTTGTGGTACACCTGGCTCCGACACCTCGACTCTCGAGCGGAATATTGGGTCCTAGTCGCACCTAAAGCAACGGACGATCTCGAGACGGAAATATGGAGGTATCCTTGGGCAAAGCTGTCGAATCGGGGGCGAGGGGTGCGTCCATGAAGGCAGTACGGTAGGGTACCGCTCAAAAACCTTGATTCCCCGCCGGAAGACGGTCAATATCTTCGGTCCCCGTCGCACCCAGAGATAAGAACGACGTCGGATGGAATTCGTTGGAGGAACATGTGGAAAAACATTCGGCGGTGCGATGAGCGATGCGCCTATGATGACGGTATGGTGGTGCACCACTCAAGACGATGAACGGACGCGAAACATATTGTGCGAAACGCTGGGTTCGATTTCGGAGATGAATCACAGAGCAGATCGCTGCTGAGCCCTAAGAAAGGAAACCACGACCGGGTTGCACATTGAACACCGAGGACTTTCGCAAAACCGCGCAACAAACAGTGCTCTCGTACGAACCGCAGTTCTGGGACTATGGGATGGCAGGTTGTGGTGACTTGAACATGGACCTGGGATTGCACCATGGAATATAAAGGCGAGGCTAGTGAGTTCATATCCAGTTTATGTCTCTAGTTCTTTGGACGATCCAGCCCTTGAATAGGTCCATATGTCTTTCATTCTTGCCGGAGCGAAGCCTCTTCTTCAGTCGATCGATGGGCCAGCGTCTTTCTCGACGAATCAACTGGTTGTAGAAGACGGAGGTACAGAGAGCTTCGCATGCAGAATGTTCACCCCCCCCCTCCAAACACTCTCTTCGGAAACGAGCCTCTTCCTAGGTCGACCAAAGGGTGTCATCCTCCCCGAAGAGTCGATGAACCGTCAGCAAACAAGAAGATGACTATCGTCCAAATTGCCCCGTTCCATGATCAGATGATAGAAATTGGCCACGAATGCCATTGGCGATCTCGACTTCCCCGATTGTTGGAATAATGGCATAGACAGAAAAGCGGTGCTAATTCCGAATGTGCCACACCGGATGAGACATTCTAAAGTATATCGTGAGTTTCTAATCATCGTATGATTTCTAGTTATGCCACGCTGAGTGCAACATTCGAAATCCGCAATATTTTGGCCGTCCAAAGCATGCGGGATCCACATCTGGATACCATTTTCGAGCCGATAGACCCCGCCATGTGAATACATATAAGAAAGGACCACAGAATTTCGTCGTGGCATAGCCTTTATGTGCTTCACAGCTTCGCCTGTCCTCAGGATTTGACTGCCTAAGGAAGCAGGGGATATGGTCGTCAGTAGCGGGGTAGCGCGGTAACTCGTCATTTTCGAAGACCGAAAGTCTTATCCACTGCACGGGCTGATCTCCAGGACAGCTCCGTAAGTTGACCAGGGCAAAACTCGATGTGACGGCTTTGCGCTTGTCGAACAGATCGTATCTCCCTAGGAGCTTGATTGGTGTATTCGAAAACCGTTGTAATCCCCGAAAGTAAAGTTGAGTTCGGATGCAGCGATCTCTCCAGGACGATTCTTAGGCATCCCTATTGCATCCCACTCCATCCCGTGGTCAGTGAACTGTCTGTCTCGGGTCATGTACTGTTTGAGTAGAGGCTTAGGCGCTGAGTTTCCGTCAAGCTTAGGCCAGGTCCAAGACCAAATGATCCTAGATGGCAAGATGGCAAGTTGGACGATGAGGTGCAGAGCATGATAGTCGCCTTTGTATTTGTGCTATTCGAACTGAAGCGAGCGCAAATCTCCTCCAAAAGCTTAGTGTCCTTGCTCGCGCACCAGTCTGGCTATATTTCTTCTTCGTAAATATATTCATCCTCTTGTTCCATGATAGCCATTTGTTCAATCTCACACTCTGCCTCGTATGCTTCTTCAATCTCTTGCTGTTCCTCTATTTCCCCGAGTCCCTTCCACTTAGCCTCTCTCTCATCCTCGGTCTCCGCAGCCTCCAAAGCTACTGCATTTCCTGCTATTGGTTGGGCCTCCCCCGGTTCTAGCTCGCAGACGTAAGGGAAGTAATCCAGAACAGTTTTCTTTTCTATCTCTGGCACAGTGTTCTCTTCATCCCGGAATTCATCGCTTGCTGGTTCAAATTTCATTTCTTCCTGTTCAAGTTCTGCCTCATACTGTGATAGCATTCGGAAATCCTCCTCCATTTTTTCCACACAGCAGATCATTTCGTGCTCAAATTCATCGGTTGCTGGATTAGACAATTCTTCGTGTTCAAGTTCTGCCTCGTACTGGGACATTATTCGGAAATCCTCCTTCATTTTTTCCACCCACCAGGTTCTTTCAGCCTGAGCTTGATTTGCTAACGAGTTCTCGAATCCCTCAGCTTCGTCTACCATCTGCTGAATGTGCCTTGCAGCTCGGCGGTTCTGCAATTCTGATAGCTGATGGCCTACGTCAAGACCTTTTCGCTCGTCCGCGATTAGAGCATCTTCAAGTCCGCGTTCACTGGCGCATATTTGATTCAAATATTGGCGACTCTGAATGTACTCTGTCCAATAAGTTAAGTAATGGTACTCCCTAGAGCCGACGACGGACACAAGCTCTAGGTTTGGGAGTTGGAACTCTAGCTCGCCTTTGCCAATACATTCATCGAAGAATTCGTCAAGGTCTGTTTCGACGCTTTCGATCCATGTATCATATAGCGTGTCGTGGCAGAAGGAATCATTAAGATACTTTTCAACTTTTTGGCGACAATCCCAAGAATCGTACATGTATTGGCAGCCTCTCGCAGCGTGATCAAACTGAATTAGCGTGAGATTACTTCTGTCGAACTCCGAAAAATCGCCTTCGACGAGGTAGAGATGATCCAGATTCTTGGCATATCGCACGGCCTCTTCAAGAGAACGTGTTTGCCTGCAAAGCATTCGGGGGTACTGCACTGCAAGTTGTTTCACCCGGCGGAGATCGCTCAAGTCGAACATGGGCATGTTGAAGGGTGATGGTTCATGCCGGAGATATCCCAGGCGAAAGAAGTATTTTTCGCAGCTTAGAAACAGCACGTCTGCTTCAAAGTTGAACCAGATTCGTGCAGGACCAAATCGATTGGAGAAGGCGAGTTCATATCTTGATTTGACAGCTGCTCGAGACTCACTACAGGTCTGGGCAAGAGTTTCAACGCTGGAATGGCAAGTCGAATAGAGCCATTTGTCATCTAGATAATCATGGAAATGCTCGCCTGTGTAAAGCTCATGGGAGTCGAGCATGGGGGTGGGAGTGGAGGACGTGAACCCGAATCTTTCCAGCTGCCCCTGCTTGTGGTTCGTACCGTAAGCGTCGATACCGACATGGAGTGTAAGAACATCTCCATTCTCGTCTTCCCATGTCCGTGTGGGCCTAGTTTCTCCAGCGAACCATTCATCGGTGTGGTAATCGATCCATTTTTGCTGGACGTGCACAATCCGTGAGACTCTGGGGAGGGCAGCCCTCCATATCATGCGCCGAAGCTCCGGGGGCAGTTTTGGGAAGATCATAAAAGCTCCATCTGGGGTTGGACGAGGTATAGCTCGGTGGAGGGCACAGTCTTTCATTCCCCAGTAACGTGCTTTGCATGTGCTCCTCGGCGGGGGAGATCCCGACAAAGCAGACCTGTGATCCATATCGAATGCAGAGAGGCTGCAACTGGGGAGAAAAGTTGATGCTTTTGAAGAGCATTGAGCGGCAAAGATGTCGACATACGATAAACCCCTATCGAAGCTTCATCACGGATAGTGCAGGAAGGCGGGGCAGAGAGGTGAGACGGGGTAAATACCGCAGCTTTGGGGCAATTATGATCTGAAGACTTTGCGGCCGAATCTTAAAGGATCCGCAGTTATAGACATCAACGATCAGTTGTAAGCCTGGGATAGAGTGAGAAAGTGTTTTTGAGGCTGCGGTATGAGGAAGGTAAGAAAAGAGGTGCAGACAATGTTGGAGATCTTCACCTCTCACGTGGAAGCGTGCAGTGGCACGGAATTTGCTTTCGCGACGCGCCTAGACCTGGATCTTGAGCATCAACAAGCAATTAATTTTAATTTATAATCTGCGATGCTAGTTTATCTCGTCACCAGAACTGATTTCGAACACCATAACGACGAGGAGGGTCGACTGCAAGTCCTCGATATCTATTCCCAGTTGGATATAGCAAACTAAGCCGCGAAGGCCGCGGTCCGGCAAATCTGGCGCGATGCAGAAGATCCGGTAGGGGCGAGAATGTGGACTGATTTGGCGATATCCGATGGAAACCAATACGGAGCAGCCATAAGACTCGATGAACGAGTGCGGGTCCCAGCGTGTCTGGATTCGCGTCGAGAGTCTACACTGACTCGGACGACGAAGAGATTGATGGCGAGGAAGACGAACCAAGCGAAAGCAAGGACTCGGATAGCAGCGCTGAATCCACTTCAGACGAAGAAGAGACGGAAGGTATCTCTAGCAACTCTGGAGACTTCGACCGCTACAAAACCATAGCTGACGACTGGCAAGCAGACCCGAATAAAGATCTTCTCCGAAACCTTGTACGACAAGGAGCCTCCTCGTGCCTTACGGGACTCAGATTCGCGTTTACTGGAAGTCCGTATCCTTTGGATCAAATAAATGCAGAAGCGGTAGTACGCCATTTCGGCGGAGCTGTGGGACGGATAGATCAACATACTGAAATCGACTATTTGATACTGGGCAAAGATCCTGATCGTCGCATTCTGCAGAGGGCACAGGATTTCGAAATCACGAATATACGCCAGACTGGCCTTTTCAGTTTCATTCGATCTGAACCTGCGAACGGTAGAAGGCGAAAACAAGACGCATCCGAACAAGCGCACGAAACCCCACATGCTAAGAAGCGTCGAATTGATGGACCACAACAAGCAGACGTGAATACTCGGAAGCCAACCCCACCTCCTCCGGAAATGGATCATTGGGTCCGTTCGTCTCTTCAAAAGCTACGGAAATCATACCCCGCCGATAAATTCGATTGCATAATGGTGCGCAGCAATCAAGATCCATGGGATCTGATGTTACGAGCTCGAAAGTACGGGATGGACCCGACTCCCATCGATCGTACCATCCCCGAAATGTGCTACGATGAAAGGGGTGTGCTATGAATGCCCTGGAACTGAATACAAGTTTGGATGCATGCCGTCTATGCACATTTTGGAGAAACATTTGCAAAGTGCAAACCATCGAGCAAGGGTAGGTGCCAGACTATTGAACAGTCGACAAAGATGATGAGCCTGTGATATTTCTGCAAGGCTATGTTCTACATGATTTTCATTGTCTCATGCCAGATTTGCCCTTCGATGCGTTCTCTTTCTCTTTCGTTGCCCTAATAGCGCCTTGAAGTCACATCATGTATTGTACATTAGTGATCGGATACCCTTCTACATTATGATCCCTTATGTGTTCCAATCAATATCAAAGTATCAATTTGTTTATCATATACATCATTGCAATTCCCCAGGCGACTTTCTTCTGATTTGTTTCAGGCGGGGGGTAAGAACGTTAGAGCATTCTACATTCTAGGCATACTTTGGTCTTTCCTTGGTCTTACAAATGATTGCAACTTGTTCCCAGGAGATATTCACCGTGGTGAAGAGTATCAATTCTGTCTTTTCTCGTTCCTGGGAGTGCCTCTATGGCACGGGTTATTATCTAGTGGATCAGCGTTGAACGCCTGTGTCGCGATTCGTAAGAAATTTTCTCTCTGCAGCTGGCTGCTGCTGCCGTTGTCCCCTCCTCTGATATTACGCAAATCATCCAGGCCAGCAGAGCCCATGCCCAACAGGGCCTCACAGCAAGTCTCTGCGTTGAATAGTCATACTTCGGGTTGACTGCAAGGACGGTTTTGAACCCGGCAGCCTTTTGGCGAGGTCTCCCAAGGCTCAGGGCCAGAAATTTGCTCACAAGTTCTGAAAGCGTTGTTTTGCAGATGCCATGGCTATCTCTTATTCCTCATGGTGGTCACAATACACGGCTTACTGATGGTGATATCCTTATCTAATGGCTGCGCTACGCTGGTGCCCCGCCCGGCTAATATGCCTTGCATCTTGTGCAACATATAAAAGGGCTGTCGTTAGGGGCGATCCACCGCAGAAACTCCTATACAAGCCAATCTTGCTCACAATCCTACCCACACTCATTAATAATCAGTGTGGGAAAGTTGTATGAGGGTCGCAGGGCGCCGCTCAAGGCTCATTGCAGCAATGATCGATTGATTGAGGTCCGTTGGCCCAAGGTCTCTCTACCCGCCCTTCAAAATTCCAAGGGGCTTGATAGGGTGTGGAAGCCAAGCGAAAAGGCAGTAATTTATTCCCCAAGCTTTTCTAAGTGGTGAAAAAATCCACGGCCATGTCGCGATCTCTGCGTTCCTTATCTTCGCTCTCTCGCAAACTTTTCCTCGGAACAAATATTCTTAATTCACTCGGCCAAATTTTACACTAAACTAGGTACTCTCGTAAATCTTCCCTCAAGCAGAATGGGACATACTGCCCATCAAGTGCAATCTGCCCTATCTAGCCTCGAGCCTGAACATCTCAAGAAACTCCTGGCCGGTATTTTCGTCTTGCTCTTCCTGAACTCTACCATTCGTGCTATTTACAATGTCACTTTACATCCCCTAGCCAGATTCCCTGGGCCTTTTTGGGCCGGCATGACTCCTTGGTGGAGGACCTATGAGGAAGTGTGGAAAGGAACAAGCCTGTTCCACAAGTACAAAGAACTCCACGCAAAATACGGGCCTGTTATCCGAGTGAGCCCCAATGAGGTGCGTGTCCGAAGCCTTTGAAATTTCCGTTGGACTAACAGGCGTGATAGCTTACATTCTGTGGCCCCGCTTCGGCATACGACGAAATATACAATACCAAATTCGACAAAGATGAGACCTGGCAAAAGACCCTCGGGAGTCTACATTCCACATTTGGAAGACCTGCGCTAGCTGATGCCAAAGGTCGCCGCGAATTGCTTCTTCCCTTCTTCTCGCGTCGAAGCATCCTCACTCTCGAGCACTTGGTCCAAGAAAAGGCGCGCATATCTATTTCGAACTCCGGTGTGAAAACTAATCTGTGAACAGACAGATACTCTAATCTCCGCTCTACTTCAGCAGAATGAAAACGGCATTATATCCGATCTGCACCGTGCATACAGCTGCTACACTATGGACATAATCAGCGACTACTGCTTCGCGCAATCCCCCTCCGCTCTCTCCTCGCCCAACTTCCACGCCCCCATCGTCGAGGCACTAATGGTTCTCTCCGCAAGCTGGTGCGCCATGAAACACTTCCCCATCCTGCAGAAAATCAACACGCTGCCAACCTGGCTCACCATCCGTCTCGCTCCCGCCATGAAAGGCCTTATCGAGTACCAATCTGCGCTGCAGGTACAGATTAAAGACTTGCTTGCGAATCCGGAGAAATTGCAAAGCTCGTCTCATCCGATTATCTATGAGACGTTGCTAGCGGATGATAAGGAAAAGGGGACGCCGTTGAATTTCATGGAGCTAGATCAGGAAGCGCAGAGTGTGGTTGCTGCGGGCGTGGATACCACAGCCGTGACATTGGTAACTGGAACATACATGCTTCTCCGCAATCCAGAAATAGCCGCAGAATTAAAGCAAGAGTTGAAGACAGCCTGGCCCTCGCTCGCAAGCACACCGCCTGGTTTGGAGGTATTAGAGAGATTACCATACCTATCAGCAGTCATCAAAGAATCCCTCAGAATGGCACCACACATCTCAGCCGGATTACCACGCGTAGTACCAGAAGGCGGGACGACAATCGGCGGTGTATTCGTACCCGGAGGCGTACGTATACCCCCATCCCCCCATCCCCCCATCTCCTTCTTCACAAACTAATCCATGTTCATTTTCATACACACAGACACTAATCAGCCTCCCCGTCCTCTTCCCGCACCACGACCCCACAATCTTCGACTCCCCCAGCACCTTCAACCCCTCACGTTGGCTCCAATCCTCCAAGAAGACTGCAGAACTAGAAAAATTCCTGGTCCCTTTTTCGCATGGACCGAGAGCGTGTTTGGGTCGTCCGCTTGCGTATGCGGAGTTGTGTTTTGCGTTTGGGAATGTGTTTCGGAGGGTTGAGTTGGAGATGGTGGAGACGAGGTGAGTTTTGATTGGCTGAGATGCCAGATGATTTAGGGGATACTGATGGGTGTTTTAGTGAGTGGAATATGGAGTGGAAGGATAGGCTGGTGGCGCAGTATCCGAATGGGCATTTGAGGGCTTGGGCTAGGGGTGTGAAAGAGTGAGGTGAGAACTGACATGGTTTGAATTTCCTACACTATTTCGTGATTCGTTATGATAAGCTTTCATTCCAGATTTTTGCTCATGGAGATCCATTTTTACGTTTTGGGGAGAATGATGCAATAGTATGGCAATTCCATTCTGTTCTGCAACAAAGTATGTAGTCTAAGAAACTCCTCGCTGTGTAACGCAAAAACCACCAGTGCCACCGCCAAGCAAGACCTGTTCCCAGCAATATTTTCGTCGCTCTACCAATTCCACAACCTCATCAACTCAAAGCCTAGTCTCCACCAACCTCCTAGCCATAGATATTCACATCACTAAAACAAGTCAGTCAATATACCCAAGTATCCACGGCACATGAACTCACAACTTCCCAAACCCATCTCTGCCCTCAGCATCCTTACACACCCACACTGAAACCGACGTGGTAGCACAAGGGAACATCGCAAACCCATCCCCACCAATCTCGACCTCCTTCGTCTCATTCCCAAGCACATCAGTCCATTTCTCACCAGCATGCATCTCCCCAACCGCCATCTTAATCTGTCCAGGCGCCGTATTCGACATCACGCACGCCAATCCGCTCGGATGCTCCTCTGTGCCTCGTCGCACCCAGCCGATACAATTAGCTTCGTTGAAATAGTCTTCTTGATCACCGTAGGCGTATAGCTTGCGCGCTAGGATGAGATCTGCGATGTGGGGGACGGGTCCTTCGGGCTTGGATTCTTTCTTAGTTCCGTACAGATCGCCGTAGAAGACTTCGGGGTAGCCTTCCTTGCGTAGTAGGATGAGGGAGTAGGCGAGGGGCTTGAAAAACCCTTCGACGGGAGTCTCGACTGTCTGGCCAGTCTGGGTATCGTGGTTTGTGACGAGGGTAACTGCATTGCAAGGCCTCATCTTGACAAGTGATCCATCGAATACCTTTCTGAGATCCGCGTCTTCGGTCTTGGAGAGAGATGAGAAGTTGTTCAGTAAGGGAGAGTCGAAGAGTGATATCTTGTGATCCATCTTGTTCAACCACTCTGACATGATCTCTGCATCCGGACTCCAGTATTCGCCGACAAGAAATAGCTTGTTCTTTCCGAACTTGTCCTCCAAATTGGCGATGAATTCGTTAGTGAAACGCTCGGAGTAGTGTTGGATGGCGTCGAATCTAAAAGCTGAGAGGTCCAGCTCCTTGACTACCCATTCGCCCCAGTTCTTCACATCTTCGCAGACCTCGGGGTGCGAATAGTCGACGTCGGCAAACATCATGAAGTCGGCGTTTCCTTGCTCATCGGCCACTGACTTTGACCAGCCCTTGTTGTCTCCGACGACCTTGTAAATGGCTTTCTTGCCGTTCTCAGCATTGTAGTCTGTGCCGCTGAAGTGCTGCCAGTGCCACTTCATCTTGCTGTACTTGTCTCCTCGACCAGGAAAGTCAAAGCCAAACCATCCCTCAATCTCATACGGTTCTCCGACTTCCTTGGTACGATCTACCCACGTCAGTACAACTGTCACGCATAAAGGGATAAATACGAACCATTCTCATCAACCTCAACAACCTTACACCTCTCCTTATGATCCGCCCCCGCCTTATGATTAAGCACCGCATCAAACAATAACCCCACACCCAACTCCCTCGCTTTCCGACTCAACACCAGCAAATCCTCCTTAGTCCCAAACTTCGTCGCCACGGATCCCTTCTGATCAAACTCGCCCAAGTCATACAAATCATAAATATCATATCCATTTCCCGTTGCGCCACCTGCAGCTTTGCATGCGGGCGGGAGCCAGATGGTCGTGATGCCGATGTCGTTGAAGCCTGGGAGAGCGCTGAGCAGGCGTTGGTAGTGTTTTTGGTCTGCGGGGACGTTCCATTCGTAGCCCTGGAATAGGGTGTAGTTTTGTTCTGCGGGGTAGGGCTGTTAGTGCGGGGTTCTGATGTGGGGGAGGGGTAGGTGGGAGATCTACCTGGCATGATGAAGGCCGAGATTTATTAGTTTACCTACGTCTAATAACTTCTGGTAATCTCGCTGCAAAGGAAGATGAAAGGCTTTGACGATGCTTTATGATTGAAAAGTTTCTTGGAGATCGATATATCCTGCTCTAAGTACCTAGGCAGGAACGCTTCATACCTCTGACGTAATTGCATTTTCGCAACGAGTAATTGCGACGGAGATTCACCGTAAATTTGGGGGCATGCACACGTAACACTTGGACCCGTGTTGTTATTCGTTGCGGAAAAAGCCTCCTCATACGAATCTTTCGAATATAAATGATGTCATTTCGAGATAAAAATTTTGAATGTCGGCCGGGATTGAGCTGTTGCCAATCAGTCCGGTTGAAACCCTGCTTTTGGCTGTCCTGCATATGCACCTGCGGGTTTTTTGCGACCCCTGTATTTCTTCGGCCATATGCCCATATCTCTCTTTCTGACAAGTTTGAGAAATATCCAATTAAATGCTTGTCAAGTCCTCGTGTTTCTTGACGAGTCTTTCTTCCAAACTTTAGAGCCAATAATAGGTTCATTTGATACGACCTTCACTTAGGTCCATTTCTCGACATACTACACAATCAGGGCTTCCACAATTGTCCATACGATAGCTACCATCCTGTTTCATGACTTAGCATCAAACAGTTTTCATCGAGGTATCAATGGGTATTCGCTAATCCTCGTCGATATGCCGCGATTGAGGGGTTTATGCAAAAGATTCTACGTCCGTAAACTGACTTCGAAGCAGGAGATTGATTGATGAAAGAATGGGAAGTCGGTGGGGCTCTGCACCAAACCCCCCACCACCTGCCTCGTGTAACATCTCGGAGGTAGCTCCGCTGATCGACATTAGCCAGGATTATGGTCTGATTGTGATATACAGTCCATCAGCAGCATGTGAACACCGAGATGTATGAGATTTTCATGCTTTTATTGTTTGTTGCGGGGGTGGAGATTATTGACGTGGTTCGAGTTTTGCATTTGCTATGCAGCTGATTGTTGATGCGGTGTGGAGAAAGAAAAACTGGATACTATGAGTCCCGAAGTGACATGGTCACAGGTGATCTTCAGGTATCGCCAATAAGGTAAGGCGATTGGCGCAAATGCATGTGAACAAAGGATTGTTTCGGAGAACAAGACTTGAACAGAAAGAGAACGGATCAGTAAAATAAGGCGAGGCAATAGAGGCAAATCGGTGAGATAGAACTCTACAATCTCTGGACTGAAGAGACAAGGAGGTAGACTGAAAGAGCTGGTAGCGTGGAAGGTAGAAATGGGGAGAAGTGAAGGAACCTGTCTTATTCACACAGCTAATTTGGCTTTCGACAAGACCATTGAAATGAACAACACGCGCTACAACTGGATACAGCCCACATCAGTCCTCAGCTCCCAAAGAAGAAGCAACGCCCGCGCCAACCATACCCCCCGTCGATATCGCCACCGTGACAGCTTTCATCATGGTCCCACAGTCTCCCGCTGCAAATACTCCCGACACACTAGTCTCATTGAAAGGGAAATTGACTTTGATATCTCCTTGCGGGGTAGTCTCCAAACCCAATTGCTCCACAAAAGGCCCATTAACAACACCTTTTGGTTTATGAGCAATGAAACCCTCCATCTTTTTCGTCCCATCAGCAAGAACTACCTCAACTTCAGCGCCTTTTGGGCCCTTGACCAACTTTGCGATCTTCTTCTGCTCAATTAAGACATTGTTTTTCGTCCTCGTCTCAGGCCCAGCTTTAGACAGAACCTCTTGAATTTCCTTTGCCACTTTCTCGTCACCATCTGTGTATATGGTGACATTATCTGCAAGTCTGAGGGCGAATCTGGCGAGGTGGACAGCGAGAGCAGCAGGTGCGCAGTCATCGATGGCAAAGACGCCTGCTGAAGGCCCGCCTCGCTCTTCGAACCCGTGGCAGAATAGACAGTGGAATCTACAGTAAGTCAGAAACGTTTCAGTCGAAATCGAACAGAAAGACTTACATCCCCTTCACCCAACAACTCTCATACCCCTCAATCTCCGGCATGATATCCTTAATCCCCGTCGCCAGCACAACCTTCCGTCCCCACCACTCCTTCCCATTGACATCAACAGCCTTAAACAACGTCCCCCTTCCCCCTTCCATCTTCTCCAAACTCCTAACACCAACATCCTCAAAAAACGTCGTCTCATAATTCGCCAAAATATCTTTCCTCGTAGCAGCACGCCATTCCGCAGGATCTCTATGCTCCCAAGTCGGGATACCGTGCATGTGTTTCGATTCCTGGTTGCGGAATTGGTTGGTAGAGAAGACGATGCATTTGTATTGCAGACGGGCGAGGGCTAGGCTGGCGGAGAGACCGGCGGGGCCGCCGCCGAGGATGAGGACGTCGATGGGGGAGGTGCTAGAGGTTGAGGGTGTCATTTTTGGGAGAGGTGGTTGTTTGAGGAATGCTGGTAAGTGTTTCAGCAAAGTATTAAGTCTTGACAGAATTGTTGGAACCCTGGTGATGGTGTTGTGTGATATGAGAAGATTCATTTGTGCGGGGAAGAGGTGCGAACTGAGGACTTATATACTCAGAATAGGAGAGTTTTCGGACCCATTATCCATGCCATCTGAGTCATTCTCTCAAGCAGGAGTTTCGACGATCTAATTGAGCGGCTGTTGAAATCTTACGCGGAGAAGCCATTCTCGGAGACTTTCAGCCTCGTTCGACAGGGCTGTCGGCGACTTTTGACAAAAAGGGAAATTGTTAAGCTTTGACGACCAATGGAATTCTTGAAATGAATATTTCTATTAAACTGTTAGCAGCTAATTGAATTTTATTTGCTCAATCGTGGTGGAGTTGAAATGTGTTTTTGCGCGGTGTAAGAAGGGGGCCATAGGGAGAGATTCACGCGAGAAGGCCTTCGCGGCTCAACGCTTAGAGACATGGAGAAATCTGCGCAATGAAAATGCAACCCAAGAGGAATCCTGAAATCCTATCTGAAAGTCCATTCTACAAATACTGTTGGAGAGTGCCATGAAACAACTTTTGTCTGCAGCTAGCTGGCTTGAATACGGTCGTTGGGAAATGAACTCACTTCGAATTTCAGCCTCGTCTGAGCAGTGGAGTGGACTATGCGAGGCAGATCCTGGATGAGCCTGAAATAATGGGAAATTGGGCGTTTGAAGGCTTCAGCTAAGATCTTTGGCGCTGGACATTTCGGCCAGAATCTCAAAATTGTCGGCGGCAGGTGTAAGCCTGCTCAGCCTTGCAGATGCTATGTAGACCATTGGAACCCTCCATAGAAGGCTGCTAGGCTACTAACTGACCAAATCAACAAAAGAATATATTTGTCGGAGCCTCGCTCATATGAAAAATCGATGGTATACTGCTCAATCATTGGCCACTTGGCGGTCGCTGAGCTTTCACTTAACAAACTAAGGGATCCGTCGGCCGTAGAAATATTGCCTTTCTTGCCCACTTTCGTGAGTGCCATGTAATTTGATGAGACGACTGCCCACCTTTGACGGCGGCCCAAGCCCGAGATAGGCTAATCATGTCTTCCCCGCGGCGCGAACAACGGTTAGCTTCGGTCTCATCTATTGTTCCTAAGTTCTTACTTTCTTCACACAAAGGAATGAGACTTTTCAAATACGAAATCAGAGAAAAAAGTTGAGACTTCATTGAATTTGCGAATAAGAAATCAACAATGTCCGGCGTCGCACTCCCAGAACCCTTTGCTAGCATTCCAAAGGCAGACTTCCTTTTTGGGCCATCGCCGATTCATCACCTCCCTAGAATATCAGAGGCTCTTGGGGGCAAAGTTTCAATATGGGCGAAAAGAGAAGACTGTAACTCTGGCATTGCTTTCGGGGGTAACAAAACTAGGAAGCTGGAGTAACTACCCCACTTTCCAAATCCGGAAGACGAATTTCTGACAACACCAGATATCTCGTCCCAGAAGCTCTCGAACAAGGCTGTGATACTCTGATCAGTATCGGTGGTGTTCAATCCAATCACACACGACAAGTAGCAGGCGTCGCAGCAAAGCTGGGACTGAAGGTATAGTCACGTGCATCACCCTTCTTTGACTCTTCTGATTCTCCAAAAAGGCCAAGTTGGTTCAAGAACACTGGGTTGACTGGAATGACCCTGGATACGACAAGGTGGGCAACATCCAGCTCTCCCGGATGATGGGCGCTGCACCCCGTCTTGACCCGTCGACCTTCGGGATTGAGCACAAGCCAACACTTGCCAACCTCACCAAGGAGGTGACTGACGCTGGTGGAAGGCCGTACTACATCCCAGCCGGGGCTTCTGACCATCCACTTGGAGGTTTGGGGTTCGCACGCTGGGCCTTCGAGGTTGAGAAGCAAGAGAAGGAGCAAGGTGTGTTTTTTGACACGATCATCGTTTGTGCGGTGACGGGGAGCACTTTTGCCGGTATGATTGCTGGCTTCAAATTAATCGAGAAGAATGGGGGTAAGAAGCGGAGAGTTATTGGTGTTGATGCTAGTGCGAAGCCGAAAGAGACTCGAGACCAGGTTCTTCGAATCGCCAAGTTCACGGGAGTAAAAATTGGCCTGAAGGACGAAGATATCACCGAAGCTGATGTTGAGTTGGATGAAAGATACCATGACGGGTGCTATGGTATCCCTGGTGATATGACGAAGGAAGCCATGAAATTCGGCGCCCAGACAGAGGGTTTCATTACAGACCCTGTGTATGAAGGGAAAAGTCTTGCGGGACTGATGGATCTGGTGAAGAAAGAAGAGATCAAGGCTGGAAGCACCGTCCTTTATGCTCATCTTGGCGGACAGCTGGCGTTGAATGCGTACTCAGAGATCTTTTGATTTTGTGAAGAAGATAATATTCACGAATTCAAGTCCTGGATGATGCCCCTGAAAAGTGGGTGGATTGTCGCTTTCAGACTAGCTTCAATGTCAACAAAAAATCAACATCGTCTCTTCAGCTCCATACTGTCCATCTCCAAACCTCACTTATTGTCTTAAATCACAACGACTACTGTACTTCTACTTACGTTGGATTGAGTATGATGTGACGTGGTCCCAATGGGTCCCGACGCCGAGTGAAAGTAGTGCGCACCCCCGCCACCACTTCTATCGCTTCATTTCTGGCTTCTCTTTCACATGCTCCGCAGTCCTATTGTCTATGTTCATATTAGACAATGCCAGACTCCCTTACTATGTCTCTGGTCCCTGCAGACCTACTCCTTCCCCCTTCTTTAACCCATGCTTCAATTCCAGTTCTTCGGCCAGAACAAAAGCTTGCTGGATTCCCATCTCACTCCCGGATTGTTTCAGCAATCTCACGACCAATTCTCTCGTCTCCCGTGTGCTCACACTAACATCAGCTACTTTGTATAACGACCACAAGTGGGCGTGCCCACTGATTGAACGGATTAATGGAACGTCGCCGAACCTTGAAATGGCCATTTTGCTTGGACTGTAGAGAGCCGACTCAAAATTGGTCCATGGAAATCGAGGCTTCGGGTGCTGACTAGGTTCAAGATCCAGGATAAACTGTGGAATACTGGCCAGAAGCTCCGTTTGCATTTCGTACAGAATGTTTGTCGACAGTAGAAATTGTGCTGTGTGCTCCACGCCGGAGAAGACGGGCGGTTTTGCATTGAAGCCGTCCAGCAGAGTTTTCCGGATAATTCTGTGGAGATCCAAGCGGGTACCTCGCATCCCGCACCAAGTTTGTGCGAATACGAAGCTTTGGTATTTATAGTAGTACCCGAGTGGGATGGTATCTGGATGCGTGTTGTCGACGATGGTCTCGAACTGCCATTCCAGGCCAGCGCCATTAAAGATTGCGCAAGCCATCGCATCTATGGCCAATGCCTCTCGAAGTATAATTTCGGGGTCTGTGATGACACCGTAGAACACGTTGGCTTTGAGCTGCGCGGAGCGCATGTGTCCCCGCAGAAAGCGCCATCCAGGCTCGTGTTTGTTCATATATTGTTCTGCTGCGTCCGCCAGGTCGAACAAATGGTCTGGTACGTGAATGTGGTTCTTCAGACAGCAAACGAGAATGCTGCTCAACGCTTGCACGAATAGGCGTAGCTCCAATGGAGTTCGTAATCTTTCTGGTCCTCGTAGTTGGAGTACCGCTGCTGCACCTTTGACGTGGTTCTCCCAAGCAGCCAGTGGCCTCGATGTATCACAATCAAGGGCTTCTACCTGGCTAAGGAGCAGTATTGCCGTGAGAGTACTGTCCTTCGTTGCATTTTCCGTATCTACTATGGCTTTGTTGACATGCTGGACGGCTGATAGGTACCGCCTTCTTGCCTCGATCTTCACATGGGGATTATGGATGAAGCCTGAGATGCCGGCCAACCCCGATGCTTGAATAGCGGTGACCAATGCCCCATCCATCCCATAGGATTCAGTAATGTCTCCGCTAGGTCGAACCCATTCCTTTATCACATGATTTGAAAAGAAGAATGCCAACGCTTGATCATCAAAATCTTTGGAATGTAAGCCGGCAAGTGTTGAGTACGGCGTAGGCTTTCTGTGTTCTTGATGACCCCATGGCAATATGATTCCTGTTTCTAGATATTCTTTTGGTGTTTGTCCACCTTCTGGTGTCTCAGTGCCCAGGCGAACGCTTTTCGGCTGGCTTGAAGCCGATGATGCTGCGGGCGGCTTAGGACCATGTAATCTCGATCTGTTCTTCCTGCTATTCTCCCTATCTATCGATTTCTGGGTAACATATGGTGTTTCATCGCGAAACCTTAGATCTAGCTCGCTCCGGTAGCCTGGACACTCGAAGCCTTTTTTCTGGCAATTGTTACAACCTCCAGCCGTTTGATCACACTTGAAAAAGAGTGAGCACAATGATCCGAATAGACAAATCTGCCTAACTTGCCTTGATCTTCTTCTCCCTGCACTTGAGACATCCACGGCTAGGTTTCCCGCCAAAGTAGGGCATAGTCTGCGGGCAAATGGTCGAGATCCGCGGGACGAAAGTCAAATGCAAAAGTGTTGAGTTACCGTAGGAACTGCATAGGCTAGAGGGAAGCGAAGCCTTCTTACCTCCGTATAGTCGATTCAGGTTTCCTGCAGACTGCGCTGCGCCTCCTTCTGCCCAGACATAAGAATCCACAATACTGGTGATAGAACCAATAATGTCACGCTTCAACGAACAAGCTAGATGGGCAAGAAGCAAGCAAATATGCTGCAGATGATTTCCAACTGTATTCCTGATAATGATTCTATTTTTTCAAACATGTTGAAGTGGTCAAATTCTCGTAATCTGCAAAAGGAAATTCACGATGCTACGCCACGCTGATCTTGATCCGTACACTAGGAACGGCGGATCATTGGTGGGGAGCTACGACTAGGTCTGTTTAATAGGTCGTCGGGCGATCTTTTGCGCTGTCGGGCCTAGCTACTTCGTATGAGTCCTAAACCTCGCTCAAGCCTTGCTGACGGATGAGTTACTGCACCCGAAATGATTACCTCACATCTAATTCGTACCAAAACACCAATCAATCGTTGATTTTTTTTGAGGGTGGTTTTTGGGGCGGTATTTGGGACGATTTTTTGCCCACGAGCCACAGGGAGGTGCTCAAAAACAGCTTACTCGTTACAATAATAGCAAACTGCGAGGCTCCGTCCTTCGAATTTCTAGCGTGTGGTCACTAAACTACAGCGAGCAGAGCGCTGTAAGCGAATTACCAGCGCCTGCACCCAGAGTGCTCACTCACCGTGTTAGTGCGAAATTTGAACTGAATATTACATTATTATCGACTACGGTAAGTCTAGATTAGCCCTCTACCGATACCAAGGTCTGTTAAAAACCAAAGCTAGATACCGGAGCCCCGAAGTACTCGACTTCCACTTTCCGAGTATTGATGAGGCTGGTGTTACCCCGCCATTGGTTCACGTCCGTCAACCCTATCATCTGCATTTCGGTGACCATCTCTTGTCTCAGGATCTTCAACATTTTCTCCACTCCCTGCTGACCAAAAATATTCGAGAAAACAGGAGGTCGCCCAAGACCAACCGCACGGACGCCCAAAGCTAGCAGAGCAAGCACATGCGTGCCGCGGCGGACCCCACCGTCGGCATAAATCTCGATTTGGTCGAACACTTCAGGATAGTTCGCATGCAAATCGAGAAGAACCTCGATAGACGTTGGCGCGCCATCGAGCACGCGGCCACCATGGTTCGAGATATAAACGGCCTTGAATCCGAGGTCGGCACACTGTTTTACCTCCCTTGCGGTCTTCACTCCCTTGGGTATAATAGGCAGAGACGTGAAGTTGCGTAACTGGTTCAGCGCTTCGATGGTAAAGCTTAGGCTATGACCTGAATCACCAAAAGGAGTGAACCGTTGGGAGCGGTCGCGGACACCGGCTGTATTCGTATTGTCGATGGCCAAAACGATGGCTTTGAACCCAGCAGCTTCCATACGCTTCATTTCATTCCGGACTTGTGACATGTTCGCCCAAATATACTCCTGGTGGAACATGACCTGCCCAGGTGCCCCGGTGGCCGCAATATCCTCAATTTTGAGTTTTGCGCCGATGGATGGTACATATAGAATTCCAGCTGAGCCAGCCGCACGCACGAGGCTCGCTTCGTTGCCAGAGTTGGTGACATTTAAATTCGCAGCCGGAGCAATGAAAAAAGGAGCCGAGAAATTGTAGCCCAAGATGGTTGTGCTGATGAGAATTAGTGACCAGGACTGAGTGATCCAGTGAATTGAGTGTGAACGTACTTGAGATTAAGTTTTGACACATCCTGAAAGACGAGTGAATTGAAAAGCACCTTGCGGTAAACATTCAAATTGTTGATGTAAGCTGCATGGTCCCGGATCAGTCGTATTTCTTCAAAGCTTTCAGAGGGCTACCATACTTGTTTCGTCTAAAGTACCGGTTCGATATTGGGCGTAGTCACTTGGGGACAATGCATTCTTGGCTGCTATCTGGAAGTCGTTGACAGTGAACATATCCTCAAGGGGTGGGAGCACGCCAGTCGTCCATTTAGATGTGTCCAGTCCCGTCGGTGGGATGCCCTGATCGACTTCTTCATCAATGACCACCGCACGGACCGATTGGGCGAGAGCAAGCCCATAAATCAGACCAGAGAGGAAGGGGAGCATGCTGAATCGAAGAAGGAGTGAAGGAGTGAGGGATGAAGCAAGTGCAAAAAGCCAACCTCGAGGTGAAAACGAGGGCAATGAACAGCCTGAATATGTCTGATATTGATAAGAGATACCCCAGTAAGGTAGAAGCAGCCGTCATTTCTTACAGTGGGTTGATCGCGCCAAGAGTATTTTTTTATGTGGAAGCGAGGGGGCCTGTTGGTGGAAGAACGATCCCGAAGTAGCAGCGGCACATTCCTTGGGACGACTAAAATCCATAAAACTTGGTATTGGCAGTTTAAGCATAGTTAATGACCCCGGCGTCACTACTGATTGTTGCACTCTGAAATCTCGTTCTAGAAGTATGTACGTGTATTCGACCCAGGTCTCTGACAGGGATTCTAGCAGGGGGCTATTATCTGGGTCTCGTACTAGTACCTTCCCCTGCACGTTATGACATGGATATCATTAGCCTTGTATTCTGTGGCTTACGGATTTTGTACGGCTCAAAGTCCCACTCTCCTACGCCCCTTCCTCGCATGCATCATCTCGGAGGTTGGTGCCAAGAACAATCCTCCGAGCCGTTGAAACTCAGCCGACGCCCTTTGAGGTTTAGATGATATACCTCGGACTCCGGTGGCCAGAAACGGCCTTGAATTCGTAGATTCGGTGTTCTAGAAGCCAGATAGAAAGCTGCAGAAGTCTTCAAGGATTAGCATTTTAGCTGCTCTACGGGAGTAGCGATACTCCCCTTGCTATGACGCGTGTCAGCTGATGAATGACTCTTGTCTTTCATCAGCCCCGAGTTCCATTCTCGACGTTGCGGAGGTCAGAGGTGCTGATCTCACCACAGTGACATAATCATGTTGCGGTCAATCGATACGTTTGAAATTGTTCACAAATCTTTCATGAAAAGTGGGCGTTTGAATCTTAATTGATGTAGATTAGGCCAAAGCCTTTCAGGGCCTTAGTAGTTTCTCCAAATGATACCATAGAAGGTCGCATAGGATTAAAATCTCATGGTTTTGATGCACCGATATCACCATAGACATCCCCAAGCTGAGGAATTCTTGTATTACAAGTGAATTCATTCTTTTTTACGTGGTACCTTACATGCACATTTTCAATCTTCCAGGAAAAGGCACACCGATTGGCAGTCGATTCCATATAACAACATTGCCCAAGAGAAGTGAAATTTTGGCAAATCCAACATTACCGTCCGAAGCAAAAAAAAACAACAACACTCTTGCTGCAGCAAGGTGGCGGTTTTGGTAGTTTAAATAGCTCGAATTTTTGACAGCTTCACATATCGACTAGATGATCAGAAGTACAATCAGGAAAGTTCAATCTTCAACATAAAAGTCTCTCTATCTGGACAAGATGTTTGACAATTTGGTTGAAGCCATTTTAAGAATTGTTGCCGGATCCAAATCAAATCAGGTGATTCTAGGACCAAGGGTCACCGATCGCCATGATGGGAGTTCGAGGCTGAAGTCCAGATTCTAGCTTGGACGGCATGATACCCAATTGATCTGAGGGCAGCACATCTGACATTGTCGATGGCTTGATCAAAAATTGGGTATCTTCCTCTTGGTTGACGCACAGAATGAGGAAGCGGAGGGCTGGCCTCAGTTCGCATGGTCAAAGGCTGTAATGGTATCCCGAGCTGACTCGATATCTTCGGCACGGATGCCACTGCGTTCGCACATACCCCGAAAGATGCTGTCTTCTTGGCGGTAGAGGTTCTCGGGGGTATCTAATTGTACAATCTCCCCAGCATCCACGACGCAGATTCGATCATACCCTATGATGGTTCGGAGACGATGTGCGACGCAGAGCACGGTCTTGCCACGGAACCCGGCTGCCATTGTGAGTTGTATTTTCTCATCACTCTCCATATCTATACTGGAAGTAGCCTCGTCGCAGACAATAATTTGAGAATCACGCAATAGAGCTCGTGCGAGAGCCATGAGCTGCCGTTGGCCGAGTGAGAAATTCAGCCCATCTTGTTCGACAACGCTGTCAAGATGAACCCGACGACCTTCATCTTTGCGTTCCTCGGGCTTTGAGTCTTCCTGTACTAGACCTGTCTGGCGTAAAACAGTCCAGAGTGCCAAATCTGTATGTTTCTGGAACGGGTCAAGGTTGCTACGAACAGTGCCTTGGAACAAGACGGGATCCTGCGGAACAATGGTCAACCGGGATCGCAGGTCAAAAAGCCCAATGCGTGAGATATCGACACCATCAATTGTGATGGAACCTCTGGATATTTCCATGAGCCTGAACAAAGCACTGATGATCGACGATTTGCCCGCCCCAGTGCGACCAACAACGCCTATGCGTTCACCGCCTTTGATATGCATAGACAAGCCCTGCAAGACGAGAGGTAGGTTTTCCCGATGTCGCATGTCGACGTTGTTGAAGATGATCTCGCCCTTCTCTGGCCAACTTTCAGGCATTTCAATGGTGTGCAAGGGAGCTTCTTCCTCTAGATCGACTCCATAGTGGCGCAACCGTTCGACAGAGTTTACCCCTTTATCCACCTCTGATAGCAGCCGGATAGAAAACTGAAGCATCTGAATAACAGAGAGAATATAACTCAGGACAAGACCGCTCGTCGAAGGATTCACACTGAATCGCGAGGTAACCACAAGAACACCAACGGCGAAAACGAGTAAGTTGCCCATGGCATCGAGTCGCATCGTCAGCCAGCGTTGATTGGCAAATGTTAAATAATAGGCAGTATTCATCGTATCGACCGATGAACGAAGATCGTTCACGAATTGGTCTTTGAGACCGTAAGCCTGGATCGTCTCCACACCACTCAGCCCCTCAATGAATTTGGCAGCAACTTTCGATCGCAAAACCGACTCATAACGCTTGACCTGACGTGCGGAGGCCCGGTAGTATGATGCAGCTCCAATGTAAAAGAGGTAGAAAGGGACTAGTGCAATGGCGAAGTAGTAGAAATAGGCCGTGATGAGGATGAAGACAGCAAAGGCGTAGCTGAAAGTGATAAAAAGCATCCTTAAGGAGTCTGCTAGATTGTTGTCCATGATTTCGACATCACTTGAAAAGCGATTAATGATACGACCGAGAGGTGTTGTATCAAAGAAAGAAATCGGGGCGCGTAAGACCCGAGTGATTGCTTGCCGAAACATTTCCTTGCTAGAGTTTGTTGCTGTGACTGATAGCACGATCGAGAAGGCGAATAGTAGCAGTGCTTGTATGAATCCGAGGCCGACATAGACACCAATATAAAAACTACTTGAGCGGTGAAACTTGTCCGATATCCACCAAGAGAGCCAGAGATTTGTCGCGATATTGGACCCTCGGGACAATATCAAAAGTAGGAGAATTAGGGGAGCGTTCCATATTGTTCCAGAAGCGCGAGCATAGGCTATGTACAGGCGCCATGGTACTGAATCCTTGGCCCGGTCCTCTTGCTGCATCAGCGGTGCGGCCTTTTGGTCCTTCTCGAGCTGCTTGCGATCCACAGGATCAGCGACGGTGATAAGGTCTCTAACGTCTGCGTCTACCACTTCCTCTTCCTGTTTTTTCTTGGGGGCAAAAGTTGTTTCTATAAGGCTCTGGAACCCTTGATGATTGTTCTTCAGGTTCTCAAAAGTATCAGTAGCTTGAATTTTCCCCGCTTCCATCCACACGATGCGATCACAACGATCCAATACCCAGAGCTGGTGCGTGGCTAAGACGAGGCATTTGCCTTTGAGCAATCCGAGAATAGCTTTGTCAAAGATGTAACGCCCAACATGAGCGTCCACAGCACTGAGAGGATCATCCATCAATATGATATCAGCATCAGAGTAAATGGCTCTTGCGATATTAAGACGCTGCTTCTGACCGCCAGATATGTTGATACCTCGCTCGCCAATTTCGGTTTGGTCACCATGAGGAAGCATGTCTAAGTCAAGTTGAAGCGCGCAGCTTTGGAGCTGTTAGCGACTTGTGACGCACGAGTGTAGAAGTTGAACAAACTTACGCGTCGATGACCTTTTTATACCATTCCTCATTGAATTCTTTCCCAAAAGTGATATTGTTCTGTAGTGAAGTATTCTGAATCCAAGCGTATTGAGGGCAAAAGGCTCTGGAGGCGCCAAACATGGCCTCTCCATTGGTCTTCCGCATCTGTCCTGCCAAGGCAGCCAGTAATGAGGTCTTGCCACTACCAACAGTACCAATGACGGCAATCAGTTCGTTTCGACCAGCCTTGAAATCCACATCCCGCAGCTGGAAGGGCTCTCGCCCATCGATGGCGCTCGCATCATCGGACGAGGGTGCAGATTTGATGCTCTCAGATTTCTCGGGGTCCGCATCTGCTTTCTTATCCTTTGTCTGAGCGGGATCTTTGGTTTCGTTCTCTTGCTTTCGTGTTTGCTCGCGCGTGAAAGTTGCCCCTCGCAACTCGAGCGCATATTCCCCTTCGGGTTTCCAATCCATGACTTCCTCCCTTTCTTCTTCAAGCATAAATGCTTCGATTCGTTTAAGAGAGGACCATGCGTCAGTGGCATCACCAAGAGCACGAGGCAAACTGTTCAGAGGGAGTCGCAGACTGTTGAACAGAGCAAGTGACGAGAAAGCCTTGGCGGGTTCCAACCCCGAATCCGTGAGGGAGTAAGTAATGAAAGACAGCATAGATGCAAAGATTGGAAGAGACATGCTGACCGCATTAATTGCGTTTCGAACAGCGAGCAGAGCCTGAATGGCGCGGATTTCTGTCATCCTAATCTTGTGCAAGCGATCTAGAAAAGCTGGCTCCCAACCAAAGAATTTGACGAAACGCACAGATTGGATAATCTCTTGCGTAAGTGACATACGTTGATCAGTGAGCTTATTGATGCTTCTCCGTCGAGACAACAGACTTCGAAGGGTTATTGTGAAAAGAGGTACGCCAATAACAAGGAGCGCAAAACCTGCCAATGCGCTGTACGACAAATTGATCAAAAGCAGAACCAGTGAGATGCTACAAGCCAGCGGTGTAGCCCAAAGCGAGTGCAACGCCGTAGAGAATGAATCAATACGGTTGGTATCAATATTCATGAGAGTGGAGATGCGTCCATTATTCCATCCAACATCGTCCTCGAGATCGTGCTGCCTCTTCTTCTTTTGGCCTCTTTCCTTTTTTGAAAGCTTGCGATTTGATTTTTCACTGATGTTAGCATCCCTGTTCTGCTTGCTCTGGCCTGAATCGTTGCCTTCAGGCGTTGTAGAGTGCGATCCTCCGCCGGCTTTGGCTCTGCTTGAGATCGTCATGGCCTTCTCATAAATCATACCGGTAAGCACACCACGACTCTGACCACCAAGCATCATTCCCTTATAGAAATACTGGCTAGCAGATATGCTTTGAAGAATCTGCATCACAGATATCCCAATCACAAGACCAAAACCATGTGCTATTGGTGGCGGGGTTCGACCTTGTGCTTTAGCTCTGTATGCATCTTGGGCGAATTGAATGAGGTATCGGAGGACGAAAGGGGTCATAATCTGAAGACTGTAATACAGCATTGCGAATATACCGCTCAAACAGAACTCGTACTTAAACGTCTCATACAAGGCTCCAACAAGTGGTCTCTTCGTTCCTTCCTTCACTCGTTGCTGAAATGCTTCCTTGACTTTATGGGTCAGAAGCTCCGCCGTTCTATTTGGGTTCACTTCCCAAATATCACGTTCGACTAGTTGACGTTTGTAGCCGGTCTTGTGTGAGTTATTAGCATGTATTTGCAGCATTCACTGAATAGGGGCCAGACTTACGACCATCATGGGCGTTATCCAGGCAAAGGTCAATTGGCTGAGAAAGCCAGCTTTGTACTCGGGCGACACGATACGTTCATCTGGTATGGGTGGGACACCACCCCATCGCAATGGATTCGGTGTTTTGTACCAAGGTTTGACCTGAGGTTGTGTTGCTTCAGTTTCCATGCTTGCGCCGACAGCATTACTTTTGAAAGCCGGCAATATCTTGGTTCCCACAACCTCTCCTGACTCTTCAATGCGCTTTTCTGGGTGAGGTGACGAGAGTGGAGAACTTTCAAGTTCATCTGCTGGCATAGTATGTGTGTCACCATGCATGTGAGGGGCAGCGGCAGTGATAGGATTAGAAGCTTTGCGCTCCTCCTTGAAGTCTGCCATAACTACGTCTTGGAACTCGAGTAAGCATTTTCCCCTTATGAAACCGGTACAATCAGGTCATATTTACAATATTGTCTTCGTCTTATGCACGGTCGTACACAGACTCAGATTATATGAAGTTCAAGGTGCCGCTGGAAGAGTCCGATGTTGATGATTGATGGTGTTTATTTTCGTGTAAACGACTCCCTCGAGGCTGTCCGGGCGTGCCAAGCTAGTGAATTTAAATACAAGAATTATAAGATGATCCAAGCAGTAACAGTAATTTTCGAAGGCAATAACTAGAGAAGCAAACCGATGCGTACTTTCCTGCAGATGGGAAGCAAAAAAAGAAAGGGAGCTCAATGATTGGGCAATTTGTTTTTGCCACCAGGGGCTCATACTAGCGGAATTCACTACTCGGCTTCCTGGAAAACACTATTCCTACTAGTCCACTGAAACTCAGGGTCTGGATAATTCATGGGTGATGGACGCTAGGCGTATGGACCACTTGCTTATTGTGCCTTTTCAGGCGATAAATAGACTCTGCATGATTGCATGGATATGCAATCCATTCGAAAATGCGCCCCAATCTACTCTGCGGATTATGGTGGATACGAGCCTGATATTACAGTCTAGTCAGCGCTAGATGTGGCCCCGCAAGGCCCTGGAAAGCCTTGTAGCGAGTATGTCCGGCCGCTAAATTGGTACCCCGAATCAACAGTTAGAACGCGCTAGGATCTGTGCGGAGCTTTGCTAAGCACTAAAATTCTAGAGAGCTAGAGCGTCATATCAGGCAGCGATCGATTACAGGGCCTCAACACCCCTAAATTTCTCAAAGTTTTAGCCAGAAAATCGTCCAAGCATGGGTAGCTCAATTATCCAATTGACCAAGAAATCAAAATACAAGCCTTAGTGCTTATAACAGTAGTCGGGGCCGAGAAGGAGCTTCATCCTGGTGTGAGAATTCGACGAGGGCTTAAGTGCATTGAAAATACTTCGTAGAACCTTTGGAAATAGCGGTGTACGTAAGAATAGGAGCTCGGTGTAGTACACAAGTCTCAAAAATTGAGAATGGGGCCCGGGGACTAAGACTGCGTAGAACTTGATCCTTGCGGGTTTATTGACCTATCGGTGCAGTTTTAATTTCTCACTCATTCTTAGTACGATAGGTGGCTAAGTAAAACCGTCTCACTTCTTTGTGGCACGAACACACTGCAGGACGGCGAGCAAATCGGAGTTAAGCAATTTCGTTGCTCTGCAACATCATGATACTAACAGCGTAACTTGATTTCATCCCCTCCAGTCATCACTTTAACGGAAATATATCACCATCAATATCACGCATTTATCATCAAGAGCAGTTCAACAACATCATGATCATGGAGGTTTCTCCTGCCTCTACTCCTTTCGACTTGAAACACGTGGACACACAGCTGGCGCAAAACTCATTTGACAAGCTTGTGACCTCATTAACAGAGATCTTAGGCCCATCTTCAGGCCTCACGCTAGAAGATGTTAACGTAACTTCACTGATGTATTTAATGAAGCTTTACGATGGTCGGGATTCCGAGTGGGAAAAGTACGCATTCGGTGATAGTGATACAGACTACACGAGGAATCTGGTTGATGAGGCAAATGGTAAGAGCAATTTGGTATGTCTACTTTAGTATAAATTAACCAGCTTCAGTCTCGTTGCTGACGAGCGCGTTATTATAGCTTGTGCTTGTATGGACTCCAGGAAAGGGCAGCCCTATCCATGACCATGGTAACGCCCACTGTTTGATGAAGATCCTGAAAGGGGATTTGACCGAGACACGATACGCTTTCCCAGAAGAAGGGCATAGCCATCCGCTGGATGTAATCTCGCAGACCACTCACAGCGAAAACGAAGTTGTGTATATGGCGGATGAGCTAGGTCTACATCGGATGTTCAATAAAGGCAGTGATTTTGCTGTCTCACTTCATTGTAAGCCTGACGTTAAGCTAGTGGCACCCTTCATCCACTGTGTATACTGTACTCATATGGTTAAACTAGTATATACTCCTCCACACGTAGCAAAGCGAGGCTGCCATACTTTTGATGAAAAGACGGGCAGGAAGAGTTACGTTTCAGGTCACTCCTATCATTCGGCCTACGGTAGAATTTTGAAGGAGTGAAGAGCCTTTAGTATTGCTGTTCAGGAGCTGTGTGATCATGTACTATAAACGGATTATAAATTAGACTTGGAAATAAGGTGTTGTTGTCTGGAGCATAGACTCAGTTGCGAACTTTAATAGCATAGGGTAGTAGTTTCCTTCCCCAGATCATTGAGTCCACCGGCTAGGCCCTAATAAACTCTTTTTGATGTTGATATATATCCTCGATTGCGGGGCCGCGGTGGTCGTAGTTAATCTGACCGCTGAGTTTTAACCAATGCCATGAATGGATGAAATAGAATCGGCTTTGTAATGATCAGCATGTGTTGAACAGTAAGAGAAGCAATATCATCACTGGCTTGCATAATATAGGAAAAGAATTATAATTTATTTGGCTAGATATTCTATCGAAGTGAAATCAGTAGATCGATCAGCTCTCTTGCTGGTCCCGCTGAGTCCTCTCACGCTCTAACCCATAGTCTCGAATGCATATGCACGCGCAGACATGAATGGCAATGAGGACGGCAAAAGAGATGAATACCGCATGGAGTCCTTCCATATACCCTTGAGATATTGCAAGCTTTTCTTCTTCTGTAAGGTGTAAATGCTCTAGTGCAAAGGCTGATGAGATTAATTGTGCAATGGTATCCTGGCTGAATCTGGATCTCAGTCGAACATAAAGCACGTTACTCAAAATAGTACCCGATACTACACCCTCGTTAGAGTCAACATTCATAGGGAGAAGTGTTTGCACGCCTACCTGTAGTACTGGTTGCTCCTCCCATATCTCTTAGAAAGTTCCTTAAACCCGTCAAAACGGCTCGATCATTGGTGTCCGACCCCGCGAAAAGTCCATAAAGAACTAGAGAAGGATCTGTGAGCCAAGTATATGAATGTGGAACGGTAAAAGATACTTACCAGGCTGTAAGGAACACCCCACGCCTATTCCATCAAGGATACCGACCACTATAATCTTCCAAACCGCAGTGTCTTGGTCATAAAACAACTTTGCAATTGCAGCGAGCGCCCAGCAAACGGCACCCGTCACAATGACGGGCTTATAATGTCCGGAAAAGGATATGATAATGCCAGTCAGAGCAGATGTCAGTCCATGGGCGATGACCATGGGGAGCATCAACATTCCGGCTGCGGATGGGCTTGCTCCTTGAACGTTTTGGAAATATAGCGGGAGAACAAATAGATTCCCCCAGTAAATCCAACCAATAAGGACATTTATAAAGATTAAAATGTTTGTTGAATAGCCATAGCTAAACAGCCGGGCGGGTAGCAGGGGTAGCTTCGCAAAATGCCACTCGATCGTTAAAAAGACGCCAAAGAGCGCGAATCCAGCGATGAGCATACATATGGTGATCGGTGAGGTCCACGACATTGTCGCCCCGCCTTGTGATATGGGTATCTGAATCCAACATCAATACTTGAAAAATCCCCACGCCTCAGCAATATTTCGGATTTGCTCACCAAAATCAATGCAATGCCAAATAAACTCGCAGTAGCTCCAGGCCAGTCCACTAACTTCAACTTGTTCCAAACGTCGATTCTGACTTTTGCAGTGGAAGATGATGATGGCCAGACTGACACAAGATAACAAATTGCCATAACGCAGAGAGGGCTTACAAACCAAAATGCCCACTGCCAGCCAGCTGCCTGTGTTAGGGCTCCCCCAATGACAGGACCAAGCCCATTTCCAAACGCAGTTGCTACCCCAACCATTCCAAAATAATATCCACGCTGTTCCAATGTTGTAATATCTGCAATAGCTATCTGTACAAGCGCATTTATAGCCCCAGCGCCGAAACCAGTAAACGCTCTGGCGACGAATAATTGTAGCGGCGTCCCAGAGAAGCCACTCAGAACGTTACCTCCCCCCATTATCGAAAGGGCAACAACCAAGGAGGCTTTGCGGCCGAAAATGTCCGATAGCCTTCCATTGATCAGCTGGATGCTGGTGCTGGTGATTAGGAAACAGGCGCCGACTAAGGATATAGAGGCACCAGTATTGAGAGCAGAGGCTATAGCGGGTAAACTCGTGGATATAGACGTTTGGTCAAGGAAAGACGTGAATTGAATTAGGGCTAGAGCAGGAAATATAACCAAAAGCCGTTTTTGTGGCAGAGAGTGTGACTGATTTTGAAGAAGAGGGGTAGTCTCGTCCATAATGATCGACGCGAAGCAGAAGCCAGAAAGTCGAATAGCAGTGGGTTAGAATAATAATGAGCGAGATTCGAGCTCTCTTTCTGCCCCGCGAAGGAATGGGGGACGCGACTTATATAAGTGAGCTTTGTGAGCGGGTGGGAAAGGTCCGAAAGGAAGGGTCCCTGCATGTGCACTGTTCCTATAGGGTGGTTTCAGGCGACTCACAGGGGCTTTGGGGGGAAAGTTAGGCGATAAACCACTAATTACAGCGACTGTGGCGAAGATCACGTTAGGGTCCCGGTGGTCCCGCAGACTAGATGACCCCACCAAACTCTCCAGTTTCCACACCACGACAAACCATCTCAAATTTCAGAACTTCATTCAAGGATTCGGTTATTTCCAAATCATCCTGAACAAGTTTTACCGCGAGAACTTGGATTTTACGTTCATTTAATGCCACGGCTCTCAGTTTTGATGACGAACACATAATTACTCAAGGCTACACGGGGGCAAGATCACCTAACGACTGGGCACTGCGACATCCAAACACACATCCAATTAAAGCCGGATTATTATACAAAGAACGACTGCAGGTACCAAAAATCATAGAATGATGATGCTCAAAGCGTATTTCGTCCGCTCTATTCTACGCCTATCGTTTCAGCATTACTGGGAAACGGGAGAGCATCCCAACGAATGCGGCGCAAGTGACGCTTTGGATCGTTGATTTCATTCCGAGCATGCAACCAACGACGGTTGTCCATCATTATAATGGTTGCCGCGGGAAATTCAGCAGCCGTTAGATGCACTGTAGAGGGTGAATCTGATTGGGCTGCTGCCCCAGTGGTTTGAAAGCACGCGTCAAGTTCTTCAAGAGCCTTTGAGGCCCTTTCCGTCAATGGTGTCAAGAGATCTCTTCTAAAGCGTATCATGCAGGATTGGCTTTCTTCATCGATAGCCATCAAATTTCCCGTAATTTGCTGCTTCGCCGGATCTTTGACAAACTCTTTGGGAATCCTGATTCCGTACTCCTGGCGCATCAACGATGCCTGCGTAGCTGGAGAAAGAGTTTGGTTCAGGCGCTGGATGTTCATGGCTGATAGAGTCCCTCCACCGAATCTATCGTGCTGAAGAACATGAAGAGCGAAGTAACGTGGAGGCATTTCTTCGTAACTGCAGTCGGTATGCCAGGGAAATTCATCCATTGTTTCCGATCTTGCACGGTGGTTATCTGTCTGGAAGGAGACGCTTTCTGGCCGAACATCCCAAAACCATCCACGTGAGGCACTGTGTGTGATGGGCAGCTGGTGCCGGCAACGCTCATGGAGGCTGAGAACTAGTTGCCTAAGATAATGACTTTCTGGGTCCGGGGAGACCAAGCTGATCTTGAGTATGCCATGTTTAGAGAGTTCCTCGTGGACCTCATGGACATGTTTCTCTTGTGTCGAGTGTTCGATAGTTGGCGCTGTCAAGTGAGGCACCGTAAGTGGCGGCACATAATTAAGTCGGGTAGAGGATTGAACAGTAGTAGCCGCTCCAGCAGCAAAAGAGTGCGCTTCTCGAAAGTGACATCGAACATGGAGCTTTGGCGACAGTGAGCTACAGGCTCGACGGACCAAAGGACGCATTCTGAAAAGACTGCCGAATAGTCGGCGTAGGCTGGTACAGAATGGACGAACTTGTGGATGAGGTGCTTGATATCGATTGCCGTCAGAAAAGTAGGCGATCTGAAAAAGTCCGTATGTTGACCCCTTACAGCTCTCCACGGATGGCCCTGACTCTTCACAACCTTCGTTTCTTTGCAAAGACTCCGCACTTGCCACAGGATTGGAATTGGGATTTTCGAAATAACTAAATTCTCACATTATGATCATCGACTGCCAAACTACCATGGCCCAATGGTTGTTACCAGTTGTCCAGCCGGGGTTGAGAATAGCGACTAGTAGCGTAGAACAGAGTAGACCACTGCATAAATTTAGCAATAGTGGATGCCAAGAAATCTTAGGGACGAAGACTTCGCAGCCGAACTGGAATAGACGCGCTTGGTGCACGGATCCTTGGCATCCACTATTGTTGAGTTTATGCGGTACGGAGCTGTCTAGTGGAAAGACCCTGAAATAATCCTTGTCAGCATGTGGCAGGGATTCAAATTGGGTAGCCCCGCACGTGGCGCGGTAAAGGACCAACGAAGCTTACACCGACTAGAAAGCTTCACTGCTTGAAGCTTCAGAGGAGAGGTTCAGAGTGAGCTCTACCCTAGTGTAGAGCCAAGCTCCAAGGGCACCTAATCCTACAGGTCTTTGACCGCGGACATTCTTTCACGTAATGAGCATGCCCTTAACGGAGACTTTTCAACTTCCTCCAATCGGACGTTTTCATGTTGATGGAAAGTTCCATGCATGATTCTTTCGACCGCACGCCGTCAAGCTATGCCCTGTGCCGCTAAATTTCGGTGCCAGCCTTCTGTGCTAGGCAGACGATCTCACGCCGTCAGCTGTATACTGTGCCACCGACTGAGGCCCGAGACAACAATAGAATGTGATCTTGAGGAGGCATGGCACAGACTAGATGCGGTACAGTGCTGAATTGCTGAGGAATGTAGTGAGTTACACAAAATTGTATTATTACTCACTAAGATTACTAACGCACCGTACAGAATTACCAAGTAGCGTAAAAATAGATCCTCGCAACTTCTTACGCATGTCCCAGGGTCTCAAGAACCCGTAGCACGAGAACAGCCTCGGGGATGATTATCGTTCGGTAAGATTTGAGTGGAGCTGGCCCCGTTTTTTTGGAACCTGCCACTTCTGTCCAAGCCCTATTGCTTCTTTATTGCGGCGTAGATGATTGACACAATGATACTAGAGATGTGTGTCATTTCTAATGAGCCCTATTCTTAGAGCTCACTAGGTTTTCCATACCAAGGCTTCGATCCTCCTGTTTCGTTTGATTGTGTCTTACTGTATGGCCAGACGATCGGTTGGAGAGCTCCAATCCCCGGGGTTAAAGTCATGACAAGGGAATGGTCTGATCAAAGCAAAATGACTAGGTCAATTGGAATTCGAAGTCCTTCCGGCTCCCACATGAGTGGAGAAAGTGGGAACCAGTGCCACTATAACATGCTCACTACGAGATGAACGCACTAATTAGTGGCAAATTACGAGACTCTACTCGTCTCTCCCAGCATATCAAACACAATTTCCTTGTGTATCTCTAAGTTTTGCAGACTTTCGCTTTCCCAGTTGGCAATACCTATTTGCTTTTGTGTCAATGTATAGTATGTGTGATGGACATGATAAATTCTTCATTTTAACATTTTTCTAATCACTTTCACAGGCCCTGCCACAAAATCCCGATTTAGCTCACACCGAGTCATAACCAGCAGACGGCGTCACCACAATTTGTTACATGAACAATCAAGATCCCCAGGGAAAGAATGAATCTCATGTTAGCTGTTGTGGTTTTTTTGGTCCTGGTAGCTATCGCGTGGTTTCATTTTCAGCAAGACCCCAGGCCCAGCTCGCTGGAGCTTGGGCTAGAAGACTTGAAAGCATTGAAAGGACGACATGAAGTCCACGCGGCATTCATGACCATGATCAACGACGAAGGTGCTGGATCATGGCCACCAAGAGCTACTCATGACGAATTTCCACCGGCTCTCCGCGCTTACAGTGAAATCTATGCTGCTATGGCGCCATTGCTCCCGACTGCCAGCCCGTCACTAGATGATGAATGTAACAAAATACGCTGTCAAGAGTTTCGCTCGCGCATGAAGGCTCTACTTCGTGAGAAGGTTGATATGATCGCAACCCAGGATATTCTGGAAACTGTTCAGTCTGGCAACTGGGATGACTTCCCACGAGACGCTTACAATGGCTTTTATTCTTGCATTGCTTGCTTGCGCCACGCTTATCGGTGAGTGGAAGCCTTCAATGAAATCCAATGGTCTGTCATTCAACTAAACATATTCTTTCTTCTTTAGATGGGCAACGAATCCAGTTGTGAGGATCACACAAGATGAGAAGCAACTTTGCCTCCCTGTGGAGTTGGACATGCCATGGTCCTATATGCAGCGCAGGTTCGACATTACATCTCCCAGTGGGAATATTATGTCAAATGTCATTTGCAATCTTGATCCCCAAGGACGAATCACATATCCGATAAACGAAGGAATGTCTGATGCGGTGAAGAGTACAGAGCTTGCCTGGTGTGAGATATTTTGCGATTCAGAATCCATGGTAGGTACATCTTGTACACAGAAGGGTCGAAGCATACTTATTTTACCCCTAGGCCATTCCACTTTACTGTGGAATAATTCAAGCTATCATAAGCTTCCAACGGGGTGACAAAAAATCATGTCTAGCGCATGTGGAAACGATCTCTTTTCACTTGCGCAAACTATTGCGAAATTTGTATGAGAAGATGAACGATCCTCATGTAGCACGTGCTATCTGGGTGAGGCATGTAGCCGGAGTTCACAGCTGGGGATTAACACACGAAAAAGACAATCATTCTGTCGAGTATGGTGGCCTATCCGGAAGTCAAATTCTCCTCTTCTTAGCAATCGATGCCTTCCTAGGAATTGATCGTTACCACTCAGAGGACCAACAGAAGAGGCACATCTCTCGAAATTTACGAGGTGTAGCTACAACCATCAGCAAACATTCATTCCGACACCAGCTCTCGGAAAAGTCCGAGCAGGATATTGCTATGAGGAAGACATTTCAAAACATGGTTAACCAACTACGAGTAAGTAACTCAATAGCCTGTTGGACACCCCTCTTCTACTAGATTAAACCCGCTAACAATCTCACAGTCGTTTAGGGCTGTCCACAAGGTTCGAGCAATCCGTTACCTCTCGGCACCTGCCCCTGAGCGAGTTCCAATGACAGCGGCGCTATCAGTTTTGCCCAGTCAAGGAGAGGAAAGACTTGCAGCCGACGCATATAAATTTGTTGATGAACTGTTGACCAAGAGGTTGAATGAGACAGTTTAATGCGGCACGGTATATAGTTAGTGACGGACTGCTCGTATTATGGTGTTTGGAAGGAACAGGCGGAACTGAGGACTTCGGAATCGGAAACCATTTTGTTACGTATCAATGTGACAGGTAACTACGTTGCCGGCCGGGTAAAGGTAGACAAAAGTTGATCAATCACCGAGTAATAAAAAGTAAAATAACAAGAAATTTTTCAAACCACAGGATTCTCGATCTTTCAATCTTACATGTGAGTGGATTCAGGAATGGATTAGTCTTTGTGGGGCAAGCAGGTTTGAAGTCGGTGTCATAATCTTACAATAAGGCAATTCACCAGGCAGTTCCACATTAGTTTACTTATTTAAGTCTCCGACATTATAGAAGGAATGAAAAGGAATTTAATTGAGTATTTGAAGACTCTCTTGACAAAAATATAGATGGTACATTTAGATATGTCCCTATGCGGTTACCGTAACAGGCATGCCGCAAAACTGGACACTAGACGGCGGGCTGTCCACAGCAAACCAGTCCCTGCCACAATCACCAGCATAAAAGAAGTCCTCCATGACCTGATACTTGATAGGCTTTCCCGTGGCCGTACGTGGAAGATCCTCTTGAGGCCCCAGAAGTCGCAATATGGTAGGCAACATTGTGACGTCGAGTTCTGCCCGCAGATCGGCTCTCATTCGGTCCAACGTAATATTCTCCGATACAGGACCCGATTTGAGTCTAACAACAGCGCCACATAACTGCTTCTTCTCTTCCACGGGTACGGCGACAACGCAGACTTCGGCAGTGTACGGTAGCCCCATTATGCTACGCTCCACTGTGAGAGCCGAGTATCGAGAGTCACCGTAGACGATGTCTGTAAAGCATGAGAATTGATATTTCAGATGAACGACTTGATATTATAGTCTGAAGATACTTACAGTCATCTCGCTCACGGCCGTGTAAAAGGATCTCGCCGTCTTTCAGATCAGCCATGTCTCCAGTTCGGTAGTATCCTTCCTCATCAAAAGCAGCATTTGTGGCCTCTGGATTTCCAAGGTAGCTAAGGCTCGGTTAGTCACATATGATTTCTTGAGAGAAATTGGAGGTTTCGCATCACTCACCCTAAAAACCTATGGGGAGATTTAATGGACAGTCTGCCATGCGTCCCCTCGGAGAGTTTCATTTCCATTCCAGGCGCAAGTGTTCCAACAGAGCCCTTGTGCAGCAAGAGTTAGCAATTAAAAAGAATTGGAATTGCTTCTGTGGCCACCCACATTTATTTTAGTCAATCCCATCGTCACGAGGCCCGTCAACTCACTGGCTCCGTATCGACTCTGCAATGGAAGTCCGATTACTGCTTCCCAAAAGTCCGTCGTCGGTTTCTCGAGCAGACCTCCAATACACAGAAAGAATTTGAGCCACTTGAAATCGGCTGAGAACTTCTCTTGTTTTTCCTTGGTGAATTCTTCATCACCCAAGAGGAGATCTTTCATACCCCGAAGTAGTGCTGGATTGAAAATGAAATAAGTGATCTGATTGTTTTGGAAGGTGTGGAGCACGTCTTTAGCACCGGCCGGGCATTCGAGGGCGAACACCTTTTTGCCGAGGGCTATGCTTTCAATAACGTTCTTCGCGCCGCCGAGCCAGTGACTTTCGTTATAATTGATCTGAGCGCCACCTTGTTGCTCAAGCGGTTCGGATGAGACGTTAACCGGGTGAGATGTGAGGCACGTTCTTCTGATCACGACGCCTTTGGAGTAACCAGTAGTGCCTGATGTCATGCAGACAAATCCAGGACCGTCTGGATCCAAGTAGAGAGATTCATCAATACTAATATCGATCGCAGGCAGAGCAGGAGAGTTGCAGACGATAGGCAGGACGATCAATGATTTTCCATCAAATTTGTCCGCATACGCATGCAGGTGTTCGACCTCTGCAACGCAGCCCCGGTCAAACAATACACAGCTGGCTTGAGCTCTGGAAATGACAGAAGCCTGTCTCTCCGGGCCTGCTCTTGGATCTGACACTAAGTTAGCGTTGCTGGCTTCCTCATATAAATACGGATCAGTGTTACCTAGTGGCACATAAGCCCCTCCCAATGCTCGGACAGCAAAGAACGCGACAGCATACTCGTAGCCAGTTCGCGTGAGAGCTGTGACAAATATGTTTTCCTCACGTAGGAGTCCGTTTTCGCCCAGCCTAGAGGCTGGTAATGAAGATTTGAGTTGGTCTCGAGTTTCTAAGACGTCACTCAAGAGATGTGGATAAGTCTTTTCAAACCCTGAAAAGTCTTTGATGATGACCTCTGAGTTCGATGTACGCTTAGCGCTTTCAAGCAATCTCACGAGAATTGGGTCGTTGGGGAAACGGGGAGCATCCAGAGGATGCGGACCTGACTCTCCCATTCTGAGTCTGGCTTGTGATGTTCGTGATTTTCTATAGAAATGTTAAAACTGTCAACGTGGAAAATAAACTCCTTACTTACAACAAGGACGTCCTTTCTCTTGAATGGCTTTACAAAAAGAGGACTGAAAAGTAGACAAGTTCTCTCGCTGGTTTACTTTGAAGATTTGAGCTTTACTTCGTGTATTTGAAAAGCTGGATCACAGGCTAAAAGGCTGCTAATGCACTAGGCGAGGGCATTCGGAAGTCCTTTTGAAAAATCTGCTCAGTCGCGGACTTGTTGCTGTAGCTCGGAGCACCGAGTCCGGCATACTATTCCCCTGCCAATATCTTGCATTTGTCCCGGAAACGAGTGGTGACGCTGACAGGGCGATGGGAAGTCGCTTACAGGGCTTCAGCTGCTGTAATTTTAAGGGGCCTTCGCTAGACATTCAGGATCTCCAGCCCTGGAGACCACTAATATTTTCAGGGTCTCTAAGCTATACAGTAGCCCTGCAGCTCGGTCTTACCACAGTCTTACCACAGGCTGCAAGGACGGACCCTTGGGCATCTTCAGTTCGGTCGTATTTCTCTTTCCAGAGTGGCGGCGGCGCACCTTGGGATGTGGAGATTAATCCCTGACTAGTGGACCTACTAGCTAGTCCAAGGGTAGGGGTGCATATCATCTAGACCCGTGAACGTTCCCCGAACTGGAGTAAGACAGGAGGCGCTCCACATCCCTTCGATAACCGTCAACTCTAAAGATTCCGCAGCGCCACGGTGCATCAAAGGCGCATTGCCCGGAGTGTGTCCGAGACACGGGACGCAAGGACGATCTTGCTGCGACTCGGCACCGTACATCTGCTACAGCACCGAGGTACCGAGGTATACGGACTCTGGTAGACGTCATGTCACAGATTTGGTGGCTGGGTGAAACCAATGTGAGTGAAAGCCAAAAAGAACAGCAAATCTTTTCGTTTTGGGTTAATAATATCTAAATACAAGGTGGACGCATGGAATAGATTCTATTACTCATCACCCATCTCGTTCCAATGTCGAATGAAGTGTATGCTGCCTCATAAGTGACACGCACACCAAACCTGTAATAGATATCGCCAGCAGTGTAAAGAAAACGGCGTGAAATGCACCCATAAACGACTGAATAACTCCTTCGTACCATCCCTCTGGAAGGCGCTGAAGCTCAGCAACATTGTTACGAATGCGAGAAATCTGTGCGGCTGCGTCTGGATAGTCCCCAAACTTTTGCCACAACCTTTCATTGAGAACATTTTGGTAAACTGCGGAGCTGATGGTGATACCCAGAGTGCTTCCAAGACTTCGGCCCAAGTCTGTAGATCACGTTAGCGGACGTGAGTGCGAAATAGAGAAGACGACGGGAAAGAATCAAAAAGGAAATAGGAGTGAGGAAAACTCACAAGTTGCGGAAGTTACAACGGCTTGGTGAGCATGCTTGACAGCAGCGATGCAAGCCAGTAGAGTAGTTGTCAGCATGGACGCGTAACCACTTCCAACCAGGAAGAACACAATAGCTGTTAGCCAGTCATGGCTGTTCTCATCGTGGAATCCGAAGGTTATGACGCCAAATATCATGACAATAACACTGGCAACACTCAGGCCAACATATTTCCCAGTCTTGTTCATGATAACCCCAGCCCCGACTGAGCTAATGGAAGTTCCCAGAGGGGAGAATAGGATGAGAAGGCCAACTTCCGTTGCAGTCCGCCCGCGAACCTGCAGGTAAAGAGGAATATAGAATAATAGACCAAAGAAAGCCATAGTACAGAAGAAGTTGGATAAGCAAGCAGCTAGTACAGTTCGCTCTAATAGAAGCTTCACCGGAATGATAGGTTGCGTGGCTTGTGATTCCCACCAAATGAACAAGAAGAAGCCAACAAAAGCGAGAGGAATAGTGGCGAGAGGGAGCGGGTGAGTCCAAGGAACAATGTTTCCACCAGTGTTCAAGCCCACAAGAAACAGAATTAGGAACGAAGCCATCAAGAAAACCCCCAGGAAGTCTATACGCGCAAGGTAAGACATTTGAGATTGTTTTGGTGGTATCCTGATGAAGAAGTAAACACAGACGGCGGCTAATAGAGATGGAGGAGCCTGGACGAGGAAGGCAAGTCTCCAGCCTCGATTGCTATAATCGTTGAGAATACCACCGAGGACGCCTCCTAACATAGCGCCCGATCCGAAGCATATCGTTAACATGCCTTGAACCACGCCTCTCTTTCTCAAAGGAACCAGATCAGATCCCAAGAAAGTGGCGATGCTCATGAGTCCACCGCCGCCAATTCCCGCAATGGCTCTACCCAGAATAAGTTGGGGCCCAGTGGTAGCAAGTCCACAGATGAGGTTCCCGGCAGAAAAGACGATGTGGCTGAATATCAAGCCTGGTCCGCGACCAAAGATGTCCGTCAATCGCCCAGAGAGTGGCTGAAAGACAGCATTGGATATGAGATATGCTGTCGCCAGCCATGACAGCAATGTGAGAGAATGGAACTCGCTGGAGATGGGGACAGTGAGGGTTGCGATAACACTTGAGTCGATAGCTCCGAGAAAAACGCCGACCCAAGCCGTCGAAAAGATAATTGCAAGTTTATGAAAAGGCAACTCTTGGGGCTTAACTATGGCCTCGTCGTCGTGGGGATCCGAGTTGGTTCCATTGTGATTGCTACTTGCGCTGGGCTTGATAAGTGGTGTGCGCTCGCTTGGTGCATTTTGCTCGAGGTCGGATCTTGCTGAGGTCTCGTTGGGGACCTGGACGGAATTTGGAGACTGCGGCATGCTTTCTTGCTTGATTTTGCCCCCAAGAGGCTCTACTCACAGCGAGGCTTGCAAAATCAAGACAAGTGAACTGCAAAATGGATAAATTTGTTCGTCGGTAGGAGAAAAGTTTGGGTGATTGTGACGTAACAGCAAGGAATGAAACGAAAGAGAAAGTTACTACCAATCGAGGCCAGGTCGAATATCAGCCCGAGGGTGAAGCATTTGGCAAGCAAGGGAAAACTTCCATCACATTGTCCGGGACGTGAGGGACCGGATCCGAACGGCTTTCAGGATCTAGATTAAGGATCTCCTAAGACGCACTTCGGTGATTGACAGTCACCGAGGACTTCGTGGATCGACAATCTGAAACCATGAGGCATCAAAATGACAATCATAATACCCAAGAGTGGGCTTTAACAGTGGCGTTCAGGCCTCAGAAAATATAGCTGCCTAGCAATGCTAGTAAGTATTGCTTTGGGATCTAAACGCCCAGGTTCAGCTGTACGATATCAAAATTTGAACACTTAATTACTCACAAGAACCTTCAAATGTCTCAAACGGGAAGCACCCGAGGTGGGCACTAGACTGTATCATCCACGCAGCTTACCTAGGTATGTAGTCTCTACTAACTATCAAAAAGCGCTTTACTAGTCAAGATTATAATTTGTACAAACAGAATCTGACTGTGATTGAACAAGACTGTCGTCACACTTACCGTATGTACAAGGCCAATGACAGGCCAGAATTCGTATGTGGTGCTATTAGCTTCTCTATAAGCCCTAGATTGAAGTACGCCAAGCTCCGAAAAAAGTGGAAAATCCCGAAGCTTGGACTTTAGCGTCAAAAAAGTGGCAATCGAAGCTAGTGGATGATTGAGCGTGTTTTGGCCTGGTGGTGGCCAGTGCTGACGCAAACATGGCAATATTCAGAAAGGCGTAGTCAATAGCGTGTACGAGCAGTCTCAAAATAATAACCAATCTCTGGAACGAGTGGGACCTTGTCACTTTATAGTTAACGCTACAGCGTGACTAAGAAATGATGTAAGATTTTAGTCGTTTCAATTTGTGGGGTTTCAGCGGCGCGGTACGGTACGGAACGTACTCCGTTGGTTCTGATCCAAAGATCTACCTAGTAGGGTTCGGGGATCCGAAGCCAAGATTAGGGCTAGCTGGGGCCCCTGTCACCTTCCAGATCAATACTTAATCCGGTAAATTGCTTATCTTACCAACAAGGGTGTATTGAGCCGCAGCCACTTCGTATAATCCAAGCTCTTCAGGATGTCTTCCATTAGCAGTGCAGCCAAGGTAGGTAGTTCTTTCGTAGTGAAACCTTTGATGTTTCACCGCTCTTTTGAAAAACAACTATTTTCTCACCTGGCTATGAGATCCTGGAAACGGAATTTCCCAAAGGACCCTGGCTAGACAAAATGATGCGTTCACGGAGAGGGGTCCAAGTATCAGAATAATAGGGGTATCGACTAGTTAGTCAAGCTCTCTAGATCGCCAGGGTCACACGATCGACTTGGTTTCAATTTTCAAAGGGATCGAGGACTCATCCAGTTGACGCATCGCTTACACCGTGATTTCAGTGAGGACTCGCTGAAATTTCCGGGCTTCAAGGCCTGGAGCTCACTATAATTACAGGGCAGTCAACCGTCATTATGGCATGTCATGCACTGGCGGCGCTAAGAATGGGAGCAAGGCTCTAGAGAATTTGGCCACTGTAGAATAATGAGCATACCCTGAAATTGTAGGCTTACGTGCCCTAGAAGATGGATCTTTCAGGGTGTTTAGCAGGCTGATTACAGCGTATATTTACTGCAACCCTTCCGCACACACTAGCTTTTAAGTCCTACTGTTTGAGAGACCTGCCCCTCTGTGACAATGTGTGCGGATGTATGATACTTGGGCTTCGACATTGCTGCTTTTTGGTCTTGGAAGTTGCGGAGTAAGGCTTGCAAGTTAACGATTTAACATATTACTCTCAACATAAAATCATAGAACTGAAACGTGATCTTGTTCTTAAGTCTATCTTCACCGCTGGCAGTGAGAAATTTAGGATAGGTTCGCTTTAGTTCTCTACGTACACACGTTTATTTAATTGCTTCTGAGTGAATAGACGGCCATCGATCCCCAGATATGAATCTCAGCTCATCAGAACAAGTTCTACTCCACGCTTGATCTGGCGTCAACCTCAACAGAGTTGCCGAGCTTCGCGCGAATCAGGGCAGACCCCAGGCTTTCTTGACAAGTACACCCTGGATTCGAGGTAGACAACTGACCAGATCCTCAGGCTCTTCGATATCCTCGGGGTTCTCCCATTCTCCCCCGTCGAGAATGTCCGCCAACACATTTCGGGTCATGTGACATCCAATGAATGTGCTCCAAGCAGGATTGAGGATAGCTTTTTGTACGTTAGCCACGTCTGCACTGCTTTTCGGCCCCTCCATAGAAATGTCTGTGACTGGACCCCGCGAAGCAAAGAACCGCAAGAAAGACGTACCTTGTTCCGCAACTGTCAACTTGCTTCTGCTCCATCCATGTTCCCAGAATATGAATTTCCCACCAGGCTTGAGAAGCTTCCATATCTCCTTCATTACGGCCTTGGGGTCGTTTACCGCACACAGAACTTGGATACACAAGACGGTATCCAAACTCCCTTCTGTTATCCCCTCCTTTCTGAGGATATCGCTGTCCTCAATGCCAGCTACAATAAGCTTGTACTTGTCCCCCAGGCCATTCTTATTGACCTTAGCAGCTATGCCCTCCTTATAGCGTGAGTTAGGTTCAACACCAAACACCTGACTGCACTGAGACATATCAAAACGATGGATCTGATTGCCGGGGCCAGGTCCTAATTCGAGCACAACGCCACTTGCGGCTTGCACGAGCGAAGGAACGATGGATGTGTTTTCGAAAGCGATGAAGCCGTCAGCTGCGTATGGTCAGTCAGTCTGAAGAGGAGGTGAGGCTTTGCATAATAGGTAACTCACAAGTTATCAAGAACAGCTTTGCTGTGGCGGCATCTCGAATCTGGGATATGCGCCCAAATGCTCCGAAGCCATTTTGACCCCATGATTCTTTGAAAGCTGCCCAGTGCACTACAGGTGTAGGAGAGAGGTTAGCGATTATGTATTAGGGATAGGCAATAAATGCTTACACTTGATAGAGAACCATATCAGGCCCAGTGGACGAAGAAAGTTGGCAAGGCGGGGACTTGGGGCCATGTTTTTCTGCGGAGGGATAGCTGCGAACAGTCGAACCTCTGCGCAGCAAATATGAGGGGGGCGGGGCTCAAATGTCACACAGCAGTCGGTAGGGATACGAAATCTTGTTCGAGGGGAAATTATAAATGATATGTGTTGTCTTGATACTCCTATTGTTGGGAGAGCTGTACTGTTCCCAAAAGTCGTTTGTAAAGAGAAGAGAGTGTTGGCGGGGCTGTCGAAGTGAAACTTATTCGGGCACCAGATCCGTGCGCGCCCGCGCTATATTCCAGCCACAGCGTCGAATTTGGCAGGTCTCCGGTGGCTACTTGCCAAGATCCGGTACCTGACCCACGCACGCCCACATTTCTGCCCCTCACCAGCTGCACGAACAGCTACCGAGGAGAATTTGATAGGCGGAAGAGAACATTTCTAATGACTCAGACACAGCCTTGACACTTTTTAATGTCCTTGAATAAGCCGGGTAGTCTACTTGAAGTTGTTAAATTTGTATTTTTTCGTTTCTACTTTGAATTTCTACAAATGACTTGGGAGCAGGTCTAAGATCGGAAAGTCTCTCTAATCCAGCTGACAAAACTGGGGGCTTGCTGAATATCTACATCTTCCAAATGCTCCTCTAGTAAGCGAGCCGCATCACTTATTTTCTCTGCTAGGATGTCTCTCCATTTCTATTGTAGTTAGCACCAGTTATTTGTAGATATTGGCGAGAGAGTGTCTTACCTGAGCAATCTCCCAGTCTTGGAGCGACAGACTCTTCCACAGGCCAGGCATAGGCAGCGGAGTATTATGCCAGGCAGATGGCGTGAAGACAACGTGATGCCAATCATCGTGTCCATTTATTCCCCCATCGTAGTAGAATTGGCGTTCAAATGCTATGTAGACTTTGTTTACACCGTTAATCGCAGAACCCCGCCGGTCTCTGGCCCAGGACGTCGATTTTGTGCAATGAGAATTTCTTAGAGAGTCAGCGAAGCCGTCAAACCGGCTGGCAGCTGCAAGTAGTCGCTGGATTGCGTCGATCATAATTGTCAAATCAACCTTAGGAGACATCAAATCGTGGTCTTTGAGCTCTTCTAACCAGCCTTGGAATGCTAAGGCGTAATCTGTAACATTCATGTTCAGTACCCCAGGCTCTACCAGGTTTGCGGTCATTAGGGACCACATCTTCGCACTAGTGACATGGTAGTTCCATCCAGGATCACCGATTTTGTCCATCCATTCGAAGTTATCGAAGCCGGTATGGTAAGGGAAGACAGGCTCTCCTAAGGATGGTGTGAAGCCGAAATCGAGCGTCGAAACAGTAGAAAGATGAACGAAACGGTTTGCATCGCCGCTGCCGGCAGGGGTGATATTGCCTCCCCACACATCTCGCACGGTCTGACCAGCAGAAGTTTGATTTGGCGACAGTACGAGATCAGTTGCGGAGAGAATCGTTGAGTAAAGGAGTGGACTGGCTTTGGCGTGGAAATGACCTCCCGATGCCGCAACAACAACGTTGAGATATGCGACAGCCGTGGATTTTATCCACTCGAGATGTTTAGTGACCCAGAGTAGAGAGCCAACTTGGAGGAACTCTTCCCCTTCGAAACTTGCGAAAATAATGGTGCGCTCTGGTCGCCAGCCCTGCTGAAGTGCAACCCCGAAGCTGCGAACCACCTCATTCAGCGCAGCTGAACCACTGCCTGGATCTCCAGCACCAGGGCCCCACGCGTCGCGATGGTTACCAACAATGACCACCTCATCGGTTATTCTGCCAGGAATGGTGCCAATAACGTTGTGAATTTGAGTATCTCGAAGATCCGCGTGGCTGCTGATGTGGAGGGAGATCCCAGGAGGTGATGGTCCGACGTTATAATTAACACCGTAGTATTCCAAGCCGCCCTCTTGCCAAAGGTCGCCGAATTCTTTTGCTGAAGGCCCATGACCGTTCAACTTGCTCAAAAGCTGGATTGCATCGACTGAGGACATAGGTATGCAAGGAATACTAGGTAGTTTGCCATCCTTGAAATCCTCTAAGTAATTTTTAGCAAACAAGACTCGATCTGTGCAGGCAGGAGAGTTACATACCCACACTACCAAGACCGCCTCTTTCGATTGCCTCAAGAGGTCGCGCCGGTCCAGCAGGAAATGGCTTGTATCCGTTGCCCTCAGTAGTAGGGCCGTCGTTCCCGGGATCGGTGTATAAAATTACACCAATCATGCCGGCGGCTTCAGCGTTATGGACAGAGAGGGCCCGAAACATAGACAAACCCTTCTCACGTACATATGGAGTTGCGGTACCCAACTTTATGATGCCGATGTTACCTGCAAGGCTTACATTACGGCGATTCAGATCTTCGAAGTCACTGGGACTGCCGAAGTTGCAAAAGACGTAAGAGCCAGAGACATTGCCGTTCCCTGAAAAGCCAAAGTATGCAGGTACGAAATCTGGAGAGGCATCCGTCAAAGGCGCCTCGTAAAGCACTTGGTCATTCTCTAGGAGAGCGAGCCGTTGCTCATTTGTCGGCAGTGGAAGTTGAGTATCGTGGGAAGAAATGGTAGTATTTATGATCCCAAACTCCTTCCACTTGGCTTGAGTCCATTGTGCCTGCTTCAAGCCTTGGCTGGCGAGATGCGTCTCCGATGTATAGTAAGCGCTCCAGTTGCGTGCATGTTCGTGAGAAGGAACGGAGAGCAGCGTTTGGCGTAAGTCAAACTTCGGCGGGGTAGTTAATTCCAGGGTCGAGTGCCGGGAGTAGTAGTAGTAAGAGAGTAGGAACAAGACAATGATCGTAGAAAGAGTCCACCTCGACGAGCCCGGACGCTTCGATCGAGGCGATTCGAACTGAGGGAAGGTGTCGTGTTTCATGCTGCTGATGAGATAGTAACTGTCTTGTATCAGCCTCTGCACACAAGAAAGGGTATTATTTTTTGAAGAGAAACATACAAGATCTCGAAGATACAAACTGCAGCAGAGAAAGTAACGATGCAAGCTCAGAGGCAGAGAAAGAAATGAACTCGAAGAAACCCAACGATAATCAGGTACTCTTTACAGCTACACGCCTAGGTGACTCTAGCTTAGGAAAGCCACGACAGCCGATTTTGACATTGTTCGAAAAACAAAATAGAATGAGTACAGAATGTGCAAAGAATTCTGACGATTGATGGAGCAGATCGGCCAGGCTTGAGCTTAGGTACTATCGATGCAGGGTTGCTTGGTTGTACGTACATTAGGACAGGGCACCTAGTGGGGCACCGGGCCTGTGGTAGTAAATGTCAGCGGAGTGGGTCTATCCATTGCCCGCCCACTACGCTCCTTCGGTAGCTCATGAGCAATCTGACACAGCACATTCCGTGCCCTCGACTTGCTGCTCTATCCTGCAGGACCTGGGTAAGCTTGGATCAGATGGAAATCCTGCACAGATCCTGGCTTTGCGCCTTATGTAATTCAAGATTTTTTTTGTTTTTGAATTCATCTTTTGCTATACTCGATGTAGCACGTGCACCTTACTTGCCCTGTACTCCCGCCTTTACCGAAAGCTCTCTTGTCCCGTATATCGTTGATAGATGTTTGTTGCATGAAAATTTTTTCATCTTAAACGCCGTCCTCTCCTTCAATCATGGGGATACCAGTACCCATGGAAAGTCTTAGCCTGTCGATCGTATCTGCCCTACTTTGCGCTGTAGGTACAATTCTATACTCGAGATCCGTGATACGTTCTCCAAAGTACCTCAACCAAGCTAGTTGCTGACATGTCAAAATCTAGGGCATAAGTTGGTTCCTAGGAACTGCGCTGTACAATGTCTGGTTCCACCCGCTGGCAAAATTTCCTGGCCCTAAATGGAATGCAGTCTGGCACGTTCCAGCCTCGTACCATTTCTTGCGTGGAAAGTTTCCGTGGTACCTGCACTCTCTCCATGAGCATTACGGCGATGTTGTTCGCATTCGCCCTGGAACACTGTCCTTCTCTAGCTCCCAAGCTTCCAAGGATATTTTGATCAACAAGTCGGGACGTGATCAGCTGCAGAAAGACCCAGAATTGTTCTTCAAATCGCCAAATGGAGCCTATAGTATACTGAGTACACCGAGCGATACGGACCATAGTCGGTATCGTCGCCTTTTGTCCAACGGATTCTCGGAGAGAGCAATAAGGGATCAAGAGGCTGTTCTTGAAACCTATGTTGATCTCCTGATCCAAGGCTTGCGCCAACATGCCAAAACAGGACCTCAAGATATGGTTGCCTGGTTCAACTGGACAACATTTGACGTGATTGGCGAATTGACTTTTGATCGGTCATTTGACTGTCTGAGAAATCAAGCCTACCACGAATGGATTCCGTTCGTCTTTGGAGGTGTGAAAGCCATCATGATTCGGAGCGAACTTTCTCGCTACCCTCTGATTTCTAGGATCATGATGTGGCTAGACCGCGAGAAGATTCTAGCAGCCAGAGAAAAGGGTTTCCGGTTTGCAGAAGAGCGAGTCAATCATCGCTTTGCGTCCGCCACTGATCGACTGGATTTCTTCAGTCATATCCTTCGAAAGGGGGGGAAGGAAAGAGAAATGAGCCGTGCCGAAATTATGGCTACCTCTTCTCTCCTGATCTTAGGCGGTAGTGACACGACAGCGACACTTCTCGCAGGCACCGTGTACTATCTACTCCAGAATCCTGAAGTGAAGCAGAAGCTTGTTGCCGAAATCAGAAGTGGATTTGCAGATGAAGCTGAAATAAGCATAATCACCGTTGGCAAGCTGCCATATCTGCTCGCGACTCTAGAGGAGAGTATGCGGATATATCCTCCGGTCGCGCTTGGTTCTCCACGGATAGTCGGGAACGAGGGTGCAGTGATCGGGGGCCATCATGTGCCGCCAAAGGTAAGGAATTACAACCTCCAAAAGAAGATCCTTGCCGAAATTGACGCGGACTTAGACTCATCTTCTCAACAGCCAGTACGTGGCAGCCCATTCTTCGAAGAACTTCACTAAGCCTGAGTGTTTCGCCCCTGAACGCTGGCTTGATGATCCGGCGTACGAGAACGACGACAAGGGGGCCAGTCTTCCATTCTCCCTAGGCCCAAGGAACTGCATCGGAAAGACGTGAGTTTGCCCATGACTATCTTCTGCATCTGCATTTTTCTGATGAATTCTTTAGTCTTGCGTATGCTGAGATGCGCCTGATATTGGCCCGACTTTTATGGAATTTTGACATCGAAATTGGTCCAGATATCAGCATGTGGATTGAGCAGAACAAGAATTGGACGTTGTGGGAGAAACCATCGCTACCGGTATTACTGAAAGCAGTGCGGTAAGGATTCAGATCCGTGGAAATGGGTCCAGAATAGATGTTTCGAATAAAGCTGCTTCTTGATCGAATATACTGAGCGGAGAGACTTGCTGCAGTTGAGTGCGGGGTAAACGATTGCGATATCGGACCAAGCCCAACAGAAGAATCCTTTAATTGCGAAACCTTTACTGCAGACTTTGTGTTCAAAGGTTCAGGCTCCATGTTCCCCCCTCTTTTTTCATCTCATCCTGAACATTGAGTAATTTCATTGTTCTGATGCCCGAGCAGACACTATGTGATCTAGTCCTCTCTTTACTATAGCATTGCTTTGCGTTGTGACTCAGTATTGAATTTCCAAGGTATCCAGAGCATGATTCTTACTGCCGGTCTCGGTGCTGAGACTGAGTTTTGATACCCTCAAATGGCATCTCATGAGGTGGCTGCGGGGGTATCAAAGGTGGGGCGAGTATACGAGGCCTGCCTGAAAAGCCCCCAAGGGTCGAAGTGGGCACCGAGTGGAACACCAGCACCAACATGCAATCTGGTCTGTAAGATCTTGCTTCCTGTTCTCTTTTCCAACCATCAATTTTGTTTCCATTCTTCTCGTTCGCTCAAGTTTTTCCGACTCAGAAGCAACGACTTACAATGGCCACTCCAAGCCAAGGAGAGATTCTGCTCACAGCAGCCTCCGTAGAAGACATCCCCAAGTTAGTTTCTATCGTCATCAGTTCTCAGTTTCCAGAACCGACGATGGCATTTTTCTTCCCGGATTGGCCGTCGAGCAAGACTATGGAGCGATTCTACACTGCGCGTCTCACGCAGCGGCTAGAAGATCCCAACGCTGAACTCGTGAAAATCACCTACGGCGACGAGATCGTTGGACTGGGATGCCTGGCCTTGGAGGAGGAGGTCAAGGGAGGAAGAAATTCTTCACCGGCGGCACCGATTGAGGGGTATGATTATGAGTTCTCGCATGCGCTTGGAGAGTGCTTTCGACGGACCGAGCAACTGATGGTAGGGAGAAAGGCATACTGTACGTTTCTTGCCTTCATTATTCCATGATCTATCATTGATACTTTTGAACCCCTTTTCTGATTGAAACCAGGGCTGACATCCTGTGCTACTCTACCTTCGTACCAAGGGAAGGGTCTTGGCTCGAAGTTGATTCGATACTGTGTCAACAAAGCAGACGAAGAAGGCTTGCCAATGTATTTGACGAGCTTCCCGAAAGCCAGGGACTTGTATGCTCGCTTTGGGTTTGTGGAGAAAGTGAGGTTTGACTTCGATTTGAATGAGTGGGGTATGAAGAATAGGGGGTATGGAATCTACCGGAGTTATGGAATGGTTAGGGAGCCTTCAAGTAAGGAAGATGGCAACAAGACGAAGGTAGTGTAAAGATGTGGAATCAAATTGGACAGATAGGGGCAGGCTAAGAGACGACAGCTGAAGCATGGTGAGCAGCATGACCAATGCTGCTACGACGGGGAAGGGTAGTGTTTCATTACATCGCATACCCGGAGCTTGGGGTATCCTTGCCCGAAAAATCTCATTCCTGAGGATTAATGGCCTTCTTTTGTGCTCGTAGATCCGTTGCGGCCGACCCGACGAATAACGCTCACCGTATGTCACCACCAGAAAATGCCAGATCTCTCGTCTACGCTTTTCAAGCAAGCAGCAAGAATCTTGCCTCAATTATGTGTTCGTATAATCTATCAAATCACATCTTTCCGCCGATGACTTGATGGGGTACCATTTGACTCTGCCTCCCATGTGGCTTATGCTGCCAAGACTCCGTTTCTCGAGCAGGGACTGCGTCACGATCGCAGAAGTCTCAACAATCACGTAATAACTAACGTTATAATTCATCACTTCAATCATAAGATCATAATACTGCTTGCAGCCTTTTAATTCACCTGGTACTACGAGGTTGAGATGAAGCGGATTTGAGGTCGGGGGTCAGGTCTTGAAATCTTGTCCGTGAAACAGGATGAGCGCAGCCTCATACCCGCATGCGCGCAGGGGATATCATGACAAATCCATGTTGCTTCCCTCTCTTTTAGGAAGGTATGTAAAGAAGGATGAAGTCTTCCGAGTCACGCCATACAGCACATTAAAGACGCAATAAAGGGGCCCCGGCGTTGCTTTCGCTTAGCTCGTAAGCTCGCCGTTCAGTCTGCATATATCCTTCATCCTTCCCCAGTGTTTTGGCGGAGTTCCCTTTAACTTCTTATTTGGGCTGCCCAGACCGTCTGCTGTGTCGCCCACTCCTCAAGTCTGGTGGTCCTTCTTGGCCCCTCGCTCGTCGCCCCCGACGCAAGACGACTGCAAACTCTCCGACTCCACGCGTACGATGGACACTTGGTAGTGAACGAAAAACGATCCCTAGGAGGTGCTGGATAATATATGAATACGATTCGGGTTCCCATTGCTGTTGTCGCCATTTCTAGCTTGACTTCACGGATTTTTTGGCAGATAGTTCAGCCTCCATCCAACTGCTTCGAACACTGGATGTCCCACACCAGCTACGTGTTCTGGGATCTCTCAGGATCAAGCTTCTTCCGATTGATTTTCTCCGGTAACTGGTTCAGATCGACACCTATTAGCTTATTACGACATTGAGGTATCGGGGTTTGACCGAGTGTTCCTTGGAGACGGATTCTTCGGTGGCAATTGGACTGCTTTTGAGATTTCAGGATCCTGCATCCTCGGAAAACGTACTACCTACAGCTGGAATGCCGCCCAGAAACCTACCCTGGATGGCCCTTTTACCACCAGTCTCAGAATACAGCTTCCACAACCGCTTGGCGCCTATAATATACGAATTAAATACGCTAGAGGCAGCTCCGCGTGGATGCCAGACGAAATGCTAGGAAGCCCAGGAGAGATTGCGAGTAAATAACGTCGGAATAACATAAAGGAAAATAGTCAAACCTAAAACAACACATATACGAACGGCATGCTACATACCAATATTACCTAACCGCGTCCGTCAGGGAAAATGGAATTACCAAAAATACAGGATATGGCGATATTTGAGGCTCACAATTTCTAGAAAGTTGTATGCTTTTCAAAAAGATTGCAAAGGTACCCGAGAATAAAAGGGGTAAAGAAAGAAAATACGATCTACTATTGCGAAAATTTGACTGAATAATTTTATGCAAAACGCAGCACCCTTTGGAAATATAGGAAAAGAACGACAACGAACGCAGAATTGGCAATCTGAAGGGACCAGAAGGAAAAGAGGTATTAGTGGTAGCCAAGATACCCAAGGGCTTCGCAAATGTCCTCGTCCTGCAGCACAAAATTAAGGTGAAAGAATTATTATAATTTCATACTTGTTTGGTGAGATAGACCGAACTTCATTATTATTTTTAATTTCCAAACTGATTTATTATCACCTGTATCTTCTATCCTATGGTTACTCCCTAATTGGGTTTGGCTCGAAATCCAATATAATATGCGTATTAGATGCAGAGCCAGGAAGATCCTGGTAGGAACTGGGAAGCTTGGGTATATGTCCCGGGAGTCGCTGGGGATAACAAAGTACATCCCACGCTGATGGCAATTTGCTCACCAATATCGGATCTTCGAGACAAGGGTAACCTTCACTTTCAGAATCTCCAGTCACAATGGCAGCTAAGTAGCTCGCCCACGTTCGAAGGTCTTCATCAAAATCGAAGACCATTTCCGCAGCAGTTACCTCAGATGTCCCAGATGACCTTTCCTGCCAATAAACCATAAGTATAGGTCTCGCAGCCCCCCTTTCTCTGAAGGTCACCAAAAGCAGGTCTTCCAGAGGAACTTTGTAGACTGCAGTATGGCATCCAGCAACATTTTCCCGAAGGAACATTAAATGACGCGTAAGAAGAAGAACTCGCTTCTTCTTGAGCCTGCCGTGCATATAAGAAACAAAGAGCTCTTGGTCAAGCAGAACGTTATCCAGAGGCAGTTCAGGATCCGGAATTTCGTATTGTACTTGTTCTTTTGGGGCTAATCGCATCAGGGAATCAACTCTAGCTAGTATTTCCCTTCTAGCTGCCGAGTCATCAGGCTGTCTATCATTTTGATGGAAGCTCCTTGATTGGTAGAAGAACGACTGGGTAGAGTTGGTGTGGTAACCAAGATTAAGTACAAGTAATGTTCGTTGGTCGGGAAGCCCGATGGGCGATATCTGGCATTGCATCGGATCGCCCATTAGACTCTCTACAGACTTCCAGCCCTTTCGGTTCACTTTTAGTGGATCCGAGTGGCTTGCTGCTCTCGCCACCGCAAGTCTCAGTCCATTAACCGCTGGAGGTAATGTATTAGTAGCCGCAGTATGGCCTAATTTACTAAAACTATCAATTTATTAGCTCATTTTCATAAGTCTTAGAACGATATATGCCTCACATTTTATTTTCCAGCTCTTTAACCAAGTCACAAGAGAGGCTTTGTAACAGTTGTTTGAGCTCCAGGAGTGCTTCAGCAGCCGCATGGTCCATGTCTTCCAAATTTTGCTCGTAAACGGCATGACCGAGGCTCGAGAATGGCTCAATGGTGTTTTCCGGGCTTCCAAATGATTCTTCCGCATTGTGAACAGCTGAGACCAGGAACACTCCTCTCCCATTACTCTCTCTGTAGGTCTGAATAACCTCACAGAGAGCTTCGAAACAGTGTAACAGAGAGAAATAGTACTCGAGATTCCAGACCATTCGGAAATTTCCACATTCCGATTTAGAGGCAGTGGCTGGTATAAAGTTGTAGGCAAAGAGAAAAAGCGTACTGTGATCCAGTAGTCGGCGGGAGTAGCTCATAATTTCCGAATTTCGTTTCGATTTGACAGATGGTAAAGCTTTCAGATGGGACGAAATGAGCCACGATCGGCAAGCCAAAGTAATCAAGAGAAGGCGCACTTCGCCGAGGGGCACACACTTTGCAGACTTTCCGGAGGATATCCCCGCCAGTTCAGACGCAGAGACTTCTTTAATTACATATTGGTTCCTGAAAGTATTCTGGATAGCCCGCGGCAATACTTGGTTGAGAGTCCTCGGCGATGAAGGTTCAGCATTGCTAGATAAAGTAGACATTCTCTTTGATTTTGCCGTTTGCTCGCTCTCCCATAAATGGCCGTTTCCGCAGCGACAGAATTCTATGCCTAGCCAAACGAAAAATGGTAGAATAGAATGAATGGGATGACGCTGAGCTGCCTTTCCTAGAGCGCCGCTGACCCTGACTAAAGTGATTTGTTCTGGGAATTCGATGGCGGTATTCGCAAAAGTATATGCATTACAAGAACTTTTCTCTTTGACAAACCTCGAATGAAGTGCACCTTCCCCGCTTGCTTGGGAGGCCTCAAAAGCAGAGGGCCTCATGGATAAAGTGGTTGCAGCTTAGCGATCCAATCACCAGTTAAGTTTTCGGTGAGGCGTTTCAAGCCAGCCAAGAATAGAAAGTGAGGCCCCTGGTCGGTGGAAAGCGACCAGTCGACAGAGACTAACGCTGCAGTCGCAGAAGGCCTCGGAATAGTCCGTCGGTAGGGATAAAACCTCGCTGTTTTCCACACTCCCCCTCTCCCGACATCTTCATTCTCGTTCCTCTTCTGGACCGAGACTCGAGGGGGAGCTCCCTTTCTTTCTCTGGGCTACGGCCTTCTTTGCCTTATAATAAACTCCCGCATAGCGGACATCTTTCTACCTCTTCCCCGCCTTTCGGCCGGGTCAAAAGCCCGGCGGCTGCGAAATCACCTCCAATCACGATGAATACTTGGTAGTTAACGATGATGGTCCCGAGGAAGTGTTTGATACTAGTCTTTATACCGATCCCTGTTGTTATTGTTCTTGTCATTTTTCTCGCCCCCATTCCGTCCCTTTACCCGCCAACTGCGATCAACTTGATGCAAGCCTGGTCAATGTCCCACTTCCACTGGCACTTGCTCTGAACCCTCCCGCGGCCAAACAGCTTCCCGAGTACTCACAAGAGACGCTTCAACTCCCTACGGATTTCGAAAACTTTGCTCTGCAACAAGACCTAATTGACATCAACCCATTGTTTTTCGAACCTGGATTCTTTGGAACTGAAAACATTACGTCCTTGAACCTTTCAGACGGTTCCGAGTTAGGAAGTGATTATAACTCTGGGGGTGGACAGCCATTTTTGGTTGATTCACCTGCGACACCCGACTGTTGGCTTGCGGAATTTCTGCAGCTGGAGACCTCCGACGAGATTCAGCCATCAAAGCTTCTGGAAGATATGTCTCCCCGGATCGACAATGTTCGAGCTCCCAAAAGGCATGCGGAGGAGTCATCCCTCGAAAGCCTAGAGAGAAACTCAAAACAGCATAAGACTTTCCACAGGCACACATGTGGCTGGGAAAGATGCGATGCCAGTTTTGGGGAACTTTTTGAACTTCGGTAAGTCCTTGTGGCCTGCTCCCCCTCCAAATCATACTCGTACTAAATAATACCTGTTGTAGTGATCACTCACGCTCACACACTAAAGTGGGTCTCGAGTGCCGCTGGGAAGGATGTGGCGACTTGTTCGGATCAAGATCCTCTCTCAAGTAGGTCACTTTCTGTGTTCAATGTAGTCAAAAGGCTAACATCTCCCAGCAAACATCTTGATGTACACATGAAGCCATTTAAATGTCTCGAAATTGCTTGCAATTTCTTCTCTGCAACTCTCAAAGATCTCAATAGGCACAAGTTGTCTCATCGGCGGCCACCTGGGACCAAGATGTACTACTGTCCGGTCCTTGGATGTAAGTTCCACATAAGCCTTTGTGAAGAGCCACAGCTTCGGAAAGACAATTGTGTGAGACACATCAATTTAAAACACCCTGGCGTAACTTCTAGGCCGGAGGTCGTGGTGTCACCACCATAGCGATGAGTTTGAGCCGCGCTTCAATCCAGGAAGAATTAAAGACCATTATTACGACGACGACAACAACAACAACAATAGACTAGTTTCGAACACAACACTCGGCACCATCATTGCATCGGTGCATGAACTGAACTGGACATCCTGTTGGCAAAGCCCAACCAGTATTTGACGAATTATTCACTTTGACGATGTCTCTCCATGGTATCAATCAATTCTGCTAGCAGCCAACGATCTCGTTGTTACTCTCCTCCAACAGCGCCTAGGAAAGAAATTCATTGGAATAGTTTACCGCTTTTGACTGTTCGTTTCATTTTCCTATTTAAAAGCTTCCACGTACGGGAGCTTACGACAAGGCTTAAGAAATCACTAAGTCTTTGGGTCAGTCACGGACAATGTGTCAGCCAATGCTGTGACGGACTTATAAGCCACCCTGAAAGTGTACCTGGAAGCTTTTGCATAGGAAAACAGAAAGAGCGATTAAAAGCGGTAAACTATTCGAATGAATTTCTTTCCTAGGCGCTGGTGGAGGAGAGTAATGACGAGATCGTTGCTTAGAAGATAGTTGATTGAACGACGAGCTTGAACGCTGTCGTATTGAAGAAGATATTTGGCGACGTGGAATTCATTTCAGTACTTCCTGCCGTGGGAAACCGACTCCGAGCAAGAAAGGTGACATGTCTAAAGACTGTCATGGCGATGAGCGTCATCGCTGTCGTTGCTGAGGGTATTGGGAAGGAAGGAGCCAGGGATCTCGGGTTTGAGCTCAGGCCGATTACTTAACTGCAGGAGGATACAGGCCTGTTTTCTTTTGTTCTGGGTTGTTTTGAAAGATAGAGGCGTTTATTGTTTTATGGGCTGAAGATATCTCAAGTATACTGTATGTCGATGGGGAAGGGAAGGACCGGATGTCGAGAAGATGTTCGGTCCGGGGTACTTTTGATAGGTTTCGTGGGTGCGGAGCGAGCCTTAATGTACGGGCTCGCTCCGCACCCCCGAAACCTATCAAAAGTACCCCGGACCGAACATCTTCTCGACATCAGCGGCCGCCGTTTCGTATATAAGTAGAAGAATCGATTTTAAAGTTTGTGGAAATGAAGTTACTTCTGTGTTGACTAACGCATTTCTGGAGCTCCTTAGCCCAACATCCTGGCATCAAACTTTACGGCAAAGTTGTTACTTCACAAAACACACACGATATTCGGCCTATTGTGAACGAATGCCTATGAAGCCTCTTGTTCTTCCGCACCAGTAAAGTTCTCGACCTAAACACAAGTATGTAGTCAAAAGCATAGACCTCGTATGAGGCCACATGCCCACGCAATAGCATGTCACATCCGTTGCAACAAGACAAAGTCCCACAAATTTCCAGACAATGTCCTCCTCGCCGCAACGGCCCTATCCTTAACACCCAGAAACCTCACTTTAGAAATAAAATCGGTCAAGAAGCATCTCGTCACACCAGCCACGACAAAACATAGCTCCCCTCGACCAGCCACCCCTCCCCTCTCTTCCCCCCAACACCCAACTTCCAACTCATACCCCCATAAACCAGAGCGCGCACAAAACAATTTCAGTTCTCCAAAAACCCCACATTGGAAAAAGCATCCAAATCTCAGTACCAACTCACTTTTCTAATCCCCCCACACTCTCAACCCATTCCAACCCAAACCAACCCAAACCAACCCAAAACTTCCTACGGTACTAGGACCAAAAGGCTTCTTAGAGGCCCATCAAGAAATCTCAACATAATTACTCGGACTCACACGAGCCGGTCACAGCCGAAAACCTACCCAGCAGAGATTCAGGAGCGGTGTCCAGATGCACTGGACGCGGGGTCAAGCAAAGGTACAATAATAGTTATCAATAACGCAACTGAGACTCCAGAGGCTACGAGTGATGTTCTGTAACGTCACAGTGAGTGCTTCCAGGCTAAAAGCAACACTTATACGCAGTATCGCAACAGGACCGACTCAACCCAACGCAGCGCAGCATATGACAACCCAGTCAGACGAAAAACGGCGAAAATAATATGGAGATGTAGCAGAGACCTGCAATTCCATTTCTAGTAACTCTAACAAACTATGGGTATTTCCGTCCGTAATATCATCAGCAAAAATAAAAGCCAGACCACCTACGCCATGTGAGACCTTTTCTCGCTCATAAAAGTCATCATTCCGTCGAACATTGAAAGAAACCGATGATAATGCATGCCGAGCAACTCCTTGCTAACTTCCAAAATCCGTGATTACTTGCAAATGAAAGCAATCAGATGGTAGCTGTCGATAACACACTCTGCGCCGGGGAAACTTTTCGTCGCGTCATGAGATATGACAATCCATAAAGCACGCAACTCAAGCCTGACTGCCCTTATACTCTTGCCGATATTCTGGCATTAGACTCGCAACATTCCGATAACTGCCAACCTTCGGCGCCATGTTCTTCAAATGTGCCAAAGGACCAGATGGTGCCGGCGCACCGGGTACGTTCTCCTGCCACTCAGTACGGCAATAAACACAAGTGATACGACCGCCATTCTTGCTGCGCTTCCATTGCTCGAAACATTGCTTGTGGAAATTTTGTCCGCAAGCAGCTTTGCACCAGACGAGTTCCTCCTCCGGTTCCATGTCGAAGACGCAGATGGGACATTCCCCGTCGATGGGCTTGCGCTTTCCGGTATACATGCCCTCGTCTTCTTCGTGCTTGTGTTCGACTTCGGAAAGACGTGTGACGGGTGCGTTGGCGAAGATGGATTCGAGTTCGGTAGAGAGGAAGGCGTCTTGATAGCAGAGATGAGGGGGAGCTTTGAGGATAATGACGAGGGCGTATTTGATGTGCTTGCATTTCTGACCTCGAATACGCTAGGAAAAGTTAGTTTAGAACAGTCATGCACTGTGGAGATTCGACTTACAGCATCCATGCATTCGCAATTTGGGCTTCTGCTGATGGTTGTCTGGTACACGTTTCCTGTGCTTCCAGCGATGTCGAATGTCTCTGTGGGATGTCCATACATATCGGCGCCCTTCTGTCGATCCAGCATGAAAAGGCGCTCGGTTTTGACTTTCTTTAGCTTCTTCTTATACTCAGCATCAGGAGCTTCAACGAAGGCGCGCAAGCGTCTCTCGCCAGTTTCAGCAGCTGGATCAGAATATGCGGGTGCAGGCTCCTCGTCTTCAGATTCATCTTTGACAGCAGCTTTACCTATACCTCTGGCCCTCTTAGGCTTCGGGGCAGGTGCGGAGGCATTGGCGGGGACATCGAGTCCGTCATTGAGACGGTTGATTAGGGTAGTCTTGTTGCCGGAGACGGTCAGACCGCGGTTGGACAGTTCTGCTTTTAATTGCTTGACCGACATGCTGCTCCAGTCTGGGCCTTGAACAGCTGCTGCTGGAAGGACTGCTGGCTGGGCCACGGGTTGAACGACAGGTTGCGCCAAGGGTTGAGCGGCTGCTTGAGCTGTCTCATCGTCGGCATCGAGACGGGCGACGAGAGCTGCCTTGTTACCGGCAAGAGGAAGACCACGCTGTAGGAGCTCAGCCTTAAGGTCCTTAACGGTGAGAGCTGCCCAATGTGATGCCTCGTCGTCGTCGAACATACTCGCACTCTTTCGCTTGGGTGGCATTTTTGCAATTGATGCGGGTGCCGGAGTCGCGAGAATGAGTTATGTTGATGGCTTGGACGAAAGGGGGATCGTCAATTGAAAGAAAAAGGATTAGACAATTGAGTCGTGATTGTCTTGATATTCGACGCTCATCTCATGCGAGGGGCACGTTGTTGTTATTTTTAGGTTTGGAGGGGGAGATGAGCAGGCAGACGCGGGGAACATCGCGCTAAGGAACGTAAGCACGTGCTTCAAGCTCATCACATGACGCGTCTCCAAATATCCCCTTATTATCCCCGTATTTTCTCTCTCTTCTCTTTCTCCTTTCTCTTTCCCCTCCATTTTAGGGTCGAAATCTTTGGATTTTCTTTCAGTTATTTGTAAGGGTAATTTCGTTACCATTTTCGTCATTTACTATTGTCGGAGCGAACCGCTGAGTATGACTAGGCTAGTCTGACTCACTATCAAAATTTTGAATTGCGACTGAGAAATTCAGCATAAAACACAAAGGCCACACCCACCTCAAGGTTCTCTACTTGTTCTAAATCATACCACGACAATGCCAGGAGAAACGCTTTCAATTGAGGGACTGAGTTCCAGTCTCCAGTCCCTCGGAATCGACGACTCAGACGAACATCACCTTCAGCTTTCTCAGGCCAATCCACTACTCAGTTTAATTGACCTGTATAAGTCACATATTTCCAAACATCTCGCAAATATCTCAGGAGTCGCACCAAAGATCATCTTTTCTGCCTTGGACAGGACCTTGAGCCTTGACAAGGGAGACCTGCTTTTGGTCGTACCCAGACTTCGCATCAAAAATGCAAAACCTGCTGAATTGGCGTCTGAATGGGCGAAGAAGGTATGCTGGTCTCTCTTCCCGTTCAAAATCTTGCTGATTATTCCTTGTAGTTTCCAGCATCCACATTGATAGAGCGTCCCATATCTTATGTCTCGTTTGTTCAATTCAACTTCGGCCATAACCTCTTGCCCCAGTTAGCCATTCCATATATCCTGGACCGTGGCAGCAAATATGGTTCAAATCTTTCCGCCAACTCCTCAGACGCCTTGGCTCCAAATAGCAAACCAAAGAAAATCATCGTGGAGTTCTCCTCCCCCAACATCGCTAAGGAATTCCATGCGGGCCACTTGCGAACCACTATCATCGGTGCTTTTATCTCCAATCTCTATGAAGCCGCAGGATGGGAAGTCACTCGAATGAATTATCTAGGAGACTGGGGTCGTCAGTACGGAATGCTCGCCATCGGCTGGAAGATGTTTGGGTCCGAAGAACTGCTCGCCTCAGATCCAATGAGACATCTCGTCGACGTCTACGTCAAGACGTTCGCCATCTACGAGCCGTTCGAGATCGCAATTAAAGAAGCAGCCAAACGTGGCGAGGATACCACTGAAATGGAGTCGACCGGTATTGTTGGAGATGTGAAGGCTTACTTCAAGAAAATGGAAGACGGCGACCCCGACGCATTAGCATTATGGAGTCGATTCCGCGCTATTAGCATCGAGAGATTTAAGGAAACGTACGCGCGACTCAACATCAAGTTCGATGAGTATTCCGGCGAGTCCAAAGTGAGTCCGGAATCAATGGCCAAAGCAGAAGCACTACTGGCGGAAAAAGGCATCAGCGAGAAAAATAAAGGCGCAACCATCATCGACTTCAAGAAACACGGTGCTCCCAAACTCGACGTCGCCATCATCCGAAACCGAAACGGCACATCGAACTACCTACTCCGAGACATCGGAGCTGCAATTGAGCGCTGGGAGCAATACAAGTTCGACCAAATGATCTACGTAATCATGGACCAACAAGACGCACACATGCAGCGCCTATTCAAAGTCCTCTCCCTCCTGGGCTACACCTCCCTATCCCAGCGCGTCCAACACATCAATTTCGGCCGAGTCAAAGGAATGTCAACACGCAAAGGAACAGTAAAGTACCTCGACGACGTCATCGAAGAATGCAGCACATTCATGCACGAAACGATGCGCAAAAATGAGGAGAAATACGCACAGTTACAAGACCCGGAGAAGACGAGTGAGACGCTTGGAATTACCGCTATGATGGTGCAGGATATGAGCGGGAAGCGCATCAACGGCTACACATTCGATCTCGCGCGCATGACGGCCTTCGAAGGCGACACAGGGCCCTATCTGCAATACGCGCATACACGTCTATCTTCCGTCGCTCGAAAAGCGGGTATAACGCAAGAGCAAATGCGAGCAGCGGATCTCTCGCTTCTCAAGGAGAAACACGCGATAGATCTCCTGCGAGTCTTGGTTCAATATCCTGAGATTTTCAACGCTACGTTACAGAATTTGGAACCGTCGACGATTGTTACTTATTTGTTTAAGTTGACGCATCAGTTGTCATCTGGGTATGATACGCTTAGGATTGTGCATTCGGCTGTGGGGCCGGAACTTGCTGCTGCGAGGGCGGCGTTGTATGAGGCGTGTCGGATTGTGCTGAGGAATGGGATGGAGTTGCTGGGTTTGGTGCCGCTTGAGAGGTAAGCCATTCCACCAATGTATCTTGAATATATAAACTAATATTGGGATCGTAGGATGTAAAAGTGCTTGGAACAATGACAGTGTTTGGAGCCTCGTGTATCCTTACGAGCCTACCGGAAAAAGTCCGTGTTTTTAGGGTCTAAGCGAGCCGCACCTTACTTTTTTTGAATAACTTCAAAATGCCTCCAGGGACCCCTTTATTGCAATTTGACCACCAACTAGGCGAAGAAATCCCTACCAAATATAAAAAAGCAATACACCAATTTTATAATTTTGCAAAAATCCCGATTGAAAACTTTATAATATAATATAAATTTGGAAAATCTATAATTACTAAAATTTTTATATATAATAATCTAGGATACTCTCGAATTACACAAATTGGCAGATTTTTTATTCTAACCAATAAATAAATCGACAAGATTATCAAATATATTGTTGAATTATAGGAATATAAAATCCTTAATTGGGGTCTTTTATATAATAAATTAAAATTTGATTATTCTTTTAATATATTAAAAAAATAGCTTAAATAGAAGGATTATTTCAAATATATAGTTTATCAGAAACCTTATTTTATTATAGTATAGATTCTGGCATATTTTTTCTAAATTATTATATATATATTTTGAATAATAGAATAGCTGAAAATCCTCTAGTCTAATAAAATTATATTTTTAATTGGAAAAAAAATTATTAAATAGAGGATTATTAGGAAAAAAAGAGAGTAATGTTATCCTATTTGTATATAACACCAATTTTATAAAAGATATACAACACCAATTAGTACATAAGGAATAATTGAATATGGTTACAAAAATCTTCTGATATTTATCCATAAAATTGATAAAATAGGTGTTTTCATACAAAAAGATTATTTAGTATAGATTTTGGAGGCATATATTTAGCCAATTTTAGAGGCTTTTGCAGTTATCATATACACCCTGAAGCCTACTACAGAACCTCTTTTTATAGAAAATAACAATTTTACCTATAGCTATAAAAGTATTACCAATTATTATGCCAAATGGTATATAGTATATAGGATTATATTAATATTACATTTTTTTATAAATTCTGACATAAATCTTATTAAAAAATACTAAAGGAGGATCAAATAAATATTGTACAAACACCGGTATCAATCTATAATAGTAGTTAAGATGGAAAAAATGGTCCGGAAAAAATAGACTAGGATATTATAAAATTGAATAAATGAATTAATATTAAAGTAAGAGGGTTGGGTCAGTTGTTTTATGCAACACCACGGGTGGTCTACTCCTAATTAAAATACGATTTGTTGATGTTATTTAAGTTGGCGCATGTTTTAGACCCTAAAAACACGGACTTTTTCCGGTAGGCTCGTTACTCAGTGAAGCGAGGGAAGCTAGGCGTTGGAATGGGATAAAAGAAGGAAAAGTGTTATAAGGAATTGGCACAGGAACAGCAGAAACCAAAAAATCACAATACTCATTATACTTAAATTTTTTTTCCGGAACTCTCGTCACTCAATTCTAACTCACCAACAAAGAAAAAGGGGCAGGTGCGGGGTAAACGCGGGGTAAATTCAGGGGTCCTCGCCTAATTTGTAGTATTCATAATGCCCTCCCCCTCCCCCCATTATAGCCCAAACAAACGGCACTGATTACTAATTGTGTATTTAGAATTTAGCCACTCAGTTTGGGACATTCATTATATATCTGTCTACCAGGAAAGTCCTATAACGAGGTTCCCGCTGAGCGAAGGCGGATTTGAAGGGGTTGATCGGATGTGGATGTAGGATTGGTGTGCTGGAGGAAGGTGGGTTCGTGGTTGGAAGGGATTTTGACGCCTTGGTTGGTTTTGAGGTTGGGGTTTGAGAATAGAGTTTTACCGACTTGAAGGAGCTTCTTTTTTCTGATGAAAATTGTATTGTGTGTAATGAGAAAGGGGGTTGTACTCACTGGCTTATGGGGTGTTGAATGAGTGTGGGACATTGGTGGAGGGGTAGCTGACGCTTCTCATGTACTCGTTGTAATTTGAATGAGCTCTTGTGCCTGAATCGCGTTACAGGTGATATATCGATATTGACAACCGAAGGATAGAAGCTTTCAAGGCCTTCATATGTTACATGACAGGCATTCTTGGTGAACACTGATATTGCTGGAGATGGAATATTTCGCCGTTTATGTAGGGAGGGGGATGTGGGTTGAAGTTCGTATTTAAAATCACTCGCTCGTCGTCTTCACACAAGATCATTTTCTCTAATTCCCAAATTCCGGCCGAATAACATGCCACCAAAGCAAAACATTGGTTCTGACGGCCCGAGACAAGTCTCGGGTATGGGGGGAAAATTAGGCCCAAAGTTACATCTCGCATGAAAGTGAGATGTGAATTTCTCCCTCGTGATGAACTAGCTTGATGTATTCGCATACTATGACAGGGTAATATGAGGAAGGGAAGTGGTGTGCTGCTGAAGGCTTCGGTTCTGAGATAGAGTGAAAAGATCGGACTGGCAAAAAGAACTTCTCGGGGTGGTAGACAGACAAGTGGGATTAGGAAGGGTTCTGGTCTGCGTGATGCTCGGGTATCCGAAAGTGAGTAGCGTGGGGTATTTGATGCGGTAGTTGGTTTGTACGGAAGACTGAACAAACAGTCGCCCCAAATATGGCCATCAATTCGAGATAAAGAGCAAGAAAATTAAAAATGAAAACGCAAAAACAAAATATTCCATGCCATTTGGCGATGCCGTCCCGTCCCTAAGTAAACCATTCCCCCAATCCTTACCTATTCTTCAGCAGTTGGTGGCCAAGTCAAACTCAGACAAGCCTTAAACCTTGGTCTCAACTGACAGCGATGACGCTAATCAATGGAATACTCCTGTAGACCCCAATTCATTCGGCCTTGAAGCCGTAGAGTAACCAAGATATAAAGCTTGCTAGTTTGACCGTTAACCCGATGACCAGCCTTGGAGGCTTGTCTGAAATTCCTTGCTATTGGTGTGTGATGATGTTGCTGTTGTTCGATGGTGATGATGATGATGATGAGTTTGATGATGAGTTCCCGTTTTGATCGCCGTAGGTTGTTAATGATGAAAGAGTGGACACTGGTTGCGCGGAAGAACCCAGATGCTTTTGCTTGATATGCCTCGCCGCATTATCCATCCGGGAGAATGGGCGCTTATTGCCACCATGACTGTAACGGCAGCCGTCGATGGGGCAATAGTATCCCGGAAGAACTTGATGCGTGCCAAGGTGACGCCGCAGGTCTCTTGAAGTGGCAGCTGTATGGGAGCAACCAGGTGTAGGACAATTGTGAGGCTTGATATGCGTATCAAGATGTTTGCTTTGAGCATTCGTTAGGAAGAATTTTAAATAGTGATCAGATAGGACTCACTTGAGGGTACCCATGGGCTCAGGAGGCCTCCTGCACCGAGACCACTGGCATTTTGAGGCATTCAAGGTATGAGAACGAACATGGCTTCTAGATTGAATTTAGTTAAACCTTACGGTTGTCAAGGATCATGATAAGGGTAAAACTTACCTGAGTTCCCCTACATCTCTCAATACAGTACCACAATGTGCCCATCGGCAGGTAATATTCCCCACTGAAGATTGCAACCTGAGCCGCGGATCTTCACTCGCGTCTTCATATCTCTTTCGCTTTCCCAAATTCACTCTATTACTTGACATTGTGGAATGTTCGAACGATCCGAGCGCGGGACTTTTGGCGATAGTATTCCCTAATAATATCTCATTCGCATCAGGATCCGAAGATGACTGCGAAGATGTGAAATCTAACAGTGTCGGAGATAAAGACAAATCTCCTGGCGTTATGAAAGAGGACGGTGGATCAGAAATTGCGTCTTGAATAGGGAAGTGTGCTGAAAGGGAGGACTGGTGGTTGATCGGCTCGTACATGGCCTCATGCGAGAAGAGGAATAGATCATCATTGTGCGACAGGGAGGCTGCACTCGAGTAATCAGTCTGGTCAACGGCGTTGTTGTAGTTAAAATTCAGGTCCTCTTCAACAGTGTGTCCAGTGGGTGCGCGGGGGGGTGAGAAGCCGAAGTAGGGGTCGAAGGCGGAAGAGGCATTGAACAAATATTGGTTGGGTACGGGGTCATCAGACGGAACAGCTCCATATGGAATAGCGAAAGGAATATCAAACAGTCCAGCAAGGCCGTCATCGTTAACTACCAATTCATGTTGTTTGTGCTGGTGGTTGATGCCGCAGTGGCCGGGCTCTATCACCCGACCGTAGAACGGTGGGGTTGGGAAAGGAGTAAAACGGCGGTCTGCTGGTCTGGGCTGCCCAGATTGGGGTTCGAGGATCTCGAACCCCAACTATGGGATTTGCGATGGAAGAGCAACCAGCAACTGGGCGGCTCGAGGATTTAACAAAATTGGGAGGCCCCCTGCTGACTCAGACTAAACTCCAAAGCCGCCTTGTAGTAAGCCTCACTTTGCAGGTGGCGTGTAGGTGGCGCAGCGGGGTCGCGTTTATTGGACTACAAATCTTCGCGTGACTTGAGAGGCCCCCTTCGGCTGGGAAGAAGCCACTTCTGGATTTTTCTCCCTTCGTACACAACTGCTTCTTTAAGATGCACTAAGTCTCCTGGTTCACTAAGTTTAAGACGTTCAAACTGTTCTTTTCCTTTGGTCGAAGGTCCATCAAGCCAATGCCTTCCGAGATGAGAGTGATTATCCCAAGGACGAGAAATGATGTTGCTTTGACGACCGCCACCGATCATCAAAACGCGCCGGACAAATTGTCTGCGCCTTCCCGGATTGAGACAGGAAAACTGCCATGGCAAGTGCTCGAACTCTACTTCAAAATCGTCGCTTGTCATGCCTCAACTCTATCACATCTTTTGCGTCAGAGGGCTCTTAAGAAGGAGTATTTCGCATGGCAAATGCGGTGTCTCTCTAGAGTATGCTTGTCGGTGTTTTGTATAATTCAAATAAAAGGCAGGAAAGCAGGGCTGCATGAGGAGGCAAGAGAGGATATTTGCTCAAGTGCGACAGATAGCCTGAAAAAATGCATCACAAATTTCCGTGCTATCAACTCCTTCTGTCGCGCGGTTCGGTACCAGCCTAGGATGGACAAAATCGCACGGTCTAGGGTTGACTTTGGTGATGACTCGCCAGAATTCGAGGCCGAAACTGGAGATAGGGCACTTTTCTCCATTATAGATGATGCGGAGACCTGTATCCTGAATGCTATAAAGCTTGTTGAAGAAGCTATAGGACGGTACGCGACAATAGGAGTCACGATCCCCCGACATGTGTATGTAATTAATTCAGATCGTTGCAACGGTGCTGTGCTGACCATCATTTCAGCTATTGGCAGCTCGCCAAAACAATCGAATATGCCAAGACTCCTGCCTTCCATTTGGAAAAGAATCAAAAGATCCATGGAGACTTTGAACTCAAAGATCTTCCTTGGGTAGATGACAAACACACGTTCGTTGCGAGACGACACTGTCCGCGCGACATCGAAGTTGAGTCAGTGGAGTTTCACACCGATTTGGAGACATTGTACCTGACAGCCAGAGAATCGTCTTTGGTTGAAGTGATATCACAGAACGACAGGAAACTGCCGGACAATGCTGGGGTGGGTACTCAGGAAGATGAAAGTGAGGGAACATCAGGGCCCGAAATCGGAGAAAGGATCCTTGTGGTTTCACTTAACGACGGGAGACCAAAGAAGAAGAGTGTGACCATCTCCAGAGGAAACATCTCTTTTCGTCGACCAAATGGGAATGCAAACGCGGAGGAGACATCAATTCCTGCCTCTGATATACTGCTGCTCGCACAGAGGCACGCAGGTACGAACACGACCGGATTGACAATATTCTGGCGTTCGCCAAAGGACTCCCCAAATATATCCAAAAAAACCATAGGATCACCAAAAGTCTACAACGTTGAAACTGCCGAGTTATATTTTGATGAATCCGACGTCTTGATGACCTGGAAATCATTACTGGGAAGGCTCCAAGAGTCGGCAGATCAGACAACCCAAATGAGCTACAACGGACCCAAACCATTACTGTTTTGGATTGACGCGCTACCGTCCCCTCAGAATTCATCAGAATGGAAGGATTTCGCTAGGAAACTTTTGCACCACCAGGACCGAAGCAAGAAGGAAGGACCAGTACTTTGACTGTTCTGGTAGGGATCACAATACAAAAAAGAAAGGAACAAAAATCAAGAACTGAGCTAAATCGCAAAAAGACTGATCTTCAGACGTCAGTGGCCAATAAGCTGCAAGTACGTACTGGAGGAGGGCCTCTTCCGCCACACTCGATATTGGCTTTCGCAAGGCGTCCAATAACCACCTTCAAAGCCAAAAAGTGAGGCTAACAACGGCAAGAGCCGGCAATGAGTAAGCACGGAGGGCCTCACCGGAGGGCCTCCCAAGAAGCTTAAATCGCAGCTTTCTTCCACTCTCTCCAGTCACCTCGAACTGTCTGTTTGGGGCCAGTCCCCAAACATCTCAACCCGATCGAATCCCACCGTCATACGGTCGGGTAGCGGCGCCCGACCTCGGCCACATTTCCTCACATCATCATGTCGATTTTCAAGCGGAAGGCCAAGCGGATTTTCGATATCCATTTAACGATTTCGCTGTTCCCGGTTGCTATTATGATTTTAATGATCCGTTTTTGCCTTATCTGTTGGGGGTTTCCGATGACTCAACACTTCGATATCCCAGTCCTGATCCGGTCTCGACCGCGGCCTTGCAGTTGGAGTCGGAAACGAGTCGAAGTTCCGGCGAGGATTCAAATACACTGCTAGAGGATACATTTCCAGTGACTCGCCAGGCTAGGTATTGGACTCCTGATACCATACTTGATGCCATCGATCCGACGCTTCTATCACACCCATATATTGGGCCAGTGCCGCCTGCATCCTCTCTGCCGTCAATTATTCCCTACGCCATGTCTGTGTTGTCACACAACGGCCATGACACCCCTGCTCAGACATCTCTCCGGTCTGCCCAAATAACACCAGCCAAGAGGCAACGAGACGAAGATCTGGATGAGTCGGATCAAGCTGCCAAGAGGAGCAAGACCGGCGAGCAGTTTCGCTGTCTCTGGGAAAACTGTGAAGAAGTCCACGATGATGTTTCCGACCTCAGAAACCACGTTCGAGACCACGCAGGACAGCCAATGAGATGTGGTTGGTCAGGCTGCAGCCGCGCTCCAGAATCTGCAGCACTCATCAGGTAAGAAGCCCTCCCACCCGGGCCTCATCACCATGCTAATATCAGTCGCCATTCAGAAAGCATATAGACTCCCATGTCAAGCCACATCCTTGCCCAGAGCCAGACTGCACTTTCAGAGCAGCGAAACCCCGAGACTTGACCCGCCACGCGTCGTCACACGGCCTCGACACTGGTACCGTGGTGTATTTCTGCCCGCTCAGCATTTGTCCGCATAGTCAAAATGGTACGAAGCCACCGTTTCCACGGCGTGATAACGCGAGGCGGCATATCAGGATGGTGCATGAAAGGACTGATGCGCCAGTGAGGGACACTTTGAATCAATGAGCAATTCCAAAATGGACGGGAGTGCAGGCAGTGTCAAGAACAATACATTGTATAATTTTCAATCAGGTATATCGAAAAAGTTTATAAAAATGGAATTGTTTTTATTAGAGAAATTGCGTTAATTCAGTCAAACGAAACCAAAGATTTAAAACAAACAACTATTTTTTATCTAACGTACATCCAAAATATTATACATCATAATTTCCGTATTATTCTCTACACTCAGCGCACGACACAAAATCGAGAACAACGACTGCCATGACATAGATTTTTAACAACAACACACACGAGCAAAATTTTAAGGCCGATCATCGGGTTGACGGCAAATTGGCCGGATCCCCAACAGGACGATACACCCCTTTCACTGAACTTACTTCGACTCTTGCGGGGCAAAGCCCACAATTCGACGCCGACATACTTTGCCGCTAGTGGCTTTATCCAGGAGCAAAGTATACTCAATAGTCAATTCCGTGTTTCCCTAGAAACGCTCTATCATACTAGTGATTGCCAGGAAGAACACTGAAATATAAGTAAGCTAGGAGAGAGACCAGCTGATATCGCCCTGCCGGGACTTGCGTCGAATTTACATCAACCACTAACTACATCAGGATATGGTCTCACGTCAAAACATCAAATACGCTAGGAACAACATCAAATTGCAACATCCCCCGTACCTATACTTGGAAGGAGGGCTCTACTGATGAGAGCCTAGTTCGCTTCAGCAGCCGAAAAACGTCCTCACTTGCTTTGGCCTTTCAACAACTATTCAAGATCCCGGATGTGTGCTTTGCTGAGAGCGCAATACTCTCGGACTATTTGGCTCCGAGTATGAACTCGGCGACAGAGTTAAGGGCCATATAATACAGCCTGACACGCTGTGCCAAAGTGCATCCGGCTCATTCGGGGGTTCATATGTTGTTCTTGCCCATTCTAGGTAAATTTTATGCTAGCGCTCCACGCACATTCGACTGAATTTGACAGAGCGTTATTTTGGGACACGAAGACTCAACACCTGTCCGCGGTGTGTCCTACGAACCTCCAGTACACTTGCACTCAGGACTACCGGAGAGCCAAGATTAAGTCGACAACATTACACAATACGCGCCCCGAGGACAGCCGGGCACCCCGCACAACATCGAAGTACATGGAAGAAACGGATTTTGAGGCAAGACTTTGGATCGCGGGCGAACTCAAGAGGTGTTATGGTAGATGCAAGTAGACGCGCAATGCCTAAACTATGAGCTGTAATGAACCTCTAAATCGGATTAATTCGCGAGAAGCGCTCATAAAATGACCAGTAGACTCGCTGCTTCAACCAATTCTCGCTCTTTGAGCGATACCAGCTACTTCGCTTTGCCAGCACGGAGTACTGTATACTCGGCGAGCACTTGCGGTTCGAATTTTGATGAGAAGAACTTGTATGGGATTGAAATTCACTCAACATTCTCTCCAAAGTAGACATCTGAAGGCACAAAGCCACGTAAAATTGAATATTAACTTGTGTAAACAGCTCACTCAAGCTCCAGAAGAATATAGTTGCGAAGAAACAAAAAGGACTAAACAGCCACACTGGTGGAATGGGTTGGGATGGAGTATAAGAGGTGGGTAATCACGTGCATCATTGAATATGAAGAAGAAGCAGACTTTTCCCTGTAGATCCCTCAAGTCTATCAGCCATCTAAAGAGCCTAAGAGTATGCATAACACCATCCCAAACGCCAGATATCAGCAAATGTCACCAGCTGTCGCATCTCCCCCATCAAAATAATAGAACTCAGGTCCATTTCTGAATCGCATTTCCACCCCTGCGGAACTCATTCATCTCACCCAGCACCAAGCTCTTATCCGTATGCTCCATGTTGGGGAAGTTCGTGACAAGCACCCATTCTCTACCGCCAGGGTTGGAAGAAGCACGCGTGATGAATTCGTAGACATCGCCGATTGTTTGCGTAGTGTTAAAGCGAGCGGGGAGACGGGTACCGTCTGCAAGCTGAATACGAAGGGATACTGTTGGGGCTGAGGCATCGATCGTGGGTTCCGGGATTGCGGTGGGTGCGGTAGGTGCTGCGGGAGCAGCTGGGCCCGGTGCAGAGGTTGAGGTGGTCGATGAAGAGGGACCCGGAGTAGGGCTGCCTAATCGCTGTCCGCCGCCGGAGAATGGCTTGTAGACTTTAGGTTGCGGCTTGTAGTCTTCGTCGTGCTTCATGAGTTGCACATCGACTTGCTGGTCTGTGTTGACGTTCATAAGGTGGAGAGGAGCGCGGCCGTTGCGAATCATTTGGAGATCGCTCGCGTTTTGGGGGTCGTCGAAGCGGCGAAGCTCACCGTCCTCGATACTGAAACCGTCTTCCCAGAGATGTAGAATTCGTGTCTGCGTTGGTCCTGAGTCTCGGGCTCGTGGGTTGGGATCAGGGATAACTTGGGAAGGGGTATCGTCGCCACCAAGAGTTTGGCCTGAGCCACGGAAGCGGGAGGAGGATGATGCAGAAGACGAAGGTTCTCCACCACCAGGCTTAGCATTTCTATTATGTGTCAACGTGTGCTCCATGATTATCGTAGTAAAACTCACGCTCTAGCCTTGTTCAGGATATCCTTGACAACTTTCTTGGGGTCATTTCGGTTTCGATTATGAGGGTCTTGCACCGCCAATCCCGACTTCTCACCACCAGCAAACAGATCTCTAGGCTCTTCGCTGGGTTTGAAGGAATCGTCGTCTGAATCATCATCGTCGTCGTGTGCGTGTCCAGAGGAGCCTTGATTTAATGAACCAAGGGTGGCGATGCCTCCTCGCTTTGGTGGGGCAGGAGGTCTGGAGCTCGATCCTACCGTGGGAATAGCTGCAGGTGCTGGTCTGCCGTCCAAAGTGCGAGGACCGGTGTATGCTTCAGCTTCTTGTGGATCATCCTCCCCGCCCTCCTGCGCTGCTTGAAGTCCCTCTTCGTGGGCGGTGTAGAATTCGGTGACCGCACTTTCGAAATCCCATCGATTTGCGACAAGGTATTGCTGAGCCTAGGATATATCGAATCAGTAGTGCAGACAAAGCTTGCATTGAAGGTGAATAGCTTCAACGTACATCTCCCTTAGAGGCGGAGGTTAGCTCAACAAACCGATCTAGGAGCTCGTCGTGGTTGGTGGCGTCCGCCATGATGAATAAATTTTCTTCTGCTTTGAGTTGTTCCAGGGATCGTGGAAAGAAGGTGGAAATTTTGTGGCGATGGTGTTGTAGTTTTGAAGTGAACTGGGGGCGTTTGTCGTGATTTATTGAAGGCAGCTATTTCGACGTACCCCTCGCCTCGCCAAAGCTTTATCGCGCCTTAACGCCGAACGGAATAAAGTCGGTCCGTTAGTATCAATATCGAAAGTATCAACGTCAATTTGCTTCATTCTGTACAGCTGGAATTCATCCGTGATCCAGTGTTTCGAAGTTCTATATCTGTTTGCCATTCTCGGGGCTGGCAGATACCCATCATGTCGTCCGAAGAACGCGTCAACCCTTTGACCGAATCCTCAATGACCATTCCCTCCGACTCCGAGCAGTATTCCGGCAATGACAACGACGACCTTTCTCCATCTCCGCCATCCTCTTCCAGCTCGCCACCGATGATTCTATATACTCCTCCAACGCTGTGGGGACTTCTACGGGGCGCTGCGATAAACCTTTTCTTGCCGTTCGTCAATGGGCTCATGTTGGGATTTGGGGAACTCTTTGCACACGAAGCAGCTTTCAGACTGGGATGGGGAGGCACAAAGGTATGAATATATTATGTCTTTGCATTTGAGAAGGTACTACGTGCCAAAATACTGGAGCCTTACTTGGCACTGGTGCTATAGAGCTGCCTCGGAGAATTGTTGAGGGAAGCAGTTGCCATTGGGATTTGGCTGACAGAATACTCCAGGTTTTCCCTAGCGGACGAGCATCACATGCGGTTGGACCAGGGATTGAAGTTCGAGACGATCCCTTCGAACGGAAGAGGAGAGGTGGGGGAGAACTTGATGACTTGACAAGCATGGAATGAAGGGATGTAGGAAACCGACATGGAAGCGGTATTTGATCGCAGGCGTTTGGGGCGTTGTACAGTACTAGAACAAGGATTCTCATATTGTAATTGGGACCTGGAAATACAAAACATGCATGTTATAGCTGTATAGGGACTGAACTGAGCCTGCTGGGGCCACTTTACCGAGGCATGCAGCAGGAGTTCAGAGAAATGTATAAGAAATACCACTCAAGAAGTTCACAAGATGTTCATTTACAGACATTGCCAGGAGGTGACCATGAAAGTTAATATCCTCCATATGGACCAGTGATAAAAGAGGATATACTTCGTACTTCCGCCTTTTTGCATGTGGCTTTGTGCAGCTCTTTGGCCTAGTGCACAATTAGCGCACAATTTTATGCATACCCCCGTTCGCGATTATGCATCACCAAAATATTTTGCGACTCGTCCACCTCCATCGTGTCAACCGGGACAACATGATACCCAGCAGAGGCCTTCGCTGGTCTGGACAGGCCATTGGCATTGGTAGACGGAGAATAGAGGTCGCTTCGTCTCGACAAGTAATTGCTGCATCCCCTTTCACTATCATCCGCGCAGGCATTGACATCAGCAGTTCTCTTCTTCAACTGTACAACATGCGCCCATTAGAGGCAGTCCACTCCTTTCCCAGGTCGGCTTTTCCCCCGCCAGAATAACTTCAAAGTTTCAAATTTCGAGAACGAACCTTTTAATACGAAATGGCGCCGCTGTACGCTTTGCTTCCAACGCTCCTCTACCTTCAACGACTTCCGCGGCCTCCACAACTACTCCACCAGATGCTGCAAGCGCCTCAGCAGCTTCTACCCCCGAATTTGCCTCCTCCTCTGAGCTATCATCCTCCCTCGATGGTGTAACCGAATTCTCCTCTGAACCTCTAGCCCAGGTCCCTCACTATATCGGATACTTGAAGCACTTGGGATTTGACTACGGGTGGGGACCTACATCTTCAATGCAATGGATTTTAGAGCATGTCCACGTCTATGCAGCGACGCCTTGGTGGGCCACTATTGTAATTACTGGAGTTGTGATCCGAATCCTCATGATCAAGCTCTACGTCAATGCCTCCGAAAACGCGACCAGAATGGCTATTGCAGCACCCCTCACCAGACCTTTGACCGAGAAATTGTCTGAGGCTAGAGCAAAAGGTGATCAAAGTGCGATGTTGCAAATACAAAGTGAAGTCATGAGGATCAATAAGAAAGCCGGCGTGTCCATGATGAAGAGTTTCCTGCCTTTCGCGGGAGGGCTGACCACCTATGGAATGTTCGTGCTTTTGAGGGCGATGGCAAGGATGCCTCTTCCTAGCCTAGAGACTGGGGGTGCCCTTTGGTTTCCCAACTTGTGTATTCCTGATCCATATCTTCTTCTTCCAATTGCTACCGCCGGCATTCTCCATTGGGTCTTACGGGTACGTGTTGAATTACTGTATATATCTCAACCTCGCACAGATAGAACTGACAAACTTTAAACAGAAAGGTGGCGAGACAGGCACTTCGACCCTGAAGCCTACTACGCAAAAAATCCTCATGTGGGTTTTCCCAGGGCTCAGTTTAGCTTTCACGTTCTGGTTGCCAGCCGCCGCGCAATTAACCTTCCTCGTCACCGGCATCGCATCCTTTCTTCAAGCAGTAGCCTTCAAACAGCCCTGGTTCAGAAACTTCTGGGGCATGACTCCTCTTCCCAAAAAGAACAGTCCCACGGGTTACCAAGGAGCAATGAAACGCGCCGCGAGCCCAGTTCTCTCCCAAGCGGAGCTCAATTCCCGCTTCCAAAGCACCAGCACGTCATTCCCGCGACCTCCAGAGGACGCCAGCTCCAAACTTGGCAAGATCATGGACACAGCAATGAAACCACTAGCACCAATCAAAGACGCCATGAAGCCGACCATCGCGTCAGCCCGAGCACAAATGGAGAAAAGGCAGGATAAGGCCAATGCAAAAGACGCGAAATCATACGAGGAAAAGAGACAGAAAGAGTTATGGGCGCAAACTAAAGAAAGACGAGAACGCGAACGGGCACAGCGGGAACAGTGGGAACAGCGGAGCAAGAAGGCACGGAAGGACCGGAAAAGCTCGTGAAAGATGAAGTTGAGTAAATCGTGGGGATCTTGTAGAATATATTGTACAGAATCATTGCTTGGAGTAGGAATGGAAGGATGGGATTTTTGATCTCCGCTCGAGCATACATAGTTGTTGCTTCGTTCTCGTGGAATTTTTCGTTTGTGGCCTACTTGTTTGGATATCAATTATTTTTATTCCTATATCTTTTGCCCAAGATGGGCTGCGCTGCTCACAGACTGCTCGTCAGTATGATGGGAAATTTCTCTTATCTAATTGTTCGGATCTTTTCTTACATATTGAATCTTTCAGCCTTGCAGTCGAGTAGACTGTACGACGTGCTGCTACCTAATCCCTGCAACCTGCAGCGCGAGCTGATCTTCAACATGAACATGACTATCTTGAGTGTGTCTGCAGTCTATCCAATGACCTGTACTGGAGGCAGTTTTCATGTGATTCCTACTTCCTGATATCAAATGCGAGTTCTTGTCTTGTGATGTTGGCGTATGTGGCATGTTGCAGCCTTGCTTACTTTTCCTGTCCTTTCGTCGCCTCGTCTCATAGCCCGCTCTAAGAAGGTAGTTTCCCGCTGCAGAGACCTGCAGGGAGTAAGATGCGCGTGTGCAGTGAAAGGCTACGCGTCGTCGTCTTTGCGACCTATCATAGCATTTGCCAGGCGACTCGCGACCGAGAATCCGGGCTTTCTGATTTGCTGACGGCTGACGCGATTTTGTTTGGCGCTTCGACGGCATAATTGTGTACTACCAACAGACACAGTGTGGGTGCCACTTACGTTGGATGGTGGTACAAGAATCTACCATTTGCATGGGATGTTGTGCAGAAGCCCAAATATTTCCGCGGCCTGCAGCTTGTACGAGCGTGGATTAAGTAGAGGGGTTCATCCTGAGGCTTGAGATCTCCCTCCCCCCTTTCTGCTGCTATGACTGGAAGACGACAACCCCGCCGTCCACCGGGCACTCAATCACATCTCGCCGTTGATCGCCGTTGCAAGCTACAGTCGACACGAGATCCGATCTGAGTATCATTGCAAAAAACGTGCCGGCTGATTGCGGCCGCCTCGCGACCACATTTATTCTTGACCCACGATTCGTAATCCGAAGGTCCTGGATTGGGCTGCGCTGGGATATTGCGACCGTCGTCGTAAACTGTTGCCTCTTTCTGTGTTGGCTACCGAGAGTCCAAAGATATTACCTATGGTGTAGTCATCCAGGCCTACCATATTGCCGAACGTGCTGTTAGCCAATTTAGGTTCACGTTCAGTATTCGGTCGAAATCCGATGGCCGCCGTTGAGTTACCACGCTCTTCTCATACAACCCTTTCGGTCTCTGTTCATACTTATAATCCTTTCTGTCCTCCCACAAAATGTCAACTCCTTCCTCTCAAGACTGTGTTGCAGGGGACTTTTTATTCCTCCATCACAATACTACCAACGTCATCAGCGACCAAATCTTAGCCTTCATCGGGCTCTATCAGAAGTCGTCATGCAATAGAAGAGTACAACGCGGAGCACTCCAATTCTTCATATGCTCAGTTCAGCCTCACTTTTTGACTGCCGAATAATTATAAAGTTGTTTTAAATCAGCTAGTCAGTAAGTCAAGCCATTCATCCATTTCCCCAATTCAGCCCACAACCAACTCACATATCCATTCCCAGACAAATCAGCCTTACGCCCCAATCTGCTACCGATATCAATTCGTTTCAAGTTGTGAGGCCCCCAAGCACAGCCCATATGTTCCCTTTCATTGGCCAATTCGGGAGGCCTCCATACATAGCACGTGACCGTTCCCGAAATTTGATATCAGAGGCCCGCCATCTTACTTCTGTCTTTTCTTTTCTTGGGAAGCTCAGGTGGAATCGTGAGGCCGCCTTGCCAACGTGCGTCTTGGAGGCCTCCAGTGGTGGGCCTCTGGTGGCGTTCGGGATGTATAAATCTAAGGCACACGTCTGGTGTTTGGATTGTACTTACTTGTACTTCAGTTTACTTTCACTACTTGAGTTGACATTGACTTTCGATACATCGCTGTTAACATACGCTTTTTTCTTGATTTTATATCTATATAACTCATACATCTTTCGTTATGGCTTCGAAGAAGGAACAATCTGGACATCGCTCCCACAAGAGGTATGTCTTTCCTTCAATTCCCCTGCCCTCCCTCTCTCCCCTCTCATCCAACTTCCAATTGTTAACTCCCCACCCAGCTCCTCCAAACACACCGCCTCCCACAAATCCCAGCCCAAAAAATCCCACTCTAGCACCAAAGACACAGCACACCCATCCTCCAAACAATCCACAGGCCACACCAATAACCCATCATCCTCCTCATCCTCAAACACCCACTACCACGACACCACATCCTCCGACGTCGTCGACGACATGGATAATCTCACTCTCGATACTCCTTACTCTACTGTCGCAGAGAGAGATGGATCTACAGGTGGCGGAACTTGGAGTTCTTCGGCGTCGTATCAGACTTGGCCGGAGGAGTATGGACAGGAGTGCGAGTTAATGGGTGTTGGGAGTCAGTTTGATAGTTATTCTGGGTCTGGATCTGGATACTCGCGTACTTAAATCTTCTTTCCTTTGCGGCTCTTATATTTATTTAGATTATTTTAGTGCGGTAAATTTTGTTGGGTGGTTCTTTCTAGAGTGGGAAGGAAAAATTGCGAAATGGGTTATGTGTTACCTAGGAAGTCACGATTGAAAGTTTTGAAAATCTCCCATATCAAAATTTCTATCCTATCCATTTTCTTTCGTGATGTTGAATATCTGCTTCAACAGTTGTCGACGTGATTTCCCAATCGCGTAAATGAGAGGCCTCCTGGCGTTGGAGGCCTCCGCCACCATGCGCTTCGACTGCCAATGGCCGAAAGGGGGCCTCCTAACGATATGATCTGTATTTGATAGGTAGAACCGCATACATATGCATGTCGTGCATATTGGGGAGATGACAGTTGTCAGAACTCGGCTGTGGCGGAGGCCTCCAATCGTTCGTCAGCCTCACTTTCGGGATGGCGGTGGCCGGACATCTGCAGCCTCGTGCACCACATGTGTTCGGGCTAATGAGAATATATGAGCTCAGTCTGCTACTCGTCTGAGCTTCTTCTGCATCCTTTTCCAAAGATCTAAAACTCGGATCTCTTTTTTATCATTCATTCATTATCTGAACATATAGCAGTATCTTATGTGCAGACCGTTTCTGGCTTATGAATACGATTTCCCTGCCCCTATCTTGTGGTAAAAAAGAAAAGGCAGCCAGGTTACGAGGCGTATTTCACTAAATTGGCCTTCATCGGCTTCATCGAGTCCCCCATTATTTGTTTGTCTTGCGGAAATCGAAATCCGCAGCACCGGTGTAAGCCCAGACATTACGCAAAAAATTGATTGTCTGGATACAGAAAAGCAACAAACAACCCATACTCCCTATAGTCAGCAGCTCTCTACGTCTGATTCAACAATCTCAGGAGAGGAAGCCATCTCACCACTCGAATCCGCACTTACTTCTGCTGCTGGTGTCTCTCCGGTACCGGACGGCGTGTCAGAGGGCCCAGGAGTCTTCAGCGAGGGTTCCGGCCAAGACGGCTCAGCAAAATCGTCTATTGAATACACAGAGCCCAGTAGCAGTACAGTTCCTTTGTTAGAACCATCTGGAGAAAAGCCACCAAGGTCTGAATCGGGTTATCGGCAAGATGCACTTCCATTTACTTCGCACTCAATCAGACACTGTACTATCCAATGTCCCGACACCACTGGCATCTTCTCAACAAGGACGCCATACAAGCATCCCCCAACACATTTGCAGCTATTGCTCGAAAGTCTTCAGACGTCGCTGCGACCTCAAGTACGTCATCTCTTAACAAACTCTGCAATATTAACTACAAGTGCTAACCTCTGAAAGTAAACACAAGACGAGCCACGAGCGCCGCTTCAGATGCAACCTTCCCTCCTGCACCAAGCTACAAGCATTCGCCTTAAAGAAAGACTTTCAGCGCCACTACGATACTGCCCATAATGAAGTCTCGATTGCCTGTTCTTTTGATAACTGCAAGGAGATTTTTACGAGGAGGGATAATAGGGACAGGCATTTGCGGGAGAAACATGGGGCTCGGTGGAGCCCTAAAAAAAGTTGAAAACGGAAAATGCAAAAAAACACTTGGAAAACTCAGAAGCATCAAAAACAGTAGAAAATATATAATTATTTGAGGCAGAGCTTGCTCTGCTGAACTTGTAACTGTGCGCCTCCGCCCATTTGGGCGTAATCATTTCGCGAGTTCGATCTGTGTGATCATCAAAGGTTTTGGGATAGGTTTTCGGTCTCAAGATTTATGAGACCGTGAGATTTTCTATCAACAGACTTCGGTGTCAAAGATTTCTTCCAAGTATAAATGTTGCTTTCATCTCGCAATCTTTTCGCCTCTCAAAAGACCTTGAAGTCACTGCGAAGTTCTGACTTGACTCTCACGAAATGGCACCCTTTTGCCCTTCCATTACCCCAAACAAGTCTGGGCATCTCTAAGTGTCGGGTATCCATTCGCTCTATTTGGAAGGGTTCGGTAATCCGCACAGCGTCCCCCTCGTCTGTATACTTTCATGGCGGTTCATAGGGCAGTTCTCTCGCCCTAGCATACCCCCAGAAACCAAGCGAGTCTTGCCTGGGACTGATCCTCCGTGGCGTTTTCACGCTCCGTAGGGAAGAGCTTTTGTAGTTCTCCCAGAGCAGTATAAATATGCTCGTCAACGCAAGGTAGCTGCGAGATAGTCTGTCGATCGAGGAAGCACATATGATCGCGCATTCACCGATTGGTATTATGCAGGGATAATATGGTATCGTGTTCCCAGCAATGATGAGTTGATAGTTGTATCAGGCTTTGCGTGGGAAACAGAAATAAGGGGTGGAGTTCAGAATTGTCCCGGATGCTTGGCATAATCGGAGGGAGAAGGGGATACAGGAGTTGCTTGTAGATACCACAGAGAAGTTGAAGTCTATTAAGGCTTAGCCTACGATGCATTGTGTGGAGTAAATGTGAATATTGGTATGATTCTTAAAACCAGGGGCAGGACTTGATCCACCGCCCGATTCGCCGCCCCAAAATCCAGTTTTTCGGGCATTATGGCACAATTTCACATGAAAAAGAAATACATTAAGCCCTTAGACAAGTATCTACATCATCAAATTACCAAGTAAAAGGTTACGCCAGAAGCTCTAGAAGATATCCGCAGGCTTCCGTCGAAGTCCTGATTGTGTCTTTGATCTCACTCACATGTTTCAGACTCACATATAACTCGCCATCTTCCAGCTTCTGCGTGACTTGAGCATCCGTCAATAATTGAGCACGCCTTGTTCCTTTGAACTTCAAGTCCTCAGAATTGAAGTAAAGCCACTGGTTCTCGCCGCAAGGTACCCAAAACCACCACTCAATCTCAAGCCCAATATTCGAACTTCCTCGAGGCGGCCTTTCAATCTCGCCACCCTGCTCCGGATCTTTCACAAAATCTTGTCGCGAGGCGGACAGAACACGAGCTGCTGGGATGCCAACTTCGCGGCCTTTGACAAGCATCATTATTATGCAAGTATCGTAAAAGTCGAAGCCGCCTTTCTTGCAGCCGAAGATCCAGGAAACACTGGAGAGTAGCGTATCTCCAATAACAGCAACAACGTTAACTTGTAAGTCGAGGGCATTATCCGTGGTCAATGGATATACCGTGCAAATATTATCCAATTTCGGCAACAGACCAAGATCTTCGTTGTAGCTCCAAGGTCCGCGCGGATGGATATGGTATTGGTATTTCGACAAAGCAAGTACCAGGTTACGTAACCGTAGCCTCTCGGCAATCTGAACATCTTTCCAAAGCTTTCCTTCCAGACTTGTAAGGTATGGTCGTTCTCGATCATCGACCATGTGGAAAAATGTTGACCGTAGAACAATCCATATAACCTGAAAACCTAACCAAATGAAAAACACTTCGCGCCTCAGAGAGTTCCCGAGGGCCATATAGGTAAGAATCACAGAAGTAGCGCAAGTGATACTACTAATCGCCCAGATGACTTTCCAAATTATGTCTCCTCTGTCGCTGGAAGGTATTCCGAGCAAGACCTTTCGAGCTCCACCAGCGCTAGAAGGAATTGGAAGTGAGTTCGAGGCGATTGTATCAAGGACCCTACCACTATCAGGCCTCGAACGTTCCTTGACATGCTCCTGGGTCTTCAGGGTAATGCCGCCGAGAAAGAATATGAACCAGGTCACGAACGTGACCCATGCCAACATGTTGGCGTCATAGGCTCTGAGGGCAAACACTTCAATCAATTTGGCCGAGGAAAGTAGAAGGTATGTCCAGTCCACCCAAGCTTGGTGCGACCTTGTCTCTGTGTAAAATGGATCCCGGCGATACGAATACACTTTCAACGAGTCGCCCAATTCTGCCGACGGGATAGCATTCAAGACGTGCGTAGTGCGCTGGTCGAAAACTTGAACATCCCTTCGTCCAATTTCTAGAGGTTGATCAAGCTACACCAAGGTCAAATTACTGGCTCGTTTAAGAATCCTACCAGACCAAGTAGAGACTTACGTTTGTGACCTGACAAAGAACTCCCTTTGCAATGCCAGCACGACTTCGATACCTCATTCCCTTTGCATTCAGATCCAGCGACAAGCCGATAGCTGCATCAGCCTCCACATTTCTCACTCCGAGACTATCTCTCAACCAGCCAGGTGTGACCGTCGCAATACCCGCTCGAACAACGGACATGCTCCCAAAAACGGTCATTGTTGCCCACACCAAGCCCGCTGGACCTTTGTTTCCCAAAGCCAATGTCTGCGCGGTTGCTGAGCCGATCAAGGATGTCAAGGCTGCGATCTCGATGAAGCCGTTCCCAATGTTGAATGACGCGAAGGCGGCTAGCGTCGAGTCTGCATTGTGGCTAGAGTTGGGCATGCCTGCGAAGAGGCTCGGGTTAGTGATGATAATGTGATTTGAGAAAGGGTCATTATAGGGTATCAACTTCGGTACATACAAAGCGCAGCATTTTGCTGTTGACCAGGTCGAGTAAGTTCTATAAGAGGGCGCTGAGACATAATTTCTGCCTCACGTTTTTTTAAACGAGTTCCTGCTCCAGGCAGCAAACCTAGGGGTGTGAGGTATTTATGCATTCGAATGTGGAGATGAGGGTGGCATGGTTTCTTGTTTCTGAATGTCACACGCTCTTGAATCTAATGCGCGAAGAACGAGTAGGAATTGCAGGAATTATGCAGAGAAACTCTTCTATTTGCGTGGCGTTACTCAATCTGGAGACGTGCAGATTATCGCTGCATTATCAGTCACTCTTGTGTTACCACACTTAGGCCGCTTTTGTACTACATGAGATGTTCTTTGCGGCTTATGATCAAAATCAGAGAAATCCCTTCTTGAAGATAGAAAAGGAGATCAAGGTATAAAGCACCGCCACAATTTCCGAAAGCTCCAACTTTGAGATCACTTATCATCGACAGAGAAAGGAAAATAAGACATCGATATCAATTGATGACCGAATGTTTAATCCTCAGCTTGAAGAGCAGGGATGTTTGCAAATTCCAAGTAAAATATCAGCGAAATAGCTCTTCATCTTCCTCAACATTAGAAACATAATACTTATGGCAAATTATCAGTGGCAAGGATGCCCGAGTCCGAGTTGCAACCAACTTAGAGTCCGATTCGGGAAGAAAATCATAATTTGGGATTGCAAAATTCGAATCGAATTTATCTAATCAAACAATTTTGACATTAAATATCCAGGCTAATCCAAACCTGCCGAATTTCTTTTAGATAATTCTTAGTCTTGCCCAAATTATATTTCCAATTTGGCGTAACCCGACCGAGTTCGAACCCTGACTTGAATCTGTCTGATTCAATGGATTTCGAATCTATTATCCAACCGTCCGTCCTAGGGATAGCCTCGTGAATGACGTGCAACAAACACAGATCAAAACTTAGTTTCCAACAATCATTTATGAAGATAAATGACTGTTTTGATGAACACACTATTAAAAAGGCCCCCAAAGATCAAGTGTATAAAAATCTCATTAAACCCAAACTCGCTGGGTGTGATTATGTGCGAATTGTGGGTCCTTGCGACCGTCGTGACGCCCACCATACCAGCGATACCTCATCTCAACTTTCCCAGGACTTGAAATATTAGCACTCATCCAAAACTCAACGCCTCCAGAAGGCTCATTTCTGTGTATCCAGTGCCCAACGCCTTCCTCGTTCTCATCTCCTTCCCTATCCATAACCTTTGGCTCGTCTAGAGTATATTCACGAGAAATTACCCTGATGGCTGGGAACAGCTTGTTGAACTCTAGCTCCGCCTTTTTGGTATCACCATCGTAGGGATCGTCATGACAGACAATAGCTATCGCCCTCACTGTACAATTCTGTGCTTTTTCTGCCGTACGATGTACCATTTCTTCGATATTATGCTCGTTTGGCTCCCCTGGATCGCCGGGATAAGCATGGCAGCCTATCAATCTCTCGGGCTCAGAAGCCCAGATGAAGTAGGAAGCGCAGCTATTTATATCGACAGTTGTGATTTGAGGACGAGAAGGGGTCGCAATTTCCACCTTATCCATATTCACATATATTTCGTTTTCGAAGGCAGCTTTAAGAGCCTGGTCCTTGGCGCCATAGTACAGCATCTGTGGACCCATGTTTGCTGCTTTCAATAATTTGCATACGTCAAATTCATCGTGGTCTATGCTTGCCAGTAGAAACGGTGCAAGCAGTGAGTTATTGATGAGTGCAAAGTCAACCAAGCCTACACAAACTTGTATCCAATTCCGAATTGCAGGTCCATCCAAAGTCGACTCATGCATTCGAAACTCGATAGTTTTCTTGTCGTCTACACCATTTAAGTTTCGGAAATTGTAAGCTCCTCGCTCAATTGAATTGTCAGAAATATTCAGGACGTACTGCCACAGCGCGGCATCGGTGGGAAATCTCTTGTCCAACAGTTCTTCAAGAACCTTCCTATTGTTCATACCAGAAGCTTCGAGTCTTTTTTGCAGATTTGACTGTTTTCGTAAGCACACACAGTATTTATTCCGCACTCTATCTCTAGAATGAATCCACTCTAGCGCTGTGTCAAACGTCCAGAGTGTAGCCAGAAGTCTCTGCAAAACAGCACCTGAAAATCCTTTGGTCTTATTCCCTACATGGACGTGTAGGCCACCGCTGTAGACGATTCGATAATTGTTGGTCAGAGTCTCGCAGACTGCTTCAATTTGAGTGATTGCATCTTCCGTGAAGTGGAAAGGAGGAGATACGATCTCAACGGCTACTAATTCGTACGGGTATCCTTCTATCGAGTCTTCGGTGAGAGTTATGTCGTCTTTCAAGATCCACTCGCCTACTTTGGGTTCCTCGAGAGAGAAAAAGTAGGATTGTTGGTCGCGGTGGACAGGAATCCCCGCTTCATGAAGGGTTTCTGCTATGTGTCTGTATGCCTTCTTATTTGGTTCTCGATTGCGAACATCCCAACCCACCCTCCGGGGAGTGGCGATACCGTAGACTTGTCGGTCATCGTGTTCATGAGGATCTTCGGTTCCCGCAGGGAGAGTAGCAAGCAGAAACTCGATTTCGACGCCAAACGTTAGGTGAGTCTCTGCTAAAGAAGTGTCATTCTGCATCTTGCACAATTTGGTGCTTTCTGGAAGACCGGCTGTTTATTTCAGGAACTCAATGAGAGCTGGTATTCTCCCGAAGGAAGATTTGAGAATTTTCATCAGAAGCAACATTGAAAAAGATTCCGGGGAAACCTTTGTTGAGTCGACTTTAGTGCGTCAATAATTAAGACGCTTTAGGATGAGATGGAAGACCTTTGTCTCCCTTCAATTTTGAATGGACGAAGTGCAGCAACAACCTGAGAATACTCGTAATTCTGGTTGGAAATGGTTCCTTAGGTAGTATCATGGATTAAACCTGTACTACCAATTTTATGTCTCTCTTTTACTGCACGAGAGAAGAGACCTGTGGTATGTTCCTGCTCGTCTACGCGAGAGACCCTTTTCGCTGTTACCCCGCATGCTCACGTGGACTACTTTCTTTTCTCTTGTTTTTGGCCACTTCCTCATGTGGATTAGCTTGAAACGATGAGCTCCAGCCGCACCTCTCTCATACCTTTCTGATCGAATTTCATCGTCAAACTGAGCTGCCTAGAGTCCGGGTTGAGGATACGGCTCGCAAATAGCGCCTCGAACGATTCATAATGAACAGCTACCTGGAGTACTGGTGGAAGTTATGGCAAACGTCTTGGACTTTCAATGTTCCTTTATTCGGAGCCTGGTTCTGGCCTTCATTTATGAACATAGGCCAATTCAAATTGAGCTTTGGTGTCTGGGCAAGACTTTCCAGGGACGGTGTTATGATCGGGTCAAGGGCCGATGATTCCAAAGTAAGTGTTTTGAGTTAAATATTTCTGTTAGCTACAACTTTGGGGAAGAATTTCAGGGAAACATGTTAACAAGATATAAAATAGGAATATCCTTATCGAAAGCTGAGCACCGGTAGTATTCGAGTTTTCGCACTCGAGCCCGGCGAATTCGCTGATCCTCTCAAAGGCACACTTGTTGAATGGGATCTCCAAGACCTGGGAGGCAGAGAATATGAAGCCTTGTCATACGTATGGGGTAGATACTACCCGGGATGCTTCGTAGATATTGACAACACACGCGTCAAGATATTTGGTTCTTTGGATGACGCGCTCCGCCACTTGCGTTGGAAACGTGAAGTCAGATATATTTGGGCAGACTCTATCTGCATCGACCAAGGTGACCCAGAGGAAAAGGCCGCCCAAGTCCTCCTGATGGCCGAGGTGTATCAGAAGGCACGAACAGTCAACATCTGGCTTGGTCTCAGCAGTGAAAATAGTGCAGTCGGCATTGAAATTCTGGCTTTTCTTGCTAGTGATGCCGATTTCCAAGTTGACCAACCTTGGAATCGGGGTCCACCTGAGCTTTCATTAGCTGGTTTGAATGATATCCTCCAGAGGCCTTATTTCCAACGAATCTGGGTGGTCCAAGAAGTCGTCGTGGCGAAGCACCTGAGAATGATAGCAGGAAGACAGAGTTTTGAATGGTTCACCGCTGCAACAAATAGCTTCCTAACGAGATTGAAATTCGCTGAGATTTCACCAGGATGGGAGCAAGCTGGTCTCACTGCTGTCAATATGACACCTCTGATTGAAATAGTTGAGCTTTCCAACATCAAAGCGAATGCCTTTCAGCCGAAAGTGGGCTCGCTCGACATCATACACAATATGCGGCATCGAAAAGCTACCGATCGACGTGACATGATCTTTGCACTGATCGGCCTGGCGCAGGACAAGCCCCAGTTCAAAGTTGACTACACCTTGACAACGGAGGAGATTTATCAAAGGCTGCTCAAGCATTTCGAGGAGACACTTTCTGAGCATCTCCAACGCCCAGATCATTGAATCGATGAGTGAAAAGCTGCCGGTTTGATCTTTGGACAGGGGCGATGGGGTAAAGAAAATTGGGGATGCCACTAGGAAGTCCAAGGCGATTCAAGAATGACCATTGAAAATCGAGATTTTGGACTCCTTAGGAGGACCAGAAGGAATTTTATGTACCTAGCATAGCCAGAAATTCCGAGGCGAGCCTTGCTCTGGATAGTAGATACTGCAAAAGCGCGGGCAACCGAAAAGGTAGTAACACCTGCCAATAGATAGAAGACATACCTCCCAACCTTCCTTCAAATATTTCTTCAAATTACTGGCCGATGAAAACTAGCTTAGCTTGAATCCAAGCGGACCTATCATGTCGACTAAGCAAGCGCGGGATGTCGAACAAGGCTGTGCAGTGGACACCTAAGAATCATCCCGCTTGAACTTGACCAGCCCTCCTATCATCTGAGGACAACTTAATGCTGACTTTTTGGCCATAGCCATAATGCTCAGCTTTCTAGACAGGTTCGAAGAATACTAAACCAGAATATGGCCGTGGCTGTAAACCCCTCTTACTCGTCCCTCAACGAGGCTGAAGACGAAATCCGTCTCGTGACCATCTCACCCTGTACCCCTCGAGGATCCCTCATCCACTGCACCCTAGAAACCGTATCACTTAGAGCTTTCACGGCAAAATATCAAACCTTCGCATCTCACTCAAGCTCCACAGGACGAAAACAAGTTCTAGACTGGAAGCAAGCGCACTCCCCAAGCAAAGAAGAGCCCCGCTTCATCTGGGGAGACTACGCAGCGCTCTCCTACGTCTGGGGTTCTCCAACCGACACCCGTCTCATCATCTTAAATGACCGCGAAGTCCCCATCCAAGCCAATCTCGAAGTTGCGCTACGAGCTCTCTCAACACGAGCGGAGTTTCATGGCAGCTACAAGCTCTGGATAGACGCCCTCTGTATCAATCAGCTCGATATCCAGGAGCGATCACATCAGATCGGCAAGATGAAGATGATATACAGCGAGGCACTGTCGGTCGTGGCATGGTTGGGGGAGGAGGCCGACTCAAGTGACAGCGCCATTGCGCTGCTCCAGTTCCTGAGCCAAGCAGATTGTGGGGAGGTGCTGGAGCAGAGACTAAGGGAAGATCCAGAGTATCTAGGCGTCGGGTGTTGGAGTGCTCTGCATGAGCTCATGGGTCGCTCTTACTGGTATCGGTTGTGGATTATCCAGGAAGTCATTCTAGGCTCGTGTTCCGTGGTGCTGCGCTGTGGGCGGGTTTCTATCGAGTGGAGTGCTTTTTGTCGCGGCGTGGGCTTTTTGTTCGAGTACTTGTGGACTGTGAAAGATGGTCTGATGGCAAAGGAACGAGATGACCCGCAGTCAGTTTGGTCGACGATGAGCTTGCACCTTGTATTCCGCGACTTGTGGGCGTTGAGTCGGAACGAAGAGCACGTTGGTGGCGACTTCTTGAGTTTCGGACAGCTTCTGGATCTTGCGCAGTCTGGCGAATCGCAGGATAGCAGGGATAAAGTCTATGGGCTTGTTGGCATGATGGAGCCCGTGGTTGCGAGGAATGTAGTGGCAGATTACACGTTGCCTGCGTACAAAGTCTTTGCAGCTATTGCGAAAACTTATATTTGCGTCTATGGCAATTTGGACCCTATTCGAGAGGGAAACTCATGCGGAACGTCGGGGTCACCGACTTGGGCGGCCGACTGGACGTGGACTGGAAGAATCCGGCACTCGAGGCTAGTTGTCGATATTTGGGGTCCGTTTTGGAGACCCAAGGGTATGCCCCCCGTCTTTCGATCGGCAATGCAGTACTGTGCAAGTGGCAACAGAGTAATGGATGCTTCTTTTTCTGACGACGGCTTACTTCTCACTTGTCGTGGCTTCGTCGTTGACGAAGTAGATGGACTCGGAGCGGCAGAGGAAGGATATTTTAGCTGGGAACCAGGATCTATCCGTCAGCCAAAGTCAGACAAGAATGCGTACATAAGCAATGAAGGAGTCGTCGAAGCTTTATGGCGAACGCTGATTTCCGACAGAGTTGCCGGTGGTGTGAGAGCAAACGAGCGACATCGAATAATTCTGAATATGCCATCCAATTTTCATATTGCTGACATGCAATTCCGAAGACTAGGATGGACCTGGCTATCCAACCAGGGAGGATATTATTTCCGATGGTCAAGATGGCGACTTGCAAATAGAAATTTCCAGCTAATGGGCAAACCGCTTGACCACTACTTCAGTGAAGCGATTCCGGATAATGCTTCTGAGTACGATTACACGGAAGCGTACAGTTGCAACAACCGTACGGGCCAAGGGAGAAGGTTCTTGACGACGATGGATGGGCGTTTAGGCTGGGGAACCGATAACATGTATGGTACCCGGGAAAATCAAATCGAGAGTGGAGACAAAATTGCAATCGTCTTGGGTTGCAGTACGCCGATTGTTATTCGCCCATATGGAAGCCATTTTCGTGTGCTTGGAGAGGCATATATCCATGGTCTTATGGACGGAGAGGCTTTGGGGCTTTTGGAATTGGGGGAGTGTAAAGAGCAGGACTTCATATTTTGCTGAAAACATCACTCTGAAGTAGGACCTCGCAGAATTTTGTGCTAGACTCCCACTTAGGAGCAAACACCTCATATTCACAACCCTCACATCACGTCACATCACATACCACAAAATAATTTTACATTGTTATTGCATTTCCGTTTGCCTTTTCTATATTTTGCGAATTGCAAGAGGCAATCTCTCAAAGATCGCCACGAGTTCTCGTAATTTAATGGGGAGACAGACCCAGCTATCCACATCCACCGATGCAAAATGCAGAATGCAGAAATACTCCTTGTCCAAATCACCCGAAAAAGCCCGTGAAATATAACACACGCAATGCAACCGAACAACGCCCGTCTGGCCCTTAATATGCATTCCTTATTTAAAATCCACCACGACGATGCTTGTGCAAGTGTCTCTTGCGAGCAGCGGGGGTCGAAGCCGGCGCGCCAGCAGTAACCGTAACGATGTCCTCAACCCAAAGAATCTCCGATACGACCTGTCCGCTGGTACGGTACTCTGTACTAAAGAAAGTCTGGACAGAGCTAGGCGATGAAGCAGCGGGTGCAGACGTAACCGCGGCGGCGGATGAAGAGGTGGTAGGGATGGTAACACCAGCGCCCTTGGCGGTTGAAGAAGACGAATCGCCACTGCTCTTCGCCACAAATATAGCGCCCGGTACATATTGACTACCGCTGGCGACACTGCTACCAGGCTGGTAGCTGAGTGATGGGAGAACGCTGGACGAGGGAGCAGCGCTGGTGACAGGCGCCGCTGCACTGGAGGTAGGCTTGGAGTCAGAACCGCTGCCACCTGCTGTAGCACCCATTGCGTAGCCAGCAGACACAATAGCTGGGTTACCTGGGAGTGCTGACATCCCACCCATGACATTCTCCTTGGCAATCGCGGAGGGAATGTTGGTGATATTGCAGTTGGAGTACTTGTCGGAGCTTTGAATATCGAAGAGAGGGCAATCTTCGATTTTTCCAGAAGGGTTGGTACATTTGTCTACAGCGCTTTGAAGGAAGCTTTCTTCCCAACCCATGATGAAATCACCGTGATATCCGTAGCCTATATGATGTTAGAAGAAAAACCTTTGCGGATTTACGAACAAGACTTTGCGTACCAGTAGGATCACCATTGGCAAGGACGAATTGTCCAGCCTTCCCGGCAAACGCGTTGGTATTCCAGATGGTCTCATAAAAGAGCGAAACGAGACGAGTCTCGAAGCCCTTGGGGCAGTCACCAGTCATGACCTGGCTGGGATACGCAACATGGCTCTTCATATCCTTGCTGGTCTTGTCCTTGCCGTTCCAGCAGCTAGGGAACATGAGCTCGAAACGGACGCCATCTTTGCAGTTGGCATCAAGATAGGCCTTGTCTGGCATGAAGTGACGGTAAAGGGAACCCTCAGCAGTCTTAGAGTAATCGAGGCAGTTGAATCCAAGGGCGGCTTGACGGAGGAAAGCTTGGGTGTTATACGGAGCTTGGTTCCAGTTGGACTTTGGAATGTCGGGCACAGGGTAAGAGAAGTTGCGTTGGTTGGTGTCACCGGCGATCATCTCAAATCCCTCTGGGAAGGCGGTCACCTTGGTCTCGCCAGCATTGGGGTAAAGGAGATAATAGCTGTGAGATCGTTAGTGACTTATTCACATCTCCGGGGTAAGCAAATATGTTCCGGTGGATTTATCTTCGTATAAACAAGACAAAGGTGGGAGAGCGTCACAGGCTCAGATGTGCAGAAGAGTACTTACGAGAGCATGCCTCCAACCTGCTCAACCAAAGAAAATTTACCAGTCGCCTGGTCCTGGAAATACAGAGCAGGTGTCCAGTATGCTGACTTGTCCTGAGAGACCTGGCACGATGTGCAGTCACTGCCTAGGAGGTCAGCTGTACCGGAGGTAGCTGAAAAGGCTGTGTACATGTTAGTAGCTGTAGCTCCCTGTGACTGGCACTCAGATAATCTCTTCTTCACAATGTGGGCAATTCCCAAATGTGAATTAGGGAGATGCAATGGAAGGGACTACCAGCGAGACTTACCATTACCACCATGAATGGCATGGGCATGCTGAGAAATACCGTCATAAGATACCAAAGGATCAATACGAGCCAGTCCAGAGCGCGACAAACATGGCATGCGCCAAAAGGCTGAAGCTGAAGCGGCAAAGGTTAGAAGGGTAGTTGCCTTCAAGGCGGAGTTGGATGAAGATCGCATCTTGGCGGTGATTTCGAGGAACGAGAACGTTGAATCGGTGCTGCAAAGATATGTTCAGAAGAATAGAAGTGACGAATTGTCGTATAGACAATGGGAGCAACAATTGAAGACGTTGGGGTTTAATGAGCGTGGTGTCTCCTTCAATGAAGTTGGTGTTGTAACGTTGAGGTTGGATCGAAGGCGAGGAATATGTCTTGTCTTTAAAGTGGGACCGGCGGTGTCGCTAGGCCCTAGATTGAATGGAGATTGAATGAGAAGTGAATGAAGCGATTCACACAATGCTATGTGGTGGTATCGGCGTAGTCGTCTATCGGAATTCCTTCCACGAAACAATTCCCCACGATAATGCGACAGCTTTCCTCTCAATATCCAATGGTACTTCAATCCCCAAATGCTTATTCCAAAATCTCCTAATTCAATACCAAATCTTGTTGCGCTTTGATTTGTGATGTTGCTGTTGCTAGGCGATAGTGATGTCGATGTTTCTTTCCTACGTTGTTGTTGCGACCAAGTCCCTTCTTCGAAATGAATGTTTAAAAAGTACTTCAAACCTAAATGAATGTATGGTATCGTGTCCTAGCCACGAATCGTCAAAAAGAGCGTATGCGGATGCGTATGTGCAAGAAATGAACGGCGAGCCACACAAGTAAAGAGGGCGAGATGTCGATGATAGGTGTAGGAGCGCAAGATGAGGCGAGGAAGGAAGGAAGAGTAAAGGACGGGGAAGGAAAGGAAGGATTTCACGATCGCGGCAACAAACGGAAAAATGGAGTGGAGAAGAGGTTACGACCAACGAGAGAGAGCAGGGAGGGCCCCCATCACCCATTCCCACAGTTAGAATTGGAGCTGGACTGTGCGACGCTCTCCAGAGTGCAGCGAGGCTGCAGGCTGGGCGCTGAGATTGGGAGTGCCGTTGAAGGGGAAGAGCATGATCCTGTTCTCCCAGGAATAAACTGGATACTCCTTGCCGGTTGGACGACGTTGGCATGCTGAGACAGCCGATCACCAAGGGTCCACCGAAGGGGTGCCTGTTCAGGGGTCATCTGTGTCGTGTGTGCCTCTCCCCTCACTTATTCTCGCGATGGTGGCATTTTTACCTTACTGGGTAAACTCTTGCTGAGGTGCCGAGTGGCATGCTTCAGCGCAAGACATCTCGAGATACAGGCGGGGCTAGCAAGTGATGCGGCAGCTCATTGTACGCGCTCCGTACATCTGTCTCTCCTCTTGGATCAGATCGCCAAGTCTTGGAGATCCGTCAAATCTTCCCTCTGTCGTCTTGTTTGCTTTTCGCGCAAAATGCACAACACCTGGGCGCCACAGGATCTGAACAGTGGAGGGTGCTGGCGTCAATATGAAACGAGCTAGAGATCGACACAGGGGCCCAATCACAGTACCAGCCCCCCGCTCGGGTTCTTCCAATTCAGTGGGGCGGCACTCGCGAGAGGGGCTGATTTTCAGGGGCGGCCACCAACTCGTAAAGTGTTGCTAAAACGGGTCATCTCAGCGTGCGGCGCCGCAATCTATTTCATCAAAAGATCATGAGCTGGAGATGCCTTGGCCAAAAAAACAGAATGGGCTTAATTAATCGTTCACATCCTTCATAAATAGCAACTTTACCCTCGCTGCAGGGCTCTGGACGCGGTAATTATCCCCATCGTCCCACGTCAGGTACGGAGTATTTCCAAGCCTATCGCCAGCCTATCGGTTTATCGCTCAAAAGAGCCCACAGCTCGTACTACAGTACCGAACCCCACAGCTGAATTTGGCAGCTATATCTGAGATTTATTAAGACATATGAGAACACCTCTTCTGTTTCTATTTCTTCTCCTTTCCCTATGCTTACCAGATCTGACTCGATCTCCTGGCGTTATGACGTTTTGTGCCCTCAGCATGCGACAAAAGTGGCTGTGTCGTTTGTGCGTTAGTGAAGTGGCACGAGCACCTCCCCGTACGAAATCGCAAATTCCCGTCTTTCTTCGCTTGCCTAACTTTCCAAACGTCCAGTGTCTGATCAGCCAACACTGTACAGTGGCACCCCGCGATTATGCCACACTCAAGCTTTCATTCTGTGGATTCATGTGTTTTAATGCAAGCATTATATGCATATTTGCCCTCAAAGTTCGGACGCCCATCTGTATTTCAAAACTTATTGTGGAGTCGCACGCATTTCGGACTGGAGACTTCATCAGGATGAACGAGTGGAGAATTAATTTGCTGTTTCAATTTCACATCTAAGTGAGATGTGCGGCTAAGCTTCGTCATTTGTTTCGCATCATCGGATGTTCGACGTGCGAAGCAAATCACAAGTCCTTGCGGATCCATTTTCAATTTTGTTTGCTCCGGATTGACGTGGAGTTCGGAGACGACACCTTAATTCGAAGTGAGCGGGTCCGATCCAATAATCTCTTCTCTTAACCTCATCTTCTTTGAAAGCGATCGCACGGGATCCTACGGCGGATCGTGGAGAAGAAAGGAATGTGCCGAGATGAGGCTGTTTCGAAACTATCACGTGGAAATCACGCGTCTTGTAGGAGCTTTCAAGGGGTAAATTGTGCCGTCCAGGAGCAGAACAAAAGCGAGCAGTTCATATTTTACGTCACCTCATTAAATATGTCCTCAAATAGACCATGCGAGATGAATAGCTGATTGCGAACGTTTTCTCGACCGCACGGACGGGTTTTCCCCCTTCTTTCGTGCTTGTACTGAAATATATGGGAAAATTACCTCTGTCCACCCCACTCCCGTTATATATCAACCGTAGCTGGTTTTGAAGCCGTCTTCTTCTTCTTCCCGTTCTTGATTAATGGCGTCCACATCCACCAAATGGCCATAAGTAGCAGTGGAAGACCCAAGCCAAAGCCTAAGCCAAGACCAAGTCACCGGCTCCTAGAATTCCCAGAACCCGATGCCTTACAAATGTATATCGGGCCATTTTCTCGAAGTGGAGACAAGAGTTCTGATGGAGCATATGATGCATTGATACGATTCGCAACGGTCTCTAATGTTTTGCAGTCGAACGAGACTGTGCTGTCCACTTTTAATGTGTCATTTAAAAACTACAGTAACGGAAGATCAAGTCTGTGAATCTGCTTAGCACAGCAATTTTAGGTCGAAACACACTAGCAGAGAATTCTTACTGAGAAATTGGCCCCAACGCATCAACGGTGCTTGCATTAACCAGGCTGGGGAATTTTATACTGGCGGGGCGTTTTTGCTGCGGCTGTCCCAGTATTGCTAAAAAGTTTAGAAAAATGTCGCCCTTTGCAAGGGAAAGTCTCGGAAACACAAGCGTGCTAAATGCATATCAGCATGGCTACTCGGCTTCATTAGATTACATGATTTATTTTACTTGTTGGACCAACAGAAGGATAAAACACCAACAATGCGCAGCGGCCGGGTTTGGGGCGAAGTGCGGCGGTACCCAGGTACTCGCAGGTGATCGAAAACATACTCAAATGACCCTTAAGCATGCTTTCTTCTTGGAAGTGATTGAACTTCAACTCGGCCAGTAAGATTACGGTTCGAAACGGCCCGGACTGAGTTCTTCTCATTCTTCTAAACCGGTATCAAATCTTCTTTTCTCTGTGACTTGACGTATTCGCCTCGACAATGCGCATCAGATCATCAAAGGCCCGCTGGTCATCGCCCCTTTGAAAACGCTTAAGATTGAAGAATCCATCAGTTTCTGCATAGCAAGAAGTATTGATTCTATTGCCGCCGTAAAGAAACAGCCTTCGCCGGGGATCCTCTAGCATCTTGCGAGCTTTAGCAACATTTTCCCAGTCCTCGTCTTTCATGTACCACCGATGATTATCGGCGTGGTCATTTGCCAATGGAATGTCGACCGGTGTTATTCTGAGCCATCGCAGTTTTGCTGGCTTCGCTTTACTGAGTGAAGCAAATAGCTTGTCCCAAAATACCGGCGAATAGGAAAGGTCGCTGATTCCATAATATGCGAGACAGCCATCAAGCTCAAGCACTTCCAGAGTATCCGCACTGCTAGTCAGGGACTCACACAATCCGCGGCTAAGATAAACATTTTTTAAACGCAAGGCTTTAAGCAGAGGTAGAGTGAAATAAAGCGGGTCGTTGAGGCCACCCAAACGCCCTTCTTCGCTGGCATGGATTGTGAGATCTGTAACAGAAGTCAAATGAACAAAAAACCAATCATCCAGTTTGTCCACAAATTCTTGAAAGCCCAGGTCTAGGTTCATATCTGCTCCGCACTCACTGCCAATACCGTGCAAGTAAAGCTCGAATCGCTGCATGTGGCCCAGAAAGCTCTGGAACGCGTGGCTTTCAAAGGTCGACAATTTTATAGGAAGGAGATTCCGTATGACAAGAGCTTTGAACCCGGGGGTCGTATTGCAGGCGATTGAGGTAAACGTTTTAATCAACAGTATCCTCCAGCTCTCACATGTTTCTTCCTCTTCATCCATCGAGTCGCCATGAAAAGGATTGTCCCAGCGGTTCTGGAAATATGCCCTGTAATCAACGTTGATATCGATTTCTATGCATAGTGTCTCTAAGTTTGGAAGCTCATTCAAGTTCGACAGAATTTCTTCCACGGCTCTGGGAAATAGATCGCCATCGTACGCCCCTCCGTCCCCGGGAGCAGAGGCTATGAATCGGAGTTCCTTGATATAACTACCGTACTTAGCGACTACACAGTTCACAATGGCGCTGCTTTCTTCGTTGTTTCTTAGAATGATCGATTCGAAGAATTGTGGCGTGAGCAGTGTCTGAAAGCGTTTTGAAGTACGACGCCAGTTTCCCAGGGATGCTATATCATCCGCTTTGAGATATTCAGCGATTTGCAAATTGATCTCCGAGGGGAAAAGAGGAAACGACATAGCTGCCATCATGGAAATACTGGATTCGTATGCGGAAGGCTCTTCAGATGAGGATGGGCCTTGTACTGTTCCGTGTGCCGTATTGATTCGTGATCGAGACGCCAGAACTCGTCCCTGCCCTTCGATGGGTTTGTGATGCAATTTTTTAGGATTGATCTCTTTGAGGAAGTGTGCGTTCCAAATCGGGTACGTGGTTGCCGAAGCAGACTTATTTGATCACAAGAAGGAGCGAAATAACCCATTCAAGAAGTGGATATGTAAGCATGTGCATTAGGCATCCAGACGCACCTGAGCGAGGGAAGTTCAGTGATAGATCCACCTTTCCGGTGGCGCAGCCAGTTTAACCCCCTGAGGCACGAGCCAGTGACTTCGCCCACCTCGTAAACGAGACTTCTGTCATAGGCTTGGGTCACCCTGTATATATTTCGCAAGCCACTGCGCGGCTTACAGCATCTGGTATATCTTTTTGAGTTTATTTTCACAATTTTTACCTCACACCCGGCAAGCCCGCAGCGAAAGTGGAAGATTGCTATTGGGAAAGCGTGCGGGATATTGTACAACCTCGCTATCAGCCTCGCCGACTCCAAGAGGGGTAATTTTTGAGACCAGCAGCATTCTCAACGCCTCAGAGGTCTTTGATCTTTTCCTCCACTTCAACATTGACTGCTCCAACATCGAGTTGCGCCTTGCCCTGCCTCACCAACTCAACATCGGGCACAGAAGAGTGCTTCTCGCCTTCGAACAACGCATCGATTTCTTCAAGAGTCTTGCCTTTCGTCTCGACCCAGAAAACGGCCTTGGGGACTCTTATCAGCAAGAAAAAAGCGGAGAAAAGAGAGGCACTTACAATAAGTCCTACGATAACAATGTCCCAAGAAGCATTGACCATATACATCTTCCAACCAATATTGGCTAGCCCAATAGGCATTATGAACACGAAGACAATACTGCAAATTATCAGCCACAAGTCGAAATTAACATTGAGTTTAAGAGACTGTGACGTACGCAAAAGCGTTCAACGCAAACTGAGAGAAGGCCAGTCCATTTGCGCGAATAGAGTAATTCATAACCTCGGGGGGATAGAGGTACAGCAACGGGGTCCAAGCGATGGAGTAGAATCCCTGAAAGAGGAACATGACAGCCACATCGCCGTATACGAGGCTGCTGGAAGCCCCGTCCGGATTCTCAGCGTACTTCTTGGAAAGACCGCCAATGATGAATAAGCAGGTGACAAGAAGGCACTGAGAGAGAATCGCCGTCGGCTTTCTACCCCATCTTGCTAGAAGATGTGTGCCAGTAAGAGCACAAGCCAAGCACCACACGTTCAATACGACATTCTGGTTCATGAGTATACGCTCTTGATCTTACAGGAGAGTGACTTACAGCTTTGAGTTGGTCGTTTGGGTCTGTTATCCCTGCAGTGTCGAGCTCTGGACCGAGATAATATGAAGCAATGATGTTCCCAGCAATGCAAGAGAACGGGCCGGCCGACATTCCAATAAGGAGACGCTTTCTCGCTACTGGAGTTTTGATAATTTCTTTAGGACTCATTGTGCGGCCTTCTTGTTTCTCCCAGGCAATTGTGTCAATGATCTCCTTGTACACAGCAACTGCAACGGGGTCCAAGATGTTCCCATTCGAGTTAGTCTGCGCAACCACAGTGCGGGATAATTCGAGGTAGTTCTCATGGGCAAGCCAACGGGGTGATTCTGGGATAAACGGTAGAATAATGATGCAAAGAAGGGAAAATACTCCTTGAAAGAGTGAAGGGAGCCTCCAGGCCCAAGTTGACTGCCATTGCCCCGTGCCAAGGGTAATACCCGCTGCGATCAGAGCACCAATGTAATAGAAGTCATTCAGTAATCCCACGCCCCAAGCCCTCCATCGGCTAGGAAATGTCTCTGAAAGATACACTCCTGCCGCGATACCAGAGAGAGCACTTCCAAATCCAAGGAGTATTCGGGCAACGACGAACATGGCAATATTTTGGGCTGCCGTCTGAAGAAGGACCCCAATCAAGGTAATGAGACATCCCCAAAGAATGGCGGGTCGACGGCCTAGTCGATCAGAGATAACGCCTGATACGACAGGACCCAGAATACCTCCGATAAACACCGATGCGGTGTTGAGTCCAGTCGTTGCTGGATTTAGGTCGAAGTAGTCGGTGTAGGACGGTAGAATGTTGAGGCCGTTCAACATCGAACCATCGTATCCACCCGTCTAAGAAAATTTGGTGTCAAAACTCTAACAAGTAGAAGCGGACTTACGGCAGATTGAACCATTGAGCAAAACATGAGCAAAAACGAGAGTGTCAGAGTCGATTCTGGTACCCATGCTGGCATCCATGTGCCCGAAGCTGTCTTTTTCAACATACTGACCTACCGAAATCGAAGCAAGTATAGAAACACAAGTAGAGAGCAGCAGAAGAACACCTACAGTAGCTCGGCGGTCTGCATCCTTTTCATATACGATCGTTTTCCGCACCTAACTATTTAAGCTCTCACTGATAAGAACGGTAGCCGGCATAAGGTGGCACGGTGGTCGCTGGTCATGAGCTAACCGTTTTTATCCGGCGTTGTGCCCGCATGCAGATCATTAATTTTGATAGCAAGAGTGGGGTAAAAGTATGGGGTGGGACGAGACCACTTTCCTCGAATGGTATTAGAACAAGCTTTTTATGTCAACGCCAGTCGACGCCAGAAAGTGCCACCAGAGGTGGTGGCAGTTCTTATCCGAAGCCCTGCATACATAAAAACGACGAATAGAGCAGGAAGCCTCCTTCGGAAGCTCAAGATGTCAAGTCGACGACCCATCATTGCTGTCGCGGGGCTTGCTTGCGAAACTTCAACTTTCACCCCGTCGCGGACTTCGGCCCCAGCATTCCACCCACAGCGGGGTAGCGAAATCTTCGATAAACATGTTTTCATTCGACCTGGGACCCAACTGGGAGATGCTGCGGACTGGAAAGGTGCCTTGATAGGTCACGCGATGCCGGGCGGGGTCGTGACTCGAGAAGCATATGAAGAACTGGCGGGTGAGATACTTGAACGACTTAGTAAAATCTGCGCCGATGGGCCGCTTGAGTAAGTACCCGAGTATTCTATGGGATTCTGGGTAGTTGTTCGAGGCGCACTTCAAAGTTTCTGAGACTCAGCTTGCCATAAGCCCTAAAACACCTTCTAAAAGACGTAGCTGATATCTCTGTACAGTGGTCTATGGTATGATATTCATGGTGCGATGTGTGTCGAGGGACTTGAAGATGTTGAAGCTCACCTCCTCCGCGGCATACGCAAGGTCATTGGACCGGACGTGCTTGTTTCGGCTTCCATGGATCTCCATGGGAACGTTTCCCGAGAACTTGTTCATCAAACTGATCTCATCACCTGTTACCGGACGGCACCACATGTAGACGTTATTGAAACGAGAGAGCGGACTTGCCGCAACCTTGTCGAGCTGCTTTCCAAGTCATGGACATCAGGACTCTTCCGCCCAATCAAGGCATGGGTTCCCATTCCCATTCTTCTTCCAGGAGAGCAAACATCCACTCGCGTTGAACCTGCCAAACGCGTATACGATGCGGTATCCGGAATTGAAGCAAAAGAGGGCGTTTTAGATGCTGCAATCTGGGTTGGCTACGCCTGGGCAGATGAGCCCCGCAACCGAGCGGCCGTTGTAGTTACCGGACGGGACAGAACTGCTGTTTCTGAAGGGGCAGAAAAGCTCGCACAAGTCTTCTGGGATGCGCATCAAGAGTTCACATTTGTTGCACCCACGGGTTCTTTCACCGAATGTCTTGATGCTGCTGTGGCATCCAAAGCAGACGAGCGTCCATACTTCATCTCGGATTCAGGGGATAATCCTACGGCTGGAGGCTCTGGCGACGTATCCTGGGGTCTCACGAAGTTGCTTGCCCGTCCTGAATTTCAGGACACTTCCGGCCCAACAGTCATATACGCAAGCGTTCCTGGCAAAATTGCTGTAGCAAAAGCAACGGAGGCTGGCGTGGGAGCAACGGTGACAGTGACAGCCGGGGCTGAGATTGAAAATATTCATGCGGGCCCGCTCACCATGACAGGTCGGGTTCACTCGATCAAGAAAGGTGATAAATATGCTATCGTTGAAGTTGTGCTCCAAATAGGCAGTGTTTTCGCAATACTTACCCAGAGGCCCAAGCCGTATCATCATGAACACGACTTCACGGACCTCGACCTCAAGCCCCGCTCCGCTGATATCGTAATTGTCAAGATTGGGTACTTGGAACCTGAACTCTATGATATGTCGAAAGGTTGGATGCTCGGGCTTACTCCTGGGGGTGTCGACCAAGATATTGAGCGCCTTGGGCATCGTAGGATCCGCCGCCCAATGTGGCCATTCGATCGTACTTTCACTTCAAAGCCTGACCTAACTGCACGAATCATTTCATCCTCCAATGAGCCGTTGGAAGGCATCGACGAGTAGGAGTTTTGAGAGAGTAATGTGCAGAGGCATTGTCGAGCGAGATGTGTCTGATCGGCTGCTCGAGTATTGAAGCATTTACGCTGTTTGCCCCCGTGGTCTGTTGCTCGAGAATCAATAGTCGTGCGAATATCAGAGGACTATCTGGCCGTGAGACTGTCCTGGTGACCTTGGATCGTGTCGACGCTAGAAGTTTTTGAAGGATTTGATGGACGAGAAATGATATCAGATTGGCGGAAAATCTGTCGAGGGCTTCCACCTCGATAATTTATGCCTTGTCCTTTGTTGCCTGACGCTCCCTTGATCCGTGATATTTCAGGACTGGCTGATCGAAGTCAGCTGGTTGGCTTTTACGCCTGACTGCACGAATCTTTCTTGTACTCCCGGCTGTCCGAGTACGCCCGACTCCATGAATGCGCCCGACTAAGAACGGCGCACTCACCAAACCGGAAGCGAAGGTGTAACCCTATTTAATTGCCGGATCCTGCTTTCAGACTTCTTTCAGACTTCTGGTCAAATCTGATACTTAGTGGGGACATGCTAGCATGCGAAGTTGCGGCCTCGTGATAGAATTTGCAATTTCGATTCAATAACGCTCGCTCGCCCTGTTTGTACGGGATATCGGAATAGATCCTTGTTCTGGTTTCCAAGTTGGAAGAGAGGAGACAAGGTTGATCGGCATTGATATGATAGGCTTTGGACAAGGACACCTGAGTAGACTTTGTAACCTGAAAACATGATAAAAACTCCAAGTCTGCTCACTTTTCATTGCACTTGCTCTCCAAACCTCTTCCTATAAACCAATACACATCGAATTACTTGAACTGAATCCTCGCTCAAGTCCATCCACTCCAAATACCCCACGAACATAAGTAAGTCCTTTCAACAATAGTACAGCTATTCATAGCTAATGGACCCAGAAATGCCAGCTAAGAAAGTCAAATGCACAGAATGTAAAGGGAAGGGCAAGTTCACATACACATGTGATAGCTGTGATGGCTCCGGCCGCAATGAGAAAGGAAAGAAATGTGGGGATTGCGGTGGGAAGGGGAAAATCAAGGAAAACTGTAGGGCATGTGATGGAGACGGATATGTTCTTGAATATGTTAGCGATTCGGATTGAAGATGTGGTAGCCATAGTACGCAGAGAAGTGGATGATTGTAAGGATGCTGGGAAATTAGGTTGGGATAGGGACGGAGGGGATGGAACATCCATGGGTTGTTTACAATTGCGCTATGTAGGAACTAGGCATTCATCAACTTTGATCATATCTCTTTGGTGCTCACCAAATGGCACTTAAAAGCTAACCGTGACGATTTCAAGTTGAAGCTGAGTCACCCCCTTCTCACGTCTCAGGATTTACTTGGCCCCAAACATCTTGAAAATCCTGAGCGCTCACTTCGAGCTATAGAAATGGACTTGCGCTACAAAAATAGAATACAGCAGACTCCAAAAAAAAGCAACCGGGAAATCTTTTACAACCATATTTCAAGCCCACATGTCATATCTCCTAGTGGACGTGTCGACTGTCTGAATAAAAAATCATGCCATCTTAGGACATGATCGTAAATGCGACTCTCGCTTTGGAACCAAAATAAAAAGAAAATATACTCTCAAAACATCTCCACTTGGAAATGGCCGAGAGCCATCTCTCGTGATCAGATGGGACATTGTTCAACGATGTTCAAGAATTCCTGTCTACGCCTTGGGTATATTCCTTTTTGTAAACCAACGCCATGAACATCGAAAGATACAGATCATCAATACCACCAGCCAACTGTCTATCCGCCTACCGCGACCGCCAAAATGTCATTAAATATATCCAAGGTCTATGCTACCTCAGCAGCTTCCGATGTCGCCCCTCTGTCAGCACTCTTCTTCGCCGGCGAGTCCAAGTCCTCGAATTCTTTCCTTGCAATGTAACAATTTTCCATAGCAGCATTGAACCGTTCTTCTCCAGGCGGGAGAACCACCCCTAAGTACGTATTCGTCGTGAATTTGATGATGAACATGCAGAAATTCGGCATTTTGAGCTCGAAGACGCTAAACTGTTCTGCGCTCTTAGGGGTACCAGTATATCGGCTCGTGCTCTGCTTGAAGTTCTTGATAATGTTTGATAGACGCTCGTTTCGATCATAGGTGGGGTTTTGTGCGGGGTGGTCTTTGTCGCCTGTGTAGATTTCTCGAGAACACCAGCTGGATACCACGAGAAACGAGGAACGTTCGAATAGGAGGACTTCTTCTGCCATAATCATTTTGCCCAAGCTACCCAGGTGTTTCTCGATTTGATCGAGGTTTGGGACCAGGTCGTGTATGATTTCTGCCCAAGCTTTGTACAGCGATTGGTCCCATATTGAAGTTGCAAACGGAGTTGGATCGAAGGAATCGGATTTCGAGCGGATAAGGGAAACGCGGTCGTTGTAAATGTCTTCTCGCTGGTTCGGAACAACTAAATCCATCTTGTGTATAAGAATATAGACGCTGGCGGTTGAAGAGAATTGGCTGAGGGCTGCGATTATAGAGCGGTATGTGAGGAGGTCTCGGTCGAAATCCCGGGATTCGATATCGAAGACGTAAATGAGAACGCCGACATTCGAAAAGACATGCTGGCGTTGCTGAGAAAGGTAGTTTTCCATGAAGGCATCCTGTCTATAGATGTATTAGCTTTGCATATTGACAATGACGTTCTGGCTCGAAGCTTGAACAGCCTGCTGTAGCGCCTCCAGAAAACAAGGTCAGAGCAGACAACACTCACCCTCCGCAGTCCCACAGATTGAGAGTCAGATTTCCCAGAAACTTAACATGGCTCAAGTCCACATCAATTGTAGCTCCCAATCGGCGCGTATCCTTTGCAACGTAGTTGCTGAATATAATGCTGCGCATAGAGCTCTTGCCGGAGCCAGATTTGCCCATCAGCAGGACCTTTTTCTTCTTCTGCTTTCGCGGTTCCGAGGCTGGTGAGGCTGCGGGCTCATCGTGTATACTGGGGTTATTCATCTGATCCATGACGTTGCTGTGATATCAAAGCTCCAGGTGAAGCTCCGTTTGAAGATGCAGATCAAGCTCGAGCTGAGGCGGGGTGGTTGGAGCCAAGCAAAACATCGTAAAGCGGCGGCACATCTTGGCTTAAAGCGCCCTCACTTTATTTTCCCCATGTATTGTTCCAAATTCACAGATGATCATGGTATTCGCAGGAATATACTTACAAGCTTGACCTCCCAAGCTGTTTAATCAAACATCTTCAATTCTGTCATGACTGAAAATTCAATTTTGCTGCCACCTCTGACAGCCGCCGATATGATCACATTTGATACTTCGGGGTCAGTCACCATGGGCCTCTCGAGAGAGCACCATAAGAATCGGAACCTTACAGATGCGGAGGTGGAGAGCTGCTGTTTGAAGCGATCATGAGCAAGGCATCATTCAAAAGCAACTCTGAAGCAACATTACCTGGGGCCCCGGCACCGCAAGCTTGCTCAGCGAGTCGGCCCCTTAGGACGTAGACTTCCCTGTCTTTCGCAATTACCTCATGAAAAATCAAATGTAAGTACTCTAGGATCTATGGAGTACTTCTGGGACGTAAATACATAGGGGATATCTAGCTACATCAATGAACCAGCTTTTTTGATGGACTTCTGGAAGGCAATCCAGACCCTTATCATCATACCCCGCAAGAAGCTTTCAAATGTCCTCTGCAGACATTGGCATGGCCTTATCGGAATCCGTGATCAAAATTCTCCATGCAATGTTTGAATTCTCGCGAGCTCTAGGGCTGATCCTGACCTTGATATCTGAATCCGGCCCAGGCGTGGTTTCCCACATCCCCACATTGTCGGTCGTGAGATGATTCCATTTTGCGTCCACGGGAGTAATATCAAAGGGAAGGATGAGCATTGCAGTGAAAGCCAATATCTCGGTACTAGCAAAGTGACGCCCTGGACAAAGTGTTATCCCGCCTCCAAACCCTCGGAATGCAACCGGATTGTGGCGGCGATTCTCTGGTAGGAAACGTCGATGGTCGAAGCGATCAGCGTTGTGACCCCAAGTATTGGTATCGGTGTGCTGCACTGGACCTGGCATCAGTACGGTATTTCCTTTCCTGAGAAGGTATTTGTTGTCGAGCATGTGGTCTTCCATCACCAATCTTGCAGAGATTCCAATGGTGTGAACACGGAGTACTTCCTGCAGCGTGGACAATAACAACGGACAAGATTGTTTCACTTGTGATAGATCGATGGTTCGAATCTTGATATGTTCCCCGTCTGTCAAAGTGGTAGTATCTTCGTTCACTACATTGCAGAGCTCTTTTCGACAATCTTCCAATAGAGCTGGATCAGAATATATGTGATATTGCATCCAGAAAGTGGCGGGTGAAGTGTTACTCAGGCTCGCTATGGAGCCTCCAACCTCAGATCTAGCGATGTCTTCCAGCGGCACACCGTGCTCGTGACTGTGCTCGTAACGAGCTCGAACCAGAGCAGAGCCTTCGTTATGACCTCCAGCTTTGAAATATTGAGTGAAAGCTTTGGCAATACGCTCACGAGCTTCAATACTTTCCCACGCGAGAAACGCGGGGAGCCTCAGGAGAAGAATCATAATTCCCAGTTGGAATTTCCTATCAAATGTTAGCCATGAAAACTCCTCGGCTGTCTGATGAGTCGTTTATACCCACCAGAAGCTTTTCTCAATCTCAATATCTTTGAATGGATTGTGGGGTCCATAAACAGACTCCGTCGTTGCCAGCGTGATTTTGTGTCTTATAAACTCAAAAAGCCCCGAGACTCTCTCTTCTTTCACCCCAACCAGCGCGACGGCAATCTTCTCGGCCATGACGCGATTCATTCCATCAAGATCGGGGTCCCGGAGCAAGCGGCGTATGTATTGCCTTATAAAACGTCATAGAGTAGCCCCAGGGCCCCTCCTCCCCGTGCGTGTTTGTGTTCAGGATATCTCTCATGGTCTGGCTGAAATCACAGACGTTCGCTGCCCCCACAGCCTCTATAGGAGGTAATGCTAAGACTTTCGATTGTCGTTGGACAGAAGTAATGAGGGAGCTGGAGTTCACTACATATAGCCTTGCGCCAGGTAGACGGAGAGTGTAGATGGATAGATTTAAGCTGCTACTGCCACAAATATATTGAATAAGTCTTGATCCTTCAGAAGCAAGCGCTGGACGATTGTGACCATAAACATGTCGGGTAGTGGGGGGTTTACCGAAGCTCGACATAGTACTTTGTTTTCTTCCTGATGAGTCCCACCATGGGTCCAATGAATGGTATGGAATAGAAGGCTAGTGGTGGCTCATTTGTGTTTTGTGAGTAGCGCACGATCATGTGAAGAAAGCTGACTACGGCGATGGCGCCTGCAGCAATCGTTGCGAAAATTCCAAGCATTTCGATAACTGAACCTCAAGATATGAGCTGTATAAAAATGGCATGTGCAAATTTGAGAAATGAGGATCAAATTGCGTTTGGGATTGGGTTGGTATGACAAGCAGACTCGCTAGTTGTTGGCATTGTTGGTTGCCAACAGAATCTCGTTCAGCCTGAAACAGATAACTGGATCATAAAGAAGTGGGTAAATTGGACCAAGTTGCATCTTACAGAAACAAAAGGCCGCGTCTTTTTGACATCTCTCGTGGCACCAAGGAGCATTGGCGGATTGACAAATTCAAAGCGAAGAGAATACATCGCGCAATTCTCGCCTCCTTCAGACCTTCGTCCACATCAACCAGCGTGTCTGCCCATTAGCAGTCACGGGGTCCTGTGCAATATAGCCGTGTCCAGGCAAATGGTCCTGTGAGGCATCATTTCCTGGAGTCTCAGCCCACATCGCAGTGACCCACACCCCTGCAGGCTGTACTTCTTTCGCCAGCTTGAACCAAGATTGGATCAACGTCATACCTTGTTTTCCATACTTCACAAGCCTCTTTCCCTCCTCCGCTGTATCAGAAGTGACAGTGGCATATGCAAGCATGATATGAAGTCCGTCAAAAGCACCTCTCCAACGATCAAAAGCATTGCCGCTGCCTTCACCAGCAACAATGCGATCGTCTTGGTGTGGACCGCAAGCCGCAATGACCAGCCATTCAAGATCTTTGTCTCCCCATAAGTCGCCAGGCGTGTCGGGAAACTGTCCGACAATTGAGTGGTCGACAAATGTGGAGCTTGGTGTATTGGTGACCCATCCATTGAGGTTGGCATGGCCAGTGTAGAATAGAAAGTCTACATTGTCGACCCAGATATCGTCGCTAGCGTCAAAATCACTTTCCCATACTAGATAATCTCCCCAGTCAAAGCTGGAACTCCATCCAACTCCAGAGTCCGATAGCAGACCGTCTGTGAATCCGTTGGCGTTTGATTGGGTAAGCTGAAGACCCCATGGCTTGCCCAGCCATTCTGTGCCTGCTTCCCAAGTATTGTCGTCTTTGCCTCTGCGGCTCAGCCAGCGCAGGAGGGGATTCTTAGTATCGGGATTCCGTATCGTTGCTGTCTTGCGTCCTTCAATGCATCCGATTCTTTCGATTCCAAACTCAGTTGCTGGCTGGAGGGTTGTGCGCAGTGGAACCGTCTCGTTTCCAAATTGAGCCGTCGCCTGGTAAACGTATACTGGAAAAAGGTAATTCTGATATGTCCCGATCGGCGCTGAATAATAGGCTAGACTAGAGTTGAAGTTGATAATATTGAGGCCCTTCGTCGAATTCAGGAATGCATTGTCCGAGTCTGCTTGGGATATTGTCTTGTAGCCCACACCTGCATTTTGAACATCTCTCCATACACCATGATAACCAATCAGCTGGTTTTCTCGTCCAAGTGTAACTCGAAAGTTTCCACCTCCGCCAACGACGGGGATGGGTTGCTTGGTGTTTGGTAGATTGACGGTAACGGTGTAGTGTGCGGAAACATCCAGCTGAAATTCGGTTTGGCTATATTGGTGCTTTTCAGCATTGGTGGTTGACTCCTGTCTGAGTTGTGTACTGCTGAGGCCTGCAAATTGAATTGAGAATGGGGTCCCGAGAGTAGGAAGCAGTCCATATTTCTTAATGAAGCTTTCTGCTGTAGATTGAGCATTCTGTGTGCTGAAATTCTGGCATCTGGTGCTAATGTTCCAGAGACGAGTTTGGTCCACTATCCAAAGCCCGCCACTCAAGCTGTCTAGTTCCACTCGAGCCGAATTATCGAGGGCATAGGCGATGAAGAACGAGTCGTTGTACGAAACAGAATAGGGAATATTTCCAAAGACACTCGTCATGAGGTTATGGGCTGTCGATTCGCTTGTATTGCTTGGAGAAACGCGGAACACAGGGAGTGTATCTTGAGCAACGGAAGTAGTGAGTAAATTGTAAAGGGCAAAGGCCACCCAGTGCAAAGAATTCTTCACGATGGGCAGCGCAAAGAATTTGGCTTATGAACTAGGAGTAAAGTAGTATGATTTTTTCGAGTCAAAATTTGATAGAGTCAACTCAGCTCATCATTTTATACTCAATAGATCATCTAGGCTCCTCATCTGTGACCCTTCGGAGTTACGAAACTGGTGCGGCTGTCACTTGACTTTCAGCCCTACGCCAGCTAATTTTCCGAGACCTCCGAAGAGGACTGATTGAAGCATATACAGCCAAAGTAAAAGTAGGAGTATTGGCGCTCGTATTGATCTCCACAGGATCCTGTGCGGGACAAAACTTCGTCCAAAGGCTGGACGGAGATGCTTGGCAGAGCCTAAATTTCATTGACGCTGAAAGTTGGTCTGAATACTCGTGGAATACGCGACAGAAAAATCAAGGAGCTGAGAATTTCAGGGCCCAGATGGTTGAGGCCGTAGATTACTGGACCAGTGGAGCGACGCGTTCCTAAGTCGCGCCTTCTAAAATTTCATGGAACGGGTGTCACATCGGAGGCAGATAAAGGATGGTTTGCAGGGGGGTTACATATGACGCGTGAAACTTCACGTCAATAAGAAATTGAGCCTGCTGGAGAAAAGTTGCGTTGTTGAAGTTTTTGAATGTGTCGAGGGAGGCGAGGGCGAGAAAGACGTGGTGGGGCAGATTCTCTACCCGAGATTTGCCCGATCTCCTGACCATGCTGTAACCTTGGGCTGTTTACATCTACTCAAATAAAACGAAGGACTAGACTTTTTTGGTTTTCCCTCTTACTTTGGCCGGTTTCGAAACCCACCGAACGTATCAATATTATAAAAATCGTACAGATATGTTCCAACTGTCATGTGACTCAACCCCCTTTTAACAGACATTTCGATGCCATAGTCAAATGAAGTGAGCTGCGGAAAAGTGCTGGCATTCTCTTGAAACCACAGACGTAGTTGCTTAGAAATTGTTATCGTATAAATCCACCCTATTATATACAAGAAGTTGCGAAGCAAATGACAAGTGTTGAATAGCTAGCCAAGCAACATAAAACCCAAACTGGTCCCCAATGCCATGCTTTGAGGATTCCCGCTATCTCAATAATATCCTAGTCAAAATAATACAAATGAGAACTCGCTTAGAAAACGTATCCGATCAAACGGTCAGCGATATCAGAGGAGTAAGAAGCAGTTCCATCAGGTGGGTTAGAGAGGTTGTCTCCAGTATTGTAAGAGTAATCGCCAGAGTTGTAAAGACGAGCTGCAATGTAGACATTTTGGGAAGTGGAACTTCCTCCCAAGCTTGGAGCTTTTTGAAGCTCCTGTTGTAGTCCACTTCCACCGGCGCTTCCTTTGTAGACTATCGGAGTCAGCAGGGGAAGTCGAGTAAGAGAGAATACACTTACGAGTCCCACAAGTTCCATCATTGATCATTCCTTGAATCTCAGATTGGGAGCAGCCACCCGCGGGGGCACCAGCACAGTTATAGTCCCCATTGTGGTCTTGCATGAGACCGGGGTTGAGATTACCACCCGAGGTGGCACCAACTCTAACGCAACCGTGCGATTCCTGCATCACTGTAGCGAGGATATAACGGCTGTCCACACCACAGTTCGAGGCCGCAGTCAAGATTGCGGACCGGAGCTGTGAAGTCTCGGTGGCGCTGTTCTGGGGCCCACTGGTGCAAGCTGAGTTGATGGTACCAACGTTCAAGTTCCATCTACTTCTGTTACTAATCACTCATCAAAAGAGGAAAGTGTTACTTACAGCTGGTCAAAACTCTGCCAGGCACTCTCGGATGGCCATCCAGCTGCTGGGCTGCCATTTCCGGAATAAGATGGGCCTCTTCCATTGGTCTCTACTTTGAAATTGCTGGCAAATGTTGCGGGAGTTGTTTGTTCGACCGCAGTGGTTGGGGCAGCTAAAGCTTGTCCAGCCAAAGATAGAAGGAATAGAAAACCGGCGGTAGAAGACATGATCTGTATAAGGTGATCGAATTGACACTTCAAAAGAATGTTATGATAACTTGTTGAAGGATTGACGAAACAATTTATTAATGAACAGCTATTCGAATGCAGTGCTGGGAGTGAGTTGAAAGAGAGGCCATCAGGGAGGACAGTTTATATACTTTGGATTGTGCCATTGACAAACCCTTGATAACGTGAAAGTAGCTCGAAATAGAAGTTGAAGTGTTCATCGTAAGCAACAGGCATGAAATACGAATAAGGCAGGCGTCGGTGAAAGAACTAGACTCATCGCATCAAACGTTACAAGCTGGTTTTCTTTGGGTTCCAATCTAGAAGACGTGAGAGGCAACAAAATGGCCCTGCATTCGGGGGCAAATTCGGCCGGACTATGCCACCAGGTGCCTGACAATTGGGCTTAGTGCAAGTCTACCAGTGCAATCCAATCAACACAGCTCTCCTCCACACTGGCTCAGGCCGCGAACGGCAGGTCCGCAAGTTCGAACTTATGAGTTGCATAAGTTTGTAAAATGAAAATCCGGCGCCCGACCGGAGTGGGTGAGGCTCTGACAAAAAAAAAGGATTCATGGGGCATAGCCGTTGGCTACGCTGTAAAGGATTCAAGGACGTCACTGCGAATGTACGTAAACCCCAGTGGCGCTCCTCCCTCGGACACCGGTAAGGCGCACAACTCATACGTACATCAAACTTCTTTACACCTGTGAAATGATGACTCTTTTTCTTCAGCGTTAAAATTATCTCCACCAGTCCGAATATTTCGAGACCGCAATTGACGAACGCAATTGTGGTGTGGTGTGAATAGGGGCTTCCGCTTAAGGCGTTCGCGGAGCGGGAGATCTACCCTTTTGAGAAACATCGCATAATCTGCAGGAACGCAGAGTCGCCATCGGACATATTCGCTGCAAGGTACGGCCCACGTGCCGGGATGGGCAACATTCTAATGCGCGCAATAGGTCAATAGGTGGACGTAAGATCATGACAATAGTAACGTGTGATAAAAGAAGGATTGCGAGGAGCGCCGATCGTGGCGCAAACAAGCAATCGAGGATGCAGGTGGGTAGGATCGTGGATCGAGCCGTTATCGACTTACCTATTTGGTAAATTCTCGCGCCGAATCGCTCATCCATTTTAACGTACCCCTACATCTATTACAGTTAGAGTTATCCGAAAGGCTTACTTTGCGTGAGCTAGAAAGCGGCCATGCTCCAATCGGATTAGTAACATCTCACACCCAGGTACCGTTTAAGCTTTCCGGGGCTCTCCAAGCTGTATTTCGGGTTTCTTATTTGTAAGGTCCATGGCAATATTTTTTTAGTCAAAAAAGTAGAGTCGTGATTCGCGAGCGGGTTTGACAGACATGACCAGCAGTTGCGCCTTCCAAATAATTGGTGAACAAGCCAGTCGAGCGGGGCAAGGACGATGAAAATATCTCCATCTCAAAAACAGAGTAATTTGTCTGAGGGTTGCACTTGCCATAAGACCCAAGTTTATGAACCTGCAAGACTACCTAGAAATGAAAGGCAAAAGACCCCTGTTCAGTAATTTAGTGCACTTTCAGTTTAATAGCATTTTAATTAAACGGATTACAATACGTGGTGCGTGAGGTATTTGGTCTCACGAACGGCAATAGTGCGTACGTGCACCACTTTACGACACGTGTATTAAATTGGCCGCGCACTAACTGCAACGCTGTGCCCAAGTCGAAGTTGACAGCACGCAGGCTTGGTTCTGTGACGTAGGACGTGGGGAATTCCTCGAATCGAGGATGTTGCGAGGACTAACTATGCCTTTGGTCTGGTGTTGCACACTATTTTCTTAGTTCTCTAGATGCAGCTATGTGGCAAATATTGAATACGCTGAAAGATCCATTGGAGCTGAATTATTATGAGTTTACTACTCTGCCTTGACTCGTGCTAATCTTCTTCTCCTGAATGTGTAGAACCAAGCAAACCTCGAGCCATCATTGGAACACTCTGGTAACCACAGTTACTGCATAAGCATCAAGCTGGGACTCTAACGAATTTACGTGTGGTGATGATGCTGACATGATGATATATTAAAGTGTGCATTATTTTCAAGCAAACAAAGTTAGCTAAACTGGGGCGTCTTTTCCAAAGAGAACCCAACAACAATATTCTCTTACATTGCAATTTTCTCGCCTGCAATCAAACCTTGGTTCGTGAAAATCAACTACCAATGGGATTTGATTGCCAGATGCAGGATCGTGTCGCCATCGCTGTTTTGCGCATTGCGGTCCGCGTCGTTCTGGATCAGTGCTCGAGCAACGTACAAATCGGCCATCTCTCCCCGCTCCAATGGTGATGCGACGGTCTTATGCAAGGGAGTGTTGCCATAATTGTCAGTACTGTTGACGTTGCAGCCAAAGAATTAACGTTTGTTCTTATATCCCAAGACGTACCTTGTATCAAGACAAATCGTAAATACTTCTAGTTCAAGCAATTTTAAATCTATAAACGTGTTAAAATATCTATTTATTTTCATTATAACGTATTTTATAACTCTCCTAAACACTCCTAACCTATTAATTCCGAAAGTTAACATTATATCGTCGCCGCCTCTTGAATTTACAGAGGGCCTCCTTTTGTACTAAAATATAACCCCTCGACTTGCGATATTATTTATTAAGATTTTTTTTAACTTTCAAAAAGATAGAACGATTAGATACAATATCTAGTATAAATGTAAGTACAATTATTATAACTCACTTGTGAAATTTATAGTTGTATACATTACTTATGAAAATGCCTATAGTACTCATAGGCACCCATAGCGTGGGCAGAAAGAGATCTTAATTACCCATGCAAGGCTTTTAGCCTATAGGCACCCATAGGGTGAGCAGAGAACCTCAATTACCCACCCCATGGGTGCTATGTCGCAGCGTATGTGTATAACACCGTTGCAGTACCGCAAACGGCCAATCTCCCTCCAAAGCACAAAATAAGATTCAATACAACTGCTTAGATCACGATATTCCAATGCACACACTTTGACCATTTGAGAAATACTGTGTCTTCTATCGCAAAATGGATGTTGCCCAAGCTTTCTGATAACTCAAAGAAAAAGAAACTAGTGTGTTCAGCTCGTTCGGAGGGTTGCTCAAGACTACTCAAATTAAGTCCATTCCATCATACAAAGTCTCGATTACATTGTGATAACTTCAATTCCTTGCCAAACTCCCTACGAGCCGCTGCCGGACTTGCGTATACTATATTGCAAATTACTTCATGACATATCTCATCAAAACCCACACCTTCTGTACCACCGTGCTTGCATCCATCAGTGTCAAAATCCAATCCGACATCACCACCGGTCCCTGCGCCACAAAAACCTTCAACACCCCAACTGTCGGCCCATCCGTAAACGCAACACTGTTACTAGAATTATTTCCAACAGTCAAACTCCAGGCGCTCGCTGCAACTTGCGCATCTGTGACCACCCAGATATTCTGCGCAACCAACCCACTGACCGGCCATCCCTTCGTATACATGGGCAACCTCTGATTAACACTGCTTAAGACCAGTACTCTTTGTTGCGCTGCCGGTGGTGGCGCGGGAGCACGCTGGAAGGCGGCCCACTGGGTCGCGAACTCGGAGCGCGCGTCGACTACCGCGAAGAGGCCGTTCGGTAAGTCGGCAACGGTCTTGATATAATTTGTAACCGCGCCGCTGGCAGCCGTGGCGAGTTTGTCACCGCCGTCGCGGGAGGTGTACTTGATCTGCAGGACGACATCCTGGATCGTCCCATAGTCAAACTGTCTGAACCCACTCGGCAGACTCAGGCTCCACTGCGATATCGCACCGGCGCCCTCGAAGGGGAGATATCGCTCACTATTCGAAAATGAGAGATCGAATACCCCGGCGTCGTTGTTCGCTGACGACACAGCGGCCGCAGAGATGGGGATGAGCACTGTGTCGAAGCGCGGATCGCCATTCACTGCGTCGCCACCCTGATCCGGCGTCTTCTCGACATAGTCCTTTGCGTCCTTGGCAGTCGGATTGGAGCGGTACTTGTGCGCTGTGAGACGCAGGGTGCAGTTTACGGTGGTGTACGGCCCGAGGATACATGGAACCGTCAACGTGACAGCTTTGATCTTGCGAAGGTAGTGGCCGGGAAAATCCATATCATATAAAATTTCCGGCACGGCGAACTCGCAGGTGCCGGTTTCGCGGAACTGGATCAGGGCGAGGGGGTTGGTTTGGCGGAGGGAGACGAATTTGGTGACTTCGAAGTCGTGGCCGCGGTCATCATGGTATGCCGCCTCCATCGCCTTCAAGCTCATAAACAGTGCTTCGCCCGACAGTAAACCGTCGTGGCCGGGCTCCCAGTATCCGGGTTGTATAAAGTTCGTATCCTTCACCCCACGCTCGAACTGGAAACACATCTCCGCCTTACGCGCCCAGTTATACGCCATCTGATAGATCTGGTAATACAGCGTGCGCACACGTCCCTCTATAAAGCTGTACAACTGCACATTTGTGTACTTATTGGCTAAAAAGTCGAGGATTTCCTGCGCGTTATCGATCTGTTTTTGTTGGTTGGTAATTTCTTGGTTTGCCATGGTTATGCGCACATTTGAGGCGGCAATCTGCTTGTCGATGTTTTTGAGCTCGTAACCGGTGGTATTGGCAGTCTGGGTTCGTTCCTGGTTGGTACGCATGTGTTGGTTCTTGCGACCAGCGGAGGTGGATTCGAAGTTGAGCGTGTCCGCGCCGATGCGAATGACTGAGGCGACTACAACGGTCCAATTAGAACAATACCAGATGAGCATGGAAGAGTTGTATCTTACCGCCATTCATGACATCGCCAATAAATCCTGGCCCAAAACAAGCCGCTACTCCGACACCAAACGGCGAGGCATGCCCGTTAATTATCGGAAACGCCTTCAGATCGCTCGCGATCGATTGAATGACTGATGTCGAGGTGTTCACGTCCTTGGCCTGGTTCGACTTTTCCATCTCCTCCTGCTCTTCGGCGCTGATCATCAACCCGCTGTCCTGCACCGGCTCGGCAATTTCATCGGCCAGCTCCTTCCAGTCGTCGTCTGTGCCAGGGACTAGCCCCGTATCTTGGCCTAACAGCTTGAGCGCGTGAGTAAGTTGGTACTCGGGCCGCTTGCGCGAATAGACGAGCTGGTCGAGAGCTGCCTGCGCGTCTTGGAGCGCGAGTTTCTTTGATTCCATCATGAGGTTCTGGATGGAGATGTCGTGCTGCTGGCGTAGTATAGAGAGTGCCTCTGCGTCTTGTTTTTCCTTAGCGGACAGGAATGCGGTGCCGAGAGACTTGAGCTCGTTGCACAGCTCCATGGCCTTGCCAAGCATTATATTGAATTTGCAGTTCGGCATGGGCGTGTTCAGATCGTTGAGCACGCTGCGCAGGCTCAGGCCGGCTGCTGTAGCGGCAACAAGTTGCCCGACGTCTAGGGGTGGTTCGTATAATGGCAGGATGCGGAATACGCCCTTGATATCCTCGCAGTGCCGGATCTTGTACAGTCGATCGTCGATGGTGTCGCGGAGGGCAGTGAGCTGATCATTGTTCGGGATGCAAAAATACCGATTCGTTGCAAAGCCGAAGATGTTTGCAAGTCCCTTTATACCATTGCTATTCCCGAAAGACTTCTGGATCTGATTCGAGAATGGGAACTCCAACTCCAGCTGCACCATCGCATTCCCAAACGCATCCCACGAATTCAGAAGCGTCAAATACGTCTCCGGCTTCTTCTTCCCTCGCCGCGGAATCTTCTGCCCGCGCTGGCCATATAGGTGCGATGCTAGCACATACATCTGAATCGCCATCGGAATCATCTCAAGTGTATTTTGCTGGAAGTACCAATCCCCATACGCAATCAGGATCTGGATGTACTTCATGACGGCCCACTTCATGTATGCCACTGGTCGCAGCCGCGCGAGCACATGCGGCTCGAACGGATTCTTGCGCCATTGATTAATGGGATCGTCAATCGGCACGCTCGTATGGGGCTGTAACGCCGCGAATATCGCATCCAGGGACTCCGATGAGGTGACGACGTCCTGGAACGCGGGCATCTGCCAGTACCGCTGCACGCCCGCGCCCTTCGCAAACGGATCGAACACGTAGTGGCACATCTTCAGCGCGAGGTCAAACTGTTGCGTATCCAACAACTTCTCTGCCAGCATCATCGGCGCGTGGAACGCCATCTCCCAATTGTACAGCGCGTAGGTGCGGTACAGCTCGTTGTACTGCCCAGCATGATCGTTGCGCCAGAGGTGCATGCCCCATGCTTCCTTCTTGTCGATTGTGGATGTTTGGAAGTAGCTGAAGAAGTCGTCGAGCGTAGTCGCTCTCGAGGCCTGGGCAACTAATTGGTGCAGGAACGGATGGTCGAAGGGCTCGTTGACGCTACCGGTAAAGGTTACCGTAGAGACGAGTATGGTGTCGACGGGGTAGGTAACGGAGGGCTCGCTAGGGTACTCGAGCTCGATGTCCTTGGATGAGAGGGCTTGGAGGGAGGTCACGGTGTGGGTGTTTGTGCTGTCGGTATATTGGAACGTTCGTGTTGTGCCACTGGCTGCTACTGCGGTGCTGTCATCCCTGGTGACACGACTGCCATTGAACGCAAATCGGCCCACGGTTTGGGTATTATGCAGCACATTGATGTACAGGACTTGATCCTTCGTGATATCTGGGTCCTGGACTTCGGGCACAAACTGGTATTCTGAAACTGGCGGTGCCACGGTTGTCGGATTTTCCCAAATGGCCTGATTTGAGATGACCTTCTGCGTCCAAGTTCCATTGAGCAATTCCGTGTATCCGAATTTAATCTCCCAATACTCCAGTGGTGCAAGCTTATTTGGGTGAGTGGGAGTTGTGCCTTGGGCCATGTCGCTAAAGCTTTGGTCTGGTATTTCCTGTGGCTTTTGTTTTTTGAGGAATTGCGGCAGTCCGACAACCAGCCGGCCGTCGTAGGTGAATGGGACAATATAGCAACCGTTCAAGTTCTTATTGCCGCCACTTAATCGCTCGATCTCATAATTTGGCACATCGATTTGCATTAGTCTCCAAGGCGTCCACGTGGCGTAGACACAATCGAATGTGCGGTAGTAATACTTGTATGGCGCAACCGCTGGTCTTGCAAAGAAGTGCACCGTCTGGATATTCGGGATCGTGTTGTTCTTCCCCTTTGCACCCGGTATGTCCTCAGCATAGACGGCCACAGTCTGCAGATTCGCCACCTCATTCACCGCGAATAGATAATTCTTCAGCCCGTTGAGGGTCGTCTGCTCGGTGATGTCGCCCTGGAGAAGCTGCGACTCCAATTGCTGGAACTCCGGCGACTTGTCGTCTCGCAGCGACGACTGGATCCAGTTCTCTGGGAACAGGTACACCTTTCGGTTTGCTTCCCAGAGGCGATAGCGTTGCATCCAATTCCATCTCTGCCGATCAATCAGATTGACAGAAACTCCGGTGCCGAACCCTTTGTCTTGGTCCTCGAGGCCCAGGAGACAGCGCTGGATGAACAGCTGCACGCTCGAAGTAGCCTGTTTAAGCCGGGACGTCTGCATGCAAGGACACATGCTAGGGTCTATGAGGAAGAACTCAAACAAGCTGTCTGCATCGATGACGCCCTGCTCTATCAGCGCTGGCTGCGATACGAGATACGCGACCAATGCGTTGCTTTGGTTTTGTCGAAGGGTGTCGAATGTGGGCTTGATGGCCTTGTCCCAGTCGCTGAGAGTGTACTTCGTGCGAATGGCCATCCGGATTTCGTTGGAGATTTCTTCTAGTGACGTGAAGCTCACAGCTGGCTTGGCCCAAATAAACAAATTATCAATGTCGACATTAATAGCGCTTGCCGCGGCAATGGCGTCTTTGAGTTTGGTCATGTTTACCTCGTTCTTGAAGTCGGCAGGATTTTGAAGATTAAAGTTTGCCGGACGGATGAAGGTGGCAACGACGTCGACTTTCCACTGTGTCACTTTGTTGATCTGCGCTGGTATATCCGCCGCCTTTGAAGTCGGTAATTTGGCCCATGAGAAGAGCTGAAGTAGCGTGTACGAATTAGACTTTGGAAGACCAGTCCGAAGTATGGCGTATGCATTGAGTCGCTTCAAGTAGTCTAGATTCAAACTGTTCCAGTTGAATCCAGCAAAATCCGCGCCGTTGATCTGGAAGTAATTCACCTCATCCAGAGTCAAGTTGAAGTTGTTGATATAAAATGCAGCCTTCATGAGTAGGACCAGCACACTCCGCACCACGGAGGTCGCATGGGCCGGAATGAGGAATGATGATGGAATCAAGCTGGGCACACTGATGTCAGTCTTCCAAGACAATTTGGTTGCGAGCTGATCCCCAACTTGCAGGGTATACATTTGGCCTCCAGTCAACTGAATTGGTTGGCCAAACCAAACATTGGTTGGATCCTCCTGCTGCTGGAAGAATTCGTACGTTACACCGTTGAGACTGATTGAAGCGGGCTGGTTATCGTCCTTTACAGAATTCGCGTAGAAGGTATACTTGTCTGTCGTGCTGACAATAAGATATCCATTCCACGAGGTTTGAGAAGATGGGTCACTTTTGATTGCCTCGATGGCTTGGAGAGCCGATTTTCCAGCAGCACCAGCAGTACTAGGCAGAACCAAGATATCCTGCAAAAGGGCCGTGACTATAAGATTGCCGATGGAAACTGCTGACGCCATGGTCGAAACGATGCTTTGCGTAGACAGTTGGCTTTGTAGGAACGGAATGAAGGACTGAAGAAAATAAAGTCTCTTCGTCGGCGCAGTACCAGGATTATCTGACGAGGTTGATGTAAGTACATCTCCAGATACCAATTGGGACATTGCTTCGGCTTTATTTGGGAAGATGGGGGCGAGAGTCGTGTTGAAGAATGTGGCAGCTTGTTTGGAAAGACGACCTAGCGCAGCTGACCACTTTGGATTCGAGGATACCGCCTTGGCTTGTCCAAGTTCATCAGTTGTAAGTTGGCCTATTGTTTGGAGCATGGCGCTCTCTCCAGCGACGTATTTCAGCTTGCCTTTAAGATTTACCGGGATAGTGATGTTATCAATCTTTGGCGCATTTGTCGAGTACACGCGAGTCCCCTCCAAGAAGCCCAGGATGTCGGGAACAGTTGACTGGGAGAAGATGAACTGTGCCTTAGCCGTGACGAGAGCACTCGTGGCTTCATCTTCAGAAGTGACATTCTGCTGTTGAGACTCAATGTCCTTAAGGTTCGTGTAGAGATTGGCGGCCAGTTGTGATACGAACAAGTCCGTAGGCCCGATTGGATACAATGGATCATCAACGTTGCTGAAGATGTAAGCCAGTTGCTGGATGCTGAAGCCAGCATCTGTGATCTTGGTCCAGAGCTTGAGCAACTCAAGCGCCTTCTCCGCCGATGCCCATGGGACGGAGAAGATGTTGAAGAACTGCTCAAGGTATTTTGGCTTCAAGACAAGCATCTTTGCAAAGACGCTATGTCGGTAAATTGCTGAGATGTTATCGAGTGTCAAGTCGTCACTGATAGCCGCAATGCGAATGATATCGCTCAGGTCGTCTGACTTGAGATTGAAAGCCGCAAGAATAACTGGGCGATGTTCTGAAATCTTGGCTGGAGGTGACTGAACCAAATAGTTGCCATCTGCATCCGCCGCGAACACTCTGTCAATTCCAAGAATATTGTGTCTCAAAAATAGCTGGGCATATAAGGAACTGTCCCCGTGTTGATCAATGACCGTCCACAATGTCAAAACTTGTAGGAGGCTCATGCCAACAAGATCTACGATCTTCTTCACGGCTGCAATTTGAGTGATCAGGAATGGTGAAATTTCGAGCGTTGGCTGGATATCAGGAGTGGTAGGCTTGGGAGTTCCACTATTATCTTTTCCATGTTTGCAGCTGCAGTGTTTGTGTGTAGGCTTTTTGTTGTGGACAGGCTTCAACTTGCCACAATGTCCACAATACTTACCACCGCTCGGACTTCCATTCGAGTATAGTTTTACGTTGCTATCTGTTGTGGATGGCTTTTGCCTATCGCACTTGTCGCAGCCAGCATTTCCGCAATCGCATGGCTCTTGGAAATCGCCGTAGTCAACATCATTGTCCACGCCGCTGGTACCACCCGTAGGAGTAGTGCGACCACCAAGTTGAGGGCCTGCCCCAAACGCGGAAATAACGGCGTCGACTTCTGCAATAGTCCAGCTTAGCTTTCGCCAGAGCCGCAAAAATCTGTGCATGCGATCATATTCATGCCGAGTGACAGACTTGCCGTCCAAATGCTGCAACCGTACCTTTGTAAAATCGCAGTCGTCATAGGTCACGGACCACGGAGTCGCAGTAGTCACCCCATTGATGACGAGCTTGGAATCTGGGGAAGTGACTGAACCATCTGCATATAGTCCAGTGGGTTTGTCTGTTCGGACAACCTTGAGAGAGTACCGGGTCCATAAACTGGCCAGAAGAACCCCGTTCGTGCTGTAAACTGTCCCGTCTAGGGCTACATATCCCACCGGAACCGGGGAATTGGCATCGACGGTGATGGAACCATTCGTGTGCATGTGACCAACGAGCAACTCTCCAGGTGCTATCGTGGGTGGTGTTGGATCAGTACTGGGAGGAGCAGCACTTGCAGCAGCAGTTGTAGCCTTCCTCGCAGTCAGTTTGGGTACCGTGACCGTTAACGGCGGAGTGTATGCGATGATATCGCCTTCCCATGGCAGCCGTTGGCCTTCCCCAGAATCCAGAACAATGATCTTGCCGACCGACTCAAAGTACTTCCAGATCCAGTCCTTTATCTCAGTATCGCATCCGCACCGGCATTTTTTCGGCTCGTGACTCTTGACTTCGTTTGTCTTTGACTCCTCATTTTTGTCGGTAGCGAGCAGCTCGGAAAACCTGGGGGGCTGTCGGTTCTTAAAAAGAAGCTGACAACATGTCTGCTTCTTGAGTGCTCCCTTGACAACCTCCTGAAAACCCGAATCATCATCGACGGGATGTTCCAAGAATTGCAACAATGGCCTTAGCCTGGCCTTTCGATGCTTCTCCGACTTATCAATCTTCGTCGCGAGAAACCGGTAGCTGAACTGGAAGCTCTCTAGGATGACTTTGGCACGGCCCTTAGGCATGTTCGGATTGATGTAGTTGGTTCGTAGCATATCGACAAGATCTGCATACAAGATACCGGTACGTGGAAGGAACTGTGCTTTGACAAAAGTGAGACCTGTTCCATTCACAGCATCAAGCATGTCCTTGGAAGATGTGTAGTCCAATCCCCAATATTCCCAATCCTTCTTCACGCCAATGTGCTTTCTATAGGTTGAGACAGAGACGTCTTCACCATGACGAATGTCGAAATGCTGTTTTCGCCAGAATGCCTGCTTGGTGAGAATGATGTACTCTTCTTGAGAGATACCAAGCTGTTCGGCTGCAACAGACCGGGTAAGAGCCTCTTGATGGATCTTGACCAATGCCGCCTGATCGTCAGCACTGATTGAGTTCGACAATGAAAAGTTTCCGGTGTTCACGTCGTCATCGTCGTCGCTCGTGAGACAGTCTGGATCGCCATCATCATCGTCAACTGTATCATTGCCACAATCATTGCCCGAATCGTCCACACAATCGTTGGTGGTGGAATCTTCCGGACAAGGAAGGGGAAATTTCGTCGGTTTGCATGGACATATAACCGTGTCCCACGTGTCAGGTGTGGTCTTTGCAGGCGGAATATACGTCGCTTGAAAGATCCTTAATACATCCGCACGACTGGTTCTAAGGAACAAGAGAAATTGACGGATAACATCAAGTGGCTGATTATAAGGAAGCGTTGCGGCTGGGTACACAGATTGCTGGAGGGCTTGATATGCATGGATGTTGACATTTTGTGGAGTCGCCATGAGTTCTTCAGTGCTGCCGCCGAGGCCATCTGCATTATCCGAGGAGTTGAATATATCGATCCAGGTCTGTTTTCCGTTCTTTGGAGAGTTGATGTATCGTTGCTGATGGTAAATGAATGACTCCATGACCTCATTCGCGAGATCGATGTATGGTAGCACCGTATTTGTGTTGGCGCATGTGAGTTCAAGACATGCAATATCAGGACGCCTTCTGAATAGGTAGTCAAGCGGAGAGCCATAAATGTCCTGGGAGTCGGTCCAGTCTGACCATTGCGAGTCGGTCGTATTAGGGTAAAGATCATTGTTCCTTAGAAACTGCAGCAACTCCACTAGATAGCTTGCCGGACTAGTGACAGAGGTGCAGTCGGAGCATTCACAGTAATCGAGGCTTCCAAAGAGCTGCTCGAGATTGATCTGCTCAGGCTTATCACTGGATGCAACTTTCATCCGCTCGATGCGCGCAATCGCCGTCTCCTTGCCGTCTATTGCGGCGAGACCAGTCCCGCGGGCACCATGGAGGATCGAAGTGAGGGCATGATCGTTGCGAGCAGCTACTTGTACGGCATGACCATGAATGTTTTTGGCCGCTTCTGCTCCACCAACTTCGGGTCCAAAGTTATCGACGAACTGATCTTCTGGAAGTTGAGAGATTTTATGTGCGGAGAGTTTGAACTGCACAAGAGCTGGAAGGGCCTTTGGATCTGAAGTGAGGGCTTGAGCCACAGCAACGCCTTTGAGGCCATTGGCTACAGCAGAGTGGTCCTTGTCCGGGACGTCAGAGAATGCAGCTGGATCTGAAAGCAAAATGGAAATGCCATGCTTCCGAAAGTGGAAGTCTGGCTTATTTTTCAGTACCTGGGCTATGCCAGATTGAATATCATTAATACTCTGAGGAGGAGGCGCAGTGATAGCAGCTTTTTGCAAAAGCCGCTTTGGAGTACTACTGGTAGTGGTACTGGGGGTAGCCTTAGATGGAGCTTTGTCAAGATTGAGTTCGCCGTTTTGGAGCATGCGCTGAACAAAAGCCGATGTTTCGGCATTGAACAAGGCCTGTTGGAATTTTGCTACAGCCTCGGCTCGAGAACTTGACGTGGGACCGGGAGAAGCAGACGAAGTGGCGACCTTAGCAGAAGTCTGGCCGAGAGGTTTTGCCGCTGGAGTTGGAGCCAGAAGCTGGTCCAATCTGTCGTCGTGATAGTTCAAGGCAACATCTCGTAGCGACTTCACATTGGGGTCGGCAAGAAGAGCCTTGGTCAAGACAGGATTCTCGTCGGTGATAGTCGCCAGATCATTGGCGAATTGAAGGCGACTAGCATTGTCGTCGGCGGCTGGGCCGTTGGTTGGTGGTGGAGGAGATGCATCGGAGAGATGGTCCAGAAGCGCCTCGATGTCCGGAGGAGCGATTGACTTCAGAAATGCTATGCGTGAAGGAGAAGCTTGAACTGGAATTCGACTCGCTGATGGAGAAGATAAGGTGTTCCTTTTGGGGTCCATTTTTGAAGAGTTCAACTTGAAGTTGTCACTGGGCAGAAAGTAAAGAGCATGCTGTTGCCTAAATACACACAGACACTGAACCAACGAGGTTCACTTAAGTCAATGTAATTACGCTTTAAAAATCATGATGGTAAGCAGCGATGGAAAGGAAATGCCTTGCAGTGGAAATATTTGACTGGTTTCCTCGAGGCGAGGAGTTGCTGGGAGCCAGTCCCTGGCGAAGGCTTTGCGCCCGAGAGGACGAGAAATAGCAGAGACATGGTGCCACTTTCGCATTGAGCGGCCTTCTACCAAGAGGAAAGAGGAATGCAGCTATTCGGAGATGGTGAAAGAGCTGAAAGAGCTGAGGTGAAGCTAATGCAAGCCAGCTCTTAGGGGCTAAATCGGCTCAATGACCCGATTTGCTGGTGTTTACGCGAGCCCCACTTTAGCTCCTCCATCCTCCAATGTCCGTACATCTCGAAGTCTCCAGTCGCAGGACTGTCCAGCCTATCTTCAGCTCTTGAACACTCTGCGCTCCTTAAACTTCTCATTCGCCGTCTCTCCCAAGATCGGGACCTCATGGCTGCCCTTGACCGCATGATGTTAATACTCCATTTGCTGCTGTGGACAAGGCTGAAGGCTGAGCCCCCTCCCCCACATCTTCCTGCCTAATTGATTCGCTCTTCTCTCTCCTCTCTCCTCTCTCCTCACCAAACTCTGCATTGCAGGATACTCTCCTAAATATCATTATACGATGGAGCTTTCCATCGTCTTGTCCGCCTCAAACTCGTTCGTAGTCCAGATTAAGGCAGACGCTCTGGCTGTAAACCACTTCTCCAATCGCGCCTGATCCTCATCGACCACTGCTAACATACTGCTAGTACTCAATTTACAAGACACCTATGGTTTCTTGCACGACGAGTCTACATACTGGTGCCGGTAGCCTTTCGATCGTTCAGGTATCTATCTCGACTTCAAGTTCACCACTGCCCATTTGATTCAAGACCGAATTGGTGACCACCATGCCCGCTGATAGCAAAGGTGAGCCCGAGAATCAAAAGGCATCCCATACAGCGTTTCAGCCATCAGATTCTCATGAGGCTTCAAGTGCCGGTCTGCCCGGAGGAAAGCAGTCCCAGCCTGAGCACTTTATCCCGCAAGCTCCAGCTATATCGGTGCCGAAAGGTGGTGGAGCAATCAGTGACATAGGCGAAAAGTTCAGCGCCAACCTTGCCACGGGAACAGGCTCCTTGAGCGTGCCCATTGTTGCAAGCACTGGCCGCGCAGGCTTTACTCCTCAACTCACTCTCGCCTACGACTCCGGCAACGGAAATGGTCCATTTGGCATTGGCTGGCATCTTTCACTGCCGGCCATCACCCGCAAGACTGACAAAGGTTTACCGCGCTATCAGGACGCTGATGAGTCTGATGTCTTCATCCTCTCTGGTTCTGAAGACTTGGTCCCTCTTTATCAGGTTGATCAAAACGGCAAATTGATCATCGACGGATTTGGAAAGCCGGTATATGAAGAAACTGTTCGCAACGGTTATACGATTCGTCATTATCGTCCTCGTATAGAAGGGTTATTTGCCCGCATAGAACGTTGGACTCGCCAAACAGATGGAGATATTCACTGGCGATCCATTACCCGCGCCAACATCACCACTTTGTACGGGAAAACCGGCAATTCTCGAATCTCTTCCCAGACAGACTCGCCAGTTCCTGGCCCCCAACGCACCTTTTCCTGGCTTGTCTGCGAAACTTATGATGACAAAGGAAACACCAGTATCTACAAGTACAAAGAAGAAGACTCAGCAAACGTCCCCGTGTGGAGTGCGAACGAATTAAATCGCACACCTCGGACCCGCTCTACTAATCGCTACCTCAAAAGCATCCAATATGGCAACCGTCTCCCCAATCGTGACAGTGCATGGGCAGCGACCGACTCTTTTGCCCTACCTGATGCCACTTGGATGTTTCAGCTCGTGTTCGACTATGGTGAGCATGATCTCGATAAACCCACTCCGACCGATGCCAATATGTGGGCCTGTCGTGACGACCCAATATCCTCCTACCGGTCTGGATTTGAAGTTCGCACATATCGTTTGTGCCGACGCGTGCTCATGTTTCATTCGTTCCCAGATCAACAGGCTGCTGATCACCGTCTTGTGCAATCGATGGATTTCTCGTATAATCACGGGCCTGTCATCTCATTCATGACGAGTATTACACGGTGCGGCTACGTTCTCCAATCAGACCAACAGCAACGGAGCCAGTACATCAAGAGGTCCTTCCCACCACTTGAGTTCCAATACAGTCAACCTCCCACATCAGAGCAGCTAGCTCAGCTACCCGTCCGAGCTGTTGATGCAGACAGTCTCGAGAACTTACCCTACGGCGTTGATGGCTCCGCATACTCGTGGGTAGATTTAGACGGCGATGGTCTCTCTGGAATCATCACCCAGCAATCAGGTGGCTGGTTCTACAAGAGGAATCTGAGCGCTAATAATCAAATTATGGAAAACGGCACTGAGAAGACTTTAGCCCGATTCGGTCCCTTAGAGTACATCATGGATTCTCCTGCTATCAATTCTAGTCCTCCACAATTCATGGATCTCGCTGGTGACGGGCATATGGACCTTGTCTTGATGGACGGACTTCTGCAGGGGTTTTACAAACGGACAGATGACTTCGACTGGCTATCTTTCCGCTCTTTCTCTTCATGGCCAAACGTGGACACGCATAATCCCAATCTCAAGTTTGTTGACCTTAATGGTGATGGCTTTGCAGATATTCTCATCACGGAAAACGACATTTTTACGTGGTACCCATCCCTAGCCGAAGATGGGTACGGTCCTCCAGTAGTCGTCTCGCAAGCCCTCAATGGCGACGAAGGACCAAGACTGGTATTTGCTGATGCAGAAGGAGCCATATTCCTGGCAGATCTCTCTGGTGATGGACTGAATGATCTTGTACGCATCCGAAATGGCGAGGTCACCTACTGGCCCAATCTCGGATACGGTTACTTTGGCTTTCGAGTCATCATGGAAAATGCTCCGTGGTTTGATCATCCCGACCAATTCAACCACAACCGCATCCGAATTGCCGATATTGACGGATCCGGAACATCAGATATAATCTACCTCGGTCGAGAGACTGTCGATATCTATCGCAATCAATCTGGTAATGGCTGGAGCAAAGCCGATAGGCTCCAAGGCCTACCACCCGGAGACCAGATGGTGTCCGTCACGACCATAGATTTACTTGGTGCTGGGACTATCTGCCTCGTTTGGTCATCATTCATGCCAAGCGATGCACGTCAACCCATGCACTATATTGATCTCATGGACGGCAAAAAACCGCATCTTCTCACCAAGTTTGTTAACAATATGGGTTCCGAGACACGCATCCATTATAGACCCTCAACCTTTTTCTTCGAACAGGACCGGGATTCTGGGAAACCATGGGTGACGCGGTTATCTTTTCCAGTTCAATGCGTGGAGCGCGTTGATACGTTTGACCGTATCAGCCGAAATCATTTTGCGTCGCGATATGCATACCATCACGGCTTCTTCGATGGTATTGAGCGAGAGTTCAACGGTTTCGGGATGGTGGAGCAGTGGGACACGGAGGAATTTGGAGCTTTGAATGATACCGCTACCATTTCGGACACGGGAAACATTGACACTACCTCCAACGTCCCACCTATTCACACCAAGACGTGGTTTCATACTGGCGCCTTTTTCGATCAAGACACCATCAGCCGGCACATGGCTTATGAGTATTTTGGGGCGCCGACTTCTGGCGACGCACAATTCCAGCAGTTCTACGACGCTCTTCTGCCGGATACCATCTTGCCACCTGTGCCACTAACTGCAGACGAAATGCGGGAAGCTAGTCGCTCGCTCAAAGGCTCCATATTACGCAAAGAGGTCTACGCCGAAGATGGAACTTCCAAGGCGAGTGTTCCGTATAGCGTATCTGAGAGCAACTTCACTATCATGTTTCTGCAACCGCAGGGCAACAATCTCTACTCAATCTTCTTTAAGCACCCTCGAGAGAGCGTTAGTTTTCAGTGCGAGCGCAATTTGGATGACCCGCGCGTAAATCATGACCTGGTGCTGGAGGTAGATCGCTACGGGAACGAGCTGCGCTCGGTCGTAATCGGCTATGGACGACAGCCGGGACGCAGTCCATTGACAGGTGACGATAAGGCCAAGCAAGAGCAGCTTCTCATTACATATGCGGAAAAAGATGCCACTAACTTGATAGATCAGCCAGATGACTATCGTACACCTATTTACAGTGGAAAGCGAAGCTATGAATTTAGTGGCTTCGTACTTCCAAATGGCGCAGCGCGCTTCTCCTTTGATACTTTCGCAGCAGACGGCTTTGCTCCGCTAAAGACATTGAACGAGATACCTTTTGAGCAAGACAATAATCCAAACCTTCTCCAGAAGCGGCTTCTAAGCAGTAGCCAAATGCTCTATCGCAGTAACGATCTTAGTCGTCTCTTGCCTCCAGGTCAAGTCGAGTCGATGGCATTACCTGGCGTGGAGTACAAGTTGGCATTCACCCCCGGACTGATATCGCAAGTATTTCAGCGTAAAAACACTGATGGCTCTGTTGATAACCTCTTTCCCAATCCAGCGAGTATGCTTGGTGGCCGTCAGAATGACCAAGCTGGTTTGGTTAACAAAGACAATGACGGCCGCTGGTGGGTCCCATCTGGGCGACTCTATTACCATCCAGATGCCAACGCAACGCCGGATCAAGAGCTACTAGAAGCGCGAGGAAATTTCTTCCTCGCACGCCGCTTCACTGACCAATTCGACAACAGCGCCACGGTGGAGTATGATTCAAATCGACTTTTATTGATCCGGACTCAAGACCCAATGGGTAACACGGTAATATGCCAGAATGATTACCGTGTGCTAGAGCCCGTCGTGGTTACGAATCCTAACGGCAATCGCACGGCAGTCGCTTTTGACGCTCTCGGACTGGTAGCCGGAACAGCTGTCATGGGTAAGACATCAGAGGCCTTGGGAGATAATCTAGACGGGTTCGTTCCCGATCTCTCCTCAGATGATATCAAACAATTCTTTTCCCAGCCGAAAGATTCCCAGATGGGTTCAAAACTGCTAGGCAATGCGACGACACGCATTGTATACGACACAGCGCGATACTGGCTGGAACCCGATCCGCAAAAGAGAATGCCGATCTTTGCGGTCACGCTCTCCCGTGAGACGCACACGAGCGACGGAATTCCGCCTGACAGTCTGAAGGTTCATGTTAATTTTGCCTACTCTGACGGGTTCGGCCGCGAGATCCAACACAAAGTCCAAGCAGAGCCCGGGGCCGTCGAAGGGGTGACTGGTACGGTCAATCCTCGCTGGGCTGGAACGGGGTGGACCATCTTCAACAACAAGGGCAAACCAGTCCGTCAGTACGAGCCCTTCTTTGACGACACACATGAGTTCTCATTTAGCAGCATCAGGGGCGTTAGTCCAGTGGTGTTCTATGACGCGATGGAGCGCGCCGTCGCAACTCTGCATCCGGATCACAGCTGGGAAAAAGTAATCTTCGATCCGTGGCAGCAGACCTCCTACGATCGTAACGATACCGTGCTGGGCGACCCACAAACGGACCCTGACGTGGGCTATTTTTTTGACAAGCTGCAGGACAAGGAGTATCTGCCGACCTGGTACGGTGCTCGGAAGAATGGCCAACTGGGTCCCAATGAGAAATCTGCAGCCGCAAAGGCCACCGCTCACGCGAATACTCCAAGCACGACATATGCAGACTCGCTGGGTCGCACGTTCCTGACTGTTGTTGACAATGGGACATACGGAAAATACGAAACCCGAGCCGTCCTGGACATCCAAGGCGATCAGCGTGCATCCATCGACGCAAATGGCCGGGTGGTGATGCGCTATGACTATGATATGCTCAAAGCACACATTCACCACGCGAGCATGGAAGCTGGTGAGCGCTGGACGCTCAACAACGCAGTCGGCGTAGCTCTATTAGCCTGGAATAGCCGGCAGTTCAGGACACGAACTGAATACGACGGGCTCCATCGACATATTGGAACTTACTTGCAGAATGGCACCGAGCCAGAGAAACAGGTGGAACGCATTGTCTATGGCGAGTCGCTACCCAGTCCGGAAAGGAATAATCAGCGCGGAAAATCGGTGCAGATATTTGATCAGGCAGGCTTGGTCACCAACGATGCGTATGACTTTAAGGGGAATTTGTTGAGAAGCCAGCGCCAGTTTGCTCAGGAGTACAAGGAAACGGTGGACTGGACGACATCTCCGCCGTTAGACGCCTCTGTTTACTCAAACCGGACTCGCTACGATGCGCTCAATCGAGTGGTGGAGCTGACGGCACCGGACAGCAGCATTACGCGCCTCATATACTCCGAGGCTAATATGCCGGACCAGATCTTCGCCAATTTACGAGGAGAGGAGAAGAATGGACAACCTTTCTTCACTCCATTCGTCACTAATATGGAGTACGACGCCAAGGGCCAGCGCACGCTGGTAGAGTATGGCAATGGCGCAAACACAAACTTTGCGTACGACCCATATACTTTCCGCATCACAGACCTGCAGACACAGCGCGGCGGAGACCCGCTGCAAAAGCTGCACTATACATATGACCCCGTCGGCAACATCACTTATACTGAAGACACTGCCCAGCAAACAGTCTACTTCCGCAACCGCCGCGTGGAGCCCAGCGCTGACTACACCTACGATGCAGTGTACCGCCTAATTGCTACAACTGGCCGAGAGCACTTGGGCATCAGCAGTAGTGGCCAACTTAATGGCCCAACGGCGCCCGACGCATTCAACAAATTCCAGACTCGCCTCATCCATCCTGGCGACGGGAACGCCCTGGGAAACTACACCGAAACATATATCTATGATGCAGTAGACAACATCCTCGCTATGAAACACGCCAGCAGCGACCCCTCCAAGCCCGGCTGGACTCGCTCGTACACATACAACGAACCTAGCCAGCTGGACGCCAGCCAGAAATCCAACCGCCTCAGCTCGACAAGTGTGGGCTCCGCCGCTGAAAACTACAGCTATGCTGGGAGCGCTGGACTGCACGGATCCATGAGTCTGCCACACCTCTCGGTCATGGAATGGGATTACAAAGACCAACTGCACCACACGGCGCAGCAGGTCGTCAATACCGGCACCCCAGAGAGCACGTGGTATGTATACGACGGCAGCGGGCAGCGCACCCGTAAGGTCACCGAGCGGCAGGCTGCAGCGGGAGTGACTCCAATGCGGCTGAAGGAGCGGATATATCTGGGCGTCTTTGAGATCTACCGCGAGTATGCCGCCGACGGGACCACTGTAAACCTGGAGCGCGAGACACTGAACGTCATGGACGAAAGCAACCGGGTCGCCCTCGTCGAGACCCGTAGCCAGGGTGTGGACCAAGCCCCGGAGAAGATCATGCGCTTCCAGTTCAGCAATCTCCTCGGCACCGCCATTCTCGAACTCGACAACCAAGCACTAATCATCTCGTACGAAGAGTACTTCCCCTTTGGAGCAACCTCCTACCAAGCCATGAGCTCCCAAACCGAAACACCGAAGCGATACCGGTACACTGGCAAAGAGCGCGACGAGGAAAGTGGGCTATACTACCACGGCGCGCGGTACTACGCGTGCTGGCTGGGCCGATGGACAGCGTGTGATCCAAAGGATCTTGCGGACGGGGATAATTTGTACCGGTATGTGAAGAATAATCCAATTTCGCACAACGATCCGACAGGCACTTTGTCGTGGGGGCAGGTTGCCGGGATTGCGGCTGCGGTGGTGGTCGGGACGGTGGTTACTGTCGCCACGGCAGGTCTAGCAGGTCCTGTTGTTGGAGCTGCTGCTGCGGCAGTGATCGGTGGTATTGTAGGCGGAGCGGCGGGCGGTGCAATTGGGGCGGCAGTGGAGACGAAGATTGATAATGGCGCTGTGGACTGGAAGGCCGTTGGTACAGGTGCCCTGGTGGGCGGTGTAACTGGCGGGGTCCTCGCCGGCGGCGGACAGGCCCTTTCTGCGATTGCGCGGTCCTCCGTGGCCAAGGCCGTGGGGACGGGGCTCGCGGAATCCGGTGCTGGGAAATTCGTGGCCAAAGTCGCCAGCTCTGGGCCCGCGCAGGCTGTGAGCAAGGCGGCAAACAGGGCGGTCGGGTGGGCGGCCAAGACGAGCGTCGGGAAGGCAGCGAAGGAAGTTGTGGAAAAGGGGGTTGCGAAGCCTCTGGCGGCGCTGCACGAGGCGGCCGAGGGCTTGGGCACGCGGTTCTCGCTTTCTACAGGTATCGGGAAGGCCGCGGCACGGGACAGTGTGGAGGCCGCGGCAGGCTCATCCTTGAAAACTGGCGGCGGTGGTGAGCCTCCTGGTGGGTCTTCAAGCGGTGGAGACAGTTGGTCGGAGTTTTCACAGGAACCGTGGCCAGAACCCAACGATCCATGGGATCCCAAACCCGAAACGCAAATGAAGTGGGCAGAACTCAAACTTGGTGATGCGAGCCCCATGGAATTGAAGCTTTGGAACGATGTCATGGAAGCGGACAATGTTATTATTGGGCGCTCTCTCAATGTCAGACCGCAAGGACAGTTCGTTCTGGACAACTGGTTAATCGACGAAGGAATCACATGGACGCAGGGATGGCAAGACGTGTACAACAGAGCCTTGTACGATCGACTTGCTATTGGCCGTCTGCCAGTGAATGTGATGGCTGGAAGAGGGTTCACACTCGGAGAAGTGAATGCTGCAGAAGCCGGTGCGCGCTCAGCTGGACTAGTCAATCGGATATTTTGGAGTGGCGATATTCATTAGATGGCTGCGGGTTGAAGTAGATTCAACTTGAGTAAGCGGTACCTTGATTCCGATCGATTGACAACACTATCCAAGAGCATTGATGCAGTTACCGGTACAAGAAGGATTTGACACAAAGTTAAATGCTAGAATTCCCTCAGCCGGATCATTCGGTTTCTTGTCTATGGAATGAACAGGAACTGATCCACAGGTTGAGCAGCCGTGTTTTAAGAGTGCATCCGCCAATGGTTTGATTTGCCGGAGCATGATCGGTTTCTTGAGGCCTTGAGGGAAATACAAACTCCTATATGGTCAATTCAGCTATGCTGTTGACTGAATATTAATCTTCTCTTTCTTGCAACGTCTCATGAGTGGCGAAATGGGGTCCCATTTCTGGACCCCTGATCCTGAGCAGACTGGTTTCCAGGGATGTGCATCAAACAAAAGTTGTAGAAATAAGGAGTTTTAATTATTGGAGGGAGGAATATTACAAAACCGAAAATGGAGCTAAGATTGGAATTTACGGGGTGGGTGGTGGACTCAAACGGGTGGTCCGCCAGGCCCGTGAGGAGTCGCAATCAGCTCTTAGGAGCATGCCCGTGACAACTAGAGCATTTTTTTTTTTTTGCTAAGGCAACTACGAGAGCAGTGTACTTCTTGCTAAACGGCTATCTAACTTTACGAACACACTCCCTATCTAGGCTTATAGGGCCTAATAGCGATGAATCAGTGTAGTGGTGGATCAGGTGACTGGTTCTCGTCAGGTGATCTGCCTGAATTCTACTTCTAGTATTTAAGTGCAGGATCCCTCCTTAGGTAGAAAAGTAACGAAAACAATGCTTCTTCTCCTCACTATTAGGTGACAACCACTATTTGAAGGGATGTGGTATACTCTTCTTTTGTTTTGGCCTGGCTATTTTAGTGCCTCCCCGCTCCGGGGCTCGTCTTGGTTCCCTTAACGCACTGTTGCTCTCCTTATCTCTATGCGCAGGCCCCATTTTGGCTGCCCGCCCCCTTTTTTAATTTTTAATTTTTAGAATTCTTGTTCTAAAGTAATATGATGTAAGATTCACTTTTGATTTCCGCCAATTAGAGCCCTACGTTCAGAAACCAGCTCTTTTTGCAATCGCACCCTGCCCTGCTCCGCCTCACTATAGTCACGTGTTAAGTACGCATGTAATAACAACATTATTGGCTCCCCGAAATAGCTTGCAGCTTTTGGAAAATATCTCCAGCCTTAAACTGCTGCCTAAATGCAGCTACCAAAATCCATCTCTTACCCCAACAATTGTTTACCTCCATTACATTGAGAAAAAACCTATCAGATTCGACATAATGTCGATTCAAATCACTACTGGAACGGGTTCGCTGTTAGCCCTAGGCTTTAGTGTTGGAGATCTGACAACCCTCTGGTCATTAGCACGAAAGGTTGGCAATTGGATGTCTGCCGCATCGGGCGACGAGGACCTGTTGAAAATCCTCGACCAAGACGAGTTGGACATTCTGCGACGAAGAGGATTGATAGATATTGACCGGTTCAACAAAATATGGGGCTCAACCATGGCCTTACTGGGTCCCTCTGGTGTCCCAGTCATATACAAGGGAGAGGACGCGGAGAAAAGTCTTGATCGTTTCGGTCGCTTTACAGCGGTGATGGTCTGTACAGTTGCTGCTCTTGACGCATTTGCTTTAGAGACCGTGGTAAAATCAGTGATCAAGAAGGCCCTCGTTGAATTACTACATGCTTCTGAATATGGGGAAGATATCCTGGCGTCTCAGTGTACGGATAGGATAAATGCTTGGCGATCGGCAGCGCGCTTGCGAGGCCTGAAGGCTCGAGCAGAACAAATTCGTTTGGATCTCCTTCGTCGCGATGAAATCGTTGACGGACTAATGCCAATTGGAGACTCTCCATTAATGGTTGACTTCCTTGTTTGGCTTCTTACTGGCTCGTCTGATATCTACACCACTCCTTCTTCAGATGTTGCTGGTGTTGGAAAGTGTCTATCGGAGCTTGGTATCGATATTTTGAGCGTTGAAGGAATGGGTACTGCTTCTTTAGATACACCCTGCAAATTGGTGTATAGTCTTGGGGCTTTATATCGGATGTCTGAAAAGTCAACTTTTTCTCATGTCATGAACAAATTGGCTCGCGACCCCTCCACAACCGTCAGTCTCATAAGCCCCGAGGAGTCATTGACGAAATTTCCCGTGGATATTGACACTGCAAATCGGTGTCGGGGGGCCTGGACTGCGGGCCAAGGAGCTGCAAATTTTGTCGGTCACGCCATTGATGTTCCTCCTCCGCGGCGAAGTTATTACGGACAAGACTTAAAGTTTGTATTCTTTGATAAAGGCTCTCCACCTGCCAGGGCCCAAAGTGGAATCCATACCCTTGCATCTGCTCATGGATTCTTTATCAATAATGAGCTTCTTCGGGGACTCGAGATCACGTTTCAACACGAATCACTGGATACTTTGAAATGGCTGATGGGTCAAACAATAGAGTCAATGAGGACTGAAAATCAAGTGTGGAACCCAAAGTTCAAAGACATTTGCAAAATCCATGCGTTTACTGTCTTCCAAGCCTTCTTCATGGGGTACTACTACGCAATCCTTTTGAAACTCGTGGATACATCAACGTTACAGGTTCAAACCGTTGATGGAAGTTGGGGTTTCCGAGATGCAGTATTCCTTACTAATATGAGAACTCTGTACTTATCTTCTGTCAACGCCGCTATACCCGGCGTTCGCATACTCCGAAGGGAGGACCTTTTGAGCATTCTGGCGACGTTACTCTTTAGCAAAGCTATTATTGTTACACGGACCAAGCGAGTTGAGTATAACAGAGATAGCTGGTGCCTTGGAATAATTGGGAAGCGAGCCTTAGTCGTAAGAAGTCTGTTGAAACCCTGCAGAACAATTCGAGAGGTCGGAAGCTTCATTCTACTTGATGTTGATGCTAGTGGAATACCGACAGATTCAAATGGAGTCATACGTCCAGGTGTCGAAGAAAACTGGCAGAGAATGTTTTACTTCCAAACTGGTGAGGATGACAACAGGGCACTCAAGGGCATTAAGGGAAAGGATGACGAAGATGTAACTTTTCATATTGAAGCAGACTGGGAAGGGAATCCAGAAACGGTGCTTCTTGCTGTTCGTTATTGCGGTCGCCGAATCACCACTATCAATCCCGGACTTGCGGACCGGACGTTTTGCGATGTCATGATTCGCCCGGTAACGAAACCAAGCTCGCAAACTGAGTTTGAGACAGTGGATATGACAGCTCATGAGCTTCTAAGCGGTCATCCTATACCTACTCATAATCTTGATAAGCCTGTCATTATCTGGGTCTCTGGACGCCCTCGTCTACAATATCTTGCAGCACATTTGGTTTCTGGTTCTTGCCTCCTTCGTTTAGAGAGCAACTGCCTCCAGACAGCAATTGAAGACTGTAGGGAGCATGCGGAATCCACTCGATCAAAGTCACTAGTGATCATCAAGGGAGATGGTCCAAAATGTTGTGCTGATATTCTTGACTGGGTTCCGGACGATGTTGATAAGAAAGTTGAGCAGCATAACTCAAGCTTGGTTGGCCATAGAAAAGCACCCAATTTGTTGGGAGATAGCAGCGACGATGAAGTTCAATAAGAAATTTCAATTTAGTCCAGATTTTCTTATATAGCGGGAATTTATTCAAAGGGTAGTAGGAAGTAATTCGCGAGAAAATGAATTATATTATTATTCTTTGTATTAATATAGAGATTACTATGAGCGAAGAGCTAGAAACTTAAACTTTAGAATTTAAAAACCTTAAGAAAGAGTTAGAACCGTTACCGTTTAGGTCGAAATGCGGAAATGAGTGCTTATATCTAGATTCTAACCTAGAATTAACTATCTCACATATTGGTAGGAACCTAGCAACTTACTTTCTTATTATCTATTACTGTCCCTGGGAAATTTTATTATAGGATTAATTAGTCTATAATACCCTGTCAATATCCTAATACACAAAGAGTTTTATAACTAACATCAATATCAAATAAAAAATTGCTAGATTATATTAATATTAAATCTGTGACGTTATGATTAATGAGTATAAGTTTGATAGTGATAGCGCTTCAGGCTAAAGTCTTATCTGCGATCTGCATTGTTTTCTTCCTAGGTAGAACAAAGGCATACCCAGTTCCAAGATTTAACCTAAGCTGAGAGAAATTACCTCACACTCTATATAACAGCAATCAATACCGCTAATTTTAGTCTTACTCTCAGTGGAACAAAGAGAAAATGAGGCCCTGAGCTATTCTGGTAACAGCGGGCTCATTCTGATCGCTGGGACCCCGTTCTAACTCCCCGCGATCCGGCTCGCCGATAGTCGACATTCTCAACAGTACTACTATGATAAGAACCATCTCAAAGTCACAGAGAAAGAAACTAAAGGGTTCCAACTGTCGTGTAGTAGTGTGCAGAAGCGAGGTAGTGGAAGCTGCGCGTAAAGGGTGGGTGAGTTGAGGGTGAGAAGGATTAGCACCAGGTGAGGCGAGGGTGAGCAAAGGTGGGAAAATGTCACATACACTATCACTTAGTGGGAAACTTAGAAGCAAGCTGGGATTCAGGTTAAAAAACATTATATGTCTCTTGAACTGCCTACCTACCTCGATCTGACATGCAGAACGTCTCTTGAAAATTTAAAAATCAACTTTCAGGCACCCGTCGCCAAAGTTTTCTCTTTCCAGAACAGCCATAGTTTCACAAGCAAGGCTCCGCCACGCCACAGCGGCTCAGCCTCCCTAATCGACTTCAATCCAGACCAACTATCTCGAATCAATAACCCAATAATTGACGGAGCTGGGCATCCCGTACACACTGGAGGACGCACGCTACTGTGGAAGCAGAATAGCTCCTTTGTATACGAGATGCTAGGTCCTAGAGGCTCAGTTTCTGAACTCCACAATTTTCCACCTTGATGCTCATCTTCATGTGCAATCCTTCACAGGTACAATTTGAGTGACTAGTCTCATCACCTCCATCATTTGTTTTCGTTTTGGTCATCGTAAAATACAAGCTGTAACTTTAAGTTCTGGGCGGCATTCAGAGAAATGGCTACGATAGATATCAAAAGAGGAGCGGGGAAATTTCCGAATTCAACATCATACAATAGTCCAACATCGGAGTATACTTCTAGTACTCAAACGTTTTTTCAAGTTCAATATCATCTATTCTATCCAATGCCCCCCTCCAAGCTTCAGGTCGATTAAATTTATCTTCTCAACAACCATCATGCGGCCTTGCAGACTTCCCCCAAATCGACAAATCCTGGGTCTCCCCCGTATTCGATGTAGTTATACTTCAGAAATGGGACCATCTCTTTGCGCTTGGAGAAACTCTCAACAAATAACCCCAAGCACCTTTGGAACTGTTGAAACGACCAATATTATTGTTCTCCAGATCCAAAGTGCAACGCAAGACTTAAACTTTGAGACATGGTATAGTATATTGGTCTATCAGTATATTCAAACGGTCATACAATACACAGGTGTTAAAGCTTCGGCGACTACCGGTACTATTAGATTTGCACCCATCGAGATGGCAAAATCACAGCCCTCTGGTTGGTGTTGTCGCAACTGTCAAATTCAGGGATGGGGGTAGGAGTGTATTATTGGCCAGCTCCAACTTTTACTCTTCCTGTCTCAGAGCTGATTAATGCCCAGGGTTTTGAATTGTAAGTAAAGATTTTATCCCGCCATTAAATTTCAGATGTGACTTACAAAAGCATAGTCAATCGCCGTCCATCTAGATGAGCTTTGACGATCTAGCAGCAGTCAACAATTGCCAATACGTGCGCATGAAAACGGGTAATACCTTAGCATTCAACCCACAAGAGCTATCGACTGCTCCTCAGTACCATTGGAGTGATATATCTTGGGAAGCCTGGCTTGTTCTTTCTTTAGCAGGTTCCAGATTTACAGCTGCGACTTGGGGCGACCAGCAATGACTTTATATATTCCTTCTAATATATTTGGCTGATCGAATCAAAATAGAATATGTGGAAATCGACAATAGCACTTTTGGGGGCCCCTGAACTGGGATTGTATTAAATATTTCTCCAAAAGTTCGACTGCGTGACTGCAGCAAATTCCTGGTTGTCAACCTGGGGGCCGCGCTGGAGCGAATCGACGTTTGAATGCGTTTATTTCACAGTCACTCAAGACCCATGCTTCCTATCACTTATTGTACCAGAACGAATTTTTACTGTTTTTTCCGGTATGACTAGCTGTTTTGCTTCCCAACTGCAGTTTTCCGATCCCCCATCGACATTGATACCTGGTAGCGGGTTTCGAACTCTTGATCCCGTTGCAAGCATTGCATTATCACAGCATTCTAATGGAGCAACCCAAGCCCCAGGAGCAATACCACACCCGACCACTGCGCTTCCTACTCAGCCCTAGGATAGCCCACCAAACCCAACGCCAGGACATTCCTTTATCAACCCGGCTAGATCTCCAGCCAAGAATGGTCCATCTCCAAATGGAGATCCACAACCTTCAAAAAGTCCCCTAGCACACCGAAAAATCCACGAGCAAGTAGGCCATCGTCTCCAAGAAATCCGCGCTGATTCAATGATCCGGATCCCGCGAACATTCAACAAATTCAAACAGGTAATGCCCCACCACCCACTGCTGGACCAAGATATATCTTCGCATCCGAGACACTTACCCCCGGTGGGGGGTTATTACAGCTTCTGTAACAGTGACACGTCTCCTACCCGATGGTTCTAGTGTGGTAGTTGCAGGCAAAACGCAAGCTATTTCGGACTTCTTGTCGTCAGCTGGAAGTGACGCAAGTATCGTTGTTGGAGCAGAGACGATAGCATTAAGTCCAGGTGCAAGTCTGTTTATCGGAAGTAACACAGTCTCGTTGAATGCTATTCTTGGTGAGGATGGGTATGTGATCTCTCCGGGTCCAACCGTTCTACCAGGTGCGAATGAAGGTGAAAATAGGTTTATCATCATTGGAGATGTGACAACGCAACTCAGCGCTATCATCAAAAACGGATATGTTATTGTTTGGGGCAAAACCGTACCGGTGTGTATGATACTCGGCACTCAACATATACCTTTGAGAACTTCTTCAGCAGGAGCACAAACCGGCAGTGGTAGAGAAGGGAGCCCAAGCACAACTGCGCAAGGGGGGCTGGGTGGCATCATTGCAAGCATGGGAGGACTCAGGGGCCCACAGTCAGCAACATCAATTTCGTCTACAGAATTCGGAGGGAATGGCACGGCTGGGACCAGCACTGGTGGTGGGGGATTTATTGGTGGGGCTTTGAAATCAGGATCAGTGCGGATGATGGGTATAGTAGCGATCGCAGGGGTGGCAACATAGATTCCCCTCGCAACCCCCCAGAATCCGGACCATGGCAACCCACCTCTCTCGAACACTCCCCAAGTATGACAAAAGCAGAATTAAGCAAGCAATGGTAAGACAATCACGCCCAAATTTCCATCTCATTGTTCTCTCAGTTCAAAGCAGAATATTATGCTCGAGTCCACAGTCCCTTCACCAAAACATACCAGGACCTCAAACTCGACTTATCGAAGTACTCAGTCGTCGATGAGCTAGTTGCGCGCCAGAAGTTAATACGGCAACAAAGACACTACTGGACCAACGAGATGGATCTACGACTAGTACCATGAAGTTGTGCTGATTGATGAGTGTTGATGCCTGCAGGATGAGGCTATGAGGCAGCAGGAATTGTGAGAGGTGGGACAGAGGTTGTGTTGTGATCGGGATGGGAAGTGTGTAATTGATATTCCGGACCAAATCCAGGCGGCTTAGGAACGGCCCAACAGCATTCCGTACGACTGAACTTCAGCTATCTAGACTCCCACTCGGTAAAGATACTATAAAAGCGCAAAACTTCAAGCTCCACCAGCTCCGTCAAACATCACGCAGCTTATCCCCATCCGGCTACGCGTCCCCACATTAAGCCTATCTGCAAGATGCAGGTCTAACACATGCAGAATCTGCATGCAAGGCATCGGGCATTTAATACGGGATATACCGGCATGCAGTATGCAGATACATTAGCCGTAAATGTAAAGTTCAGAGGGTAAGCGAAGGGGGGATGGGGGATTTTAGTGAGAGTAAAGGGGTAGAAGTACGGTAAGCGAGGGCAAGTTGAAATGGAGGAGTAAGACGGCGACAAATTTGAATGCATGGCTGGTTTGACTTGAGAGATGGCGAGTCAAACATAAAGGCCTGAGACCAGAAGTCACCGGGTCAAGTTGTAACTACAACTTGGGTAAAAGCAATTGAACAGGAGCAGATGCCGATGCTTTCGCTTGGTAAGTGGCCGGCAGTCCATATTCAGACAGTGAATGGAAACATATCTTGTAATGAAAACACAAAAACACGCATCATTTCCTGCGATATTTGGAAAACAAAGTTTAACAAATCAAAAACTCGCAAAACGCCAAAAACAAAAATACCCACTTACGATAATCACTTACAAGATATGTCCGCTATCCTCAAAGCGCCTCAAACTGATCCGCAGTATCCAGCCACCCATCCACCTTCTTCAACCCCTTCTCATACTCTACCTGCGGCGTATCCCTCTCTCTCCATTTAACTTCCGGCTCTTCCTCCCCCTCTTCATCTCCCTCCTCAAACTCCTCCTGACTCCTCCTATCCCCCATCTCATCATTCAAAAACTCACCCTGCTGAAACACGCCCCTCAAATCCTCCTCTTTCCCCCTAGACAATTTCTTCCTCTCTATTTCCCTTTTCTCCTGCTTCTCTCTAAATTTAGGTATTTCTTCCACTTCTTCGATTTCGAGGGTTCCGACATCTTGTTCGTTAATCGGTGTTCCGGGAAATTCTTCACGGTCGTTTTGTCGCTTTACGATGCGTTGCTCTATATCGCTGCTTGCGTTGATTAGTCTATAACTCCTCGTTTCTTCGTTATCTTGTCCTATACGATTAATTCTTGCATAAGCTTGCAACTCGCGGTTGAAATCGTAGTCTGGTTCCATGAGCACTATGTATGCGGCGCGGGTGAGTTGGTGGCCTTGTCCCAGGAGTCGTGGGGGACCGATGATGAATTGGAAATTGTCTTTTGATTTGCGGTTTCCGGTCTCGGGATCTACGGCGTCTGTGAAGGCGTCGATGACGTTTGTGCGGGCGCGGGGGGCGAGGCCTTCGTAGATTATTCCGACGCGGTCGGTAGTGTTGGGGAAGTATCGTTGGATGAACTATATTTATCCTGTTATTAGCATTTTCATCTCGCTTTGAGAAAGGGGACAGGGGAAATGTACGAGTTTCAAAATCAAGCCGACGACACTAAAGCTCGTGATAATAACCAACTTATGCTCCCCCTTCACCCACTTCCCATTAACCTTCACCTTCGTAAAACTCTTCTGCATATCCCGAATATGCTGATACAACCACGCGCACTTGGCACTATTCTCCACAATTTGATTCAGATTGCTGACGAACGGTGATTTCTTCTCTTCCTTAGCAGACCGCCATTTCATGCATTCCTTCGCCGTAAGCTCCAACTTTTCCAGATAGCGCCGAGTATGATTCTCTCCAATCCTAAATCTGACTAGGAACGGAAAGGTAGCGAAGATGCGAAGCTTCCATTCAGCTTGGCAAGTGGCGTTGAAAGACAATTTCGTGGGCCTGCTCTCAATCGCTTTCGAAGCCTCACTCAACTTCTCCCATTCCGATTGCAGCACGGACAACTTCTGCTCCTTCTCCGCTTCGATTTTCCGCTTATATTGACCAACAAAGTCAAACAAATTCCTGTCATTTGGGTGTCTCAAGAACATGTCTTGGTGGTAATGAGGTTTCAGCTTGATAAGCGGTCTACTGAACCATAGCGTGTCTGCTGTACGGCGGATCATGAAGTAGTAGAGATACGGCAGGAGTCGTTTGGGGAGATCGGGCATCAGATCTCTGTAGCCGAGCCCCTTCTTTACCTTTGTCTCGAATTCTTTGCAGATGTCACCGAGGATCCGGGAATTCATGTTATGCAGCTCAAGGGATGACCGAATCGAAGCCTCGTGGCCTCGGTCCTTTTCCTTTTGTTGCTCAATAGCCCAGATTATGCCTTCCAGTCCACGCGGCGTATTTGGGAGTGGTGTGCCGGAATACCCCCAGAGGAAGGGCCGTAAGATCGGATTGAGGTTTGCTAGGATCTCAGGGCGGCCTTTGCCTTTGAGATAATCGTCGTGGCATTCATCAATCATAGCAATGCCAAAGACAATACCATGTTCTTGCCCTTGACCCACTCGCGTTTGTTTCTAAGAGGCCCAGAGAGCTTCTCAACGTATCCATCATAGGAGAACGTCTTCACCACCCAACTCTTATAATCTTTCGCCGTAGTCAGGAGTAAGACACGCTCCATACCAGGTCGTGGCTCATCCGGTCCACTTCCATGCGGCCCTCCCTCTGAGTTGGGTTTGCGCTGGGCACCCAGCAGGTCGATATTCTTACTATGCCTTGCATCGTGGATATCTAGACGCTCATTAGGATCAAAGTACCCCGCCTTCGCAATCGCAATCCTCATGCCAAGCTGCCTCTGATTCTCATCGATATGATCTTTCCACTGCTTGTGCCACTGAGGAACAAGAGTCGGCGGCACAATCGCAAGTCTGCATCCCTGCATCGCGGGCATGTTACTTGTAGCACTCCCCGGCACACAGGGACAAACGATCCAGCCGCGCCCCCGCGATTCTTCGCTCGGACATCTGAAGATTGTATTGGGGGCGGTAGTTAAACTCAGATGTCTACCATCAGGTTTACCATCATGTCCCTTTCGAGACTTCTCGATGTCATCGCAGAGGAAGGCGAGTTGTCTTTCCACCACGATGTAAGCGAGGAACGAGAGCGTCTTGCCGAGTCCCATTTCATCACCTACGATGCCACCACCCAGACGTCTCGAGGTATACATCTGCCACCAAACCCCGAAAGCTTGGTACTGATACAGAGGGGTTTTCAGACCAGCAACATGGACCAACTCATCTATACCGATCTTCATGTAATCGATCTGGAACATGGCACAGCATTGCTTCCAACGCTCCAGATTGCTCGGTGGCTCGAACTCATCCCTGTCCTTTCTCATCGGTCGAATTTGGCTCAGCTCATCCCGATTCTGTAATCTTCTCAGCCTATCAGAACACATTAGTATTCTTCACCGAAGTTACGCAGCAGTGGGGCTATTACTCAGCAACCAAAAACTCCTCGTCCTGCGGCAAATCCTCCTCTTCCTCCGGAACCTCCCCATTCCTAGTCTCATCAATTTCCATATTCAACTTCGCGAAATCCTGCTGCAACTCCTCGTCCGGATTTGCGAATTTGCCTTGCTACCACATCATTAGCAATCAAAACAAGCCACCCACATAGAAACCCCCATTCAAAACATACCAACTCCGCCCTCCCCACCCCCCTCGCAAACGCCACAATCTTCTCATCCTCCCACTGCTTCCTCATATGAACATCAACCTTCTCACTACCCAGCCCATCGATCCTCATTCCGGTCTTCTTCCCGCCCTGACTCGAGAAATCATCCCTCAACGGACTCGGCAACGCACCCTGACTTTGCGCACGCTTCTTGCTTTCTTTCAGCGCACGTGAGTTGATTGTACGCCTAGAGCCATCACCATATCAGCCAAAAATCCCATTAAGAAAGGAAACGGGAAAGAGGGAAGAGAGAAAAAAGGAAAAAAGACATACCCCATAGCCTTCTCCCTCGGCCTAACCGCCAAATCAACCACATCCTTAACCGCGCCCCCAATAACACCACTCGCGCGCTTAACCTCCCTCTTCAACTTCGTCACCCGCCCATTCTCACTCGACGTCTCGGTTTTAAAGCTGCCTTCCTCGCTCCACTTGCTATCTTCTTGTCCCGGCAACTGTGGTGCTGGGGCGGGTTTGCGGGGAGGAAGAGGGAGGTGGTGTATGGGGACGAAGCGTTTGGGTTCTACTAGACTTTTTCTGGATGAAGGTGGATTTGTGGTGGAGGGAGGGTTTTGAGCTAGTGGTGGGGAGGAAGTGGGGCGTGTTGTTTGGGATGAGGGGTGGGGGGCGGGTTGGTGACTTATGGGTCTGCGGTTAGAAGAGGCGGCAGAAACAGGGAGACGAGTGACTTGTTGCTGGGACGCTGGTCTCAGTCTAGGAACCTTGACCTGAGGAGAAGACTCCTCACGAGGAACCTGCGCAGAAGGCGGACCATTGTGTCGTCTCCTCTCCTCAAGCTGCTCCTTCTCAGAAAGCACCATCCTACCCTCCTTCTGCTTCTCCCTCAAACCCTCCTGCTTCCTCTTCACCTTCCGACTAATACTACTGTCCCTAACAAGCCTCTGCACCAGCGGGGTACCCTCCCTCATCCCCATTTCCGCCCCATGCTCCCTTGCCTTCTTCTCCCTCTCAGCAAACTCGGCATCTCTACTCCTCTTCGCAGCGCCCTCCCTAGCCTCCCTCACCTTCTTCTCATTTTCCGTCTCAAGATGGAAATAGAACTGCAGCACGTCATCGTCGTCCCTCCTGTTACGATGCAACTCCAGCAGCGCCGTCTGAAACTGGTGATCCCTCTTCACAGGCTTCGCGCTATCTTTTCTTCGCTGGTAAATCAGCTCCCCGTGCTTCGCATTAAAGCCGTTCTCACTGACCCATGGAGGCAAGGGCAGGGATTCCTTTCTAGGAACCCAGACCCAGGCTCTGTCCATGGCTTTGCGCATTTGGGAGAGCTGGTAGTTCTGGAGATCTTGGGTGTCGAGGGAGAGGGAGGGGGGTATGCATTCTGTGGCCCTGAACTTGAGGTCTGCCATACCGGTACGAAGGCCCCCGTCTGGAGGTAAGATGGTGACGTTGATAAACATGCCGCTAATAGTACCCCTGACCCCTTTCCTATTCCTCGCTTCCTCTTCCTCCTTCTTCTTTTTCTCCTCCGCTGCTGCTTTCGCTCTCGCTTCGGTCCAGTATTTCTGAATATACGCTCTCGCCCACGCCAACAGCCATTTCTCAGGGACATTGAACAGATTTATACCTTGGTTTGAGCAGATGGTACGGATAGTGAGGAGGATGCCATCTTGTGCTAGACGGTAGGGAGTCCGCGCTCTGTCGTCCGTGAGGAGGAGGACGTTGAGGATACCGGATTTTTGGCATTCGAAGAGGATTTGCTGTTCTAGGAGTGCCATGATCGTGTCTGAGGCGGAGAGTCCGGCTTGGAACCAGCCGTATCCAAACCAGCCGTCCCTGGGCTCATTTTGGGGGGAGGGCGTGGTGTCTAGGTACCACTTTGCACGGCCGGGCTCGGAGTGTGGGGGGCCGCCGTTGACTGGCATGTTGGCTGCCATGTTGTTTTTCTGCCTCCTCTCTTTCCTCTTCTCTTCGAGGTCTCCTTCTTATTCTTGTCTTTTGCTTGTTCACGTTGCAATTCCTGTAAGCTGGAAGTTCTTGGGTTGGGAGAAGTTATGCATGGGAATTGTGTTGAAACTTTCCATTGAGAGAGGATATAAGAGAGCATCAAAGGGGCCTTCTTTGAGGGTATTGAAAAAGACACATTCGCCGGATCAATCGTCAGTAATAAAGACATATAATAAGCCTTCATTCAACATGAATTGACAAAGAGGAGATATACGTGTGTCGTATAATAATATCACCAAAAGAGAAGTTTCCTACTGGTTAAACGCTTGCTCGAATTGCAACAAAGAATGGGGAACTACCACTTCGTTGTTCGAACACCTCTTGATTGGTAGCTGAAAGATAGACAGTGGATAGGTACAAAGAATTCATCAGTCCTTGAAGACAAGAAAAGTGGCGCTAACCCAAAACGGCGACTACACCAAGCGAATTGCAACTCCCTTCTTGGGGGCTAGCCAGTCAAATACGAGAAAATCATAACAAAAAAAATTACAAGGTAAGGAAAATTTTAAAATTGCCAACTAGGCCACACGTTCAATTCTTCTCGAATTCATATCTTATCTCGGCTGTCCATCTCTGTGTCAAAAAGGGTATCTACTACATCTCTCCCATGAACATCCATCAATCAACAATGCAAATCCTATCCTCCAAAGCCAAGATGCTTAAATGCTCATGCCAGTCGTGAAATAGTACACCCACACCCCTCACATGTCCTAATCCGAATCTGCAGCTTCACGCATGCGATAATTTCGACAAATGCCCGAAATGCCAGGGCCAATATTCCTATCTCCATCCCGAATCCGTACTTCAAAAGTCAAAGTCCGCAAAGTAATTCTGTGTGCGCTCAGAATACAGTTCCGTCGCTGAGGATAGCGATAGGTGGACACTGCGTATTCGGTCTCGAAATCTCAGCCATTTCTCTACCTCCCTATTCCAACGTATTAGCATCACGTTCCAAATAGAAAATCAGGAGAAAGTGAAGACATACCTTCCAACTCCCCGCCTCCAACATCTGCGGCAACGTCAACTTCTCATTCCCCTGCAACCCCAACATTGCATTAACCTCCTCCAGCAACAAATCCAAAAATCCCACTGTCACCGCTCTCCACTCAACAACCACATCGTCGTCAGGCGTAAACATCGGCACGACCTCCATAGCTTTCGTTTCCTGTTTCTCGGAATTTGCTAAAAATTGCTTTAGGCCTCTTTTCTCGTCTTCTTCTTTCAGAGTCAATACTCCGGTGTCGATGAAGAGTCCACCATTACGGTATTCAGGTAGCCCGGTCATAAGTTCGGCACCTATGAAATGCATGTTCATCAATCGGCTCATGGGCTGCATGAGGGAGTAGCAAAGCCATTGGGTCAATTTGTGGAAAGGGACGATGGTTTCCCACGGGGGAGAGGCAGGCATGCTGGAGAGGGGCCAGGCGTCGCCGAGGGGTGTGCCGTCGATTGCTGTGCGCGACGAAGGCCAGATCGGCGCGAGGCCGTCCATCAGGACTTGCCAGAGGGTGGGGAGGATAACGATGGGGATTGAGGAGGCTTGGGTTGTGGGGTGTTGGATAAGATAGTCTTCCAATTGTTAGTATAGCTTTCATTGACATCGATCGTGAACATACCAAGCATATTTCCAGGTCTACCATCAGCGCCGAAATATGTGTGGTTCTTCATTGCCTCCGACAGCTTGATCAAAAGCTCAGTTCGACCCTCTAAGCCCGCTATTGGGTTTTTATCCGTGACCTGTAATCCCTCTCTCATCGTGCCCACAGTAAGGCCTGCTAGTCCCTCGCTATCAACCTGATGGGGCTGACTCTTATCGCTACTAAACATCCCAGTCTTGAACATTTCCAGGCTTGCAATGGCCAACCCCTCACTTCGTTTGTATGTCCTGCCACTTTCAACACTCTTGTATGACCACGAAGTTCCGGCACCTGCATCGAGAAGAACGGAGACGAGGAAAAGATCGAGAAGGCGGCGACAACGTTCGTGTTGGTCGATTGTGCTGCCCCAGCTAGATAAAAGCTCTGCAATGCGGTCGCGGCCGCCGACATTGAAATGCTGCCACCTGCCGTGCGGAGGGATACTTGCATAATCGGGGGCGAAGTCGCGCTGAACCCATGTCAGATGTGCTCAATTGAGGTGGTACAGGGAGCAGGGAGGGGTAATCACCTTGATGATTGAGACAACAAATTTTGTGGTAGCGCTCTTGAACAGGGACATGTTGACGTCAAAATGATTCAATTCGTTCTTCTTAGCCTTCTCCAGGATAATTGAGCATCGTTCTCGCACAGCGCCAATGCTGCGTAGATATCCTGCTGGGTCGACATGTGGATCTGGGGCTTTTGGGAGTTTGATCTTGGGAATGGTGGGTGGGATCGACATCTTGTTGCCGTAACCTGGGGTCGTGGGAGATCTGAGGGAGGATTGCGAGGACATGGACTGGATATCGCCCAGATTTGAGGAATTCTTGCGTGTGCTGCCCGAGGTCGTGGAACCTGCCGATTTGTCTTTGCGTGAGAAGATACCCATGTTTGTTGTGCGATGGAATCCAGTTTTATGGGGTGAAGGGTTGTCGTGGCACGGTTATCGGGGAGCAGGAGTGTTGATAAGGTCAAGCTCCGGGACGCAAGCGCGTTGATCTGGGAAAAAAAATTGTGAAAAATCGCGGCAACACAAGAATTTATTTGTTTTGTTTTTTTGACGAGGGTCAATTATTGACAAGCAAGCTTGGAGCTTCCAGCTTGTGACAATGTTTCGGGAGGATTGGCTTCTGGGAAAGATCGGCGACCCACGAGCCAGACAGCTGGTGCTGGAAGCCTGTCACGGAACAGACTAGAGGGGTATGGTGTTGGGGGTAGTCTGTAGTCCGTAGTCCGTACAAAGGGCGCGCCGTGGGATGGATTGAAAAGAATTGATTTGTGCTGTGAATGCACAAAAATCTGGAATCTGCGGGCTTGAGGGCTTGACGGCTTGCCTCTGGAGACCAATTCCTGTTTACTGCGCCGGCGCGACTTCTTATGTACAGTCCAGAGTTCCTGCACCTGCGTGGCAGTCGTGGTGGGTACACTGAGTCGGGCTGGGCTGGGTATCGTTCGCTGCGCTGCGCTGCGATTGTGAGGTTACCGTAGTGCTGATGGTGTGGAGAAAAAGAAGAAGCTCAAGAACAATCGAAGGATTCTGAGCTGATGGCGATGGCGATGGCGATGGCGAGAATCGGAAGAGGATACAGGATACAGGATACAGGATACAGGATACAGGATACACTCGATAGATGAAATTTCTGCTTGCTAGGTTCCTAGGAAGCTCTAGGACCAAGGTCAAGTCCGGAACTGCCTGTTTGGTCGGTCCGTCTGTGAATGGTTAATGGCACTGCTCCAATATGCACAGTATGCACCCCAAGTATTAGATTTCTGAGCCTTTCAGTGAATTGGTGGAAGAGAGAACCCGCCACGCGAATGCTTCAATGCCACTCGCCGGATTTACGAAGTAAGTCTCCAAGACCGGGAAATAATACTCAATACTCTGTGACTTGTGAATCGCTGGAGACTTCGCAAATTCTGCCTTTCTGACTCGTCCGTTGTCCCTTTTCCCTGCCAAATATGTTGCAATGCTCCCCTTTTCTATCACGTCCCCCTTCTCGGGACCAACAGACTGCCTTCCCCGGCAGCCACTGCAGCCACTGCAGCCACCAAATACTTTGTGCCGGAGAAAAGAGGGCTCGTCCACCACTGCGACCCGGAAACGGCGTTCTGGGAAGTTTCAGCGGACCCTTTGCCAAAATACTAGCCCGATGAATGGCTGTTACACCACGGTTCTCCAGCTTCCCTGCAGTTGGGAACGAGACCTGGTGGGCCCTAACGATATCCCCAGGCTGATGTCGGGGCACTGGCCCAGAGGGTGTTATTGGGCAGGGCTCAAAGGGCTGTAGCGTGGTGACGGGCTTGCCCGAGATGCAGGTACAATATCGCGCCGTGGGATCCTTGTTCCTGTTGTCTGCTTTCTGCTGTAGGCTCAAGGGGGTCGGCACCGCAGCCCTACCTTTTGTCTGGTTAGGGATTTTAGGGATAAACCGCAAAGCGTTGGATGATGCAACGGTGCGCCGGTAGAGGGGCTGCAACGCCTCGATGTATTGGGGAGTTTCCTCCGTCTGAATCTCTGATAAAAGGGGGCGACGCCGCACGACTCTCGGCTCGTCTCGTCAACTGAAGTATGGTCTGTATTCCTGGTCCAGTATGGATCGGATGAAATCGCGAAGGAAGCGCGACCTGTCAGCACTTAGAAGCAGAAGGAGGAGGCAAAAGAGAAAGGACCGAGAGACCATCCCAAGATTCTGGCAGAGTTGCAGCTACGACGCGTTATTTATTGCTTCCTGTCAATATGGAACCTTCAGATGGGGCAAATGGCAAGGCGAAGAGGCGTCAGGTTACGCCATCCTCTGAACTCTCCTGCCTCACAGATCTCATAGCGATCACCGCGAGAGTCAGGCTGGCTGCAATGCAGGCAGGTAAACTTGGAAGATGTCCCTCTAGAGAGTTGAGACGTAGGGTTCACCCCAGTTCTGAAGTCGTTCAGACGACCAGAGGAGAAGCTCGTGTGTCCGCCCCCATCTGGAGCAAGACGGAGAAAGCCAAGGGGAGGATCATGCTACTACATGTACATTCTCTCATGAATTGCATGATGGCAATTATGCAGACGTTCGAAGGTTAATATCAAGATGCATTCAGATGCATTCTACCTGTCGGTTGTTCCACAGCACCGCAGACACGCATATACGCATATGTATTGATTTTACCATGGTGGAAAATGTGAGAGTAAGAGTCATGCAAAACTCTCCGACTCAGGGAAGACTGCAGCCCACGAGCACGAGTCAATTATGCTAGCACCCTTTCCCTTCCCCTTCCTCCCGCACGTGAAGCCAAGCCGAGCCTTCGGGACAGCCGCGCGCTAGAGTACGGAAGCCATTCGGAGCAGCCGCGCAAGATTCATCCATCGCGCCAAATCTAATTTCAGAGTGGAATCTCCAAGTTTCCACATTTCACCCCCACGACACTCAATGACTTTATGACACATTTCACAATTCAAATCCACCATCTGTAAATGCTCAAATCCAAGAAATCCCTCAACCCACCATGGATGATCTAAACGGCCTAGACTTCACCAGCTCAAACACCACCAAAGCACCTACAGGCACAGGAAACTACTATCCCACCCTCCGTCCCACCCCACCACCCCAGCTCTCCGGCCGAACAACCCCTCTTTCAAACCAAGCATCCGGGGCTCCAAAGCCCTCCCCCTTTGCGCCGCCTAAGACCAGTACACCGGACAGTTTCTCCAATCTCGTGTCTTTCGGCTCCTCAAAACAAAACACCCTATCTCTACAAGAACAACAAGCCAAACTCCTCGCAGACAGACGGAAACAAGAGGAGGAGAAGAGGAGACAGTATGAGGCTCAATTCGGGAATTCGCAGGCTTGGGATGGGTTGGGGAATAAGAGCCAGACGCCGCCGATAACATCACGCAGCGCCACTCCCGCTACGAAACCTCTACCTAAGAATTTCGCCCGCCCTTCTTCGCCTGCTACGAATGGAGATGATGATCTGTTTACGGCGTTTAATGCGGATACCAAAGTGGACAATTCGAGCTTCTATCCACCGCCCTCTATACCGAGCAGCGGGACGAATACACCTGGTTTTGGTAAGGCGCCGGATTTGAGCCAGCCGCAAGCGTGGGAACAGAAGGCTGGAGGCGATACCTTTGGGGATGATGATGATCCATTTGGTTTGGGTCAGATGAAACAAAAGTCTGCGCCTGTACCTATTACGACTTCGGCTGATGATGATGATTTTCTGGGAGATCTGGGGAAGCCCGTGGAAGAGGTACGAAGACCTAGTCCGGCTGTGAAAGAGGCTGCTCCAGAACCAGAAATGGAATCAGACGATCCGTGGGATAAAGCTGTGGCGGAGCTAGTTGATATGGGGTTTTCGGCTGAACAATCGCGACGGGCTTTGACTGAGAGTGGATCTGGGCTTGATATTCAAGCTGCTGTGGGGTGGATTCTGAATGATGCACATCGCCAGGCCAAGGCAAAGCAAACGAGTCGGGATCCAAGTAGGAGTAACGGACCTTCGAATGGAGAAAGACGAGATTTGTCACGAGATGGGCCTAGGAGGGAGAATAACCCTTCTTGGATGCGAGAAGAGGGACGGGATCGCTCACAGCCAAGAAGAGACGATAATCGATCACCCAGTGGTGAGACGGATCTCTCAAAAACAGCTGCTGCAGTGGGCAGTAATCTTTTCAAGACGGCAAACTCTCTATGGAAGACCTCACAGAAGAAAGTACAAAAAGCAGTCGCCGAATTCCAACAAGATTCGGATCCAAGTCAGCCGAAATGGATGCGCGAGGCCGCTGAGAGGGAACAAGCGGAAAGGAAAGCTTTGGCAGGAGGACGGAGGCCTCCTGAAAAGAAGGCAGCTGTTCCTGAGGTTACGGATGAGGCTCTTATGTTAGAGGCAGGATCTCGACCACCGCCAAGGAAAGCAAAAGTCCCAGCCCCTGAGCCTCGCTTCCCTCCCTCTAGTTCAAGCTCACGTGATCATTCACCTGCTCTCTCACGGCCGCCAGAGAGAGCATCAGCATCAGCGACACCTAGGTGGCAACAACAAGCAGCTCCTTCAGACCCGCGGTCAAGAGTTAGTAAACAGGCGATCGAAGAGCAATCCGCACAAGCCTATGTGAGTCCTTCGCGGCGAAAGAAGGCAACCCCACAACCGCAGCCTCAAGCCGAACCCGACCTCTTCTCCGCCGTCCCATCACAACCAAAACAACCGTCTCGCCCGACACCACGCACGACACCTGCTCCGTCAAAACCATCAACACCAATTCAGACCCGCCCTAAAGCACCCTCACGCAATATTCCGTCCATATCCCCCACCGTCCTCCAAAACTCCCATCATCACCGCCTCGCGGGCACAACCCACTACAAACGCGGCGACTACGCATCCGCGCACCAATCCTACTCCTCCTCACTCCTAATCCTCCCCAGCGGCCACCCCCTCACCATCCCTTTACTTTGCAACCGCGCCCTCACATCTCTCAAAACCGGCATCCCCAAATCCGCAATTTCAGACTCCGACACAGCACTCAACCTAATCGGCCCCAGCCAAGGCCATGGAGAGAGTATAGAGATAGGAGACGAGAAGAAAGAGATGAAGGAATTCTACGGCAAGGCGTTGCAGCGGAAAGCAGAGGCGTTGGAGCAGCTGGAGAAATGGAGGGAAGCGGGCGATGTGTGGAAGTTGTGTGTAGAGAATGGCGTTGGTGGCGCTACCGCCATCCAAGGCCGTACACGCTGCGAGCGCGCACTCGCTCCCAAACCTGCCGTTACACCTCGGCCAAAACCAGCTCCAAAGCCCAAATCCGCTCTCAACGATCTCAATGGACAAAACTCTGCCGCTGTCGAGAGATTACGCAAAGCAAATAAAGACGCTGAGCGCGCAGACGATGAAAAATTCGCACTGAGTGAGAAGGTAGAAGGCAGGATAGGCACCTGGAGAGATGGGAAGAGAGATAATTTGCGAGCGCTGCTGGGGAGTTTGGGCGATGTCATGTGGGAGGGTAGTGGGTGGAAGAAAGTGGGTATGCATGAGTTGGTGCAGAATAATAAGGTGAAGATTCATTATATGAAGGCTATTGGGAAGTGTCATCCTGATAAGGTATGTTTCCCCCTTTTCTTGATTTGAATTGTATTAGGTTTGGGGAGGGAAGAGGCGAGAAAGGGAAAGAAATGAGGCTAATTTAATGGGAATATAGTTGGGACAATCGGCGGATACGGAAACGCAGATGTTGGCTGCGCTTATATTTGCGACGTTGAATGAGAGCTGGGATAAATTTAAGGCGCAGAATGGGATGTAGATAGATGAGATGGATCTATAGCACCAAAATCATTTGAATCCCTCATTTGCGTTATCTCAAATCCCTCCTACATAATCACATAGGCGTAGGTAGATACTCTTCTGCTGGGGTTGTTCAAGTCGCACGTGAATTTCTCACCACCTGCCCAGACTCGCTTGCATGCTGTGCAACACGACCTGCCCCGCTCCTGCTTACTTTCCCCCACGACGGGATTCAACACCTCAATTACATCCAGCCTCGTTCTACACAGGTCTTCAAGATTAAGACTAGTCACCCACGAAGTGTGTTTCTTAATCCATAGTAAGTGCTTACAGACCCCATCGTCCTCGTCGATCATGCTTACGAGAGACCTAGACAATTGGAAGCATTTAACCGCCAGTCAGCCGCACAACCCCAAACATTCAATCATCAAAACATACTCCCAAAATGGCGAGCCCAAAATTCCCAATTCCAGAAGAATTCCAGCACGAGCTTCGTTATGTCGAGGCTAAAGACCCCCGCTCCGACACCGAAATCCTCACCTCACTAACAACCCACACCCCCATCACCTCCGAAAAAAACATCTGGACATTCTGGCACGCCGGCATCCTCTCCATGCCCAGCTGGTGCCAGCGCAACATCATAAACTGGATCCGGCTCAACGGTCCATCATGGACCGTCCGCGTCTTAGACAATGTCCCCGGTTCTCCCAATAATGCTCTCACGTGGGCTGATAAGGAAATGTTGCCCGAGACGTTTGTGAGGGGCACGATGGATGGGCCGTATACGGGACCGCATAGTGCTGATTTTTTGAGGGGCGCGTGTTTGTACTCGTATGGGGGCGTGTGGATGGATGTGGGGATTTTGTTGGTTAGGGGGTTGGATGGGATTTGTTGGGGGAAGTTGGAGGATCCGGAGTCGCCTTTTGAGGTGAGCGTGCCGTGGATGTATGGGCCTGTTATGGCGAATCATTTTGTAGCGAGTAGGAAGGGAGATCCGTTTATTAAGCGCTGGTAAGTGATTGTATTTCATGCTTTTTATTTGGAGCAGAGGAGAATCCTTGGAAGCGATGATGTATCTCAATCGTCGTTGCGGCGTTCATCTACAGCTCAGAATCTCACAGTTGATAGGCATGATCTTTTCATTCACCTCTGGAAAGACCAAATCAATTCCAGCAACATCGTTGCCAACCCCCTCATCGCCTTCAGCCAGCAATTCAACTTCTCCGAATCACAAGCCCGAGGCTTCCACTGGGAGTTCACCGTTGAACCCCAGTTCGTCGCCGGCTACATCGCCCAAGTTCTTTCCTGGATGCGCGTCTGTTTCCTCGAAGACCCAAACGACAACTTCAACGGCAGCGACTACTACACATCGAAAATCCTGCTCTTCGACGCCCTCTCCGAAGACTGGGGCGCCGAAGCAACCATTGGCTTCAAAGGCGAGGATCTCTTCAATGTTCTAGCAACGAAACGAGACGCGGATCCGGAATCCAAGGAGTGGAAGGATGCGTATAAGACGATTTGGAGATTGTTGACGAAATCGAGTATGCAGAAGATTACACATGGGAAGGGATTGACGAGGACGGAGGCGTTAGGTGTTATTTTGGATAGGGAGGAGAATGAGGGGAAGGATATCGAACCGGGTACTTTTGCGGAGTTGTTGCGCTATGGGAGTGTGCATTTTGAGCAGACGAGGGAGGAGATTAATTATGTGGTTGCGCCGAAGCCGGAGATGGTTATTAAGAAGGGGCTTTTGGAGCCGTGAAGTTGAGGATGCAGGGACGAGTAGTTAAAGGGTATTCTCAAGGCCTTTTTCATTGCAACACAAAAAATGTATTATGCTATGATTCTGCGGACTACTTCATTGGATGAATTATCGAAGGATTCAACACTTTCCCGTTCGATCTGTGATGCCGCAGTGTGGAAACTTTCAAGAGTGAAAGTGCTGTCATTAGTGAACTCGAGAACATCACCAAGGGAATCCTCACCACAGAATACAATTCTGTCACTTCCAGTTGATCCCAATGTTGTGTCATTCGTAGTACCTCTGACGCCAAAACTCTTCGCTCGTCGTAGCGCCTGTACATGGAGGTCGTGAACTGTCGAGTCTTGCGAAACTGGTACAAGAATCTTGGTTCCATTTTCGAGTCGGACACAAAACTTTGCACGATCGGGCCCAGTAGATGCCACTGAGGTTGAGGGTGTATCAATGCTTCGAGTGGCCGTCGAAGACTCACTGGTGCCGGTGATCGGTCGTCTAGATTTGGAGTGAGAGACCATTTGTAAAGTATGAAAATCTCAATGATGTGCAAGAGCCTGAGATTGGGTAGCAGAAAACCGCTTAGCTTGATGGTACCTCAAGCGAGGGAGATAAATAGCAAAATACTCACTCAGCGAAGTATGTCTTTTAATAGAAATCTTCGAGGCACTTGACCAGAACGCCATAATATACAAATCTTTGCCAAATCAATAATTGAACAAATCAGGTTTAAGAGAACAGGGCAGTGACATGTTTTGTTCACAGCAGCTGCCTGGAAGGACGAGAACTGGAAGACTGGATTGAACAGTGTGGCAACCAACAGTGCCACTAATAATTCTACTTAAGGTAATAGAGACCCTAGTAGAAAATTGAACTTAGATCATCTTTATCAATAAGTCGCCGACGAACAGCTCTGTACTGCCATGTTATTTTATCCCCCCTCAATATCTGTGTACACTGCCAAAAATCTCCATTGGCAATGCATTCGCAAGCTTGCTGTAGTACACATAGTGGCAGTCCCATTGAACCAATTTCTGATACAGTCTTGACTTACCTAGGTACTGACATACTATTTTAAGCAACCCTGAACGATCGCATCTGCGACCGATAGCACACCGAAACTGAGCGGGCTGATTTGCTGCCACATGAGACAGCGCCTTGCGAAAAGCCTTTCCAATAGCTCCAATTCATTCCTACTGACCTCCGCTACGATCGTAGATAGCTGTCTTGCGCTCCTTATGCGCAGGTGCTGGCCACAACCCCCTGAGGATAAAGGCGATGGCAATCATGTGCAGACGGTGGGCGAAGAATCCCTCTGGTTCAGAGGAGCGCTGGCACTGCCATTCATAATCTTCTCACCCTGAATCGTTCGGAAAGTCATGCCGCCTAAGCAATCCAAAACCAAATCCTCTCCAAGAAATTCCTCGGCCTAGGCGTCTCCCATAACGCTTCCAGGCGATCAATCTCCTCCTTCCCAGACCAAAAGTCCATATCCCTCACCTTCACAAAACTCGTCTTCTTAACAATCTTGTACCCCAAAAACAGACTTGCAAAGATAGGAATATCAATATAAGGAGGAATAAACGTCTTGGCGCTAAAATTCCCCGGGAAAAACGCATCGAAGCCATTGAATAATGCTACGGTAGCGGAGAAGATAGCTGCGAAGTAGGCGAGATATGGTTGGAAAGGTGGGCGGAAGGGAAGTGAGGAGCGAGGGATGTTGTGGTATTTCATACCTTGATGGAAACGGATATAGGTTATTGAAATGGATGTCCAGACGATTAACGTACTAACAGCGCTCAGATTGCTGATCCAGAAAAATACATCTGCGGAACTAGAGCTGACGTTGAGGTATACGAGACAGCTGAGAGCTGTGGTGATTGCGACGCAACCGTAAGGGACGCCGAATTTTTCGTAGGTTAGGAAGTGGGGCGCTTTGCCGTCTAGGGCTGTTGAATATAGAATTCGGGTTGAGGCGTAGAAAAAGGAGTTTCCAGCTGACCATGCGGAGGTCAGGACTACTGCGTTGATGACTGAAGGGAGACCTGATATCCCACCGTTCGCAATGGCGATAACGAAGGGACTTGCTGCCACACCAGGTGCGCCTTTCGAAATGGCATTGAGAAGTCGGGGGTCCATTGAAGAGACACACATCCCGATGAGGAGAATGCTCAGACAATAGAATATGGCGACTCTCCAGAAGACTCTTCTGACAGCTTTCGGGATATTCCTTCGTGGATTTTCGGTTTCTCCAGCTGCGACAACTACCATCTCGCTACCGCCATAACTGAAGGTAGCTTGTATAAAAACCTTCCAAAAAGCCAGGAACCGGCCAAGAGCGCCAGTCTTGAGATATTCATTCATAGGCCCCGGGTAGTCCCAGTACCGGAAGCCAATGCGATCGTGATTCGGCGCCCCACCAAGATCAATGATAAACATGAGCAGAATCAATCCGATAATGGTAGTTATTTTAATGGCACCAAACACAAACTCCGTTTCCCCGTATATCTTGACCGGGAAGCAATTCACAACAACCATAAGCACAAACAGGATCGTGATCCACACAACAGTGGGAACAGCGTTTGGCCAATACTCAATAACGACCGCAGCGGCGCTAATTTCAATCGGCACTCCAATGGCAAATTGATACCAGTAATTCCACCCCAGAGTGAACCCCAGTGCCGGATCGACGAATCGAGCAGCATAGACTGGAACCGCGCCTGGCAAAGGCAGCCAAGTTGCCATCTCACCCATACTGTTGATTACCGCGTATAGATTGAAGCCGGTGATCATATATGCGAGTAATGCTGAAAGTGGTCCAGCGAGTGATAAGACTTGGCCGCTGCTGACGAATAGCCCGGTCCCGATGGCACCTGAGAGGGCGAGAAATTGGACATGTCTTGCTTTTAGACCTCGGTGGAGAGTTCCGACGTTCTTGTTTTCGAGCTCTGGTGTTTTGAGAGTTTCGAGATCAACATTTTGCACATCGTTGGCTTTTTCGATATCGTGTGCTTTTGGCTCCATGGTTATTGAAAAGCAGGGATGATCTCTGTGCGGATGGCTGGCAACGGCTCATTGACTTTGAAGCATTTCTTGAGAACATACAAGAGTGGGCATGATAAGATCGTTATTTCGTAAATATTTCCCCGCATCTAGTTTAGCCGTCGATCTGCGCTGACACCGCTAAGCGTTACGCAACTAGGAGTTTGACGTGCCATGGCGGGAATGACCTTCTATTTCAAGCGAACTTTATACCGAATGTCCGATCTCCCAAAAGAGAACAATGCAGTGGTCTTTTCTTTCATGACTTCGTTCAAACATTTAACTCAATGGATCATCATTCGTGTGCAAGTGGTGGTCATGCCGTCTTGAGCCACAACTGTCAACCCCTAGATTTCTCATTTGGAGCAGATGCACACTGGCAAAGGCGTCTAGGCAGCTGGAATCGATGCTTGAATCGTCGAACGCGGCATCTTTTACCCAATCATCGCTACAATTGACTCGCATTTGAGATATGGACGCTCGATTACATAGAGCAAGCCCCAAAAGGGAATTTGTACTCCCCTTGTCGCGACGGGGGTATGCCTTTCCTTTTGTTCTCACATGTGGATCAAGGGCTCTGGAGGCCAGGTAAGGGCGCCTCTCAACAATCTCCAAACAGGAGCATCGGGAGTATATATACGCACCAGACACCTCATCCAATAAACAGCGATCAAAGCATGCCCAATTGGCAAGCTGGTCGCGTAAACTTCGAATAAAGACCTCGAGTAGATTGTGGTGGTCTACCTGAGTGTTTTCTGTCCCGTTATGAAGCATCTATGCTGCCGTTAGAGCTTGGTAAAATGCAACGATTTGAGAGCCGACTTACGCCCGAGTAAATGTATGCATCCCCTGATCTTTAATTTCAGTTCTTACTTTCCCAAGTAGGGCGTGCACGGACGTTGCTTCCCATCCAGCTTTTGTGAATAGCATCATTGAGTAGTTCTCCATGCCTGATCAGTCGTTTCATCAGTTTCCAGTATCTCAGAATATGATATCAACCAGATCAGACTCACCCGAGTCCAACATGTGGGACAAATAGTAGGCCCCAAGATGTTTTAATTTCTTGTTCTTCGGCCACGTCCCAACGGGGATGACCCTAGATTCCAGCCGAACATTTTCAAATCCTACTTCTTCGAGCCATCCGGCGACTTTAGGAGTTGGATCAAAGTCCAGCCCCATACCCTTTGCAATTGCATGGAAAGTATCTACAAATTCCTTGCAAGCCTTTCCCTTCTCCTCAAATGTGCCATCGTGACAATCGAAGCGCGTTCTGATATCTGTGACCTCAATTCTGCCCCCTGGTCTCAAATGCTCGAGGGCTTCTGCAAATAGGGCCTTCCAGTCGCGGATACTGCCAACCATATTTCGAATGTGTACAAAATCCATCGAATTTTTCGTTCGAAGCCACGGCTTCGTTGCATCATCCATTTCGAATGTGACATTCGGCGGAACCCACATCGGTTGTATAGGGGATAAATCGACGCCCGTTATTTGCGCATTTTCGTATTTGTCGCCCATCTCGATAGCCCAAATGCCAGTGCCTGTCCCGACGTCAAAGATGCGTTGCGTGGAAGCAGGCAGTTGTGTCATTGTGAGGTCGCCGTCAAGGCACAGCTTCAGGATGTGATGTTGAAGATCGAGGCGGTCTTGCTCAGATTCGTCGTTGGGGAGGAGGACGTTCCCGCTGCCATGGTATCGATGGCCATGCTGGATGATGTTGTCGAAAGCGAGGGACCCGGCAGTGGTCGTAAGGGAGAGGATACTCCCCTCGTCATAGCCAGAATCACTAGCATACTACAATTATCAGAATTGAAGCCAAGTTAGATTCACCGAAGGTACTGACATCGACCTCTATGCTTGATTCTGCTTCGTCGACGTCTCCCGCCTCAGACTGCTCCTCACGGACGATTTCTGTTTCATTGGCATCCGGCTCGGTTCCCGATTCTGTCGTCCTTATCGTTGTCACATCTGGATCTGGTGCAGGCTTTGGCGGGGCATCAGCTGCGGAACTCATACTGGTGATGTTTGAGAGGTCTTAGACCGTGCGTAACGTAATTGAAGCAACTGCGGAGTCGGTTGGGATGAAGACGGGGACAGTGCTATATCGAGGTTTTCTCCACGGACTAGTACAGTCTGGACCTAGCGCATAATTTGACATGCATGTCGTTCGATCGAGTCGAAAACTTCTCTTCAAACATTGATGCTGTCCCAAAGCCGTCATGTCTTTGGAGGAGCATAGCCTTGCGCCGTATTTGAAGTTGGTCGCAAGCGTGGCTGTGACCTTCATAGCTTTGACATTTGTCCGCCGGCGCTGGTTTTCGCCGATCAGCGATATCCCCGGCCCTTTCCTGGGATCATTCTCCGTCCTCTGGCAGATCGTGCATGCTATCAAAGGCCATACCGAGGAAGAAACAATCGCGGAGCATAGGAAACATGGTAAGATGTCCTGGGATGTCGTTTTTGCTGGACATGTAAAATGACGCGATTGACGCAGGTGACTTCGTACGAATTGGGTATAACGAAGTCAGCATTGGTCATCCAGATGCAGTCGCTGAAGTTCTTAAGAGCCAAATGAACAAGGTATCTTATTAAATTTTCGACTTGCATCGTTGCACTTGCTGATAACAAACTGCAGGGTGATTGGTACAGGATCTTCTCGCTTCCCGATTCTCGGTATGTCAATCAGATGTCTGAAATAGATGCAAAACGGCACATTACAAAGACCAAGAATGTTGCTCCTGGATACGCATTCTCAAATATCATCAAAGCTGAAGAGTATGTCGATGCCGCACTTCGCCTTCTTGAGCAGCGTTTCGACGGCTTCTCAGAAGCCCACCTGCCCGTGAACTTCGACGAGTGGTTCAATTTTCTCGGCTTTGACATCATGGGCGAGGTCACCTTCTCCAAGCAATTCGGCTTCCTCGATCAGGGCCGTGATATAGGCAATGCGATTGCAAACACACGTGCCCTTGGCATTTATGTTGCAATAATGGGCCACTTTTGGTGGGCTCATGATTGGCTCTTAGCAAATCCTCTGATCGGATATCTCAATCTGCAGCCAACTATGCATATCTTCGACACTTGTCTTGCGGCCGTTGACGCGCGGTCTAAGAATGATAAAGTTCGCAAAGACATGATTGAACAGTGGATGGATATGAGGAAGAAGCACCCAGATCGAATGGAGGAGAAGGAGATTCTAGCTGCGGCTGTTGCAAATATCGGCGCCGGTGCTGATACTGTCAGTGCTACATTGCAAGCATTGTTCTACAACTTGTTGAGAAACGAGGAGGCTTTGATTAAATTAAGGGAGGAAATTGATGGTGCCAATTTGGCGGACGTGCCAACCCACGAAGAGACGCAGAAACTACCTTTTCTGCAGGCGTGTATAAAAGAGGCTCTTCGATATCACACGCCGGTGGGATTTGGTCTTCCACGAGTTTCACCCAAAGGAGGTGTGACTGTTCTTGGCCGTCACTTCAACGAAGGCGTTATACTTAGCGTCAATCCCTGGGTCATACACCAGCGACCCGAAATCTTTGGAAAAGATGCGGATAGATTTTCTCCGGCTCGTTGGATGGACCCCATTCGATCCCGCGAAATGGAGAAATATTTAATCGCATTTGGCGCTGGATACGGCCAATGCCCTGGCAGGCATTTGGCTCATATGGAGCTGTCAAAGACGACAGCGATGTTGATTCGAGATTACGATATCAAGCAAGTGAATAAGGAAGAGGATTGGAGGTTTGAGACCCACTTCACGGCAGTGCCGTATGGATGGCCGTGCTACGTTTCGAGGCGGCGTAGACTGTAATTGAATACAATAATATCTTTATTGGGTTCCGACGATGCTGAGTTTCTTACAGAGAGCCTTCATAATGTTCAAATCCCAAGAAGTCAATCGGCAGATGCTGTGGTCAATTTCAAAGTAAATTTCTTAAATGAAATGCGACGATGAAAGTAAATAATGGAATGAATATTTATTCAGCTTTGAGTTAAGTTCATCACAAGCAGACATTCCATGGGCTTGTATGCCAACTTTTATGGTTGCAAGAGCCCAACCTGGGTCGAAGTGTGTCTATTGTACCTCGGGCGCGCCAATACTCCCACGCCTCTTCACAAACTTCATTCCTAGCATAAGAACATTTCCACAATGCAGCATCTTTATTTCTGTTTAAACCTTCTCGGCAAATTGCTTGCAGAGTCAGATCCTACGGACTTGATGCGCTCTGGCACAGTTTTGAATGCACCGGGTACACCAGTCTCTTCAAAAGATCTACCATGCCGGACCATTTGGGCAATTCCACGTGCAACGAGGAAGATGCTGGCCATTCCTGAGCCATTGAAACCCGCGAGAATGAAGTGGTCAGTCTCTCCCGGAACCAGACCTACATGGGGTAAAGTATCTTCCGTGTAGCCCATTACTGAGAAGAATTATTAGCCACAATCAAATCTGAGCCAACGGCGGAAGAAGGAAAAGCGACAGGGATCGGTCGACCTACTTCCTGTCCAAATACGATCAATCTTCTCATATTTTCCATTTTTATCCCACCCATGGAAATGACGCCCCATATACCCCTCAAACCACCGTTCCTGAACTCCTGGTATCAAAGTGCCGTCGTCGACCATATCGTACCAAATTTCTTTGTCGGCACGGTATAGTGGCTGACCGCCCCCAAGAACGATGCTTCCATCAGGCTGCGGCACGAGATATTCACGAGAAGTCGGTCCACCGTTGATGTTGTAAGTGTTTACCAACCGCGTGTAGTCAGCAACCGAAGGAGCACTTGTTGAGCTACTGGATTGGGAAGAGGCAGATGGTTGCCGTACGATGTGACAAGCTGTCCCGCGTCCAGGGATAATGGTGTTTTCGTACTGCCCCAGCAAGGCAGAAACATACGCATTAGTTGAGTAAACTACTTTTCTGGCCAAGGTTATCCCTCGAGGGGTATGAAGCGCTGTCAAGCCTTTCGTACTTGATGCCATACCAGATTCCTTTTCAGAGACTCGTTCAATGCGTGTTACGGGAGTAAGTGTGTAGAGCCTCACACCCAACCGAACAACATGCTGAAGGAGACCAAGGACAAATTTGTAAGGCCAGAGAGTCATTGCGGGACAAGATAAAGCGGCTTTGGCACCACGAATCGAAGTGACCTGTCTCGTTTCAGCAGCGCTTAAGAAAGTACGACTCGTTTTGCAACTTACCTGTTCCGCAATAGGCCCCTTGATAAATTGTATATCTCCTAGCCACTCCAGATCTCGCTCTCTGTTCTCTTGCCCCGCCAATTTTCGCATTCCACTGACAGCTTCGTTCCACTCTTTCTCGGCAGCCGCCGCGTGATCTTCGTCAAGAAAGACATCCCATGATCTAGTGACCAACAACTCACACTCTTGTGCTAATGTCCTGCTAGAGCTGCTATGTTGAAGCTTTTCATCCGCAGCATCAGAAACAACTATACTCTCAGCACAAGCCTTCAATTTATGTATCAGTTCTCTGAGAAAGAGGGCAAAGTCCAACGCTGCACCTGAACCATACTGTGTGGCGAATTTAGAAATCATCGTCGGCGCAACTTTTGTATGTCCGCCATTACGACCAGTTGCGCCCGAACAAGCCTGTCTGGCCTCAAATATCGCGATGCTGGACGGTTCCATACGAGCGCCGTCCTTTTCGGCTCCCGACAACAGGTGATATGCTGTGCAAGCACCCGCTAGACCTCCACCAATAATAGCTACATCGACAATTTCGGGTACAGCATCACTTGAGCGAAATTCATCGAGATCATGGAGCTGGGTACGCCAGTATGGTTTAGTCGATGTTGCGTTCGGAAGGCGAGAACACGCTTGTTCGGTCGATGAAGCCATCTTGATACATGAAATATTGGCGAAATTGATTATTCGAGGCCTCAGAATATCTGGTGGTAAGATTGAGAGAGTGTAGGCGTTTTATAGATCGTGAATTGACGAGCACGCCCTTCCACGTACACTTTGACCGGTGCCTTGGACTATTTGACTAATTCAGGGGGCCGGTGGCCGCTAAGCGAGATCTTGTGGAGGGCGTGGAGGGGTGGGTGGTTGCTTGCTAGCTACCCCACTCTTCGAAACTACTTGCACTAGCCGCATGTTTTCATACACACAGAACAACATCAAATCTACGAGATCTTGAAAAGATCATACAATATCATGTTTGAATCTAGGAATTTCAAGAAACGGAAAACTATAGACCGGAGTCTAGATAGCTGGCAATCATATGCCAAAATTGTGTTCCCCGAAAACCGCGCCATGATTTGGCACCTAAGCCCATCAAGCCCAGGGAAGGCTATTCGTTCTTTGGGATCGTTGCTGACCTTCAAAGTACGGGGTGTAGAAGGTGTACCGTTAAAGCCGGCGCTGTCTTGCATTTCGCCAAAATGTTCCGGCCTGTGGAAGCTCTGAACCCATCCAGTATCTCTGTCGAATGTGACAGCTTGGCTGAGCTTGATGATCTTTTCGAGTCTTACGGAGACCACCTTGATCCCATTAGGCCCAAGCGCAAACCTCTTGATTTTCCAGCCCAACTCGGAGTTTGTTTTCGATTCAAAGACATGCCTGAACGCGGTAAAGTTGAATTGCATGGTGTTTCGTCTGCTGGTGGGACTTCTCTTCAACCCCGGACATCTCAGCTTCTGACTACCAACCATAGAAGCAATGAGGATCAGTTTGGATAGCGAAACGCAAATGCGAGAATTAATTAATACGATCAACACTTGGCTGGAGAAATGTTCCAGGGAGCATGAAGGTCGTTGCGCACCAAATTCTGGTGCTAGCCTTCCATCTAGACTTCTCAGCATCGATCAAGAGACTGTCCGTCTTCTGGAATTGAGCTCTAAACCAGCGACAGTTCCCGAATCAGTGTCCTATATTGCCCTGAGCCATTGTTGGGGTACCGAAGCTTCGAATACCATAACACTTCGAGGCAACCTCGAGTCCATGCATGATGGCGTTTCGATATCAGGAGCTACCAAATACATTTCAAGATGTGATTGCACTGACTCAGGATCTTGGCTATCATCTCATTTGGATTGACAGCCTGTGCATCGTCCAGGACGATGAAGCCGATTGTGAGCGGGAGTCGGCTCACATGGCCAACATCTACAAGAATGCCGTCTTGACAGTGGCTGCAACCCGGTCACTTGATGGGAATGGCGGATGTTTCTTTAACGCGAACGAGGTCCCGTACATTTGGAGACGTATGTGCAAACCTGGATGTCCTGATGACAGTGAGCAGCCAGTACTGGTGAAGCACCCGGAATTACGGCGCGTCCATAAAGAAGACCGTTATGGATTTGCCATATGGTTTGCACTACGCCCTGGTCACGACATTCGTGATCTGTCACATAAAGGTGACTATGGCGAGAATGCGAAGGATGTTATAGAAATGGGATACCCGCTTTTGTCCCGTGCCTGGTTCTATCAGGAAAGACTGCTGAGTTCCCGAGTCATCCAATTTGGTCACATGGAGTTGACTTGGGAATGCCAAGAGGCTCTCTAGACCAAGAACTTGGGGACGGGATTTCGAAGAGACGACATAAAACGGCAAGGGCACCAGAAAGTGATATATCCTATCGAGGCAACGCGCAGAAACCTTGCAGCTCTTTCGAGTCCTTTAATATCAGCGAAATCCTCATTAATCGACCAAACAAGCGGATCAGAGCTGCAAGAGTTCTGGCAACTTCTCGTGGAGGAGTATAGCCGGCTGAAACTCACGCATCAGACTGACCGTCTTCCAGCACTTTCGGGGATCGCTGCAACTGTGGCCGGGCTTCTCTCTAATCAGTTGGGAGGTGAGCAAAGCCGTCCCAATACATATCTTGCAGGAATTTGGTCAAAGGATCTACCTGCTGCTTTGTATTGGACTTGCTCCCCAGGGTCTCGTCGTCCCTCCCGTTACAGAGCCCCGACATTTAGTTGGGCCTCAATTGAAGGCCCGGTAACGTATTATAAGGCGGACACTGCTGATCGAGGCTACGGGCGTTCCGTTTGCGAGGTATTGGGTCACTCTTCTACCGTTCACGGACTTGATCCACACGGAAAGTTCCGGGCGTCCCATATTGAGCTTCGTGGCTGGGCTGGTATTGCTCGTGTTACAAGACTCTATGGGGAGTCGGACGGAGAGAGGGCCACAATCTGCGTGGTTAAGCAAAATGATAAAGCTATCGAAGGACAAGAGCCTCGATGCAGAAGACAAGCTTTCTACACTGATGTATCGCCCAGGTCTGGAACTGCTAGTAACCCTGAGGTCATGGTTGGCGATGAGGTACTTATTCTACTGCTTGAGTGCGTTAAGAACCAGACAACCATCCACAACCAAGTCAATTGAAAGCCCTTGCGCTTAAAAAATCTCAACATATATCTCGTGCGTATTAGAGGATCGGACTAATAGGGACTGGATCTAGATGGCATGGTAGTTTATGGAATGGGAAGCATGAAATGGAGGGTAGTGATATGTTCCACTGGTGTACACCATGGTTCTCCGAGAAACTGACAATAAAGATTGTGTATGATCAAGATAGACGCGGAATTTATGTGTCAATATTCCTGCCTGCATCCTTAAGCTACTAGATATCATTGGAAGCCCTTCATATGCACATATCTAAATGCCCTCCCCCCCATATCGTTTGTATAGAAGAAATGTATGATTTTGAAAATTAATAGTGTAAGATTGAGGTGTCTATACTAGACTTGAAGATTTGATCAAATCAAGGGACGTTTATTTTCATTCGCCTCGTAAATTAAACATTACTTCTAGTAAAGATAAGGTGATAGTTTTGGTCCGTACCTCCTGAAATTGAAGAAGGAGGGGTCAAGAATTGCCCCTCACTTAATCCGGATAAAAGATGGTCCGGTGCCAGCAAGAAATTCTGCTTAAACATTAAATTTTGACTTTTATCGCAACAAATTTCAACAAGATGCCTCCCAAACTCTCAGAGGATGAGATCGATGATCTATTATACTTTGCGCGTACCGGAGATAAACAGGAATTCCATTCCTTGACGAAGGAACTCTGCACGAGAGAGCACATCACCGTGGTCGAGTTGCTTGAAGCCGCGCGAGACGAGGAGAGTGGGAATGGCGCTCTGCACATGGCTGCTGCCAATGGACATGAGAGTATGTTATATATCTGCTAGCTTTACTCTGCCTCTTTTGTTCTCTTGTAAAGCTGGCTCTAATACGGGCTGTCTAGGTCTTCTGCAGGAAATCTGTCGCGCCCTCTCGAACCCCTCACCACAGAACCCCGCGATGCTTGCCATACTCAATACCCAGAACAAAGCAGGAAATACGGCGCTACATTGGGCTGCATTGAATGGTCACTTGCAGTCTGTGAAGGTATTGCTACAAGAAGGATCCGACCCTACAATCACGAATCAAAAAGGCCACGACGCAGTATTCGAAGCAGAGCTGAACGACAAGAAGGAGGTAGTGGAGTGGGTTCTCAAAGAGGGCGGCGAGGGACTGGAAGAAGGAATCAGCGGTGAAACAGAAGAGGGAGCTGCCGGCGAACCTGTGGATGAAGACATGGAGGTCGACCAGGATGATAATGGCGCAGAGGAGGACCTTTCGAAGAAGCTACAGGAGAAATTTGACGGAATGGACTTTCAAGACGCCAAACCGAATAGTTGAGCCAACACAGCTGGATTTTGGAAGCGCCCATCCTTCGCAACAACAATGCCGGCAACGACACACGGCCATATTCTTGAGGGTCAATCTGACCCGTAGCAACCATTTGCTGAGTATCATGCATGCTGTCGCCCGCCTAGAGTCTTCGAGGCTCTGCTTGAGCGAAACTCGGCAATTCGAGACGAAGTTTGTAGGCAGTCAGAATAGCAGGCAATATGCAGCCATTTACTCCAAAAATATCTTGCGGAAGCCTACATTCGTTCAAAATCACTATCACGCATCGACAGCCCGCGGAATTTTGTATTCTAGTTCGAATACAAGATCTAGAATCATTATAGTTATTCTATTACTGCGACCGTACCCTTTCAGCCCTGCTGCTTGCGACTCGAGTGAGTTCGCAAGTTTCCTGAAACTGCAGCCACCCAATGCTCAATATCCGAGTAGGCCCTGCAAATGCAAGTAATCACAAGGCCGGCTTTCTTCCGCGTGGTAGAATGTGTCTCGTGTGACAGACAGCTGTTATCTTTTTACGCCCGACTACAGTGACAGAGCCGCGTGCTGATGTGTATCTAGCCACATCTCTGCCGCTCTGGGAAATATGTATGCGCATCCTACCCTATCATGAAATGAGATGGGGCAATCTTTCTGCGCTCTTCCTTGGCTCGTGCACACCCAACATGGGCTCTGATTCGTTGTGACACCTAAATGGGTTACTGTAACACGCCCATTGGGCGGGTTGTCAGCCCCGGGATGCAGACCTAAGAAGCGACCCCAATCACATAGAGAAGCCCCAGAGTCCTGAGCTACAGCAGAGCTTATATTGGGGAACGATCCATTTGTTTACGAGAAGGATTCATTATTCTGACTTTGGGCATCAATTAGGCCCTGATCCTTGCTTCAATTCAATTCAGCATTCCAGTGTACTTGCCTCGTCGCGCACAAGACATCTTTCCCTGTCAGCGGAATTCGTGGGAATGTAAAATTGTCACTGCGCAGAACCAGCTTGAGCTCAATTAGCTTTGTTGCTCTTCAGAGTGGGCAACCAACCCGCAATGACTGTGATCAAGCCAATTGCCAATGATGGATGGAAATCGTGGTTCGACTCTTACGATGCACCCAGTGTTGGACGAGGGTCCTCCGGAACCGTGCTTGCGATTGACGAGGACCTGGTCATAAAAACATACGTTGAAGACGAAGAAGGGCAGCGGGACTTCGATCGAGAGAAAGAAATCTTTGAAATTCTGCAGAGCGGTTCATGTTCACCCTACATTGTCAGATTTTTCGAGGAGTGGGAGTCTGGATTGGTCCTGGAGCGACTCCGAGGAACTCTACGGTCACATCTTAGGGAAAAGTTGCCGCCTGCGGAGCATGACAAAACTCAATGGATTATGGACGCATGTAAGGGCCTCGAATTTCTACACGAAAAAGGAATAATGCACGGGGATGTCGGATGCCACAACTTCCTCGTGGATTACCGAGGCCGTGTCAAGCTCTGTGATTTTGCTGGCTCGAGCCGAGATGGAGAGACAGCTAGAATATGTTACGAAGTTAGAGGCCAGCACCCGGACTATCAGATTGGCGAGCCCACTGTGGCAACCGAGATCTTTGGCCTCGTAAGTCTACTTGAGCATAGAGAAGTGGTCGCATCAAACTTACCATTCAAAGGGTTCCACCTTCTTCGAGATCTGTACATTGCATGCCCCCTACCACCATCAAACCGATCAATTCGTTCGCAAGATGTTTCGAAGTCGAAGATTTCCCATTTCTGATATCAAGTGCCCTCGAATGAAGAGGATTATCGAGAGGTGTTGGACAGGCTACTATACCAGTGTTTCGGAAGTTTATCAAGCTCTGCTACAGGCCGGTGTTATTACTTTGAGGTTAAAAGTTGATTCTTGCAATGAAGGATTCTAAGAATACACGAAATGGAAACATCCCAAAATTCCCTCGTTCGCCAAGCAACACTATGGTATACCCTGACCTTTTCCTTCCTTTCCCGTCATCCAAATCGCGAACTCCCATTATGAAAGAGATCCCACCCTCCCTAATATATGCAATGAAGGTTTATGTTGTTTTTGGGTATTTGTCGAAGTCAAGAATTCAAAAGCTCCCCCCGACCCCATCTTCCAATTCAATGTCCAGCCGTCGAAAAGGTCTTCGAGATGATTATCGCGCGTTTCGGTGCTTCTATCTCTGCATGAGTATGCATCAAGAATGGCGGTGGTGTTTCCGACTCACATAAGTGACAAACATCGTCGAGTTGTCTATTGCTCTCGAACGTTTCGCCGCCGCCGCCGCCATTGCTCTATCGTATACGGCTTGAGCATCAAGGGCCGCCCTACTGTATTCTCTCTCCGCCTCTTGACAAGTTTTGCACACCGGGCACTGAATGTTTCTCGTTGATCCGCTATCAACGTCCTCTTGTCCATGCTTGCCCTTATAATTTCTGCAAGGGCTCCATGCCTCTGGTGAATAGCTGATTCTCTCCGCGTCCTTACAGAGCCATATCTTCCGATCCTGATACCAATGTATTGACTCTCCTCTGGCTGGCTCTTCACACTGAGCAGAGCACAAGTTTGTGGCGGCCCACTGGCACATTTTTACAGCCTTGAATTATCGTCGTTTGTGAGACTTGTGATGAGGAGGGTGTCTTCTGTGGGTCCCGATTCGATGAGTGAAGCGTTCGTGCAGGTAGAGGCTAGGAGGAGAAGACCGAGTAGGAAGATGGGGGAATCAGAGGAGACTTCGGGCGCGTCATATAGACCAGACCCATCTTCATGGGCGGTTTGGGTTGCCACCCTGCAACTGCCTAGAGATGCATTGCTTTTTCAGTGCACAGCCTGAGTCTGGTGAGTATGAGTGCATCATGTGGAAAGAATTCACAATTTGCCTTGTCTGCCCTTCTCGCTTCAAATAAAGGGCGGAGCCTCACCGAGAGCCTTTTAAGAAACGGGCAGATGTTGACCATCTAGCCGTTGATTTATTGGTGGAGACTTTACTAGGGCGGCAGGTGTGGGTGGCCTCGTCAGCCGTGGGTGGCTACTTTCTGCAAATTGCGAGGCCTAAGCTGACATGCTGCCCCAAAAGCTTCATGCCCAACTGACTCTTGGAGTCATACTTTATTTTGGCTCCGTGAGTGGTAATCACGCATATACTTCTTGTCGGGGTATCCCTCGCAGAAAGTTCTCGGAAGTTGGGTTTGCATTTGCTTGCCGACCCATCGGCGGCTCCAGGCAGCAGCGGCACACGCAAGTTGGTCGAAGGATCAATACACAACTCGCCATAAAACCTCTCAGAGGATATCGAAGGTTTAAAGTTACACCGATTTCAAGTCTATTCTGGTTCTGTATCCTTTCTTTATTCTGCTTGATTCGTTTTGCTGCGTGCTTGACCTTTCGACTCACGAGAGGTCTGCAGGTTCGGGCATGACTTTGCGTTATCACACTCGCTAAGAAGCTATTTTTCATTTATACGGCTGCGATTTTCTTCAGCTTTAAGTAGCTGTAGTTGAGCGGCTTTCAATTTTTGTTTCTTGACTTACGTGGAGTGAGATTTGGGCTCTTCGGAAAAGCGGTTATGGACGCATCCCGCTTCCCCCCCCCC
>Ga0247778_1000044_pt1 | contig 209322 bp, 222 predicted proteins | sample UWRJL049202B5_FD_179939 | JGI IMG/M metagenome (GOLD analysis project Ga0247778, IMG submission 179939) | Plant litter microbial communities from Arlington Agricultural Research Station in Wisconsin, United States - UWRJ-L049-202B-5 | ecosystem: Environmental > Terrestrial > Plant litter >... | reverse complement strand
TGCTCAGCCCCCCACCCAATCCTCCCCTCCCGCGTCCAAAAAAACCTCCGATTATCACAATACCTATTAAAACTCTCCATAAAATCCTTCGCTTTCTCATGAAATTCCTCAAAGTCCCGCAGTTTCACCCCAGTCATTCCTTTTGTCCAATAAGCGAAGGATTCCGCGAACTCGGGACCGGGAATGTTGCCTGAGGGTGTGCGGTTGCAGCAGCAGGTGCGCCAGAAAGCTTCGTAGGATGTGGCGGTGATAGTTTTGCTGGGGAAGGCGATGGTGGTGACGTTTGAGAACCAGGCGTTGGAGAAGACTGTTGTGTTGAGTTGGCTGTCTTCTTCTTGTGTGAAAGGTGGGAGCTCGGTGTCTCCGGCTTCACTGCCTTCAATTTTTTCCGCTTCTTGTGAGATACTTGTCGTATTTCCAGAGTTGGTCGGCTTTTCTGGCTCGGTGGTCTCCTCTTCTGCTTTTGTTTCGGGTTCAGGGTCTGCACCTGATGGTATCCTTCGTGTGAGCTCGACAGTCGTTATCGTATCTAATATTCGTCCCTTGACAACGAGAGTGTTTCCCTCAACTCTAAAATTTGGTAGTGTTCGAGGTGAAGTAGCTTTAAATCCTAAGCCAAGAAGTGATTGATGATAGCATGGCTGACTCCAATCCGGTACCCAAGATGGACAGTTCACGGTAGATGGCGTCCCAGACTTCGTACAATAGCTCAAAATATCGAGCCCATTTCGCTCTAGCTCTCCCATCGCAATCCGAGTGAAGAGATCCCCAGCATCGATCTCATAATCAATAGGAACCCGAGCTGCATCTTCTTCGCAGACGAGGCCAAGAACACCGTATACCTTATCAATAGGAAAGGTGCTCTTACACAGGCGCGAGTCTCGCAAGACGTCAAGAAGGCGGGGTGGCGTCAGCTTGCGAGGATCCTCTTTCCGTCTGGAAAGATCCCAAATCATATTGACGGTCGGCAAAGAGCAGATTGTCTTTTTGATGTCAAGAGGACTATTTTGGTCGTACATGGAAAGCCACTTTGTGATTCCGCAGATTGTGTCCCAGTCGCATTGTCCAGAGCCTGCGTACAGAGTGGCTTTTTTAGCATTGACCACTTCTTGGAGAACCCAAACGCGACCCTAAAGAAATTTCATGTCAGCTAAGCAACGCTAAAATGAAACTGTATCGCATTCGTGACCATTTGCAGGTGAGATTGTGCAGTGACTGCAGGGTCGATGAGACGGTCATACGTACGAACCAAGCTCGTGACAGTAATTCTCTCAAGAAACACCATCGCATGAAATGTATAGTATACCCATCTACAAGCGCTTTATTTATTGCCTTGTAGTCGTACGGGCCATATTCGTTCATCATGGTCATGATCACTGTCGCCAGATCCTTGAGAAAGTCCATCAACCCTTGAATAGCCGAGCCACCTTGAAAATTTTCTCCGACCCATATGACAACATGATCGGCTTGACCGTAAATCTGACTCATATGGGTAACTTGAGCGTTACGCTCACTGATATCCTGCTGATTTATGCAGAGAGCGTCTATCCACAGCGCCCGGGCGCGATCAGTGAGCCGAAGCCGTCTCAGAGCATCGTAGAGTTCCTGACCAATATGAACTTGCTGATCGTCGCATTTGATATACCCACCTGGATTTTGTGATTTTCGATCAACTAGATCAGGACGGAGTGGTGCATGTTCCCCCTCGGTTGGAGGATAGAAAGCGTACTTCACTGCTGGCGGACCCCAACCATACGCCAGAGTCCAACTTTCGGATGAATTGTTCCACACGTAAGACAGTGCCTCATAGTGAGGAGTATCTGACTCAAGTGAAATATGAGTGAGACCACAGACTAGCTCATCATCGTAGTGACTCGCTGGCTGTAGGTAAAGAAGTCGGGTGTTAGTGGCGTTTTGTAATGGTTGATAGTGGTATGTTGTCATCTTGCGAGATGGGGCATGTTGCGGCCGAAGGAAGAAAAGAATTACGAACAAATAGACTTGAAAGCTCCCAGGAATGGAGGGAGTTGATTTCAGAAAGATTTTTTTCGGAAATCGCGAAGGGGAGGGTTGTCACTGACCCAGCATAGCCACTTCTTAGTGGGGGCTGCTCAGCCACAGCAAATCCGCGTTGATCTGCCAGCTTCGCGCAATTTTGGTCGCTAGCCTCAATGCAAACCATGAATTCAAGAAACGAATCAGTTGCTTTCCATAAAATCTCGAGCGTGGAGTCACGTATCTGGCTCACCACTACATATCTATCGTGCCGCCGCTTTTACCAGCAACAAAATATTTCAGGGAAAATCTCCACAAATTAGGCGAGATCATTCAGGTGCAGGTGCTAGCCCCTGATCGTAGTGCACTTGCTGCCCAAGGAAATCATCTTTTCTTTTGGCCCGCCGGCATGGGATGGTACTGATTCTGACGGCGAGTGAGGTGGTGAAGTCTGCTCAGATTTAGGATGATTTTCTTCATTTAGAATTTTCCGCACAACCCCTCCAATATTTTGGGGTGATCTCGTATAAACGGACATGATAGAAACTCGCTATAATAAAGAATGGCGATGTATCAATCGTTCGGTCAAGTTGTCCCTGCCATGTCTTGAAATCTGATATCTACTCTCCAAGTTCGGTAAAGCGTCAAGGCGACTGTCGGAAGCAACAATACTGCCAGATGCGGGGAAGTGCCGATGATCTAGGATTGGCGACGCGAGCGCGGTTTGTGCTAATGATTTACTTCCTAGGCCCCAATTATTGCACCAAAAATGCTCTGGAGACTTAAGTTGGTAAATTAAACAGTCACTTTTCTGTTAAAGTGATGACTAACCAGAATAATGTACACATCTTTTGGCACTTTCTTTTAGTTTCACACATGAACCGAAATCGATGTCTTGCACAACCCACGATCCTCGAGACACTTGACGTGAGATTTTGACATAAACATCAGTCCCGGAGCATAGCCTACCCGAAGATGCTAATTCTCTTAGGGCGTGTTGGTACACTTGCTAACTACACCTGGTCCAACCCCAAAGACTTTAGAGAAAGCTTGTTTGGACATCATCCTTGTTCTCACCTATCGATTTGTTGCCACTAAGCCGGGAGCTGAGCAAATTTGAAGTTTCCATTGGTTGGTTCGAGTATTGAGTTTGACTACCGCCTCGCAGTGTGCTGTGAAAGGAAGAAGGTTTCTCGCAAGCCGTTTAAGATTAAATGGTGGGGTCGAGCGCCGGGGTAACGTCTAAACGGGCGCCGGTTCAGGGCACGATTTGCTTGACCAGACGCCATCTCCTCAATTTTGAAGGATGTGGTCGAAGACAAGAAAGAAGGTGAGCCGATTTAACGAGGATGGCAATGTCCGATGGGAAGCTTGTAGCTTTCAGGTTAACGTGGATGCGTCGGTAAGCTGGGCTGAGAACTGAGTTTGGAGGGAGCGACGAAGCTTATATAGATCAGGGCGCGCTTCTCATGAAGAACGTGACGTGATTATTCTTTCTTTTATCTTGCTCGTTCCTGCTCATTCTTGCTCGAACTTTTCCCTTTCCTCTCCACTTCTTCGACGTAGCTCGCCCCCAACCACCCTGATCCCAGCCAATCAGACTACCCGCGAGACGACTATACCAAAATGCATTCAAAGATCCTCGCTTTAACCAGTCTCCTGGGTTTGACCAGCGCAAAGGTCATCAATATTGCAGTTGGCCAGAATGCGTCGCTCAAGTTCGTCCCTGATAGCGTGACCGCCGACGTCGGTGATATGTAAGTTGCAATTCCATACCTCCACTAGTATGCTGAGAACTGCGTTGACCAAGGTAAAAATGCAGGTTAGAATTCCATTTCTACAATGGATCGGCAGGTACAGTGGGACACAGTGTTGTTACGGGGCCTTATGATAGTCCCTGTGCCCCCTCCACGAATGGCACTGTGTTTTCTGGATACATTCCTGGTAACAACATGGGAGTACGTCTATCCCCAGAAAATCCTCTCTCCCCAACCGCCTTTCTGAATAAACCAATAAAAGAAGATGGAGCTGTGTTGTGATCACAAATGCTGACTGAAACTGACGCAGGACGACACATATATAGTCAAAGTCAACGACACCAACCCCATCTGGTACTATTGCTCCTACAAAAAACATTGCGAGAACGGGATGGTAGGAGTGGTCAACCCTCCTTCGGGAAATACTGTCCAAGATTATGCCAGCAAGGCCAAGAATGTATCAATGGCTACGGCCCCTGCTTCTCCTGTGGGAGGGGCCTTGACTACGATCTCGTCTTATGATGGTACAGCCCCAGCTACCTCTGCTGCCACTAGTATGAGCTCTGGTGGCTCTATGGCGGCTACTATGACTTCTCGAATGAGCTCAGGGACCACGGCGGCCACCGGTTCGGGTTCTGCTTCCTCGACGGCTAGGAGTGGGGCTGGAAAGGGGGAGATCTCGGCTCTTGTAGCTATGGGAGCTGTGCTTGGCGGGATGGCTGCACTGATGGCTTAAAGGGTCGATCAATAAGTAAAAGTCCTCAAGCCAAGGCGATCTTACCGTTGCTATAATCACATTGAACAAAGCTGTATGGAAACTGAAATGAGTGTATGGTTCTACGAATTTGAGGAGCCTGAAAATTGAACGGGGGCTAAACCTCAGGTGCGACTTAGTAAGATATATATTAATATTGACACATTGTTGTATAAAAATTGTCAAACCATAGTCTATCGCTATTTTCTAGAACCCGGGGCGGGATCCCAAGATCCCAGCAGACAAAAGGGGGAGGAGTCAAAATCGCTATGGAGCACAGTAAAGGGGCTCGCTAAAATCTAGCGACGATTCACCAACCTTACGGGGACTTTCGCCACCGAAATTCAGTCACAATTTCCTCCCTAGGAATTGAGTGACAGGATGGGCCAAATCATATGGCCAGAAAGACCCGCAACGCATCCTAGAGTAAAGAACAAGCGGCCGACGCAGCCTACACTAGGCCCTTGGCAGTCGCCTGCGGGAGTAACGAACTAGGGGACAGAAGTCTGTGCGTTCAGGGCATTTTATTCGCCAAAAAGCCCCTCCAAAATCAAGGCTTTTTTGGTATCATTTCCAAAAACCAAAAGATTCTTTTGAAATAGTTTTTTATAATTCTATATATAAATTCATGAATACTGGAAATATAATAATCATCTGAGAAATTTATTATTTTAATAGAATTTGAGGAAATTGAGCGAGAGGCCCTGAACGCACGGACTTCTGTCCCCTAGTTCGTAAACGGAGGCTGAGCCGTAGGCTGCTGCGGCAGGCTGTGCTCGCATAATTTAGGGTGTCTCCACTATACGATAGCTACAAGTTCAGCGGTAAGGACAGACGACTTCGTGACTCACTTCATCTTGTTTTAAAACCGCATAAACCTCGTCTTCATCGCCTTTAACTAACATTGAACATCTTCATTGAATAATTTGATCACTCCGCCGAGTCCACTGGGCACCTCTCACACAGTACTCGCAGTACCGAGTTTTTGAACAATGGCAGACACATCTGCAATCAAGAGCGCAATGGAAGCTCTCGCAAGTCAATTTGATTTAAAAATCGTTGATGAGGAAAAGAACGAGAAGAAAGACACAGGAAAAAAGACATCATCCGACAGCACTCCTGGCGCAGACACCCCAAGCACAGACACAGAGACCCCCAGCAAAGACCCAGGACTCAAAGATGCTCCAGTCGGCTCAATAAACAACATCAAAGATCTCTACCAAGGACCTGAAGACAGCCAAGGTCGTGCGCAATGGCTAGACAAATATCCCGAAGACGCCGAGGAAGCCGCAGAAACGGAAGAAACAGCAAAATACGCTTTCATCGCTCGGAAAAAGAAATGCTTTTCCGGAAGGAAGAAATTCGACATCGATTCAATTATTGTCAACAGTCCAGCAGTAAAGAAAGTGCTTGGAAAGGTCTTCCACAACTATCCAGGTGTGACATGCTCACTTGATCGACTTGTTTTCAACGCACCATTTGAACCATTTGTTCATCGATGGTCGGAGCTTCTCGAGGCAATCAAGACGGAATCAGATTCACAAACAAAAGGTCACCTCGAGCTGCTTCATAGTCTCCTCAAGGAGGAGCTCAAAGATACGATCAAAGCACTGGAAGATTTCATTATGAACGGCGTCACGACCTTCGATTATCTCTGGACGATATTCCATCCCGGATGCACAGTGTACTCCAAACAAGGCGGCGTTCCCCACGCATTGTCATTCTATAGCGGCAGTTATGAGACTAATAACTGTGGGAAACACTACCAGCTTTGTCTTGAACCGATTGGATGGTCTGGGACTGCGTTTGGGCGGGGCACAGAATATATTTGTATCTATACCTTCACCGGAACTCGTGCTATCAAGGATCTGAATGCTTGTCCCCTGTCCTTTCACCCGGAGAAGAAGAAGATCAGGGAGTTGTTAGTGAAGCGAGGGAAGAAGTATGAGGAGTTGGCGGGGTATCATTACAAGGCGTGAGTTGCCCGAAGCCTCTGGTACGAAAATGCTGACTGAGGAACATAGATACGAAGGCGTGGGTTTAACATGGAACGCGGAGAATAAACTGTATCCTTTAACAGTAAGTGATAATTTGAAACCCTTGTCGGATGATGCTGACTATTTCAGGTTTCCGGCCGAATTGTTATTGATACCGATTCGTTTAACCGACACAATCCCAACAGAAGCACAGACTACTCAGACAGCCTGCATAAGGGCGATTTCACCATGTCAGAGGTTCCAGGGATGAATTTCAAAGATATGGTCACGGTCATTCAGAATGACTACGCGGTCGAACAAGAAGCTCCTAAGCTCAACCTCACGGCAGATGGTCATGTAATTTGCAAAGCCAGTGTGCCAGGATACTCGCTCAAGCTCAAGAAGTGGAGTAAGATCCCTACTACAAGTTTTAAAACATCGACTAACAACTTCAGTGTTTTTCTTCGTCGATTTCGTCAAGGAAATTGAATGGAACGATCATGCGTTCGACAAACTGGTACTTCCCGACAATACCAAGGACCTATTGCTCTCTTTCGTCGAAAGCCAAGTCGAGAACAAAGATACATTCGACGACGTAATCCAAGGCAAAGGAAAAGGAATCATTATGCTGCTCTCCGGTCCCCCAGGCGTGGGGAAAACATTGACAGCAGAATCGGTGGCCGAAAGCATGCACATCCCTCTGTACATGATGAGTGCCGGCGATCTCGGAATCCGTCCCGATGAAGTAGAGGAAGCTCTGCAGAAAATCCTCGAGATGGTCGCGAAATGGGACGCCATCCTCCTTCTCGACGAATGTGACGTCTTTCTTGAGGAGCGTACCTCAAGCGATCTGGAGAGAAACAAGCTTGTCTCGATTTTCCTGCGGACGCTCGAGTATTACGAAGGCATATTATTCCTCACCACAAACCGAGTCTCAAATATGGATGCAGCGTTCCAATCACGAATTCACGTATCAATGGAGTATCCGAATCTTACCAAGGACTCAAGACGACAGATCTGGCGGAATTTCTTGGCCATGTCGAAGCAGAAGAGTGAGGTGTCAGAAGAGGATTTAGATCATTTGGCGGGGGTGAATTTGAATGGAAGGCAGATTAAGAATGTGCTGAAGACGTCGTTTTTGCTTTCGATACGAAAGAAGGCGCCGCTGAAACGGGAGCACATTGATATTGTGCTGGCTATTGAGGGGGTGCGGCCTGATTCTTGAATTTGATCTAGAAGTCTCGGGGGGTTGACTTAGTGACCAGTCTTGAGCTGCGCTATAATGGACAAAAAAGAAAAATTAATCATGGAGCTTTAAGATCCCCTCTGGGATTCCGTCTTTATCGGTGTAATGGAGAGGATCATCGAGGCGACAGCGGTTTTTGGGGGCGAGGCCGGAGGTATAATTCATGAGAATCGAGACCCACAGTTAACTTCGCTGAGTTACGAGGCACCTAGGTAGCTACTGTTGGATCCTTTTCCAATCGTGACACTCTTTTAGAAACCATCATGAATTGTCACGTGTCTACAGTATTGCGGCTGATGCCCATGAAGGCATCCTGCTTCTTTCGAGCCAGCCTTGCAACCATCACTTCATCTTTCAGTCTTCAATCTCCATTTTCCGACTCTATTTCGTTCCCAAAATGAATTTAACAGAGACTTCTCTTGTAAAAATGGCCTCTGGCAGCAAGCACGTATATGACGAACTCTCTACTCATTCCCTCATGATCAGGCTGTTCCGAGTCGAGGAGGCGGCATCAGGAAGACTCAGCATCCAGCTCTCGACTTTTACGATTGACGAAGATCTGCCAGACTATATCGCATTGTCATATACTTGGGAGCCGCACTTCCCAACGCATGTTACGCAAGTCAACGATGGAGAGCTCAGCATTGGACATAATCTCTGGGAAGCTCTGTGGACGCTAGTTCCACTCAGAGGGACCTTCTTCTGGGCCGACCAGATATGTATCAATCAACAAAGGACGCACGAGCTTAATCACCAGGTCGGATTCATGCATCAGATCTACAATCGTGCAACGACGGTCCTGATCTGGCTCGGTGGCGCTGATGAACGGAGCGACGGCGCGATGCAGTTCATTTCATATATTACGGCTGGCAATTGTGATCGACCAAGCGACCTGTGCAAGTGTAAGCACATTGAACGTATGGATGATGTGCCAGAATTTACTTGTCAGCACCATTTTGGGGTTTATTGTCCGGGCTCAACTGCATATCAAATCCTGCCCTCGATGTCTTTTCCGATCAGAGAGCTATTTCAAAGAAACTATTGGTCACGCGTTTGGGTTGTGCAAGAGATCATGTTTGCTAGAAACATTCTCGTCAAATGCGGCAACTGGACAATCACTTGGGCACAACTCGAGTTATTTTTCCGCTGGACTACATATTCTCGACAGTCTGATCTACATATATGGGCGTCACGATACTTGATTCCCACCGAGGACTATCCTCCTTCTTTCTGCAGTATCATCGACATGAAAGAAAACTGGGGACTCAAGGAAACTTGGCGTCCCGCAACCCTGGATCTACTCGAAATCCTTCGAATGTGCCACAAGTTTGAATGCAAGCTTACACTTGATAGAATATACGGCCTTCTGGGTCTTGTACACAGAGGTGAACGGCTTGAGGTAGACTATGATCTGACACCGCTTAAGCTCTTCATTGCAGTGCTACATCACATTGTCAAACACCCACTTGAGGATGGATGGCACAGACTTGGCTTGAAGTTGTGGCGGGCGTTGCAATGCGGAGATTCTGGTGTCACTTACAACCAGGCCATCATCATGACGTTTCCGGGGCTCGCTGATTTGTATGTACTAGAATTTTTGGAGTTTTTTTATCATTTCAACTTTTCAGATAGACTGTTAAAGAGGGATTTTGAGGCTCGTCTGTTGCGTGAACAGACTCGTTCAGATCGTGGAAGGAGGCCCAATAAACTCAAGCCTCGATACAAGGAGATGGAGCCGGAACCAATCACAAGCCACTCCGATGGTGAAGGTCAATAATTCGTTTACTGAAGAGAGCATCAAAGTCCCATAGCAATTTCATGTCTTTGTAAATGATTGCTCTCCTAAAACGTTACTTGCCAAAGAACACCCAGCCCCACCAACGTCAGAAACTGTACACCCACCTTCTCCCCCGCAGAAGCTTTCTTCGCCTCATCAAGACTCCGACTTCCAGGTTCAGTCTTATTAGTATTAATACAAAACAACTTCGTATCCGCCCACCCCTCCCCAGAACTCCGATCCTCAGATCCCCCCTTCAACCAATACGTAGTAATCACCGGCTGCGGCGTCCTCAACGCCTTATCATAATACGTAAAATTATCCAGAGGCACAGGCCGAATCCCATACTGAATACCCGGAAAAGCCCTATTACTGGCATCTGAATCCCCCGGATTGACGCTCGTACAATTATTGCGCGGGTCAACGGGAGTCGTGAAATTGGGCGCTAGAAAGGGAGCGCTTTCCGAGAAGTAGAATTCGTCTTTGCAGACGTCGTTGCTGAAGAGCATAGAGCAGGGATAGTTTGTCATGCCTGGTTCTATTTCTGCTTGAGCTTTGGAGGATAGCAGGGACATTGCTGAGGCGCTGGAATTGATGTTTGAGATGAGGGAGGCAATGCATTTTTTGGAGAGAATGCTGCTGCATGTTCCGTCGTCTGTTTTGCCGGTCGCGGAATCGGCAAGGTCGCTGAGGAAGATAATGCAGCCTGAGTACGGGAGGTTTAAGTCGGAGAGATTTTGAGGTGGGCTGTTGTTTGTTAAATAAGAGGCGGTGGAATGGAGTGAGGGAAGGCCTACTTTGTTTTGAGTCCCGGGGTCCATACCGTACGTCCAGCACCAGGTGTGTAAGGGTTTGGTGCGTCGGCGAGGTAGCCGGTCCAAGTGAATGTCGAAGCTGGGAAGGTATCGTTGATTCGAGGTCCGGGAACGGCGTAGGAGCCAGAGGCATTGAAGCCGGCCTGCCAGCCTAGATTCGACTAAAAGGGCTTCTGTCAGTATAGACGAAGCTAATTGTTCGAAAGAAGAGGATTACTTACCTCATAACATGAGCGGTCGGGTTGGGTACCATTGTGTGTGGTAGTATTTTGCGCGGCTGTAAGACTCAGAATCAAAGCACTCGCTGAGAGCAGAAATAAGCTAGAGCAGCTATCCATGATTTCGAATACCAAAGATGTCGTAGATCTTGAATGTCAAGTTCAAAGGCCCCAAAAGGCAGCTTCGAATATTTATGGACCACGGCAGCCTTCTCCTCTTGCAGGGCTGAGTAGCCGTGCCACCAACATTTAGTTTGGTTCTGGTCAGCCTGGCTGGCTGGCGAATCAGAGGCGCTATTTGAATAAGCAAACATGTTGGATTCACGTCATAAAGATCACCTGCACAAGGCTGAGACCCTGCTGGGCCGCAAATTTGCGGCGCACATCTGAGGAAAGAATGTTGGTTGTCGGGGATTGTGAAAGGATTAGAGAAGCGATCCAATCGTCTAGCGTTGTGTTGCTTCGCGGTCTTTATTTCAAGGTTTTGAGAAGGTAATTCTTTAAGCAAGGGGTTTGCTGTGACTTTTTGGATTGAAAATACGAAGGCCTGCACCTGTGAATTGACGAAGCTATCTGTGCTCTCTTTTTCATGGGTTTTATTGGATTGCAAACATAAATGAAGTCGTAGAATCCTAGCGTAGTAATTTAAGCTTGAATGTATTTTTGCATCAACAGGGCTCTGAGACTTGAGGGTGGGGTATGCGCTACCTAGGTAGTATACCATCCTCTGACATTAAGTAACCAATTACAAAAACGTCTATGGGTTTGAGATAAGGGGCAGAAACAGGACCGAAAAGGAGATCACAAAGATATGTTGGACCCAATTCAACGTTCGAACGTAAATCAGCTCACATGATGGATATTCCAAGTTTACCTCGTATGATTTGGTCTCCCTCTGCTTTTGATACGTCCATGAATAGATATCTCAGACTTGTTGGGACTGCTAGACACGGCGCTTAAAAGTCTCTGCACACTGAGGCGCGAACAGGATTCATGGGTCTCCACCCGAGAATTTCTCCGATGAAATAACCTGAAGTATCCATTGCCCAATACATGCCTTCCTGCCTCAATTGAACATGCTCTGGCTCTCACGCATTATTCTGATCTGGATCCGGAGGATGAAGCCCCGTGGAAGGAAGAAATTCACTTCAGCTGTTCATGGATGAAGCATAACCCAGACTTGGACTTGCTGAGCCTCAGACGGGCATTCAGTTGTTCCTCTCGCCTAAAAAAGCCAACTTCGGGTCGCTCCGAAATATTGCAGCTGTGGCGGTGCATGTGAATAACCTCTGTGTGGCTGGTACAGATGCCGCCGTTGAACAAGATACTTCCCATAGTAAATCGGCGAATCCGCGGACCTCGGTTGTAACTGTTCATTTATTTGAGATGTATGAGGCAAATCACTTAAGCGCCTCCTGTTTGTGGCATTGAAATGAACATCTAGCATGCCTTAACTTGATAGATGCACTCTTTTCAGCCACATCGGACAGGGACAAATCTAATAGGAGGGTCGTATCGAATGATGCAAATTGACAAAAAGGGTATTTGCGGTCTGCTATGAAACGAAACACAATGGGTTGCCTGGATCAAGGGACAAACTATGAATCCCTGACCTAGCGAGGCTAGATATTACGAGGACAGAAGTCCCATGAAGAATGACAGACAGACAAGAGATGAGGAGAGGAGAGAATTGATTGGTAACCACACAACTAGGGTGCTTCAACCTGATTTAGACATGGGACGCGGCAGCGTTGACACTTTCTCGTGACAAGTCCCAAAAATACCACTGCGAATCATAACCGTTGAGCAAGCAAAGCATCGAACAGCACAGTCTTGAACTTCAATACAAGTTCCAGGTTCTATTGACTTCTGGTGAGAATATGGCGTGGCCGTTTTCTTGATTCCAGACTCCTTGAGGATAGCACCCGAACGCCAGTGAATGCAGAACATCTCCAGATATTACAAGGTTGTTTTGTACAATATTAACGGCCAGAGTCAGATACTGGTGAGGCTTCATCGGGTGTTGCTGGCCGGCGCACCTGGTCTCTCCCCCATATGTTTCCTGTCAACCCAAAGAACCAATTCCGAATCTACCACAAGTTAGTGAACGCATACAAGACTCCATGTGTCTGAAACGTACTCCTTGAAATGGTGGATTTTCTGGATTGCCTTGGCTATTCCAGTCCAAGAACAAAACCCCATAAACGGCCACAACTGCAATCACCATCAGCATCAGCCCTTCATTGTGTCCTCGCAGAATCACCCACAAACTATAGATCCAAACTGTACCATCTGAACAGCCTTCGTCCACCTCGGTCGTGCCCACTTTAGCTTTGATCTCCTCCTAAATCGTCGCTCGAGTCTAAACTGGTGTTTGGGAGGCATCTTCGTGAAGTCGGGAGGCCATAATCGCTTCGCTTTATAGGGATTCGTATAGATATATGGGACCTCTTGCGCGACCTTCTGCTGCGCAGCTCTTCGTATTATCGTGGGAATCATTGTTCAGATGTTGATGTCTTCTCCAGCTTCCAAGCTCTGCCCTCGTCGTTCTTTCTCTCGACGCGCTCGCTTCCAGATTGGCGAGGCACCCTTGCATCAACCCCACCAACTCTAAATTTTGATGTGTTTTGGGAGTCAGAGAAGGCGAAGAGGCACTGACTCAGAATACCACAAAATATACGAGTATAAGGCTCGACGTTCCCGCGGAGAGAGTCTTCAGTTACAACACCGCGATCATGGCAGCAGTAGAGGCGACCGCGAAGGCTTTGGAGGGCGTCACCGTCTCGAAAACCAAGGAGTTGAAAGGCGCAAGTACCCCGCTACTCCAAAACAGGGGACTGTAACTGACAGAAAGATTATACAGACCGAGAAGAGGGATACCCTCGTGGCGATCGAGAAGAAATACCAAGCACAATGGCAAAAAGACGGTGTTTTCCAGCCAGATGCGCCCTCCACCACCGAAGTACCCCTCCACTCCATCTCTGCCGCCGCGCTGCGCGAAAAGGTCCCCAAGTTCTTTGGAACTATGGCCTACCCATACATGAACGGTACTCTACACGCGGGACACAGCTTCTCGGTCAGTAAGGTCGAGTTTACAACGGGATTTGCGCGGATGCAAGGAAAGCGGGCCCTGTTCCCTATGGGGTTCCACTGCACGGGTATGCCAATCAAGGCGTGTGCCGACAAGCTCATAAACGAGGTCAAGCTATTTGGACAGGAATTTGAGGGATATTCGGACGAGGAGGCTTTGGAAGGCAAGACGAATGCTACACCGGCGCCAACTCAACACCACGAGGATGTCACGAAATTCACAGCGAAGAAGGGCAAGGCGGCGTCGAAGGTTGTCAAGATGAAATACCAGTTCCAGATTATGCGCGCTCTTGGTATCCCAAAGCAAGAAATCCACCGATTTTCAGACCCTCAGTACTGGCTCGAGTTCTTCCCTCCTCTCTGCCAACAAGACCTCACAAACTTTGGAGCGAGAATCGATTGGCGGAGATCGTTCGTTACGACTGATGCGAACCCATACTACGATGCCTTCGTCCGGTGGCAGATGAATCGCCTCAAGGAGTTGCAAAAGATCAAGTTTGGAAATAGATATACCATTTACTCGCCGAAGGACGGCCAACCTTGCATGGACCACGACCGGAGCGAAGGAGAGGGTGTCGGACCACAAGAATACACGGCAATAAAATTGAAAGTCAAGGAATGGGCGCCTGAGGCTGAGGCTGAGATTAAAGGCAAGGTACCTGAAGGTGCAGATGTCTTTTTCGTACCAGCTACTCTTCGACCAGAAACTATGTATGGACAGACTTCATGTTTCGTTGGACCAAAGATAAAATACGGCGTTTTCAAGGTTTCAGAAAAGGAGTTTTACGTTATCACTGATCGAGCGGCGCGAAATATGGCATACCAGGGTATCTTCCCGCAAAACGGGGTTTGTGAGAAGGTTGCGGAGTTGCTTGGTTCATCTTGCGTCGGTACGCTTGTTGTTGGCCCCCTCTCTGTTCACAAGGAGGGTTTCAGAATTCTTCCCATGGAGTCGGTTCTTCCTACGAAGGGTACTGGAGTTGTCAGTTGTGTGCCCTCTGATAGTCCGGATGATTATGCTACAATTACAGATCTTGCGAAGAAGGCGGATTACTATGGAATCAAGAAGGAGTGGGCTGAGTTGGAGATTGTTCCGATCATTACTACACCTTCATATGGTGACCTTGCAGCGCCATTCTTGGTCAAAAAGTTGAAGATTGCTTCCCCGAAAGATACGAAGCAACTTGAGGAGGCAAAGGAGCTCGTGTACAAGGAGGGATATTACCAAGGTATCATGAAGATTGGCGAATTCAGCGGCGAGAAGGTCGAGGTTGCCAAGCCGAAGGTCCGACAGCAGCTCATCGAATCTCGTGAAGGTTTCGCATACTCCGAACCCGAGAGAAAGGTAGTCAGCAGATCCGGGGATGATTGCTGTGTTGCTTTGATGGATCAATGGTATCTCGATTATGGAGAAGATTCATGGAGAGCGGTCGCGATGAAGCACGTTGAGAATGCCGACGGAAAAGGCATGGAAACTTTCTCTCCCGAAACGAAGAATGGATTCGAGGGTGTTTTGAACTGGCTCAACCAGTGGGCTTGCGCTCGAACATACGGTCTTGGTTCTAAGCTTCCTTGGGACCCTCACTTCCTGGTGGAGAGTTTGAGTGACAGTACTATATACATGGCTTACTACACGATTGCTCATTTCCTTCACAAGGACATTTTCGGCAAGACGCCTGGATTGGCCGGTGTCAAGCCCGAGCAGATGAAAGATGAGGTCTGGGATTATGTCTTTGCCCGGCGAGACTTGAGCGACGAGATTCTCAACGAAAGTGGTATTTCGAAAGAAGTACTTGCTTCAATGAGACGAGAATTTGAATACTGGTACCCGTTGGATATTCGGGTATCAGGAAAAGATCTCATCCCCAATCATCTCACCTTCTTCATTTACATCCATCTCGCAATCTTCTCACCGGAGTACTGGCCACAGGGAGTCCGCGCTAACGGTCACTTGCTTCTCAACGGTGACAAGATGAGCAAATCAACCGGCAACTTCATGACTCTCGACGACATGGTAAAGAAATACGGTGCAGACGCCTCCCGTATCGCCCTCGCGGACGCCGGTGACGGAGTAGCAGATGCAAACTTTGAAGAAGACGTAGCAGACAACAACGTGCTCCGCCTTTTCACCCTCCGCGAATGGTGCGAAGAGCAAGTCCGCGAGTCCTCCTCTCTTCGCGAAGGCCCTAAAAACGACTTTCTCGACGCGCTATTCGAAAACGAAATGAACACCCTAGTTCACGAGGCCTACACACACTACGCCGACACCAACTACAAGCTCGCTCTCAAATCAGCCCTCTATGACTTCACATCCGCCCGCGACTTCTATCGTGAAGCTAGTACGGCGGCTGGACTCAAGATGCATAAAGATCTCGTCTTCAAATACATCGAGCTCCAGGCCTTGCTTCTCACAGTCATCGCACCCCATTGGTCAGAATACATCTGGCTCGAGGTCCTCAACAAGCCCGCCACAATCCAATACGCTCTCTGGCCTGATGTCCCCGCATCAGTACCCGCTTTGAGCGCGGCGAGAGAATATGTGCGTGCTACTAGCAGTAACATTACATCTGCGGAAGCTGCGCAACAGAAGAAGAAAGCTAAGGGGAAGGATATCGGATATGATCTCAAGAAGCCCAAGAAACTCACCATCTTTGCTGCTGCTAAGTTTCCCGCATGGCAGGAGAAATACATCGACCTTGTCCGCGAAGCCTGGAATCCAGAAACGAAGTCGGTCAACGACAAAGAGTTGAACGGCAAAATCGCCAAAATGGGGGAAATGAAGAAAGCTATGCCTTTCGTTCAAGGTCTTAAGAAGAGACTTGTCGGAGGCGAGAAGCCGGAGATGGTATTCGAGCGGAAATTGGCGTTTGATGAAGTTAAGATGTTGGGGAACATGGTGCCTGGCTTGAAGAAGGCAGCGGGGTTGAAGGAGGTAGATATTGTGGAGGTTGCGGAGGGTGGGAAGACGGGGCAGGTTGTTGGGGGTGGAGTTAGGGAGGGCTTGCCGCCGAATGCGGAGAGTGCTGTGCCAGGGGTGCCGACTTTTCATTTTGAGAATGTTGAGGCTTGATGTTGCTCTTGCTTAAGCATGTTCCTGTAGCTTGGAGATGTCTGGCTTGTTCGTTTGCTATCGAGAAAAGAGCCAATTACAATGATAGACAAAAATCTTGCATGGACCTTTCTCCTAATGGCAGCCAGCGAATATTTAAAATTAACTAGTCCTAAGTATGAAATCTTTGAGCTCCAAGCTCCTACTCAAGCTGCAGCTATCCCAGGACACCTAGCTTGCTGGTCAATGAACTGTGGTATTATTTGAAGCGCAAATAGCCCAATAATCATAACCACCTCGTTCCAACTTCCCTAACCAACATACAATTCTATCTGAACCCCCGCTCCTGAAGCTAATTACCTGCAAAAGCTACGTCGCCTGGGATCACAACAGGAGAAGATCGCCGTCTATAACCAGTCCAGCCTTACACTACTTAAAAGTTAAAATTTAAGAACTAAGTAGTAGTGCTAATGTGCACTACCCAGAATCATTAGAACGTTGTACTGTACGTCGTATATACCGGATTGAGAAGACGTTAAACGGCCTTGGCAGGGTTGTCAGCGGAAGGCGTTCCCGTAGTGTGCGGCGCTGTTACGCTGGCGTTGGCTATAGTTCTTAGGTAGGCCCTGTTCGGCAAACGGCAAATGGGGCATGAAGTGCCATGAACTTTCTAGGGTAGTATTATTATTATTATTGCACGGACCAGCAACTACAGCGGTTTATTCGCATGCATACCTACATAGCTAGACTTCAAAGACGAGCTTACAGTTGTGAGAAATATACGAGACCATTGATTGGAGTCACACTTTATTACAAGCAAAAAGACTAATGTGCTGCGCCTCTGATAATGCATCTTCCGCGAACTGGTCTATGCCCATTGGTTATATGGGTAACAATCAGCACCAACTAGGAGATGGTTGTGGAAAGCGTGGGGGAGATACTGGTGGTTACCTTTTTTATTTCTGCTCTATCTGCGCGTTGATTCCATCACGCTGCTGAGAATGAGGGCCCTTGTATCTATGTATTATTCTGCAGTCTCTTCTTTATATATATATATATATATATATATATTGTAGAAAGATCTAGTACCCCTCTGACACTAGTCTGCATCCTTCGTTTTCATGGACAACCGCCATAGCGGAACTACTCAACAGGAATCCAAAGGAACAGGTCGCTATTCTCGAGTGGCATACAATTGGCACTTCAAAGCTAGTTGGAATAATGGGGTAGATGTGATTCAGCTGTGAGTACTAAGGAGTAGTAGTCAAAGCTTATTATCTAGAGATCCCTTCAGATAGAAAAAACAACCAATAGAAATTAAGAAAACACTTTCTGCCAATTATTTGATGTATGAGCGGTTTCCCTGAGCAGTAACTTGTTTATATCTTGCTTCTGAACTTTCTGAAAACAAGCCTGTTATCGAAAAATTCAATTCTTATACTTTCTTCCGACCAGATGTTGCAGGAAGTCTCAGACGACATTTCTTCACATTCTCTTCCAACGCGGTTAGTCAGCATCGCCGCCCTCCTCAGGCGCTACTCACCCTCGCCTCACCGTCTACTCAGGTTGCTCAGTCACGTTCCTACTCTCGCTTCTAGTAACTAATTATACCTGCCATGCAAAGCGGTCAACTCTCTACAACTATGTTCAGGGGGACCAAGTCGGCTCCTAGGAAACCTAAATAGGCCCTCCCCGCCCAAGATATATCTTTAATTGCAAGGCAGATTATTCTCGTAACATGGCGTGGCCCTGGCTCTTGAAGGACACAAGGCTAGGCCTCGATTACAGTCCCTGCGTTGCCCACTAATAAAGTAGGGTATACAACCCAGAAGGGAGGAAGTAATACAAGTGCAATTAACTAAGGAGCTAAGTGTACAGCTGACGCGGATTGCGACTTTTATCCTGCTTCGCTTAATCACGTGTCTACGAACCACGTGATCTCAACTGCAATAGCTTTTAATGTAGTAAAGTAAAGATATCTACTAAAGAGTAATGATATAAACCTGAATAGCCTTTTAACTAATAATGTCACGTTACTCTTTAGCATTTTCAGGCCATAGCTAGGCCGCAAGGCCCAGACTTCGTTTAGAGGACAGGCACGTGCGCGAAGAATAAGCGCTGATTGAGCAAAGAATCATTGATTGAAAAAGAGTTGAAATGACTATCCTGCCCAATGGATCAAACTTGGGCGGTTCAAAATACACGAAAATCTAGTGATCTGAAACCACTGAGACCTTCTCAAGACCTTTATCAAAGAAGTCCCACACATTGATCTTATGAACACGTTCTGTTCTCTTTCAAATCTGAAATACAAAATTGCCCAACCTCTCTGACACTCGTTACACAAAGAATCGTTACTACAGATAAACTAAAGTCTATTATTTGAGGAGGAGCTGCCTCCTGATGTCCCGCCTCCTGTATCACCGCCAAAGTAAGGGCCGTTTGACGTACTCGTACTCGTACTTCCTATTTGTAGCGTTAGCTTTAAGATAATAGTATAACTCAAATCTTACCTGATGATTCACTAGAGCCTGTGTTGCCATAGTTTAACATTGCGCTAATATGCGCTGGGGGTAGCATCTTGTCTGTGGTTGGTTGCTGTACTCGTCTCAACTACAAATAGAGCACGAAGAGGTAAGGTGGACGGGATGGACAACGAATGAGCTTAGGTACGTTGGGAATTGTTGGAATTAGGCTTCACTCCAGACTTCGTTCTAGACAAGACAAGAGAGCTGCGTTTCAAAGGGATCCATGATGGGACACGCAGCAACAATAATATACCTATTCGCAATCGGGCGCAGGGCGCATGCCGCATGTCAGTAGAGCACGCCGGAAATCGTTGGCCAATGGTGTTCAACCACGACTGCGAGAGATTAGGCACCGACATAATCTTCGCGGGCGGAACGCCCGAAGCGCAAGCCATTCTCCTGTTTGTCTCCAATTAGAGACTTGCTAATTCATTACTATTAATAGCAAGATTGGGCATGAAAAGTATGCGAAGAGCCCAGCTTGCACCCACATGCTCCACCACTTTTTACCACCACCTTCTACCACCATGGCCAGCTTAGGCCTGAGTATCCTCCACGACGGCGGAGAGAACCCTGAAGTAGAGTTTGTATTCCCCAGCCTATCTTAATATTTCTGCGAAATCTCTAACCTTTCCCGTAAGTTTGGTGGCTGTTCACGGCCTGGGAGGCAACGTGGTGCGAACCTGGACGCATGCAAATGGAGCATTTTGGCTTCGTGACTTCCTACCGTTGGACATATGCTCTGCTCGTATTATGACATTTGGATACAGCTCGGACGTTTTTTCGTCGAGTAAAACTTCCATAAATGAATATGCTGAGCTGTTGCTATGCCACCTTGAGATCAAGAGAAAAGACCCGAAGGCGAGTAGATTCTTTAGAACATAGCTCATCCATTACTGATTATGTTCTCTTAATAGGCTTTTCGACGACCGATATTGTTTTTAGGGCACAGTCTAGGGGGTATAGTCATCAAAAAGGTACTGCTTTTCTGATTCTGATGCTCATTCTAAAATATTCTAATGAAATTCAGGCTATGGTAAAAAAAGATGCAAATTACGAGTCGGAAGCAATTCGAAGATCAACGATTGCTATCTTATTTATGGGCACTCCTCATCGTGGATCCTCGTTTGCCAGCAAGGGCGAAAAACTTGTCAATTTTACCCAAGCGTTGGGCATGAAAGCATCAACGTCGGATTTAGTACTTCTCCAATTAGAGTCAACAAAGCTTGACGATCTATGTTCGGAGTTTGCAACTCTTCTAAATGACAGAAGGATCAAGATTCTTACTTACATTGAATCTCGGCCTCTGCGTATTGGGCCTATGGAACTTCTCGTATGTCTAATACCCTTGTCCACATTGCGCGCAGGAAACTCCTAATCAGTATTTGAAGGTTGTTCCTAAATCGTCTGCTAAACTGGGACTTGGTGCCCCTCTTGAGAGGGTGATAGCACTGGAAGGAGATCATCGTCAGATTGTGCAATATCCCAGCAGAGAAGACAGCCAGTACTTGTTAGTCTGGACTCAACTCGTGAAAATCATAAGCGACCACTTAGCAGAGGTTAGAGCGGAGGGTATGTCTCCTATAGTTAGATTCATCACAACTCAAAGCCGGACTAAGTAATAGAGTAATTAGAGCGGGTTTCTCAGCAACTTGAGAATGAAGAGATTCTTACATCGCTTGATGTGGAAGGTATATTTGCGGCGGTGCCCAAATATCCCGCTAAGGGAACTTGTAACTGGATTCGACAGCAACACGAATTCCAACAATGGGTGGACTTACCTGCTCCTGCATTGCTCTGGATACATGGAAAGCCAGGTAATCTCCATGTGGCCAGTATTGTGGCCAATTCCATGGACCACCAACGTACTAACGAGCTCTAGGAGTCGGTAAAAGTGTTCTATCTACATATATTGCCCAGCTCATGAAACTGGAGAATAAGAGCATTATCATTCATGTCGCGATAAGCAAATGTCGCGTCCCCAGTACATCTATGCACAATATTCTACGGAATATTCTGCGTCAGCTACTACTTGAAACCATACTTCACGAGAGAGCAATTGGCATCCTTTCAGAACTGCGGAGAACATACAACAGCATGTCGTCAGTTCCCTCTTCTGAGCTCCTAGAAGCGGTCAATAAAATATTCTGCGAGGGAAAATACCTCCATATTCTTGTGGACGGAGTTGACGAATGCAATTTCCAGGATCCTGTAGTCGAGCAATTCGTCCGATGGTTGAACCAACCTTCGGGGAAAGAACCGAAATCATGGAAAGCTCTCATTACTAGCCGTGATACTCCCCGACTTCGAGCTATCCTCAAGGGGTGCTCGCAAATGAAGATCCTGGAACAGGACTCTTTCCAAGATATCGCGATTTTTACAGAGCAGATAGTTGGATCGCATCCACATCTTGCAGATCAAAAACAGCATATTACGGAACAGGTTGTTCGGCATAGCAATGGAATCTTCCTGTGGGCCGACATCGCAGTAAAAGAGTTGGACCAGCTATACACACAAAACGGTATAAGCAAAATTCTTGAAATTAGCAATAGCGGGCTCCAGTCAACTTACACGAGTATAATGCGGCAACTGGAAGCTTCTACTGGTGGCCTACACGCTCTCCGCGCACGACTATTGCCACTCATTGCGTGCGCTCAGGAGTCTCTTACAGTACAAGAGATCCAGGAATTTCTCGCCGTAACGCCGGGCCAATCTGAATTAGACAGGGGAAACTCCTTGATAGGTGGTTGGCAAACCATTCACCAGGCATGTGGTTCATTTCTCCAACTTGGCATGGGACAGTCGGTTGAGTTGCTTCATGCATCTGCAAAAGATTTCATACTGTCGCAACCTACAACAGGGGGTGCTTTTAAATTCTCATTTTCAGCAGATACTGCACATGCAGAAATGGCATCGATATGCCTCACATACCTTTCGTCCCGCAGTCTGCTCGAGTTACAAGATTTCGATACTTCTCAGCTACCGCGTCTTGCACGAAGGTGCTCTTTTCTCCGCTATGCAACGTTGCGGTGGTGGAAACATTTTATAATGGTCAAGAGCATTGGGACCCGTGAAATACGCATCCTGAACACCTTTATCAAGTCTGAGAATGGTCAGAGATGGGCAATACTCTTTTTTCCGTACTTCTGCCGCAAAGAGGGAGAAAATTATCTTTCAACGCTAAGATTAATCCAAAGCATTAATGCTCGGATCAGAAAATGTCTGCAAAGTTCGACCAACATTTTACCACCGGATTACCTTTCTATCGTCGATAACTTAGACTGCTTCGTTTTAGAGTCGCTAGATAAATCGTACAAGGCTGAGGCGTTTCTGCGTGGACCAACAGCCATCAGTACCATTGAAAGGTTGCTTCAGGCTGCAGATGGTTACGCAACTCATCATCAATTTGAAATCTCAAAGAGAGCTGCAGAGCGTGCAGAAAAGCTTGCACGGGCTCACCATGGGTCTACCAACGCTCTGATTTTACGCAGCCAGCATCTCAGAATGCGCGCCGAAATGCAACTACAGGTGCTTCATACAAAAGTTGTGTCGAGAGACTTTACAGATGAACTCATCCAACTTGCCAGCAAATTTTCTCTCTGCTGTGGTGAGTTCAGCACAGAAACGCTCTGCTGTCGTCAGGACATTGGCATCGCTTACTTAATGGAATGCAATTGGCTGAAGGCAAGAGATATACTCGAACCAGTGTACGAGGACATGAAATCCGTGCTTGGATCAACATCAAGATTGACACAACGGGCAACTAATAATCTCGCTTTGGCTGCATACCATCTGAATGAATGCCATTATGCTGAAGATATAATTATGTCATTACCAGAAGTACGCAGCGCTTCAGTGGACTACCTTTCAACAGATTTGACAGAATTTCATCATTACACTTTCGATTCTCTGTCTCTACTTGGCGCAATCGCTTTGTTGAATGAAGACTTCAATCGAGCAGAGTTGCTACACCGGAGAGTTATTGATGGTTTTTACATTCTAGATGGGTTGAAAGCCAAGAGAATATACGATAACGCCTTTGACCTCGGATTGGCTCTCCAAAATCAGCGCAAATTCAAAGAAGCCAAAGAGCATTACCAGTTTTGGCTTAGCGCCTCAAACAAGAACTTTGGGTCGAAATCAGCCACGTCTAAAAAGTTCCACCAGAAGCTGCGTCATCTGTCTACAGAGGAATGGAAATGGAGGTATCAGATCGGGACAGCACCGTTCAGAGCTGCTGATACTTTTCATTGGCCCATTATGGAGAATCTTTTCGCTTCCACAGTCTCAGAAACTAGATTTCTAATTCTTATGCTTGTATCGGCGATTGTACTCGGTTTCTATTTGTCAAGAGCCAAGTAAAGCAGTAGCTGCCGATGAGAGGATCAGAAAGTGACGCAGGGTTTGCTGGATGCACAAGCAATGTCGGAGTGCACCAAAAGTATTAATGTCAAGTTAAGGTAAGCGCAAGTGATCGTTGCAATCACTAATAGAAGACCCGAATATAAAATAATCGGGAATCTGGCAGGCTCTAACGTTCGACCGAGATTTGTTGATGATGCTATTGTAACCTTTCTCTTATTGAGACTTCATATCAAAAGCTTACTGTCAGACACATGGATAGGCCGCTTATATTTGTTTATAAGGACAAAATTGGCTAGTAAATTGAATTATATTGATATGTGTGTGTTTGGGATGAGGAGAAGAAGCCGATTTGGTGGTTGCACAAATGGCCACTTTTTGCTCTGCTTAAGAGGAGGAATTCAAGGCACGGAATATTTCGGGAAGTGGCCGCACCCAAATTTGACTAGGACCTTTGATCGCTTGCTTCGGAGGTACCAGTCCATGTAGCGACATCGCATGACACAGCACTGCCTGGTCGCCACAGGGCTGACAATAACTGCCGCTACCATTTCGGTGTTAACCGCCAATACAATTCTGCCTTGCTAGACCTTAGACGTGGTATTACCGCTATATGCCTCCTCTACCCCACTAATCTTTCTCGCGCTACTATTTTAGGTATTAACTACTAATATAGCTCTATTATACTAGGATCTATATATATCTCTAAATTTACTAGCCTTAGATATAAAATTATCGCTCTATATTTGCCTTCTATTAATCCTACGCTTTCTTATTACTATTTTAGTATTAACCACTAATATAATTCTACCTTACTAGGTCTTAGATATAGTATTACCATTATATACCTCCCCCTGCCTAGCTAATCTTTCTCACGCTACAATTTTACGTGTCAACCGCTAATAGAGTTCTTCTATGTTAGGATCTGCATAAATCACTCAAAGCTACTAGGCCGTGAAGTAACTCTTGCCAACACTATTGCATAAATCTCACGACGGCTAGCAGGCATAGTAGCTAACTAGCTGCCTTTAATCAACACTAAGATGAGTCTGTCTTAATCTTCTATCTAGGCTCTTAGCTTCTTACCAAGGCTCGGTCTCCAAGATTCTAGAACCACAGACTCCAGGATTCGTAGTACTGGTTCTGCACTATACAGAAATAATTTGTAGCTCGTGAGTTCCTATAGTATCAAAGTTCAAGAATAATAAAGTTATTAGGGGGACAACTGAGGAGTAAGTCTGGCGGGTATTTTAAGCTAGGCCTCCTTTTCGCTTACCTCTAGCTGGATAACCCCTTAGGTCACGTGGGGAGGCTCAATTGTCGTCTGAGACTTTAGAGGAAAGAAATAATAGCCGGTTTCCTCTCCTTTTTGCGCGAAGCGAGCAACCCACGCCGACTATCAAGCGCAGAACTTAGGACGTCAACGGCGCTCAAGTAGTGTAGAAGTTTAGAACTCGACCTTTGCACCAAACTGAGCGGTCTGTCTTCGCTAATCGTACCCTGCCCAGCCTGTCATAAAGCTTGTTTCTACCCGTTTTCCCTAGCTAGAGGTATTTGCTAAATCCGTCGAGCGTTGATGCAGCATCTACAAGTCCGCAAGTGAGTTATGAAGCCGAGTGTCCCGTTTCTGATGAGTGAAAATATCTATATAACACCAATTCCTATCCTATTACTCCTACCAAACTCCTTCTCCACCCTCATAAAATACCTACTTCTCGCTACTTACCTTATTCCAAACCACCAACTCCTCCAACATGAAGCTCATTGACTTCCTCATGCCCATGATGGCTATGGCCCTTGTCGCCGAAAGTTACCTGCTCATTTTTCAACTCCTTTCCATTAATTCCCGATACTAACTCAAACGTATACATAGAGCACCAGCAGATGACGCAGCCCTCGCGCGCGCAAAACACGAAAATATGAAACGCTCCTGCTGCAGGGAGAACTTCGGTTCCGAAATAGCATGCAAGAGACACCAAGCCGAGTTCATCCAGGCAAGAAAGAAAAATGCCGAGGCGAATCCGCTCTTCAAGCGTGAGGTAAGTAGGGTCTTCGACGCTAAGTTTCAAGTTTGAGTATTGTATAAGAAGGGAAAGTGCTGATGGATAAGCTAGGTGCAATGTTCTGGAACGTGTGTATATAATTATGGTGTAGTAGTGGAAAAGGGGGTATGGCACGTGGTTCGCAGACACGTGACCACATGCATATAAGGCGTTTCCTGTAGCTAGGCACTTGTTCTTTAGTCAATTCTACACCAATTGAACTCCCTCCATTTATGGTTGTATATCTGCCCTTACAATGGTGCTTGCTTCGAGGACTGTGATTGCGGTAATGGCTCTGTAGATGAGGGTGCGTGTGGGGGTATTGAACTTGGCCAGCCATGCCACACTTGAGGAACTCCCTCGTTGAGCCAAGTTCGTTGTTGTGTGGGAGATTGGGGTGGATTTTAATGGTCATTTGTTGAAGCTATAGCAGGGTTTCATTGCTGGCTGTATAGGGATAGCTATGAATGATATTACTGTTCATCCACCAGAACGCTTGTATGTAGTGATGTTTTGTCGCATTTGAAAGTCAGAAGAATTATATGAAGAACTCTCCCGTACTTTGGCTGAATAACAAGCTTTCTTCATCTTATTAATGTTATCATAATTCAATGAGAGGCTGGAGATTCATTTTTAGGAAATCTCTCAATTTCAGCGCTTCTCAAACTACTGCCTAGCTAATACCTTCTCGACTACCCCTCTCTACGCACCTACACGCCCACCGAGAGATGAAAATGTGCCCACCAAGATTCGTCTTTCAGCGACAATGAACAGCATTTCATACAACCAAACGGAGGCTTCCATTGTTATAGAGTCACGTGCCTGGGAGAAGGTGTCAATAACCTCATGTTAGCAGCGTAAACTCATACTAATACTGCTAGTTCCTTTCGCTTGCCTTTTGAATTTAAGTAGAATTTCCCTAAGCTTATTTCTGCGCTCTTTTCTTTTTAATCAAATGTAGGGCCTTGCTCTAGCATTCGACCTCTTGACATGAGGGCTTCTAAGCTGGCCAACATGAGGGTACTTGTCGTAAGGTATTGCTAAAATTTCATCCGCAAAAGTTAAAAATATCAAAATTATAAAAAGATGATTGCTCAAGTAATGAAAATGTAGATAAAAGTCGCGAATTCAACATCAAAACTTGCTGTCAAACTTGCTGTCATAGAAAGAGTTGCTAGCCAATCATAGATGAGAAACTTTGAATGAGGGTTGCATTTACAGGTCCTCATGAAATCCTCCAATCGGCCAATTTACGTAATTTAACAACAGCCTCTGTTTCAGAACTTCAATCTCCTTCCGAAATCATATGGCCATTCAAGTATATTGAACCACTCCCGCACTTGCAGAAAACAAGGAATACACCCCTGTAAATGACGCACCCACCTTTTCGCACGTACCTGTTTCTCTACATTAAACGCTCCAATCATCTACCTGAACCCCAGAAACTTCCAAATAAAGTTAAGCTATGTCCTCCAATGACCCAATTAAAAGACAGAGGGATGCAGTGTGGCGTTACTTTATTTCTCGCAACAAAAATCAAGGCAGGGACCTTTTGCCTTGGCAACGGGGGTAGCTAGTGTCCGCTGTCAAGGCGGGTTTTTTATCTCATGATGTGCTGTTCGAGCTCTCTTTCTTAACGTGATACTTCTAGAGACATACAATTGAAGAAGATATACTGTCGCTTTAATACGATAATTTAGACGGTCGTTATCTGCCAAGTCACATAAGAGACATCACACTACCTACATCACAACTCAACTCAACTCAACAAACAAACAAACGCGACACAACACGAAAACAAAAATCACAAAATGCAGCTCTTACAAAAAATCGCGATAGGAGCGATGGCTCTAGCAGCAACAGCACAAGTCTTCCCACCCTCCTCCTCCCCCGCATCGCCCCTCACAATCCAAACCTCAACCGTCCTCTCCGGCGCAACGACCACCATCATCCCCGCTTCTGCTTCCGGCGGGACCCTAGCTACCGCCACCCCCTCCCCAAGTTCCGGCATAACAGGCTCCAGCAGCATAAGTGCCAAAGAATCAGATAGTATGCCCACCGGCATCCTAGCATCGGCGGGCGCCGGGGGAAGTACGACGAGTGGTGCTGTTACGGCGGGAACAGGGAGTGCAGTAGCGAGTGCGAGTAGTGTTAGTGGGGGGATGAGTACGACGGGGTCGGGGGTGAGTGCTTATTTGAGTAGTGTTTTGAGTGTGGAGCATGGGGGGACGAATGTTGGTATGTTTTACCTCTTCTCTTGATTTTCATCTTGAATTTGGTGAAGGAACTTGGGGTTGACAAGAAATAGGACCCACGCCTTCGAGTATTGCTAGTAGTGCGAGTGCCAGTGCGGCGAGCGCGAGTTCTGCGCCGAATCAAAATGCGGCTGCAGCTGTTAAGGCGGGGGATGGGGTGAGGAGTTTGGGGGGTTTGGTAGTTTTTGTTGGGATTGGGGTTTTGGTTTTGTGAGGGGAAGGGGATGGAAAAGAGGGGAGGTAATGGGAATGGGGTTTGTAATTGGGAATGGAATGTGATCACGATGGCATGAAATTTGGAGGGATTTAATGGAAATTGTGTATATTGTGGCATCCATCTAATCTAATATCCATCCAGCAAAACAAAGTGCTTATTGCGCCTGTGTAAGATCGACCCACGGAGTATCTAGAAGATAAATGTCAGCAATCTTGCCACGCAAAGTAAATCAATGGCATTGAGAAGATTGAAAGTGATCAGACAGCAGTTGGTACTTGGTATGTCCACATTAAATTCAGAACAGGTCTGTGAATAAGGTTTATCATCATATCACTGGGGGTTAAGCAAAGAAAAAAGTCTGAACTTACTTGGTCATTCAATCCGACGCTTCTTGAAGAATGAATCCATTGTCTTCTGGCTTGGGTCGTGCTTCAAGCTGCCAATTCCTCCTCGTGTCTTCTTTAACCCATTGAGGTGCTCCAGGTTGTTTACTGCTTTTACCACAAGTGACAAATGCCGGAGCATTGGATGTGAGACGGGAGGAACTGTTGTCAGGGAGGTGGTGGCAGTTGGAAGCTCTGATGGTCCAGCTTCGGAGGTCGAGAATGTAGGCGCAGGAGCGACGGGAACAGATGTAGCATTCTCCTTTTCTGCAATGGCAGACCCAGCTTTTGGCTTGACCTCAAGATCCAGTACCCCAGTGTTGGACCATCCACCAAGGTACTCGAGGCCCACTCCACGATCAGCAGAGGCCACCACAGCGACATTTCCAGAAGGAAATCGCTTGAGGATGCCGCGCCATAGATAATTCAGTATGATACCATGTGCGACAACGACCACTGAATGCTCTTCCACTTCGAGAAGCTGCAGGAGGTGCGCATCAATGAATGTATCAGCCCGAGTCATCATTGAATCTTTCGACTCGACGTCTCTGAAGTCAGGATGGCTCCGATGAGCTGCAGACATGGCATTCGGTTCTCGAGGGCGCTCAGCGTACGTCTTGGCCTCATAGAAGCCAAAGTCTTGCTCACGGAGCAACAGCAGCTTTGTAACTTCTCGAGGAACGGGGGATGATTGGGCAGCACGAACGGCTTCGGCGGTGTTGGCTGCGCGTTGCAAGTCAGACGAGAAGATATGGGAGACCTTGACGCCTGATGCTGCAAGGTGTGCACCGAGTCGTTCTGCTTGGAGGACGCCATGGTTGGTCAGAGCAGAGTCTGTGATGCCAGCACTGCGACGGTCAGCTCGAGCCCCAAACTTCGAAAGAAAGAGAGGAACTCGTACTAGACTCCTGCGACATTGTGGACGGTCTCGCCGTGTCTGATCAAGAGTAGCCTCATCCCGCCACCGGGGAGAGGAAGGTTGTTGTTGTTCAGCTGAGGATCATTCTTGGTGTTGTAGAAAGGAAGAAGAAATTCTGGCGGAAAGCAAAATAATAGAAAATCTTAGGGCGGGGAACGCTGACTCAGCAAATTTGGAGCTAAACTCAACTGGGCGCTACTTCAATGCTTCAATGTCAACATCGAAACACAAAAACGCCAAAACAACGTCAAGAACAATTCGAGAACGACTTAAGCAGAACTCCATCGCATCATCGATACAACACAGTCAAGGCGAGGCCAGCGCTGATCTCCATTCAGGAACGACAACATCGTGGCTCCCATACGTATGCCCCAAGATTTCGACGAGACCTGGGCTGAGTATCGAACCCAAGCCAGTTTGTACTGCCTGTCCTCGATCATGATGTTGGTTTTTGCGCATTTCCCCATATACCGTATTGCAACGTGGGTAGAGGAACACGTCCCATTTAATGTTAGGTCGAGGGTATGCTCGAACATGTAGCTGACGATCCTCCTTCTCGAATGGCAAGTTGCCAGCCCTTGGTTCGCTCAGCTCCCCGTTCTACCCAACACCAAGGCCTATCTCCCGGAATCCTACATCAGGCAACATCAGAGCAAGACTCTTGATGACTTTGATGAGTGTATTTCTGGAAAACGGGAACAGACCTACAAGGAAATTGGCGCGAGTCTTCGATGTGATTGTTGCTCGGAGTGCCAAGATAAATGCTTCGAGAAATATTTCGACATTTGGCGCGACGAGCAACTCGAGAAACTCCTTGAATCATATTCTGTCTGGCCAGACCTTTGAGGCCAAATTCCTCCACTGTGTGTCTCGGCTGGGTCGCTGGATATGTGGGCTGCAGCTTGTTTGTGTACGCTGTTCTTGTCATTCGGCGCTGCTTTGTTGTTTATCTCCTATCCTGCGGTCTGAAGCTTTGGAATATGTTTTGGTCTGTCTTTCGATATCTCATCTGGAACCGCCGGATTCTCATGTTGGGCTTCGAGCAAAATGCCGGTCTACCACATCGAAAACCTCGAGTTTGGGAATTTTGCGCGCTGTACGTTTCTCCAAAACCATTGCCCTGGACCGGACATCCACTGGGATTTCTCTTAGTCGCAGCATTGTTTCGCCGTTGTTGAGTGGCCGCCGTTGTGCACAGAACTTTCAAGGAAAGTGCTACTTTGCGTTTCGGGAAGGCCGCACCGACAACAAGACTTTCGCATCCAGACTCAAGTCTCACACATTCACCTTTCGAGCGACAATTGCGTGGTTGTTTGCGGCAAGATAGCTAGGAATCGCTCGCAGCCCGTCAGTTATCTCTCAGCATCCAGAACTTCAGTCTCAGCCTCTAAGTCCGATTTGGTAACCTGCGTTGTTGAGTGCAAGGCATTCACCGAGTCTCTCACTAGTGCTACCTCCCACTCTTTCTTCAACCACCATTACCCGGATTCCAGTTCGCACAACTCCATCAACTTCACGATATCGGCTCTTTCGTTGATTGCATTGCACTGGTGATGGCTAGCTAGGCTATTCCTGTCATTTGAATCGAAGAAATCACACGAGTTTTGGGAGTCTCTATGTATCCCGGTAACTCATCCTGGCTTTCACTGCAACCTTATTCTTCGGATTCCCAAAGCGGCCTTGCAGGAATCGCCCACTCGCTAAGTTTACTCTGTCCTCAAGGCTTACTACACACGCCCGGTATTCAACACAAATTCACCATTTACTCTTACCAGCCTGTCACATGCCTGCGGACCTTTGACGGGTGCAACATTTTCTTAAGAACATCAACAGCAAGTTTATTGTAAGTTCTGAGGGTTGCTGAGTTCCTCTTCACTTTTCAATCTGGGTGAATCGGCTCTTGCTAGAGATATCTCGCCTCGCCTCATCAGTCGAGACAAGCGTCTAGGACAGACACCTATGCTTGCTCGAGTGAGCTTCCACTTTGCACTTTGCCAATCACCTCCACTGATGTTGAACTCAACCCTTAACTCATTCCCAAATTCCATCAACTACAGTCCCAGTAGCTAGTTATCTTATCACCTACAATTTCCTGCACCCTATGCTTACTCTCGAGTTCAACTATCTTCTCTTGCATAGTTGCAACCCACTTGGCCGCGACATACCCGGCGCTTCTCTATCAAATCCACTGGATCATCGCCTCATACAAGAGACCTTTCCTGGATCACAATGCCACTTCCCGCACTTCCCTTGCACCCCTGGCTTCCACTCCCAAGCTGTCCAAGAATCCAGCTGTTGACTCTGTCCCAATCATTTTATACCCCTACACCCCCAGACTAATAGGATCTCTCTAGGACTAATCAGACACGTAATTACGTTGACAATGGCCGAAGACATGGCAATCCCACTTACCCCTCGCAGCATGTCTCCTGTAGAAGACGGTGAAGATTCGGACCTTGAACTTAACTATGATGCGCCTGCACCTGCAGCTCCGGAAGATGCATTCTTCAAAAACTTTCAAGGAAGTCGCGTCACCAAAGCTATTCATGAGCTCGGAGTTGCACTCAACTCAAGAAGAAAGGCTGCCCCGCAAACCATCAATGGAGCAAATACAGCCTGGATTGACTATGATGACAGCGGCAATTACGATCCAAAAGCGGAACATGGACGTCAACCTACGAAAAGAAACAAGAGAGCAAGGACAATAGGAACTAGCAACAGGGATGATGCGCAGAAGCCAAGAAACGCAAAGCGACGAGGACGCCACCCTCGCACATTAGTATTCTCATTCACCAATGAGAAGGCTTTGGACTATTTGAGATCCATTACTCCTGATCCTGAGGGTTCGGGTGAAAGCAGTTCTGATGAGCCCTTGGTCTCATTGGATTCAGACGATGACTCAGGTACTGGTTCGCGAAGGACTCGCAGGAAGATCAAACAACCAAATCGACTTGGAGTCATCGAAGAAAGGTTTGTAGAATTCTAAGAAATTCCGCAAGGTCGTACTTACACCTCCGCAGAGAAGATGGCCTTACTCTAGATGATCTCACTGAAGGTCATCCTCAACGACGAGGTTGCAAAGCTTGCTTCCTGCAGGGCAACGATGACTGCTCCCTCATTGATCATGCTTTCGAATATCCATGTATTGCATGCGATGATGCCGATATGGAATGTGAGCTCATTGTCCCGCCAAAGCTCAAGAAATCTTGCCAGGCGTGCAAGAGAAAACGAATCACCTGCTCCTACCGAGATGACGGCGGAAAAGGGGTTGACACTTGTAAAGCCTGCGAGTACGACGACGAAATTTGCTGCGCTGCTCCGATGAAAGAATCGGCCTACTCTAAGAGATTCGAAGATGCTGATGATATCCCCGCGCCCGCGCCCATCTCCAAGGCTGCCAGTCGAATGTTTGTTGCCTGCTGCGAATGCCGCGAAGCTGGTCTCAGATGTTCTCTCAAGAGAGGCCAGGACGGACCTTGCAAAACTTGCCGCGAAAACAACGAAGATTGCACATTCGTCTATGAGGGCAAGAATGGCGCGCTCCCACCTCTCAAGGTGCTCAATCCATCCAAGCCCTCTATCCCTGCCACGACATCCAAAGCCGTTTCGAAAAAGAAGCGTCGAACCAAGAAATCACCATCACCATCCCCAACCGTTGAAGCCGCAACCCACAGCCTCTCAACCCCCGGCACAGCCTGGAAAGTCCTCGGCGTCGATGCAGAAAAAGGGTTCAAGCGCTCTCGCAGAGGCATCAAAGAAGGCAAGCACCACGCCACCACCTCAATCCCACCAACGCTAACGGCGCAAACCCTAGGACTCCAACACAAAATCATCAGAACCTGCTTTGCGCACCCCATCAAATTCAACTACATCCCCGACCCAGCAAACCAACACCCCTGCTCCTGGTGCTCGGCCCCGTTCTTCGGCCTCTGGGGCTTCGGCGAAGTATCAGTCGAAGTCATACCCTGGGGCGGCGCCCTCGGCAACGAAGAAATAGAAGGCGGTCACGCCTCCAAGGATGGCCACGAAAGCACAAAGATGTGCGTCCCGTGCACATTCACCCGTGTCCGCATCATCACCTGCCAAGGCCACCGTATCCGCCGTATCGAAGGCCTCGATAAACGCTCCTTCCAACCCAAGATGCTAGAACAATCTTTCGCTGCTCTTGCGGAGGGGGATAAAGAAGGAGGTGCCCTGGCTACGCACACGAAATGGTGTCATATCTGCGTGGCGGTCGCGGAATATAAATGCTGCACTACGCAACATTATTCTGAGAATGCTGAACAAGTTTCCGCGCAGGAGAATCTGAAGGGGTGCGGATTGTATCTTTGCGCTACTTGCAATGATATACTGGAGAGGATTGAGAAGAGTAAGGGGAATAACTTGACGGTGGTGGTGCTTGATAGTTTGGTGCGGATTCGCAGGGAGGAGCTCTGGAAGGCGGAGAGTGATAAGGTTAGAGCTGATGCGGAGTTTTTGACGACCAGGGGGGAGTTGATGGTTAGGATGCAGCAGGGGATGGGGGTCGGTGTTGGTGGGAGCGAAGGGAGCGTGAGCATCAGCGAAGCGAATGTGAGCGGAGAGACTGGTTTGGGGTATGGGGGAGGGATGGGCGGGACAAAGGGAGGTTGTGAGAAAAAGGCGAAGAAAGATAAGGGGAATGGGAAAGAGAAGATGGTGTTTGGGGGTGAATTGACGCCTACGCCTACTTCTACGCCAAGTAAGTCGAAGCAAAGGGAGAAGGAGAAGGTTGATGTTAAGGGGAAGGGGAAGGCGGTTGGGTATGGGTACAGAGGTAGCTTTGGGTCGGGATCTTCGTGGGAGGAGGGGACGGATGAGAGGGCTGCGAGGGCTTGGGACGATATGTGGCGGTAGGGACATGGTGCTCGAAGTCAAATGAAGCTCGTGGTCGCTGGGCTTCACAACAGCAGAAATGGAGGCGGAGACACAGATGGCTTGGGGCGGCTGGACTGTTGGCAGCTCAAATTATTCCTTCGGGGGGCTCAACGCAGCGGTCTGGATTTTTTCAGTCGTTCTAAAGTTCTGCGCCCTTGGACTAGAGGTGGCGGGAAGTTGGATTGGCAATTGTTCTTCTCCGAGGAGATAGCATTGCCAATGTGTATTATACCATCTCAGTGGAAAGCGTCATTGACATTTAGTTCAGAGTTGAAATTCTTTCCTTTTCTGCGGAGCTGGCGGTTAAGTTGGAAGGGGTGTTGTTTTCCGCCACCTCGACAACTGGACTTCGCTCGCCTTGTAAGATAGCTAGTATAATGATAACTTTTAATTCCCAACAGGCTCAATCATCGTGACAGTGATGAAGTTTCAAATTTCCATATCGGGAATTCTCAATTCGCTTGAGTTTTGCAGTATCTCAAAACTTTCGTACATTCCTGTTACCGTTCACGATGCTCAAGTTTCAGCTCTGGACTCAATTAGAAGAATTTTTCTTTTTGGTATTGTTTTGCTCTTTACGTCTAGAGCAAAACATTCTCGCTTTCGCTCGGGCTCCGAACCCGGAGTTCCTCTCGCCTTTCAACTATCATCGGCGGGAGCCAACCATGCTTGCATCACGAAAGGATCCAATTCATGGGAATACAAACCCAAATGAGGAGTCTAGTTATAGATATTGTTTGTTCGTGTCATGCTTTCTGGCGGTATTTGGAGGTCATTCATTGACAAGGGAGAATCTCATCCGTGAACGTGGATCGCTAGCTAAAGCTTCTTTCAACCTCTTATGCTCTAACTCTCTTTTGCTAAACCTCGGCCTTTGCTGCTTCAGATCATCTATTTCACTTACTCATGACACGCTTCCAACTGCTCTATCTCACTGGTACAGTCAACAATTAGAGGCTGGTGTGCTAAGGCACTAAACGAGAATGAAAAGCTTTTGAGCGAGAAACAGCCGGTAAGTAGTAGGATTGTATTCAAGAGAAATAGCCCGGAGGATTCCACTATGATTGGTCGCACTGGATATGTAGTTTTACTTTGGGAAAGTTCTTGCTTTGATCATGGCTTTGCTCATGGCTTTGCTCATGGCTTTTATTCAACCCTACCATCTATCTACGCCCTCTCCCCCAGAACCCGTGTACTCCCCGGACCAGCCAGAGCACAGAGCACCCGTCTCACTCTCAAAAGATGCCATGTAAACCCCCATCAACATCGATAAAGCTTTCAAATCCGTGCTCATTGCTTTCCAAGTGCCCTCGCGTCCATCATGATAAACCAGCGGAGGAGAGTCGTAAATCATCGCCGTGCCGTCCCTTGACCAAAGGAAATCTAATCCAAATGTACAAATTCCCCATCACCAGTCCAGTCCAATCCATTCCAACGCCTATCGCTATGCATAAAATCCTGCATGCAGACGAAAATCATGATATTGTTCATCGATCAACCCCTTTTTACCCTTCCCCACCCTTTTCCCACCCAACCCTAAGCACCACCATCCCCCGCGGCCCCATCCCCCTCCGCATTCCCAATAATCCCCTTGGCCCCACTCGGCGGATCCTCATGCTTCGCCACACTCCCCTGTCCCCTCCACGTACTAACAGCATCAATGCCACTACTAGTATACTCCTCAATCGTCCCATACGCTCTCGGCGTCAACTTAATCAGCGTATGCAGCGGCACGCTCAACCACGGACTACTCCTCTGATCCTTCTTCATAAAATACGCATATATACACCTCAGTACCGCCTGATGCGTCACGATCAGTATATCTTCGCTCCGTTCCAATTCCATTATTATAGGTTCCAGTCGGATTACGACGTCTCGGTAGGATTCGCCCCCGCGGTACCGGTAGTTGTATTTGTCTTCGTCGCGGGCGGCGAAGTCTTCGGGGTAGGACTCGCTGATTTCGGCGTAGGTCATGCCGTCGCAGACGCCCGAGTCGAGTTCGTCGAGGGCTTTCCATTGGAGTTGGTTGTAGTTTTTGGGGAGGTAGCGTGCGGTTTGGATGGTGCGTTTTAGGGTTGAGGTCCAGACTGTTAGGGGGCGGTCGTCCTGTTTTGGTTTGTGTTAGTAGGGGACAAGTGAAGGGAGAGGGGAGGAACATACGCCTACGGATTTTCGGACGAGATCTGGGAGGAGTTTGGCGTATTCGTGGCCCCGGGCTGAGAGGTCGGCGTCTCCTCCTATTTGGCCTCCTAGGTTGTATTCTGATTCGCCGTGCTGCAGGTGTTAGCTAGGTACTTTTCAAAAGAGAAATGGGGAGCGTACCCGCGACAGCCAGATAGATCTCGGCTTGATATGCAAGTTCATCAGGTAATAAACCACGCGACTCTGCAAATAGTCCTGTATCCGATTGATGATAACCTGTTTCCCCACATCCATAATCTTCAAATACGTCAGATCCGACTCATCTTCATCAATTGTCTGATAAACCTTCTCGTAATTCCGAATCCTGTTCCGGAAATCCTGCGCAGCTTCCTCTGGATCTTGACCGATATAGTCTGGAGACGTGGTCTTGACTTCTAGAATGTTGCTCATAATCAGATCCTCGTCGTCGCATTTGCTTTCCACGTATAATGTCTCAATTCCATGTGTATCCATCGCCTCCTTAATCCATCTCCGCCGCTCCTTGGTCGAATTCGTAGCATCGAGAATCCCAATCAGACCACCCTTTTTAAACCAATCAATCATATCCTTAACAGCTGCCTCTGCCGCCGCACGCCGCATACGCTCTCCTTCTGCATTGCCGGTATCGAAGAACTCGGCGGTGGGGTGTGGGGTGTCGTTGCGGCGGTAATTGCCTACATTGAAGACCTTTGCGTCGATGGACAGCCATTTAAGGTAGCGTTGCGCTGTGTGTTCACAATTAGCTAGGGTTCTGCACATCTGTCAAAGGAAGTCAGGGAAGCCTACCTTTCTGTGCAATGAGGGATTTTCCACGCGCAGGAAGCCCGACCATGACGACGCAGATCTGTGTATCTTCCACCTGCACACCCACACCGTTAGTCTTTCTCGGTCGCGCGATCTCCATTTTTGCGGTGCAGAAACGTCGTAACTGAAGCAGAAATTGAAAGCAGAGAGAATGCCAAGCAACAGAGACGTGTAGAAATGCGTCGGGAGGTGGTCGCGTGAGGTGGACTTGGAGGCTTGGGGATGCGGGAAGAAACGGCTGTCGGCGGGTGCAACACTCGAGGTCGAGAATTGGCAGGTTTTTTTGGCCACGCCGCTGCGTAAAAGGGAAGAGGGAAGTGTTGAAGCTATTCGCAGATCATGCGGCAGAGAATTGGATGCTGCGCAGTTTCGTTGGGATTGTAAAAGAATTTCTGGTGTTTATTGGTGGTGTTGAGGAGAGAAGATGGCGTCCCGAGATGTTTTCTCGGGTCAACGTCAATTTGTTTTTGCTGCACTGGCGATCTTCTGTCCGATAAACCCCGCAGTTGCCCCTCGTTTTTGATATTTGGTATGTAATGGCGACGGGATGAATGGCTGCTTCAATTGATTATGTGTAATAATATTTCAATTGAAGATTTCTCATTCCTTTATTCCCGTTCCTGAACGAAAATAGTGAAAATAATCGGCCGAACAGTGGGTTTTTCTTTTTCTGTCTCTCATGCACTGCACTGCACTGCACTTTTTCAGGGTCATGCAAGATGATTCCGCTGCAGCACACAGGTACAGCTCGTACACTTCTGTACGAAGAAGGTACACCGAGATTTCTTCTTTCTTCTGAAGCAAAGATACTTCCGGACCAAAGGTTGAAAAGAAGAATCAAACGTCATATCACTTGATCAACATCTCGTCTCATTTCCAGCCACAACCCGATTCTTGCAAAGAAAACTTCCTCAACCTCGGGCTCGGGTTCCTGGCCAAGCTGTGGCATTCTGGTCCATCCGGCCGAACTAGCCTTCACCGCCATCTAACGCAGCCAGCCAAAGAGCAAGCCACAGCCGGCACGTGTATTCGACCATACCGTACTAAGATGAAGAGATATACGAAGCAATTGAGGCGTCCAGGTAAAAGGAATTGTAATAAAGGAAAAAGGAGAAGACACATACATTAGTACTCCTATACATATCCTCCCTATTCCGCACCGGTGGTCCTGCTTTAACTCCCAACATCTTTCCCTCAGTCTTTTCCTCCGATCAATCCCGCGTATCTCCTAGCCTTGTCGTATACGTATCTATCTCCGTTTGTCAGGCTAGATAGATACCGTAACTCCGGATCTTGTGTGCACGGTCGATGCACAAACAGAAGAAGCAGGAAGAAGCAGATGTCACACCGCTAGAAGTGATACAAGAGAAGCGGATACGTGCAATGGAATCGGATAGGGTGATGGGAGGAAATCGGAGGGACGCTTCGCGGGTTTTGATGTTGCTTATCGGGCGCCCGATAAGAGATGAGATGAGCTTGGCCTTGGCTTACGCCCAGGATTTCTTGGTGTCACAAAGGTTTGGAAGGGGTGTAAGATGGATAGAGAAGGTATTGATGAAGTCGGGGAATTTGATATCGTGTTAGATTTAACGGATAGTAATAGGAAAGTTTGAAGAAATAGAGTGAGATTGTTTGCACAATCAGTGATACAGTATGTTTGCTTTTCCAACCCCGTGATTTCGGCGCTAAAGTCCCGGGGTTCTTCACTTCAGCTGAAATCTATCACCATCTTTCTTTCTTTTACAATCATTTCAGATGAAAATAATCCCCACCCCTTACTGCTGCACCAGCAGCAACAGCAGGGAACCAAAACATTTCCTTGTCACAGCAAGGCTCAGACCCTCTTTAACCTGCCTTTTTGAAACTTTGGTGTTGTCTCGTCGCGTCGCGTGATCCATACCAAGTGCTTGGAACGGATGGACCGTGGAGTTTTACAATTCTCATGAATCTTTCCGGTCACGTTTTGCTTTTGCTTCTTGGGGTTTTGGTGTTGGATTTATGGAAAATTACTACTATTTATTCAGAAACTATCTGTGTGGTATTCAAGGGTGTGTCCGTGGAGCAGTCCTCCATGGTCCGGACAGATGCTGCGGTTGTTTAAAGATGCTGCTTGTATGGAAACTAAGAAAAGCCGCAATGGTAACTGGTTCTTTCTATGATGCCTTGACTGTTTATCGGGGAAGTTTCAAGTGATAAGTTTTCTCAAATGAAGAAGCCGCTACCTATTCGAAGGTCGACGGAAAATAAATGGTGGAAATGTCAGAGATGACGTAGATTTTCGAATGCTGCCGGGTTTTCATGTAGAAGGCACGATGGAGTACCAAAGCTGAATCTCGTATCCTGGTGCCACCGAACTCGATCGACGATTCAAATATTTCTCACATCTGGTGCAAAAAGTCTGCCACGCCCAGATGCCTCAAAGTTTCCCCATCCAACTGGAATCCTCCTGGTGGAAGCTCCTGGTCGTCTTCGAAGACATCTGTGTACGTACTGGGACTGTACGGAGCGGAACTCAATGAAGGGGTGTATGGCGTGCGGTGAACAGGCGCGGTATGATTTGAAGCCCTGGAGGTACGTCCGCCAAACGGATGAGCTGCTCTATATGTTTGGCTGATTGGATGGTAATCTGTGCTGTAGCGTCGATCGATCCAAGGACCTGTTCCTCGAGCATTGAGCTTCGGTGTATAGCCCGAGATTGGTGTGCCGTATGCAGCTGGACCACTCACGGCCCTCTGGCTTACGGCTTCTGCATCGGCCCGTACCTGGTCGGCAAATCCATGGCTTCCCATCGACGCAAAGTGCCGTGTCAATCCATCCATCTCATGCCCTGGCGTATTCGACCTACCAAGGCATTGAGCAGCCACCGAAGACATACCTCTGGAGGTTCGTCGTTCAGGGGTAACCCCCGAAGCAAATATCGCAGGCCATCGACTTTGGGAAAGAAGTCCCGTGTGATCCCAAATCTTTTCGTTCGAATCTCTTTCCGTCGCGATACAGTCCAGCAAATCCACTCCTCCGAAGCTCACTGGTTCCCTCTCATACCACAGAATATCGTCTCCCTTAGCCTGCCTCAACTCTTCGGCCGTCGCTCCGTTCTGGAACTTGTGCACATAGGCATCTTTTGTATACTGTGCCAACCTCGGCAATGGCATACGTCTCTCCCCACCCGCTCTCAACCTCATTTCTCCCTCCGCCTTGAGCTCGTTTTGCTCCGGCCAAGCTGCTCTCCGTACCCCGAGATATTTCTCCTTCCAAATCACCGACTCCTCCGTCCTTTGATCTCCCGTCCTATCATCCACCACCGTCACAAAATGCTCCCTCTCGACTCTCATCCTCATCGGCTCAAGCGCATGGAACTCCTCGGCGGGATTGGCAGTCGACATGTGCTCGTCTTTCGTATCCAACGCAATGTACTTGTCATACGCCGCACTCCATCCCTTCTCCAGCCCCACCGTCCTACATCCCAACAGTCCATCCTGTTCCTCCACCAAAACCTCAATCTCGACCACATCAGGTCGCTTCTTAGCCTTCTCTCGCTCCTCCAGCTTGTACTCAATCTTAGCTTGCTCACGCTCAATCTTCTCCCTCTTCACATCCGTCAAATGGTTCGCGTACTCGCCCACATTCTGCGGGAAGAACGGACTCGCAAGCAAATTGAAATGCCCCGCATTCTTTGTCAACCTCTCGTATTTATCTCGCAAGCCAGTCGCACTTGATACCCAAGACGTCGAAGAGCCGGATTTATGGTGGCTGGGTCCTGGGGCAGAAGACATCAGTGCCGGGCCCGTGGGAATCGTTCCACGTCGTGGTCGAGCTATAATCGCCACTGGTGTCGACGGTGAAGCTGATGCGGACGCCGCTGATGAGGAGATGACACGTTTCATACTCGAAGGAGGCGTCGTACCCAGAGGTGGGAAATCATCTTCGCTCACGTTGAACACCTGCAGCTCTGGTTCGTACTCTGCCACGCTATCCTTCAAGTAATTCCGATACTTCTTCGAATGTCTCTTCTTCTGCCGCTTCGTGAGATCGGGGTTATTTGCTATTGCCTCCAGCGTCCGATCACCTGGCGCTGGTTGAAAAGTGAATGACTCGAGCGTACTACGACGTGTCGAGCTGACGCTGAGTCTTTGCAGATCGCTCCGTCGTCGCGATGATTTCTTCATAGCTGCCTCTTGCATTTGCTTTGGCGCTGTAGGTGTTGGCTTCTCTTGCGCCTTCTCCTCATATTCCTCTAGTCCATCGTCCCATCGCTCTGGTACTTCCTTCTCCTCGTTCCCACGACTCACCACATCAGGCGTCGACCCAGATCCAGGCCTGAATTCCGACGCTGCTGCTCTCAATCCGCTACCTGTTCGGGCATGAGATGACATCTCGGCGAGTTCCTCTGCAGAAAGGTGCGACGTGTCGAAGTCTAGGATGACTTTTATACGGTTGTTGGGCAACCGGTAGATGGCGTGCGGTGGTCCGAGGTTGCCTTCAAAGGGTAGCAGAGGCTTTGATGTCTCTTGTACTTGTCCTTCCTCGTGCTCGTGCTCGTGTTCGTGTGGGTGCGTTCTTGGAGAGCGCCGAATCGGTAGCTGTACCTGGCACTGAGGAAGATCACTCGCTCCGTCAAATCCTTGTACAGCTGTACCGCTTCTTCGAGGCTGATAACTCGAGGGGAGTTGGGAGAGGTGACCAGTAATAGATGGTAAAGGCCCTCTCTGGTTCACGATAGGCGGATACGTTGTTGGGATCAAATGTGTTTGCGAGAGGTTGCCGGCGAAGGGAGTTGGCGGAGGAGGTGCCATTTTCTGGTAAGAGGTTGAGGGGTTTCTGCCGCTTTTGTAGTTGGGGGGGTTTGCTGGGCGACGGTGAATTGAATTGAATTGGTGACGATGTTGGGCGGTGGGAGGGTGTGAATTGGGAGATATGTGGTGATGGAATGACAGTTGTGCTTTGAGAAATCTAAGTTTTCGAGTTTGGGTATTGGTGTTCATGCTTTGGTATGAGGTTTTTACTTTGAGTTTTGAATGTTTTTTTTTGGTGATGCCCCGCTTCTTGTGGTCAAGTCAAGTGACATTGATGTATTTTCTGTTTGCTGATTTTCTGTCGGTTGGTCAGTCAGTCGGTCCGTCAGTCGTGTTTTGGAAAGTAAACACCTTCATCTTTTCTAGCATATATATATTCTACATACATCTATCCCAGGTTTATGTTCCCCCTTCTGATAATCTATAGATACCTTTTAGAAAACTGATTCGGGGTTTGTTGGATTCAGATATAAGCATTTAATGGTTAAAATTTTTCAACTCAAAGGTGATATATCCCAAGTCAGTGGGTCACTTTACCTGACTCTGTCATTAAGTTCGTCAACACAATCACCAGAAGTTGTATTTACATACATATACTTATTTGCGCCAGAGAGCTCTGTGGGTGGGTTGTATTTATCATTAAGTGTGAGACAAATGGTTGGCAATGTCTGATGACTGGCGTAGATAGGAACAAAGATGGCGCGAGTGTGTATCACTTTTGATTCATGTTAATACTACATGGTTTGTCACTCCTTTTGCCTTTTCTCCTGAGGTTGTCTGCTGGGTTTTGAATGAAATTGAAGTGGATTAGGGCTTGGAATGGAATTGTGATCAATAAAAAAGGGATCTTCTGTCCAGGAGAGTCATGCAGCCCGGAACTCTATTTGAGATTATGGCAAAAACGGAAGATCGAGTGAATTCTCAACTAGGTCTACTAATTCGACTCGATAAGTGATTCAAGATTCCCCCCAAATTCCAACCCAAGTCATGCGGCATGACCATCCACACCGACTCAAAAGCAGAGAACCTCGAATTCCCCACCCCCCAATCTTCACTTAACCAAACAGAGGATAAACTACAGCTCTATACTCGCGCTCCTCCATAGCCGCCCTTTGTCTGTGGCGCGGAATCCACACCCTCCACCCCCATTCAGCACTCCGCTCAAGTCCCCTAAGAAGCTTCATGGAAAATCGAATCGGCGACTCATCTGCGAAATATGGACCTGACGTTTCAGTTTCTTGCGATATATATCCCGGTCCCGAGAGCCAGAAAAGTTGCCGTCTGCCGTTCGGGTCCGGGAAACTACGGATCCTTTCTCCGGCTCCATACATTTGTTGCCATTCTGAATAATCTTCTAGCCAGGGAATCATTTCTCTTTTTAACTCTGATAGTCTTGAGGTTGTGATGAAGTGGTAAGTGTAGGGGGCGCCGTAGATTAAGTTGGGACCCATCCATGTGGAGAGGAGGCTGGGAAGTTGACTTGATGGTTGGAAGGGGCCGGGACGCGAGGGAAGGAGGCTTTTGTTCAGAAGGTGGAAGGTGTAGGTGTGAATTTCGTAGAGGGGCTTGCATGTTAGGCCGAGGCAGGTTGAGGTATCTGGATCTAAGAGTTCGAAGAGGGTGACGAGAAGTTCTCGGGGGAGGGCTAGTAGTTTTGCTGCCATTTTCTTTGTAAGGCTTTCTTCTTGTGGAAGGGATGGTTTAGGAAACTTCTTTGGATTCTTTGGATTGGCTTTATGGTGGTGAGGTGGGGCGTTGATTTTGACGTGAATGTCGCATGGACTGGGAGTCACAGAGGGAATTGAACAGAAAGCACAATTGGTAAATTTGGATACTGATTCAAAACTCTGGCACAAGTTGGAGTAAGTTGTCGACTAATGGTCTAATTATTCATCTCGCTGGATATAGTTGCTACAGAGACTTGATAGCTATGAGCTGGGGAAAACCTGGGCAGAGATGAAGGCATACCGAGGCTATTCGCGGGGGGCAAGCCAGATGTGATAGAGTTGCTTCATGGAGGAAAGACGAAAGAAATACAGACCCGAAACGTCTCACGACAGTTATAGAAACAATACGAAGATAAATCATGACCCAAGAGGTGAGAAACTCTTCCAAATCGTGACCTAGTGACCAGTTCCGAATATCGCAGCAGCCACATAAAAAGAGCATTCATGACACATCAAGAGATCGTGCCGTGTCTATAAAAACGTATGCACATCTTAAAATAAGCCCATCCATCATAATCTTTTAATGTACATCAAAACTAACAAGAAGCCAGCCACCTAAGCCATACCCTGACCACACTACAACCGCTACCGCAGCACTAGCCTCTTGTCAAAACTTAGGCAAATCTTTTTCTTTTCTGACAGGACGCTGGAGTGTCGCCGACTGTTTCCGCAACAGCCAAGAAATACTGAAGTTCAACACCGAGTGAAGCATACGAAGCGAAATTCCTAACTTGCTGTACCAAATCAGTGATACTCGCGTCGAGAAACAACAATTTTAGATTGGATGAGGCAACCGCCTATATCAGACTAGCTAGATAGCATTTCAATAACCTTACCCCAAATTGGTGATTAAGGAGGTCTTGATCTTTGGTCAAAACGGCTATTTTCTTCTAGATAGGGGGCAAATGGGATCTTCCCCCTCTCCCCTCCCCTCCCCTCCCATCCTGGGAAATGGGGTGGGGTAGGGGATAAGGCAATGGGGCGTAGGGCGTAGGGCGTAGGGCTGCAAAATTCGATAGGAGTTTGCTTCAGCAAAATGGTCAAGCGAATCGAATTATTGAACGCCACGAAGATGGACAATTGGCGCAGCACCTTCCCGATCCAGCCTTTTGCAGTTTTTACCGGTATCTCCAGCCAGTTGTCTAACAACCGTAAATTAGCTTTCTTAGTTAGATTTCTAACTTAGCATCCATCTTTTTAACCTTTGCTCCCCGTGAATTACTATTCTGGTAAGCCACTTGAAGTGTTATCGCTCAAAGGCTTGTTAGGCTTCTTACATCTGTTCGTAGGCATATCAAAGCCGCCAAATATGTCTTTTGGCAAGTTTTCAGCCGCCCTAAGTGCTTTTCATAATGAAACCACGTTAGCCTTGCTCAATATTAACCTTGATTTTTCCCTCATCAAGATGGTTCCGCCTAAGGAATTCGAGGGTCTAGGCGCATCACTCTCGCGACAGCGTCGAGTTACTGCAGAATCGGGCACACCTCATCGAATCGCAAGGAAGCTAGGCGCATTGTTTGAGCAGATCGTCCCTTTTACCCCTGAGCTCGTATCAGCATACGGTCGTCGAGTCTCCGAAATATCTCAAGCTGCATCTACAAGCCCAAAAGGGAACAAAAGCGATGGGCCATTCGCAGACCAAGTCGGAATTGATGGTACGGCAATATGGGCAGCCGCGACATCCGGTCCTAGTGCCATACCTGTTTTAATGTTAGCATGTATGTTGGCTCGAATCTGGGAGGGACCCCAGGCGACAGCTCTATGGGTCGAGATCATCGAACAGCGGCAGGCTGAAATACGGAAGCATTGTGATGGATCGAGGGCCGGCGACTTACCAACCCTTCAAGCATTCAATGCAATGCAACAAGAATTCCCTCGTTCTCATCTTGCTGAATGGGACGCCAGTGTTCGAGCCTGGCTTCGTACCGCAGATGAAGCCAAAGCGGCGGACCAACGCCAACTGATGCTTATAGTTAGAAATATCAACTTACCGGTGAACAATAATATGAATGTTTATCAGAGCGTCTTGACTGCGTGGAAGAATGCCATGGATTCCATGAATAGCTTAGTAAAAGGCGCTCCGCAAAGGGTTCAAGATGGTGCTCTCCTCTTAGGACTATCGGCTTGGCATCTCTATCCAGACATGATTGTTTTCGGATCAACAAACAAGGAAATTCGCTTTCAAGACGCGTTGATTCAGACTGGTGCCATTTTGACTGTCGGGCTCCAAAATGACGAGAATCATGACGAAGGGGTTTTTTGGTCGTTGCCTTTGGCGCACTTACGGTACTATGGAGAGCCGATTCAGTCTATCCGATCCATTAGCCATGACACTTCCCATGTGCCACTTGAATATTTGTCGCTGATAGTTCTAGGTGCTGTATATAGCACTTGGGGGGAACCGATATCAAATATCATTGGTCATGCAACATGGCTAGGCGAACTTTGTGATAGTCTGCATCGAATTGCTGCTGGCGAATCGAAAGGGGGAACTAGATCCTCTGACTCTCAGTCTCGTGCGAAGGCTCTCCTTCAAGATCGTGGTTGGTTTGGATTTCTAACCAATGCCGGAAAGAGTCTCATCGCTTCTGTTGGTTCTGAACGCGAAACTTATATGAAGCTCGCATCATTCGGCATGAGAAGATGTGCCACATTTCTAGCCGCGCAAAAGTCGCACCCCCGACCGTTTTTTGGACTCACAGATGCACCAACCGTTCTGCCGCTGATCCCTGACCCGGATGAGAGAGTCCTCGCACTCCGAGAGTTATGCCGGCGGTATCATCCAGAGGACTTTGACCGGGGTGATCTCATTATCAGATATAAAGGTCCAGATAGGGGTCATCACTCGTCTTCGTATGAGTATGCCTCAGTAGAGACCATCCCTCTTTCGTTGGAGTCACAAAATCTTGCCCTTTGTTCCAGCAGTGAGACACCGAAACGACATAGGCGATGGATTGCAGTGAAAGCTAAAAATGAGTCATTAGAGTCTCGATTGGAAGATGGTCCGGAACTGACTTGTGAGTGTGTCGGAAGCTGTATGCCCCCCACAAAATATAGCCAAAATTGCCAATGCGCATACTATCATGGTGGGTGTACCGAGAACTGCCCATGCTCCGATGACCAGGAGAACGCACAAGCGATGGTCCGAGACCTTAATATATCTGAGCCTGGCGAAGACGATACTTTAGAACAGCCGAGGTTTTGCGAAACCAACGAGTCTCTTAAACATCGCAATGAGTTCGTCGAGAAGAGAAAAGTAGCTCTAGCACAGGAGACGGTAGTAGTTCAGACACTGGAAGGTTTCGTCAAGTGCATGGAAGACTGCCGACGAGGCTGGGACGCCGAAGGTTCTGATAAAGGCGACGACTTCAATAACGCCAGCCTATACAAAGATACTTGGGAGAAACACAGCACCGACCTCGAAGTCGCGTTGGAGCACTCGCCCTGGAATGAACAAGGATGCCCAGTATCTTTCATTCAACGAATCAGAGCAGTCTTTGGTGACGCAAACACTGCAATATTCGAACGAGTTGACTCTCAAACACCGAGGATGGTTTCTGCAGATGAAAGACATCGCTTCTTCACAACAATAAGGCGATTTCCATATCAGGGCCTTTCAGATATTTTTTCCAGAGACGCAATAGACAGCTCGCTCTTATACGATCATCTGGAACGAGTAGCTGACTCGGCCACATGGGACGCATTTTTCACATCATTACGAGCCCTCGCGGCTGCAGCCGAAGTTTACAAACTTCTACCAGGTGCAACGATTAATTTGGGTATCACAACAAGGCCATTACACACAGCACTTTGGGTACCACCGAAAACGGGGCCATTTTCGATGAAACTAGATAGAGCGAGAGCATTCTCTTGTATTGCGAATCTGGAGTCTGGTTCTTTCGATATTGATCCCGGCTTGTTAAAGCAAGTGATGGCAATGTCCACTGGAAATTCAATATTTGTAGCAGCTCCACTTTTGTGTGATCCCTCTGAACATCCTGCCGATCATGAGGTTCGAAGAGTGTTTGGAAACATCAGCCGCGCGGGTATTTCAATGCTCATTCCTCCGAAAGACCCCAGGACGCGAAAGCTTGAGCCGATGACTTGGGATCTAATAAACCACGCTCCTTTTGACGGCAAAGTCGAAGATTCATTTGCTGGTACCTCGATGCACCTGTCTTTCACAAACTACACGTATCCCATTAACCTGGGACATCATGGGCTTCAAGACGCAGAAGCATACTTCATCGAATCGCTAATTTCAATCCACGATCGGGATAGATGGGTTGCTGACATTGATCCCTTAGGAACTTTTGACAGTCCCCTCTTCTCCCGACTCACTTCGCCAGGAAGCTGCCCGCACACGATTGGCCCTGGCAAATATGAAGGTTTAGTGTCATTAGATAATTGGGAAGAACTACTTGATGGAGGGCACATGTCAGGAGTTGTTCGGGCCAAAGGAAACTGGATTGCTCGATTAGCTGCCACTGCAGTCGGTGTTAAGCTAGGGTATAACACTGTTGTGATTGGCGAATCGTGTTGTTGGAAATGTGTGGATGCTACATCGACTATCAAGACTTATGTTTTCTAAGACGGCAAAAATTCCTCATCCTGGACGCTAGATTCGATAGGATATTAGGAAACTATCTGATGGGATGACTTCATTGATTCTTAGGCATTCCTGGATTTTCATGTGTTAGAATTTGTAATGGGAGTGCAAATCAAAGGATGTGGTGCTGAGTGCACCGACTTGACTGCCCTTTGTACCATGATCTGGCATACTATGATTTGGCTAGAGAATTTCAAGTCACGCCGGCGTGCACTCCATTAAGAGCATTCCGATTCAATATTCCAGCCAGCGTGAAGGGGCTCTGCCAAAAGTGGTCACACCTTCCAAATATCCATCTCTTATGTATCATACTTCCGTCACCACGGGGCAAAGTCCCAATAGAGTTCTAATGAATGGATGGGGGAATTTTGTATAATTTCCAAACGAAAATCAAACCGTTCTGGCGGCTATTGTCACGTAACCAGTCTAGAATATCGCAACCTCCACACCAAAAACTATATATTTTTCGCATCGAAATATCAATATCGCCTTCACAAAACCCACAGCCATGCCAAAGCAAGTAAGTCGTTCGCCACAAATGTCTTTTGATTGGGACCTTTCTAGCTAAAACGAGTCGTACAGAGACTTAAAGGCTTGAACCGCACACGAAAATTATTGCAAATTTATTCGAATGATCCGAACCTCAACAATAGCTAAACCCTAGCGACAGGCCAGTCATTATAATTCTCATCTGGCGTATCATATGGCCCATAATACACATGACCACCTCGATCGTTCTTTGCGAATGGAATTCCCTTTCTGATGCGGTCGACTAGGTCCTGTCAAGTCATCAGTCAATGCTTCACTATAACTGAAGATTACGACGAACAGGATTGTATATAAATGGTCTTCCAATCATGACTAGATCAATCTTGCCTTCTTCGACCAGCTGATTAGCTTCCTCAACGCCATAGTCTTGGTTGACCATGAGCAGCGAAGCACTTCCGGGACACTTAACCAGATGGCCAAAATCTAGGACGGGATCGTAGTTCTGCGGCGACTCAAATCCCTCTGGTCGAGAGGAATCGAAAGATATAGCAGGATCTGAATTCACACTCGCGCCTCGTCGACAAATATTTATAATGCCCACCTTTCGCTCGACTAAGGCTTTGATTAGATACGCGTACGTCTCTTGCATTTCATCATAGGTGACCATGGAGTCGTTGAGGGTGTCGGTAGGGCAGATTCTGACGGAAAGGAATTCAGATCCACCGAAATCGTTGGCGATAGCGTCGAAGAGCTCTAGTGTGAAGCGGCAGCGGTTCTCGACTGAGCCACCGTAGGCGTCTGTTCGTTTGTTGGCGCGGCTATAACGAGAGTATCAGCGACGGCGAAGAAAGTTTTGTTGGTAGGAATGTTATACTTACGAGTTCAAGAATTGCTGTGGTAAATAACCGCTATCCGTAAAGTCAGTCATGGTTATGGTGTCGGGAAGTTACCTGGGGGTATTTCTCACCCTTGACAGAGAAGCTCAACGCCGTCGAAACCCGCCTTTTTAGCCAGCGAGATTGAACGCCGATACGTTTCTATAAAATCTCTTGGGTTCTCGATGGCCTTTATATTAGTGGCGTGCCCCTAGACAATTCGGTCACTTAGCGCCCATACTACTGGAGAGAGTTTCATACAGGATTGCCAGGCAACTCATGGTATTTACCATCCTCCGCGGGAATGGAAGATGGTGCGAGCACAGATCGACCTGAATTCTTCATGACAGGCATCTCATCATTCTGGCATCGACCTATAGCAACTATCGTTACGCCATTTCAAACTACATCAAGCTCGGGAAACCACATACCTGCGTGCCATGCCTGGAAATACATACGTGCTCCTTCCTTATGTACGGCATCAACAACCACTCGCCACGCCTCAGCATGTTCATCGGAGATCATGACAGGAACATGGGGCCAGTTCAGGCCCGCCCAATCGACCAAGATGCCTTCACTGACGATAAGGCCGGGACCGTCTCGAGCTCTATCCGCGTAGTACTTGACTTGAGCTGGACCGGGCTTGAAAGAATCAATGCATCGGTTTCGGGTCAATGCAGCCATAGCGAGTCGATTTCGAAACTTCAGGTCGTTTCTAAGGGTTGCGGGCTCAAAAAGGTGTGACATGATTTCGAATAACGAAAGCGCTGGCGGCAAGTTCCTATGTTCAAAGAAGTCCTTGAGAAATATTTGTTCGAATTTGATATGGGAGGCTATAAAAAATAGAATTTGGTATTCCAACAGCTGGAAATATTCTTCCTTTATATAAGACGCAGCAGCCTCTCAGGATAGATCTTATGCATTTGTAAGTTTACCTTTACAAAGTCCTTGCTTTGAACATCGAAAAGGGGGGCTCGCTTGGCGTTCGGAATTGGAGCCAATCATGTCCCACCATACTCCGAATCCCGCCAATTCCGCCGATGCGGATGTGAGCCGAAAGTCGTGATTGTGAATCATCCTTCTACAACAATATCTCCTCCAAAGGCGCGTCCCATGTTGCATCCTTCGGGAATCTTATACGAGTATTGAACGAATAATGCGGACTCCATCGGCATGCGTTCAATGCCGGCGGGCTAAACGCCGATGCATCCGCCACCAGAACAGCGAAGCTTGTACATCATGCAAACAGAAACAACTTACTTGCGAGGTCAAGCTACAGATCCGACTCGTTGACCATCGCCCATTAGCTCCTCGTTCGCCTGCTACTTTGAGCAATTCCAGCCAGTCTTCACAGCACCCTGACCGTCAACTAGATCCTGGACCGGACCTATCCCGTGGTACCGCCATTGAACTTGTTGGTCTCTACTTGGACAAATTCGATAGTAGACCCCATGCCATCTTTCATCCTACTACGCTTCGGTCAATGGTACGCAATGACCACCTTAATGAAACCTTGTTGTACGCCATATGTGCCATTGGATGCAAGTTCTCAGGAAACCCTGACATCCGTCGCCAAGGATCTGACTTGGCAGCCAAATCGAAGCGGTTGCTGCAAGCAGATCTCTTGAATATCTCTCTTGAAAATATCCAAGCTTGCATATTGGTTGCAACGCTGAGTGTTGGCCATGGTGATAGGGCATCTGAAGCATTGTTCTTTCGTAGGTAATCCACCCCCAGCCGCCATGTCGGTGGGGTATGGGATAAGTAAATAGCTAATCATAGTATCAGGTATCGCTCTTACCATGGCCGAGATTATGCGTCTAAACTCTCCTCCCTCAGGAGGCTCTGCCATCGATCGTGAGATCAGACGACGGATTTGGTGGTCATTATACATGACTGACGTGTGGTGTATCTCCGGGCAAGGACTCCACAGCCAACTTAAGGATGTTGAACCGAAGCTAGAGCTGCCAATGGACGAAAACGCTTTCATGTCATTACGTTCCGAGCAAGTTGCTATTGGTCCAGTGGAACCTGGAATCTGGGCTCATATGACGACACTCATCCGACTTTTCGATCCAATTCATAATCTGAATCGTATCATCGCGAGTGGTGAAATCCATGCCATCGATCTAGACAAGCAGGTGCAACAGCTCTCCCAGAGTCTGGAGAATTGGAAACAAGAATTACCGGCGGATGCACAGATGAGTCAAGACAATCTCCGTCGCCAACAGAAAAAAGGTCTAGGCGGGCTTCTGCTCTCACTACACCTAACCTACAATTTCTTCTCCATCCTCCTCTATTTCCGCTATCTCGAATATCAACACCCACCATCTTCAACAGATCGCACATACATCACACGCTGCAAAGCACACGCTTCATCGTTCAGCTCCTTGCTGCTACAATCTCGTCAATTGAAAGGCTGTGATGTGTTATATCCTAATATAGGACACATGACAACGGTTTCTTCTTCGGTCTTGGTTCATACCTTACTCTATGGTGATCTGGATGAACTTAAGAAGGCCAATGAGGAGCTCAATGCGAATTTTGAGGCGCTTGTTGAGCTGTCGCAGTATTGGCCCGCAATATCTGCTATGGTACGTGCTTTCAATCAACACCCATAATCCAGCGCTGAAAGTTGCTTGCTTCAAGCTTCTTGATTAACGAGCAAGCAGATTGAACGCCTAGTCGTATTCCAGGATATGTGTCTCCTGTCCACGGAACCGGGAACTCACAAACTGAATGGTTGGATGATGAGGTTCTTGATCGAACATTCTTTGGCGATCAAGGCTAAGAAGATGCAAGTCAATCCGTTAAGTTGGAATGTAGATTTGGAGAGAATGGCGTCAAGAGCCATGGAGCTCGCAGAACAGGGACGATATCAGAACCTTTCTGTTGCCGAAAATTCACCAGATCTTGGGGTATAGGAGCAGTCGTCACGATCCATGTGACGAATTGATTTGCCGCATTCTTGTCATATCTACAGATCTACCGTTCTTAAAGATTGGTCATTGGAGATCAGGAAATCCCCGTTAATGTAGGACTAAAAGTGATATTGAAAAGCGGATCGTATGGCTACTTGGTCTCACAAAATTTTGGATCTAATTGGGGAGAGTAATATCCAAATCTCTAAAATGCTCGAGGTTGCAAGCCAGAAGATTCCATATAGAAACTCTAAATCAGATAGCGAAAATCCCGGAACAATTCGCTTCACCGTCGCATGTTGCACTAACAAAGACCAAGACGTTCTGCATTTGGAAGGCATCAAAGGAAGAACTTCTCTCGACAAGCATAGACTAAATCGTTGAGTCCCAAGCGGAAGACAAAGAACCAAAATTATTAATAAAATCAAATCCACAACGAAAACACCACGCAGCAACAAGTTCCTCACAGTCATTAAGCACCGAAATTTATCATGGCATTTCAAGGAGGAGACCTGGCGGCGGTGGAGGACCCAGAAGAGCGAGTCATCGTGGAACCAGGAGAAATGTACACAGCAGGATATATATTCGAGCAAACCAACCATTTTCGACAGCCACTTACTGAGGAGGAGTCAGGCCTAATTCAATTCACCACAGTTGGCGAGGAAGTATCGTGTTTCCTCCCACAACTTCACCAAATACCATTTGACGACAACAACGATCGTGAGTTTACCTTAGGTCTGGGTCCAATGATTGGCTCAGGACTTGACGACATCACTGACGGGATCACGACCAACTTAGAGGGCATATTGGAGGATATCTCCTACATGGTTCCAGTTGCCGCAAGTAATGTTCGTATTTCGGCTCCCACATCTCATCCGGGATCACCAGGATCGCGCTCTACGACGCGGATAATACGTCCCTCCCAGATGCAGCCACTATCTAGTCGCAACACAGTCTCGGTGCCGCATATCCCGGGTTTGGCTACGACCGCCTATACCGTTGGGTACCCTTCAGGGCATCCACATCGGCCTACGCGAATGCAAGCACCATCGGCTCCGGATGGAATCCCATCAAGTCCGGACACAATCCCATCAAATAACGTTCATTCTCCAGCTCACCCAAGACCGGCAAGGTCGCACTTTGTCACTCGCGGCCCAATTTGCGGGTATCGACCTACTCCTCCCCCATATTCTGGCTTTCCTACGGTCGAGAATGCTGACGAAGATGATGGGTGGCACGCCCCAATAGCACCCATGCATGCACCATTCACTCCAGAAGGCACGCCACATCCTGTAGAAGTTCCGTTTTCCAAGGAAGCTGCCCCTCCACCGGAGAGTCCGCCGAGAAATGAGAGTCCGGAACCAGCATCCCCTCCAACAACGGCCCCTAAACTTCGCCGTAGTACTCGCAAGAGAGCGGCGCCGGACCGATACATCGACCAAGCAGGCCGTTGAGCGAAGTAGTAGAAGGACTGTAAATTAAAAAATGGGAACTCTGAGATTGAAGGACGAGAAACTAAATTAGGAAGTATTGGGTCTGGTATAATTGCGTGACAGTCTGAAATTGCTTGTAGGGGAATCAAAATATGTACAGTATGTAAAGAAAATCTCACGGATTGTAGCTTAGCACTTCCAAGTTACGCACCGCATACGTAGTATCTGCAGCAAAAATTAGTCTCAATTATGAACCCCGCGCGGTATGACTTACCACCGGTAGGCCCAGGCGACCCCGACGACCCCTCCATCTGCAAATCAATAATCCTATCAAACTATCAGCAACCACCCCTCAAAACCTCTCAGCTCACTCTTAGAAGTACTCACAAATACATAGCCTGCCCCACAAACCCCTTCCCCACCTGCGTCGTCACCAAATTCCCATCCATATAAAACTTTATCTGCACATCCTTCCCATTCAAATCCCTCAACTCGCTCTTAATCGTATGAAAATTCCCCGGACTCGGATACGTGACATCCTTCGCCGCAACGATCGAACTCGTGTTAAATGTATTAAACGATATTTTCCCTGAGCCTTTCCACTCGGCTAGATCGATCTCCGGCGGCCATCCCTTTACGGCTGTCAGCCAGAAAGCAGGCCATGTCCCCTTTGTTGTCGTGGCGCGGAAATCGGCTATGAAGTCGTATCCACCTGTAGGTGCTACGCTGAAGGACTCTTTTGCGTGCACGGTGCCGGATAGGTAGTGTATTGGGATTGATTTGCCACCTGAACTGGCGGGTGACTGGCCCGATGCTGGTCGTGCGGTTAGAGTTAGGACGCCACCGGAGAGCTGCACATGTGCTTTGTCCATTCGCGCACCGCCGTTGTGGTCGCTGCCCCAGGGATAGAGATAGTTCCAGTCGGTATCGAAGTTGGCTTGCGAATCGAAGCAATTCTTGGGGATCATTGTCCTGGTTGGTGATGTTGCCCGCGGCAATGAGGCCGCGGATACAACTCCCAAGAGGAACGAGGAAACGAGAGTGTAGCGCATTGTGCGATATGAGAAGAATTCCTCAAGGACCGGAAGGATTTGAATAACGATGAATCTCTGAAGAATAACCGCACCGTCGTCACCTTCATATACATACCCAGCGCCCACTGGGCTCTGGGTCTTCGGCTCGGCTGCGCAGCCGTCACGAGCGATCTGCAGGCACTTGCGCGGATCTCCTCCTCTATGTGCAGGTTGTCCGAAGTCTAAACTTTATTTTAACCAAGAGATATCCCGTCAATCGCGGCCCTGGATGCCTTCATCCTGCAGGGTTGTTTCACTTCCACCATAGCCGCGAACGGGGTATGTGGGGCCGGGCCGTCCGGTAGTTGTGCCTCTTTCGAGACTTAATAGAGGCTGTTAAGAGACTAATCGAATGTCAAATACATCGCCAATTTCAGGGTAAAGCGTTCGTTTGTAGCGCTGGTTCTCGGTGCCAAATCTTTTGAAGATTGAAGTGTTGCTGCTGAATGAGTAGGAGAAGTCGGCCAGTGAACCCCACAAAACTTGATGGACATACAGATAAACCAGCGCAAATTGAATGAAGTGATGATATTTTAATCAATCAGAAGCCTAAGAGGCTTGACATATCCAAAGAGTCATAACACAACAAAAGGGTTTCAAATTGTGTAATCACGTGAAAGTCCACTTGGAAGGATCGAGGGGGAAAATTGGAGCCCAGTAGAAAGTCGTGCATGGCTTGAACTCTCCGCTTGAAAATCACTAAACTTTTGAATAAAAATACCGTCCACCCCATGGTCCCAAGATTCAGCGCATATCATCCTCCATGTCGACATGGCGGTGGGGATGCGCTATTCTCTGCTCTTCATCCGAAGCTTTCAACCTTGCTTCATTAACGTATGATCCTCAATTTCCTTGCGGAAATTTGCTAGCAGTTCCCATCTATAGGTTGCAGTCTGAGCTCTCATAAGTCGTTGACGTCGTAATGTCTGGATTCCCCTCAAACGTGAAGCGGGGATTCCTTGGAGCGGTTCGGGCGCACCAAGCGCTTGAGACCCATCCATGGCGTGTTGATGGGACTTTCACCTGCTGTCTGTCAGTAAGTCGCGAAACAATTAATCTGGGAGGACACGAACCCGTGAAAATGAAGACATCATAAAGCCATCCTCCGAACAGACACCCAAAGAACGGTGCAACCATCGGAACCCAGAAATAATAGTTCCCCGCAGACCAAACCTCGTGTCCATATCCTAGACAATAGCTCATCAATCGAGGGCCAAAGTCCCTAGCAAGGTTAATGGCATAGCCTGTCTCCCATCCAAAACAAGCACCGATGCCAAAGATCACGAAGAAGAGTCCGAGTGGTGTGAGATTTCCTGCGCCTAGGTTCCCATTGTCTTGAAGTGAGTAAATACAGAACATGAGGATGGTTGACGCGATGAATTCAGAGAAGAATTGACCGGTCTTGGTCATGAATTCGGCGGGGTATGTGCAGAAGATTCCGGCAGTGGAGTGGTTGGAGTAACCTGGTACGGTACGAATATTGGTGCCGCCTTCGTAGACGTCGATGGCTGATTTGTAGTTTCCTGATGATTTGTGAGTACGATGGCAGTAATTGTTTAGAATGCGGAGAAACTACCATATACAACACCTGCTGCACAAAACGCTCCTAGCACTTGAGCAATCGCGTAGACGGGGAACTTCTTCCAGGGATGTTTTCTAAACACGCTTGAATATTGTTAGTTATATCGAGAATCCGATAGGCTGAGGAGACCGACCAATTGGCGAAAGTGACAGCTGGGTTGATATGTGCGCCGCTCAACTTCAAGCATGTTAGCGAATATTTCCTCTGCCCGAAAGACGGTGCGTACTCCAGATGCATAAACTCCTAGCATAACACCGAGGCTTTACTTCACTTAGCATTGGAACATTCTTGCGATTTTGGGGAAACATACCCCCATCCCCACGAAATTGACTGATAGTTACCCTTTGTTCCATTACTCAAAGTTACTTGAGCGACAACTCTGAGAGTACGTCAGTGACAGATCTTCCCAACTACATCAATATAGCTCACCCGTCGCCGAACAGAATCAGAATGAAGACACCGAAGAACTCTGAAAATGGTTCACGCATGTAATGCCGAATGCGACTCCATAAAAGCGTGGGATCAGCTTGGACAGCATTCTCCTGCGGGATTTGGTGGTCAATTCCGGGTCCATGTTCCGCATATACACCCTCTGAGTCTGAAGACTCCCCAACTCTGGGTGTTCTGATTCTTTTTATGTCCTCGTCATGAGATATCGTCGGACTTTGGGAGGGGAGCCTCTTTTCCGCCATGGCTATGGAAGGAGTGTAGGAAGTGTAGAAGTAAGAGTGCAAGTTCAAGTTTTCAGGCACTAGATGATGTTGTTGCGACTGAAGTGAAGATTGGAAATCGAGCGAAGTCCGCTAACTTATGAGTTTGGACCGTTTCGGGAAACGAATCTGCAAAAGTCTGCTGATCTCACGCCGCTGCTGATTTTCGCCTTCGGAAAGCGGTCCTAGGGACGTGATTAAGATGTAGCACTTGGGCATAAGTGGATAGCTCCCGTGTTGAGTTGGTCTCGAAGGCCGGAAGACAGAATCCTCCTGGAACCTTATCGCTTGGAATCATATGCCCAGCACTAGCAAGAACAAGGGTAGAGCATCGGCTTGACGATGTTCTAAGCTGATGCTTGGATTTTCTGACTCGAAATGGCGTGAGATAATGGCCCCAATTGGCATACCCAGCCGAGAGCTAAAGTAAGGGGGATTGTCGATTTGAACGCCATCGATCGTCGGCGGCCGTCGGTGACCGGTCAGATGGCAGCGGCATAGCTCCCGTTGACAGGGGCGCTTGTCCAGAGATAAACTTCTAACTGCAAGTCTGGGTTGACAATCTTGTCATTCTGATTTTTTGAGGTGCCAGGGTGGAGGGGTAATCATTTCCACAGGGAGAGTGCCTCCTGCGTCTGGTGAACGACTCCCGAATAGTGACGTTACTCCGTGCCTGCCTCCCAACATCTACTCAACACATATGCCGAGTTACCATTTTCGCAAGCGCTCCGCGGCCAGTTCCCAAGCAAAGTGTGACACAAGCCAGACTGAGGTTCTGGATTTTCATGTCAACCATTAGTCGACTTGGAAAAAGGGCGGTCCAACAAGCCAATGCAGTGCAACGCTTCTTAGCCCAATGAACGTAATCCTTCAAGCTTACAAACTCGACTGGGGGTGGCGACCCCGCGACACAGAAAGAGCAGGTGTTCGCCGCTAGAGTATCTAATTCAAGCACGGTCAGCGCTAGAGTAGATCACTCAACTGAGGATGTTTGATAATTCCATTACCCTTCGCCAGCAAGCCCCAAGGTTTCCAACAGACTGGTATTCGGAAAACGCGCTTCCTGTCATGCCCATTGTAATTCACTTGAATATTATATGGATCAGAAAATCAGCAGCAGATCGTTGCTTATTCCCGCCTATCTCCCTGCACTTTAGCACATGCAAGAATGGCAGCAGCAAGCTCCACCCCCATCATCTTTCCCCGCTCCCCAGATAGGATAGAGAACTGGGGGCGAGGCACTTGCCCCAAAGTATGATAGCCATGATCTAATCTAAAAATCACGCAGCTAGTACACCGTTGGAAGATCCAAGCCGGATATGCCGAGGAGTGTCATGTAAAGCCAAGCCGAAGGTTCAGGGGGTTGAGATCAAGAGATAGAATTTCCGCAAAAAGAGCAAAATGACTAGAGTTTTTTCGTTTCCTCTTCACCAGCCAACTGAGCGGGAGGAAGGGTGATTGTGTGATGTTACAAATGAAATATGTTGTTGAGGTTGAAAAGTTTGACGTTCCGAACGTGGCGTTTTCGCTCCTTGGCCTCAAAATCCCCGAACCGGCTAGCCCCGAAGAAGCCTAGAGCAGCTGCGAACGCTGACGACCTTCCTTTCAACGTCGTCGTCTTTGCGGGGTAGCTGCAATGTACGGAATGCCAGGGGGGCTGGGGGAGGATCTCAGCCCCTCTTGGCTTCTTCTTGGATACTACTGGCCCGCTCAGGAAAACCCCCCTGGGGAGAGGCATAGAAATCGCCGAGCCGACTCACGAATTCCGCGACCTTCCGCTCTCTGAGATCAATATCCAAGAGCGAAGCGTAAGAGGAAGGCCAAACGAGGCACGACTGAGAAAAAATGCCCGGTCGATTATCTCGAAATGGCTGCGGCCGAAACTACCCCTCCTACGCCACTAACATCATGTCAGACATTGGGTTGGCACGTCAGCCTGCCAATGTGCTGCAGTCCACTCTTCCACACCCAGATAACCAGATAATGCAATTCAATAGTCGTTTGTGGTTCGTCAATTGAGATTCACGACCACGGACATTTTACTGGGCTGTACTCGGTCGCTCCTTGAAACTGTGGGTGAAAAGTGATCATAAGATGCTACAAAAAGAATTGACACTTCATGATTTCCCCGAGACTACTTCCGAGAGCCACGGGAAGGCACATTTTCGCCACCTCCAACGGCGAGGGAGCTGCTACTTGTGGAACCTGTCATGCGGGAGATCCCAAGTACAACCTCCTGACACCGCTAATGATGGTCCCACAGCTTGCCATGTTCAGAGGCGCTTCACTAAGGCTCGCCATGCAGGTGCAACCGTCAAGACACGAGGCTTGGCAATTTCCCATTAACTGAACTATCACATGCCATAGATCTTCAGGGTCCAAGCTATCGGGGGGTTTCTTGGTTCCCCAGTCTAGAAAGTTCTGACTTCATAAATTCCACGCAGATAGCCATCATCCATTAGCTATCGCTCACGGAACGACACTTACACAACATGGGCGACTCGTCAGTAGCTACGAAGGAGTCCTTCATTGGGTCAATTGATCAAGGAACTACAAGCACAAGATTCTTGATTTTCAACAAAGAAGGCGAACCGGTAGCCTCGCATCAAGTTGAGTTTGAGCAGTTCTACCCCCAGCCTGGGTAACAATCCCCATTATTATTTTAAAATTGTCACTCATTCCACTGCAGATGGCACGAACACGACCCGCTTGAGCTTGTGTCTTCAATTGAAACCTGTATTGAAGGTGCAGTAAAGGCTTTCGAAGAGCAAGGCCACTCTGCCAAAGCCATCAAAGCAGTTGGCATCACCAATCAACGCGAAACAACTGTCGTATGGGACCATGAAACTGGAGAGCCACTATACAATGCCATCGTGTGGACAGACACGAGAACGCAGGCCCTGGCTAGAAAGTTAAAAAATCGCCTTGGGTCCGACAAACTCCAAGATCTTTGTGGACTGCCGGTATCAACATATCCCTCAGTCACGAAGCTATTGTGGATGATCGAGAACGTGCCCAAAGTCGCTGACGCGTACGCGAAAGGAAAACTTGCTTTCGGGACGGTGGACACGTGGGTTGTGTACAAGCTCAATGGAGGCCCAAAGAAAAACGTTTTCGTGACCGATCCCACGAACGCCTCGAGAACGATGTTCATGAACATTCATACGCTGAAGTATGACGAACAGCTGTTAGACTTCTTCCGCTTTGACCTGGCCAAATTGCATCTCCCAAAGATCGTTAGGTCATCTGATACTACAGCATATGGTACCCTCACTACAGGTGTTCTGAGTGGATATCCCATTATGGGTTGTTTAGGCGATCAGTCTGCAGCGCTCGTGGGGCAGAAAGGCTTCACACCTGGCAGAGCCAAGAATACCTACGGGACTGGTTGCTTCCTCCTCTATCACGTTGGCGATAAACCAGTGATCTCTACACACGGCTTGCTCACTACGGTGGCATACGACTTTGATGGTACTCCTCAATATGCGCTCGAAGGAAGCATCGCTGTAGCGGGCTCCAGTATCAAATTTCTCCAGAACAACTTTGGCTTCATCGGTTCATCGAAGGAGATCAGCCAACTGGCTGAAACAGTGCCAGATAATGGAGGTTGTACGTTTGTTACTGCTTTCAGTGGTCTATTTGCACCTTACTGGATTGATGATGCTCGCGGCACGATCTGTGAGTTTGATTTTTTGAGATTAGATCTTGAACTATGACTGACGACGAATAGTTGGAATCACGGCGTATACCCAAAAGGGCCATATCGCTAGAGCAACACTTGAAGCAACATGCTTCCAGACCAAAGCGATCCTAGATGCCATGTCGAAAGACAGCGGCAAAGCTCTCGCCGAGTTGGCTGTTGATGGCGGAATGACGAACTCGGATCTCTGCATGCAGGTGATTAATCCCCTCCTCATTTCCCCATGTAGCACTGCTCTTATCTCGCAGCTTTATCCTGTCACCCCTTCCCTCTTACTCTCTGATTCCTAACAATTCTCCAGACACAAGCAGACTTAATCGGTATCCCAGTCGAGCGACCCCGCATGCTCGAAACCACCGCGCTGGGCGCAGCAATCGCTGCGGGATTCGCATCCGGGGTATGGGCGACATTCGATGAGCTCAAGAATGTTAATACTGCGGGCACAACGCAGTTCACGCCGAAGATCGAGAAGGAGGAGAGGGATAAGAAGTTTGCGAAGTGGGAGAAGGCGGTGGAGATGTGTAGAGGCTGGGCAGAATAGTGGGGCAGACTAGTCGCGCTGTAGGTTATTCAAGTATAGTATCAAACCAAATCTTTTCAAAATTGCGGCCTAGATTCGGGATGAGTATTACAGTGTCTTTATCACACGCATGTGACTGCTCAACTTTGGAAGTATCATAGCTGGTGGAGAGCGTCCCTTGAACATTCCGCCGAGCAGATGGAAGTCTGTGGGATGAACAAAGCCATTCTAATCATATTTATAGTAAGTGAACGTAAGTGCCTAGGACTAACTTCCCGGCAGAACTGCTTCTCAGTGCTTGCACCGCCAGGCTCCTGTGAAGGATGGAAATCACGACACTCATCAGTGCCCGACGAACCTGACAGACCCGCGGTACTCCGGGGTGACTAGAGAATTTATTCAGACACAGAAATCGCCTGCTGCCAGATAGAGTAAGAAGATCAATTTTTCTACTGCATCGAAGAATGGGGTTGGTGCCAAACGGTGGCGCGGAGAGCTCCGGCCGGGAGTCGAAGCTCTCTCGAGTGCCGACGGCGTCGGAATGGCCGTCATGGGATGTGGCGTGGGCTTGGGGCACGGGAAATGCAAGTGGCAGCATATGGAGTTGATGGTCGAGGAATTCCATTATTAAGCTTAAAATCAATCAGTCCCAATCTGTGTTCTTCGATAACTTTGCAAACTTGTCCCTTGGAAAGTTCTGGTCATCGTCAAGACTTGATTCCATGGCCGACGGGCGCTCAATGAATGTCCCTTGCAGGTGGGATATGTGGGAATGAGATCCTGATCTATAGTCGCGATTGTCGACATGTCGTTGAGCTTGGGTGGACGGTAAAACGTTCTTGCTGTAGGATTTTCTACAAAAAGTCGGGGTTACTGGGTAGGTCTGGATAGATATGCTGGTTCAGAGTCGCATTTATGGAAATGCCATTGAAACTACTATTGAGGGATGGCTGGACCAGTTTGCGAAGAAATCCCGAGTGCTGTCGCTTCCGCAGGATCTGGGTTGACAACAGCCTAATATTGAAAATCCAGACATCGCCCCCTATCAATGTTCGCTTGCATGGTAGTATTTGAAATGGGAATTCCCCGATATGGTCACATTTAAAGTCACGTTTTCAGGACCCCGCCCATCACCCCTGGCCCAAGCACCAGGTTATGGTAATTAGATGTTGGGCTACTTCTGAAAAGGGGTCATTTGGCCAATCATCTAAGCCAGTAGAGAAATGGCGAAGTCGAGGGGTGGCCTTTTTGGTAAATCTCTGATCTGGGCGTAATTAAAATCTACCAAGAAACTCCCCTCTAGTTTAGGCATTCCCTGCCTAGATTGCGAGGGTGAGGTGCGGTTCCTGATTAAAGATATACTACCTGCCCAATTGGTACTCGATCCCATTATCTCTACACAAGTATTGTATCTCAACTATAAAGAAAAGGCTCCTCCGCTAGATTGATATGATAGAAATTCACAGCTACTTCATTGCCAGTGGCATAACATCATTAGCCACTCCTACCTACCCTTGGGCTTTGACGCAACTTTAAAGCTTCATCGAATCCTAAGTCACGAGTTTCAACATAAGCATCCACCGACATCAATCACAGCCTACAACCCAATCTTCCAGTAATCGAGCGGCTTCATCATGTATCTCACACACTACGCCGAGCTCGCTCTCCTGCTCGCCATTCCCGTCCTTGGACTTCCTGCCATGGCAAACGAAGACACAACCACTATCACTTCCGGCGGTTTCGTCACCACCGCGTACTCGACGACCTCTAGTTTCTCCCAAAGTTTATCATTTCGGTTTCGCTCGACCATCTCAAGCATTCGTCCCGTTGTTACGGTGTATCCTGCTACAGTGCTTGTTACAGTCATTTCGACGGTAACTTATGACGCTAAGCCGTCCGGAGAAAGTCAGCAGTACTGGCCTATTGCCGAGACTACTATCACGGATGAGCCGAGGGCGTCGGTGGTAACTGCAGGTTGAGATTTAAGTGGTGCTGTTTGGGGCTTGGAACTTGGAAGCAGGTTGGTCTATTGCAGAATGTGTATTGTATACGGGACTGATCATACATCCAGCAGGCTGAGCAGTTGAGATGAATCAGGAAGTTTGTGGGCGTCGAATTGATTTCCTGGGTATAATAGCAACTATTGAGCCACTGATAAGCTTTTGTGCCGCCTTCTCTAGCCAAATTGTGTGTCATCTCATGTCTATATCGATAAATTCTTTAGTTTCTATCTCAAGTTGGATCCGCTACTTTCTTCTTCATTATTTGAATTCATTTAAATCACTTTTACTATCAATCTTGTACATAATATTCTGCTCATCCCTTTTCTTATCCCTATTGGACCATTCATGACTGACTTCCTTTTAGATAAGCATGCACAAGAAAATGAATTTGTGATTGATCTGACGATCATAAACCCAATGGAAGTACCGTGCAGGTGGTCACCTGCATAATTTGAAGACATTTGAATCTTCTGCTTGGCTGGGCCAAGGTTGCATGCAGAGGTGAAGTTTGATTCCTATTACGATGTTCCAGTTTGTCTCCAATCTTCTTTATTTACTTTTTGTTCCTGCCTCCTGCCTCCTGCCTCCTGCCTGGCATGACTGATTAATTCAGCCCCTCTTTATTCTGTTCCTAAGGGATGCTACGAGCTGTGCAGGTGGCCACCTGCACAGTGACTCCATGACTCCATAGAGGCAGCTGAGTTGCAATCATCAGGGTGGATGCATGGCTGGTGGACGTATCCAAAACAGCTTCAATGAGTTTTCCCTGAAACCACACCTGAGGTTTTATTGGAATCCATTCAACGACTTCTCTGAAAACCCAGCTTTGCTGCAGTAATGAGACATACCTCTGCTGTTTCTTTGAGGAACTCATCCAAATGTCTTGGCGCGTAGATCGCATATTGACAAACAAACTTTCAGTCTCGCAGAGAACTGAAAGTATCATCTGAGTATTTAGGGACTCAGCTGTCCAGGAATTTTTGTTCAAGAAGATAATCACGTCGTGAACATCAACACACTTGCTCCTCCGCAACGCCGCCAGATCATAAACATGAAAGGCCTCAAAATCGCCCCTTCACTGCCACTTCCCTCCACCACTCCGATCTACTTCAGCGACATCAATGTGACACCCCATGTCTTCCACCTAACGCCTTACACCATCGCCATCGCCCCCGTCAAGCCCATCATCAAGGGTCACGTCCTGATCTGCCCACTCCGACCCCGCAAGCGCCTCTCCTCCCTCTCCGCCGTCGAGTCGGCTGATTTTTTCCTCGTCGTGGATCGCGTCTCCCGAATGCTGGAAAAACACTATAACGCCACCGGCCTGAATCTCGTTCTACAAGATGGACATGATGCAGGACAGAGGGTGCCGCATGTTCATATGCATGTTAATCCGAGGACCAATGGGGATTTGGAGGGCAGAGGTGGGGTGGATGCTGTTTATGATTTGTGGGAGGGGGAGGAGGGGGATTTGAAGTACTGGGATGGGGGGAGGAAAAAGGATAGGGGAGCGGGGGTTAGGGTTGATGAGGAGGGCTTGGTGGAGAGGAGGAAGGTAGAGATGAAGGAGGAGGCCGAGATGTTTAGGAGGAGATGGAGAGGATGATTGAGGCGGAGGACAAGCTAGCTACAGAGCAGCAGAAACTTTGGTCGCCCGTGGAAGATGACGGAGGGGAGCATCTTGAATTTTGAATTAATTCGCTATGTAGAGTCTCCGAACAGAATTGGCGAAGACAGTGATGTGTAACTAGGAAGAAAAGCAACGCGAAGGAACTGATCCAAAGAATCCAGCTTTCCATCTCGAAACCTTTCGCGACACCACTCACCGGCATCAATTAACTCCCACCCCCATTTCTACCCGTAACATTACCACCAAAATCAATCTTGAAAACCCACGCAAACTCATCCGCCCCCCTAACATCCTCACCAATCTCCAACACCAGACTCCCATTCGCATCCTTCATAGACGGAACAACACTCCCACTCATATTCCCCCCAACAACCGTCACCTGATCCCCCTCCACCCAAGGCACCGGACTCCCCAACGCAAGCCTCTCCCCCAGCTCCTCCAAACAAATCATATAAAACGCCTCCCTCGTCTGCGTAAACCTCACACTCCCCTCCTCCGGCCCAACAAACCAATACCTAGTCCCAAAAATCGCCTCCCCATGCCCCTTAATCCAGCTCCCCGCCTCCCTCAAATTCCTCTGCATAACCCCAAGTATCGTTCCATTAGCCTGCGGTCCAACATCCAGCAAAAAATTCCCGTTTTTAGAAACGATGTCAATCAACGTATGAATTATAGTCGAGGCGTTCATGTATGCTGCGTCTGGCGTAGCGCGGTTGTAACCGTAGGAAAACGGATCCATGCCCCTGTTACTCTCCCACTTTCGCGTTTGCACAGCATCGTATTGCGCGTACTCGGGCGTATCCAAATCCCCGGGGACCCCACACCTATTATTAATCAACACCTGCTTCCCCTCCGCCGCAGCCTTATTAAACCATGCGCTCGCGAATTCAACCGTTACATTTGGACCACCGATGTCGCACCACAGGAACTCGGTGCCCATTTCAGCTAAAGTTTGCAGTTCGGGCAGAAGAACGTCGGTGAGGTAGTCGCTGACGGGGACGTAGCCGGTGTAGGGGAGCGTGAGGTTCGTGTAGGGGTTTGTGGCGTTACCGCCAGGCCAGGCACTGAAGCCGTAAGGGGCCCAGGCTGGGTTGAACCATTCGGGTCCGGAATGATATGTTCCTTTGTGTAAGGCTGGTTGATACTTCTCTGCTGCATCGAAGAGCTCTTGAAGCAAATTTCGATGTGGCGGTAAGGCTACGGATGTACGTTGCGAGACGTTGGCGGGCAGATCGTAGATCGAGTACCCGTCGTGATGTTTAGAGACTTGCACGAAATAGTTAGCGCCGGCGTCCGCGAAGAGATCAACCCATTCTTTGGGATCGAAGGCATCGGCGGTGAAATTCTGGATGAAATCGTCGTAGGTGTGGTTTGGGCCGTAGGTGGCAAGGTTGTATTGGTAGGTTTCCTCTGAGGTTGAGGGGCCAAGATTTTCGTCCCACCAGTACCTGAGATACAGTTAGTTTTGAATTTGAGGAGAAGGAGGCGTGCTTACCATTCTGCGTAACTTTCGTTCTTGCCTACATTTCCCCAGCCTGGGACTGAGTATACTCCCTACGAGATGTGAGTTTGGATCCTGGTGTGGAATTTGAGGTTACGTACCCAGTGGATGAAAATTCCGTATTTCGCATCGTTGTACCAAGATGGACTCTCATGAGAATATATCGACTCATACGTAGATTCATAGGGTGCAATCCCAAACGTGGCATTGAAATTATGAGAAGAGTTAACTCCGACTCCTGAGATCACTACTGTAGCACTGCCAGTTCTTCCAGGAGAGACACCATCAGCGTTCTCTACCCCAATCTGAACCCTGGCTTGATCACCTGGCTGCAGCCTCCAGATATACCCAGGTGTCACGGTTTTGTATCCAGGGGAAGAGACTTCGAGTTTGACACTATTGTTAGCAAGAACCCATTCCGAGCCAACATTGTTGACAGCCACTTCAATGATCTGAGTTTTGTTCGAGCCCGGCATCCAAGATTGTGTGGATCTTGCATACTGAACTTGGAGGTCAATCCCCGAACTCGTGGCTGGAAGCATGGAGACTGAGAATATATGCAATCGAGTATCGATATCGTCTCCCCCTGGTCCGTTGTTTGGTCCTTCAGTGACATTGGGCAGTGTAAGTGAGACTAAGTCCTTTGTGGAGTCGAGCCAGTTGATAGTCTGGTAAATCATGGATCTGTTCCAATTGATTGACGTGTTGGTGTAATAGTAGGGAAATATGATATCTCCTCCGGCAGGAGCTCCCCAGTTGATCCACGCGGGAACAAGGATAGGCGATGAGGATGTGGTATTGTCGCTGTATGTTGCATTTATAAATCCAGAAGCTAAACCTGTTTCGCTAGATGCAAGCATCTGGATGCTGAAATATCTCCCCCGAGGGATTTGAATCGTTTGCCCCAGAGCAAGCACATTGTCATTTGTTTGAGACTTGTATTGCGGAAAGGTGTAGTTGATGCCGCCGTAGACTAAATTTGAAGGGGGCAAGTATTGAGCCGGATAGCCAGTGCCGTGTTGATTGTAGCTTGAATCGTCAGGGCTCATAGAAAATGCCTGGTTATTGTAGAAGCTTGAAAGATCAAGAGGCATCGACGGATTCGGCCCCGGTACACTGGAGTATCCATACTTGGGATTTATAACAAGCTGGGCTTCTGCCAAATGAAGGCCTAGAAACGCAAGTATGATATTGAAATACATGTTTCACTTTCCCATGTAAGTTCTGTCCCTGAGAGTGAATGATGTCCCTGGCTCTGCGCCATATATTCGCAGCTCTTGGCTTAGTGAGCGGATAATTATGATTGACTCGGGTTGCTTTAAGCCGAAAAGAAACTTTAAACTTTCAAGACATCGACGACTTAAGCTACTTACCTACACTTGTAGAGATCCAGGTTCATAACAGAGAACGTTAAAGCGATCTACTGTGGGGCGCTTGCGGGGTGCGGGGGCGGCGGGGTTAATAGAAAAAACTTTGTTAATTATCCGGAGAGGGATATCGGCATACTTGATTTCAGCAGTAAACGCAGATATGTGATGCCTGTTTATCAAAGAAACGGCAACGCTGAATTCAAGTGACTGATAACGAAAGTTGCGGGCCCATGGTGATGGGGTTGATATCGATTTTTTGGCACCAAAAAACAAAGCGGTAATTCTGGACTTCCAGTGAGAGTTCAACCATTCGAAGAGGGAGAGAAGGGGCCAACGGGGTTGGAAACGCTTGTAGATGTCTGTAGCAGTTCAGGAGCCATGCCATAAGCTTAGTGAAAGCTGATGTTATTGCCTGCCCAGAGCAAATATGCCATGCCAGGAGTATATACAGTCTTTGAATCGATTCGTTCGGTGGGCATATCCATTGCTGTTCAATGCTTCGACTTCTCCAATTCCAACTTCTTCCTCTTGACCGTAGCATCAAACCTCTGGAAACACCCAAATCCCTCAATAAAGGTGCTCAATACCCACTTGAACCACAACGCCGAACCCCTTTCAACCCCGAATTTCCTCAACCTCGTCCGATGCATATACCAAGTCTCGAAAGTATGCAGTGCTATCGTGGGCGCAAACACCATATTAACCGTCCAGTGAAACCATGCCGGACCTCCAGGAAACCATGGCAGCACATTATCATAGAACCAAGTTCCCGGCACGATCTTGTCCCGCGTAGCAAAGAATGTGAATGCCATGGCACACAACCCGAAGACGATGACATGCGCTGGCTTCCGAGGCGCCTCATATTCTGTGATTCTGATATTGCTAATGTCCAATGCCTCCCTGCACTCGCGGTCCATGTCTACAACTCGTGTTCGTGTTTCGGCGAAGCTCTTCAGGGGAGGATCGAAGGGAATGGTATAGGTTTTGCCGTCGACGGCTGTGACGGTCATGGATTCGAGGGAGATATTGGAGAGGATAGGAGATCGAGCTTCGCGGGAGGAGAGCTGCTTGTAATGTCGCAGGTAGTAGGAGAGAGATATTTGGTGGTCGGCGTTCATGTGGCTGATGATCCGCTGCTTTATCGCCGCGTCTTTGGCGGCTTGACCTGGGTCTGCCATTGTATATATATCGACCGAGAGGATAGTTTCCCGGCGCTATGTTGTATGCAGAGAGAGCAGTCAATGCGGGCGCGAATGTTGTTGCGACGAGAAGTAAAATTTATGTTTAGGTCGAGCTCGAGCTCGAGAAATTGGACCTCGGCTGTCAATGTCCATTGTCAAATGCCAACAAAAAGGTAAGATCTGATTATCGGCCGCCTTTCGGAATCCTGTGATATGATATCAAATTTCAACCCTCGTATTTCTCCTTTTAAGTCGAATAATCGAGAGTTCGACGTCCATCCTGTGGCCGCCGCGGTCAATATTCGCGATTTCACGGCTCTGTATCGTCTACTGTAGTTCATGTCCACCAACACCAACCTCCTCCTCCATGAACAAGACATTACTCATTATTCGAAAGTTTTAATCCGACAGGTCTACAATAGCCATACCGATGAAACATCAGAAGCTGGTTATGAAGATCTACCACGGATCTGCTGTGATTTACCAGTATCTGGGCTCCGGGAAATCAATAGCCAGGAACTCTTCTATTTTCAATCTCCGTGCTCCGTATAGTCTCGTTCTCGTTATAATGATGGTAAGATGTGCAGACCTCACCAGGAGCTAGCCTGGTGCTGTCAATAGCAGCAGCCTGTGGCAAGAGCTCGAAAGGACTTGTACCTCTCAAGCAGTGGTGGTTTTCGGAAGATACTTGATCCTCTGCTTTCATGTCCTAATTTTTCACCAAGCATTGATTCAGAAACTCCCAGTGGGGTTACTGCACAGTTGATTTGATATCTCCTAGGTTTGATGGCCTCGAGGCCACGGTACTTCAGTATTTTGGAACGCAATCTCTAGTGCGTGCGTTTTATTCTCAATCTTTTCTAAATCACAGTTAAGATTGTATGACTCGTATTTGTGTCGTCGATTTAGATCTTGCGTCGTCCTTTCTCAAGAATTGGTGGTGTTGAGCATTCCAGACCTGGCAAGCATCGGGTGACCCGAGAGCACCGACGCGGCTTCTCTTTAAGATTTTGAAGCTCTGATGTATTGCAAAAGGTCCTTCACATTGAGTGCTCTTTCCTAAAGTTCGTCTAAGAAGTAACGGTATAGCTTCCCTCCTCGATCAGTGCCTTCCTCTCTTGATTCGTAGAGTGACTGTTGGGCAATAGTGGTTGCCCGGCGGGTACCAGTACCCAGCAGTCACACTATTTATTCGTGGCTTCCCCTCTTCTTCTTCAGCAACTTGAAAACTGCCACGAATCACAAATTCTCCCCTTTATCCACAGACGGATCGCAGGTTCAACTTTCACCATCAAGCTAGGGTTCCATCCCACCTTTCCACATCCTAGGCCTGGTCCCGCAGCCGCATCTTTAGGTCTCGTGTTGTTGCATCCTTGATACAAGTGCATGCTTATATCTCACGCACTCTCAAACATCAAATATGTCACACCTTCCTTCATCCGATGCCATGGCAGTAGCCGTCTCAACAGCAGAATCGACATATGAAAAGGCTAACTGGCAAAGTGGGAAGGCATGGATCGCCGCACGTCATATCTTGCCTGGCGGGAATACACGAACGGTTCTCCATTCGAGTCCTTTCCCTATCACTTTTGGTTCGTATTCCTCTCTCTAAAGTATTCTATTGTTTCCTTGAAGTGGGATGTCACGAATGCAAGCTGACTTTTGCAAAAGTGGGGGGTAAAGGATGTGAGTTGACCAGCTTGGATGGTGACACTTATGTTGATTTCCTTGGGGAGTATTCAGCTGGCCTCTTTGGTCATTCTAACGAAAGAATATCTGCTGCGGTGGCGGACGCTATGAATAAAGGGTGGAATTTTGGAGGGCTCAATACTTATGAGAGAGAGTTAGCCCAAAAGGTATGACAGCCTCAATTCCTCCAAATCTTCCCTGACATTCCAACATTTCTATATAAATATTTTTTCACCAAGGTCCAAGATACATCTCGACACTTCCTGTGCTGATCCCCCCTTAGGTCACTGAACGCTTCGCGCCCTCTGGAGTCGAACTCGTCCGCTTTACAAACTCTGGCACGGAAGCCAATACCATGGCACTCGCCGCGGCAGTAGCATACACAGGCCGAAAAACCATCATCACTTTCGCAAACGGCTATCATGGCGGCACTCTCGCCTTTCCCTCCTCACCCTCCAAGAAGAACGTCAACCTTCCCCACGATTTCATCGTCGCTCCTTTCAACGACATCGAAGGGACTCGACAAACCATATCTACAGTCCCCAAGGACAGCCTCGCTGCAATTATCGTGGAGCCTATTCAAGGATCCGGGGGATGTATTGTTGGCACCAAAGATTTCCTCCACTTCGTCAACCAAGAAGCACACCGTCTCGGCGCTCTCTTCATTGTAGACGAAGTCATGACCTCTCGACTCTCTTACTACGGCTACTCCGCTGAGCTAGGATTAAAACCCGATATCTTCACGATCGGTAAATGGGTGGGCGGAGGCATGACTTTCGGTGCCTTTGGCGGACCGAAAAGTGGCGGTATTATGCGCATGTTCGATCCAAGAAGTGGAGTTCTGAGTCACTCGGGGACGTTCAACAACAATATTGTGACGATGGCTGCTGGAATTGCAGGAATGGATATATATACCAAGGAAGAGGTGGAGAGGTTAAATGCTCTTGGCGAGAAGTTGAAAACTTCCATCGAAGCTGTCATCAAGAAGCATGGCATTTCGACGCCTGAGCCTTCAACCAGCACGGAAACTCAATCACTCATGTCCATTTCTGGCAAAGGCAGCATGCTCGCCATCCACTTCTCAGGCGAGCAAGCCAAAAGCTTGCTAAAGTTGTTTTGGCACTACATGCTCAAGAACAGCATTTATGTGGCACCTAGGGGTTTCATGGCGCTGAATCTGGAGTTGACGCAGCAGCATGTTGATGCTTTTGTTGTGGCGACCGAGTTGTTTATTTTGAAGTACAAGCACTTTTTCGTCTAGAGCATACCGTAAGACGAAGAAAGAACGGACTATATATAGCTTATCAAACACCCCGCTTCGTACGGAGATTACTTGCAATGCATCTCTTTCTTCAAAGTTAGAGGTCCTGACGAACAAGTTGAGTGAAATAACCTACAGCAGCCACGCATATGGCTTGTGAATACAGGAGGCGCTGAGTTCGGTTCGGAAATGGGGATTGGGGAGGCGGGGCAGATCGACGATACTCGAAAACTCCAACATGAGACACAGGAAAGCCCTCAATATCCAGGTTCCAGATTCACATGTTTTTGCTCTCCACCGGTATAAGAGTTTGAAGCCTCAAGGCCTCCCGAACGAAAAAAAAGGTGGCATGTTGTACATTCTAGGCCGTCTGGCGACGGCGGCGTTCATGGTGGCTTTATGTGTCTTACACTGGCCTGACTGAAATCAGGTGATGCCTACTGAGAAGCTATAAATTGCAATTAATGGAATTCTCATTGCCCTGAAGAATATTCATTTCAGACCAGCAGCTCTACGAGATGGATCAGCAGGTTTTCAACGGCAATGCGGAAGTCTTCAGGTCTCCAGTGCAGCAGGAGCCGACCACAGTACCAGGCGACCCTCAAAGGTTTATCATAATGGCTTACTGGATGTCGAAATTTGGGGGATACGATGCTATATTCCGTCGTTTTGACGACCTCAATCTGTTGAATCTTTTATGTCTGCAAGATGAGTTGGTTACCTTGCGGAAGACGTATCGCCGTCTGTGTCCAGGTAAGATTTTACCAACCTTTCCCGTCTTCCCCCTCTTTTCCCGCTACAGAAAACGACGTTAATAACGAGATTGTTCCAGATGATCTAGATTCAACTTTATCCTTCACCCAGGAATCCAGTGAAGTAGTAAAGCAAATTCGGGAAAAGATCAGGATTTACAGTAGGTGGGCCACCATTCGACCTTGTTTCCATGACATATCTGAAGAAAAAAGATGCGACTTTACTCGAGGCGGCAAGCCTCAAGACTTTGAGTCCACCGACAGATCATGATCTCAAAGGCTTCAGGGGAAGGCTTCAAAGGATCACCACAGGCCTTGATACCGAATGCTGCCGGGACACGTGGGGCGACGAGACACACAGATTTCTCGACTTAATTGCACTGCGACCTCGAGTCGCAGATGGGAGAGCCTGGAAGACGGCAAGAAAAGTGAAGAGGTTGTGGGCAGACATGATTCTTTATGCTGCTCACAAATGGGGTCACAATAATAATTGGTTTCTCCGCATGGTTAGCCTACGGAACATTGGAACCCTTATTTGCTCATCTTTACTAAATATCAGCAGTTCAAAATCAAGGAAGTACCCTCTAGGAAACAATCTGGTGTCGATGAAGAGCAGCCACCGGACAGCCAACATCCAAACAGTCGCTTTATAAGGCTGACCCGAGTCAGCTCCAGTACTAAAGAGTTTGACCACTTTGTGGCGTTTGTTTCTCGTGCGTTCATGGCGTTATTTGCCATCACATTCCTTTTGGTACCTACTATTATTATGACTCTTTATCCATCGAGGAACACAAACCTCATCACAACTTCTGTGGCGACCATTTTATTCGCTACGTGCTTCGTCTGCTTCGCAAGAGATAGCAGTGGGGGCGATGCTTTGGCAGCAACAGCGGCTTATACTGCCGTGCTTGTTGTATTCCTGGGAACTAGCATGTCTTCTACTTCTTCTGCTGGGTAAGGTTAGTCATGTCTGTCAAGAAGTGCGTCCGCGCTGCACTGTTGCCTCGAAACTCAGAGTTGATCGGGAATGAAGGTACAATGAATGAAGAGCACACTTCCCAAGTTGACCAACTATATTGTGGTAACCCGGTGTAGATAAAGCAGCAACCCACTCAATAGTCTATAAAATCAGGTAGCCCCTTCTCTCAATTAACTCGTTCTATCTCGAAGACAAGTCGCCTAGTGTCAGGGTCATCCCATTTACGCTTTTCTTGATTAATGCCTAAGCCACCATCCATATTGGCACTGACCTTCCACTCGCTGCCTGTTTTCTCTCCAACTTCTTTCCACATCTTCTCGAAGGTTTCTATGTTGTGTTTGTACATCTTGCTCGCACTCCCATCTGCTAAAGGTCCGGGTTTCAAACTGCCAACTTGTTGCCCCACAATCAAGACCCCCTTTTCAGGCTTCATCAAAGCCACGATCCGCTCACAAGCCTTCGTTTGCCCTTCCACGTCAAACAAATGCAAGAAAAGGCCAATTTGCACCAAATCCATTTTACCTTCCAGTTGTTTCAAAGGCCCCTCGGTGTCAAATATATCTGCCTCTAGGAAATGGGCCTTGAGCGTCTCCCGATCGAGAAAGAGCTCATACCCCAACTCCAAAAACTCACCCTTCAACTCTGCGCCCCACAAGTTCTCAGAAGGCGCACCGTCATGGACCAGCTTGCGTAGATCTTGCGCAAAACAGCACCCAAGATCCAGCAACGAAGCGCCCTCCTTCAGTCGCTTTAGAATGAGCTGATAGGAAGGCGAGCGGCAAACGCTGAGATCGATGAAGCGAAGTTGTCCTATACATGGATAAGGCCAGATTTCCCAGGCTCGGTCACGCTATTTGCGGTCAGCCTTTGGGTTTGACCACGAGGGAAAGGTGGACTATCGTACCACTTCTAGAATGTGCGGAATTACACGATCGGGTGCGAGATGACTGTAGTTTTCCAGTAGATCTCTCTGAGTTTCGGAAATTGTATTAAGTGTCGGCTCATACCATCGTACAGACTTGTCACGGCTCCCAATCTTAGGTGAACCGGGAGGAGGAGCAGTGGCAGTTTCTGTGGATGCCATGACGAAATGGATTTTGATTTGAATAATAGCACTTGGAAGTGAAATTTAAGAAGATTGAGATGGTACGAGAACAGAAATACATGTAAAATTGCAGTGGAACTACCGCCTTAAAGGGCAAATAATCCGGAACTAAGTACCATGGTAACGTGACTCCAGGCAGCTTCTGTTGCCTAGAGGTATCCTGGTATCGTGACTCATTATGCAGACTTGCCAGCCATCAATAGCCTCACGGATCTCTGACCATTTTGAACAAAATACTTGGTCCAAGGCGAAATAATTCCAAAAGGCAGGGGGTTATTTCAGGGGTTTGGTTGGACTGTGCCCTTGCCTTTTGGAATTATTTCGCCTGGGACGAAGTAGAAGTAGGTGTCTGGACTTTGGAGCGGCATCATACCCAGAAGATGCGGTTGCCAGCCGATAAAGCGGTGTACATATCGTCTCTTGCAACTGTGTTGTATGCAGCACGGAATAATTGGTGGCTTGTGGGAGCCGTTTCGTGGCTCGGGGAAGCGGATAAAGTGGAGTGCAAGGCACACGCAGCATTAAGCACAGATGTTGATATGCCGAATGCAGTTTTATCCAGGCAGCGGGGCGCTTTTGGCGTTACTCCCCCACGTCCCCTGAAAGCTTCAACCGATCTCAGAAAAAGCTTCGAAGGATTGGCATCCTTGGAATTCATCCCACAGTCACGGCCAAGGAAAGCCATGTCAATAAAACCTGCATTGCATAATATTAATCCCGATGTCGCATTCTCGAACGTAGCCTATCATTGAGAATTCCAACTGAACGGTTTGGTGTGGTTCATGTGCCAACTGGAAACACGCCACACGGGCAACGAGAGGCGCTGGACGCGCTGCTGGGAACCCATAACCCGGGAGCAAGTATTATCCTGGCGGTCTCGAGGTGGGATGAATTCGCGATTGGTGAAAAGAGTCCGAAATCGCGAAGAGGTCTCGAGAGGAAGCGATCATGAAATCCCGCATGTCGAATCGCAACCAGTGGTTGGCTGAAGATTGATCGATGGAACATCCTCCGTTTCTCTTGGTGTGAATAAAGTTGCATATTGCATTAGAACCTCCGAAGATCTCGGGCCTTTGTCGATCGAATGCAAGAGGCAAGTAACGGGTAAAATACACCCTTGAACCCGGGGTCTCCATGTTGAGTCCAGCACTCATCTTCCTCCCTGAGACAACAATTGCCTCAGTCTCAATCGACTGTAATTTGGCAACTGCGTTCTCACGGCCAAACAATTTGCTCCGATTAAAATGTTTGTAATTGGGGGGGTTCTAAATATGTATATACTGCTAAACTCGAATTCAACATCACCGTTGCCTCAAGACTCCCTTGTAGACTTATCACGCTGCATGAATATCCTTGCCGTCGACAATGTGCTCACCTTCCTCATCAGATCCTAATCCGAAAGGAGTCCATGAACGGATGACATGGCCCTTCCACATCAAGAGGACGAGGAAAGAAAAGGCAAAGAGAGAGAAGAAAGCCATCATGCCATAGAACCAGCCCATCGTGACCTTTTCAATCCACTCATTGGCGTAAAAGTTGATCGAGAGACCGAGGAAAAGACGCATGGAGTTGACAGGAATCGTAGCCTCAGTAGTGTGAGATCTGAAGCACTCGGCAATATAGCTATTGGGGGATTAGATTAATCTCGGTGAGAAGGGTTCGCAAAACTTACTTGACAGTGACTGGAATGCTGACCATGGAACCAATTGTGACGAATATTTGGCCCAGGGCAAACACAACCCAATGAAGTCTATACTGGAGTGCGGCGCCCACCAAGCCCAGTCCCACAGGCATCATGAAGAAGTTCGTAAGCCAAAGAGCGTGTAGGCGGTATTCAGGCTTCCAGACTCCTCCATTGCGCTTCGCGATCCACAGCGGAATTCTATCACTGACGAGTTGTCCATACACTAATCCGAAGATGAATCCAATCCAGTGTACGAAAGTGACTAACATACATTAGAATACGTGCTGCTGCGGGCACCGACTATAATAACTTACATGCTGCATTGTCTGTGATAGTGAACCCGTACCCTCCGAGTTTCTTGGGCTTTTGGAGCCAAACTGGGGTCAAGGCATTCAAGGCCACATAAAATCCGAAGCTGATAGTATCAAAGCCGGCGACGGTGAGCAATACTGGTGATACAGCGATCTTGAATGGCAAAATACCAACTTTGGCCTGAATAGTAGATCAGTACGCTGTCTTTACATAGGGGTTGAACACATACTGTCTCTTTCAGGGTGGTTGGCTTGACTACACTGTTTTGCCCTGGCAAGAAGGGGAAGAAAGTTTGAATACGATTGGCGATGAAGCTTTCCGGTGGAGTCATGTTGACAGCACCCTCGGTGCGATCAAATCCTGTTTCCTCCAAGAACAAGAACACCATGATAGCAGTGACTCCAAGGATTGCAACTGACCACCAGTACTCAATTGGCCAATAATGGTTGGCCGCAATGAAACCAGAGAAAGTTGGTCCAGCTGAGGCGCCGAAGTTAAGAGCCAGATGAAGAATTGTGAAGACACGGCCACGTTGGTGGAGGAAGAACAAATCAACCAAGTATTTGGGACCCAAAACACTGGTAACCATACCAAAGAAACCGGCGAGGTATCTGGAGCCCCAGTAAGACCAGTAGTCATGCTTTCCAGTCATCATTGGAGCCCATATTTGGGTTGCGAGGCATCCGAGAAGTGCAAAGAAGATAACGCAGCTGCGGCCAAACTTATGAGCAAGCGGAGAGTAGAAGAATCCACCGCTTGCTAGACCTGCTGAAGCGGCTGAGTTCTACACAAATGTTAAAAGGCAATTGTCTTCGGGATTGCGACACCACTCACAAAATAGGTGATTTGGACGGGAGTCTTGTGGTAAAGCTTGGCTTGTTGTGTCAAATTCAGTTGTCCACAGAATGGAGCGGCGTATCCAGCGAACATTGCGGTCGACAGCACCCCAACGATGATACATTTCTTACGAAATGGCCAATTCAAAGGGTCGCGTGGGTCATCCGATGGCTTGGGAATGAGGACGATTCCATCGTGCTGTGGTTTTTCGAACTGAGGACTTGCAGGGCCGTCAACGGCCGTCTCCTCAATCGACAACTCCTTTTGCTCGGCCATGGTGATTGAAGATTTCGGAATCTTCCAAAGCTTCTGTAAGATCTTCCAACCAAAGTATGCAAGATCCTACGGCAGGGAAACGTGGCAATGATGCACGTCGGTGGAACAGTCGTAAGAAAAACTCAATTGACGAGCAGAAAATCTGAACAAATGCAAGGAGGAACGGGCTGATAATGAGATCAAAGAGTAAGAAAACGTGGGATTAAACATCGAACCATGCATCTCAACTAGCGAAGCCAGAAATACAATTACCGACTTGCAGATGGCTCGAAATCATTGAAGGTAACCCTGCGAAGGTTGCATCCTTGGCTAATACGGGTTCTAGAACGCTAGAAGCGGATGAAGTTTAGAAACACCCTGGATTTGCAGGGTTTGCTCCGCATGGTTTTCTGCATGATGGAACGATGTCTGGGGATATGGGCATGCAAGTGAAGCGGCTGCGACGGTGCGAAAACGGAGGCTGGTGGCCCTTATCGCTTCGAAAGTCGGCCAAACTGTGCCGTAGAATATTGATTTCGGTAAGTTACAAAATAGGTGAGTGTGCTAATGTGAGAATTATGCTGGAAATAGACGCAGCATATGTTATTGACTCCAAGACCCAATAAATGCCTGAAGCGTCGTCGGTATACCGCGGTGCTTTCCTGTGTAACTTGTGATTTTTATGATTTCCGATTGACTCGTCTTGAGAGCGTCTGGCTCTGGGTGTATGCTGTGCTCCCCTGTGGCGGTCGTGTACATGACCATTTTGGGGCGCTCCTCCCGACAGGATGCGTTTCGAGGTTGAGGGATAAGCTTCAGGGTCGCCCTTGCCAAGTTGCCCCGCTGTTTAGCTCATCCTCAGCGCAACGGCCCGCATTGGTTTACTTCGTAAGTCCCTGTAATGTGGCTGATATTGGCTCTTGCAATTTGGGGAAATTTTGCCGTCTAGGACAGGGTAGCAACTCGCGTACGGAACTTCACGGTTCATCCCCGAGGGATCACCCCAGCGAGCTTAATTCCACTGTCCGCCCCCCACATGTGCCGTCCGACTGCGTGGGCCGTACCATTGCTACACTGGAAGCAAGCCACAATTACTCAGAATAGGTATTCTAACCGCAAAGTTTATCTTGAATCTTGAAATTGTACACCCATGATTTTTATGTTGGAACAATATGCAAGAGTCGGCACAGTGAGAGCATTCCGTCCACTGGTTAAAAGATCCCCGAATTTGACTTCAACAGGCCTTCGAGAATGGCCGATTTATACTCCCATGTCACTGAGCGTTCGGGATGTCATTGGGCCTCACCAACCCCGACCAACTCCTTTCTCGGCTCGTTTTCCACAAACAAAGCCATCAATGCAACTGCCTCCAGGCACCGGGCTTCCTGTAGCGCTTAGTGGATGGAATGAAAACTTCCTTGCCAAGTGTTGGGGGTTGCTGGTTCCAACTGTCGAATCAACCAGCCAGTCCAATCCGTAACGTTTCAATTTTCAACCCATGCCAATTTCAAGGGTATCCCTCATACCGGTAGTGGTCCCGAAAATCTCGAAAGGCCCAATATGGCAGGTTGTCGCCGCACCTGACATGGACCCATTCGCTGCGGGTGAAGCACTGTTATGTATGAGGTGTAAGTAGACTGCAAAACTTGAAGCAAAGTTGAGAGCTTGGTCTCTGGACCTGGCGATCTTTTAGTAATCTCTATAATATAGTGCAATTATTTTAGATTGGAAAGAAGCGGGATGAGATCTGAATCAAGCGATCGCCATATCACAAGATTCACAATCGATTGCGAATCAACATCAATTGAGGCGAGTTCCTGCGCACCAAAAGCCACAAGCACGTACGGGCGTACAATGTACCGCGGCGTTTGAAGCCACTCCCGCAAAGTACCGGGGTAGCTTCCTCCTCAGAGCTTCTTCATTCCATCCCTGTGACCCTGTCCTGCATCTTTCTTAGAACTTCGTACATGGACATGTTCCTCATTGTTAAGAGTGGTAGAACCCGTGTCGACTGACTTGGATGTAACCTTTGTGATTGAACCTAAAGTCTGGCATGCAACAACTGTCGTACGAGATATCCGGAGACTTCACGACACCCCAGGGACTTCACCCCTACACACGAGGCCGAATATCTCCCACTGAGAAACTGCGCAGGGAGCCGAAGTATTAGAAGCTTGAGGACCCATTTTCAATTTCGACATCGAATTAAACTTCTCACTGAAGATCACTTCCTTTTCTCCCTTCAACAATGGAGTCAACGATCCACCAGATGATCGGACGTGCTGCACCGCCATGTCCTCACGACATTCCATCAGATGTCGCCAATCGACGGATGTTCGCCTGGGTATCGACAACTTTAGTCCTGGTACTGGCGATCCTGTCTTACATCTTGAGGATCTGGGCAAGGAGGAAGTCTTATCAGCCGTTGAAATGGGACGACTACCTGATGGGCATTGGCTTGCTCATCACCTTTGAGCCAGCAATCTGCGAATATATGCGTATGGAACTTGAACCCATTGATCAAGATTGCTCCAACTGACATGTTATATAGTGATGGCGAATGGTCTAGGGCATCATATTTGCAACGTTTCTCCAAAACAGAAATACCACTTTGCAAGAGTAAGATTTCCAAGTCATTTCCTCCCTATCAGAACGACTGAACTAACAGCAAAAAGCTCACATTTGCGCTTCAACGAGCTAACCAGCCGGCGTTGGTTTGCATCAAGAGCTCAATCTTGTTATTCTATATGAGACTGTTCGATAATTCCAAAACCTTTAGAAAGTTTGCGTGGGCCAACTTGGCCTATACAGTTGCATGGGGTATCGCGACGTGGTTTGTCAACTTGACTGTTTGCGCACCCATTGCATTCTACTATGACAAAACAATTCATGGTGGACATTGTAAGAACCAAGTCATAAGCGGCACCATAAATGCAGCTTTGTCTTTAGTGGGAGACATTTGTATTTTGGTCCTGCCACTTCCCATGGTCTGGAGCTTGCAGATCAACATGAGGAGAAAGATTGCACTTTGCGGTATTTTCTTGCTAGGCAGTTTGTACGGCCACTATTCCACCACAACGATGCTCAATGCTTACTTCGTATCAGTGTGTGTGTAACCAGCGCCATAAGAATATCAGCTCTAATAGACTTTACGCCGAACGACGCAACTTACTCGCAAGTCTATGCCAGCGGATGGACCTTCATGGAGATGGGCATCGCAGTCATCAGCGGCAACCTCCCTCTCATGCGCCCTCTCTTCGAACGTTTCTTTCGCATCCGAGGTGCAACCAAGAACGGCAGCAATCCGTCGCACTCTCATACACAATCCGGTAATAACCTGACGGGCAAGAACCGCTTCGCATCGAAAGTCGATGCTGAAGGGTTTGAGCGAATAAGCGACGATGGAAGTATGGGCAATGGAAACAACACGCAACCGAATAGTCTCAGGGACATTGAGCTAGGAGATAGAACGATCTTGGTTAAAAGAGATTTCATCGTGAAAGAGGAGCAAATCCACCCTCCGTCTCCGGAGGAAGAGTTTGGACAAAGGGTCAAGCATTTCTCGAAACCGACATAGGCAGATTAGCCCGCTTCTTCACGGCGTTATGATGACTGGACGATACCACTTGGAAAAATTTCTGCTTTGATTTACCTTTTGTATGATACCATGATGCCGTAGGTAGACAATAGTGTATAGAGGATATATGTATGTATAGACAGATGAGGATATAAATTCGAAGCCTCTGCGGGGATCGATTGCCACATACTCCGATGTACGTGATAAAATTCTGGTGGCCTTCGAAACGACTTCGTAGAACCTTGGATTCAAGCCATCAGTCCACTCCCTTCATGGTGCAGCCCCTGAGGACGACCAAGCTGTTTCGAACCGAGCTAGACATATTGGTAGCAGCTCCCCTTAAAGTCTCGACAAGGCTTCTCGTCCCCGCCTTCGGATCACACGAGACCTCAGGGCAGAGGCATGCATACGGAAAAAGAGCAATGTCCCAATATGTAATTGGGCCTGTAGGCTTTACGTGACAAGCCAGGGCACCCTAGCAGACATGCTCCGATGAAGTGCCGCTAAGAAGGAGCCCCTGCCTTGGGAACCTCAAGCTCCCCGATCAACGTTCGAATCTTCTGGAACTTCACGCCGACCTTCCTCTTCCCCAGATACGCACGAAGAGCCAACATCATGGTCTCATCATCCCCATCAACAACCCTATCTCGAAACTCCTCATGATCAACAGCCCAGGAATACCCCAGATACGCATCCCTTTCCTCCTCATCCTCACCCATCCTGCGGATATCAAACCGCAAGGTCAGGGAACGGAGCTCCTTAAAGGAAACTACCGTATCTAAAACTCCATAATCCCAAGTCTCTGTCCGGTCCATGTTGATATCCAGGGTATGAATTCTGGGACAGTGGTGTAGGAGTTGAGATAAATGCGTGGAGTTTAGGAATGTTCGATTCAGGCGGAGAGTGTGCAATGTGGGGCAGTGATGTTTTGAAATGATGTTGATGAGCGAGTCTGGTGAGAAGAAGGAGATAGCGTGGAGGGATAGGGACTCTAATGCCGATACGTTGGTGAGAAAGCCGCGTAATTCGTGCATGCAACAGCCTCCACCTGCACCGAAAGAAACGTGTTTTAAACTGGGTAGAACACCACCTTCCAGTTTTCGAAGCTGAGTTGACGGGTGTTGAATCTTGAGGGTATGAAGGTGTGTCCAATCCATCATTTTCAACCACATATCAAGATTCGTCTCTTCTTCCGTTTTATCCCATGCTACTGGGCTCTGGTATTGGTCCCCTTTCACAAAACCCCCGATTGAGCGAATCAAGGGAGGTCCAACGAAGTCGATGACTGGAAGGGGAATTTTGTCCAGGGGCCATCGAAGTTTATCCGGCCCTTTTTTCCATTCCATCAATGGTTTTCCGTTTGCGTCTGTCTCCAAATTGTAGTTCTTGAGAGATAAAACTTCCAAAGGAGGCAACGGTTTGCTCGTATCACTCAAGTTGAGCGCGACGGGCTGGCCTCCACGCGAATTACGATAGCTTCTTCGACCTCTCTTCATATTGAGCTCTAGCTCCCGTATGTTGGGGCATGTCGTAAGGACGTGATGAATAAAACCAATCCCAGATGCAGAATTCCGTGAACATGAACTAAAGGAATTATCGATTTCTGCACTGACTGAATAAAGAACAGAAGAGTTGATGATGGAATCAATTTCACGCTTTCCATCCGCAATCTGTGAGTCAACCTCGATATCCGCAATCTCACGAACCTCATTAGAGGAGCGCACACTGACTCTGAAGTTCAGTGTATTGCTAGTTAGCTTGTAGTACAAGCGGCTGGCCGGATGTTTGAGCTCGAGGGCTTTTAGAACCATCGCCGGGACGGGAAACTCGAGTGCCCACTTCAGCGTTGAGATGCTAGGGACCTCTTTGATGAAATCCGCCAGGAGGGTCCAATTTCCGACACCATATTCGTACAAAATCTCAATTTCCCAAATACTGTCCTTGGACTTTGTTGTGGTTGTGAGATATCGCAAGAACGCTTCGCTTTTCTCGACCTCTAGAGGCTCAGAATAATCGAGAAAGACTTTCTGTGGTCCAGAAGTAGAAAATTCTGCTAGGTTCTTGGTCGGAGAGGTCTTTTGCAGATGCTGTAGGAGTAGCGCATTGTGTCGTTCGAAGGCGACTCCATCTGGACGCGAATCTTTTATCTGGGAGAGTACAATGGATGATGAGTGCAGATTTGGGACGATTTGGAACCGCTGGATAGGACTACGTGACATAGCGTTCACAGCTAACAAACAGTCAAAGATGCCAAAGATGAGGCCGCATAGGCGCCATGTTAGTTTTTGATACATTTTTGTTGATAGAGTGAATGATGGTCGTTGTCGAAAGGAATGGTGTTGATGCAAAGCGGGGTAAGTAGGTACTGCAGCCAACACCTGTGTTGGGGGCACAGGACTGGTTTTCAGGCAGCAGCCCTCTGTGTGTCAAACGCCACCAACAGCGCGTACCTGATATTCCGTTGTCAGCAATCACTAGATCATGTATTCAACGTTTAATGCGTTTCCTTTCCGGGGTTTGATTCCTTGAGAGAAGGCGGCGAGCAGATGATAAGGTCAGGACCCTGAAGGTATTGGGATAATCAAGAATTGGGACGCTCAGCACTCATGGAGGAAGTTGAAAACCAAGACTCGTTATTTGAATGATTCCATCCCCAATTCTTTGAGAACGCCAACGCAATGCAGTTCAAAATGATCCAATATCTCCCAGATCAAACGGCGTTCCCGCGACTGGCTTTCGACTTGGCTTCTGCCAACGCCCTCTGTCTCTTCCCCTCCTCTATATGTCGTTCTTTATGTCTTTCCTGCACATCCACCTTCTCCCTCTGAAACGTCAGCACCGCCGCCAACACAGCTGCTCCAGCCACAGCCGCCGAGACCTTCATATCCGTACTGAAAGCTTCTGAGTATGTCTTTTGAATAGCACGCAACTGCTCTATGCTAGCTGTTTTAGAAAAGCTTTGGAGATTGGCAAGTTGGGACGGTGAGACGAGGCCTGTGAGATTGCGGCGTTGGGAGGCTCCGAGAATTGCTGTTGAAGCTGCGATGCCGATGGAGCCGCCGAAGATGCGCACTTGGGCTATGATGCCTTGTGCAACGGCTGTAGTTTTGTTAGCTGGAGCAAAGTGACTTGTGGAGGGCGAAGTACTGTTATCTCTGATTTCACATTCCATGGCGGCAGCTGCCGATACGGTTGATATCAGAACGCCGAATCCCAAACCAACGAAGACTTGAAAGCCGTAGATTCCTCCTTGTGAACCACCCGTAGCGTCAATCGTCGAGAGCGCTGCGCATCCTATCGTCATGAATATTGATCCAAGTACCAATGTAGGAAATTTGTAGTCTCGATTCCCGTTCACAGCCCCGCCGATAACACTCCCAATTGCAACCGTGCCGAGCGTAGGTAGTAGAGAAATACCAGCCATAAGTGCCGTCTTCTGGCTCACAACCTGCATGCGCAAGGGAAGAGCAAACATGACCATGAAATACGGGAATCCAACCAGCATTGTAGATAACACATGACCCATGTAGACCCTCTGCTTCATCAACCGGAGCGGGAACATAGTGGCGATGCTATCTTCCCAGTACCGTGCTACCAGTACCTCCCAGCCGAACAGCAAGAGCGCACAGAACAGGCCGATAAGTAACGGGGCAATGAAGATGGGCTTCTTCCATGCGTCGTCCTGAATACCAGCTTGCTGGAAGGAAAATACGACGAGGACCGTGGCAGCGATAAGGAGAACACAACCGACTATGTCGAGCTGTTTCCAGGAACGGCGGGCTGCATGAGCCATTTGATGAGGTTTGGGCCACGCGACGATGAACATGACGAGCGGAATAATGCCAATGGGAGCGCTAGAACCGTCAACAAATTTCCGTTCTGGCTTGCCATCTCAACGTACTTGATCCAGAATACCCATCTCCACGTCGTATAATGAGTGATGACTCCACCAAGCACAGGTCCCAAAACACCAGCCATCGCAACAACAAACCCGGCCAACGCTCCAATCGTCCTCCCCGTTTTCTCATTCGGAGGATTCACTTCAGCAAGAATCACAAACGTAAGCGAATACAAACCCGAGCCCCCTATCCCCTGAAGCGCTCTGCAAGCAATGAGCTGGCTCAGCGTTTGGGAGAATCCGCATCCCAAGGAAAAGGCGAAGAATATCAGGAAAGCTGCTATGTAAGCATTCCGTCGACCACAGATATCTCCAATGCGAGCGAAAATTACGGCACAACCGAGATAACTGAGCGTGTAGGAGAGTGCAACCCAGGTTACTGTCTCTAGAGAGTTGAGATCCACTCCAATCGTGTACAAGGCTGTGGCAACGATTGTGGTGTCAAGAAGTGACAGAAAGAGGCCAAAGCAAACGCTAGAGATAGAATTTAGAGGTATGATCCAACATTTGCAACGATGAACTACCTGATGGTCAAACAAAGTAGCCGCCACGTGGGCAGCACCGCTTGATCCGTTGCGGTAGAAATGGCTGCTTTCGAATGAGGCTCCACGACAGCCACCGAATCCCCGTGCTCCTTCTCCTTCTGCATCGCGACCGATCCTCAATTCCGCGTTTGATGATTTAATGTGACTAAGAAGAACAGGACATTTTGTAGCAACACGTTGATGCAAAGACCGATGGACTTTGTTGTGTGTCGTTGAGCTTTGTTCCGGCGCACCGACACTGTGCCATGAAAAAGTCGGAAGCGGGACAATATTTAAAAGGCTGGCTGAAGAAGCAATACCGCCGAGATGCCAATGCCGTTGGCTTTGACGAACCCGTGGCACATCGCCAATTGCATCCAATTAAGATGTGTAGTGAAGTAGCCAACATCGGGAAGTCAGCCACGGGCTTAAGCCATGGGGTTGGCTGCTTACGGACGTAACATTCGGCTGTGGAGAAATGTGCAGAGAAAACTTCCTCTTCCTCGCCGAGGAGCGGGGTTGAACAAAATAATACAACTTCAGCATTTGCTAAGAGATCTAGTAGATACGATGGCTACAAAAAATGGAGATACAGTAGCATTGGCTGTTAAATGCTCTCAAGCGAATGCGAAGTCATTTGACCAGAGCGATTTAGGACCCCAACTCAAGACCTCATAGACTCATAGACTGATTTCGCATTCGGTTGCTTAGTAGAAATACGATTCAAAGTCGAATGAGAGTAGAAGAAATGGTCTAATTAGGTTGTTCGTCTGAAAATCCTGCTCCCAGAAGAGCCAGACTTGGCTCGTTCAAGATCTCACCCAAGGACATTTGCTCGCTAGGGCTTTGCCTCGCTGGTTGATGAAATTGAGGATTGAATTGGCATAATAGACTGGATTATCAACAAATCCGTCTAATGTGTTGACTCTCTTACGGCCGGACCCCTAAGCTCCCATGTGTGTGCGTCCCTTTATATTCCTCCGTGGCTCCGGATTCTCGGAGACCTCAGAGGCCATCTCGCACCGCTGAGCAGTCTTCTTGAATATTGGTATTGACACCGGGTGTCGTATGCTTGCTCTCGATGTAGGCTTTGTTCACCGTATCTGGATGTAGCCTTCGAACATATTTGCATGGTCCCGTAGCTGTCCAGCGTCAAGGCGCGTCCTGCTCCGACATATTTATGCCTAGCTCAACCCTATCTTAAGCCATTGCTGTTATTGCTGCCATCTGCCATCTGTGATGCCTCTCTCCAACTCCTTGCGACAGCTAGGGACGTGGGCACCGTAAACAACGCGCTCTGAGGCGGATGGTCTCGAACGGCAGGCAGAGTGACCTTTAATGTATGAACGATGGCACACAGGTGTATCCGTTCCCAGTCACCCAGACGCCCATATATCCAGAGTTTCCCTATGACTGCTTCTGTCCAGCATCTTGATAAAACGTGGTTGGGAGATTTGCGCCGTCCTGGACGCGTCTGATATTGCTTCGGAATTCGCAGGTTCACGGCGCTGAGCGCTGCGTGGCAGATCGATTTCGTAGGAGATCATCTCATGGATACGAGGCAAGGTCTCCATGATACGCGTTGTAAGATGTTGAGCTTGGAGGTTGTTGGTGTTGTAGTTTTGTACGTACAGACTGCGAGGGTGAGATTGACTAAAAATCAAGCCTAGCGAAGCTTGGTATCACTCTGCCTCACGACATCTCTTCTCCAGATGCAACATTTTTTTTAACTATTTATCATTGTTTTGTATTCCATTCCTATTTACTGTGTATCATCAATAATTACACATTAGGTGCACTCCTTCCGTCTCCAAGGCTGCACTCTTCCACTGCTCTTGATACAGGTACAACACCAAACATATGCCAGAGCCCGCTACTTCAGCTCTCCTTCTGCACCTAAAGGTATCTCGATCTCAATTTCATTGCTCTCAAAGTCGCCAGTCATTGCATCGTCCAACTTCAATGTAGACAGCTCCTCATTCTCCTGTCGCCAAACTCCCATCCATCTCCCTTGAGCTATCACCCGATATTTCTCGCCCTTTTTCAAAGCCACCTCAGGTTCGCCTGCTTTCAACTCCTTTTGTGCTGTCCCACCAGGCGGTATCGTTGTGATCCATTCATCTTCGACTGAAAAGTATCCTGATTCGGGCAGCTTCCGGTTGATCTTGATGTTGAGGTATGGCGCGGTTTTGTTTGTTTCTGTCGAAATGAATCGTACGGCTCCCATAGCTATAGCGCGATTATCGAGAGGCGATGACCAGCGGAGAAGGGAGATAGGATGAGGAGTCAGGTTCGTGAGGATAACGTGGACGGTCGCTGTGCCCACATTGGCAGAGCTCTGCGATAGAGTGACTTGGATAGGGACGGTGGGAGCAGCATAGGGCTCCGGCATCTTGACAACTCTGGCGCTGGAAGACAACTCCAAGTATCGAATACAGCCAACTGTGAAAAGAACACCAAGTATACCGGTCGCGATGAGGAGGATGCGGCGAGGCGTTGGTCTTTCACGGGATGCCAGAAACCCCATGGAAGGCGAAAGGTGATCGCACGGCAGCTCTAGCCCCTCTCCATCGAGCTTCTGGCGATATGACCCCTCCCAGATCATCCAGAGCAAGGGAATGGGTGCTTGGCGTTTGTTTTTGGATGATCCTGCTTGGTTTTGGTCGTGCACCCAACTGACAGACCAATTCAACCGTTCTTCGTTGATTTGGAGAGAGACCTGGTGAAGAATTATACTCGAAAGGGGAAGTCCTATCGAAAGTTTATTCCCAGCTGCTTTATCAGGTGATAGTTCTATCTGGGAACCATCTGCATGACGACACGACCAAAATGCGACATTAAAGACGCCACAGATCCCCAATCAAGGAAATATGTGGAATTGTGTACAAAATACTTGGCTTAGGGGGTGGCTGCTTCCTCTCAGCCTCTCATAGTAGTTACACAGCACCACTTAAAAAGGAAAACTCAATAGATGGGTCTAGAAAGTTAAAATAATGGACCTTGGGCCTGGAATCTTGGTGGCCGGCAACGCTACCTAACCAAGATTTGATGCCGGCGCGAAGCGACTAGGCCGCGCGGTTCGATTAAGACTCTAAGGGATCAAGGATGGCTCGGACTACTTGTGGGGAATCAAGTTTCCAGCACAGATTGGCGAACATTCTCTCCAAGCTTTCATCTATCTGATTTCGGGGCCTCATCTTATCACGTTTGAATAGCGATTAGGTCAATCCCTTTCTATCACCCGCAGCCAAGCCGGGCACCATTTCTCCAAGCAGAAGCTCAAAGCTTCTAGAGGAGGGGAAGTAGCTAGAGTGCGGGGGTCATCACACTGCTGATAAGCTTTTTGGACCAACTTGGGATAAGATCAAGTCGATCACTGTTTTATCTCAACTTCGCAAATCTATGCTCAATTAACCGGCAGGTGATATGAATGCAAAGCATTATGCTGCAAGTCAAATATACATAGGTGGTCTTGGCCTCTTGGCTTTTTTCTCTCAACCACCAATTCTGACTTTCAAAGATGGGCAAAATCGAGCTCCGGGGCGCTTTCCGATCCAATCTTCATGCGAAGCCGCAATTGGACCTTCAGATTCTGGATTTTCATCACCTTCCTGTTTCAAAGCTTATCTCGCTCGGACACCATTATTTTGCACATCGCTTTATGAATCTCTGGAGCTTCTATGCGGGGCATTGTCCGTGAAGTCACGGCGATGAGGTACGATTCACTGTGTCCCGATAACAACCTCACCCACATCGCGATCGGCAGCTCGGATTAAGGCTGTATAGACTGTTTTTGGGCGACTTGGTTGTTAATTTCTGATTCGGTTTATCGATAGAGGTTCTGGACTCTGGATGTCTCTTTCGCAGCCTTTCACATGAGTCCCCGCAGTCAGCGGGATTATCCTCTTGTGCGTTCAAGACACCCTCTCTTGCTTCACCAGCAGTCTTCCTACCAAGAACAGATTGATCAAGAGCACAGTTGCATATGATACTAATGGTGTGAAATTAATCCGTCATATCCGGTTCGCAGCCGCTTTCCATCTCTTTTCGATGTTCTGCATTCCATACAACTGCCGGTAGAGCAGTTCTTAGCCTCTCAAAGCCTAACATCCGGTCACTACAGACTCTTGGCTGCCTCTTTCGTGACCATATTCCGTGACTGCAATAGTTTGCTTTTTCCCACTGATTCATATTATACCCACAGCCCTTGCAGACCGTTTATGACCTTCCAATTTCAATCCAGCTTGAACTTCGCAGTGTCAATCCCCTTGAGCATCTTCCACCAGTCGCACCTACGACAGAATCGGCTCCAAAATGTCCCCTGTTTCTACCTTATCTCGACAGCAAGCCAAGAGATCATCAGAGATGTATATATATCAACAGGAGTTTCGCAAAGAATGGAATATTTGCTCATCACAAATCCTCAGCAAACGTCGACATCATCTCTTGGCTCCCAGTTTTCATCATGCATTTCGCTCAAGCATCTCTCGTACTCGCTGGCATCTCTGCCGTTGCTAGCGCTGCCTTCCTCGAGAACGGAAAGCGTGATACGGGATTGGAAGTTACCCTTACTGCCGCCGAAGGCAAAGCCGCTGATGTGGTTGCCACCGTCAAGAATGTTGGAACTCAAAGTCTGAACCTGTTGACTCTTGGAACCTTTTTGGACTCCGCTCCTGTTCAAAAGCTGGCTGTCACAAATGAGGCCAGTATGTTGATCCCTATCTCGTATTCGAGGAACTGTTCTAATGTTGCAAAGATGCTCCTGTCGCCTTCACTGGCGTTTACCGTCGCATTTCGTACAGCAATGTATCATCTGACTACTTCAAGCTGATTGCGGCCGGCGAGAGCTACACGACAACTATCAATGCTGCCGCCGTCCATGACCTCCAGACCGGAACTTACTCCTTCAGCGCTGAGGGTGCTATGCCCTTTGCGATTGGCGAGTCCACAGAGCTCACTGACCTGGCCGTTGCCTACAAGTCCAACATTCTGACCATGGCCGTTGATGGCCAAGCGGCCGCTCTGCGCCCCAAGGCCATCCCAGAGATGTCATTGACAGAACGTACCGTCCTGCAATCCGGCTGCTCCACCTCCAACAGAGCCGCCACCACCGCTGCCCTCAACAGCTGTGCCTCTCTAGCCCGCGCAGCCTCCACCGCCGCCTCATCCGGCTCCTCCTCCAAGTTCAGCGAGTACTTCAAGACGACCTCTTCCTCCACGCGCTCAACCGTCGCTGCCCGTCTCAGCGCCGTCGCAAGCCAATGCGGCTCCATCTCCTCTGGCGGCACCAAGTACTACTGCAGCGATGTCTACGGCTACTGCGAATCCAACGTCTTGGCCTACACCATCCCTTCCACCAACGAGATTGTCAACTGCCCTATTTACTACAGCGCTATTCCGGCTCTGTCGGGTACTTGCCATGCTCAGGATCGTGCTACGACTACGCTTCATGAGATGACGCATGCTCCTGCTACCTATAGCCCTGGAACTCAGGATAATGGGTATGGATACGCTGCGGCTACCGCGCTTTCGAGTGCTAGGGCTGTGTTGAATGCTGATTCTTATGCTCTTTATGCCAATGGTATGTTCTCCTTTAATATACCATTTAACCTGAATTATTCAAATGCTAATTTAAATTTAGCCATCTACGTCGGATGCTAAACGGATCGTCTTTTTGAGAGATAAGTGCGATTTAGATGTGGGATTTGTACGCAACAGCGCGGAAGCGAAAAATGCAGAAAATTGCAGACTGATTCCAGGATAAACCTCCAGGTTCATATATGAAAATAATCAGAACGAGGTCAAAATAAGCTTCTTTTCAAGCCCACAATTCCCAATCACGTCTTACTCTCCAAACCTCCCATCACCCTGCTCCTCACCTCTGTAAGACGGACGGAAGTAACCCCACAGTGCGGTGCCCCGCCAAACTCCCCATCTGACACCTCCCGTCCCCGTCCCCATCTTCCCAGCCACTCAAACCCCAATTTCCATCCCGCAGATCGGCACTCATGCATGAAAGGATTCCATTCCCCACCCGCATTTTTAGCATTTGAACCAATCACAGATACGTGCGAAATCTCTTGACGTAGCGCTGGCTGCGGCAAAGCCCTGACACCTTCCCGCGACGGGCATAGCATCCGAGCATCTCATAATCTAGCACGATTGCGCTATCTATGAGGCGACCCCAGAAACATAATCATTCCAAAAATAAATATTGGGGACTGGATATAATTCATCTTCGTTGTCCGCATTGCTTACTTCGCAATGAATGCAATGCAGTATCGGGTTTATCGAAGTGGTTAATCTGATTTGAATTTGACTCGAGTTGCAGCCAGGCAGCGTGCGAGGCGAACGCAATCATGTCGAGTTCGGCGTCACGAGCGGAAGATGACGCAGTTGGGAAAAACATCGCGGTAATTGATGGAGTGGATTCCAAGTTGTATACGGGCAATAAGAGCGATTCTAAGGAAGAGGTTTCATCTCTGGTCGGAATCGACGATGTTGCCGCCATTCCAAAAGGGACTATCGATCCTGTCTACGAGGCCAAAGCTCGAGTCTTGAACCATGCGGTATGTTTCCCGACGCTCCTGGCAATCCACGTGATGGCATCAAGACTCATATTTCTATAGATCCAAGAAATTGGGATGGGCAAATATAACTGGCAGCTCTTTGTTGTAGTCGGTTTCGGATGGGCAAATGATAATATGTGGCCTATTGTTACGTCACTTATTCGTAAGTCTCCAGCTCGGAACTCATTCAAAGACTGAACAAAAGCTGATTTATCTCAAAAGTGGTACCAATAACCAACGAATTCTCCCCATCCCGGCCCCCCCTCCTCTCCCTAGCCCAAAACATCGGTCTCCTCGCCGGCGCCATCTTCTGGGGTTTCGGCTGCGACGTCTGGGGCCGAAAATGGGCTTTCAACCTCACTCTCGGCGTCACCGCCGTCTTCGGACTCATCGCAGCCGGCTCTCCGAATTTCGCAGCCATCGGCTGCTTCGCAGCTCTCTGGAGTTTCGGCGTCGGTGGCAATTTGCCCGTAGATGCTGCTGTGTTTTTGGAATTTTTGCCGGGCAGCCATCAGTGGTTGCTGAATGCATTGAGTGTTGATTGGGCGTTCGCGCAGCTCGTTGCTACGGGTGTTGCTTGGGGGTTGTTGGGGAATTTGACGTGTCAGGAGGATACGATTTGTCGGAGGGAGGATAATATGGGATGGAGGTATTTTGTTATTGTTATGGGCGGTATTTCGATGATTGAGTTTATTGTGAGATTTGTGTTTTTTACGGTTCATGAGTCTCCGAAGTATCTCATGGGGAAGGGACGGGATGAGGATGCTGTGAGGGTTGTTCATGATGTTGCTAGGAGGAATGGGAAAACATCTAATCGTGGGTTCACCCTTGTCTTCTGACTTGTAAAGATACGTAGGTGCTAACCTTGAAATAGTGACGATCGAAGATTTGAAGGCTTGCGAGTCTCTTGGGGGTGGTATTCAGCAACAGACCGACGCGGCAGCTCAACTCAAACGAGAGCTCCAGAAAATAAATCTGACTCATGTTAAAGCGCTCTTCGCAACGCCCAAACTGGCATTTTCAACATCCCTCATTATGTTAATCTGGGCTTTCATCGGCCTCGCATTCCCACTCTACAATGCCTTCCTCCCCTACATCCAAGCAACCCGTGGCGCAAAATTCGGCGACGGATCAACCTACATCACCTACCGCAACCAAATGATCATTGCATCTTTGGGCATTCCAGGAGTTCTTATCGGATGTGTGCTCATTGAGCTCAAAGGATTTGGTAGGAAAGGGACTCTCGCTGTGTCTACGGCTGCTACGGGAGTGTTTTTGTACGCTTCGACGACGGCTACATCGTCAAACGCTTTGCTGGGGTGGAATTGTGCGTATAATTTTTGCAGCAACGTAATGTATGCTGTGCTGTATGCCTATACTCCAGAGATCTTTCCCACGAAAGATAGAGGGACGGGAAATGCCCTAACAGCGTCGGCGAACAGGATATTCGGTATCATGGCGGTAAGCTCAAAAAAGTGTTATTAATTTCATAGCTTGTTGCTAACATGTCGTCAGCCTATCATCGCAATGTTTGCAAACCTTCAGACATCAGTCCCCGTGTATGTCAGTGGGGCTTTGTTCATTATTGCCGGTCTCTTGGCAGTAATAATGCCTTTTGAATCGCAAGGGAAAGCCAGTCTATAGCCTGGAAGAAAACCTTCTATATTATCTATATCTATGTCATGAATCTGTTAAGCAACGACCTTCAATCTATACCCATTCTTCGCGATTCTTGCAGCCACCATCAAAGCCGCTCCTATTGAGACCGTGGTAGCACCGAATGAAATCCCCGCATTAAATCCATATTCTTTCATCAAATAACCGCCTACTGGACTTCCAACCAGGCTTCCCAACCCAGCACATGCGAAACTCATACCAACACGTGTTCCAATCTCCCTCATATTCGCAGTCAAAGTCACGATGACTGTGGGGGAGACTGATACGAAGCAGCCCGAGAAGAACCCATACAGAATTGCGAAGATGATCAGCCCAGCCGTATCATGAATTCCCATCCACGCAAAAACCAAAATCGCTGTGATGATTGTGGCAGGAGCAATCACATTCAATGGCCCCCACCTATCAGCCAACCAATTGGGAATAATCCGTCCGAACAGACTAGCCGCGTTCAATATCGACAGCAAATAGAACGCCAGATTCTCGTTGGTGATATTCTTTGAGATCGCATAGCTCTGGATATAGAAAACGGGGAAATAAAATCCGGTAAACGCAAGCGCGAGTCCGATGGTGAAAATGGCGAACGGCGCATCTTTCCACGGCGAGAGCATGAATAACCTCCTCTTCGCCGGCGGCAAAATTCGTACTTTCATCACGATAGAAGATATTGATAGTCCGAACAGGGCAATGAAGCCAATGACTCTCGTCGCCCACGCAAATCCGATCCGGGGCTCCAGTTTCGTGAAGATAATCGGGTACAATACGCCGGCTGTTTCCCGTTAGTCCGGGCCCCTCCTCTCCCATTCCCTCCCCAAGCAACAAAAAGAGAAAGGAATACGCACCCAAACTACTCCCACTCGTAGCAATCCCCGTTGCTAACGCCTTCCTCGTTGAAAAATACGTCGGTAATATACTCACCCCCGGCACAAACACGCAACCGGCCCCAATCCCCACGCAAAACCCCTGCGCCAACATTATCTGCCAGTACTCCGTAGCAATGCTCGTCATCATCACCCCAAATACTATCATGAATGATCCGATCCCGACGAGCGCCCGGAAATACCCGGCATCGAAGAGAGGGCCGGTGCCTGCGGAAACGAGGAGCAGGAGGAAGGATTGGACGGAGCCGATCCAGGAGATTGTTGAGGGGGAGGTGGTGTTTAGGAGGGAAAGGGGTGAGGTGGAGTAGTAAGATTGGTAGGTGCCGAAGGTTGCTATTATTCCCCTGCGTTTTTGGTTAGCAATTGAGGTTCTGATGGCGGGGTTGTTGATTTTCGAAGTTGGTTTTCTAATTGGAAAGTTTCACTAAGTTCGAAGAGAATTTTTTTCTTACCAGGAATTCATCATGAGGAAAAAAGACCCAACTACTTGCAGCCATGCAGTTAGCCCACCGTTCGGTGGCGCATTGCTTGGTGGTGAAGCTGCGAGGACAGCTATTTCCACGTCTTCAATGGAGCCATTGACTCCCCCCTCACTATCCGTCTTCTCTTTATCGCTCATCGCCGCAATCTCAATCAATCAGGAGAAAAAAGAAAATCATAAGAACATCGTCGGCCGTAATTCATTTAAATCTTATCAATTGCAACAGTCGTAACAAAAACACAGTACGTACCATCAAACCCGCACAGCAGGAACACTCATCTACTTTAAGCAAATTATTACTCGCAGGCTTCCATTTGGTATTTTCCGTGCAGTAGTAGCCCCGAGATCCACCCCTGGCCCGCAGATGGGCGGTGGACCCGATGCAGAAATGCTCATCGTTCCTGACCAATTAAACGGTCCGAGCCAGCGGGTAGCACCGAGATCATCGGTCTCAGGCGTGTAGGAACATGGGTGGGATTTACCCAGCCGGGGTGACAACACATACCGTGGCGTTGCACTCGGCTGTTTAGTAGGTCTGGGTATGGTTCCTTTGGAGTCAGAAACGGAAGGACGGAATGAGGAGCTGATGATAATTTGCAATTAAAGTAATGAGATGGAAGTTTGGAATTTTTCAAATTGCGGATGAAACTTAAGTGTATACAAGAAGGTCGAACTCCTACTGACAACATCTTCACTGTTGCACTTGCTCCGACAAAACACACTCTTCCCACGAACTCAATTGCACCGCTCGCCGATCATATAGTACTCCAACCAACACCTATTACCCGCAACCGACCCTGCCTCCTGCCCGAATTCAACTCCATTCCGCGCAAACGACATCTAAGCACGATAAGTGTTGTACATGCTCAACATTCTCGTGTTCTGGTTAGGAGTAAACTCCTCATAGCAAGAACTATTCCACTATTAGCTTCAAATTCACACTCATTCATGATTCCTCATCACTCACTCATAAGAATAATCCATATAGTTATGGATTGGATCTAACCCCGTAGCGGGGCAAGAATCGCGTCCAGTAGGGCACCCGCTGCTAGCAGATGCTTGAGCGGGTGTATCGGCGATGCTGTCACCTGATCCAGAGCATCCACCCTGGAAGGTATGCAGGAGACCGAACCAGTGGCCTACTTCGTGGGTGACGGTCTTTCCGAGGTTGAAGTTTGTTGCTGAGCCGCCTGGGACGGTGGTATAGAGAATGGAGCAGCCGTCGTACTGTTATCCTTGTCAGTTTAGGGAATAGAAATGGGAAATGAGGGCACGAACGTAGAAGTCGTTGGAGCCGGATGTGACATCGTCGGGGAAGTAGCAGTACTGAGTTTGTGTTAGCTGGACTCTGTTATAGATAGGAGAATTGGGACGTACTCCGAGGTTGCCGCCAATGGAGTACATGAAGTACACGTTCAAGGCCTTGTAATCTCCCTTGCGGAGAGCCTTCTTCATGGTGAGCTCCGCACCATCAGAAGCCCAGTTAGTGTTGACAGTGTAATCAGTGCCAGCAAGTGCGAACTGAATTCCATAAGGAGCTTTTCACACCGTCAGCTCCAATCTCACCTGCTCCGGTTGGACAACATACCATAGTTTGAGTTCATAACAGCCAGTTGCTGAGTCAAAGAGGACTGGGGAACATATCCTCCAGACGCAGCAGTGGATCTGGCAACGACGTGGAAATACGTCTGGATGGTAATCGTGGCTGCAGCCTTGAAGTCGGCGCTGCTGCTGGAGTTTGCCTCGAGAGCGGCCATCTCGGCTGATTTTGCGAGGAAAGCATCGGATGGCTCAGTACCGCAGCCCATGAGAGCGTTTCGTGGTCCATTTGCTGGGTGGGCGAGGGTTGCTGGCATGAAGGCCGCGAAGGCTACCACTAGAGCTGAAAGACGAACCATGATGAACGTGGGAGGAGAAACTTATTTCAGGTCTGTGAAGAGGCATGTCAGCTGAGCTCCCAAAGAATATTTGATCGGGATGAAGTTGTGTATAGGGAATGAGCCCGTAGACAGGAGACTTTGAGGGTAAATGACTTACCACAGGCGAATTTTTGCCGAAGTCGTTGATGCTCGAGGAACTGATGCTGTGAGGAAATTCTCATCCAGAGCGCGATCTTCTTGAACTTATATACAATTCCTTCCTCCATATGATCTAACTTTTGGCCAATCCATTGACCATTCAAGGTGCCAAATCTCAGTCAAAGCCATTCGTAGGGTAGTCTGAATAGAGAAGCTCGTTGTCAGTGGCTCAACCAGAATCCAGGGCCAAGAGACTGGAAACGGAAGTTCTCTAAGGAAATAGAAGGGGCACACAGTCCCCATGACGGGATTGGTGCTACACATGGAGACATGGTGTGGACCGAAATTAACCAAAAAAGAAGAGTCGCCGCCGGGCTGAAGAGCTGTATCCATTGGACACGTGAGGAGAGGAACAAGAGACTAAGAATCCCGCAGTTTTGCCCTTGGAGATAACTTATCTTTCGGGGCGGGGTACTAGCGCCTGTGGATATACTCTGAGGGGGCCCGAATGCCGTGCAGCGGTAATGAGGTACCGTTGAGATTGCCGACCTCATAGAATTGCGCAAGGCGCGATGCCCCGATCCCAGGTTTCGGCCCAGCGATACTGTCTGAGTCTCGGTAGCTTTACGTTTGACCACCAGCGATCTCAAAGGAAAAATACGAAAAAAACTTATATAAGAAACTTGACTCCTGAATTCGATGTCAGGGGAACCAAGGCCCCAAGAGTGAATGTAATCCAGGTACCGCGGACTGAATCGCCAGAATGGTACCTCCACTTGGGGGGACACGGGTGGACACAAAAGCTGCCCAGAAATCGGGAGTCGCCACAAAGACCAGCTCGGTCCCTGATTTGAAGACTGTGCGGCTCCCTTCCTAGACACCAAGAGATTCCAAGCATCGCCAAGGGCTTGGATTACAACACCTTCCTGAAAGAATGAAGGGCAAAGTGGCAATGATAAGGGACTCTGATTTTGAGTCAATGTGAAAGGGCAGTGCAATATCAGGCATCAATAAACTGAGGCCCTGAGGGCTGGTACTTTCGAAGGACTGGAACTGATGTTGCGGATGTTGTTGGAGTAATTTTTCCGGGGCCAGCGGAGGGAAGTTACCACTGAGACTTGCGCCCGCATGTGACTGCTGCGACTGCTGGGTCACTTGACTTTGGCGGGGTAAAATAGTGGGGTAATTGCTTGGAGTCGTCGGCGTTGGTCTCAGTGGACGCCACCAAATTTTAGTGATACTTACTACACACTCTTTTGGTAGAGATGAGCTAGCGATAGTACCGTGTGACGCTTTTTAGTAATCCTCAACCTCCTGAGCCATGCTACAAAACTTGTCCTACGTTACTCTTTTCTCCTGTGGAATCTCATCTCCGCTTCTCGATACTTATTCTACAATCAATCAGCCCGTGTAACAATCCTTCCGTGGCCGGCTTTACCTGCCTTCTTTTTGCAACTGCTAAGGTAGTTCAGTGAAATGTGTTCAGAAAATTGAAGCCAGCTTCTTCTTCGCTAAAGGCGACCCTCTTAAGAAAGAGGGCTACGGAACAAAATCCGTTAGAGGAAGTTCACGAGACCTCGAAGACTGGGATTCTCTACTTGTTGATTTGCTTGCTATGGAAACCATATTATCAGAACCATCATGGTTGTTAACGCCAAACATGGGCTAAATTTGTGTCCGCGTACAAATCTCACCTCATCCTGGGCGATCATCAATTTCCAAACCTTCTAGCAACTCGGTATCAACTCTAATCTCAGACTTCGGCTTCTGCTGCCGCTTGATCGGCTTCGAGTATGGTATTTTCTGGTGGATCTTTGGGGTATAAATCGTAATTTGGTTTAGGCGTCTGCTTTTTCGGAACCATCCAGGATATGCAAGTTGAAGCCTCGAGATATTTTCCTGTTCCAATGCCACAGTCCTTCTATCTACAGCCCCGCCAGGGTTTTTCTCGTGTTGAAACTGCGTCAAAAGTTGATGGTTACGGAGTACCCCACCGTATTCGATGATGTGCTGGATAGTATAGTCATAATCCTCCTTCAAACTCATTTCTTCATTAAATCGGAGGTGAGTGGGCCTGATGATCATGAAGTCTCCCTTGATGAAATGGTGTGTGCTGAATGGACCTCTTCCTGAACAGTTCCTGGGATCTGGAACTGGCATACCTCCCCCTAAGTACAAGTTGCATTCTTCCATATACTGGATCGTGTTCGATATGGCTCCGTGGACTGTCCACGGCGTCGTCTCGATGTCTTTCACCCACTGACGTAGACGAGTTAGGTCGTCGGATAGTTGGACACAAATCAAGTTTCTGTCGAATGAATCCTGCAAGGCTAAGTTACGGCTCTGGCACAGCATTCCACCTTCCAATATTCTCACAGCTCCTGCCTCTCGATAAGCCTCGGTTTCGCCTTCGTCCACAATCCAAGTGGCCGGTAAGCCATCGAGCCATGGCTGCATTTTCTTGACATTTTTTGATCTTGCTCTTGAAATAACATACACCGAAAACTTGCTGGGATATAGCGCCTGTACAGAAGTCTTAGTACCGATGTCTATTTCGTGGTCAGTCTCCAAAACCATCATTAGTTAGGTGTCGGTGATTGACCGAGAATTTCACTCTCCCAATAATATCAAGTACTTGTGACGAGAAGCATGGGTTTATACTTCACGTGAACAAAGAGCTGTTTTGATACAAAACCCTTTGAAACTTACAATAGATTACATCAATGATCGATCCAGAAGACCGTCGTGCTTGCCAGTCATGTCTGTGAAATGAACAAAGCATCCAGTATGGCTTTCCACGGAACCATTCTCCACGTTTCCAACGTCCAACTTTTGATAATGAATTTCATTCAATGTGCTCTAAATACATTATCACAATCCCCAGAAAAGTTGAGAATTTCGAAGTCATGGGTTTGGCGGGATCTACAATGTAGTTCAAGAGCCTCTCCATTGGCTCATCTGTTAGAAGTGGGGCAATTCAAATCTTCAGCTTCGCCATTCGCCAATGGATACTGGACTCTTCCATCACAATCTGGCATCTCCGACTTGACACCAGCAGCCATTACCAACGTTTACTTTCATAGTAATGGCCTAGCTTTCCAGATATGGCACATGTCCTGTCACCAAGTTTTGCAGTGTCAGTTCTCCGAGTTTGGGCATCGCATGCCTTGGACCGCCCCTCGATTCCACCTCTGTTCAAAAGACCTCCACCGCCGCCAATCAGTATTGGGGAGGGCTGCAGGTTCAAGCGAATCCTCTTGCATATGCTTGACGAGACTTTGGTCGGTCTGCGAGACAGTCGTAAAGCCAGCAGGAGAGACCACCCTCTGCTGCAAACAGCTCAATGAAGCACCCTCGCACATTTGCTTGGTAATTATCTGAACACCAAGGTGGCATTGAAATACCGTGTAATTGCACTAAGAATAGCCTCCACCTGGTCTACAGCATCTATCAAATCTCTGCCACGTCTGAGGCTGCAGTGGTGGTGAAGCCTCGCTCCCGGGAGAATGCAAGCTGAATCCTCCAAAAGCTGAACGTTGCACAACGCAACCGCCTACAAACCTCTCAAAACAGTTCCTCTGCTAACCAATCTCTACAATGTCTCAATGGATCCCCTCTCTGTGCTTTCGATCGCGGGGAATATCGTCCAATTGGTCGACTTTGCCGGCAAACTTCTGAGTGGTAGTCGCGAACTCTACCGCTCCACCACTGGAGCCTTGCCTGTCAACGAGGAGATAGAACTGATAACTCGAGACCTTTCGTCCTTCATTATCAAGCTCGAAAGAACAAACAATGATCCAGCTTTGCGGGATATCTGCGAAGGGTCTCGAATCGTTGCCACGGAGCTCTTAACCCGCCTCAACGGACTGAAGAGCAAGCATGCAGTATGGAGCAGCCTTCAACATGCCATCAAAGCGACATGGGCTCGTAAGGAGATTGATCAGTTGAACTCGAGGCTGTCGGGCTTCAGGAAGGCATTGGACTTGCATATACTTCACAGTATTCAGTATGTCTTTGCCACTCTTAAAAAGCTTTACTGATAGGAGAAGTTCAATTACAGACTCGATCGCGCTTAAACAATCCGAACGATTTCAAAATCTCGACAAGACAACCCAGAATATTCTCTTCGCCCTCCTCGATAGTAGAGATGCCCATTCCAATGATATCCATAACCAGAGTCTAGCGATTGCGCAAATGCTCAACCGTACGGAAGTCATCTTGAGAGATCAACACGATAAAACACGAGCACTAGTAGTTGATGCTATGCAGGTTGCATTGATACTTGCTGAATCGAATTACGGGACGTCGGTTGACAACGAACATGCCTCCAAGATATGCAAAGACGAGGAAGGTATCAGACTTTTGGTGGAAAACAAGATCCTCAACTCTTTATACTTCAAGACGATATCAGATCGTCAAGAGGAAATTGCCGAGGCACACGAAAACACCTTCGAATGGATTTTCCGACCTCAATCGGGGTTCGTGGACTGGCTAGAGCATGGTCACGGAACATATTGGATAAACGGGAAGGCTGGGTCGGGAAAATCAACTTTGATGCGGTATGTTTGCAAGTCCGACCAAACTAAACGAAGGCTTCTCTCATGGGCAGGATCGACGCCTTTCATCATGAGCAATTTCTTTTTCTGGAACAGCGGTACTATCGAGCAGAGATCCCATGTCGGTTTCCTTCGATCTCTATTGTATGATATACTTCGACGTCACCCAGACCTGATCCCAATAGTATTGCCATCCATATGGGCGCGGATGTATTCGCACGCGATCAAGCCTTCTCCACGCTTTAAGCCGGAATCTTTATCTCTGGGTAGGCTCATGTCGGGCTTCAAGGCTCTCGTCAAGCAAACTATTATCCCGCTGAAACTATGCCTGTTTATTGATGGACTGGATGAGTATGAAGGTGACTCGGCACAATTAGCAGACCTCTTCACGGACATTGTCACCTCGGACAACATCAAAATTTGCCTTTCGAGCAGACCTTTGGTAGCATTCGAGTACGCGTTCAAGGTGTCCCCTTCAATCAGACTTCAAGATCTTACATTCGAAGATATCAGGCTTTACGTTGCAGACAAATTACGTGATAACAAGAGATTCCAACAGCTGGCTCTTCGAGAAACTGAGAAAGCGCCCGCCCTGGTACAAGAGCTCGTCACCAAAGCTGATGGCGTGTTTCTCTGGGTGACGCTTGTTGTTGAATCCATATTGATTGGTCTGGGAAACCGGGATGAGATTGCTGATCTCCAGATAAGGCTCCGTGAGCTGCCTTCCGATCTCGAAGCCCTCTTTGACGATATGCTGAGAAGACGCATTGGGTCCTTTTACAAGAAGAAAGCCGCAATGTTGTTTCAGATAATCAGAGCATCGCGAGAACAAAACGATCAGCTAGAAGTATTTGGAGACATGCCTCTGCCACTTACGTTACTCGCTCTCTCATTCGCAGATGAGCACCTTGATAATGAGGAGCTTCTAGTTCTTCCATCCCCTTGTAGGCCTCTCACTGAATTTCAGACGTCAATTCGCTGCAACACAATGGAGGACCGGTTGAAGACTTCGTGCGCAGGTCTACTCGAAGTTCAGGGTGCCGCAGATGGGGATCACGGAGTGTCTCGAATCGACATTGCGAAGCCGAATGGCAAGGTGCAATATTTGCACAGAACAGTTAAAGACTATCTCGAGCAGCCACATGTATGGCAGAGCATTATCGAGAAGACCGAGAATTCTCAGTTTGATCCACATCTTCAACTACTGAAGTCATGTGTCTTACAACTAAAGACCAGCCAAATCCAAGCCCATGCTACCATACCTGATTCCCTGTGGTGCTGTATGGCATTGGCCTTGGAGTATTGCCGTCAGGCAGAGTTAAAAGATAAGCACGAGTACATCTGGTTGCTAGATCAATTGGACTGTTTTATGTCGAAACTTCTAGCTCCCAGAGAATTGACTTATCCTGGTCATTGGGCGAGATTTTATCGGGTGGGCGACGAACGACCCCTGGAATGGGAGGACACCACCGCATCTTTGGCTGTCGACTACGGTCTTTATTCGTACCTAAGCTTCAAATTCCGTCAGTCAGGTCCATCTGATAAAGCAGGACGTCCTTTACTTGACTACGCGGTCAGCCCAAATCCAAGAAAACAGCGTTATGGAATTTGCCAAGACGTTGTTTCGATTCTTCTTCGCTACGGGGCGGACCCCAACAAGAGGTACAACCTGACTACCCCTTGGGAGAACGCTTTGGCATTTGCGTATAGTCTTCAGTTCCCCGAGCTCACCCTGGGGTTATTTGGAAATGAAAGGAAGCAACCCGAGAGAAGCGAAGTCATGAACTTACTATGTCTGTTCAAGCAGTTCATCGATCATGGAGCTGACCTCAATGAGAGCTGCGTGGTCCGAGGCACGTACGAGGAGCTCAATGAATACCGACCCGTTCTGTTCATAGTCAATGATGTATTTGTTCGGTGGTATCCTGATGAGTCTGGGGAACTTGCTAGTGCACTCAAACAACGTGGGGCCAGCGAGGAATTGGTTTCAGATTTCACTTTGTATAGAATTCTAGCGCTTAACAGGCTGAGGGGTGTTCGACTCAGATTCTGGTGAGCGAGTCACTCTGGCACTTTCGACTTCAACGCAAATCTGGGTTCAAACATGAATGTCTATTGCAGAGCCTAGAAATTTCAAGTCCGAGGATACATTTTGTTCCCCAGCATCTTGTAGTACTGTATCTTTTCCACTTCTGATTTCTTTCACTCACCGGGTGGATTTTCAATAGAGCTCTTTCCTGATCATCCATCTTCCGATTTATTTTTGGATTCTGTTACATCCGAATATATCTGCCGATTTTCCGTCTCCTGACCCGACCCTGATCCGACCCTGAGCCATCCGACTTCGCGGATTTATAATTTGCCCGGCAGCCATTTAGCCTCAACCCGACATTTGAAACGCAAAACACCACGTTGCCCCTAAGCTTTCATGTCCAAGCTTTTGTTTCCACTTTTTGTCTGGGCGAGCACGGCACGGTGGCCCTGATGAGATATTCGTCGCGGATCTTTCAGGGGCCATTGCGGTCTGTCAAGCTCCTCCAAATATTTCCCATCATCGTCATCGTTCTCCTCGCTCTGCACTGGTTTAGCCCCCAGAAACCAGAATGGGTGCAGAAAACACCGGGCTTGAAAGTGGCGTATGCAACTTTGCTTCTGCCAGAAAACAATACAGAGAGCCCCGAAATCGAGCAAGACCCGTATTTTCTCAGTATTCGACTCCTAAACTACCAGTCACAGCATGACGAAGCTACTCGTACCGCCTTTTCAATCCCGTTCCTTGTTCTCGTTACTTCCGGCGTCGACAAATGGAAGTGCGATCAGTTAGCTCAAGAAGGAGCAGTCATAGTTCCGGTGGACAGACTGGACGTGAATTGGATCGAACCTGGGCACGAGAGATGGAGAGACGTGATGATCAAGCTGAGGCTTTTCGAACTCGTTGACTACGATCGAATCCTATTTCTCGACGCCGATACCTTCCTATTGAAACCACTGGATGGCATATTCGACGATCCCGCAGCACAGCCCCGCGAGACTTTACAGCAGACGAAGATCAAACCAGACGAAGCGCCCCTGCCAGCAAACTACGTTTTTGCTACTCTAGCAGAAGTCATGCACACTACCCATTCGTACCCGCCAGTACCAATGTCCTATTTCAACGCAGGCTTCTTCCTTCTCTCACCATCCTTCGAGCTGTTCAAATATTACATTTCACTATTCAAGCTCCCTGGGAGATTCGACACTACATATCCCGAGCAGAACTTGCTGAATTACGCCCACAGACAAGATGGAAACATGCCATGGGGTCGACTCTTCTATGGCTGGAACATCAATTTGCCCCACCCGAACGATATCAGGAAGGGCGTGGCAAGTGTTCACGCAAAGCTATGGACATCTGGGAGCGAACTGCAACCAATTGAGCAGGAGCTACAGAATCGGTGGCAGGCGAAGAAGCGAGAAATGGTCGAATTTTACCAGCGGTAGAGTATGGAGTTTCTCTCTACTCTTAGGTTTAGCTGAAATTGCTCGCCGTGGAATATTTGAAAACGTCCTCCCTTATCTGTCGTGACAATAACATGCAACGCTTGAGCGCCCAGTATGCGCACTCATTACTGGGACACGGCATGGGTAAAGGGGGTTCCAATAAGAAGTTGTAGCCACACATGCATAATGCTGAATCAGCATTCATTGCCCTCAACTGGTCTCGCTTGGGGTGTCACACAGCATTCTCAGTCGTCGATGAACGAAATTAATTTGAGTTTCGACATCTTCACCCCAAAACAGAAACCCTTGGTTGTATGATGCAGATATGGCTGCATAATATTCACAGCTGAGCTATATTATCCCTCGTTCAGTGTCAAATCACCAATCACGCTTCAATCTCAAGAACGTACCCAGATCTCACTGCTGGTTCTATAAGTATAGTCGTGCCTTCACTTCAGCAAGCATGAACCGAGTTTCTTCACAGTCAATCGACCTTCCCAATCACTTAAGAACAAGATCAACTTCCCTCGAGCCTACCCACATTCGTGCACAATGCCTTTCGTCACTACAAAGGACAAGACTGAAATCTTCTACAAGGATTGGGGCAATACATCTGGGAAGCCAGTGGTCTTCAGCCATGGTTGGCCTCTGAACAGTGATAATTGGGAGAATCGTAAGTCTCTGTTTCTCTCGTAGAAACCTGACCAAGCTGCTGCTAATTCTGTATCACATTAGAAATGTTCTTTCTGGCAAATCGTGGTTATCGTACCATTGCACATGACCGCCGGGGCCATGGACGCTCCAGTCAGCCCTGGGTAGGTATATTCTGTTTGTTATCTTGAAAAGAAAAGAAGAAAAATTATTCATTAAAAGTCAAACCCCTAAGTCGTAATTTCAAAGCTTTCTCGGTTTTCCTGCACGCCGGGTCTCATAGTGCCACTGAGCTCCATATTAACTCTCAACTAGGAAGGAAACAACATGGATACCTGGGCGGATGATCTCCTGACTCTTTTGGAGCACCTCGACATCAAAGATGCAATGCTCGTAGGCCACTCCACCGGCGGCGGGGAAGTAACTCGATTTCTTAGTCGCCACGGCTCCAGCCGAGTCTCCAAAGCCGTTCTCGTCAGCGCCAATCCACCTTGCATGCTTCAGAAAGAGGACAATCCCGATGGACAAGACATATCACACTTCGACGGTATCCGCGCCGGCATCGTAGCGAACCGTGCCCAAATCTTCACCGATATACCCACTGGTCCCTTCTTCGGCTACAATCTCCCAGGTGTGACGCCGTCTCAGGGGTTGATTGAAAGTTGGTATCAGCAAGCCATGATGTGCGGATTCAAGGCTGCGTATGACACTGTTGCGACCTGGCAGGATGATTATACGGAGGATTTGAAGAAAATTGACATTCCTGTTTTGCTGCTGCATGGGGAGTTGGACCAGATTGTGCCGATCAAAGCTGCGGCTCCTCTGGCAGTAAAATCTCTGAAGAAAGGAACGTTGAAGATCTACCCTGGAGGTGCACATGCGTTGCCGAATACGGCGATTGATGAGGTAAATGAGGATCTGCTGAAGTTCTTGGAATCTTAGGGAGAGAAAATAGTGGCGTGAAATTCTTTTTCAATTTGGAGAGTCTTGCTGTATATTTCTTTTCTCTTTTGATTTGTTGTCCAAATAACGTCATTACTTTCATCGAAATACACATCTTGCTTCAATGTCGCTTTCTTTTTGGAGACATGGCAAAGCCTTTTCCAGGTAAACCTCGGGATCAATAGACTCTCAAAGCCTAAACCCTTCGAAAATTTTCCTACGGGCCTCGAGAGGATCATAGCTTCTGAGTAATGTTGCTGATTACTATGATCTTTTGTGCCATGTTTCTTCTTCTATTGGTTTTCGTAAGTAAACTCCGCCGCGTTAAAAGAATGTGGCCGTAAAGATTTCACCCCTAATATGCGAATAGGCGGAGTAGATATTGAAGCGATTGAAGTTGCAAGCTTTGGTTCCATCTATTTTCACTGCGGTGGAGATAATTGTTGGGGATAGTAATTAAATACTGGAGATGCATATATTATTCGTTATGACCTAGCAAAGGCAAAGAAAGAAAGTATGCAGCCTCAAACTTCAGACAAGCGGGGCTGAAATAGAAAAATGTTGGGCAGTGCCTGGCAGTTTACGGAACTACAGCCCATGTTACTTCCCACATGTAGAATAGCGGTGGAAATAAGACCAAATATGTCCCGCCTTGTGCCCGATACCTGCATGACAAGATGTCTAGTCGGACACCCTATCTGTCAATTTTACGAATTATTTCTCTCAACAATATCTTCTTCACCGCTTCTCGAAGCCCGATGCTACTGTATTTCGTGGGAGGAGGGCATGCTGATCCATTCTGACAGGGTTAATCGCTCAATATCATCTAACCTATCGGCCATGGGCTAGCTGACTGTGAGGCTTTATTAATGCCTGTCATGGCTGCAGGCATTATCAGAGATTGTAGAAGTCAATCAGCCCCGTCAGTATTCTGTACAACAGAGAACTGAATGCATGACAAAACTCACCAGTGATCCAGATCAGAAATTTCCATTTGGTCCCACAAGCATACCTTTATAATAATTTACTGCTGTCACGCAACAAAGCCGAATTTTCCGGGCCATTTCTTGACCAGCAAGATTCAAAGATAAGAGATAAAACTAAATCCACTTTAAGCCGAATGTGGGGGATCTGGCCTTGGCATTGTGTCCCGGGATACGAGCCTCACCCGCGCGCAACTAGTCCGTTTATCAACCTTCGCCGGGCCCGATATTTATTATGTGCCAAGAGATATATCCCCTCCCATCGGCGTTCATCTTTTCAACATGACGAAGCAACGCCAAAAATCATCCCAATTTGACCAATCATATTCCGACTTTGGAACAGATTACGCCCCATTATTGCAGGTCGGTACGGGTAACACAGACAGTAAGACGGAAAAGGAAGCTCGAAACTCTCCGCTTCTATCTGTATTCACTCTTTGGCATGCGGCCGTCTGACGCCTGAGGTGACTCAAGCTTTCTGGGACCCATCTTATTGTCCCGATCCCAGGTGTCATCCCATCAATGGCAGGGACCCACGCCCTAATGTCAACGGGATGCCTGACTTGTGTCAGGTACATACGGGCTGACCAGAAGATTCTCAATCAGTCTTTTCCAACCTCGAGAGTGGGAGTAGATTATCTTGGTGCCCAAACATTAAAATTCATATATTATGATACTCAGCCGCTTCATTCACTTTCCTTTTTTCATCTTCAACTTTCTACCATAATAATTGCATCTTCTGGTCTACTTCTTCGTTGCCAGAAGGTATGATGAGTTTCTCTCAAATTGCTTTTCTAGCGGTCGTGGCTCTAGGGAGTTCAAGTGTCGTTATCCCCAGACATGAGTCTATCAGCTTTGCGGGACCTTTCGAGGTCGAAGCAGCCGGCATTGCTAACATTCACATCACCTACAACCTCCCGATATCTGGTCCATTTTCCCTGCACTACGGTTCCTGTGCCTCATCCGCGGATTTAACACCCGATTTACACCACCATCTCATTGGTCGGACAGCAGTTGGTGACCACCCTCTGGCACGCCGCCATGTTGAACACCCCTCTCAACGCCCGAATCGCTTTGTGTGGGTGGTTCCAGCGGATGCTCCGTCAGAGGGATGCCTCAATGCATACTCTGGGTCAGATTTGCTTGGTGTCTCACACCCAATTTCCATCAAGGGTAGAAAGTCTCGAAGAGACACGTTGACCAAACGAGACAATGTAGCTTTTGCTGATGTATGATTCTTTCCCAATCAGAGAACTTTAACGCTGATATTGCGATTCTAGATTGCAGATGCCGAAGGCCCATGGTTTGACGGCGTTGAGTATTTGAAGGAAAAGGAGCCTGAAGATGTCTTCGTTGCAGCCGCCAAGACCAAGAAGATTGGAATCTTAGGTGGCGGAATGAGTGGACTGATGAGCTCTGTAAGATCTACAGAATCTGCACATGAGTATGGAATTAACAGAAAAATAGTTCCTCCTCACCTCAGTGGGCTTTCATGACTGGCAAATTATTGAGGCTTCGGCTCGCGTGGGTGGTCGTGTACACACCTCTTATCTCAATGGAACCAGGCCAGATCAATATCAATATCAGGAGTATGAGTCTCGGCTGTCCATGAAAAGCCCTCATTTCAATACTGACGCTAGCTTCAGAATGGGCCCAATGAGATTTCCTGTCAGTCTCACAGACGCCAAGACGAACGAGACAATCGAGATCAACGACCACAAGATGGTCTTCCAACTTGCGGATGCAATCAACAATCTCAATGGAAACGACTCTTCCTTGATGGTCAACTTCATCAAGTGGGTCACTAATTACCCATCCACGAAATCATGAATACTAACTTCAAGCAAGGTGGATTCAAAGCAGTCCCAACACACCAGCCTCCACGAGCTTCCGTCTCCCAGACGGGACCGTGCCCAGTAGCGCGGACATCAAAGCTAATCCGGCCCTGGCCACTAATCTCACATCGACATATTCCAACGCCACCGCAGTTAAGGAAGCTTCTGACGCTTTCGAGAACTGGATCAACCTAGACAGCGAAAAGATAAAGGCAACAGTAACCAACGTATTCACAGCTCACAAAGCCGCAGTCGAAGCTGGCTATCTTGATTTCTCTGAAAGTGGCTACTTGCGCTACAAGCTGGGAATCGACGCCAACATCACTGACCAGGTTGATTCTATCGGAGACAGTCTCGACTCGTGGTACTATGACACCCCCTACTTCTCCGCCACCACTTGGAGGACTATCGACCAGGGACTTTCCAAGCTTCCTTCTGCTTTCATGCCGCTAGTTGGTAACCGCACACTGTTCAACTCTTCCATTCAGGGATTTTCCTACGACGAAACCACGGACAAAGTCACAGTTTCATACCGCCCAACAGCAGATCCCTTTGCAGCTGAGGCAGAGACAGCAGAATTCGACTACGTGATCTCAGCTGTACCGTTCTCTCGTGTACGACTCTGGCGTCTCCCATCGTACACCTCACTTCTTGCCCGCGCCATCCAAAACTTGAACTATTCGCCATCCTGCAAGGTCTCTCTGCACTACAAGACCCGATTCTGGGAGCGAGACAATTACACCCCGGGCAAGAAGGCGATCTTCGGCGGCTGCGGCGCAACCGACATTCCCGGCATTGGTTCAGTCTGCTACCCCTCCTACAAAATGAATTCCTCTGGACCAGGCGTCATCCTCGCAAACTACAACTCAGGAACGCCAGCGCGGTCTCTGGGCTCTTTTACAGACGCTCAGCACGTGGCTCACGTCCAAAGAGCAATGGTTGAGATTCACGGACAGGTCGCAGCCGATGAATGGACTGGGAACTATGATCGGATTTGCTGGGAGCAGAATGAGTTTCAGGCTGGTGCCTGGTGCTCCCCACTTGCGGGGCAGCAGGCTTTGTATTTGCCGGCGTACTATCACACTGAGAAGAAGACGGTGTGGGTTGGTGAGCATACTAGCTTCACTCATGCTTGGATCTGGAGTGCTTTGGAGAGTGCTGTCAGAGGCACTACCCAGTTGCTGCTAGATATGGGCTTGGTGGATGAGGCTAAGCAGGTGACGGAAACTTGGATGGCGAGATGGATCAGTCTTTGAGAAGGCCAAATGATCAGGGTATAAACGCGCGATGATACAAATGAATAATGAAAACTTTGAACAAAATCCTTGACCCTCCAACAAGTCGAGATATTGGGCGTCGAGTGTCCACCCAGAATGGAAGTCAGTGACAAAATCCATGCCTCAATTTCAATTCTTATTTTACCAGCTGGTTCTCAACATGCCTGTATTGAGACAGTGCTACAAATAAGCAGCATAATATACGCCGTTCCAGAAATGTGCTAATATCAGGAATAAATATACTGTTTATTTCTCAAACAGCTTCTGACTACGTCAGGAACGTCGACGGCACCTCAGGTCCTGGATTGCATTAGCAAGGCCTCAAAAATCCGAGAACAAACTTACCCCAAACATGCAAATTATCTGGTGCAGCCTGGGTTCTGTTTATAGGGGTATCCTGATTAACCAAATCCCCATCCACATAATGCTCCAAAATAAACCGACTCGGATCAAACCAATAATCGAAAATTTGGCTGCCCATCACATGTCTTCCTACACCCCAACAATTCTCATACTTCTTCTCTTGTAACCAAGTATGCCCCAACATCTGGATATCGAAATCAAAAACCTCGAAACTCGAATGGTGGACGTGAAATTTCGGTCCTTCGAAAAAGAAAAATGAGTGGTGATCCACCCATTCTTCTCCGCGATCGAGATGCATGAATGTCGTGATATCTTCCTTTGTTTCGGGCGAATACACCAGTTCGGTAGGCTTCCAGTTAAAATTGCTCGTATAGAACTCAAAAGCCTTCTTGTAATCCGTCACACAAAGTCCAAAATGCCCAATCTTATGTATCGGCGCTGGACCCTTCTTGAATCTCTGCGTCTTATTCACAGGCCGATTCTTCGACGTCGGAAAGTTATATGCAAGCTCTGGGAAAGTCTGGGAAATTTCGACGGGAGTTTGGTCGTACACTAGATGGAAAGGGCAATTGTCCACCGGCTCGTAGAACGTTACGCGTTTTCCTCCTCCCGGCGCGTCTGAGTCGTGGATTGGCGTTGCTCCTGGGAGGGAAGTGGCTAGTTCTAGGTCCTCAATTGAATCTACCACCCATCCTGTTCCGCTGAACTTGTCTTCCGTTCCTTTTATCGCGCAGTATACGAATGCTTCGGTGCCATATCCGCGGTAGTATATTTTGTCGTCAGTTCGTTGGGCTACGCTGAATCCGAAATCGAGGAGGAATTGGTGAGCTGCATCGAGATTCTTGTGCGTGTAATAGACATGTGCTATACGCTTCAGACTGATCTTTTGCTTCGAAGCTGAAGGCGACATGTCTGCGGTCTAGGAAGGGAATCGGTCTCTGGTGTTTTCGTTTGAAAGCTGCAGATGTGCCGTGGTCTCGCAAGCTGACGGCAGAAAGGTGGAACGAGAGACATAACGAGACATCTTGTACGTATATACCGTAGATTGGGGCAATCTAGTAAGCCGGGGGAGGCTATTTGAGGTTTGATGTGGGGAAGTGGCAGTCGGAAGCTATTCGCGCGTGTGGGACAGTTGAAAGTGGCGCAGATGAGGATGCTCAATGCGGGGCATTTCCGGGCCTCCTGGACATGCCGACAACAACATCCACCTCTGCATCCGACAGCCACAGCAGTGGGGCTAGCGTCTACTGTACAGCTCTTCGTAGTGCCAAGTCCTACGATTGCTAAATCCTTAAGTAATTCCGACTAAGCATTACTCGTACAAGTTCCTTGGAGGGGTAGAGTTTTAGAGCGGAGCACAACACGGGAATCCTCCAACAAGTATTTCAAGCTGTACACTTCGAAATGTATTTCGATCCAGCAACTGTGCCGTGGATCACTATATCCAGTGGCCTTCAGATTTTACGCTCTGAGAACGATGTCTCAATCCACGATTCAGGTTATGACGAATGAAACGAGCTCTAGGGAGCTTCCCCTCGTTGAAACGGATCTCTTGATCATTGGAGCTGGTCCAGCAGGTGCATCACTTGCTTGCTTCCTGGGTCAACATGGTAGGACTTCAATTGACGAACATATTCCAATTCTGACGTCTGGATAGGTCTGAAAGGCATGATGCTGGCGGCGACGCCCAGCACAGCCGACACCCCGCGAGCCCACATCACGAACATGGCCGCCCTCGAATGTTTGCGAGACATTGGACTAGAAGAGGAGTGTCTGCGGGTTGCCGTGAAAGGCGACTGTATGCAGCACACGAGGTGGTGTCACAGCATGGCTGGTGAAGAGTTTGCGCGACTGTATTCTTGGGGCAACGATCCTGCGAGGGCGGTGTGTAGAATGGGAATCGACAATGACACAACGCTGATATAACGATAGGGTGATTACGATGCGGCAAGTCCTTGCAGTCATGTAGATATCCCCCAAACCGTACTCGAGCCCATTCTTGTCCAACATGCAACGCACAATGGGTTTCAATGCCGCTTCGATACGACCTTTCTCTCCTTCGAACGCAAATCGGACGAGACGATTGTCAGCAAAGTTCAGGACAATTTGACGAAGCAGGTATACGATATACATTCGAAATACTTGTTTGGCTGTGATGGAGCTCGAAGTCAGGTATTACGTCAATTGAAGATACCCTTGAAAAAGGAACCGGGTCAAGGCTTGGCCACCAATGTTCTAGTCAAGGTGGACCTCGAGCGTGTTGTAGAGAATCGAATGGGCAATTTGCATTGGGTTATGCAACCTGATGTAGAACGTCCAACGTTTGGATGGACTGCAATTGTCAGGATGGTGAAGCCTTGGAATGAGTAAGTCTGAGATATCAAATCGTGTGTATTGGGCTAATTCCACAGATGGATGTTCATTCTGTTTCCTCCTCCAGGAGCCGGCGTTGACTTTTCTCCTTCCCAAGAAGAATACTATGACTGCATCAGAACTATGGTCGGAGACGATTCAATCCCCATCGAGATCCTCGGAATCTCAAAATGGTTCATCAATGAAATTGTAGCCGAATATTATTCAGATGGAAACATGTAGGTACCTTTTCCCCTATAAACATTCACTCTAACATCCCTAGTTTCTGCCTCGGCGATGCCGTCCACCGCCACCCACCCCTCAACGGGCTCGGATCAAATACCTGTATCCAAGACGCCTACAACCTAGCCTGGAAAATAGCCTACGTAACCAAAGGCAAAGCCTCCCCCACCATTCTCGATTCCTACAGTCCCGAACGCCAACCCGTAGGCGAATCCGTAATCACGCGCGCCAACCAAGGTCTCCGTGACCACGTCCCCGTCTGGGAATCATTAGGCATGATGGACCCCGATCTCGAAGTCCGCAAGAAGCTCTTCGCTGAACTGGGAGCTGCTACTCCCGAGGGGGTGGCGAGGAGAGAGAGATTCCAGAAGGCGATTAAGGGGACGGGTCATGAGTTTCATGGTGTGGGTGTGGAGATGAATCAGAGGTATGAGTCGGGAGCTATTTATCTTGATGATGAGGGTCCGAGACCGCCTCTTCCTGCGAATCCGGTTCTGCAGCATGAGATTACGACGTATCCTGGGAGTCGACTGCCGCATGCTTGGTTGAATACCAGCTTGCCGGGGAAGCAGATCTCAACTATTGATCTTGCGGGTCATTGTGCTTTCTCGCTATTTACAGGTATTGGAGGGGAAGTTTGGAAGTCGGCTGCTGCTAGTGTTGCGAAGGCTTTAGGGATTGAGATTAGAGCGTATTCTATTGGGTGGCGTCAGGATTATGAAGATGTGTATTTTGATTGGTCGCAGAGGAGGGAGGTGAAGGAGGATGGGTGTGTGCTTGTTAGGCCGGATAGATTTGTGGCGTGGAGGTCTATGGGGAAGATTGAGGCGCCGGAAGAGAAGTTACTTCACGTCATGAAGACTATTCTTGGGAAATAAAGGAGCATGACACGAAGGCAACGATTCCAAATTCGAACCCAGACATCGATGTGGCAACACCTTATTCCTCAACTTCAGATCAAGGTGCGGAGCAATCTTTTCTGATGACAAGCTTGTAAGCATTAAACATTATTTGATTCCCTAATTTTGCCAGCAGACTCCTTTCCCTTAAATTTTCTATGTCCGTCCAGTTCTGTTGACTTTTTACTCTTCATTCCCACCCAGCTTTTCCAATTTCCCCAATCTCCCTTTTCCTTTTCCTTTTCCTTTTCCTTATCCTGTACTCCATCCCAAATCCAAACTATTATCACTTCCGCTCAATCCAACACCTCCCCCCTCTACACCTAACCCCCCACCCAACACTCCCCAACACCCTCCCCATCCTCTCATCCGTCAAATACACACTCTCACTCAACTCAATGACCTCCAATCCCGCACAGCATTCTCCCAATAACACAGATCCCTTCACCTTCCTCTGTTCTTCTATGTCCATACTCCTGATATCTAGATACCTCAGCTTCAACTTCCTCCCTTCCCTCACCCCCATTGGGTTATTGGCAGGAACGGAAGCTAGGCGTCGTCTGAGTCGACAAATAGCCACAGCGTCCGCGATGGGTGAGAGGACAGTCATGTATTTCGACGCTATCCCCACCCCGCCATCCTCCCGCTCATCCTCCGCAAATTCATCGTTCTCGAGACCCGGAATGAGAAGGCTTTCAAGTTCCCGGAACGTCAGACCGGGACCGAGTCGGAGCTCGGTGAGGTGTCCGCAGAGTCTGCCAAGTTCGGAGAGGTGAGAGGGGTGTATGGTTGCGGTGTTTATGTTCAGGGACTTAAGTGTCTTTGGAAGTCTGGATAGAAGATCCGAGAGCTCATCGGGGCTTTGACTCTGGTTTCCGTGGTCTTGGAACGTCCTCCCTTCAAGATTCAACACCTCTAGCTCGCTCGTAATTTCAGGCCGAGAAGCCATCAACTTTGCTAGGTCCACATTCGAATCCTCACCCGGCTTGACACTCAAGCGAGTGAGCCGCGCAGTGCCTTGCAGTCCAGACAAATCTCCTGCACTAACCTCCGTCTCACTCAACTCCAACTCCCTAATCTTCGGCATCGTACCCAAAATTCTACCAACAACAGGAGAAAGTCGTTCATCACCTCCTCTTAACCTCAATTCCCTAACGCCATTCCCTTCCCCAACAGGGACAGCGAGCAATCTCTCCGCCATGTCATCAGTTACATACGGACTCCATTCCAGCTTCCTCAACCTCTCCAATCCCAACTCGCCACTGAGAACCGAACGCAGGAGGAAAAAATCCAGCGCTTCATTATTAAAGCCTGGTCCACGAAGTTCCTCTAGTAAAGGCATTTTCGGGATGCATTTTTGAAGGTTGGCCGCTGAGTCTTCTTGTAACTTTGCCTCCCCCTTTTGCCGACGGAATTCAAGACCTGAGATGTCGAAAGTGCGGACCAGCTTTCCGAGATGGGGATATCGGTTTAGCTGAGCGGCGAATTTCCTGATTGCGGAATGGCTTTTGGGTGAGATGTTTCTGTATAGGAGGGGGAGGGAAGCTGTGTGCAGGGTGCGGGATGTGAGGAGGACGGCGAAGAGAGTTGCTTGGGGGTTGGGTGGTAATGGGTGGGTGTTGGGGGGATCTGGACTTTGGTCGTTAGCTTTTGATATTCTATGTTAAGGCAGGTGGATATACTAACTTGGAAGTGTATTGGCTAGACAATTTGAAGAGTGTTTTGATTTCGTGGCTGGCGGGTTCAGAGAGTTTAATATCTCAGCTAGGATTTCGCGGGGTAGTCGTTCGATGGCAGAACGGGCGGGATAAGAACCCAATGGAATTTTGCTCCCAGAATCTGGGGAACGGAGAAAGGCTTGTTGTGACATATTTGCGGCGGTGATGTGATGTATACCTCAAGCCTCACAATTGCTGAGTGAAAACTAATCGAAAGCATCAAATAAACAACTCTCAAAATTTCGCATCAATATTTCCTCTTAGACTTCCATACCTCCCCTCCCCCTTCAAAATCCCATCCCTATATATCCCCTCCAAAAAAAACACACAAAGACGCAATCCCCTTCCCATCGTCACGAAATTCCCTCGCGACGCAATTATGGGGTAATAGCTCCATCCCCGCCAACCCCGCCAAGGCCGCCGCCATCCAATAGCCACCAATCTTAAATGTAATCGTGCACCAGCTTGACTAACAGCATAAAAATACCTCGCTCGTGATTCCACCAGTTCTTCAGGAATACTGCCCATTAATAATATTCCTTGGTGAATTTCGATGCATCAAGGAAGACGTGCTACCATATGATGACTCTTTACGTAACTGCTAGCTTGGCGGGCTGAGGACGAGTAGATGAAGCCTCGTGGCCTGGGTGGCCAATAGGGATGGATGGGTGTTAGTGGCTCATCGCCCTTGCATTAGGCTACGACCAACCCCAGATTTTCACTCGAGGCGCTGCGATGGCGTAGTTTCGTCAGGTGTCGTGAGGAATAGGGGGGCGTTTGCTTGGCGGCAATTTTCTCACGGTACGGCAAGTCAACCACGCCACTCTATTTTTTTTTTGAATTAGAGTAAATGTTTTCAATGCCATTTCACAAGTATGATTGATATGTTTTCAGTATCATGCGCATAGTTTTATTACCATATCTCGCGCCCGCCCCGCCCAAGAGTGCAATTGGGTTTATGCTTTGAGGTTAAAATTTGGAGCCTCGGACCCTCCCTCAGTTGAGGCTATTCCCAGCTCCAGTGGTATTTATTCGTCCTCCTGGTAATAATAGGGACTTGGAAACGGGAAAAGGATCTCACTGGGGCTTAAAATACACAAGAAAAAAGGATAGAATGTTTTTCTACAGAGAAAATAAAAAAATCGAAAAGTGCCTATCGGAATGTAATCTACATTACAGCCATCACTGTAAGTCTGTGGTGTAGGCTACAACGAATTTACAGAAGACTCCTCCCTGGAGACAACTCCAGGATAGAAGTGTCCCTAGATCACCGCGTGGCCGACGCTGCACCAGGCAATAAAAACATCAACCTCTATCTTACATGGTATTGAAAGCATTTACTCTGTGATTACTCTGTGATTCGTAGTTTTTGAGTTGGGTGCGAAGCAAATAAAGCTCCCATACAATTAAGTTTTTCTTTCATAATTAATATTTACAAGTTCTTATAGTCTAGCCATTCAAGCTGATCTCATGCTCATCATACCTTACGTCTCCTCTTCACCGTCCCCGTCCCCGTATTCCCCGCTATCTCCTCCCCATCACCAGCCAACTCATCCATCTCCTCCTCCCTAGCAGCAGCACTAGCCTCCCTAATATCCTCACTTCTCCTCTCAGCATTCCGCAATCCATTAATGATAGCCTGGACATCAGAAAACATCTCTTTCGTATCTTTGACAATGCCATCTTCGTCGATCTCAAAGCCGACACCATCGCCTTTTCCTTTGCCCATGCTGTGCCATCGTCCGCCGAATCCACGTTTCGGGTCGGGGTTAAACATGATGGCGTTGGCAAACATGCGCATTAATTCCTTTTCTAATTGGGCATTGTTGATAATGCCCTTTGGTGGAATAAGGTCTTCTGAGATGGGAAGCCAGACGCTGAGTTGGTTCGGATTGAGATCTGCTGGTGCGGCTGCAGTTGCTGCTCGATGCCCGGCATTGATCGCGGAGCGGATGCTTTTGAGATCTTGAGGGCGGAGAATGATATGTTTATACCCAGGTGCATCCCGTTCTTTCACAGGTGCACCAAAGGTAGAGGCGTTCTTGTGTCCGGATACTGCGTCCAAAGCTGACACTGAGATTTTCTGGAATGCGCGGGTCCAGAGAACGTGTGTTGCAGGCGTAGATGGAGGTCGTGCTTCACTCTCTTCCCGCTTGCGTTTTCCTGTCTGGCGGGGTGAAGGCCCAGTTCGCGTCGAGTGACGAGCTACGGTCGAAGACTCATCGGCAGTCGTGTCTCCTGCGTCTTCAACGCCCATAGGGGTAGCCACTTCTTCTTTTACGTGTCGAGGGGGCTCAGTGTCCATGGAAAGCTCGTCGGCATGGGACGCGACCGATTGGCTTCTGTGAGATCCTGCAATAACCGAAGACGCGGTGCTTCCAGCCCTGTTGCGCTGGCCCGTTCGGCGAGGCGGTTTCGCTGCTTTGGCAGGCTCAGGCATCTGATGTTCCTTCTGGAGCTCTTTCTTTTGAGTTTCCTTTTTCGGCGCTGACTTCTTGGTGCTTTTGGGAGGTTTCGATGGTTTTTGCACAGGACTTAGAGGCTCAATAGCTGGGGGTTGGATTTCTATGTTTGGGCGAGGTGTTGTTGCGGTAGGGTTTGGCGTCCATCTTGTTCCACTGCCAGTGACAAGACGAGGTAGTCCACGAGATAATGGAGTATTTGGCTGACTTGGACCTGCTTTTGGCGTGTGAGACAAATGGGGCTGTCCCTTCGGGGTCTGTCCTGCGTTGTATGGAGAAGTATATGGCTTGCTTTCTGAAGCAATGAGTTCTGGGCGCGGCGCGTATGGCATGCGCTGATTTGGAGGTGGATGAAATTGCTGATACTGTGGTGGGGGCCCAGGATAATTTGGAGGGTATTGAGGATACTGTCCCGGTCCATTTGCCGGCGGAGGACGTTGCTGTGGAGGATAAGAGTAGGGTCCAGGAGGCGCGCCTTGTTGCATCATAGGAGATGCAGGGTTTGCCCGGTACTGCTGGCCAGCAAGGTCTGCGAGAGCATCTAAAGGCATACCACTGGTGCTTGGAGATCGGCCTGGAGTATTGGGTGGAGGGAGCTGTATCGGATGTTGTGTATTTAATGGAGAGGGCGATGATGGTACGTGTGGGTGAGGAGGAGGCAACCCTTGAGGGGGAGGAAATGGTCCTCGAGGAGGTCCATACCCTTGGGGATATTGTGGAGAACCAAATTGGGGCGGGTACGGGCCTGGTTGGGGTTGATATTGGGGTTGGGGAGCGTGAGGCGGCCCGTAGGACGGTTCCCATTTGTATTGTTGTGGACTGGGTTGTAAAGGGGGTGGTCCATGTTGGATCGGAGTCCCATTGTTTCCCGGTCTCTGTGTATCTATTGAAGGCCGTGTATTCTTCGCTCCGTTTGGGGGTTGTTGGCCGACCTGAGGTGAAGATGGTACGGGAGTTTGCGACTGGCTGTTCAAGACATCGCTGATCGGTAGTCCTTCGGCTCGAGATTCCGGTTGAACTTCCGGACGAGGAGACGGAGCTGGTGGTGAGGAGGGTTTTGCTGGTGGAGTAGCCACTTCCTGGACAACCTCGGGCTGTGGTACTTCTGCAGGCTTAGGTTCCTCAACCTCCGTAGAAGCTGTGACATTCGTCTCCCGGCTTTCTTCCACAGGCTGTGATGGTTCCGCAGAGACAGTATTGCTCTTTGTTGCATTGGCTAATTCTCGACTTTCCTCCAGTATCTTTTCATCCCACTCCCCTCTCTCAATCTCATCTATTTCCTTCTGAACGGCCGCATACCTTCTCTCGTCCTCCAGAATTGCGCGCACCATGTAGTCCTTGTATCTAGCATATAGGCGCGTAACGAGGGAGGGGAGCTTCTCCTGGTATTGCTGTGCATCCTTGATACTTGGGATTTGCGGGCTCTGGAGCTTGCGCTTCTTAGACGCAGGTTGGGTTCCATCTTCCTGTATCTCCTGCTCCTCTGCTTTCAACTCGTCATGCAGCAACAGCAGATACTGCGCGCGCAATGAATCCGCACTCAATCTCTGCGCATCGTATGTCGGGCCCTCCTTGACCAGCGGCGTGGCATTGAGCAATTCTGATATTCGTTCGAAGACTTCATCGTGAGTGCCGTAGGCTTCTAGGGACTGGAAGAGCAGCAGACACTCAAGTGGCGTGTAGGCAGAAGCTGCACTGATGGACATTCCCTTGTAGCTGTAGCCCCCTCGCCAGCGATCGAGGAGGGGACTGTTGCGGCTGGAGACACGGTGAATGGGCGCCACGACGACGGCGCGACAGCCGTTGGGGGAGAGCTTGGGGGAGAGCGTACAGAGGGAATGGCGGGCGGCGGGAGGCGCATCTAATTATGTCGACGGTCGCAGGACATGGAGAATCGCGATCTGAGGGTATTCCGGGATTAATGGGCGTGGGTTGGATGGATTCGGATTGAATGAAGCTGTTGATACTCGTCGTTTTGGTGCAGAGGTCAACGGCGACAACGAGGATCACGTGTCCAACAAATTTCCACAGTACAGTACAGTCCATCGGCGAAAAGTTGCGCCAAATGCCGATGGGGAGAGTAGAGTGAGAGACGCAATGCAGGGGAAGGGGAATGTTTGTTTACCTTGTTTACCCCTATTCACTAATTCATTAATTCACCATTATCATGTTGTATTAGATATCTGTAACTTGTATTTCTATACTATGCTATAGTTCTATCTCGCGTTTCTACTTTTGATTTTCTTTTGCTCTCCTATTTTATGGATTTATGGATATATTCAGTCCTTTTGCCTCAAATCCAAGGCTCATTTCGCCTATCAGATTGCAAGCATCAGCTTGGAGCTGAGCCTGAGCCTTGACCTTGGCTTGGCCCTCACTTGGCCTGGTCCCTCCCTTTCCCTTTCAATGCCGCATAACGGCCAGGACCTAATTATATCCTCTTCTGCAGCCTCATTTCCCTCATCAATATCCTCTCCTTTTCCCCCTCATTTCCCCTCCACTCTCCCGGAGAAGAGAAGCTTGCAGTGACGAACCGAGACATCGAAACGAAGCTCCATCCCCACCGTACCTGAGATGACACTAGCCCCGAACCCCTTATTGCTGCAAATTAGCTTTTAGGGAGATCCGCATACTTTATTTCGAGGGCCAACTCAAAACCTCAAGAACTGTCTTCCACTCCTCCCTCCTCCCTCCTACCTCCTATCCTTCCTTCACCTTATCATATCTACCTATTCCCCCCTCTATTCCTCCTAAATATCCCAGAATGTCCGACGAAGAGCTTGACCGCGACTGGAAGCCCACCAGCAACAGGCCGCAATCGTATGTTACAGCACCCATACACCCCATCCGAGCACACATTGACAGCTTCCCGTAGCACCATGGCTCGCTCTTTCTCCCTCGCCCTAAACGACCTATTCAAAATCGACAACAGCATAGCAGATCTCGACGCTGCCGTATCAGAAAAGTGTGTTTTCCCCCTTCCACTCATTCCACACCCTAAACTCCAAACCACAACACATATACTCACACATGCCCTCCCACTCCAGGAAAAAAGTAGTCTCAACCCATCAATCCGAACTCGAAGCCCTCGAAGCCCGCCTCAAAGCCACCGAAGAACGCTTAAAAGCCAAAGGCGCCCCCGTTCCCGCAGGCACAAACATCTCCGGCCGCTCAAGCCCACGTCCACGAGCGTCCCTCGGTCCAGATACCTTTACCTCCAATACCACCACCAAAACAGAATCTCCCACCAGTCCTCTCGCCTCCGAATTCTCCCAACGGCCAACAACGGCAAATAGACCCCCGACGGCGAAGAAACAGGAATCCTATAGCACGCCGCCTATGCCGGGAGGGTTGCCCCCTACGCCGGGTGCTAGCGAAGGTGAATCTAGCTCTGAGAATGAATATGTGTTTGTTAGGGCCGCTGCTGACGATATTTCTGGCGGGAAAGATGGCGATGTTCCTCCACCGACGACGAAGTAATACAAACACAAATACCCATACACCTACGAGAAAGGGGGATAACTACATGGCATATTCATCTGCACGAACAATCAATGCATGATCAGGATAGGATTTTAATACGAGCGTCGGGCGACCTCCACATTTCCAGATGGGGGCTTTTTTCTTTTTGGGCGCACTCAAGGCACGGTTTTGCACAGCGGGGACGGCACGAAACGCTCGTTTTTTGGATTGATATTGGATTCGTTGGCGGGCATGGCTTGGATTTGGATTAGTTTAAGGGGAATCATATGCATTGTATATACCACTGATGAGAAATAGATTTTTCTGTCTTGCAGATTTTTGTACCCCGGCCGAGAACAGACTGAAACGCTCGTTTTTGCTCGACGTATACCGAGTCGAAAACTTTTATGGGATGGTGGGGAGCGGGGAGCGGGGATGTCGTAACTGGTGGGAGTAGTGCAAGGGCGTACGGTGTTACGATGGGATTTACATGTGAGAGGCGGTTTAGTATTCTTCTGGGGTTGTACAGAACTGGGCGGGTTGTTATATCTTCGTTTGAGCTCCTACTCTTGCGGCAAGTGCCAAAGATGTATTGGAATCCGTACTTGATATTTGAATCGGATTTTAGGTAACAGAGGGCATTCGAGATGTCGCGAATCGAATCCCTACTCTGTTAACTTTGATATTCCAACGAGACTTTCGTAGAAGACTAACCCCCCAGAACATATTTCTCTATTCATTAATAACCCGGTGTCCAACTTTCAGTACTGATAGCAAGGTTCGGGCTTCGTTGTAGGCTTTTGAGTCAAAGGTTGGAGACGACTTGGAACCTAGGAATTGGACTTATATAGCGTTCTAATGAGTTTACAGAAGGGAAGGCGTGAATGTAAGTGCTGAGGTCCTCGCGACTGCCAACTGCTATCTTTTACCGCACTCGCAACTGCCATTTCACAACCCCTACCTCACTTTGAAGTCTTCCTGCATAGGTACCTGCGATCTTCTTCCCACCTACAGCCCCAATGCCTCGGTTTTCCCTCCTTCACATTCACACAATGAGACAGTCTCCTAGTCTCCACTTGCCAAATATCTATTCTAGCTCTGTATTCACCGAATCACTTGCAGAATAGGTGGTGGCCTTGCAAAAACTGCACAGCCCCACGACAAATGAGCCGATGATGTGATGTTTTGCGTTCTTTACTCTTCCCATTGTGACTGTCTTACTGCTCATGATCATTGACGTGTGGATTCTCATTCGTCCATCATAGCTAAGCTACCCTTCCCCTCAAAAGACTTTGTTTATTGAATGGTATATGTGTAGACAGACATTTCCACCGGCAGAGTATTTATACCCTTCTGCGTTCTCCGATCCACAGACATACAACACTCCTACCTTTACTCAATCTCCCGAAAACGCAAACCTTCGGTCAATATCTTCTTTGAGGACGAGAAACACTGCTGTCTTTCTCAGCTATTACTTGCAATACCAGCCCAACATGAGCTTCGCCGCGGATCTTGAATCTGGCGCGGGTATGAAAAACGCCAACACACTCAATACTGATGTGCCTGCATCGTCAGAGCCGTCCGTCCCCTACGCAACTATCGTAAACAGCTACGGTACCTACTGGGTTCGGGCCTCGGATCTCGCGGACCTCCGCCGCGAGCAAAAGCTCATCCACGACATAGACATCCTCGAACGCCGACTCCTACGAGAATTCGTTTCTTTAGTCATCGCCTATTTCGCCCTTTATTTCTCCGTCATCTTCTTCAACGCGGCTTACGAACAAGGTCTACGACAATTCGGCATATATGAGATGATGGTGGCTTTGGCCGTCTTGATCGGAGTCGCTGGTACTTGCTTGATGTTTGGCGTGCTTGTGCCTCTATTGGGCCGAGACAATCGATATCTTAAATGGGGCTTGTGGGTTCTCTGTGTGCCCTACCTTCTCGCAAACTTCTTGTATCTGGCAACCGCATGGCATTTGTGAGCGATGGAGGCGGATAGGGAGGAAGAATGGGCCGTTTGGAAGTCGATGGCGGATACGATGGGACTTGGTGCGTAGGTGGAGCAGGGAGGTGGAAATATTATTCATCTGTTGTCGGGAAGGACAATGTGGGGTACAATACAGATTTAGGGTGATGTGGTGGTTTTCTTTTTGGATCTTCATTTTGTGGTGGTCTCGTTGGTCAATGATCATCGACGTTGTTGCTGGTAGAGGATTGTCAACTCCCTTTGGAGCAACACTAGCACCCATAAGTGATGAATGAATTCAATATCAATTTGTCTTTCGTCTTTAGTAGCCAAGCCCCGCCTCACCAAAGACATTTCCCATTGAATAGCATGTGTCTAAGAAAACGCTACCGGCAGAGTTTTTACTGCCGCATTACCCTTTGCCATTTTTTAGACTACAGACCTACACTAGCATAGGAGTCTGTCTCCGCGCCTCTTCCAGAAAAGTCACAGCCCTCGGTGGACATCTCCTTTGAAGTGCTCTATATCTCAGCACCACGAGCCCAAGATGAAGCCAGACACCGATCTAGAGACCGGCACGGGTATAACATACACCAAAAAAGCCAACGTCAATCACACATCCTATGTACCCCCATCGTCAGATCCCTCTGAACCCCCAACAAATCTCGAATCCTACACCACCGACTCAACCCAAGCAAAGATTGAACGCGAAGCAGACACCAGCCTGCGCCAATTCTTCCAATACGTCGCGCCCCTATTCCTCACCTATCTCTGCCTATTCTTCGCCCTCTACATTTACCAAAAACCGCTCCAAGAAAAGGGCATCTACGAACTTGTGACGGCTACCGGCCTCACGGTTGGAACTGCTGCTACTTGGTTGAATTACTTCATTATGCCTAGATGGCGACGGGAAAGAAGGGTTATGAAGTGGCTTTTGTGGGGTCTTAGTGTGGTGTGGTTTTTGGCGGTTTTGCTTCTGGCGTTGGCGTGGGGTTTGGGGGCGTTGGAGGTGGAGGAACGGGTGATTGAGGAGGCGATGGCGATGAAGATGGTGGATTCGACTGAGATGGTGGGGAGGGGGGTGTAGGTGGGAGGTGGAGATGCTATTCACATGTTTGAGGGGAGGATGTGGTGGGATTTAATGCAAGTTCGTGGCTGTGGCTTTGGACTTGCAGATGGAGTATTTGTTTCATTTCTTGGATCATATGTTCACGAAATATAACGGAGATGCACACCTACTTTGTTTTCTAGTTGGGTCATTAAAACCCGTTTCTGGTAAAATGGGACGAAGAGTTAGAGCACATATCAGCGCGACATATTTGAATCCAGAAGTAGTCTCAATTTAGATACGAAGGATACCCTAGCTTTCGAATCCAAAGACAGTTGACTGTGCCCGAACCTAAAGCTTTGGTGAAGATTACTCAGAAGGTTATGTTAATATCAAAGTCTGCAATATGAGAGGCCGCTCTCTAATCCAGTTTGAAACGTCGGCTGGAATATTTGGAGAATCCTATAAAAGCGAGCTACTCATGACATTTACCTCCAAACCATAGAATCTCGACCCAAGTGTTGCCACTGTGGCGGACATGGACAGAGACCAATAACACTGTGAATTCTTCCCCCTGTTTCAACTCGCCTAGGCTTACAAAATCACGGAGACGAGGACTTTCGTGGCGATTCACAAGTATCTAAGCAGAAGCTTAAGAAATGCGGTTATTGATGTGTCCTGAAAGGCTAATAAGAAGGAGATAGGGGGAGCGTCGAGATGAATGGAGAAAAGTGTTTGGCAATAGTTGGACTATTTTCCTCTAGTTCTCATCGATCAGTTGTACTGGTTCATATCTACTGATCATACTAATCACAAACACCATAACTCAAATGAAATCTTGTGTTTTAGAAAGAACATGACGAAATCATCGCAAAATGGTTCCATAACCAATTTGCGTTCCTGATAGTCAGTTTCGGGCATCTATCATATATTTTTAGTATTTCAGCCTGCTACAAAACGGCTAGACGGAAGAACATCAATGGATTACTTTCTTCCTGCCGTCGCTCCAGTGCAGCTAGATGTCACCTGCTATTCACCTTTTTCACTTGGGGTAGTACAAGCCCAAGATCACGCTGAAATCACCCCACCCGGAAACCTGTGATTATTGAAGCATCCCACTATTTTTTTAGCCCACACAGGTTATCTTGGTGTCTAAGCCCTCGATCAATGGATTATTTCGCGATCGTGACCGCACAACAAAAAGACCTTTATCGTGTGACCGTGGGCCCATAGAACACCCCATTCTTTGTCTTTTGCAAATAGACTATTATTGGCTTCTATTCTCCCGCTCGATTGATTATTCTGCGAGAATAACTGCAAGAGAGTAGAACTTGTAGTCTGACAATGGGATCATGGCATTCACAAATCATTCAATGCTAATCACACACTCTTCCAAATGGCAGGGTTGTTGGCTGTCGGTGGTGAGCGTTGAAGAGCAAGACAAAACAATATAATGTCGAAGGCGTCAGTGTTTCCAAACTATTTTTCTCTTAAACAGCAACTATAAACACAAATTCTAAAATACAATACTGTTCACTATGGCTCCTGTGGAACCTGGAGTATATGTCATTACCAACAAAGCTTCGAAGACTTACTTAGACCTAACTGGTGGTAAGACCCGCATTGCCCACTCTCCTTCAGCAGCCCGTCTGAATAATAATCCTAGGGAGCAAGGACGACAGGACTCCTCTACAAGGCTGGACCAAAGCCCAACCTAAATCCTTCTCAAACCAATACTGGGTAATGATCTTTGCGAGAACCGAGAACCGCAGAACCTACTTTAATGTTCGGAATTTGACGTCTGGAAGTACGCTTTTATAACCACTGGTTTCTCCAAAGTACTGCTGACACTGAGTTTAGCATACATGGACCTTGTCAATGGTTCGTCCGACGATGGGACCATTGTTCAGGGCTATAAGGCCGCTTCGTCCCAGAATATTGGAAACCAAATGTGGTATTTCGAACCCTTTGACGATGAATTCTTCTAGTAAGCAGCATGGAATCACACGTTTCCACGCGAACTCGAAAGGGGCTGACATTAGATGGCGGCAGTATTTGGAATTATAACAGCGGAACGGTCATCGACCTTGATAAAGGCAAAGCTGCAAAAGGGTGACTTAGATTGCAGAGGTTTGTATCTCGGGCACATTGCTGATTCTTGACATGCAGAACAAAAGTTCAGTGCTGGACAAAGAAAGCAGGGGCTGGACCCCAATTATGGCATCTGGAAAGAGTCAGTCGCACAGGATCCGAAGTTGCGCGACTGATCCAGGCAGAAACGAAGACTGCCGACGTACAGGTCAATCATTTCAGTGGTGTCGATAATTATATATCTCTGCCGATTGAGATCATTACGGACATATGGAAGAGCTCTGGAGTGGGCAACAAGACTAGGCGACCTCTAGTCTTTGACTGTAAGTGCTTGCCGAGGGATATCCTAATTCTCTATGTGAGAGATTTGTGGGTATTTCTGACTGATATCAGATAACGACTTCGCGTTTGTCACAAAGGCGAGTGTCAGTCTGTGGTGTCAAAATCATTTTGGCGCCGACGTAAGTATCATCACAGACGACAGCTTTGGAACACGTTGCTAAATGGGCTTAGCTTGTTGCGGTACTTTTCGGTGTTGTTTTTGGCGAATATGAAAGCACATGGTGCGGAATGGACTCATATGCTTGGAACTGGTACCTCGACGGAAACATGGCGTTGGAGTTCCTAGATCCTAAGTACGGAACTCGGTCTAGTATGTCTTTTCCTGTTTTGTTTTCATGAATTTTGCTTTCTTTTCGAATAGTACAGTTGCTAACAAAAATTGAGGTTCCATTACACATACCGGATATTTCGCCATTGCGTGACAGGGTGTTAGTAGCGAGTGTCTGGAAAGACATAATAATGACCCCTTTTGAGCATGGTTAGTTTGAAAACGTCTCTCCGGAAGCCCAAGGACGATATTTTGGTGAACAATGTAACTATCAATTTCTCTAATACTGCAAGCTTTGCAATAAACTCGGCAGGGTACCTCGCGTAGTGGTTTCGTGCTATGTTAATACGGTGCTTGAGTAAGCTGAAAGGCTCAGACGAGCATTTCATCATGAGTCGGAAGATGTGCCTTTGAAATCAATTTCTCTCTTCTCTCTCGTTATTTAATAAGCGATTGCGCAGTCGACTGGGGTAAAACCTTTGAGAGATAGTGTGTGGGCGGGCTGATGGCAGCCTATGACAGCCTATTGTTCGCCATATCCATGATGAAATGAAAGGCTCACATGAGATTAATTATTCGGTATGCAAGCTCCCACTCTGTGATTCGCTCATGATTCTGCCGACCCAGAGGATAGGGGAACCGACCACATGATATGAAATATAGTAGAATATCGTTGGGGTGTGCTTTCGTGTGTCCTAGTCAAGTAGACGAGATATTCAATCTGAAAAAGATATAAAAGTGAGATAAATAAACCGTGGCAACTGAATCAAACTACCGTTACAGTGTAACACCAATTCTGCTGTTAAACATTGATTACTAATGCCTTTCCCGCTCCTCTTCTTTGAAACATTTCAGAATTTCTAGAAACAGAGACTGGAGAGTCATTCTAGATGCCAATTGTCAATAACAGACTCTCATCAACGACAGAAAACATAAGATAGATAATTACAAGATGTTTCAGAAATCATAACGTGACACGTGACCGAAATATCCTTAACGTGTTTGGGTTCTGCCTAGCCGTACTACAACCTTGCGCGCACGCCGCATCCCACCTCACCTCCATCTCTCTTTCCATCTGTCTCGACAAACAACTACAGATGGAGGACTCACTTGCATTGCTTTTTTATATACTGCCAGCACTCGTCACTGTCCTTACCTTTCCGTCGATATGGGGCTTCGCCAAGAGCATCCGCCGCGCCAAGGTTGTCGACCATAGCGGTTTGTATGAGGACCGCGACGGCGTAGCCACGGAAGAGTCTATGAAAAAATTTTCAGCTAGGAAACTCATCATTATTGTATCTGTTGCTGTCGTGATAGGATTGGCTGCTTCATTTGCTTTTGCAATCTCCGTCACCGTACCTCCAGTGCCGGCCTTCGACGATCTGACACGGCTATGGCTCTTGTTTTGGTCTTGGGTCTGCTGGATTCCACCTCCACTTAGACAAACATTATATTCTAACTGGTAGCAGGCTTTGGTCTTTATTCAGCTTGTATTCGTTGTCCGAGAGTCCCGGCCCGTTGCTCGATATCAACTCGGGGTGTTTGGCGCAATCTCGCTTCTGTTTGTTGCCGTTCTTGCGAGTGTCATGCTGTCAAAAGAAATCCCAGATGGCTACGGGCGTGTTCCATTCATCGTATCGCTTGCGCTTCAAATATCCTCGTCGATTACCGCGGGCCTTGCCTTTATGTTCATCAAAAGACGACCTGATGTTTTCGCTCCCAATGGCAAAGTTGTCGAGCGGCAATTTCAAAGCTCCATATGGGCCAGATACTCATATGACTGGAGTTCCGACATTCTTGATCTTTCCGCTACGAAGCTGGTGGAGCTGTCTGACTTACCGGCGATGGACTCACACGTCAGAGCTGAGGCAGCAAAGAATCATTTCCGTCTAGTATCACCAGACTCAGGAGTCTCGTTGTGGCGACAAATATGCTGGGTCTTCAGATGGAAGATCTTGTTTCAATGGGTCCTGGTTATCTTCTCGGCTGTCATGGATTCTGCTCCTCAATTCGCAACTCTCAAACTTCTGCAATACCTCGAGGGCCGCAGAGAATCCGGCACGGTAGACGCCAAGGCGTGGTTGTGCGTGGGATTTCTCCTCATTGCAACAATGGCAGGAAATCTTGTCGACTATCGTGTCAATTGGTTGATGTGGTCTGATCTTGGAGTACCCATCCGCTCAACTCTTACTGCCCTCATATTTGAAAAGATGATGAAGGTGAAAGACTGCAAAGAGCCCCCAAAGACCGCAGAAGGACAGAAGCCGGCGCCCTCCAACGGCGATGCAAAACATCTCGCCGACCCGAAAATCATCAACGGCAAGCCTGCCACCAAGGAGGAAGCGAAAAAGGAAGAAGCGAAGAAGAAAAAAGAGGAGCAAAACCAGCACGATGTCATCAACATGTTCGCCGTCGATACCAATCAAGTGGGGGTGTTTGGGGCCGTTAACCAATTTTACATCATGTTTGCATCCAAGTTCGTCGTCTCAATCGTCTTCCTATGGCTTCTTATTGGCTGGGAGAGCATGGGAGCTGGTGTGGTAGCGATCTTTCTCTTCTTCCCGCTGAACAAGTGGCTGGCAGGACGATACGGCACATACCAGAAGAAATTGATGCAAGCACGCGACAAGAAGACCAAAGTTGTATCCGAAGCGCTTCAAGGGATCAGACAAATCAAGTTCTCGGGAATGGAGCCTCAATGGTTCGACAAAATCAACGACGTCCGCGAGGAGGAACTTGTGGTACTCTGGCAGTCGAGGCTCAATCAATTGTATATGACGTTCGGTGGAGATATTGGCCCGATATTCTTGACCATATTTGCCCTGGCCACATATTCCTATTTCCACGGAGACTTATTGCCGTCGATTGCTTTCACTTCTCTGAGCGTCTTTGCGCAACTGGAGGGTGTATTGGGAATGGTTCCATTTCTCATGATGATGGGCATCAATGCCAAGGTCTCTTGCGACCGAATTGACGCGTATTTGAAGTCGCCCGAGAAACCCGAAAACAGTTTGCCTGGAGAACACATTACCTTCGAGAATGTGTCCGTTAGTTTCCCGTCAAAGTCTAATGCTAAGGAGACGGCAGAAGAGGTGGATGAGGAGATATCTGCGGAGCTAGATCGTGGATTCGTCCTTCGAAACGTTAACGTAGAGTTCCCCTCGAACTCCTTAAGTATCATTTCGGGACCCACGGGGTCAGGCAAATCGTTGCTTCTTGCTGCTATATTGGGAGAAGTCGACCTTTTGGAAGGCACTGTCACGGCTCCTCGACCCCCACCAACTGATCAGAGATTCGACAACAAGGCCACGGCTGCAAACTGGTTGATTCCTTCGTCTGTTGCGTTTGTTTCGCAGACACCATGGATCGAAAATGCTAGTATCAAAGACAACATCTTGTTCGGACTCCCATATGACGAGACACGATACACCAAGGTCATCGCAGCTTGTGCCTTGGAGCAGGACCTGGGGATGCTTGACGATGGTGACTTGACTGAAGTTGGGGCACAAGGGATTAGTCTCAGTGGCGGCCAGAAATGGCGTCTGACTCTGGCTCGAGCTTTCTATTCCCGAGCTGGCACATTGATACTTGATGATGTGTTCTCGGCTCTGGATACTCACGTTGGCCGGCATATTTACGACAATGCGCTTACAGGTGAACTTTCGGAGGGGAGAACGAGAATTCTAGTGACCCATCATGTTGCCTTGGGTCTCTCACGCGCGGAATATGTGGTACGATTGGGAGCGGATGGGACGTTCGAATATGCGGGACCTGTCAAAGAGGCCCAGGAGACTGGAACAATTGAGGGCATTATCAAGGTGCGTATTCCGATGTGTTTGTGACAATCTAGCTGACTTTGCCAAGGAGGAGGAAGCAGTAGGAGAAGCCGAGCAGGATTCAACCGAAGGACAAGGAGATTCCGCCAGAAGTGCTCAAGAAGCAAACGGCACTGGAACCAAGAAGCCAGATCATGTCCCCAAAAAGCTTGTTGAAGAGGAACAGCGGGAAACCGGACAAGTCAAACGCAGCGTGTACACGGCATATCTCGGAGCGACTGGAGGAGTACCATTTTGGACATTCGTATTGATATTTTACGTCATTGCTCAAGGCTTGATTTTGACGAGATCGTATTGGATCAAAATCTGGACCTCCAGTTACGAGCATAATGACCCCGCCGCGCAAATGGTTTATTCATATCAGCAGAGGCCTTCAGCTCCCGTGGCCTCGATTGATATCTTGGAGGCTCTCTTGGGCTTCGATCTTGTCTCCTTCCATCACCGTCCACTGTCCGAGACCTCTAGGTTGGTTGCACGGTCCTCAGATCCGCAAACACCAATACTGCTTGAAGCGACAAATTCATCAGACTTTTCGGCAAACACTTTTCCGATCAATGTGCAACATAGAACTTTGGGCTTCTACCTTGCGGGCTACGTGATCATATCCTTGGTATCGATGATATTTGACGTCGGCCGATATTACTTCGTTTTTAGTGGATCACTCAGAGCTTCCCGTCGAGTTTTCCGGAACATGGCTTTCCGCGTACTTCGGACTCCGCTGAGATGGCTGGACACTGTACCAACAGGGCGGATCTTGAATAGATTCACGGCAGATTTCAATGCAATGGATACTCAGCTTTCGAACAACTTCGCGCAGCTAAGTTCTTCGCTCCTTGCAATCATCGGCATCATGGTCGCCGCGGTCTTTGTATCGCCATACATCATATTGCTTGCACTCGTACTTCTCGTTATCTGTGGGAAAATCGCCCTACGGTACATCCGAGGAGCTCGTTCTATCAAGCGTCTTGAATCGATCCAAAAGTCACCTATGATTTCACACTTCAGCGCATCACTCGAAGGTCTTAGTACAATCCGGGCGTTCGGAAAGACCGATGTCTTTCAATCAAGGATGCATGAGCTCATCGACTCGTTCAATACTGCGACGTGGCACAATTACTTGTTCTCTGCATGGGTTGGCTTCCGCATGGCTATGGTCGGGTCCATATTCTCCACCTGCGTTGCTGCTTTCATTGTGTCGACCAATGGTGTTGATGCTTCCCTGGCCGGGTTTGCTTTGTCATTTGCATTGTCATTCAGACGAACCGTCAACATGACGTTGAGGCTGATCGCTTCTACTGGTATGTTTTTTCCGTTGTTGCATGACCGTTATCTGGAGGGTGCAGTTTTTGAACAGTCTTTGCGATCCGCTCTTGAAATTCGTAAAAAGAATTGAAGACTTACTTATCGGTGTACAGAATTGGACATGAACGCTGCCGAACGGATATTTGAATACTCAAATCTCGAGATGGAAGATCAAGGAGGTGCGGAAGTCCGTGCCTCTTGGCCGGAAGAAGGCGATATAGTCGTCAAAGATCTCGAGGTTGGCTATGCAGAAGGCTTGCCCTCGATTTTGAAGGGCTTGAGTTTCCACGCTGAGATGAACAAACGAATCGGGGTTGTTGGACGAACAGGAGCTGGTAAATTAAATTATTGTTTGGAATTCTACACCTAGCTAACAATCGTAGGAAAATCGACGTTGTCATTGGCGCTTTTCCGCTTCCTAAAAGCTCGAAAAGGCAGCATCTCGATCGACGGCGTTGACATCTCCACGATTAGAATCCAGGACCTCCGAACCCGCCTAGCAATCATCCCCCAAGATCCTGTCCTATTCTCTGGTACTATCCGTTCGAATCTAGACCCATTTGATCAATTCAGCGATGTCGATCTCAAGGAAGCCTTGAAGAAGGTACATCTCATTCCTTCCGCAAACAACACACCTGTGCCCGAGCTCTTGGTCCCAGAGGCACCTACTCAAGCACAAAGCAGCAGCAATTCCTCCACAACAGCCGTGGAACCCGTGCTAGAGAACCGCAATATCTTCCTCAATCTGTCGTCCCCAATCTCTTCGAGTGGAGCAAATCTCTCTCAAGGGCAGAAGCAACTCCTCTGTCTCGCACGTGCGATTCTCTCACGTCCCAAGGTCCTACTTCTCGACGAAGCCACAAGCGCTGTCGACAAAGAAACAGATACTCTTATACAACGCAGTATCCGGGAGGAGTTTTCAAACACGACATTACTTGTTGTAGCGCATCGACTGAGTACCGTGATAGACTTTGATCAGATTCTTGTGATGAACGACGGGGTGGCTGCGGAGTTCGGTAGTCCAAAGGAGTTGCTTCAACTAGAGGGAGGAATTTTTAGGGCGATGGTTTCAGAGAGCGGGGAAAAAGCAGAGTTAGAAAAAATGGTTTAGGATTTCTTTCGTTCTGGTAGGTATTTTGGTATGTATAAAATCAACCAATTTGTATCTCTATCCCCAAATGTTAGATGTCAAATTACATTATCTTCCTCAACTTTCAAGTCGCTTTACTGTTATGAGTACCAACAAATCTCTTTCAGTGGGTAGCATTGAGCAAACGTGACTTGGCACATGATCAGTACGTAAAAGAGGGAAGTAAGTATAGAGCTTGTTACGTCAGCTACTAGTCCTGCAAAACAGCCTATTTATTGGTAGCCGCCCCGGCACGCTCTCTTCGTAAGAAAACCCCGAAATTGAACAAAGTAAACGCAGCAGCAAAGTCCTCCCATCAAGTTTTCCATTGACGAATTCCAATGGCTTCTGCACCGGCGCTTGGTCGCCTTGGGGACCCCACCATGTCACTCGAGACTGAGCCACGAGTCCATCCTAAGCTTTTAGAAGCCTTGAAAACGTACGGCATACATCAAAACTCGTATTTGACACCGGAAATGACCTGGGACGCACCATGGGAAGCCATAATGGCCTTTGCATCTGAAGATGAGGAGTCAATCGAAAGTCTTCTCAACGGCATGGATTACTCGATGCCAGATGGACTATCCACCATACCCATCTCGAAGTCTGAAGTATCTATCACTGGACCAGACGAAAACACGATCAAACTCACGATTCGTCGACCATCTCACTCTCAAGGTGAAATCTTACCGGCAGTCATACATTTTCACAGTGGCGGGATGGTTATGTTGAGCACCGATAATGCAATGCATACATCTTGGGTGGAAGCTCTGTCAAAGACTGGGCTTGTGACCATAGCAGTGGACTTTCGCAACGCCATGAGCAAAACCGGCCTCAACCCATTCCCGAAGGGCCTTGGGGATTGCATTGCAGCAGTTCAATGGGTGACAGCACACAAGGAAGAACTCAAAATCGATAGAGTGATCCTTCAGGGAGAGAGTGGAGGAGCAAATCTTGCCCTAGCAGCTGCGATAAACGCCAACAGGGAGGGTTGGATTAATGCGATCGATGGGGTCTTTGCAACAGCCCCGTATATCAGTGGCGCGTATGGCCTATCACTGGAGTGGAAGCTTCGAGAGTTACCTTCTTTGATCGAGAACGATGGTTACCTCATCAGTTGCTCCACCAGTGTATTCAATGCCAAGATTTATCACCCCTCGGGGTATAACTCCAGAAACTCTCTGGCATGGCCGTATTGGGCTACGAGGGAAGACTTGGAAGGACTCCCCCCTCACTTTATTGTCACGAATGAACTAGATCCACTAAGAGATGAAGGGAACGCGTATTATAGAAAGCTAGTCAACGCGGGGGTGAGGGCTGTCGCAAAAACAAATCTCGGTGTTATTCATGAAGCCGAATTGTTTTTACGACAAGCTCTGCCGGATTTGTTTTTGGCAAGCTTGTGGGAAGTCAAGAAATTCGCTGACGGCTTTTGACATAACACTGTGTTGGGTATGATGTGGGGTTTCGAGTAGAGTCCTTTCGTCTCCCTGGTATGTTACCGTGGCATGGGCAGAGTGTGGTGGCTTATCCGTTCATTAGCTGTCAACATTCCTGTAATTAAATAAACCTCTGAACGAGAAGAATAAGAGCTGAGATGAACCGAGCAGCACATAAATCTTCAGTGTTTCTTCTTCCTCAGACACAGCTGAACCTGTTCTTTTGCATCCCATCCATGAAGCTCTGTGAACATGTCACCTGTCATAAGTTTACCTTCAAGGCTTAGCCGTTGAATCCAAACTATTCAAGGTCGATGGAAGAACTCACCAATGATTGGAAAATTTGTCCAGATATATATATAGAAATAATAGATATACTCCACTAAGATATTAGTGATGGTTCTTTTCGTGACGTAGAGATTCCGAGCCTGGGATTTAATCTTTGTAACCCTAGGATTCTGAATTTCGTAAAGTCCTTTTGCAACTACTTCTGTGATATCTTTCGAATTCAGAACACCTCCGAGACTTTCAGGCATCTCCATGTAATGAGATAGCAACAAGCAGAAAGTCACGCTGTCTTCCAAAGCCTGGCATGCTCCCTGCCCACTGGTTGCTTGAAGAGTATGTGCCGCATCTCCGAGCAAGACAGCACCCGACTCTCTCCAATGAGGCAATTCCGGGGTAGTCCAAATAGGATATATACGATCTGTATTCATCTTGTCGATGATAGACCGAATCACTGGATCATGCCATGATCCGTGGCGTTGTCGTAGCTGCTGCCGACATTCGGTTTTATCGGTAATATTACCCTTTGGAATATCGGGAACTGCCCAATTTGACCACCAACCCATCACATTATGACTTGATGGGGCAGCGCTACAGTAGCCAAAGGAGCCTGTAGGTCCAAAAGTGAAAACCATACTCTGCGCCGCCGTAATCTCGGTAGGTATCTCTACATCGATGAAGCCGCCTACTCCACAGAAGCCCCTTGAAAATATTAGTCTTTTGGAGATTACTAAATCAGAGTCTAAATCCAACTTACTCATATTGTAGAGCATATATTCCCTCATCTTCCTCTTCGAAGAGTGCTCTTTTCACAACGCTTCGCACACCATCCGCACCAATAATTAAATCGGCATCGTTTTCACCTCCACCTTCAAACCCAACTAGAGGCTTAACGCCACTCAAAACTACCTTTACAACCTTTCGGCATTGAATGTTTTCGCCTCCAACGATTTCGTACAGACATTGCCAGAGGTTGTATCTGGGGCAGGAAATAGTGAACTCTTCCGAAGACCTACGATCCCCCGTCGACATCACTGCCAAGTTATAGCCGCGAGCAGTTTTGAATTTGTAAGTTTTACTGACATAGCCGCGTCTTTTGAAAGACTTATACAGACCCGCGTCAATGTATTTGAGAAGCCGAACCCTATTCGATGTCAAGCCAATTGTATTTCCCACAACCCTTGTGGAATCTGTGAGAGCCTCGCTCTTTGTGGGCGAGAAGTTAGAAGGCTCCGAGTCACTAGTTTCTTGAGGCTTTTGAGACTCGTAAATCAGAACAGTATGGGAGCTAAATGCAGGGAGCTGTTTACGCAGTTGCAGGTATGTGGCAAGGCCTGAGACCCCCGCTCCGATAATGATGATTTTCATGGTCAGAGCTTGAAAGAGTGAAGGAACGTAATCAGTCTGAAGGGGATCCGAACCAAGAACGAGGACTTTGCGTTGAACATATGGCTGGCATGGCTATGAAATACTGCAGGCAGTCTGGTGAGTGACATCGTGCTTACTGGATACGGGTACATAATGCAACTTCACGAAGGATTGCTCGCGGCAACGGTAAGGTAACGAAGGTTCAATAACCGGTAAATATGCTTGGGCTTACGCGTCACAATACAATTAGGAGTTTATCCGCAGGAATGGTGCACCAAACGCTCATATTAGATAAATGAATGACTCAAATAATGTAGCTATCGGGATCCCCAAAACAATCTGACGTCTTCGCTGCCCTTGACTCATCGCCCATACCACATTGACACACCGAAAAGCATAGCCCGGCCGAACCCCCTACTGCTCTACAACCGCATTTTAGTTCATCTATACGACACATCAGCAAGGCTACTTACTCTTTGGCTCGTTGTCAATAGCGAAGATCTTGCCCTTAGTGTTCGAGGCGTGCGTTCCGTAGGAGCGTTGAAGATTCATCTCCTCGGGAGTGAGTTCGACCTGGGCGGCATCTCCTTGTTGAGGGGGCCAGAATTTCTTCCAAGGCTGGGACTTTTGTCCGTTCTCAATCTGAGTAGAGGGCATAGTGCTTGAAGTGCTTAGGGTGACTTTGCTTTTAGAAGTGGAGGTGTAATGATAATCGAGTGCTCTTTGCGGAATTGGCTTCCTATTCTGCCACTGAAGGAAACTGGGTTATTTATGCATTTTCGGCAGCTATGTGTAAGCGCTCTAGTAAAATCAGGCATTGGTCTGAGGGCGCCGGCTAATCTGATCGCCATAAGGCGAGTCAGAGCGCTCGCAAAGTTTGAACCCCCAACTCGTTATTCAATGGCATATGAACCCCGTTCTGCACATAAGACTCGCTCTGCAAGAACACTTGCTCAAAGCCCCTCAAATATGCTCACTCGTTAATTAAAGCATGCCGTACAGCCTCGCGCTTTCTCCATGCATGGCGAGCGGCTGGGATGCAAATGATACTAGATTGAGGGAGCACCCCACCTAAAATGGGAGTACAAATACGACTTTTATTAAAATCTAGTCAAAGATACTCTACCCCGCTTTCGACATTCATTCCAGACTAGCTCTTACTGACCCTGTCTACGTGCTGCTGCATAATTGCTGCAGGATCGCGGGAGGGGAAAAGGCGGTCCGTCTGCATCCCCTGTAAAAGTGCCTGTGGGGGTGCCACTTCCTTTGAACAGTCTGACAACGTAAACAGAGGAGGTTGCGTAATAGAATCCATGTCCATTTTATTTCATGTGAACTGGCAGTCTTCATCCGCAGAGTCAAAAGATCACTATTGTTTGTTCTTGTTGCTTATGGATAACTCAGTTGTTTCAACCCTCAGATACGCTCGCGGGGATGGCGAGGCGCTTCTAACTGAGAAGGCCCACATCTTAAACTATTCCACCCCTCCTGGTATTGCTCGTTCAAACTTTGTCATTGATTTCTTTCCCGGCATACGAATACATAATCTCAGAGCCGCAGACCTTACCTTCCGCAATAATGGCCTCACAATGGCGAATATCCCAACTTGCATGCCAGCAGAGGACTTTGACGACGAAGACAAAGTCGAGAAAGTTTACCTCCCAGAAGTACACAGCTGTATTTCCCAGACCTTGGGCGCCGACGAAGTCTACATTTTTGATTACATGATCAGGAAGCGCGAGCCCGCATTCCCATTCCAGTCCAAGACGAAAGATAGTGCACCCCAGCCCGCACTCTCTGCACATATAGGTGAGGTTTCTATCTGAATACTACAGTCGACATAACTTATAGTCTGATAGATTACACTGATGATGAGATCAATGGCCGTGTACACACATATTTCAAAGAGAAGGCATTGGAATTTGGGCGAAGGCACTTTCAGATTGTCAAGTAAGCTGTAATATCTCTGCAAGACACATTAATGAGCAATCACTTACACGCGTGAAGCGTTTGGAAGCCCCTTTTCGGTCCATTGAGGGATTATCCAATGGCGTACTGTGATGCTCGGACCATGGATCCTAACAAGGACCTCCTTGCTGTGGATGAAGTTTTTCCAACCGTCGTGAACGAAGTTTACCAGGTGCTACATAACCCAAAGCATAAATGGTATTATATCCCAGAGCAGTTGGAATCAGAAGTAGCCATATTTGCCGGCTTCGACTCTCGTCAGGGCCAGGCCTTCTCGGTGCCGCATTGTTCCTTTGATCTAGGTGATGCGAGCTCTGGAGAGCCACGTCGGAGCATTGAGGTTAGAGCGTTTGTTTTATATGCAGATGACTAAAATGGACGAGTATCCAAGCAACAAATTGACATTTTCGTATCAAGTCATCATTGTTCCTCCTCGCTCGTAGTGTCCCGACCGTTTCTCATGATTATTTTATCATACAAAGTGCTCAGAGTTTTTGAAAGCTGTGACAACGGCTAAGCTAGGTCGTGTCAGAAACAACTTCCAGAACTCGGGATCTTTCTGCACCACCTCTGCACCCTCGTAAGGAACAATCTGAACATTTGTCAAGCCGAACCTTTCATAAATTTTAGTCGAACCAGAAAATATCTCTTCCAATGACGAACCTTCAAACTCAATGGGCGGGTTGCAATGCAGTATGCAATAATACTTGACCCCTCCGGGAATTTTCGTCACCGAGGTACAGCTCGCGCCGTATTTGTGTTTTTCAAAGGCTGGACTCCAAGGGTTTGCATCACGGACCCCTACAAATCTTCCACCGGGCTTCAGATTGACGACAATGTTACTGAACATACGTTCCAAAAGTTCCATGGTGTCAGCAAAACTGAAAATCCAGTTGGCCATCACTACATCGTACCCGCCCTCCCGCAGCGGTAAATGAGAGAGGGACCTAGCAACGTCTGCTTCAAAGAATCGAATAAAATGCGTGCGTCCGAGTGATGTTTCTATATCCTGACCACTCTTGAGCATGGCGGGAGAGATATCGATAACGTCAACGGACTTTGCCCCCAGTTCCACTGCTGTGCGTGCATGTAGGCCGGTACCACCTCCTAAGTCGAGAATACTTAGGTCGGTGCAGTCTCCTAAGGCAGTCTTCACCAGCTGAGACTCAAGTCTTCCAGAAGGGAGTAGGCTATAGTGATCGTAAACCAATGCAGAATTGTCGTAATCTTTTTTGGCTTGTTCTGAGACTGCCATGACTGATGGTGTGGTGAAGTGGCCTTTCCACAAATGCAAATGGCGAGTTCATTTCACGCTGTGCGTCCGTCTTATCTCTGACCGTTTGAAACCCCCGAGGAAACGTAATTCGAGCGTAGTTTGCATATTCTGGATATAGAAGTGGAAAATCGGCCCGTTGGGACCTCAACCTTCCCGCGGGAAAAAGTGGTCGTATAAACGCCAAATGCAATATACTGTTTTGGTATCTGATGATCTGATGTGATTTTAAGGTGGGCAAATACCAGTGCATGTGTTAGACGGGGGGTTTGTGGGGGTTTGGCTTATCCATTGAGTATGGCTGGTTGAAAAACTACTTTAGTCGGCACTTTGCAGTCCGTAAATATGCTCAAAGTATCTCAACCGGGGGTCTGCGGAAAGGAATGGTTGTCCGAAATTGAAGCCCGCATTGCATATGTGCCAATGGCGGGGAAGTGGGACCGGGGAATACCCCACGGGAATCCAAGCCACTTTCTTTGAAGAAAACACTGTGACTTCTGATCTGACAATGACAATTCTCCCGAGGGATCCTTATCTCTATTCATTGATGGGTGACGTGATACCTCAGGCTACACTGATGGTTGCTGGTCTTCGAGAAAAGGGAGAGGCTATACAGGCGTCTCTGGAAACAGGGAGCCCAGCTCAAAGTTTGTCTGTCCTAGAATTGGCTTCACGTCAGGAGGATGTTGTAGATTGGGATGGCCCACAGGATCCTCAAAATCCCCGGAACTGGACGGCTCCCAGAAGATGGAGCATTGTAATCTTGGTCTCTGCAGTTACATTCAACTAGCACGTTTTACTTCACGTCACGCTTCATGGATGCTAATACCGTTCAGGGCTATGTCGTCAACTATTTTTGCACCCGGGGTCTCGCAGGCCATGAAGGACCTCCATTTCCATGGCAACAATGAAGTGAATGCCGCTCTACTCATCTCGATTTTTGTCATTGGGCTAGCTGTTGGACCACTGTTCCTGAGTCCTTTGAGCGAACTCTACGGCCGCACGCTCCTCATGCACGGATCAAATGCTACATTTCTTCTCGCTTCTATCATCTGTGCAATAAGTGTAAATGTTCCAATGTTGATGGTCTTCCGGCTCATAATGGGGATGAGTACCATTTCTCTAGGAGGGGCTTATGTTGCGGATCTTATGACCGCGGAGGAACGAGGAAGAGCAATGAATGTCTGAACCTTGTGACCGGTGCTTGTAAGTTATGATTATGGCTAAGTCTGTGGTTGGTTCCTGACGAGAAATTGGATATAGGCACCGGTGATTGGTCCAATCGCCGGAGGTTATATATCCCTCAGAAGTAGCTGGCGATGGACATTTGGAGTCGTGGGCATACTAGTACGTTCAGCTTTAGAGTTCATCGTAGACACCAGTCTCTGATAAACTAAAGGGCACAGTGTCACTGGTAGCTTGTTTCATATTGCTGCGCGAAACATATCCTCCACGCATACTGCATATCAAGACTATGCGCCTGCGAGACCAGACTGGCAACTTGCAGTTGCGGTCCAGATACAATCAAGACCAGAGTGGGTTAAAACTCTTCAGCTTCGCAATCTCGAGACCTACTAGGATGCTGATATTCTGTCCGATTGTTGGAATCGTGTCTCTGTTTCTCGCCATAGCCTACGGCTACATGTATCTCCTGTTTACGACCTTCACGGACGTGTTTAGAAAGACGTATGGTTTTAATGTAGGACAAGCTGGCCTTGCGTATCTAGGATTGGGCATAGGGTTTTTGGCTGGAAAATACACGCTGGATATTCTTCAGAAAAGGTACATCAACAAACGACGCGCGAAGAGTGAGGAGATGCAACCAGAAGACCGCCTACCGCCACTGATAGCTGCTGCATTCCTATTGGCGATTGGGCTTTTTGGTACGGTTGGGCGGCAGAGTATAAACTGCACTGGCTTATACCTATCACGGGAACGTCCATGTGCGGAATTGGTATCACGTATTTCTTCTTGGCGGTTCAGACATATCTCGTAGATGTGTACACTCTGCACGCAGCAAGTGCGTTGGCGGCTAATACCGTTGTTCGCTGTATCTTTGGGGTAACAATACTATTGGCCGGCCCAGCCCTCTATAATCGACTTGGTCTTGGATGGGGAAATACCTTGCTTGGGTGCCTTGCGTTGACAGTTGCGCCGGCATGTCTTTGGCTCCTCAAATATGGCGAGCGAATACGGAAAAATCCGAAGTTCATGCCAGACCTGTAGTAGTAGCATTCTATATTAAATATTCCGGTCTGCTATGAATAACGCATCTTGATTGCAATTTTATATGAACGCGGTCCTAGTTTGCCGAACACGGCCGGGAGGTTTCAGTCCACACACACTGCGTAGTTTTCAGTGCGTTCATGCGACGGAGCTGAAGAACCACGACCATCTTAGCAGTCGGTAACGAGAAACGAATCGATGTTCATATTGTTCTCTCTTATCGAGACTCTAGTCCAAAATTGGTACGACTTACATTTGATTGAATGTTGCAGTGAGCCACACTCATGCGTAGACCAGGCTTTTTGTCGGGGAAGCCCCGCGCTAATGCGGGGCCAAGAATCGTTCACCTAAGAACTCTCTCAAAACATCTCAATTTATGGTGGGAGCCTATAAACTTGAAATATTTTCATGACCTGATCTTTGAAATGTGGCACATTGTCTGGTGATCCAACAAGCCACTCTTAGGAGCCAACGAATCATGTCGTTAGAGTACACCAGACCAGACTTCCGAGGCTGCACTGTTGCCCTATCTTGGAGGAACTGTGGCGCCCATCCGGAGTAAAGTCACGTTACGAACCCGGGCTCTAAAGTCCGTGTTTTTAGGGTGTTTTTAGCGAGCCGCACCTTACTTTTTTTGAATAACCTCAAAATGCCTCCTGCAACCCCTCCACTCGAATTTGACCACGAACCCGGCTAAGAAATCCCTACCAAATATAAGGAAGTAATACGCCAATTTTATAGTTTTACTAAAATACCAATTGAGAATTTAATAACCTAATACAAACTCGGCAAATCTATAATTATTAAAATTCTAATATATGACGCTCCAGAGTACTCTTGAATTATACGGACCAGCAGATTTTTCCTTCTTATAAATATATAAGTCGACCAGATTATCGAATATACAACTAAATATTGGGAATATAGGATTTTTGATTATAGTTTCCTACATACTAAATTGAAACTTGAATACTTTATAGAAATATTTGAAAAAAGATTAAAATAGAGGGGTTATTTCAGATATATAACATATTAGAAATCTTATTTTATTGCAGTACAAATTCTAGCCCAGTTTTTTTGGACTATTGTATATATATTCTAGATAATAAAATAACTGAAGATCTTTTGGTTAAATAAAATAATTTTTCAAATAGGAGGATAAATTACTAAACGAAGGATTACTTGCAAAAGAAGGGAAAGATATTATCTTATTTGCGTATAATTTCAGTTTTATAAAGGGTATATAATATCGGTCAATATATAGGGAGCAATTAGATATAGTTATAAAAGCCTTTTAATATTTGTTTATAAAATTGGCAAATCAGGAACCCTAATACAAAAAAATTATTTAACGCAAATCTTGAAAGTGTATATTTAACCAATTCTAGAGGCTTTTGCGACTGTCATATATATCTTACAGTTTTCTGTAGAATTATTATTTATAAAAAATAGTAATTCTATTTATAACTATAAAAATATTATCAATTGTTGTGTTAGATAATATATAATATATAAAATTATATTAATATTGTATCCTTTTATAAATTCTGATATGAATTTTATTGAGAAATACTAGAAGAGGATCAAGCAAACATTGCACAAATATCGGTGTTAATCTATTACAGCGGCCGAGATAGAGGAAATGGTTCGGGAAGAATGGGCCAGAATATTATAAAATTAAATAAATGAATTGATATTAAAATAGGAGGGTTGGGTCAATTGCCTTATGCGATGCCACGGATGGTCTACTCCTAATTAAATTGCGATTTGTTGATGTTATTTAAATTGGCGCATGCCTAGGACCCTAAAAACACGGACTTTAGAGCCCGGGTTCGTTAGGCATACAGACACATAGAGCAGTACTCTCCGCTTTCCGAGCTGTACATATTCCCACTCCACTTAGTGCCTTCAACTTCAACTTTACAACTTCAAACTTACAACTTCATCAACTTCGCAAACGACACCCCCCAAAGTACGACTTCAAGATGGATATGGGAAGTTCAGGCACGATGAGCATGAATATGGGCACTTCCGCAGCTACAGCTGCAGCTACATCTCCTACCCCAAGTTCGATGTCGATGGGCATGGGCATGGGCGGCGGCTCGGGGCCAGCTTGCAAGATCTCGGTCTGCATTCCCAGTATGAAATTCAACAACCAAGACTGACACTGAGTAGATGCTCTGGAACTGGTATACGATAGATGCCTGTATGGCCTACCATTTCCCTCCAACCTCACACAATTGACCCTGGTGACAGGTTTTATCTCAAGGTCATGGCATATCACCTCACATGGCATGATGGCGGGATCTTGCATTGGAGTGATTCTTCTGGTAATGGCTCTCGAGCTACTACGCCGTGGTGCTAGAAACTATGATCGATGGATCGTAGTTCAAGCGGTAAAGAGGAACCGAGCTATTGAAACAACAAATCATTCCCCGGCAGTCAACAAAGGGGCGTCGGCAGTCTCTTCGGCCACTGTCCCAATAGCCCGAACATTTCGACCCAATGCTGCTCAGCAAGCAACTCGAGCTTTGATGCATATGCTTCAATTTGCCGTAGCATACTTTGTGATGCTTTTAGCCATGTATTATAACGGATACATTATCATATGCATCATCATTGGTGCGTTCTTGGGCTCTTTTTTGTTTTCATGGGAAACAATGGCAATGGAGTAAGTCTCTCCTCAATTTTACTAAATTGAGACTTACATTTGATTGCCGCAGCGCACGCGAACAAGCAGAAGCGACTGTGTGTTGTGGCTGATGAATACAAGGCCATATCGAGTAGTGCTAGCCCAGAAGGACAGTAAGAGGTCTTGTTTAATGGTCTTTTGCAGTGTTGAGTCCCAGTTACCGCAGAAATGCCGGCTTATCGTAGACACTCTGTAACTAATGAAAATGCGCAACCCCGTGGTGTTCATCCAAAGTAGATATTCTTGAGATTAAAATTTTTGTGAATAGAGTCAGCGCCAACGTAGCCTTATGGTGGGATGATAAAAAAATCCCGAATGATACCAGAAATTCACCCCACTCGAAGCCCGAGACCGCAGGCGGTAAACTTACTTAAAGAGTACTAGACGTTGTGAGTGTTTGATTTGGCTGAGTGCCGACTGAGCCGTCTCGCCATGCAGGTCAATCTTGCTCAAACATGCTCGCACGTTACCAGGGTGGTGGGATTGCCACACGGTCCCCTTTGGCGAGCCGTGATTTCTACCCACGCAGGCTTGCTCTTACCTGATAATTGTTCACATCTACCTCTCTGACTTGTTTTTGGAGCGCCATAGTGTAGGGACACGCCACAAAGCATCGGAATTGAGCCTAGACCTTCGAAGAATCCCAAGGCCATGGTCTACCCATCTTGCTCAAACCAACTCTAATTGAGACGCATCTCCTCCGGATAAAACGAACACTTCTATGTGTGTTAGAAGTGGGACTTCATTTTTAACTTCACTCTTTGACAGTCCAGTACAACCGGCAGATATCAAGATGTTAAAGCTGCCAGTTCGGGCTTGCTTGCTTGCCTTTTCGATTCTTGCGAATTTTTCTGCTGCTCATCTCGTGAGCTACCATTTCCCGGGCTACGGCTTCAGTTGGTACGACCCTCTCTGTGGGTTTGCTTGTACCAACGCCATCTCAAGCGCGCCATTGCCATGTTCATCTTCAACTGGCAGCAACTCTCCTCAATGCCTTGCAAGCAGTGCACCATTCCTAACCAGCTTAGCGTACTGTATGAATTCGAGATGCGACCCAGCAAACGTGCCAATCTGGAAGAGGGAGAAGTTCTGGGCAAACGACATGACGGGTGGCGATGCGACCGTTGTGCCTATACTTGATTATCAAGCAGCCTTGCAATCAGTGACAAAGGCACCGATCGTTGAATTCAACTCCAGCTCAAAAAGCATATTGAATGAGACAGTACTTGTTCCACGGGCCAGTTATACAAAACAGATCCAATTTATGGCTAAATTTGATCATCTGGAGCACCTTCAAGCTACCTACATGTATGTGATAGCTGTCTCGCCCTTCAAACTTGACCTCTGAACAAATACTAAACGTTTCTAGTTTCGTGCTTCTTGGGGTTGCGCTAGGAACTCCAATTCTTCTGACTCTTTTAAGTCACTCTCCTCTCAAGAAATGCATTGAGCAACTCAAGCCGTATCTGGTCTATCCCTCGATGATTAGGACGTACTACGTTCAACCTCTCCCATGGCTCTTAGGCAACGCGCCAACCGTAGGGCAAACTCTATACCTGACGGTGTTTTTCATTCTCAATGTCATTCTTAGCTCCGTCAATTACACTTCATCGCAGCCTATGCCATGGGGGTTTGATCGCAGAGAAGAAATTCTCGCATGTATTGGGTACCGGACTGGCCACATTAGTTATGGCTTACTTCCCTTGCTCATTCTCTTTTCGGGACGCAACAACTTCCTTTTATGGATTACAAACTGGCCATTCTCAACCTACCTTGTTTTGCACCGTTGGATTTCTCGAATCTTCGCAGTCCAAGCAATTGTTCATAGCATCACCTTGCTCCTCACATATCAAGGGACGGGAAGCTATGCCACCGAGTCTAAGGCCCCATATTGGCTCTGGGGAATCGTTGCTACCGTTCTCACCTGTGCCATGCTCGTTTTAAGCCATCTCTATTTCCGACGTCTATCTTACGAATTCTTCCTCGGATTGCATATAATCTTAGCAATACTAGTCATTATAGGTTGCTGGTACCATGTTGTTCTCATGTGGGGACACAACTTCTATCTGAATTGGGTTTACGCTGCCATGGCCGTCTGGCTTTTCGATCGACTAGCCCGTCTACTCCGGATGTTCAAGAATGGGGTTCTACGATCCGTTGTAACAGAGCTAGGCACAGAGTTTGTGCGCATCGATATCCCAGGAGTACGATGGGCAAGTAAGCCTGGCCATGTGGCGTATGCGTATTTCCCTACTCTTCATCCGCTACGACCTTGGGAGAACCACCCATTCTCGATCAACTCAACAGCGCTATTTCGCAGACATACCAAACATACCTTAAAACCTGACTCTTGTTCGTCAACAAGCCCTTCATTAGAGGATCACCACGTAGCTTTAGACAGCAAAGGTCTCGAAGCAAGTGGATCTGCAGTTATAAATGCGCCTTCAGCACCCGTCATCATTGGCACATCCGGGGTTACATTGATATTAAAAAAGAAGCAAGGTTTGACAAAACTACTGGAGGAGGATAATGATTTACTCACGCTCCTTGACGGTCCTTACCCTCAGAGCTCGAGCTTGAGTATCCTCGAATGTGATAGGCTCTTGCTAGTTGGTGGCGGTATTGGGATTACTGGGCTCATGGCATGGGCTTTCGCACATCCAAACGTGAAGCTAGCATGGAGCGTCAAGCAAACAGCGGAGTCTCTTGTCAGAGAGATGGATGGCGTAGTCAGTAACGTGGAGGATAAGGAAATTGTTCTTGGAGGCCGATTGGATTTGGAAGGAATGTTGAAGCATGAAGCGGACGCTGGATATGAGAGAGTTGGTGTTGTCGTTTGTGGTCCTGATGCGATGTGCGATAGGGTGAGGGCCTTAGTAGCTGGGCTCGGCAGAGGAAGGAAGACAGTGTTTGAACTGGAGGTAGATGCTTTCGGTTGGTAAGGAGAATCGAGCAATGAACAGGCCCCATCAATCCATCTTGGTTATGTATGATCGGAAAGATTGCGAGCAATTATTACGACGAGTTAGTTATAACAAGATGAGAAAGTTAAACCCAAAATTTCTTAGCTGATCTTTCTCCAAGTATGTTTCCTCAGCGAGCTTGATTTCTCTCTCTAAATACTCGGTGCTGATTTTGGCGCATCACTCTTTTCAATAGGATCTGCGTGGTATAAATATACCCCTGATAGAACTAGTGGTATTTTCTCGTGGTAAATGTGACGCTAATAGACCGTGGCTCGGGAACTAATCCTCATTCCGATTCTCTCCCTCGGCTATGTGTATCGCCGCTCCCCTTTCTCTTCGCCGGTTTTCTCTAAACTTAAACCCACCTGGAAGCATTCAATATGACCGAATATATGAGAGCAGTAGATAAGTACTAACTGTTTCTGTATCCCGATTTTACTCATCGGTCTAGTACACATCCGAGGGAGCACCGGCGACGCGTCTTGCCTGTTTATAAACCCCGAAACCATTAAAACCGTTCCCGCACCACACCAATGTCTTGTTCAAGTCCGCGCATTTGGTCTCAATAGAGGTGACACTGTCCAAAGAGAGGGATACTACCCACCACCTGCTGGAGCTTCCAGAATACTGGGCTTGGAACTGAGCGGTGTGATTGTGTCTATCGAGGATGAAAGATGGCATGTAGGCGACGAGGTCTGCGCCTTGGTCTATGGAGGCGCGTATGCTGAGTTCGTGGCTGTGGATAAGAAAATGTTAATCAAGAGACCTCCAAACATAAGTTGGGAGAGTTGTGCGGGCATGTGCGAGGTAATGTTGTATCAATAATAGAGCTTTCGCATCTGACAATCTTAGTCTTGGTTCATAGCACTTCAAGCTTTTTATCTTGTGGGCGAGTACCATCAAAATACTACCAAATCCATCCTTTGGCATGCAGGAGCATCGATGGTATCCATTTGTGGAATTCAGATTTCAAGATCGGCATCCGGATCACCCAAAGTCTTTGCAACGGCTCGTCGAAACACCAAGGTGGACTTCTGTATCAACAAACTTGGTTGCGATGGGGCCGTCAACACAACAAATGACAAATGGGTCTCTGTTCTATCACAATCAGTCGACGCCGCAGGAATTGATCTGATAATTGAATTTATTGGAGGCCCTTATTTTGCATCGAAACTGGAGCTTGCGGCTCCTGGTGGCAAGATTGTTGGTCTCGGGTTGATGGGCGGTGGGATGACTTCCGATACTGTGGACATATCCCCGTTCTTGAGGAAGAGGGTGAGATTTGAGGGAAGTACGCTGCGAAGTAGGGATACGGCTTACCAAATAAAGGTAAAGGAGCTATTTGAGACGATAGTCTTGCCGAAACTTGTGGATGGGAGTTTTGAAGACATTGTCACGAGAATTTTCAAATGGGAGGATATTAAAGAGGCCCATAAGCTTATGGAGAGCAACAACACCATAGGGAAGATTGTTTGTACTATATGATCGGACGATAATTGAAAGTGAAAAACACGTCACGGAAAGCAAATATAGCTGATATGCTGTTCACCGCACAAAGTCAGCCATTTAGATTAGATAAAACGTGAATATACGATCCGCGGCTCGATCGAAGTGGGATTTGAGACCATGACCTTCAGTGGCTAGCTTAGACTGCGCAATGGGGCCCCATGGGGAGAAAACGAGGTCTGCCTCCCCACCCCGCCTTGGGGATAGGGGTAGGGTAGGGAATGAGGCAATAGGGCGCCCCATTGCAGGGCCCCAACCATAAGAGCCCATGGGGGGCCAAGAAGGTAAAAATAACTACAAATAATTATACGTGTTTTTAATATATTATTTCACGCGTTTTTTGTATATATATATATATATATCTGATAAATAACTTAGACGCATCGTAGAAGTTTAATTGCGTCTTATATTTGAATCCCAATCAGGCAATAATATAATTATTCACAGTTTCTGCCTGTCCTCCTAGGTCGTAAATCCTAGGTCCTCCCCTCTACAATCTTCCCTCGATCTTGAAAGCGAGAAAAGACGTTGGTTACGGAAGAAGTAATAATTCCCGGTACTTTTGAAATAATTCGTCCATTAATCTGTAAGATACTGATTATTATCTCGGTCACACCAACCTGTACGACCCAAGTCTTGCTCTGATAAGCGGCCTAATCGGGTTGCTTTGCGGGAAATAAGTAATTTATGCGTTATGGCTCGGATCTGAAGGGGGTGGATCACGTGCGCTAGTCCCTTTGGGCTTTATCCCTTACGGGCGCTCATGGGGCCCCAAGTATATCTTGGATTCCCCATCCCCCATTTGAAATCGAGACTCCCCACCCTATCTAGAGGCATGGGGTGGGGTGGGGGGGCAGGGTCCCATTGCGCAGCCTAGGCTAGCTGACAGCTGCTCCCAAGAGAGCACGAATTACTCTTGCCTTCTCTCCACTGTTATTCGTATCAGTCTCCCTGCTTTGGAAAGTATGATTTTTGTCCAAGTTCCAACAACGCTTCGACCGCGTTCTCAACATCGCAAACAGCGTAGCGCTACGCCAAAACATCCGCCCTCTATTTCATTCTCGCTTAAGAAATTATGCGAACAGTCGATCTTAATCCGATCAAGCGCTGCCCAACTGCCTTGCTATCAATACTTCTTTTAAATTTGTGCGGTGCAATGAGATTAAGCGCCATAGGAAGGAAATGATACTCTCACCTGGTGAACAAACATAGACCCAACGTTTCTTGTTTTGCGATCCACGAGGGATTTGCCAGGAAGACTCAATAAATCAGTGAATGGTATTATCAGCTCGTGAATGTATTCGCAGTGGGTAAGGAATTCAATGCTCATGCCTGTGATGCGTTGGAGAAGGTCACTTTCACGCCGAAGTGGTCCTGTTCACCACGACTTTGCTGATTGAATCCATGAATCGTGGCGACTTTTGCCCTCACAACCTCTGTGAAGTTTTCCGCTTACTATGATGATACTATTCTATCATTTGGAGTTTGTTGTAGCAAATTTCGAGTGTTTTTGTTTTGTGTGGCATAAATACTTTCAGAAATGAGGGGACTCTCGGTTTCCAAAAGGTGATGTATTTGGACCGAAGCCAAGATCCACGAGTGGCTGAAGTCCCACTCGATAACCTCAAATACAGGCCCCAGACATAATCCATGATGGGCACCAAAGGTTACCTCGAGGTTTTGAAGTGTGAGGAAGTTGTGTATCCCCTGTCTCGTAATCGGCGAGATGCGTCAGCTTTTAGTACTAGTTTAATCCACGTTGAACTGTCTATCAGTCCAACGATAAAGCCATTGAGCGTCGCCACCAGTGTAGCTCACTGCATGAAAATACAACATCAACTTGTTTTATTCATTCTTTCGTCTAATTCGAGTATTCTGGGAGTTCGAGACTTGGCCTAGTGCCATTGAACAAGCGGCCCTTGTCATGCTCCAAGTCTTACGCTCTCGCCACAACGAATAGGTTGTAAATCAGCCTTTGGACTATACGAAAATATTTGTACTGAGTCCTAGCCTGTCCAAAACGTGGAGCATTCACGTTCTTGGAGGTGTAGATCTCCGCGAATAAGGTCTCAGGAGCTGGTGGAGGCGCTCGGAAGACTTGCTGGGTAGCGAACCAATCTGTATCTCCTTAGTCAGTTGTCTAACACTTTGCAGCCTCTGGAATTTAATGCCGAAAGAAGCCATATACTGCCGAGGAATGCTGTCTGGACCACTGCCAAGCAATGGAATTCTTCCCTGAAATACATCGCCAGTGAAATATTTCATTCCTCATCCGCCTGCAAACACAAATCTGCCCATTTCATTGAATTCTCGTCTTTCACTTTCTCAACTAGAGGAACGATCACAATTTTGTCTGATCTATGCTTACGGTTGCAGCGAGCACATTATGCCTTTACAAGGGGTACAAATGCGGCTTTACAATCCACTCCTACGGTATGGTCAATCATCGCACCTAGAGCTCCTCATCAGAAGCCTACTAACTTCAGTCGAAGGATACTCTGATGCTGCGCTGATCGCAGCAGTAAATACCTCCTCGCCTTATGTTCCAATTCTGAACATGAGGCAGCTTCTTCAAGTCCTGTACACGTGTATTGACACCATGGGTGACATTGCCGCCAAATCTTTCTGTATCGCGGGGTGTATCGATATGGGGGATATTAAGAACAACGATCAGTGCGCTATGTAACGGCTGAGGGGCTTGATCTATATCTTCACACGCTAGAAGCGTTGATGCTTAATGCAACCCCTTGTTCGAAATTGGGTAGCGGTCAAGCTGGTTAAGATGGGGATAGAGCAAAGAAACGAATATTATTCAGTTCGTCAGACTCGTATGGAGCCACAAGAAAACATAATAGGAGGATTGTGGTATTGGATTAGGGTATTGGGTTGGGGCATTGCTTTTCATATATGATTGTTATTATTAGATTAATCCCAATGCTATTCCACGAATAGAATCCGTTGCCCACACACCTCTTAGCGGGCACAATACTATGCAGAGGTCAAACTGGCATTCAGTTGTCATGGGTGCTCCGTATGGCCTTTTCTAGATTCCATGAAATCATGGCAAGTCATATTATTCCCCATCGGCCGGAAGTTTGAATCAATCAGAGATATAGTCTGAGGTGTCCGTAAAGATATTTCACTCAATCTTTCAAATCATGTAATGCTAAGACCCGAGACTACAAGCTTCTACTGGGATCTTACTCAGAATTTTAATTAATTAGTGAATTGTACATCTTTAGAACTGTCAGACGTGCGGATTTTGGGAAAGACAGCATCCTTCAGAACACATTCGCTCGTGTACGATTATCTTGTGAAAAGGCTTCGCGGAAGGCAATTTGTTCAATAAGACTTTTGCTTACAAATTAACAGTCACGCTTTTATCTACGAGCATTGTCGAGGACTCAGCTAATCAGATACTTGTTCTCATATCCCCCCACAGGAGCGTCAATTGCCAACCTTTCTCAAGGCACTAAAATAAAAATTTACCACTGCTTCAATTACGTCGCTACATAGCTCGCTCAACTATCATACAAAAGGTCGATCTCTGATTGGTACAGTGCAAATGCTGAGTTACGCAGAACCGAAACCTTGGGTGTTTGTGGCAACGGCTTTGCAGGATCCGTGAAAATCACACGCTTTCGACAGATTTTGACCTCGTCAGCGCACCGTTCATTGGCCTTTTCAACGTATGGCCAGACGGCCGCGAGTTTACTCCCTTTCTCGGCATTTAACAGCGAAGAATTATTTCCTAGTTCAATGATGGCAAAGGGCCAAATCTTCCCTTCTCCACCCACTATAGCCGTCCGAATATCCGAAAACTCTTGGATGGTTGATTCTATAGGCGTCACATAAAGACTCTCGCCATGTGTCAAGTTCACAAGATCATCTGTACAACCACCTGGACGCCATAGATCCGATCGGACAGGATGTCTAGTCCAGAGATCCTTTGTATGGAACTCCTCTAGATCAGGGAACAAATGGAAGATCTGCTGCCAACGAGCTAGCTTAGCTTGGCGCTTGAACACAAGCTCGTACAAAGTGTCGGTCCTTTGCTGCATTTCAATTCCCATCGAGTCGCGGAAGCGATAATACTCCCAGTCGTCTTCGTTGCGAATTTTCACGAAATAAGCACCGCCCTCTGTTGTCCCCATTCCAGGCTGAAGTTTCACATGGCTAACAAGCTTTTCGGCCACGGCCTTTGGGAGTGGTGCTCCGACGAAGTAAATGTATCCCAATCCGTGAAGAGTTGCCACCCCGGATGGTTCACGAAGGACTTCCGCGATCTGAGACGGGACCAAGACTGCGCCCTGGGCCTTGCTTTGAAGCAGTATTTGGATGATTTGATTGGCCGAACGTTTGAGGGTGGTGGAACTACCAGGACCATGTTCAAATAAGTCGTCCACTGTAATGCGGCGGTCATCCCAACAAACTATACAATCATGAGCAATGCTTTATTTGACCCTTCAAAACCAACTTACGTGCAACGTGGGCATTGAAACATAGAATCGCTTATTGCGGAACTGATCATTCATGATTTCTTGATGAGTATCAGGCATCAACTCTGCTGCATCAAACGTCGACATCATCCGGTTGGTGTAAACGACAGGTTTGGGAAGTCCTGCAACCAAATGTTAGAAGCCAGGGTGGCCCAAGCAAAGATTCATCACACCTGTGGTGCCAGAAGTATGGAAGATGATCCATGGGTCAGAATAGGCTTCCTCCCAGGTCTTCGTGTAGGCATAGACTGGTGCTTTGTCCCCAAAAAGCCATTCTGATAGCCCGGGCACCTGCAAAGTAGATACCGCTACGTTCCCTTCTATGATCGTGTGAACCAATGAGCTTAGCTCCTTCGCGTGCAAATATAGACTTGCTTTGGTCGAGCTCAGCAAGTGATTTTGCGCCTCAATCGTTGCAAACGGGGAGCATAACAAAAGCCACCTCGGTCAGCGTAATCGATTTCTCTCTTTAAACTGGTGGGCAGTGACCTTCCTCCCGAGTTTCAATGCTGCTACAGCGATGACTGGGTATCTGAGATCCTTGGGTCCTGCGTACGCGAAGGTTTCAAGATTCTCTTTGCCCTTGAGTCGCTCTTCAAGCCACCATGAGGCACGATTGATGGCGTTGGCAAATTGGCTGTAGGAAATATCCTTGTATCCCTTTGAAAGATCGTCGTTGTCGGCGGGGATCGAAGCCCACACCCGGGTTGGATTAGTGGCAGCGTAGTCGTCGATTAATCTACCAATGAGTCGCTCTCCAAAGTTTGTACCGCCTGTCATTTTTGCAGTGCGAGCACCAAACGCAGGACAAAAAATAGGACAGGTAACCCAGCAGAAGAATTCAGTTGTGATCCGACGACGGGTAGGCGTGAAAAGGAGCGAACGCTGGCGGATTTGGCGCGGTCCAATTCGAGAGTGGGGGAAAACAGACTGGATTGATGGTTTGACAGTGTGCCTGGCCTGAGATTTAGCGATCAGGTCCCTGTACGGCCTAGTTACTCACCATCGAGGCACCTGCGGTCTCCAAGTTTCCACCAACTTCAGCGACTAAACTGTCAGTTTGCCGAACCCCGATGCACGTCACTGTACCCACAACGAACCAGAACCACAGAAATAGCAATCGCAGATCATTTTTGCCCCATAAACTAGCACGCCTCCGGTACAAATGTCCTGTATTTGTATTCGGCACATGCAAGACTGGCAAGACTTGCGATGGGGATCATGGGGTTATTATCAGCAAAGGGTACACCCGAGGGCTAAAAAAAGCAAATACTAGAGACGAGCGGGGAGCTGTATTTCAAGAGGAGTGGAGAGGAAAACACAGCAAAGCTCCAAGTATGGATTTGGAACTTCGAACATCTCTATCAGACACCTTCCTTCCGATACCTATGCCTTCCAGCGGAGGTCCAAATCCCTACTTTTGGCTTAGCTGATACATCTTAACAATACCCCACCGATCGACAGATCCAGAACACTTACACCTGCTGCCGCGCCCGAAATGACACTTCGATTCAAACTTTTGAAGGCGTGACCGGTCTTTACTAGAAGTCTACTAGTTCGCTGAACTTGGTGATGAGCACCGACCAAAGCATATCATTTAAACCCGAGAAGGTGTTTTAAATTTGAACAGCCTGCAGGAATTAAAACCATCCATTCTTCGGTGCCTTCGTGGTCAGGGTTATTGCGGGGTTTCAATGGTCCCCTTGGGGAGGAGCCATAAACTCAGAGCCACTTATTCCGTCCGCCGTAAGCCTGTTCCTATTTTAGGCTCATCAGATAGGTCGGAACCTTGCCGTCAAATTGACCGTACGCGAGCCGCAAGTTGCGAGTCCCGAGCTGCTGTGCCTCTTGAGTCCCGCATACGGCTGGTCAATTCCGAGAACGTTAGTGCTTTAGTAGTGTTATACATCCCCCATAAGAGAGCCATTCGCAAGCGCATGCTACCACAGTATACTTTGACTGCTACCTCGAGCTTCTGCCCCTCAAGATCAACATGCCATTCACCTTTGGGCTTCTTCCTTTGGCTGCGACCTATGCTAGCGGCCTCTTTTTGTTCATTTTTACTTGGTGTCTCGGTGTAATTTTCTATCGGCTGTATCTTCATCCACTTGCTCGTTATCCTGGCCCGATTTGGGGAAGATATCAGGCTTCCGTGTTGTTTACCATGCTTTCGTTGGAGACTTGCATTTGGACATGCTGGCATGCCACCAAAAATACGGTATGTTGTACTAGCCCCACGAAAGTTTACGCAGTTCTGCATTGCGCGTCTTGAGAAACGATTCAAATGTTGATTCACTTCTTTGCAACAGGAGACTATGTCCGGTACGGACCAAGCAAACTGATAATTTCCAGAGACCATGCTATTAAAGGTGAGAAGGACAAAGGAAAGCCAAGAAATGAGCAATACTTACTTCTGCATAGACATCTATTCTCGCAGAAATCGAAAGCGTACCGAGCTTTCGAAATGACCCCTACAGCGCATGACTTACAAAGCACGGTTGACAAAACAGCTCATTCGCGGAAGCGGAGAGTCATGAGTCAAGCTTTCTCCGATACAGCTCTGAAATTTCTTGAGGAACACATCCATCGGCATGTGGACATATTTGTCAAATGTCTAGCAGATCGGGACTCGTCGCGCACAAATAATGGGAAGGACCTGTGGACGCACCCGAAAAATGTTGCCCAGTGGTGCAATTTTCTCTCCTTCGACTTGATGGCGGAATTGGTCTTCGGAAAATCGTTTCAGATACTAGAGCAGTTCGATAACCGGTATATCATTGATCTCATACAATATACTGCTTTCAGAGTCGGTGTATGTCTGCAGATGCCTGAGCTAGCTCAATGGAATGTGGACAAGGTCGTCGCTCCCAATGTCAGAAGCCTCCGCGATCAATGCGTTGCATTGAGTAAAAAAATGGCAGTGGACCGGGTGAATATGGACACTACTCGTCAAGACCTTTTCTCTCACATACTAGCTGCGAGAGATCCCGAAACAGGAAAGGGTTTCTCCCTGGACGAGCTCTGGGGTGAATCCACTCTCTTAACAGTCGCTGGTTCAGATGCAATCTCAACAGGTATGGCGGGGTGTTTTTTCTACCTCAGTCACCATGAACATGCGTACGAGAAAGCGCGTAATGAAGTGAGGTCAGCGTTTACTTCCGCTCGAGATATCAAGTCGGGGCATACGTTGAACTCATGCGTCTTCCTACGAGCATGCATAGAAGAGTCCCTGAGAATGTCACCACCAGTTGGTGGTGCGCTATGGCGTGAGGTTGAGAATGGCGGACTATACATTGGGAAGAGTTGGTCCCAAAAGGCTGCGATGTTGGCGTCGGTATCTACGCTATCCAACACGACGAAAGATACTTCCCAGCACCATTCACTTATTCCCCAGAGCGGTGGATTGTCAGCGCAGAAAATCCTCTCGACGCAGTTGCTAAGGCAAAGGGCGCATTCACATCCTTTTCCATTGGACCGGTGGGCTGCTTGGGCGAGAATCTTGCTTACATGGAGCTTATAGTCACAATGGTGAGAGTTCTCTGGGATCTAGATTTTCGGCTTGCCTTTGGAAACTCTTCATCAGAGTCTGTAGAGTCTCCAAGGAATTTTCTAAATCGTTATCCGGAGCATTCGAAGGACGAATACCACTTCCGCGATCGATTTACGAGCTGGAAAGACGGGCCGATGTTGGAGTTTCGAGCACGCGATGTGTTTTAGGCCCAAATTTCAATATGAGATCTTTCTATCACGATGACGTTTGTTTGACTACTCTGTTGCCAATACAATGGTGAAATGCAAAATACTTCAAGGCACGTATCAGACTTTTCATTTACCTTACAAGGCAGATTTAGACTGAGGAGACCACCCCACCAAAAGCGGGGCATGTGAATCGAACGATGTGAAGTACACAGGCTAGATTAAACCCTGATTGGTGGCTTAGCATTACAAGTTTCTTCAGGGTTTCGGACTTCTAGTATCTGAGTTGTAGTCCCAATAAATTACTCCACACTCACGCCGTCGGCAGCCCGCTATTGGCAGCGTCGGTGTGGAAATTCTAAATTCTGGTGCGCGCACCAATTGGCCATCTCTATTAATAGCTGCGGGGTATTCTATACCGCTGAAAAGCATCGAAATTTCCCTTCTTCGAATTACATTACACGCCTCGGACAGTCCACACACTGTCTGGCGAATCACGGAGTTTCAAATAGTTTTAGATTCGGTATTTCACAAACCAGTTCGAATTCAACCGAAGTCTTAAATCTTTAGTACCTTAATGACCTTTCGGCGGGGCGGAGTATACGGCAGATTAATATGGCGTCGATTATTACCCTGTAAAATCTCGTAACCTCTCTTATTGCGCCTCCAGTGTGCCCTTAAGCTAAGAGCTAAGTATTGCTCTAAGTAGTGTAAATCTCATGAATGGCTGGCTGCTACAAGGGAGCCCGGTGGTGCTTGGCGCCTGAGGGTCCTTGATCTTGACACAAAGGGCAGGCTAATGCGACAGCTTTCGCTCTCCCAAGCTCACAGGCTATGCCATATTGAGTATTAGGGAGTAAGTCTAAAGCTTCATTTCGATCGGCGTATCCGGTTAATAAGAATAATCCTCTATAGAAGCACCGAGGAACACAAGCTGGTATAGAAATGCTACAGATGCAAGAAAGGTGTTACTATTGTCGAATGGCCCACTGGCAACCGTGATACAGATGATTCCTTCTCGGCATCTGTTGGCTTACTTGTATTGAGGATGGCTTCTTTTCACCTGGAAGCTGAGGAACTCTCTCTTATATGTTCAACGACACCCACCGAAGTGTAGACTCTAATCGCCAATTCAATTCGGATCGAAAATCAACATCATGCCTTTTGGTGGCGAAAGATCGGTCTACCACTTGCCACTCTGTTGGAGAAAGCAAATTACACTTCAGAAGCCCAAGAAGAGAATCTTCGCCAGTTTCACCTCGCTATTGTTCCGGAACTAGGGCCTCGACCCGATATTCGAGGAAGCCCGAGATATTGGAAGAGCTTCATGACGGATCACTTTTGTTCAGTGGAACTAAGCTGGGAATGGAATCTTCAAGGCGGGAACCCGATAATCAGATACTCGTTTGAGCCTATAAGCCGTAATGCAGGTTCTCCAACTGATCCTGTCAATGCCTACGCAGCTTTGCGCTTTGTACGCCAAAATCACTCCACTATTCCGGGCTGCGACTTACGGTGGTTTGACCACTTGTCTACGAGGCTGGTGAGGTTTTCGAATCCGACGAGCAACACCCGCGCATAATTGAACTCGGAGTCACACCAATCACAAATATTTCTCGCCCTCGACCTGAGTGAAGATGGCGTTATGCTAAAAGCTTACTTTATACCTACCTTTGAGGCCTTACAATCTAAGCGCCCGGTTTTGTCTGTCATGTACAGCGCCATTGAAAGTCTTCCCAATCAATCTTCATGGCAATCCCCCTCATACCAGCGGCTGCAATGGATTCTTGAGAATAGGCTTGAGGGTCAGGAACTTCAACCAGAAATTGTGGCTATTGACTGCGTTGCACCAGAAAAGTCACGTATAGAGATCTACATGCGCAGTCCGCCACTTCATTTGAGAAAGTCCGCAGCATTCTATTGCTCGGCAGTAAGCCTGGCCAAGGCGCTTCTGGTCGTGCAGTTCACGAACTCCAGAAACTTTGGAACATTATTTTTGGGTTACAAGGAGATTCTTTCTCTGGAAAAGAGCTCAAGTCTGTCGGCCACCGAAATTTTAGTATTTTATATTACTTCGAACGTAGTTCAGGGAAACCAATACCTGGAGTAAAAGTATATTTGCCGGTGAGACATTATGTGGGCAGCGATCTAGAGACAGCACAACGACTACAAGAGTATCTCGAAACTCTCGGGAAAGCTGATCTCGCTGCCAAATACATAGAAGCCTTGAAGAAATATAGCGTGAGTTCACGTGCTGCTGAAATTGATTATTTACTAATGGTCTTAGATCGGAGTCAGACCTCCGGAGTCGACGTGGCTTACAGACGTACTTGGCTTGCTCTATGGTTGGTGACGGTCTGAGAATTACATCCTACTTGGCCCCTTTTGTTTTCTCTACCGAAAATGAACACGATCACAACCGTTTTGAATCAGTAATCGTCAAAGATACCCCGGATCTGCCGCTCACGCTGAAGTCAACACCTCCAGACGGAGGTTTCATCACTTGGTTACAATGCATCGCTGCATTCTGTATATCCTTTAATACTTGGGGCCTCCTGACCTCTTTCGGTAAGGTTACGTTAGCCCAAGAAAAATTTGTAGCTAATAGAAGAGGCGCATTTCAATTATACTACGAAACTGATTTACTTAAAACGTCTACTTCGTCTCAAATATCTTGGATCGGAACGGTCCAATCGTCCTTCATATTTTTCGGGGCACTATACGCGGGTCCTTTGTACGATGCCGGATACCTTCGCTATTTGAGTAATATTGGTAGTTTCCTGATTGTAATTGGTATGTTGATGACTAGCTTCTGTAAGGAGTACTAGCAAGTCCTCTTATCGCAAGGCTCTCTGACGGGCATTGGATTGGGCTGCCTCTTTATTCCAGTTGTTACCCTCCTGGCTACTTATTTCCAGAAGCGCAGAGGAATCGCAATGGGTCTTGCTAGTGTCGGAAGTGCAATTAGTGAGTCTTTCCGTGCCGCGGACACAAATACATTTCTGAACAATCTAGGTGGTATCATATATCCCATAACATTTCATAAGCTTATCCCGCTAGTGGGGTTTGGCTGGGCCACTCGAACCATCACTCTCATTATGGTTATCTTTTCAGCCATTCTGGCCCTTGGATTGAAAATGCGGACCCAGCCAGCCATCGTGCGGCGGCTGTTCGATGCTCAGCCTTGGACAGAGCCGTCTTACGTATTTTTCGCTCTGGCAGTATTTCTTGGTTATAGGGGCTTTATGTGCCGTATTTCTACCTCCAGCTGTACTGTTTAGATAAGGAAATTGTGACTGGAGAGCTCAACTTCTATCTTCTCCCTATTATGAATGCAGCGGGAGTCGTTGGTCGATTGGTAAGTTCTGAAGCTGGGTTTGAAATCACCCACTAACCGAAATCAAGGGATTTGGCAAGCTTGCAGATGTCGTTGGCCCCATCAAAGCACTTATCACCGCAGCCGGGGCTTGCGGAATCCTCTTCGCGGCATGGATGGGCCCAGGACGGAACCGGGCGTCATAGTCATTGCAGCATTATACAGATTCTTCTTTTCTGGTTTGGTTATCTTACCCGCCACTGCGGTAGCTGTGGCACTCTGCCCAGACCTACGGCAGTACCCAGTTTGCGTGACGATACAAATGACTCCTGCAGGGCTGGGGCTACTGATCTGGAATCCTATTGCAGGTGCCCTCCTGCGCCGGGGATGGTTGTCACTTCAAGCCTTTTCTCTTGCTGCGGTTTTGGCATGCATGATATGCCTCTTCGTGGTACATAAGCTCAAAGCTAGATAGAGCATCAGTAAAAAATGTTAATAATGCAATAGATGGGGAGAGTTGCTCCAAAAGTACCCAACTATTGGCAAAATTATCTGCAGAAGCGTGTCGTAAATGTGGACAATGTCCGAATACACATCTGTCAGCCCGTTGCACGGGATTATGCTTGTAAACCAGAAGGTAATACCTCCCTTTAAAGGACTCTGGGACAAGGATTTGACACAAATTTTGATGGCATCAAAAATCACCTGGTCTACCAACGGCATCTGGACTTTAAATCGTCACTTTTGGATCTTCTCCTCAAGCTGCGCTTGTATGGATGTCAAATATTATTTCTCCTTACTCCCCAGCTTGTCCGCCTCAAAACCTACCCTCCAAAAAGCCATTGTAGTAATTTCCTGGGGTTTACAATCATTACAGACGCCATATCAAAATCTATGACACTGCCTTTGTATACAGGTGCATCCGTTGAATCGTTGTAACATGCTCGAGTCATCTCACTTAATTCTATAGTGAGACATAAGGCTGCTACCGTAGCAGCCCCGGAGCGACAGGCATATTTTGGCTGTTGATTAGTGCGTGACAAGTTGCGTAGCGCCTCGGTCAGCGTGCATCCACTTCAGGTTCAGGGTGGCTGAGCAAGTTTATAGCACCATGACACTAGAATTTAGGTTCCCCAAATTTAGCGTTCCTCGCCCTCGACTAGCTCTTAGTGGGGTTGGGCCTGTGCATCTAGGCTAAATCGGTTCCACAGGTTCTTTCATTGACACTCTCGAAGATAAAATCTTCCGTCATGGAAATATATCTTATAACGCCTTCCACCAGCTTCTTTTCGCGGCTGTCTGGTCTCTAGCAAATAACCTACACCAATTTACCGGGGGGTTAACTCCCGATTATGGCTTTATTTCACATGTCTCACTCCGAGATCTCCATCCAACAGTTTGAGGCACTTGAATCCATTATCCGTCCCGGCGTCACACCTATAGTGTGCAATGGGCAAGCTCTGACATTGGCAACAGTGGCTGCTGTTGCGAGGTAAGCCTAACGCTGCCTTTAAACAGCTTGTTTGATTGAGCTGACATTGATTAACTAGACTCAGGTTCGATGTCCAACTTGACTCCAAAACACATCAATCGATGCTCGCCGGCTTCGAGGCATTACATACCAAATTGACCAACGGCGATGTGATTTACGGTATTTCTTATCTCCAGATAGTCTAAGATTTTCTAACAGGCACAGGGGTCAATACCCTGTTCGGCAGACCTTCGGACAAAGCAAACAATACAATTACAGGAGACGCTCATCCGCGAGCTCCATTATGGGATCCTGTCAGAATTGGCCAAGAATAGTGGACTAAATAATTCGGATGAAGCCAACAAAAATTTCTCCCCTCTTGATATTTCACCGGAGAGTTCACGAGAACTGGGCTGCATTCCCTATGGGTGGGCACGCACAGCTATTTTAATCAGACTCAACTCACTGACCAAGGGATTCTCTGGTGTGCGACCTGTGACCGCTCAGCGGCTGAATGACCTATTAAAACACGATATCATCCCAGTTATTCCCCTTCGAGGAAGCATCTCCGCATCAGGGGATCTGAGCCCACTATCGTACATTGCAGGTGCACTCCAAGGCAAGCGTACAGTCCGGATTTTCTCGAAGTCAGAACCGAGACTAACAGCGGATCGTACTTTCGCACATACTAAGCTTGAGCCGACAAGTTTAAAGCCAAAAGAAAGACTAGCTATCATCAATGGGACTGCAATATCCTGTGCAGTAGCCGCACTTGCACTGTACGATGCCCATGGTTTGGCTATCTTGTCCCAGGCTGTCACAGCTATGAGTGTCGAAGCATTGAGAGGGACGGCAGAAAGCTTCGACCCCATATTAGCAGAATGTCGACCCCATCCCGGTCAGGTATATATTTTACTCTCGTTGAAGGAGAAAACATTAACCAAAGTAGATTGAAAGTTCTCGTAACATCCTCCATTTTCTTTCTGGGACAAAATTGACCCAGGGGAATGACAGCGCTGGATCTTCTCTTCGACAAGATCGTTACTCTATCCGTACCGCACCCCAGTGGATTGGCCTTGTCCTGGAAGATCTGATTCTCGCTCACCAGCAGATTACAATCGAGTGTAACTCTGCAACCGACAACCCTCTTGTTTCTTCGAGCGGCGAATTCTTACGTGGAGGAAATTTTCAGGCCAAGGCTGTTACCTCGGCGATGGAGAAAACAAGGCGGGGTTTGCACTCAGTAGGGAGAATGATCTATGTGCAATGCACTGAAATGATTAACCCCGCAACCAATCGATGACTACCTCCGAATCTCGTTGCAGAAGATCCGAGTGTATCATTCATCTTCAAAGGCACAGATATCAACATTGCGTCTCTTCTTTCTGAACTTGGCTTCCTTGCAACTCCTGTGGATCATGTACAGAGCGCAGAAATGTCAAACCAATCTCTGAACTCACTGGCACTGATCTCGGCACGGTTCACACATACAGCTCTAGAAGTACTTTCCCAGCTACTTGCAGCTTCTCTGGTAGCTTTATGTCAAGCATTGGACCTTCGAGCTCTTCAACTCAGTTTTCTGGCTAGTTTTCGCTCAGAATTTGACGAAATTGTCAGATCACGTCTTACATCTTTGGCTGAGAAAGATATATATGCCTTAGAAGAAAGCGGGTGGCACGCTCTGTTGAAGGGCTTTGATGCAACAGCTAGAATAGATGCAAATGAGCGTTTCAACATCATTTCCAAATCTGTTAGAGAAGTTGTACTGGACTTCGAGAGCGGAGCAAAGATTCAAAGTGTGGTGGATCATTTACAGATCTTCACGAGCACATTGGCTGAGTCTCTGCAACTGCGCTGGTCCCTGCATCGCGAAGCCTATCTTACTACCGAAGGTGTGGGAGACGCATCCCCCTTCCTAGGCATCGCTTCAAGGCGTATTTATGAGTTCGTCAGGCGAGACCTGGGTGTGCCTTTACTTCATACCAAGAAGATTAAAACCCAAAAAGCAGAATCATCAGTCGCAGCGTTTGATCGTGAGGACGAAACACCGACGGTTGGTTATTTCACGAGTATTGTATATCGTGCTGTAAGAGATGGAAGGCTGGCAAACCTTTCTATAGAAATTCTGCGCGAAAGTCGGTGCGTCACAAACAGCGTTTCCACTTGATTAAATTGGACACATAATAAAAATAGTTGGACTATATATGAGTTATCTTACAACTATCTAGTTCAATTTCAAATGAGAGCTTGTCCCTGACACGGTAGACAAGCGCTGAATATAGAGAGAAAGTAGGCGATTCCGAGGTTCGCTTGAAAATAAAACAAGTCAACTCTTCATCCTCATTTTCTAGCCACTTCTCGCCATTCATAGTCCGATGGAGATACGCGGGGGCAACAAGACGACTACCCCCAGCTTCTTGCGGCCGAACAATCATTGGAAGACTCATCCCCGAAATTAGCACCACCTAATCTCCAGCCTAGAGCAAGTCTGATCCACTGCCTGTGTAACCATTCTGTGTAGTGAAAAAGTTGAGATTGCAACGGATGTAAGTCCATCTTTCTGGATCAAAAAGAGCGCACGATCAGCTCTCAAACAGCAGCTACAATACTCGGCAAGAGCGCCTGCGTGAAATTCCATAGCCCAGCCGAGTTATGAGATAACAATGCCGCACCTGTATACCACGTGTTCCTCTTCCCCTGCAACGCATACAACTCCTTGTAGAACCCGTTGGCGATTGCATCTGCGTCTACCACAAGCTTGCATGGTGTGTGGCTGCTGAAAGCGGGGAAGCCGGGGTGTGCCTGAGTGTTGTTTGTTAGTCGTCCAACCACGGCAGTAATGTCGGACTGGACTTCTGATTGTGTGAGTTCGGTGGCACTGCCGTACCAGCCGTAGAAGAGGCCATCAATGCGAGTCGGGTTGATCGAGTATACCGCTGGGAGATTGGGAATGTGGTAGAGAGTGTTGGCGCCAGCATTTATATAGCTATAGCCGTTGGGGAATCCAGTGTTGTTGATGAGAGTAGTATAGTAGGCGCTGTAAGACCATTTAGAGAATAAGTCGTATTCGTGGCTGTTGAGGTCGAAAGGATCCATGTTTTTGAGAAGTGGTGGGATGGTGATCAGAATTTGGGAGGCAATGATGAGCTTCGTCCCGGTTGGAGTGTTGACAACTAATTTAACCTTGCCATTGGCAGGTCGCTGAGCTGCAATCACGGTGGAAGATACAAGAGCGTTGTGGCCAAGTTCTACGAGCGCCTTGCGAAAGAGTTCTCCATTGTCCCTCCTGGCAGTCGCGACATTGCCACCAGCAATGCCAACTAAATATGCTTTGTCGAACCATTTGAAAATATTTACGGTGAGTTGATCCAGTACATTCGACACACCGGCACAGAAGGCGTAGACGGAATACGCAACCGACTGTAAGGAGTATTTGATAACGAAATCCCGAAACGGTATAAGCAGATCCTCAGGAACTGGAGATGGTAAAGTCCAACTCCACGCAAGATCAGGATATTTATCAAGCTGAGCAGCGTATAACGAGAAATTGAACCCTTGCGTAAAACCGAGAAGAACTTCTCCGGTCTTGAAATCTGCGTAAACGGTAGTTCCTCCTTCGAATAAGTAGTCAATGATAGGGATGTCAAATCGAGCGAAAAAGTCCCGAACGACAGAGATATTCAAGTACGCCTGAACACCATAGTCTACGGAAATGCCAGTTACGGGGTCGAAGTATGTATCTTCATGGCCTCCTAGAATCGCAGCCTTCTCCACCAGCACAACACTTTTCCCCGCGTCTTTCAGCTTAATGACCCCGTATGTTCCTGTAGCACCACCGCCGATAACAGCTACGTCTCGGCGCAACACATCGTTGTTTTCGTAGTTGTTTGGGTCAAAACTCGATTTATTTTCTGCATCACGATCAATCAAAGCTAGAGATAGCCCAATACTGACGCAGACTATCGCAAGGAGCTTCATGACGGCGATCTTGAAATTCTCGAAAAGAAAGGACAACTGGAGGCTACTCAACAACGTATTGCTAAGCTGCTGGCCGATCTTACCCCATCCTCATATATGTTTTAAATGATTTGGCAACGCGCGCCATTTTTTCGCACTGTGTCTGCCGTGTTGACGAACCAGGCTTAGTATAATGAAGTCTTTGGATCCAGGTACCATTAGAGTCAAGCTTAGGCAGCACCCGAGGATCGGCCTGGTGTGGATGTGGGCGCGCCTGGTCGGAGTTTCTATCGGAATAAATGAAAGGTCTTATCAGACGAATGTCGTGCATATTTGTTGCATAGACCGAACCCGACGTGCCAGGGGTGTTGCAATTGGCGGTGGAACTGATCTTCCGACCTAGCACCTGCATGCATCCCTGGCTCCGCGTAAGAGAGACCTGGAGCAACCTTGAATAGAGATGGGCGCGAAAGATCCTTCGCCCTAGCCTTCTAGTATACATTTCTCGCTGCTGATATGGCGCTTCACCTCATTAAGACCTACATCTTATGATCTAACACTCCCCGTAACGCAACCAGAAGCAATAGTCGAAAGACTACAAGCTTTAGTGTAAGATGCTGCCCTTCTACTGCCAATTTATGGACTCACCAATAAGCTGTCTCGACCCCTGGCACCTGTCAGAACAGTGATTAATGTGTATGCATGAACAAAGTAGCCAATAAGTGCTTCCTAGCAGCGCCTCAAAATTTAGCCTGTAATTTCGCCTGCTGCCAGTTGAGGGTCAGCCTTATCGCCACGGAATTAAAGGAAATAAGAATTAAGACCTCATCACACATAATGTCACAAAGATAAAACACTATGCAGATTCTTTTCTCGCAAGCCAACGAGCACCGAAACCATCAATATGGAAAGCCGTGTGACTGATACCAAAGACTAGCGAAGCGAGCAGGTTGAATCATCAATTTCTTCTATCGACGATACCAGCGCGACTAACATGGCAACCAAAATGTCTGGAGCGAGCAAGTCCGAAACAACTGGCTCAGCAGGAGCCCCTCAACCATCACCGCAGCCCGCAAATCCAGAAGACAGCCGCACATCATTGCAAACTTTCGTTATCGTCTCCGCGCTGTGTTCTGCTCTCTTCCTCGCCGCTCTCGATATAACCATAATCACCACCGCCTTGCCAACGATATCAGAGCACTTCCATTCGAATGCTGGCTATACTTGGATTGGTTCCGCGTATCTCCTTGCCAATGCGGCGACCACTCCATCATGGGGGAAAATATCTGATATCTGGGGCCGAAAGCCGATCCTATTGCTTGCTGCCGCTATTTTCTTCGTTGGAAGCGTCCTCTGTGCGACTAGTATAAGCATCAGCATACTGATTGCGGCTCGAGCAATTCAGGGCATTGGTGGGGGGGGTTTAGTTGTGCTGGTCAATATCTGCATTGGAGACCTATTCAGCCCTAGAAATCGTGGAAAGTATCTGGGCATCGTTGGAATGGTGTGGGCATTTGCAAGTGGCGTAGGTCCTATCCTTGGAGGCGTCTTTACGGAAAAGGTCAGCTGGCGGTGGTGCTTCTATGTCAACTGTGAGCACTGCAGACCATTAGAGTTTTCCTGCGTTGAAAGCATAATTGACTTTCTCTTTAGTGCCAATCACTGGATCGGTCTTTATTGTCTTGTGTATGTTTCTTCACCTCGACAACCCTAAAACACCTGTCTGGGATGGTCTGAAAGCAGTGGATTGGATCGGAAGTCTTACAATAGTTGGAGGAACGCTGATGCTTCTCCTCGGGCTTGAATTTGGTGGCGTCACGTACCCTTGGAATTCTGCCAAAGTCATCTGCCTCATTGTTTTCGGAGTTTTCACGCTTTTGCTCTTTGCGATCAACGAGTGGAAACTAGCGAAGTATCCTCTCATGCCATTGAGAATCTTCAAGGAACGCTCAAATATCGCGGCACTAGGAGTCTGTTTCTGCCATGGCATCGTTTTCATATCAGGCTCTTACTACCTTCCATTCTATTTTCAAGCTGTACTGGGTGTGCCTTCATTGTTATCCGGGATTTACTTACTCCCTTGGGCTCTCTCTTTCTCGGTAACATCGTTGGTAACTGGCATTCTTATCAAGAAGAGTGGGAAATACCTTCCCCTGCTTTGGGGTGGGTTAGTCGTTATGATTTTGGGGTTCGGACTGTTCATTGACCTTCCGGTTGGCCGCACATGGTCTAAAATCATTCTCTACCAGATTGTTGCCGGCCTAGGAGCAGGCCCTATTTTCAATGCTCCACTTCTCGCTCTCCAAGCCATGGTCCAGCCTCGAGATATTGCTACAGCAACAGCGACCTTTTTCTTCTCACGGGTTTTGAGCGGGAGTATCTCCGTCGTGATTGGAAGTGTCGTATTCCAGAACGAAATGCAAACTCGCTATCCATCACTTGTCAGAGCTCTAGGCCAGGAGACAGCAAACGCTTTATCCGGAGGTTCGGCTGGCGCCAGTGTCGGTATTGTAAATCGCCTACCGGCCGCCGAGAGATTGATTGCAAGGACGGCATTCTGGGAGAGTCTGAGGAACATGTGGATCATGTATACGGCATTTGCAGGACTAGGTCTATTTGTGAGCCTGTTTATCGTCAACACCAAACTCAGTAAGCTGCATACAGCAACGCAGATCGGTCTGAAGGCAGAACAGGATAGAAAGAAGAAAGATGATAAAGAGCAGAAAATTCAGGAGCAGTTGAGTGTTGTTGAAAAGGGGGAGAATACTCGAAAGACTTCTTGATACTGGCCCAGTTTGAACTCGGGTGAGGATCAGATGCCATTTCGTTGGGCGTACTCTGGTCATCAGGAAGAAATAGCTCGTCGTATATAGAGTTGACTGCTACATCACGTCCATAGCAAAAGTGTGAGAATACATGACTTCAATCTTAACACTATTAAACTTTATGATGCCCACCCCCGCACATCGACAAACTCAAAAAGTATGATGATCGGGAGATGGCGCTTGTCAGTGTGGAGGTAAATGTGATTTATAGATTACCATAAAAATTTTAATCGATTGAATAATAATTTACTAAAGCCTGTATCCAATGATCAATTAATCTAGTACCCTCAAAGTCATGGAAATCTGATTTTCAAGTATGAGATTTCTGCTAAGTGATCTAATGTGATCTATCCCATTTCTAATAGTTCATATTTTATAATATTCTGAAAATTTCAAACGCCCACCGTATTATCCCAATAGAGAAATTCGCAGAGCACCCCAATTATTTCAAAAATCCCATTTCTTTCCAGGCCTCAACGTATTTCCTCACCAACTCCGGACTAATCTCCCCTTCCCCCCTGAGACTCTCACTCCGCCTTATACTTATCTCCGTTCCAAGCACCAAATCCCCACAACTCATCCTCAAAAAATGCCCCTCTAAGAATCCTACCAGTTTTTTGGCCGGGTTATCGGTTTCGTTACCAGTAAATTGCCTTACACGCTTGATCCATTCTGGGAAGGAGATGATATTTTCTCGAGAAATGGACAGGATGGTAGATAGAGTACGGACCATGGACGGCCATGATTGTCGTGTGGGGTTTTCAATGTGGTAGATTGGATAGGTTGGGTCTGCTGGACTCAAGAGAAGCTCGGCGAGGGCTGATGCAACAGTGTTCACTGGGCACCAGGAAAGTGTCTATGTTCGAGTGTTAATATTAGACAGGAGCAAAGAGGATAAATATTATACTAACCCCCTGTAAATCTGGCAACACCTTTAAGGTCTGGCATGACTTGATTAAAAACGCAAGATGCTCGATTGGGTTCCAATATCCGCTGACTTTGGAGCCTGAAATTTGTCCAATTCTGACGACCATAGCATGAAATTGTTCTGGGGTTTTATGTAGAGTGTTGTCCAGCATTCTCTCACACACAAGTTTGGCGTCGCCGTACCCGGTAGGCAAAACTGACTCGACGTTCATCCTTTTCTCCGGAACAAGAGCCTGCCTGCTGTGAAGTGAGTAATATCCAACTGTAGCAACAGAGGATATAAATTGGAAGGCAACTTTCGACCCGGGTGGAACATACGCCGAGGCTTCAGAAGCGAAGTGTATCAAGTTCTGCATAGTCTTGAATTGTGGTTCGAAAGCGTTGATTGGTCTTGTGATGCTCATGGGCCAGGCATTATGCACAATGTGTGTAACATGTCGGATAAGATGCCCATAGTCAATCTCCGAGAGACCGAGCTTCGTTCTGGAAGTGTCGGCTTCGATGATTTTCAATTTGCGAGAAGCTTCCCTTGAGAGAACAATGCCTCGTGACTTGAGGGCACGCTCTTGGCGCAAGGTAGCATCCGAGCTACTACACCTATTCAAACAAATAACTCCTTGAACGGAAGACATCTCGGCAAAATAGGAGACAAGATGAGATCCCAGGCTTCCAGTGGCTCCAGTAAGAAGTACAAAATGACCGAAAGTTCCCTCCCTAACTTCTTTCTTTACTGGAAGACTGCGGAATTCTCTTGTGTATTTCTCGACGTGAGCATCAACCGCTGCTTGGCGAGCTACGAGGTCAGTTGAGCTCTGTGGAGGTTGTGAGGGAATCGATGAACGGCCATACCTAGGACCAGACGCTAGAGCGGGGATAATGCGTTGGATGCTTGCTTCGGGGCGATCTCCATCGCTCCAGTTGACGTGACCAAATCCAACAGAGTGAAGTGTCTCTTCCCAGACGTGTGGAGGAGCCAAAGCATGTCGTCGACCATCATCAAATAGCCACCAGCCTTCAACTAGACCAAAGATAAGATCAACCCAGGGTAGAGGTTCAGTCATCTCAAGCATTAAAAGCAGTCCGTCGGAGCGAAGGATATCATGGATGTTCTTAGTGGAGTTCGCTAGACTGTGTGTTGCGTGGACACAGTTGGTGGCTAAAACTAAGTGCTGGCTGTGAACAAACTCTTTCGCTGGTGGTTTCTCGATGTCAAGCACTTTGAAATCCAGAAAGGGATATTCCTTGAACCTTTTCCGAGCACCCGCAACTAGTGACGCTGAGATGTCCGTTACAGTATACTGTACGGGTATTCCCAAGCCGGCCAAAAGAGACACCATTTTCGATGTGGTCCCTCCAGTGCCCGCCCCCATTTCAAGGATTCTTATCGGCTCGGCGTCTGGTGAAAGTTTTGAGAAAAGGCGCTTGAGGAAATCTTCAATCTGCTTTATCCACACGGTATTGATGGGTGACTGGCTATACATCCCAGAGGCAATTTTTCTCCCTTCTGCATTTCCAAATATCAACTGGAGTCCATCGACCTTGCCAGTGAGACAGTCGGCCAATCGGGTACCAGTCAAATATGTGAGCTTGTGATCATACGCATGGTCAGGGGAGGATCGAATGAGATCCTCCAATAGATCAGCTGCTGGCTTTGATGGGGCCGAAATAGCTGTCCGTATAATTTGAGAGCCTTTGGTATTGACGAGTCGAGCCTCGGTTTCCAGCAAGTGGTAAATCCAATTAACAAACTTTTCATGCCTAGGTAAATATTGAATTCGTTCAATTTTTTCACCAACATTTGCGTTCCGTATAGAGCATCCCAGCTCGTCAAAGGCATCAAGAATATGCACAACGCAAAGCTCAGTAGATTTCGGCAGGACGGTGTGCACATAGTTGCCAAGGTTGTGATCACCGATAAATCGATCCGTAGCTTCTTTAGATTCACTAAAAGCCTCGAGAATCGTGTCCCTAGGCAAGCTCTTGTCGTTCACGTTGGGTGAGGTGGCTCCATCGACGTAGGTGCCATTGATGTGATGGAAGCCGTTTGCAAGGGTCGTACCATCAACGCCACCTGTGTTTTCAGTTGCTGTTTCTGCGCCATTTTCTTGCCCAGGATCACCAACCTCACCCAATGCGTTCCAAATACACTCTATAAGGCTCTTAAAGTCCGTTAAACCAAGAAGTTCCTCCGTGTCTAGAGTGCATTTAAATGCAATCTCAATCTCACGAGCCAGTTCCATTCCCATAAGCGAGTCAATGCCAAGTTCGACTAAATCTGGGTTCTCTTTGACTTCGTGAGGTTCGAGACCGGATAGATTACACAGAATATCTCGTACACGAGGAGAAATATCCGGAATGGGGGATTTCTTTTGCGGTGGAGAAGAATTTGCTAGCTTGAAATCTGCCACTTGCGAGATGTGTTGATCACCATTCGAGGTACCGTTTGAGATGTCGTTCATATGGCCGTTGGAAAAGCCATTAGAGAGTCTGTCAGAGGTGCCATTTAATTCGCCGCCTACACGATCTCCTTTTACCGGGTTCAATGGCATAGGCCCATGAAGAATCTTCTCATTAGAAGTGAGTCGTAAAAGTACTTTGCCTAGGGCTGCTTTTGAGACCTTTTGGTAGTGAATGCCAAGAATGACTTCAAGTAAACGTCCATTGCGCGGATCATATACGAAAACGTCGCTGATAAACTCTTTTTCTGACGGACGGTAGTGAGATGCGAAAACTTCCCAGATTTCTGGCCGAGCGATACCAGAAACTAGTTCCGGGGACCGGATCCATTGATCAATTTGATCGGAAATATACATGTCGTTATCAGACCTGTCAGTCATGCTATTCACAAAAATTCCAGCAACCTGACAGAAAGAATCGGCTAGGGTTACATCAAGCCAGGTCTTTTGATTGTAAATCTTAGCGATGCGACCAGCAGACTCGTTGTCTTTGCCGACGATCTTTTTGACGCCATGAAAGACGTCCCCATACTGGACAATTTCCGAGAAATTTTTGTAGATGCTACGACCCTGCATGACTTCATCGGCATCGTCGCCGTCCAGAAGCCGACGACATCGCTGTCTTCCAGCCAGACGCTCATATATCGCGAAATCGTGGTGGAACAATGGATCGTTCACATCGCGGAATTCGACTCTGCCTGAGACATGTAGAGTCGTAGGTGATCGATTCTGTCCATTTTCACTGACCATCTTCCAATCCCAGATGAGGGCCTGAGGATCAGCTGCTTGGACGTCAAGCCATACTGACTTTGAAGGGTCCATAGACATTGGTGCATGACTGCGCATGCCTTGAAGCTGCGGCTGGAATACCGATTTGGTAGAATCTTGACGGAGACTGATTAAAGCATCGATTGCGATGTCAAGCTGGAGTGTGCTTGGGCAGAGCGGGGCAATTCTGGCAATGATGTGACCGGACACATAATCTGTAAATTCTGGGATCGTTGTATTAACTCGGAATCGAGCTGAGCGTTTTTGTGCATCTTGATATTCTAAGAATGTCCATAGGCACTTGGGCGTCACGATAACTGGGTCTGGGTCGGGAGCGAGATTTTGTGACTTTTTCAGCTCCATCCAATGTCTGGCCCTCTCGAACTGATACGGTGGTAGTAGTAATGGCTCATAGTCAGATACTTGTGTTGAATGATGTGACCAGAACTTCACATCCACACTTTCTCTCCACAATGCGATTGTGGCATCTATAAGGAATTGGAACGAGGCATCCGTGGTAATGTTGACGGACTGGAAGTGTGAAGAAGACGGAGAGCTCAGAGCTCGGCTGGCCATGATTGTAATGGTTGAATTGGATCCAGCCTCCAGCCAGATACAAGAAGGATAGCGTTCCGAGAGTCGACGAACAGCGTCGTTAAAATACACAGGATTTCTCATGTGGGAGGCAACATAAGTAGCTGACAGTGCTACTGAACTTGGAGACTCAGTTGCCATTTCGAGATGAATAATCGGGTCTCTGAAGTTCAGCTCTTGCCCTAGTTTCTCCAGACTGTCCATAAGTGGATCAACCAGAGTGGAATGAAAAGCGTTGGTGACATTAAGTTTCTTTGCCTTTATGGTAGTGAAGCCGGGGCCCTTCGCCGCATTCAAAATAGCATCAATGACTTTGGATGAACCAGCAAGTGTGAAACTTCTGACCCCATTATAGCAAGCGATTGTGGCAGTTGGCTCTCCAGGGCAAGAGTTACTACACTCGCTGATTAATTTGCCGATGTCGGCTAGATCTCCTTCAACGGCTACCATGGACCCTCTTTCGTCTTTCCAGCACTCCTTGACGATTCTAGCACGCCCCGCAATCATGACAAGTGCATCGCGAAGGGACAGTACACCAGAAACGCAAAGAGCGGTCAATTCGCCGAAGCTATGGCCAACAACGGCAGCGACTTTAATGCCGCAGTCAATCCAGCTCCTCGCACAGGAATACTGAATGGCGAAAAGCGCAGTCTGAAGCTTAATGATATCGTCAATCGGCGATTTTTGAAATATTTCAGGATATATGCTGCCTTCGCCAATCGTCTGGCACATCAAATCGCATTCATCCAGATGACTTCGCAGAATTCCAAAACTTTCATAGATATGTCGATCCAATGCCACGGATTTTGATATTTGCCCCCCGAAGCAAAGTATTACGGGGCGCGAAGGTTTGAGAGGAGTCACCGGGAGGTTTTGTTTTACATTCCCAAACGTTTGTAGTTTCTCTTCTAGCTCACTGACGGAGCTACAACTGAATATCAAGCCTTGTGGGAGGGTGCGATTCGTTTGTCGGGACACCTGGAAAGCAAGGTTCGCAATACTTAACTGCTTGGATGATTTGGACGATAACAATTGGCGGAACCGGGTCGCGTATGCTCGAAGGGATTTCTCATCTAGCCCACAGAGCCAGAAGGGGTACTTTGTTTTTGATGACGGAATTGCGCAGCTCCTAGAGACTTTGGGTTGCGAAAAGGGATTCTCAGTGACGACTAAGGTGGCGTTCGACCCAGACGCCCCATAGTTGTTGATAAGTGCGGCCCGGAACCCTACATCCCATGGCTTCAAGCTCGTATAAATTTCAATTTGATCCGATGGTGAGTGGCTTAACGAAGGGTTGATTGTCTGGAAGCTTGCTTGCGGTGGAATTGCACCCTCATGCACCATCAAGAGTGTCTTCAACAATGCAACAATGCCGGAAGCAGATTCGGTGTGACCAACAAGGCCTTTGACGGAGCCAAGTGAAAGTACATCAGAACGCACCGATCCTCCGAACACCTTGCGAATACTGTCATACTCGGCAGGATCGCCCACGGGCGTCCCCGTACCATGTGCCTCTACGACAGATATTTGTTTTGGCTCAAGTCCAGCGCGACGTGTAACATTTTTGAACAGATCGGCCAATGATGTGGCATTAGGGACAGTAATGGCGGTACAATTTTGATTCTGATAGACGGCGCTGCTGGCAATAACTCCATAGACTTGATCACCATCTGCAATCGCCGAAGACAACTTTTTCATAAAAATTGCACCAGCACCTTCCCCGCGACAATAACCATCCCCTGTAGCGTCAAAGGGCTTACATTGTCCCGTAGGACTTAAGAATGATGCTCCAGCCAGGTTCTGAAACCACTCTGGGCTGGTCATAACATTGACACCTCCTGCAAGCGCGGCAGAGCATTCGCCACTCAAGATGGCTCTGCATGCGGAGTGTACTGCGACAGACGACGAAGAACAAGCGGTATCGATGGTTAGACCAGGCCCCGTCCAGCCAAAGTAGTGGCTTATTTTACCGGCTGTGAAGCTCTTGAGATTGCCAGTCGCCGAGTACGCGTTTGCCGGGTGACAGGCAATGTTACGCTCGTAGTCGACAAGGCCAACTCCAATGTAACATCCAATGTGTTTGTCCTGGTCGGGTGATCCAAAATATCCCGACTGTTCGACCGCTTGATATGCAGCGGACAACATCAAACGATGCTGTGGATCGGTAGAAGATATCTCCCGCGGACTCTTCTTGAAAAACTTGTGATCAAAAGCATCGTGGTCTTTGATGAAGTTACCGTACCATTTCCTCTTTGGATCCATATCCCGCCATGCGGTTTTGAAAGAAAACCTATTGCTTGGCACTTCCTCATGCTGAGATTTTCCAGCACACAAAATCTCCCAAAACTCTCCGAGGTCGGATGCACCAGGGACTAGGCAAGACATGCCAATGACTGCAATGGCATCATCGGAAATTACTGCCTTGATATTCGGTAAGGAAGCCTCATCAAGGGACTTGGCCGGATTGAAATCCGATGCCTGAATGAGATGGCGTCCAAGCTTGCGCATCATTGTCTGGGGAACACACCTCTCTGGGCCGAAACATATCAATCGCGAGTCATCATTCGCCAACACAGAATCTTGCAGTGAATTAAACGCTTTATACCAGTTCGACTGTTGAATAAGCATTGATTGGATAATAACACGGTGAGGAGCATCGATGCTGACATAGGTCCCTGTGGTGTTTGACCGAAATGGCAATGCCAGGTTTTCTGCATTAGCGAACTGAAATTCGGAACGCAATTCGCAGAATTTAAGCAACAGTTCCACACTTTCCGTATGGCACTGGCAGTGAAACCTTCCACGGAGACCTAAATCGTAAATTATCGCACCAACATCTCTCAGTTCTTGCTGTACAACAGCGGCCATATTTTTTGAGGTCGTTACTGTAGCCCGATTGCTATCCTGTATCACCGAGATGTATGCCTGACCTCTTAAGTTAGTATAGAGTAGAATGGTGTTTCGAAATGAAAATGGCCAATTACCCCTGAGGAAGCTTTAAGTATTCTATCCACATCAGCACCCAATTCTGGCGACTTCCACACGATAGAAAAAGACTTCGATTCTCCTTCAAGATCGGTTGATATATCCTGAGCATCTATCACTCCTCCTATTAACATCCCTAGACGCACCGCTACAGCGCCATAATGTTTGAGTTCTGCTTCACTTTTTGAGGACGAAACTGCGGCTGCACTCAGGAGACCAGTGCACAACCCTAGAGTTTCAGCATCGTGGGTGAAACAAGCGTGCAAGTCATCATGCTGTGACAAATTTTGTCGACTTTGTTGGAGGTATTGCCAATATTGTGTGAGGTGGATAATAACGACAAGCGGGGTCAGAACGATGTTGGGTAGTGGGAGAGGTGTTTGTTCAAATGTACCGGTCACAAGCCAATTTTTCAAGTCTGCTAAGATCTTGACGCCGGGGTATTTTTGGAGAGTGGTAATATCATTTGTGACTGTCTCCCAGCAATTAGGGAGATCTACCACTGCGTCTCGTGCCCATTGGAAGTCGGGAGTGTTTAAAAGAGTAGATCTAAGCGAATCGAGGGAGTCTTCGAGGTTAAGAGCCTGAGACCCAAACAGTAAGACCTTTGAGCGTGGAAACGGCGTGGATAATGATCCCATAATTCACAGCTGCGGCATAACACCGTTAGTTAACGTGTCCACAACAGCAATTCCAGAGAAATAAGGGTTTACATAGAGGTCTTCGAGCTTTTCTTTTTCAGAATTGATAATTAATGTCCAGAGGTCGTTCGTTCAATAGTCTAGCTTGATAAGAAAGCGGGATGTATGGGGCAAGAAAGAAGATAGTATAAGTACACCAAGGGTTTCTCCGCTGAAAATGTTTCAGCTCAAAACAACGGCATACTTTTGGAAGCTCTCGGTACTCGAAGGACTGTTCAAATTTCATAGACATGTGGGCACCTAGTCCCATTTTGGCCAAACAGCCGCTCATGCCATGACAAGCCTGCCTCCCAGCCGCATTTGCTGAAACTAATAGAGAAGTAATATCGAATTTCCGTCATGGTCACAGGAGTATTTGCCAGAAAGCCGTCTCCGACACACTTCCGTGGGGAAATGGACTGATCTACCATTTCAAGACTTTCTGAATTTGCTGCCTTGGGTATCCGTAATTGGAAGGTCATTCGGCCTTCTACATCATACGGTGTGGTTTCCAGCTTGATGACGGGCTATGACTTCATCGTGGCGCTCTCGGACCAAGTCCAAGTTCGGATCTTCCGATTGAACAGCATGTTGTGAAACTATTCATCGTCTTATCGCTATGCTGCTTTGGTTAAAGATGAGATAATACATTACAGATGCTGCATGGATTTGGGGAATACGCTCGCTGCAGGCTGCAGGACACAGATGTAGTCCAAGAAAGTTATTGCGGTCAGGAAAGTCCGAGTATTAAAAGTCCGAGGCGAGATTCCGCCTGCAGAATTGTTAGCAGGGGCACAAATCTGGCATGCTAGCCTTCAAAAATAAGACTCCTGCCGTAAAAGGTCCAATGGTATGATGCAAGACCGCAGGACTGCACCCAGGCGAAAGTTCAAGCCGAGTCTTTTGCAGCATACGGGCACCGGGTAGGTTAGACGAGTTTCCAAATGCCCTCCCTGGACAGGGCGGTGATGCAGCATTTGCATAAACAACAGGGATACCACTTCGAACTAGCCTACGGGCTTTACACAAATCAAAAGTCACATTAAGATGCGTCTTAACATCGCAATTCAGCATCAACAGAAAGCCACGCATCTGGGTATAGTCTTGGTGAGTTGCAGGCCGTCTCACTGTTACCAGAACTACCCGGGAGTACCCCGCTCTTCGGGGTCTTAATACTGCATCATTTCCTTTGAAACCTCAGCCCTATTAAAACTCCCTCTTTACTGAGAACATCCGAAAGAGAGACAAAACCTACAATGCCTATTTTTCATACGGTTTTGATTCAAGTAAAGGCTGATGCAAATCCTGAAGCTGCGAAGAAGGTAAGAATCATGACCTGTTGGTCTGCTGTTGCTTTTGCTATAAAAACTGATGACGGAAACCCGTAGGCCTGCTCCAAAATTATGGCGCTCAAAGATACCTGTCTGCACCCAGAGAGCAAAAAACCTTACATGAAAGCATCTTTTGGTGGGCGAGACAATAGCACCGAAGGGTTGCAAGTGCGTAAACAATTTTTCATATTTCACTAAACGATTTCTAACTTATAGTATTAAGGGCGGAATAACACATATCTTCATAGAGGAGTTTGAGAGTGAAGAAGATAGGAATTACTACCTAGAAAGAGATCTTGGTCATAAAGAATTCGTAAAAAGCTTGGTGGGGCTTGTGGAAAAGATACAGATTATTGATTTCGTCCCTGGGGTCTTTTGAAGCGTTCTGTCAAACACGAGAGCACCAGTGAATAAGAAACATTAAGAAGTCAAGAATATCAACGCATAAACAACATCCCTCATAAATTTTCTGTTTGGTGACTATTTTCCACTCAAGCATCAACCAGTTCTCCCGGTTCTACAGGGGTTGGACTCGTTAAAGCTCGTCTCTAATGGCCTATAAAATTTAGCGCTGCTCGTTTAACTGCTCTGTAAAGCCCTATAGGTCCTCTGAATAGTAGGGACAACCTTATAGGGCACGTGGGCGAGTTTTAGTACCCCTACGCATTTAGTTCCCGGAGCTAGGGTTATCCACGGACGACTCGGGATGGACAAAAAAACCGGACTGAATTTTTGAATGCGATATTAATCCAGCGCAATACATATAGATGCAAAACTCTTCAAACTTTTTTCAGAATATATTTATGTTCCATTGACTCGAATACAATTTTTAACGTACTTTTATGATTCATTTGGAGGCTAACGAGACTGGTACCAAAAGTCCGTGTTTTGTAGATAATCAAATTCAAATAGAGGGGTGGCAGGAGGCATTTTGAGGTTATTCAAAAAAAGTAAGGTGCGCGGCTCGCTAAAGGCCCGGGCTCGTAAGGAGTCGTAGGAAATCTGGTGTTCTCGTCTATTTAGTCCGGCTTGTCCACTGGCGATACATATTGCGCAAGCAACCATGTCCCCTCTCCTATTTTAGCCGCAGTATCTTGTTCTTCTTCCAATCGATAATTTTGATTGATCGATCTCCAATGATCACCACTTTGGTGGATCGGACCGAGTGTACGTATGTCGTACCACGTTGCAAAGGCGGCTGCATATATCTCGGCCGGCAGCATTCCAATATTCTACGCCCCTTTGCCAGGATGTGAAGTTACTCAAGGCAGCTGATAGAGCCAATAACCTGACCCACACAACTTGCAGAAGTTCCGTGCTCTGATCTGCATTGTCTATAAGAATGAACTGTTCAAAAGTGTCTGACCATAGGGTGTCACCAAACTCTCGTATTCATGATTATCACGCCACATCTGCCTGATCACCCGCGGTGCAAGTCAAATGCAAGCCAAGCCTCGGGAGTAAGGAACGAGAAAATTTAATCTAACTGACGCCGCAAAGTCACATTAGCCCCGCAAAAGCATGGAAATGAAGAGCTAAAGGTCCGGGATGGCAAGGAAGTTCAGTGGGTACGAGGCGCGATCAGCACCTTAGATACAGTGTTGTCAGATGAGCAAGGGTGTTCATATATAAATTGGAAACGCTGTACTACGTCTCAACGGCTCACGTTAATGTTTGTCATTGGAACTGGGGTGAGACCTGATGGAGAATGGAATAGCTTATGAGAAGGCTGTGTTACTGGAAGATCTCAATAAACCATTCATCCATCATTACAGACTCAACGTAGAAGTGTATCCCAAAAACCAGTAACGTCACAAGTTACCAATGTTTTGCCAGAGTTCGGATGACAATGGGTCCCCTCCGATGTCACGACAGAAGCCTGGCTCTGCTTGCGAGGAATGTAGGAGAAGAAAGCTGCGTTGTGACCGAGAACAACCACAGTGTGGGGTTTGCTTTGAGTCCGAAATCGCGTGTAACATTGATAAATCAAGGCCCCCAAGAGGTCCGAAAAGAGGTCATTTGAAGGCTCTGAAAACGAAAATTGGTACTCTTTCAACCTAGAAATACTAGATGGGATGATGCAGCTAATTGGAGGTCGCGTAGCTGCTTTGGAACAGCGTCTAGCTGATGAAAAAAATGAGGTACCCGTCAAGAGAGCTTCTTTTTACGACGATCGAAGCCAAGAACCTTCGACACCATATAGTACGCCAGGTTCAGATACCGATCCTAGGTCGGTGGAACCGCTCCAAACCCCGAAATTGGCTACAAATGAAGCGACGGTACTTTTCCCAGGAAATTATATTTCAAATTTGATGCGCGCAGACCTGTAAGTTTGTTGGGATAATGTCTATCAAAAGCGTAAGACTAACTGGCGACAGAGATCAGACGTACTTTGACAGAGTCCATATTTTTGCACCCATCCTTCATCGTCGGCGATATTTCTCCTGGGCCCGGCAACCTAAAAAAAGTGAGGCTCGTACCTGCCTGCAATATGCAATGTGGACCTTAGCCGCAGCGTTATCTGCGCAATCCCAGTCTATCCTCCCTTCCTTGTATCGGGACACGCGGCAGATGCTTGAAGCAATAGATTCGAAGGACACTAAATTGGATTGCATTGAGATTGAGCAAGCCCAAGCATGGATATTGCTGGCTACTTACGAACTGATGAGAACAACGTATCGCCGAGGGTGGATGAGTGCTGGGTATGCGTTTCGACTAGTACAACTGATGAGATTGTACGAAATCGATGGCCCGACCAATTCCACTGGAAATAACGTGCTTAGCACTTCAGGGCAGACAGACTGGATCGGGATGGAAGAAAGGAGGCGAACATTTTGGATCGCCTATACATTTGATAGGTTCATTTGTATTCGGAATGACTTGCCATTGACATTGAGTGAGCAGGTGGTTAGTCGTTTTATTGTTTCGACAGTATTTCATATAAGAATTTGGGACTGACTAGTACTTAAGATCGCGACCCGCCTTCCCATTCCTGAGATGGAGTTCCAAAGTGGGAGACCAATGCTCATGGGCTTTTTATCAGAGATTATTGCGACTAATAGTAACGCAATACTTTCTCCCTTTACGGAGTGTATAATTCTCGCTACGATCTGTGGCCGCAGTATCGCACATAGGCAACAATCTACAGTCGAACGTGTTTATGGGCATGTTTCTCAGGCGATTTGGGATCAGCACCGTTGGCTTGACACAATGTTAACACAAAGGATAAACATCCTCGCTTTACAATACCCTTCCATTTCAGAACATGTCGACCCTATGCTATTATTCGCACATATGGTGGCGCAATCAGTAATATTACACATGTATAGGATCATTCAGCCCATGTCCCAGGAAGGAAATGACTACCAAGTCATCGTCGTGGAATACCAGAATCGTGCTATAGCAGCCGCGCATGAAATTGTTCTCTTGACACAATATCTATCACAACTTGGCCATATCAAGGCGAGTCATCTTGATTATCAACTAACGGAAAGTGTTCTAGTTTGCTGACCTATAGCCACAGGTCCATCCTTTCACTCCAGTCCCGTTATTTTTATGCGCGGAATTTTTGTCATCGAATAAGGACACTAATGAGGGGTTCTCTCTGCTGTTCCATGAGATTTTGAGTGCATTGCAGGAGCTGAAAAGTGTGAACAATCTCGCGCATTATCTGGAATCGTTCGAGCTTGACCACGGTAAAAGTACTACGCGTACAGATCGGAATGACGGGATTTAGAGACTTGCAAAGTAGCTAAGATTAATACCCAAACATATCACACATCTGCAATGATCAATTCGATCCAGACTCAATATGGAGGCAGTAAAGTAATTTCTCCTCTGCTTCAGGGGAGCTAGGTCTGCAGGAACGCCAGACGCAACGTTTCGTTTTAGAAATTCATTATCGTTCGTGCAAAGGGGTAATTTCACTGTGTGATGCGGAATAATTAAGGACGGCAAAAGTTTCAACATAACTTAGCTCTCACCACTCTTATCATGCCGTACTATACTAAGATATTTTAATGCTCCCCACCAATCCTCAAAATTTTCACATTCATGCCCTTCTGCCTAAAGAAATAAGAATTCTCGACCATGTACCCAGCCGGGTCTATGAGCTCCACCTTATAGTTAAGAAGCAGAGCTGGAATAATTTTTTTAATCTCCAGCAACGCCACGTATTTCCCCAGGCAGACACGTCTTCCAGCACCGAACTATGAATAATATCAGCATTATCTCATGAAAAGGTTCTAGGCGCTATACTGTCAACACACTACCCTCCATTTTCCTTCTTTGTTCCCCATCTAACCCTAGCCATCTCTCGGGTCTCCACTCATCAGCATCCTCACCGAATGTCGGCTTATGCCTGTTCACAACATAAGGGTTCATGCCCAGAACAGTACCTTCCCTGAAATATTGTCCGCATATGGTGATCCCACTTTTGGGTACTATTCGTTCTAGTGGAAGGCAGAAGGGAGGATGGAGGCGGATAGCTTCTTGGACACATGCATCCAGGAATGGTAACCCCTGAACTTCATCCCAGGACGGGTAAGGTTGAGAAAGATTCGATGAGTGAAATTCTGAAAGAAGACTTTTGAGGCTGGCGGGGTGCGACAGAATATTGTACATGACGGTGCGCATAGTCACAGCTGTCGAATCTGAACCAGCGATGACGTTGGAAAATGTCCACGATGTTACGGCCCTGAAGAAAGAAACTCAATTAGATAAATGGCCCATGATGAAGAGAAACTCCGACTACTAACCAAGGGGGAGTGTTTAAGCTTGAAGCCTGCAGATCAAGATAGCAGGACAAGAAATCTTTCCGCTGCCCTGCCTTCTCGTTTTCAATTTTTTCTCCAGATTTGATCTTTAGCTGCCTTTCACTGATCTTCTCGGACACAACACTTAGAATAGGACTTCCTTTTTGTTGCTTAAACATAGCCGAAAGCGCATTTTTATTCCACAGCTTATCGAGCCACGGAATTTGAGTCATCTTAAAAATAATAAGTATTAGTGGTTCCCTTAGAATCATAACGGGCGGATGACTCACAGGCCCAACCGTCAACATGAAGCTCCAGATTGACCCAATCATCCCAGCTACATCATTTCCACTCTCCAGAAACCCATACCTGCTTGAGAAGGTCATTGAGCCCATAACGTCAAAGGCAAAATACTGAAGCCAGTCTCCGAGGTCGCAAATATTTTCGGTCTCGACGAAGCGTTTGTTAAGCTGCTCGAATAAAACTTCAAGCACCTCATCTACGAAGCACTCGAACGTAACAGCATTAGATAAATTGAACAAAGATGCAATTGGGGTTTTCAACTGCTTATGCAATTGTTCGTCTTGGGTAGTAAATATAGCTGGTAGTGATCCTTTCTTGGTATAAGGCATAAATGCTCGATAGAACTTGCCCTAAATGTGGGTGAGAATCATCTCCAATCCATTGCCCTAATGCGATGCAAACCTTTGGGAAACCGGGTCTCATGGGATAAACGAGTGGGATGGCGGCTGGATCCGAGATGGAAACGGTCTCTGGGCCCGTCCGAACAACGTTCCCATACTTTTTATGGAGCTCTTCATAAATTTCCTGGGATCTAAAGGTCTTTACCCATAACACGCGTTTCAAGTTTGTGAATTTGGCCCAGAATGGTCCCGGTATACCTTTCAGCTTCCAGTAGCTCTTGATAGTCAGAAAGCAGGTGTAGGTAAAGAGGGAAGTGGCAGCTGCGAAGAAAATTTTGAGGTGCTCCATTATGGGATAGAATAGGATGCTATTCATGAAGTCGACGGGGATGTATTTCGAATTACTCTAGTAATTACAGTTCGGAGCACGCCTGATGCTAGAACTTTAAGTCAGATGCAAATGATTAATCTCCTTTCTACTCGTTGAGTGAGGCTAAAGTTCAAGTTAAGCTTAAGTAACTCTCCGAGGCTACTATTGACGTTGCCAACAGTAGAGGAGTTATATTTACTCCGACAGTTAAATAAGAAACAAAACCTTCCACTCAAGCAATCGTAGTGGTGTGAGGGAATTTGCAGGCTGCAGCCTGTGGTTGCAGTGCGGGGTATCTTGGGATGCCAGTCCTGCATGCGTGAAACCCTGGGAATGAGCGTGAAACATTGCATAACGGTGCCGTCGGAACAATTTCCTAAGAGAATGATGACGTGAACTAGGGTACCGCTGTTAGTGTTACGCAGACTAATGTCCCCGGTATTAAGAGGTAATCACCGTATTTGGTGTAACCTAGCCCTAAATCCACGGCGTTAGGAGGTAAGACATGAATACGTAACTCGTTTAGATAGATAGATGACTGACCGTAACAATATCCACCTAAGGTTGATTCCCTTGAGATAGTCAAGCCTAGAATGCAGAGCACTAGGAGTAGCTCTTTCGTCAACTCAACCTTGCTATTTGACCCCTACTTCTGGTAGAGCTAAAGCCATGTCTACGATTCAGAAGGTCATTGTAGCTGGTGTAAGTGCCCTCGTTCGACATTCCGTCCTTAATCATCCAAAGAAATTGACGATCTGATAGGCTGGAGGCAACCTCGGTCTATCCATCATCAGTGCCCTCCATGCAGCCAATTTTTCGATCTCCGTACTTTCTCGCAGCAATTCTGTTGCAGAATTCCCCTCCTTCGTCAATGTGATTAAGACAGATTACGCACCTTCGTCTCTTCTAAAATCTTTCAAGGGCCAAGATGCAATTGTTAGTGCTGTGGGACCTATGGGCGTACCAAAGCAGATCAAAATGATCGATGCTGCTGCCGAAGCTGGAGTAAAACGCTTCATCCCAAGTGAATTCGGGGTAGATAGGACGAGAGGTATCCAAGACGATTTCAGGATTGTCCAGGGAAATAAGATCAAAGTTATGGAGCATTTGCAGCAGAAGTGTGAGGAGAATAAGGACTTGACATGGTCCTTACTTGCAACGGGGCCTTTCATTGATTGGGTGAGCTAACGACGATCTAAGCATTTTTAAATCGCTATGATTAACAAGTTCATAGGCCCTGTTAAAATTCCCTGCTTTTGGTTTTGTTGTCAAGGAAAGGACTGCCACGATCTATGATTCGGGTAACTCTCCCGTATCCTGCACAACTCGAGCATCGGTGGGTAAAGCAATTGTAGGGCTTTTCAAAAAGCCATCGGAGACTGCCAACAAGATTCTTCGAACTTGTACACTGGTAACTAATCAGAACGAGCTACTCCAAACACTTGAAGAAGCCACAGCGGTAAAGTGGACTGTAAAACATTTCAAAATTGCGGATGTTTTGGTGAGCGCAAGAGAGGCGATGAAGAATCAGCAGTTTGGTCCAGCCTTTGGTGGAATATTAGTTGCACAACTTTTTGAAGACGGCTCCACCAGGTCTCTTATTACGACGCCGGAGACTTCTGATAATGACTTGCTTGGTGTTGAAAGTGAGGACCTTGGGTCTTTTATCAAAGGAATTGTCCCTGTTGCAGCATTGGAATAGGAATTAGGCGTACTTGAGAGTATTTCTACCACATAAAGATCAACACGCGAGAAGTTAAATCAAGGAATATTCTTTGTGGCAGAGTTTCTATCAGATTACCACGCTTTGTTACTCCAACATGGTCAGCGAGCTAGACCTAACACTAAAGTTATGGCACATTTCTGGAACTTTCACAGCTCATCAATTAGTCAAAATACCAGTCTCCTTGGCAAGTGCCAGAATACCTCTAACAACTGCAGACACATCTTCTTCCTTGATTGGGATTCTATGGTCACCATTCCACTCAACCACCTTGGTGCTTTCTTTTTCGCAATAATCCTCGAGCAGTCGCCTATGTAGCTCCAGACCCTTATCCTGCATCCCATGAATGTGTATCGTCGGCAAGCGCAAGATATGTTCCTTTGTTCTGAGCAAGTGCTGATTAGGCAGATTTTCCGATCCAATCTGCGAAGCATCTATAAGATAAGCTGCCAGGGTCAAGTCGGGGTCCAGCGATACCAAAGGACCCCTTCCCGCAAGGAGCACCCCAAATTTGAAATTGCTTCCCGCTAAGATCCTCCCCAACCTGTCCTTTCTAGCCTGCTGTCGAAGCAAGAGACTTGCGGTCATCTTGGCCCCCTGGCTGAAACCCAGAATAGCAACCCACTCCCCAGTTGCTCCCTTGGAATCATCTTCTCTCATTGCCACCTCGAGGGCCCCCTCGATTGCTTCAATTGCTATTCGAGCCTCGATATTTGGGTGCTCGGCTAGCCACCTCAGCCACCTTTTGAAAGGGCCGAAGTTTCGATATACGGAGACAACGTCGGGTCCAGCTTGTGAGAGGAAAGGAGCTTCTGGGTACACCAGCCGGAAGTAGGGGGAAATGTGCTTCAAGAGGACCCGACATTGGAGACGAAAAATACGAGCATTTGTACCCCCTCCATGAAGGCAGAGGATACGGGGAAAGTGGAGGGTGGTGTCTTCGACTTCCGGGGAAGTCATGGTCGAGGCTAAGCGCTATTGATTATCATCCGCCAAAGAGGATGGACTATGTATCAAAAATGGAACGTGTATTTTTCCGAAAGGGATCCAAGAGGACCTTCTTTAAATTTTCAATTACCTTGAATTTGAACGAGACTGCGGCTGAGCCGTAGGCCAGGACTTTCAAATAACGATGGCCAGGAGATGATTATTACCGTATGGTAATTCTGCCAATAGCTTGAGGACATTATTCGCATATTCATTCCATTGTTTGGCACTTGAAAAGTATGGTAATGATTCGTCATCGTAAAAGTTTCAAATTTGGGTAATGAACGGACAAAATATGAGTTGATGAAAACTGAGGCCCAACTGAACCAAATCATACGTCACAACGTTGGTTCGGAGTTAATTGAGTAAGCATTACTTGCAGGGACTTCGAGGAAGCATCCATGCTACCACAGGGATCCGGGGAATTTCCAAGCGAGAGGCTTACCCTGCGGCTACATATCCTACGTAGCCAATCTCTCTTCAATCAATAGAAACTCCGCGAGATACTCCGATGCAGCTCGCTCGCTTTGGGGCCGATGATCGTCTACAACCCGAGAATCGCTATAGCACGGGATTTAGAATGCCAAGTGGAGCGGGAAGAGATTTATCGAATGATTTCGAGGGAGCTGAATGCGATGACGGTGACATGGAAGTTGCGATAGCTATATTTCACTGTCTTGTGGCAAGAGTTCTCGATATTTTTAATACTCTGATACCAATATATTGTTTTACTTATTTCTCTGAGGGAGTTGCCTTGGCCTTTCGAAGCACTGGGATTTTGGTATCTCGAACCAAGTTAATAAAATGCCTTCAGCGACTGGAACCCCTTTCTATATCCCCTCAGTCGACATCTCACCCTATCTGGATGATCGCAATAGTCCTGCCGCTCAAAAAGTGGTGGAAGACATCCGCGCAGCATGCCTTTCCACAGGTTTCTTCCAAGTCTCAGGCCACAACGTCCCTGCTTCGCTTCAAAAGTCTGTATTTGACGCAGCAGCAAGATTCTTCGCCCTCCCTTCTGACGTCAAAATGGGAATCAGAGCCAATAAAGACACCGGGTTCAAAGGCTACGATGTCATGGCTTCACAATCATACCAGACGGATGTCTTGCCTGATCTGAAAGAGGGATTCGTCGCTGGCTACGATTTTCCAGCTGACGACCCTCGCGTTCTGGCCCATCGATTTTTTGCAGCGCCTAATCTTTGGCCTTCAGAAGAACTGATTGCTCCCGAAGACTTCAAAGAACCAGTCCAAGAATACTACAAAGCAATGGGTCAGTTGTGCGGCATTATTCTTGACCTGGTCGCTGCAACGCTTCCGTGTGGGCCTCACATCTTTGACGAGTTCAATACGAATGAGCCAGCTTGTCCCTTGCGTCTGCTTCACTACCCTCCGACTCCGGCCGAAAATGTATATAAACAGCAGGGTGCAAGCGAGCATACGGATTTTAGTGCCATAACTCTACTGCTACAGGATGAGCACGAGGGGCTCGAAGTTCTGGACCAGAATTCCGGAGAGTGGAGACTTGTGCCTCCAAATAAGGACGTGTATGTCGTTAATTTGGGAGACATGATGAGCAAGTTGACGAACAAAGTGTATAAGAGTAGTATGCATAGAGTAATCAATAGGAATCAAACTGATAGGTATAGCGTGGTATTTTTCTTCGATGGTAATCTGGATTTTGAATTGAGGCCACTGGGGGCAGAGAACGTGAATGAAGAAGAGATTATGACGGCAGAGGGCTATATGTTTGATAGGCTGAGTTTTTCTTATGGTCGGCATGCAGTTAGTTGAAGGGGTAGGCTTTAGGTATAATTCCATGATATAAGAATGTTTTAAACCTCTCTTAAATTTGACAGACTGGCCATTTGGTAAGATCTCATCCACTTCTTGCGTTCAAACGGAGGTAAATTACCCAATGGTCGGTAGATCGGCAATGAAAATGTTTCTAACGAACTATTGAATATCTAATTTGATTAATATTAATTATATTTAGGGGGGCCAAGAACTTAGAGTACTGTCTCTGGTTGGGGAGATTATACCCCTCTCCCCCTTAAAAAGAATCTCGGGAAGGACTCCGAGGGAGCAAGATGACGCGACAACAAGAATGTCGAGGTAATCCTAGGAGGCCAAGACCCTCCAGTAGCCAAGAAATGAAAGATGATTTAATGTTACATGGTGAATTTTAACTTTCCATAAATCTCACTGTATCGAGTATAGAGTTTTTGAAGTCACTTGTTAATATAATTGTTGTTTGATAATATTTGACACTCTGACTGAAACAGCTCTGAAAGCTTCTTCAATCTACGGAGAAGGTATAAGAATCGGGCCACTCAAAATGTTTCACAAGTCTCATTATAAAATATGCTTCCTCTATAAAGTTAATGTGGTTCTGTAAGTTTTTAACGTTTTTGGTTCAAATGTTCTCAATGATAAATAATTTTATAATTTTTATAGAAAAACGTCGCTCCACTCGCCATCTTATAGATCCAACGGTGAACAGCCTGCGTACTAGCATCATTCAGTGCAATCATGATCCGCCACTGCGGCGTGTTTATGACAGGAATGGGATCAATATCATTCTTAAAATATAGCGCCCAAACTGCAGGTCTTTGAAGTGCTGTAGTGTGGTAACCATCAATACGGGGATTTGGTAACACCATTATGGAATCTATGAATTGGACGCCAAATTCATAGAATGGACGCTAATTTCTAAGGGGCATCCCAAATAGGGGGCTCTCGCCGCCCCCCTAACCCCCGGGATAACCCTAACATAACCTTGACCCTAACCCCTAACCCTAGCCAAGCGTTTCAAGTCTTTTCTAATAAGCTGTTCATATATACCATATGGTGTCACCGAACACTCGTATTCATGGTTACCACACGGCAGCTCAAGCGAAATAAAACTAGATTCAAGATTAGTTTTGGTAAGTTATGAATATGTTAGGTGAAGATGTGATGTAAACTAAAAACGGCATTGAGAAAGCACTTGCAAAATGTGAGTCGATTTTAGAAGAGAACAAGCGAAACCCTTGTTTTTTGGGTACTCGGCAAGCCTCGTACGACGCGTCTCAAAGCTCGGAGAGACTCACCCTCTCCGCCATTGAACGGACAAGAGGCCATACGGACCCTGCAATCCGGGACGGGACGTAGGAGCCTGGCTTCGAGATGAGGACAAGGCTGTCCGTTGTTTGTATTATTTCTTCGTGTCTTAAATCAATATCTCGTCGACTACTGTAGCAAGTTGACGAGCATCTATCACATCTTCCAATATCTGAATCTCGATTGTTGTAAAGCTCAAATTACTCATCATGGCAACCAACGGCACAAATGGCACCCAGAAGTATATCCGTGCCCCTAACCTTGCAGTCAAAGACAGTATCTTCAAATCATTCCGTCTTGATGGCCGTGCCAGATCGCTCCATCAAATGTTATGGAAAGCTTCTGAACATCACCAAAAATGTTGAGTTAGCACTCCTTCATTTGCGGACTCCCTCAAAGCATCGTTTATGGATCGATTCCGTCTGCATCGATCAAACTTCTATAAAGGAGAAGAAATCTCAGATCCTACTTATGGGAGATTTATAGAAAAGCCAAGAGAGTGCTAGTCTGGTTGGGCGAAAGAACAAAAGCTAGCGATCGGAGTTTTCTTTTTTTGCAAGAGATTCTTGCTGTTGTTCGTATTCAGATCGGATTCAATGGCAGCCTTTTTACCCATTTCACAGTATATGGACGGGTACCTCCACACCTCGAACAGCAAATTCTGACTCTAAAGGCGACCTTTCAAGGTGAGAACTCCTCTCTCTCTCGCGTATTTATGCGGATGTAGCTCACATCTCACCTAGAAGAAAACAAGCAAATATACGATCGTGAGGGCACCGCAGAATCAAATATGCTAAATAATGTCTTCCAAAGAAAATGGTTTACGAGAATGTGGACAGTACAGAAATTGGCTCTTGGGTTCAACGCATGGATATTGTGCGGCAAATCAGAGCTGCAGTGGGGCGACTTCATGTGTGCAATTTCTTGTCTCGCGGTCATCGAACGTTTCCATTTCCATTCTATATGCAATGAATCCCGGTTCTGGTTGCGACTATCAGTCTACCAGCAGCTTCGTGCAGTTATCCATCCACAGCTTGCTCTTGTTCCAGGGGCGCAAGACAAACGCATATGCAAGATCATCACTTCGGCCCACTATTTGAGCTCTTGGGACCCGTGGGACAAACTGTACGCTCTGTACGGATATTTCACGGTACTAGGAATTCGGAATCTTCCACCCGTTGACTACAAAGTTCCAGTAGCTCAATTCTACTCTGAATTTACCAAAGCTGCCATCCTCCACGACCAATCACTTGATCTGCTTTATGCTCTTGGGGGTAAAAGAACAGTCAATGACTTGCCATCTTGGACAACAGACTGGAGCACACCCTCAGAGCTATGTAATATACCACACGACCGCTTCTCCGTCTCCAAAACCTCCCTACTCCGATGCTCCTTCGGCGAGAACAACACCGTCCAAAGCCTGGGGGAAAATAATAGATAATATAAAAGAGAGACTGAACTTTAATATTCCCTGGGCCCTAGAATCGGAAAGCGACATATCCTGCTCCATACCAAACATCATCCAAAGAATCCAGGCCTGGCAAGAATGGATCCTCCTCGCCGCTAGCCACCAAACCCACCCCACTGATGAGATCTGGCCCCAATTCTTCCTCGAAACAATTCTACAAAATGGCATTTATGGGTCTTAGCCGCACCATACACTTAGCACCGAAATTCCAAAGGAGTTTGTCCCGTGGTGTAATACGATTATGAGCTACCATAACTACACCGACGACAGGGAAGAGGCAATCAAGGAGGTTGACAAAAAGGTGGAATTTGCACTGCCGTGTGGTAACCATGAATAGCGCTGCTCAAAATATCTCCAACACCACCACAACTGTTCAGCGGACTTCTAACCTTACTGAACAGCACACCTTTTGCTCAGTTCCGCCGGTTCTGGTGCCTGTCCTGGGGTTTGGGTTGCCCACGCCTACACATCAGGCAAAGTTTAGCTACTTCTGTAGAAGTCTCTACCATATCTTTGCAATTCAGAATTCCAGAGTGTTCGACTCCATTGGTACAACGAAAGTTTTTTTTGTAAGTTGCGTGCTTGCGAGGGTGGAAACGTTTGGTAACTTGACACATGTTGGTATATATGTTGGTACCAATATTGTCGAAAAATAGAAGTAGAGATAGTCTTCGAAATTTTGTGTCGTGGGTGGTATTGCTGTTCTGTAACAATGGTACTGTTTGCTGGGCCTGTAGAACAAGTTAACAAGGGTGTTGTGTTGGTTTTGAACGAAAATTCTGTTCATGGTCCAAGAACAATATACCGCACAGGCTAGTGAGAAATTAAGAAATCGTAACCGTTTGATGATTTGATGGTTGTCTCGTCTTTTACTCGTACTTGTTCGTGATTGATATCCGTCTTTCACTACTTGACAGAGCCCCTATTTTAAGCGAGGAACCCGCTCCCAATCATCACTTGGCGACATCAGGGTATCCTCGATCCTAGACAATAAGCCCAAGGCCTCAACATGTTACCGAGGTTCTAAAATATCCTAGAGGAATTATTATTTTATGTACAATTCCAAAATTATCTAGGAAGGGGATTAACTAACTACCCACAACGAGAGCGTTCTTGGGCGACGGGATGTGAAAATGATGCTGTCATTAAATAAAGATTATTCCAACTTATTGCGGAGTTGGATGGTTAAGAATATTTAGCAGAAATATCTACACCGCTCTCTATAGCTAACGTATTGAGCGAAGATTACAAAATATAATTCCGTCACATGAAACTTCTCCAAATACAAAACGCAATTCATCGGCCACCAATCGATAATGCTTCTAATTAACTTCCTCGTGCACCACTGTTTCCGTCCTAACCAAAATCCCTGCTGGTTGTCCCCTTCCTTTGGTCTCCCCGAGCTCCAGGTCGTCCTCCTTGATTTGGCTCGCTGTATTGCCCGTGGTACACTTCGTGATGCACGTTTTACCTTTTCTAAAGTCGTTCTTCGACATCATATCACTATCTCTAGGCCCTTCAGCCCTACCATCGGGGAAGGGGAAGCTCGTTTGTATTACATTAGCCAACTTAGAAGCGGACTGAATACGCCCGTATTCCGAGGGGCGGCGCGATGACAGCAGAGACGGTATGAAACGCTTAATAAGGGGTCGTAGAGTCGGCAAAGAGCTGCACAAGATGGCAGTGTGCACCTCAATCATCGACCAGACTGCAGCATCCGTACCGGCCCAGCTGGGGTCGCTGGTGTGCACAGCTTTGCTCAGAGTAAAAGCACGGGCTATGGAAATGATACACGTACTGCCGAGCGTGTGTCAGTGAAAATGCAGCTACTTTTGCGCTGAAGGAGACCCCGGAGAATGGCTGAGGAAGTAGAACACGAACAGGAAAGTGACTCACAAGAATCCTAAGCACAGAACTGCAGACAGCAACAACTTTTGTTTCAAGGGGAGATGCAAAGACTTGATGGCAGGTAACGGCAAAAATAAGACACAAAAATCGGTCGTAATGTTAAGCGCTGCGGCGATGCACCATATTGTCAAGCTGTCTAGACAGCTGTTGGCGAGGCTAGGGATGAAGAATGATATCGGAATGCAGCTGAAGCTGACTAAGATGGACTGAACAACGTTCCAGATGCTCGCGAATAAAATCAGGGCGAGTGATACGCGTCGAACAATCGTTCCATTGAAGACTCGACGATATTGTAGCAGCAGCGCAATCTTGACAATGCAGAGTGACCAGATGTATAGCTGGATGGCGCTAAAGAGAGCCTATAAATAATCCTTCATTTGTGCATGGCAGAAAAGGAGCCGCTAGAGATGCTCACCTTCAATTGGTGAATGACTTCGTCCTGGCTGAGAACGGAGCTATGCCGACCAAGTCCATAGTGTGCCTCTGTGATAAGCTATCAGTCTCAATGACGGCATGCCCGCTACAGGAATTGGAACAAACCGATACAGGTCACGATTGACAGTCCAACGGCCAGGATCTGGAATTGGTCAATTATGCTCTAGGACGCCTTCTTTTCGTGACGCTTCAGACGTGAGGATATAAGACGAACCTGTGCGACGATAATAGCACCGTCATCAATGCCAGTGCTCTTGAGAACAGCTCGTGTGTGTATGCGGCACGAAACTACCACCGTCGACAAAGTGGTGAAGCTAACACTCAGGCCGATGATGATTCCCGCCTTCGACTGCGTGTCAAACTCTGGATTCTCCGCCATATTTTCTGCCGAAATGAATTATGCAGAAAGTGAAGAAGCAAGCAAAGAAAAAAGTAAGGTTGATGGGGTTGTTAAGGGTTTGAGAAGTGGCCGAGTCCCTAGTACCTGAGGATGAGGTTGGCACTAAGGTGGAAATTGCCGGTTTAAGGGGCTGCGAATTGCCCCAGACTCACATGTAAACACTGCGAAGTCAAGGCTCTGTTCAGCTGGGCGAGCTAGCGTTGACAGAAGTATGGTGGAGAGACATTTGCCAATTCTGTGGCGAATAGCTATCTTCCCTGGCTTGGTACTGTTGCTGACATTTTGTGGGGCTAGAAAGATGGCTTGCGCCACTGGGTTTTCCCCTGGATTTTCTGCACCCCAAAAAGGCATCTCCCCGCTGCGTGGGTCGCGATGGGGCAATTTTGGCAGATCATTGCCCGTGCGAGTAGTGGGGGAAGGGCCGGGCATCTCTGGCGGCACGCTAACAGGTATATGATAGCTTCCCTCCTGGTGTAGCAGACACAGAACAGAACAAAATAAAGCTATATCCGCCGGTGTCTTTCTTTAATATGACTGCACGGAGAGAGAACCAAACGTGGTGGTGGTACAAACTCGCCAGCTCTGTTTGGGACAAAGTATTGTCCCGACGAAGATCCAACGCGCTCAGACTATCGTACCGGAAGGTGATAACAACGCCACCCTGCAAGCCATTATACGGCACTCAACCAACGGCAGCCGGTTATCGGTGGAGTAGCACGCTTGGGCCATCATTTCAAAATACTTGTGTATCTTTTTTGCATGAAATACTTGAATCATCCGGTTGTCCGCTTTTCTAGCCAGTGGAGCTTCTTGAGCAAAAATAGAGATTATTGAATAACTATCTTCCCGAATTCCAACTCTCTAGGAGCCCACTGCGTCAAGTCTCAAGAATAATCACAGCTCCAAAGGCAATTATAGGAAAGATGCGAATTACGATCGACTATAATCCTCGAGTCCATATTTACAACCGCTTGGCCGTGATTGGCAGCGGAGCTACCTCCACAATCTCCCGGATGCGTACGCACGCGAGAAAAACGGTGAACGGAATGGCTTCCGGAGAGTCGAATTTTCGAGCGGCAGAATCCCTGGTTTCTGATTGCCCATAATCATAAATAAAACCATCAACACGTAACTCGGCAGCACGTGAGTAAAGAGTCAAAGGGGTAGCGCTAGGGTTCCCTAGGGAATTCCTTCTTAGATAGCCTAATACAAATTTTCCTTCTCAGCCTCCGCGGCAGTGGCCGTCGGAGAGCTCCCAAAGGCCGCCGGAGCTGCCAGTTTCTACGATTTTAGGGGCGAGCTTCAGAGACGTAGTCTTCGATGGACATGAAGCTTTACCTCGATGCCGAAGTCTTCTCTGTCGAAGAGTTATAATGGCCAGACCATGTGTAAGCCTAATCCAAAACAATTAAATTGGATTTTCAGTGAGGTCAAATTGTATAGCTCTCCACGCAATAAATTGTTCGGGGGCTCTCCATTTAGGTCTGATGGAGATTTGCACCGACGGGGGCTCATTGCGAGGCGTCATACTACTTCCCGTGGAGCCAGGGTATGTCGAATAGGAGCCAGCCACAGGCGCCACATTCTAGATGTGATACACGACTGACAGGTTTGTGTTACTCATCATCTTACGCGGCCGCGGTATTCTCCGTCGTATCCCGTCTCTAACCTCTTCACGGGACACGTTGGGAAACCCTCAAGCGCTTCAGCCGCCTTAACTATTTCGAAGTACAAAAGCTTATTCTCGCCCTACGGATGGCAGGGCATCTATAGATCCAAGCTGCAGCGGACAATAGAAAATAAAGTTCTGGTCAGTTATACAGGGATAAAATGCTAGTTTACCACTCTCTTGGTACGGCCTAACGTCAACGTTTAGAAAAGGTAGCTTGAGATATAGTATATCAATTCATGTATCGTTACCCGAACGCCCGGCCCGTGCATACGTACCTTACCTCAGGGGATTTCGAAGCTGAATAACGTGTAATTGGCGGCTTCCCCTGGCCTTCCTTCCCCCGGACCCGCCGATCCCGCTCTTCCTCATTTGCGAAAAAAAATTACTTCGTCCCAGGCGAAACAAAGCTGCCAAGAAGCGCCACCGCAGCCACAAATCTTGAAGCTAACAAGGGGCCCTGTAAACTGCTTTCCCTTTCCCGCATAATTGTCACAAGACGACCCAGCCGTTGTGGCTGTCATCTGGAGGCCTGATTTGGCGATAACTGATTTTGACCGGTACTGAAGTATAAGCTTTTGGAGTTCTGACGGCCAATGCACGTGTATACACATACACTCTCCATTTTTTCTATATGAACGGCTCATCTTTGTCCATACATTTCTTTGTTTCAATTTGTAACTTGTAGAATGTCGCAAATTGGTCATGTAATTTGCCCCCCTATTTGTAATCCAAGCCAGTAATAGTAGTAGTAGTAGTAGTAGTAGTAGTAGTAGTGATTTGCGTCCAGCAGAGAGCCATCATCTGATAGCTCCCTTAATAAACCTCCCGTAGGATATGGGGACGTGTTAAGTATAGGATTTATATACAAAATAATATTTGTTGAGAAAGGGGGCCAAAATCTATTTGGGATAGAAAAAGATCCCCTCCCGAATTCTTTTATATAATCCTATGAAAATATTTTTTGTATTATTACAGTTCAGCCAAAAGGTTATTCGACTATTGCCTTTCTGGCCAATTAGGGTAATCACCAGAGATTTTAAATTATTTATATAAAAAATATCTAAAGTTTTTAAAATCAAAATCCCAGGTTTGTACAATCGATAATTAAATATAATCCTAAATAAATAAAATAATAATATCTTAAATCTTTTAATATAAAATAAATATTGTCACGGCGCCCACGTGACTCGTATTACACATGTGATTCACCTCCACCTAGTAGCGCTAGTCCTGTATTTAAGGAGGCCTCCTCCCACCCTTAGCTAGCTCTGCACTCAATATTCTAAGTTATTATATATATTGTGTGCTTTATGACATTATATTAAATCCTCAATCTAGATTCCTGGTTGAGTATCCTGAACCACCGCCCTAAGAATTAGCAGATTATATAATATCATATAGTGTCCTTGTAATAGTTGGACAATCTTAATTATATTTTTAATTTTATAGTTTAAAAATATTTGCGAGCGTGCTCCGAATTTATATTATAAGAACCATTTAAATCTCAAAAATTTTCCGAATTTAATACCTATTGGCTATTTTGCGAATATTTCAATTACTTATATATAAAAATCAATTTCGATTTATTTTATATTTATATAATTTTATTATTTGTTATATTTTTACAATCTCTTAGCCACTTATATTATTTAGCAAATTTGTTATTTATTTATATATTTTATACTAATAATATTTTGTAATATCTTAGCTATTTATATTCCTATAATAAAATAAATTTTATACAATTATAAAATATTATTTAAAATCTCCAGGAGCAGATCAATATTTTTATTATATTTTATATTACAATTGCAAAAATTAAGTTTCCTGACCCCAGTAAATTCAATAATATAATATAAAAGTTCGATATTTAATTTCTAGTTATTAAAACCAAATTTTATATCGATAATTTTTTAATTAATAATATTTTAACCCAATTTTATTATATCTATTTGAATCTTAAATCTAATATCTAAGTTTTTGTTCTATCCTAATTATAATAATATATAAAGAATAAAATAACCAACGATATCTACAATTATAATATTATTTTCGACCAATTGATTCAGATTTATAATGATCTTAATAAAATTAAAAAAATTAAAAATAAATTATATAAATTAGAACAAAATATAGATTTTTTTATTATTTATATAATCCAATTCGAGTATTTTTTTTATAAAACCAAAAATAGAACTTGGCCAAATTTTAATAAAATCTTTTTCTTCTGAAAAAATTTTTATTAAATTATTAAAAATCAATTTTCCTAATAACTCAATTTCCCTAAAGATTATATTAATTTTCTCAAGATTATATAATAATTAATTAGTTATATTTCCTTATTTACTCTAAATATTAGTTTTAGTATTAATTAGATAGGTCAGAATAACTCGAAATCTTTTATTTTATTCAATTATCAATAAATATATATTCTATATATTGATTTAATAGAAATTGATATTTTAATATCTATAATTATTTTTAAATATTTACCCCCGTATTCGACCGAATAATAAAAATATTTTTATTATAAAAAAATAACTGCGATTAATAAAAATTGGAAAAAAATAGAAAAATAATATTAGATTAATTTGAATAAAATTTATAAAAACTAATTTTAGAAATCTAGAAATTGGTTTTTTGAAAGGGGGGGTAATATTATAGTACCTACATGACTTATATTATATATATGATTCACCTCCATCTAATAGCACTAGTCTTGTATTTAAGGAGGCCTCCTCCCACCTTTAGTTAGCTCTACACTCAATATTCTAAGTTACTACGCATATTGTGTGCCTTGTGACAAATATTATATATATATTTAAAATCCCAATTTTTATATTAGAAAAACCCCCCAATTTCTTCTCCTACTTTTCTCCTTTCCCTTTTTCCTTTCTTTATTTTTATTATAATATTCTCCTTTTTTATAAATTTAGATATACTGTAGTGGGTGATCAGGTGATTGGCTCGATCATGTGATTTAACTAGTTTCCTGAGATCTTGCATATAAATGCAAGATCTCTCTTTCTAATGAAAAGGACAACCAATACAAGATTCTTTTTCCTCATTATTGAATTCAAACCGCTATTAAAAAGGGATGCGGTATACTCTTCTTATTATTTGGCCTTTTCAATACTATTATTGGGTTAATTTTTAGATATATTTAATAAATTTGGTTTTTTATTTTTTATTTTTATTTTTTAAAAGTCTATTAATAATATAAAATTGATTTTATTCTAATAGTACCTATTTTTGCAAAAAATAAACAATTAGTTATATTATTTACAATCTGTATAAAAGTAGAACCATGATTAGTCCATAATATAAAAAAAATCTCTTTAATCGTAAAATAAATAACAAAAGATTCGTAAATTTTTTCTTAAAAATATTTTGTTTTAATTTTAGTTATTTTATAAATTGTATTAATAAGGATCTTTTTGTCCCAATTATAGATATATTTTGATAACAAATTATTATAAAATCTTTTATTAGATCTTTTTTGTAAATTTGTATTATATATATTATAATATAATTTAAATTTAAATCCTAGTCGTTTATTATTTAATTTAATTTAAAATAATTTAAACCAATTTTTTATAAAATTTACCAATATTAGTACAAATCTTTGAAACAATTCTACAATTTCCAAATAAAATTACTCCCTCGAAGAATAGAAATATACTCCAAGAAAGAAATTTTTTTTTTATAATATAACGCCGAATTATATAAAATATAATAAGATTCTAAATTTAATAATAAATATAATAATTTTGGCCACAAATATTAGTTGATATAAATTTTGGTAAAAAATATTATTTAAAAAAGATTTTGGGGAAGGAAATTATTTGAAATATTAAGGTATAATATTTATTTAAAATCAGATTATATAAACAGATTTATAATTTACTATAAATAGCCGCCAACGAGAAGGAGCCCCTGAGTCTGCCTAGCGAGGCAACAGTAGAGGTGTGGTGAAACCCCATGGCTGCTTTGCAGGGCTGACAGCCAAGATAGGAATCTCGGAAGTTTCCCTTATTGCTAAGACTTCGAAAGAATCAAGATCTGTTCCATAACGTATTTATTATCAATTCGAAGAGAACTTATACCTCCAAATCGGTATGATTCAGGCGCTAGTCCAGAACTGCAGTAGCATATCTCTCCACCGCCATCTTCCATCCAATTTGTTCAAGGCGGTTAACAATATCAACAACTTCTAGCAGTCTCTTATAAGTCTATAAGGTTTGATCTATCGAGCTTCTAAGTACCAGAATAAGGTAAAATAATTATATACTATTGATAAATAATAGCGTTATACTTATCTTGTCGACGAAACATTTCATGTGTACGGCTGTGAGAGAAATTGTAATTTGAAAGAAGTATGAGAGATTCACGGTTGTCTTCCTTTCCAAGTTGCATGATATGTCTTATCTCCTCGATACGACGACGATATGCGACTCTTTAGTGCGCCCGAGATTATATTTATAGAAAGGATTCCTTTCTAGGGTCGTCCCAAGCAATATATCAGAAAAAACACCTGAAACCTAATTTTGCAAAATTATAAAACTTCAGATTCGATTACAAAATAATAGTAAAATTATTTACGAATTAAAGTTAAATTATACAATTCAAATTTCTAAATAAATATATATAATAAAATCGAATAATTAAAATAATTAATTATTCTTAATATACTTAGGAGACCACGGGGGCTTATCTATCCTAGAACCAATCGGCTATTCATCGGCACCGGCCCCCGGCCGGGGCTCGCCATCAGCGTAATCTTGGCGATAATTAATTATTCTTATTGTAAGGGCAGATATACAACCATAAATGGAGGGAGTTCAATTGGTGTAGAATTGACTAAAGAACAAGAGCTTAGCTATAAGAAAATGTTTTATATAGCTGGGTGGCACGTGTCTGCGAACCACGTGCCACACCCCCTTTTCCACTACTACAGTATATTATTTCAAGATTTAAAATTTGCCCAAAAACGAATTATATTAGTTACCTATTAATAATAAATTTATATAAATATATTAAAAAACAAATTCTATATATTAAAAAAAATATATTTTTAATCTTATATATATTTTATATCCGTTTGTAATATAAAAACTATTACTATATTTATATATTTATTGCAAAGTATTTAAATTTTCGATCCGAATTAAAATTTCTATATTTTTAGCAAAAAATATTAATATTATAATTTAACGGGATAAATTATAATATAATATTAATTATTTTTGATATTCGTTATAATATTATTTATTAATCCTAATTATTTTTAAAATATTATAAATAAATCTTTTTTTTTATATATTATTTATCTAATTTTGAATTCGGGATAGGGAAAAAAATAATAATATAAATAAATTCAACCAAAAAAAATTAATTGAAAATATAATTTAATCTTTTTTTAAAGTTTTTATCTTAGTACTACTTATATTTATTGTTCCGGAAAAATTGGAATCCTATAATGAAAAGATTAAATTACTTAAAATTCCTCAAATATTATAAATAGTATTTATAATTAATAATTTTTTAATTTCGAATTTTTACAAATCTCGCTGTTTCCTAACATTAATTGTCTAATTTATTCATAATATAGTTTCATTTTTATAAATATAACGGATCAATGTATTATTGATTTATTATTTATTATAAAATTAATTTAATAATATTAATAATAGAGATATATTTAACAATAAAAAATTTACTAAATTTATTTTTATATTATTAAATTATTAAAATATATAATACTTTGATTGAATCGCTTGTTACTATCCTTAGATTCATCTAAGAAATGTTACAAAATAATATGGAAATTTTTTGCAATAAAACCCATAACCAAGAGAAAATTAGAGTAAAATATTAGAAACAACAATTGAAAAAATAAATATTCGAAATAAAAAATATACATACCCAAATTCTGGTTTTAAAAAATTAAATAAAAAAGAACATAAAAATTTCTAATATTAAAATAATAATAAAAATTATTTATATCAATTATTAACAAAATTAACTATCTAAATAATTTTATAATATTGTAATAATATTAGAAAATTGATTAATTTTTTAATATATCTAATAATTATTTATATTTTATTAATAATATAAATTATATAATCCTTATATTTAAATTAATAGTGTTTAGATATTGTTACTAATTTTTTTTTTCAAATAATATATAATATAAATATTTTCCTTAGATTTATTATATTTTTTTTAGTTATTATAATTTTGGTTTTTAATTTTAAGAAATTTTTAACAAAAATTCAATAATTAAAATTTTTATTTTTAATAAAAATTCAATTATCAAATTTTTCGATAATAATAAATATTTTATTATTTGGATTTATAATAAAAATCAAATCAATAATCTAAATTTATATCGATAAATATATGAAAATATTTATTTTTCATATTAATTATAAATTTCCGTTTTTTAATTAGTATAACTTTTTATGATAAATAATAAAAAATCTAAATATTACGATTCTATATTATAAAATCAATATAATTTATATTAATATAAAAATAATATTGTTTGAAATATTATTTTAATCTTGTGATAAAGTATTCTTTGGAATATTATTCGCGGAATATTAATACTTGCTTAATTTATTTTCGCGGTGATAATCATTTGTTACCAGCTAGTATTAGATATTATTTCTTTGGTATTTCAATCATTCGTCCGGGTTTGGGTTGCTTGTTTTAGATGAAATAAATCAGGTTGTAGCAGTAGAGAGCCATAAGCCTTTGATGATGAAATGAGAGACTTCCTAAAAAGATTTCATTGGAGAATGAAGCCGCCAAGGAGGGTAGAGACACCAAAATTAGAAGGAGGCTGTGAGAAACCAGAGCTATTGGATTATGCGGTGGATACAGTGAGTCAAACCATGGTCACAGAAAGAAGAAACGACAGGATTTCGTTTCGGGAAGCGCCTCATACCCTAGGACCTGTAGAGTGACAGGGAAATAAAACACACAACATTCACGAAGGCTTACAAACTAAGCGTGCATGGCTCCTACAGGGCCACCTCATTGACGCTCCGAAGTTTTCGTTCCTATGCCATTCAGATGGACTCCGTTTGCCAGTGGCTTTGGCCTCCATCCCGCCTTCAAGCCAGGTTTCGTGATGCTCAAAACCAGATCAATATGTGATATGGAAAGAGCCTCGCCCATATCCTTGGCCGCAATTCTTGCAACCGTTGAATATGTTTTTGATCTGATCGGCACGTCAGTGAATATCGCCCTGCTGACCATAATTGAAATGGACCTAGTGCTTACCTGTCTACCATTTACATCTATCTTCGCCAGCTGCCAGAGATCTTTCTCCCCAATATCAACTGCGACACTCCGTTGATGCACTTCTCGTAGATTTCTCACGAACATCGACCAGATAGTCTTCCTGGCTAATTCGTCTAGTTCAGGGTACTCAATGGTTATGTTTACTCTGCTCGCAAGTGCCGTGTCGCACTGCCCGATCCGATTGGTGGTCAGGATAAGAATAAGTGTTGATACCCCGGGACTTTGGGAGTAAGGCGATTGAAATTTGGAGTTCGGTCTTGAAATCATGGATCTGGGATATGGCATACAAGCAGGAGTTTAGAGGAATGAATTGAAAGGAAAGATATCCTCCAGATCTAGTCCGATATCACGACTTTGGTTAAGAAGGGAAGTCGCGACTTGCAGATTCGATTCTGGTTTCTTACTAAGAGACCTTGAGGCTGCCCACGCATCAAATCATCTTCAGTCTGGGAAGGAGCAGCAGGGCGGTTTTCTCCCCGGTCCTGTCTCTCTTATTTCTCTGTCTCCTCTCCTCAGTTCTCCGCACTTGCTCTCCTTCTCTTTATCTCGCTCCAATATCATCTTCAAGCGCACTGGCGCCGCAATGCAACGACCAGCTCCATGGGTCAGCATACTGCAGATATTAATTGGGTTGTGAAATGCGATGTCTTCACATTGGAAGCGCACTCAAATTCTTGTCGCCTCGACTCGGCACATTAAGTGTACGCAACGCTCTTGCGCGGTCGTCCTCTCGGCTATGCAAGCAGCTGAACGGGTTGGAAAATTAAGAACTCTATGCCATTTGTGAGCATTGGACCAACTCTCAGAACAACATATTCACCTTTTTCTAGGACTCCACGCTGTCATAGCTGTGATTGGACGCGGTATATATCCACATGGCCAAATAATTTGTGGAACGTAGGCTAGTGGAGAATCGGCCGATTCCATTACAGTATCAAAAAAAGCAAAATGGATTATGATATCTCGAAAGTACTTGATTCTGACAAAGGTTGATATATTTTCACGCCTTGCGAGGCATCCTTCTCCAAGCTCGGAGTTGTCTAAGTCCGCAGTCTGCTATCAACACTAACATCACCATCGTTCTCTGCCTCAGCATTGTCTCCTCTAGTAGCTTCTTCATCAAGCTGTTCAGACTCAGTGACATTGTGATCTACTTTCGGCTGCAAGTCCATGGTCGGTTTCGAGGCCGCAGTAGGCTTGATACCATTGCTCGAGAGATCAACCACCTCTGCACCCATCTTCTCGATCCATTCTCCACTCTTGAGTACAAAGATATCGGATTCTGGGTTCATAAACGCCGTAAAGATGCGTCCAGGCGATACTCTCCACAAATGACGCCTCAATCTCTCAATCCGTTTCCCCAAAACCGCAAGCACAAGCCCCGCCACTGATAATGCAAGCAACACAAACGCTGCAATGAAAGCAGGAATCGCAAATGGATAATGGTATCTGATTTTCTGGACCATGGGCGTGACTTTTATTGGCGCGACGTTGGTCTTTACAGCGTTCATTGACCCGAAGACCCCTTTCGTGCCAACGACAGCCGAAGCAGCGTTGTCCGTGAAGATCAGATTGGGAATTTTAGAAACCGTGTCTGCATTCCCAGAGAGGTTTTGCCATCGAGCCCAGATAGCCATGTTATTCGCGCCACTGTAGTCTATTCCCGATCCAGAACGTGATCCCGTGACAGTCCAAGCCGTGCCCATGGACCCAGCATAGAACTCGCTGCCCGGCATGTTATCCTCAAATATTGCGCGCTGTGCAACTACGGGAGAAAAGTAGAATCCGGGGAGATAGAGTGATTCCTGTCGTACCGTGGAGACGTTGGGTTTGTTTTCATATTCGGGAGAGACGAGGCCCCAGATGAGGTTAATTCCTGAGTTTCTGTATACACCTCCTGTGTTCTCGACGCCCCAGAGAGGCGTCGAGTCTTTGTTTGCGTAGGTCTTTGCTTTGATGTTTGTGATGGCGAGGTTGGTGAGAGCTTCTTCGGTCCCGTTGTAGGTGAAGGACACTGTCTTGATATTCGCTTTCACAGTGCTCACGCAGGAGTATATCGGCTGAGACCACTTGCTACCGCTGTCTGGAATGAGGTGATTTCCGCCATCTAGTCGTCTTCACCGAGGAAGTTAGTACGACATGTAGACAAATTGTTCGACTGCAGTCCAGAGTTTCTTGAAAGTGAGATAACAGGGGAACTCACCTTGGTACGCCATAGATTTGACCACAAGCAATGTAGATGTTGGTGATATTCGCAGGATCACCTTTTCCTGACGTTTGGCAAGCTACACATGATATGAGGACTATGTTGTTTTGAAGAGTCTGTCAAGATGGCACTTACAGATGTTCGCAAACATGTTTGCGCTGACATTGAATGGGTTTGTCGGGACTCCCGAGTCTGACGGTGCTGGTTGTGAAAGGTTACCTGAAACTGCACCCAGATATAGCTCTTCAAGATAAAACCCAAATTCAGGGGTGATCTGCAAGACATTGGGCCCGGCATTATTGTATGATAAGCTGGCAATTGAGTAGGTTTTTCCAAGAAATGAGCTGATTCCAGACAGCGGCTTCATTCCATCCGTATTGTTGAACGGGTCAACAGCACCGTAATACAGAGCTGTAAGTGCATTGCTTTTCCATGCTGCTTGGTATGCCCTTGCGTGTAAATCCGGATTCCCCTGCGCGTCGCTGCGATCAAAAGTTGGGACTGCAGGGTTCAGATTGGTAAAGCCTCCTCTGTCTGTTAGGACAAGGTTACTGATGAATATATTCTTGCTGGGGTCGTTCTCTATCGAAAAGTCTAGAGTGAGGTTGGTATTGACGCAAACCGTTTCCGGGCCGATGAAAAGGAGATCCTCTTGCCAAGACACGCCGTTGGGAAAGCCGTCCGGAATCGTGTGATTTCTGAAACCGATACTGCCTTCCACAGTATCCACGACTAGTCCCTCGATAGCTTCAAAAGTGTCCCCCAAGAGCACACTATCCATGTTTCGAAATGTCCCAACCGTGTAGAGACTATTGTTGTTGTAATCGGTGTTATTGACCATTAAATATTGGCGCCATTGGATATCGAAATAGTTCGAGACCGTTGTTCCATTCTTTGTGCCACTGGAGTACGTATCTGAAATAATCTGTGGTATATTTAGATCATAGCTGTTTGGATATTCATAGGTTACGTTTGAAGGGCTCCAGACAACAATCTCCTGAGTAGCGCTGAAAGGACACGGGCGGGGAGCCGCATTGGAAGCGTCCAAGTATATGGACAAATCGTCGGCACAGACGCGGGAAAATGTCGAGTTGCCTCGTAGTGGTGTTGCATAGCCATATCCAGACGGGTCTTTGAGATATTTGAACGACGTTGTAGTAGAATCTCCCGGAGCCAAGATTTGATACAATCCAAGAGGAGTGATGACGGCAGCAATTGATATCAATGCACCCAGGAGCATCATCAAGCGCGAGAGGTATACAATTCTGCGAGGGACGCCATTGTTATACGAACTGTCGTCTTGTAGAATCCATGGCCAGTACGATTTCTGGAAGAGGCGCCCTGCGACAGTCCTGATAAACCGAAGTCAAAATAATGATCGCCTCAAGCGCACGTCTATTCTCACCAGGTTGCCGCGGAATTTGTCTCACCGAGAAGTCCTGACAAAATGAAGGTGATGATGTTTGGACTCCAGAGTCGAGCTGTGTTTGTGAGCCTTCATCTTCTCATTGAATTCCTGCGTTTGCTATACTTGAAATGGACAACGGACTTACCTACGAAAAAGCCTGCTGCAATGAAGCCTGCAACGTATCCAACAGTCAAGTGAACCATGGCGCCTGATTTGTCTCTTCAGTCACAAGCATGGTCTCCTTTCCGTCAAGTCTGTACTCGGGAACCCAAAACGATGTTCTGGCGTGGAGAACAGCTCGAACAAATTGTTTGCCCCTCAAGTTGATGCCCGAGTTATAAAGATACAGGGTTGCATTATCGGCTGCTATTTTTGTCTTCGGTCTCATTTTTCCCCGCTTACACCTTGCAAAATGCTGGCCGTGCTTTAACCTATCTTCTTGCAGGTAATTGGTCAATGGAAGAAGTCTCGGCCTCGGTCGAGGAATCGAATCCTAGCCACTTGCAGATAAGACGTCGGGTTAGGGTTAGGGTTAGGGTTAGGGTTAGGGTTAGGGTTAGGGTTAGGGTTAGGGTTAGGGTTAGGGTTAGGGTTAGGGTTAGGGTTAGGGTTAGGGTT